>Ga0209575_10000009_pt1 | contig 373642 bp, 292 predicted proteins | sample Medcelwee11metaG_FD_187172 | JGI IMG/M metagenome (GOLD analysis project Ga0209575, IMG submission 187172) | Freshwater pond sediment microbial communities from the University of Edinburgh, under environmental carbon perturbations - Medium... | ecosystem: Environmental > Aquatic > Freshwater... | reverse complement strand
TCCGCCCACAACGGCGCCTGTGGTCATCTCGAGCGCGACTGGTGCGGACATGAGTGGCGTCCGCCCGTGTCGGGTCACAGCGTCGTCGAGTTGGACAGGCGTGGCGTCCGTGGTCCGCTTGGGACCGCTTGCGCTCGTGGCGCTCGGCAGGTCCGCTCCACAAGCGCAGAACCGGTCTTCGGCTTCCACCGCAGCGCCGCACGCCGGGCACAGCCACACGCCGCACTTGCGGCATCGCCGACCCGGAGCGAGAACGGACGCGCCGCACGTCGGACAGCGGGCCTGTGGAGTTGCTGTCGTCATGAGGTTCTTGTCGCTCGCTCTCGCCTGCCTCCCGACCTGGACCAGCCTCGCATGTTCTCATTCCGGATTCCCAGAGTCAAGAGGGCGTGGCGAGTAAGCAAGTGGTGCGGCGTGGCACGAGCAGGGCAGACAAACCGGCGTCGGGCAGGAGGTCAAGCTCGTCGTGTATCCCCGGCATTGACCGTCTTCTGGCAGAAGTCGCCGATGATCTATTGTGCGAAATTGTAAACAACGTGAGGCGCATAGACGCGGCGTCGAAACGCTAAGGGGCCTCCAAACGAAGGATTGGTCCATTCCGCGGCCCCGGGATCAGTGCGGATGAGGCCGCCGTGCTCGTGGGCACGACACCGACGAGCCACTTTTCCGGGCCAGCAGCGATGAAGTCGTCCAGGTTCTCTTCGCCCCTGCGCTTGCATGAGGACCCGAAAGGCCTGCAAGACCGCAAGACCAGCTCCCGAAGCGAAGAGGTCTTCCGCGCCTTCCACGAGGAGCGCGAGGTCGGCGTCGGACTCGACCGTAACCGCTCCGCCAACCGCGTTCTCGACATGACGCGATGTCGTTCACAGCATCCTGACCGGAGGGCAAGGGCAACAGCGCCGTAAAGGAGCAAAGGATTACGGACGAGCAGACGGCGGAACGCTTGCGGGAGGAACTCGCGAGTTGTCGTCAGACCAAGGGGTTCAACCGGTACCCCGCGCAGCTACGGCAGGAGGCGGTCCGGTACCCTCGGTCGCGTAGGAGGCAGTGAGTTCGTCCAATACGATCGCCGTGGAACTCGGGGTCGCGGTCACTACTGCTGACGGCTGGTCTGGTCTCGAGCAAGACGAGCAGCGAGCTATCCGTGTTCGGCGATCCGGGCCGGCGCCCGGGACCAGATCTCCGCGGAGACTTCGCGCGCTTGCTCGCCGGGCTCCCGATAGCAAGCGACACTGAGCCGACGTGACGCAATACGCGGGTGAGCGCGCTCGAAAAGGAATAACTATCCTCTTGCGGATAGCTTGCGAACCCGCGTGAGCGTGGTTATTGATGCGCTCGACGCCGTGGCACCTCCGGCCGCACAGGAGCCTGATTTCCCTTGTTCCAGTGAGACGAGCGTGCGCCGTTGTGATGCTCCCGCAGCCACTACGGTGGTGTTTCAATACATCCAAGACCGAGGCGGGGCCGCTTCCGGATCTGAGCCGGACCGGATCACCAGATGATTCGACGTCGTGCTTTGCACGCGCGAGAGTTCACTTCTCGGTTGCGTCAAGCATGACGTCGGACGAGGCGTTGCGGAGCCGTTCGCGTTCGTAGTATCGCTCACGCAATTGCCAGACGTACTCGACGTCGCCTTTTCTGATCGCATCCGCCGTGCCCCACAGGAGATCCTTCCGACTGGACGGCCCGCAGAGGACCGCATCAACCAGATCCGCTGCAACGGACTCGACGCCGGCTTGGTTCGTGTCGTGATAGTCAAGCCAGGACCCATCAGCGACGAGCCGAAGATCGTTGAGGAGTTGTTCTGCGTGGTCCAGCAGGGCGCGCGCCTGGACAAGGTCGAGCATGGGCGCTCGTTCCCTCTCCGCGACCTCGTACGGATGGGCTCGATTCGTGCTGCGGTCGTCCAGAAGCGCTTTGACCTTGAGTCGAAAACGCTCGCTCAGACTGGCGACATCTCCACCCGACGGCGTCGTTGCACTTCGCGTTGCGCCGTCGGGAAAGAGGGAGGCGAAGGCCTCGCGTCGGGCCTGCGTCGAACGTTTCTTCTCACCCCGCTTCTCGCCGAGCGCGCGCCGACTGATGGAGAGTGCGGAAACATGAACTCCCTGGATCTGCTTGAGAAGGCCGCCGCTGTTGCACACCGACTTCGCCCACGAAGCGAAGTGGACGAAGAACTGGTCGCGCTGGTCCAGCACCATCATCCAGACGATGTCGTTCCAGATCCGAAACGCTCTGCCCTCCGTAACCCTTGTCAACTCGGCTTCGAACGCGTGCAGCGCGTACCAACGACGCTCGATGAAAAGGAGGTTCCGTTCTTCGACCTCAAGGAGTTCCGTCATCGTCTTCATTGGTTCACCTGAGTTTCGGCTGAAGCGTACACCAAGGTCCTCGGCGTGAACACTGAGAGGCTCTTGGTGTCAGCCCGACAGCGGCGAGCAAGCGCTTGAGACCGCGGACCTGCTCACCCGGTCGGGAGTCGTCGGCCGCGTGGCCGTGGACCTCGGTGGCTGCCACGCCCCGTGCCGAGATAGATGACGAAGCTGCCCTCAACGGAGATACGATGCGGCAGCAACGCATCCCCACACACCAGGCCGTCGATGCCTCTGGGGCACTCGGGCGCAAGGGCGGCGCATTCATCGTCGCCAGGCTGCACCAGGCACTCGGGGTCGCGCAGCTGGTTGGGGCCGATGCGCTGCTCTCCACTCGCGCAGCGCACGAGGTCGTCGGCGTCGCCGGGGTAACCGGGCAAGGTCTTTCCGCAGTAGCTGCCGGCCGCCCTGGTCACCACCAGGAACAGGTTGCAGGCTCACCTTCCCGAACTCGGCGACCCTTCCCGGTGGCACGACGAGGGCCTGCCCGACGCCCAGTTGCTTCTGGCCGCGATGGAGCTGCACGACATGGTTCGCCAGTACCGCCGCTTCAACGACGTGCGAAACATCCTCGCCCACCGTGTTCTGACGTTTGTGACGATCTCACCCCGTGGACCGTGGGACATCATCGTGACCGTCATCCCAGCTTCGATACCGGGAACGACCCATGGGACATCGGTGGGAGAGTTCGTTGGGATCGGACACTTTGCCTCGATACCTCGGAATGTGCAGACAGTTCTCGTCTTCGCACCGACATCCGTCCTGCCTGCCGGGGCGCTGCTTGGCCGTTGCCATGAGGTCCACCAGGCCTCCATCCGTCCTGCGGGGTCACGACCGCGCTGCCCCAGCCCCGGTTGCCTCCGATCTCCCGGTAGGCACAACGGCTTCGATCGAAGTTTCTGGGCGGCTTCTGCACGATGACCACGCACCTCGACGTCCCCTCCCTCATCGCCGCCGTCGATGCCGGTGAGGGTTTCGCCTTCAGGTTCTTCTGGAGCCACCGCCCTCGCAAGGACGGCGAACTCTCCGATGCCTGCTTCTCCCAGTGGTGGCCGTGTTCGTTCAAGGTCGAGGGGCAGACCTACACGACGGCTGAACAGTGGATGATGGTCTCGAAGGCGCGCCTGTTCGGTGACCACGAGACTGCGGACCAGATGATGGCTGTGGACGATCCCGTCAAGATCAAGGCGCTCGGACGATCGGTACGGGGATTCGTCCAGGAAGCGTGGGACGCCGTGTGCTTCGACATCGTGACCGTCGGCAACGTTGCCAAGTTCGGTGAGGACCCAGCGCTTCGGGAGTACATCTTCAAGACCGGCGACGAGGTCCTGGTCGAGGCGAGCCCCACGGATGTGGTCTGGGGGATCGGCTTCGCACGGGATGCACCAGAAGCCAGCCAACCGCGGGCCTGGCGGGGACTCAACCTTCTAGGGTTCGCTCTGATGAGGGCGAGAGCGGTGGTCCGCGGTGAGTTGGATAGGCCGAGGACGCCTTAGGCTTGAGCGCTTGCAGTTGGTGCTCAGCGGCTGCCCGTCCCAGACGAACGTACGCCTTTCGGAGGTCATCACGGAGGAACCCGTCGACGGGACCGCCAGGAAGAGGCCGCCCAGGCCGAATCTCGATGAGGTTCAGTTTCCGGTAACGTTTCCAGCCGAGGGCAGCCTTGACCGCTTCCACTTGTTCCTCGGTGAAGCCGTTTACGGCTCGTAGCCGCTCAATCCGATCGATGACGACGTTCCGTCTTCGTGCTTCCTTCAGATCTCTGCACAGTCGCTCGTAGATCATGATCTCGATCGCCCGCTGGGCCAGGCTGACCCACGAGAGCTTCGCAGCCTCTTCGTCCGCGAGCGTCATGTTCCCCGGTTCGGCCGAGATGACGTAGACCTCATCGAGATCGTCGATGCCTTCGAGAGCTTCGCCGATGGGGGTGTTGTTCACCAAACCTCCGTCGAGACATGGCCCCAACCCCTCCACGTCCGTTGGCTTGAACAGGGTCGGGAAGGTCGCGGAGGCGGCGGCGGCCTCGAACATGCGGGCGCGCTTGGAATCATCCTCGAACCCATCGCCCTTCAGTTCCTCGACGGCCTCGAACGTTGTGTGCCCACACCCAGCACCGGGATGCTGCACGGGCCGACCAGATAGCGGTGCCACTACGACGCGAACGCTGACCGCAGCAAGGCCCTGGGCGCCCGCGCTGGTCGGGACCGTGCTCTTGAGCAGTTCGACGACGTTGTTCATCGAGGAAAGGCCCCTGCCCATCACGGCTGCCTCCGGGTCCAGGTGCAGGAAGTGACGAGCGGACGCCTTCTCCTCCCAGAGCTGCACCAAGGATTCCGGTGCGTCGCCCAAGCTTCCCTTCCTGATGGCGGCCGCCATGAAGACTGCGTTGAGCGCGCCCGACGACGTGCCGACGAAACGGACCACATCGATGTCGCTTTCCTCCAAGTGCTTCATCAGCACGCTCAGGGCTCCGGCTGCAAACGCTCCCTTGGCAACGGCACCTCCCACAACGATTGCAGCCTTCGTCATCGCTCCCCTCCGTTCTCGACCTATCCGCTCACGGTAGATGGAATGGGGGATCGAAGGCAACGACTTGCCGATCAACTTCTGTCGACCACTTCGGCATGAGCGTCGAAGCACGCCAAGCATTGGGGCAGAGCCAACACCGCCAAGAAGTCGGCACTGGTGAAAGAAGACGCCGCACACCGAGTGCTTTGGTGACGCGCATCGGGATGCCGACGCCATCACCGTGGACGCCACGGGTCGTCGAATTTGGGGAGGAAGAGCCCAGCCGATGTCCTTCCGTGTGTTTCCTCGCGCTCGTGAATCGCGGGCTCGAGACGTTCCCGGCACCGCAGCGCTCCTGTACAGTCGTCGCCATGCGGATCGTCACCTGGAACATGGGCTGTGGCTCGGCCCGCACTGGCTACCGGAAGCACCAGCACGAGGCATGGTCCTTCCTCCTCGGAGAGCTGCGCCCCGATGTGGCACTCGTGCAGGAAGCCGTGATTAAGAAGGTCCTGGAAGCAGAGCCCACGCACATCGTGTCGGTGTGCGACCTTGCCTCGAAGGTCGACGCTGGTGCAGCCGTGCTCGTCAGGCGCGACATCCAGGCCGAGCCGATCAAACCGCCGTTCGAGGTCACCAAGTCTTACGTCGCCACGGCCCGAGTCTGGACGCCCGCCGGGTCGTTCATTGCCGCCACTATCCACATCTGGACCGGCGGTTCGTATAGGGATGCTCTTCGATTGGTGGCCGAGACGGCTATGCCTGCACTGGGCGGTGAGCCCTGGGGTCCTTGCGGGTGACTTCAACGCTGCCCGTCGCTTCGATGAAGTTTACAAGAGGAACGCTTGCGGATGGTTCTTCGAGGCCATGGGAAAGGGCGGCTTCTACGAAGCCCACTGGGCCATCCATGGCAAGGAGGTGCAGAGCTTCTGGGGCAGGCAGGCCAAGGAGAAGTACCAGGATGACCACTTCTTCGTGACGAACGCCTGGGCCTCACGGGTCCGGTCGTGCAACGTGGTGGACAACGAGGTTGTGCGACGGGTCAGTGACCATGGGCCGGTCGTACTCGACTTGGATGTGGGCTGAGGGGGAGGACAATTGGAAGAGCTGGCGACTGGATTGCCGATCTCCATGAGCCCTGTGCGAGCGAGGACTGCGACTACGGGGGGACACTTCGGGCAAGCTGCGCGCGCGATCGATCGCGGTCCACGTGGCGTGAAACGCTTCGAGCAGCTTTGGCTCCACGATGGCGCGAACCGCACGTTCGACCTTCGCCACTTGAGCATTGTGTCCTGCGCGTTGGTGTGCAGTCCACAGCTTGACCAGCGGCTCCAACTGGCGCTCCCAGAGGGGGTCCGGAACGGGACCGTAGGCCGCAGTCTCCGCAGCGTCGATCGAGGTTCGGCCCGAGTGTGCCGGGTTGTCGATCCAGGCCAGCAGCGACGCCAGGTTCTCGTTCTCGAGGTCGGACTGGCCGGTCACGAAGTAGCGAGAGAGCAACTCCGTGGCGGCCAAGAACACGGACTGGCCGGGGTAGTTCGTGTGCTCCGCCAGCCAGGACAGGTGCGAGCCCGCCCAGTTTGTCTCTTCAGGAACCTCGTGCGTGTTGCCCAAGCCGAGGTACCGCAAGGATCGGCCCAAGCGCGCGCCAAGATAGTCTCGCGTGGCCCGGTTGGGCACGACGATCTGGGGTGCGTTCGAGGCTCTTCGATAGGTCTTGCCGGACTTCGCCGTCTCCTCTTCGAGGGCGAGGCAGGGTTGGATGAATGCCACGAGGTCGCGCGCGAATTCATTGAGAGCGGCGAAGCGGCAGTCCCGGTTGCGAGGTTCGGCTGCAATAACGACCTTCGGTCGCGTCCGTTTCGTGCCATAGCAGAATCCCAGTGGCGCGGCGGCTTCCCCCGAGAGATTGTATGCGGCCACGACGAGCTGTTGGTCGGCGATGTGGTGGTGGAGGAACGCCGTGCGTCGCATGGCGCGGTCTTGGGCGGCCGCTTCGGCCGCAAGGAGCAGCTGAATCACACTCATCGTCCTGATCTCCGACGCGAGGAAGGCCGCCCAAGGCCGGCGCGCGCGCGTGCTCTGCACAAGGCCTGGTAACCGCTTTGAAGCGACTCCGCGACGTCGCGCAATCCCTCCTCCCCCGGGCCAGTGCCTTTCGTCGCGAGGCGCAGGGCGTCGGCGAGCTTCGGCACCCCTGCAAGGCCGTCTCGCGCCGTTCGACCGAGGCGCGAAGGGTTGTCTTCGTCGATCGCTTGGTGCCGGCAGTACTTCGCCAAGTCGCAGGACGACAGGCATTCGGGGACGTACAGCATGGGAAGGCTTCGCACGGCGCGCTCGAGGCTCCGCCGCTGCTTCTCGGTCAGGGTGCCGACTCCGTGGCAGACATCGAGCGTATACTTCGGCGGCAAGTTCAAGCCCGCCAGCAGGTCGTCCGTTCGCGGGATCGATCGGAGGACCCTTTCGAGCGCCATGATCTTCTTCTTGAGGGGAATGCGGTAGGCCACGGGTTTCCGTCCGAAGTTCCTGGGAGCGACGAGCAGAACCGACGGGGTGACGAGGTCGGGACTCAGCCCTTGGCTCGCCAGGGTAGCGCGGATGGCCAGCAGGTACACGGCAGCCTGCCCCGCTGTCGACGCCAGCTTGGACGGGTCGGCCTGGTCGTCGATGATGGCGTACGACTTGATTTCGACGAGTTCGAGGTTCTTCCCGACGCGGATTGCCAACGCGTCCGGCTCGAGGAAGACGCTCGTGCCACCGAGGTCGAGCACGAACACCGGGTGGTCAACCAAGTCCGGGGCATCGGGCTTCCCCAACGCGATCGCCTTGAGCAGTGCCCTGGTGCGCTCGGCCCGCAGGAGGAGCGAGGGCTCCCCGAGTGGTGTGTTCTTGGGCGCCTTGACCGCAACGTGCTTCGGCTTGTCGGGGAGGCGGACGTACGGAGCCAAGGCCTCGACGAGCAAGGCGTAGTTGCTGCCCTGCTTGAGGCGTTGCTCGAACTGGATGCCGGTGGCGATGGCGAAGGGTGACTGCTCGCGGCTGGCGGGGTGGCCCAGACGCTCTGCCACGTAGTGGGCGGGAATTCGCGCCGCGTCAAAGATGCGTCGCCGCACGCACCCGGGGTTCTTGGTCAGGGCGGCAACAGTGCGGGCGTTGGCCCGGGCGGGCTTCACGTTGCCTCGAATCTGGGTCAGCACGTCGGTCTTTGGCATGATGGATCCTTCCCGTGCAGCGCTGAGCATCTCTGGGGGGCCGCCCAACAGGCGCACAGGCCCGGAGACCTGGACGGGAAGATCTCATGCATGGCGCGCAGGATCCACGGAGAAGCACGCAGGCGGCGGCGTGTGAAGGTTGGCCGAACGAGCAATCACCAGCGACTCGAGCTGCCAGCAGCTTTCCTCTCGGGAGCCCATCTACTCCACGTCCCTTCCCGTCAGCAGGTACTCCATCCGATCGCACTCCGCAGCCAACGTGCGGACGCAGAGCTGGAACTCACCGGGTTCCAACCCCACTCGAGGCAACCGTACTTCGCCGACCAATCGCCCCCGTCGGTCCACCTGGAATCCCACGAGCTGCGTGCTGCGGTTCTTCTCCCAGATGGTCCGCAGCAAGCTGGGGATCGCCGCCGTGGCAGCTTGGCGCGTGACGATGGCAGTCAAATCGAGGGAGTCATCGCTCTCGTCGACGGTCACTACGTGGTGGCGACCTTCTGCCAGCTGCACGTTGATCAGCAAGCCGTCGACCACCAGATCGCGCGGCTTGCAATACCGTCTCCAGTCAGTCGGCATCGGTCACCTCCCGCTCCAAATCCTTGCGGAACGTCGTCAGTGGCTCGTCACGATTGGGGAGCAGCGAAAGCTCGAGGATGTCCGCATCATGAACAACCTTTCGAACCAGCCAACCCACGCGCTCGGCATCGAAATTGCCGGACGTGCTAAGGAGCACGTCCCCCTCGACGGTCAAGTTGTAGGTCAGTTCCTCCTGACCACGGACGAGGCCCACTCGGATACCTCGCTGCCCCGCTATCCGCCGAATTTCGTCCTGCGCGGCTATGGTGTCGACAGTCCCTACGGGGCTGACGCACCGGATCAGCGGGCGGTCACCGACCGTCTGCAGAACCAGGGAGAAGGGCTGGGACCGAGGAGACAGCCGTGCCGTGCCGAAGAGCGCGCACGCGGGTCCGTCGTGCTCCCACTGGACGTCCACGTCGGGCAGGCCGGCCTCGCGAAGCCGGAGGAAGCGGGTCTGCAGGGCCGCGGCAACGTCAGGTCCAACCGCAAGCTCGTCGACGTTCCCATTCAGGAGCTCTTGACGCACAGGGAACGCGCTCTGCAGGCGCTCGCGAATCTGCGGGACGACGATCCGGCCGCGAACGATCTCTCTGCCGACGTCGATCCGCTTCTCCTCGACGGGCGCGGTGGTAAGACCTTCGTGCATCAGGCGTAGGAAGACGTTCATTCGCTCGAGCACGCGCTGGACTTGAAGTACTTCGACGGTGTCTTCCAGGTGAGGATAGTAGACCTGCAGCATGTCGCCGCCGTCGAGCGGCCGCGCGAGTGTTCCCAGTCGCCTATCCGCAAGAGATCGGACGCGGTCGATGCGCCCGATCCGCTGCTCCATCGAAGAAGGGGTCCACGAGATGCCGTAATGGTGAACGCTGGCGCAGAACGTGTGCAGGTCCTCCCCTTCCTGCAGCAGATCCGTCGTGATGAGGACGAGGGGATACCCCGGCATCCTGAACTGGCGCACCATCGTCTGGTTGACCTGTCCCGACATTCCACCGACGGGCTGCTGTTGTCGCATCAGGCTTCCGAAGGCGCGTGCAGTCTCGTCCAGGCGCTGGTTTCTGGCTTCTGGTGCGTTCACGTCCAGGATGAGGTCGAAGTTGTCCGCGACATCACCCAGTTCATCGAAAGCTCCCCACGAACGGTCGACCCGTGAAGTCTCCATCTGCCGCTGCAGGAGATCGAGGTACTCGTGGATGCGCGCGGTTTCCGTGTCGACGCCCACCTCGTCCGCTTCCTGCGCGCGGAGGTCCAGGCTTCGCAGGCGTTGGATGGTCATCACGTACAGGTCGATGAAGGCGTGGCCGAGGCGTGCCGTGGCGGCGAGCAACTGAGCACGGAGTTGACGTTCATGGAACGACTCGCGTTGTCCCTTCCCCGCCGGTTCAGGCCACAGTCGCTCTCGCAATTGCGGTCGATGGCGGAGCTCGGTGAAGAACGTCCGCAACTCCAGCCAGTCCCCGATGTCGGGCGCATCGGAGGCATGCGGCCAGCGTACCGAGGTCTCGAACCGCTCGTGCCATACAGTCCGGGCCGACTCTTGGTAGGGGCCAGGGACTTCCTTCAGCCACTCGATGGCTGCCGCCTGGACCGCTTCGAAGCGATCGGCACGCGCATGCTTGGCCGCCTTCCCGCTCAAGAACCTCCGCGATTCACGCCTCAGTTTCTCGCGAACATTGCTTGGCGATTCACCCAGCACACCCGAAAGCATAAGCCCCACCCCGCCGGGCGCGCATCCCAGGACGTCGGCGACGTAGTTGTCCTCGAAAAACGTCGCGTATGCAGCTCCACGCTGGATGAACCGCTGCTGGACGTTGGCGCCGCTGATGACGCCCTTGGGGCCTTCACCGCGGAAGAACCACGCGAAGAACGTATCATTGCCACCGCGGTCCGGTTCGTCTTCGCTCGCCCCGTCCTTGGCTGGTCCAGAGGCGGCGGCCGCGGTGTCCAGCTGCACAGCTTCGTAGTTGCGAACCACCCTCGAGAACCGCTGCTGGACTTCCGACGGGAGTTCTTCCCGCAGCCGACCGATGAGCCAGTCGTCGTAGAGCTCATCGAGTTTGCGCTTCAGTTCCTTGACGGAGGCCACGCGGCGCACGAACACCAGCGACTTCGTACCGTTCCTCCACGAACCCGCGAGGGACTTGACGATCTCGTCCATCTTCGGGTGCGGCATCTCACGGCCGAACCGCGTCTTGTAGCTCTTGGCAATCCGGTTCACGTCGCGGACGTCGATCCCTTCCTTCTCCGAATCGTCATCGGCCTGGTCGGGGTCATCGAACGTGGGCTGCTCTTCCGAGGCGTCCCTCTTCAGTCTCGAGGTTTCGAGGAAGCTCTCGAACGAGGCGAGCATGCCTATCTGGAACGAGGAATTGAACCGCTCATGGCTCAGCAGCTCGCTAACCTTCTTCTGCACGAGCGCCACCACGAGGCGTTGGCGAGGGTCCTCCACCCGGATCGGCTCATCGTGGTTGACGACTCCACCTTGCCGCCACTCGCGTCGGTACAGGTTCTTCGTCAGCTCTTGTTCCCCGACCCGCATCGCGGTGACCCGTCGAACCAGACATCGCGCTGCCGCCGCCTTCTTTCGATCTTCTTCGAGGTCTCGTCTGCGCAAGTCATCGAACCCGGCAGCCTTGCCAAAGACGAAGAGCTGATTGAAGAGGTGCGTGTAGGTCTCTTCGATGGGAGTAGCCGACAGGCAGAGCACGTGTCTGGCGCGCGGCCCATAGCCCGGGAAGAGCTTCGGCGAAGCTTCCCCGTCCGGGTGCCCGAACACGAGGCTGAGTACCCGGTTCCTGGCGGATGCGCCATCGGTGAATCCGTGCTTGAGATTGTGCGCCTCGTCGATGATGACGAGATCGAAAACTGGCAAGGCGCAGCAGATTGCCCGCGCAACGTTGTCTTTGAAGGACTGCTTGTTGCGCAAGTCGAACACTTCGTCTGGCAACCATGGGATGTGCGTTCGCAGCCCATCTCGGAGCCGCCGGGCTGCTTCTGGGTCGACGGCATTGCGTCCGGAGAGGGGAAGACTGAAGCTCGTGAGCCGCACGAAGAAGTCCCGGTTGGGATTCGTCACGGACTCCCGCACGAGTTCCAGGAGGTTGCCGCAGCTGACCTGGGGGCGGGCGGGGCGGCCGTCGATGGCCTTCACGTGCAGGTCGGGGAACCTGACGTTGTAGGCCACGAAGTTGCGCAGTTCCTTGATCCACTTCCCTTGAATGTTCTCTCGAGGAGCGATGACCATGACCCTGAAGTCGGGCTTGAAGTGGCGGAAAAGCGCCATCACGCCCAATGCCACGTAGGTCTTCCCCATTCCGACTTCGTCTGCGAGGTAAGCGATACCGTTCTTCCGAAGAAGGTTATGGAGCGCCACGGCCCCATCGAGTTGCTCGTCGGCTCGTCGGCCCTGCCCCATTCTGCTTCCGAAGTCCAAGAAGCTCGCGGCGACGCTCCGGTCTATCATTCTCCCTCCTCGGCGACAGCCTTGGCTCGACGGATGAACCAGCGCTCGAACCAGTCAAGGAACTCCGGCATGTCGCCCCGCTGGCCAGATTCGATCCGCGCCCGGATCGCAGACGTTTGGTCGAGATACCGATCGAGTTCCCGCGCGTCGTCCGCGTGATCTGCCCAGAACTTCGGCCAGCTCCTCTCGGACTCCCTGCGAATCTGACGTGCGCAAAGCATGATCACGTAGCGGTCCACGTCATCTCCGGTGTCCTCGCCCTTCAATACCCGGTCGAGCAGACTTCCCAACGAGTCGTACTTCCTCCCGAACAGTCGGTAGATGGCCTCGCGATCGTTGCCTGCATGGAGGGCTTCGTCGACGCACCGCTCGAGGCAGGCGAACGCGTGGAACACGCCCGCGAAGCGGTCGAACAGCGTGTCGTTCGCGAGTCTGATCGACGTTCTCGCTACCAGATCAGCGCCCTGCCGGGTCCACGCGATCTCCGGCGCGCGAACCTCGAGGAAGGCCACGCGCTGTTCTGCCGTGAGCAGTGCCCAATATCGCAGAATGTCCGTGATCGAGAGGTGAAACAGCAGGGACGGCTTGTGCGACATCCCTTCCTCTTGGACCAATCCGAGGGCTGGCTCCTCTGCTTCGCCGTGCACCTGCACGAACGACGTCTCCCTCAGAATGTCGGCGAGAGCCGTGGCGAAGGCCACATCCAGAGGAACCCAGAGTCGCGGGGGAAGGGGACCGACGCTTCCGATCGATCGGCCCCGTGCCTCGATGCCGAGCGTTGGAGACTCCGTCGTGTGGTCCCACCAAGCCTCCGCCACGCCGGTATCCCAATGGTACTTGAGCAACAGGCGGGTACCCGTCGACGTTGCAGTCTTCCCATCAGGTTGCGATGAGAATGGCGGCTGCTTGGGGTCGTCGCTCTCCAGCCAGAACTCCGGTCGGCGACGCGGGTCGACTTCGACGAGGAATCCCGTCTCGACATTTCCCCCGGCCTGGTGCGCTGGGGAGGTGAGATTGGGCGAGCCTATAAAGAGGTATTCCTTTTTCGGGTTCTGTGAGAAGAACCGATACACCTTCGCGTGGACGAACCGGCAACCAGCCTCTTCCGCCTTGCCAGCACGCAGAACGTCTCTTGGGAGGCGCGCCCAGCTGACCCGTGGCATGGCTCCGACGGAGCGAAACAGCTCAGGGGTAACCGTCACTTCACCCGTCCGGGATCGGGGCAGCAGAACCCTCGTCTCCTTGGGACGGAAGCGGTCGATCAACGCCTGGAGCGGTGCGCTTTCCGCAGCGGCGTCGAAGTAGGGTGAGATGATCTCGAGGTATGCGCCGCGCAGACGACTGCCCGCAACCTCGTCCAGGAACTCGGGGAACGAACCCTTTCCAGCGTAGAAGTGGGTATGCAGCTCCCCCTCGGATGACTTCTGCGCGCGCAAGTCCGTGGATGAGACGAAGGCCGCGATCTGCTGCAGAGCCGAATGGTCCGAGGCCAAAGGCGACTTTCGCTGAACCAGCCGGATCAAACTGAGGATGTCGTCGCGCAGTCGAGTCTTGCCGCCCGAGACGATCTCCTCCACATGGCAGACTTCTACGTTCTCCCACCAGCCAGCGCGGGTGAGATTCGCAGACATCGATGCGACGAGGAGGGTCTGCGGATGGTGTCCCTCGTCATCCGGCTCCGTGCCTTCCACCAGGATCAGCACGTTTTTGGCGTGGAAGATGCCGGTCCTGTGTCGGATTGGAACGCGACGGATGTCCAGGCGGGACGAGCCTGCATCCCCTGCGACCAACCCGTGAACGTCGTAGTACACTGCGATCTGGCCGGGCATGCTTCGAATGGCATCCTCGAGCTGCACCAGGCGGATGGCGGCGGCGTGGCTGACGGGGATGTCGAACAGGACCGGAAGCACTTCCTGTTCGAAGAAGCCCGGGTCGAACTGGTACGTGAGGAAGACGGCAGCGCGGAGCCGTCTGCCTTCCATTCGCTCCTGGAAGTGCTCGGACAAGACGGCGCGAGGGATCTCTGCCATCTCAGGACTCCCCCAGAGCCATCGTGTGCACCCGCAACGAGTCCAGGAAGTAGGAGTGGCGCCACAGCGTTGGTAGCTCCTCCCCCTTGGGGAGCCAACCGTTCTCCTCACGGAACTTCACGTTGATTCGGTGACCCTGAAGCTCAACCCAGGGGGCGCCACCCCTGCTACCCATCACGGCACTGTTCTGGTCCACGAGCAGTCGCAGCAGGTCTTCGTATTGGCCCGATGCTGCCGACTCCGCCACGGCCAGCCAACGGTCTCGGTGCTCCGGGCTCTCGGCGCCCAGCTCCGCTCCGATCTCCTGGGTCTCGGCGACGTTGATCGTCGTGATGGACTGGCCCCATGCCTTCCGCAGGTCGTCCCGGATCTCCCTGACCGGCTTCCCGTCCAGCCCAAGCAGCCAGGCGAAGAGCCGCGACATGGGTGCCAGGAGGGCCTCACAGGCTCGGATCCGGTCCAGTCGATCGGCGAGACCATGCCAGTTCTTTCCGCGGCCGCGCGCTGCCGTGGCAAGCCCACGGACATACGCTGGCGTCCATCCGTCTTGAGCAGGCAGTTCGCGGAGGAGCGCGGCAAGCTGGCGCTGCCGACCCTCTGTGGGGTCGGCCGGCCCGCCTTCGAGCAGGTGACGGCGGTACAGTTGCCGTTCGGTCGCCAGAAGCTCCGGTCCCATCAGGCGAGCGACAGCCTTCAGCACCTTCGCGTCTGCGCCAGCCGGATCCAAGCGGACCGAGCTCTGGGCGAGCATCTCCACCAGGCGTCTTGCCCCCTTGGTGCCGTACTCGTGGAGGGCGGGCAGGTAGACGTTTTCGACGAGTTCTCGCGCGGGTGGCGTTACCCTCGGCGGATCGCCGTCCAGCAGCCCGGACGCGCGCGACGGCACCGTGTACAAGCCCCATAGGCCGTAGATCTTCTGGTTGCCGAGAATCTGGTGCGAACGATCGGGCGAGAGGGTGAGCCGGCCGCCGCCCTTCAGATTCAGGCTTACCCGTTCGGTGCCTCGAACGCCTCTCTCTCCGTTGATGCCGACTCTGGCATATGCGGCGAGCTGCTCCCACTTGAGAAACGTGGCGAGCTCGGTTGCTGGACCGTTCTCCTCGGCGACCCGCTCGGTAAGGTAGTAGCCGATCACGGTCGTGGTGAAGTCGCGTACTGAAGTGCTGACCGTGGTGAGATTGCCGACGACGTGACGGCCGAAGCGGGTCCAGATCGACTGCGCACCCAGAGGATCGCGCGAGCCCTTCACGGCTGCGCGGGAGTCGAGGTCGGTGAGGAACGGTGTGCTCAGCATCGTCACGCCTTGTTGCCTTTGCCGTGGTGGGTCCCGGGGTCCGGCGAGCTCAGCTCACCCGGATTCGACCCTCGAGGCCGTTCGGAGGCGGTTGCGGCCAGAGCCCCCTCCAAGTCCACCATCGCCTCTGCAATCAACTCCACCTCCAACCGCTCACTCAGACACGCCTGAAACTTCGATATCCTCCCGCGAGCACACCCACCCGCGAACCGTAGCGCAGCCTCGGGAGTCAGCTCCGCCTCGATCCCATCTATCGCCGCCCGCACGCCAGCGACGCTCAGAGCCGCCCCCTCCGTCATCGTGACCGCGAAGTTGTTCGCCGAGACCGACGACCCCAGCTTCGACTCCAGCACCTGCGCCATCAGGTTGTTCGCCTTTCCCCCCGCAAACGTCCACCAGCGGATGCGGTCGCCGTCCTCGATCATGGGCGCGGGCCCGGTTCGCAAGAAGTCGTACTCCACCCGCAATCCCGCCAGCGACTCGCGCGCGCGCTTCGACCACCAAGGGTCCTCGACGTCGTCGACCAGCACCTCACGCACGGCTTGGCAAAGGTCACGCGAAAGCAGCCGTGGCGCCCCCGCCCAGCGCGCTTTCCCCGCAGACGGTGCCGGCTCGACGTAGCAGACGCCCCTCTTCCAATCGACGTGCGTCGCGCGCCAGGGCTTGCCCGCGAGCACGAAGTGCAGCTCCGAGGCTTCCTTCTGCTGGACGAAGTAGCCATCGAGGGAGCCAATCTCCCGCGGTCCCCACATCACCTTGAACAGGCGCGGCGTGGAGAAGACCACATACAGGTCCATGAAGTTCTTGCCGCCGTAGAGCTTCTCGCCGCGCTCGCCCAGGATGTACCGCCCATCGGCGTGGACGAGGATATTCTCGGCGAGCATGTGGTCCACAAGCTCTTGTCGGTCGTCCTGGGTGAGGCCGGCAAAGGCGGCGGAACCCTTGAGCTCGTTCCACCAGTCTGCGGTGGGCACGCCGCCGTACTGGAGGGACATGGCCATGAGCTGGTGGGCGAGGATGTGCGCGCCGCGGCGGACGGGCTGCACCGGTTCGACGTAGCCGCGGGCATGCATGCGCAGGAGGGCGGCGGCCTGGATGAGCTGCCAGTCCTTCGTCGCGAGGAAGGTGCAGTTCGGGAACGTGTCGTCCCGGCGGCCCGTGCGCCCCATGCGCTGGAGGAAGGACGACACGGTGGTGGGTGCGTCGATCTGGAGCACGTGGTCGAGGTCGCCGATGTCGATGCCGAGCTCGAGGGCGCTTGTGGCGACGATGACGCAACTCTGGCCGTCGGCGAAGGCTCGTTCCGCGGCGTGGCGCTCGCTCGCGGCCAGCGACGAATGCGAGACGTATGCATCCATACCCTGCTTGGTCAGGAGGTCGCCCAGCTCCTCGACGCGGCCGCGGCTGTCGGCGAAGACCAGACGCTTGGTGCCGGGGTGCAGCTTGGAGATGACAGTCGCGGCGTTGGCGAGGTTTCCCACGAAGTCGAGGGACAGCTCTGCCTCCTTCACCGCGCCCCCCGGATTGATGACGACGCGAGGACGCTGCGAGGAGCCAGCCAGCCAGGCGCAGACGTCGTCCGGGTTGCCCACGGTGGCCGACAAGCCAACGCGCTGAATATCGCGGCCGCAGAGGTGCTGGATGCGCTCGAGGAGTGACACCAGGTGTGCGCCGCGGTCATCGGCGGCGAAGGCGTGGACCTCGTCGATGACCACGACCTGTACGTTGCCGAGGATGCGTCGGGCCGGCGTCTTCCTGCTCACGAGCATTGCCTCGAGGGACTCGGGGGTGATCGCGAGAATGTCGGCGGGGTCGTCGATGAAACGCTTCCGCTGGCTCGTGCCGACGTCGCCGTGCCACTTGAAGGCTTTTCTGCCCACGAACGACGCGAGTCTTTGCAGCCGCGTCTCCTGGTTGTTCAGGAGCGCGCGGATCGGGGCGATGTAGAGGGCTGAAACGGCTGCCCGATTCTCGGTGTCCGCGAGGGAAAGGACCGGGAACATGGCCGCCTCGGTCTTGCCTCCGGCCGTAGGGGCGAGGACGACGCAGTTGTGGCCGTCGAGCACCGCCGGGATCGTGTGTTCCTGGACCGGACGGAGCGATGGCCAGAGCAGACTATTCGCTACGTGGTATTGCAGAGCCGGAGAGAGGCGCTCGAACGCGCTCACGGCTCGTTGCCCTTCCCGGTTACGTCGATATCGATATCGTCGACGCTCTTGCCAGCGGCCTCTCGCTCCTCCGCGGTCATCTCGGTGGCCTCAACGACGAGCTTGAAGTGGACCTTGGGATCGTAGTCCTCGTGCTCGTCTACCTTGTCGAGGATCTCGCACACGAGCTTGCGCAGGAAAATTCTGGGGGCAACGCCTGTCTTGCCGCCGAACTTGCCCGACACGCCGCGGGCGAGGGCGTCGATGACATCGTCGGTGACGCGCTCGGCGATCCGTTCGGGTACCCGGCTCGGGTAGATCTCGCGCACGCGCCGCCCCACCTCCACGAGCTTGGCGTGGTCGAAGGGGAGCAGGCGGATTTGCGCGTCGCGGGTGTTGTCGAACTTCGGGTCGCCGCTGAAGTCCACGTGGATTCGCATGGCCAGGGCTTCGGCGCGACGGATTCCCTGGGCGCCGTCGAAGAACGCGGGCGTGCCCGTGATGAGCACGTACAGGCCAGGGAAGTGCTGGTCGTAGAGGTGGTCGACGAACTGCCGCAGGGCATTGAGGCTCTTCTCGCGGCTGTCGGCCTTGACCCGCTGGATGGTCTCGACCTCGTCGAGGACGAGCATCAGGCCGCCCCGCCCGGTCTGGCGAAGGACGGTGAGCACCCCACGCAGGAACGCGAGCGCGCCCGTGTGGTCGAGATCGCCTTTGATTCCCGCACGTCGCTTGATGTCCGCGCCGACATTCGGCTGGCCCATGAGCCAGGCCATCAGGCCCTCGGCCTCGGCGTTGTCGCCCTTGACCCGAGCGGTGTGGCAGGCGCGTAGCGCGGCAGCGAACTGCGGCTGGATGGCACTGACCTCCTTGAGCCGCCCTTCGAGCAGCGCGCCCACGGCTTCGGTCACGGCCTTCTCGTCGTCGGGCCTGACGCCGGAGGCGAACACCTCCTGCTCGAGGCTGAAGAACCAGCTCTCGATGAGCGAAGGGAAGGACCCTCGCTCCCACTCCTTGGTAGCGAGGCTCTCCATCGCCCGGCGGTACACGGTCTCGAGCTTGTGCAGCGGCGTGTCGTTCTCGCTGATCTGCACCTCGGCCGTGGCGAGCCCGAGGTTCTGCGCGCGGCGTTGGAGCCAGCGCGCGGCGAAGGTTTTTCCGCACCCGAAGTCACCCCGCAGCGCCTTGAAGATGCCCCGGCCCGCGGCTACGGAGTCGAACTCCTCGTCGAGCTTTTCGAACCGGTCCATACCGATGGCGAACAGCTCGAGCCCGCGCCGGGGAACCGTGCCGCGACGCAGTGCCTCGATCACCTCGCGGCGGCGAAGGAGGCTAGGAGCTACGGGCTTTGCGTTGCTCATGGAAACAAATCCTCGTCATCTACGCACCGTTGCCTCGTCGCGCTAGCCGCGTGTACCTTCGACGGAAGGCTTCGTGCCCGCCTTCCATCACCCGACAAACCTCTTCACGCACCTCTTCATCCTGGAGCGATCCGGCTTTGCTCAACCGACACTGTCCCGCCGTGACGTCAAGCGCCGCGATCATCTCCGCGTCGCCATTTACTACTACGTTCGCGTTATGCGTAACTGCCACCACCTGTCGCGATTGCTTCATCTCCCGGACATGGCTGACAACCAGGTCGTAGATTAGGTGATTGTCCAAGTCGTCCTCCGGCTGGTCCAGGACGATCGGTTCACGACCGTGGGCGAGTAAGAATGCCAGCATTGCCGCGGAACGCTGACCCGCTGACCCCTGGGCGATTGGGCGAAAGTCACGCCCGTCGCCGCTGGGACTATACTCGACTGCAAGGCCGTCGGGCGGACTCCACGCTAGAACTCGGTCAATAATCTCCGGATGCTGATCCCACGTTCTACGAAGATAGTTCACGAAGTGACCACCGAAAGGGCTCGCACCACCCAGCGCGGACGCTGCAAGGTCCTGCCGAAGCGCTTCGACGCGGGCCTCGAAAGCGGCCAGCCGTACGGCTCTCTCGTCCGGGAGGCCCTCGAAAAGTCTTGCAAGCAGCCCAGTCGGAGCTTGCCCATCCTCCGTGAGGATGTCCGCCCTGAATGTGTCGGGCGCGCCGATCAATTCGCGAAACGAAGCTTCGGCCTCCCTCGGCCCAGCCCCGAATGGCACAAGCTCCATCTTCACAAAGCGATTCTTCGCCAGCGTATCCGTCACGAAGGCGTCGCGCCTGGCTTGGAGGTCGGTTCGAGCAGCAAGCACGCGCTGCCTACAGGTCTCTGCTGCTCGTTCGAGTTCGACCCGGTCAACTTCGAGACTGTCGAGTTGCGTAAGTTCACGCTCAAGCCGGCTCTTCTCTTGAACCAGCCTGTCGAAATCAGACAACTCGGCAACTCCTTTCGCCGTAAGCTCCGCGAGGAGAGCGCTGTAATGATCGAGCGCTGCCGTCGCCCCGGCGCGCAGTAAACCAGCTGTTGTGGCGGCCCTGAACGATTCAACGGCAGCTCTCAGAGTCGCTGCCCCCGCCTCCACGTTTGCCCTCGTCCTCGCCGCATTCTCAACGAGATCGCGCCACGCAGCGGCCACGGCATCATCAACAGCATCGACGCCGCCCAACTCGGTTCCAGGACCCGCACCTAGTTCCAGCCTCATAGCCAAGCCGTCGAGAGTCCCTGCAACCTCCTCCACCGTCGTCGCGTGGTACTCTGCGGAAAGCAACTGTGCCTTCCGATGCTCGTGGGTCCTGAATTCTGGGGACTTGTGAACGGCCTCGCATGCGGTCAGCTTTCGGCATGTATCCTCTAGCTGGGCCATGACTCGGTCACGTCCCGACAACTTCTTCTGAACTTGCCTCAATTCGGCCCGTTTGGACAGGAACTGACCGAGCGCATCGTCGCTTTGCTCGAGCGGGGCGCCACATCCTGCGGCCGCGTCAACCAGACTGACGAGCGCGGCGCCACCGCTATCCGCAAGCGCGAGCACGTGGCCCTGGCTGAAGATCGATGCGGGAAAGCGTTCGCGCACTTCCTGTGAAGCGGCGGGATGCCACGCGCCATCTTCGGTCCCTTCTTCCACATGGTGCCGACCGGGCGTCCAGCTGACGCGAAACCGCTTGCCGGCGTGCCGGTATACGACGGAGACCGCGCTGTCGGATACGAGTCCCCCATCGTCGGTTCGTGCGTGCGCCACGTGGCGAAACCCTTCGAACGCACGCCGCGGCTCGCATCCTGGAGCAAGACGTTCCAAGTCGACTTCGCGATGCAGTGCGCTCCTTAGGAAGTGCACTATGCTCGACTTGCCAGTCCCGCGTCCCCCTACCAGGGCTGTCATCCAGGGGCTAAACTCGATTCGACATGGCGCACCGCGGCCCATGAATCGCCCGTCCCGAACCTCCACGCTTTCTATCCAGTTCTCCGGCGGCCTGTTGGGATCGAATCCTTGCGGAGTGGTATCGGACCTGTAGATCGAAAATGCGTTACCATCGAGCAACGCAAGCCTGAGGCCCTCCAACGACGGGTCGGCCATCTTCACCCATGTGAAGCGGCTTCCCGGAACATTTTTGCTTCTGAAATTGTGACAATCCGAGCCGACCACTTCAGTCCAACGACAGTTCCGCTGCGTGTAGAGGGTCGGTCTGGGGGACGCCGCTGTCACGAACTCCGCGGCATACACGCTGCCCGAATCCAACACCTGAGTCAGGCTGAGGGGGTCAAAAAGGGCCTTCCCCGGTTGAGCGGGATCGACGCGCAGGAGCCCTTTCTCCGCGTCCGAGTGGGCCGGAATGACGATGCCCCCGATACGGGATACCTGCTCTACAACCTGAACCAGGGACCTCCGAGTACAGCCGTCGGAATCACCCTTCGTCCCCTCATAGTCAACGCGGCCGAGGAGCGTGTCAATGTCCTCCTTTCGGTGAGCACGGTCAAAGATAGCCAGAACGTGTACCCCACCATTCACGGATAGTTCGACACCGGGGAACAGGAACAGGGGTCGGAACTCCGCCCCGTTCTCGGCGCGAAGCACTTCATACGCAGCGCTCAGCTCATCGATCCACTCGCCGCTGTTGTGGTCCGTGACCGCAACGCAGTCGATCCCTGCGCCCATGTACCTCAGAAGCCATTGTCTAGGCGCAAGCGCGTCCGGTCCCCCCCGTAGTGCATGCCAGGGAGTGCAGGTCGACACCGGCGTATGGGTGTGAAAATCGAACTTCCACCAACGGCTGCCGACGAAACCGGTCGTCATTCCGCCACCTCGAACACCTGCAACAGCTTCGCCCGATCCAGCACCACCTGCTGTCCTGCGCGATCATGCGTCAGGATTGCGTACTGGTCGGCGTTCAGAATCTCGGACGCTTGCGCCACAATGCCCGCAACCTGGAACGTCGGGATGCCGATGGCCCTGGCAAGTTCGGCCACGGGTACGCGGTCGCCTGCCGCAACGACGACCGCGAGCACGCGCAGCGCCGTGTCGATCCGCTCCTGGGGACGACCCTTGATGTGCGCCTTGAATCCGGCCGACTTCTTGAGTTGCTCGATGAGCGCGGGAAGCGTGCGTGCAGGGGGCTTCACAGAGGCACGCTTTGCGGGCGCTGGCGGCGTCGCATCGAGGATCGGCAAAGCGAGCTGCGGCTGGGGCTTCGGCGCCTTCGCAGGCTCGGGCTCGACCGCCTTGGTCGACGGTATCTGCGGCAGCGCGAGGCGCCACCAATCGGGCTCCGGGAATTGCGTGAGTCGCAGTCCTTCGTCCCGCGTACCGTCTGCTTCCCACAGCTTTTCCGGGGCAATCAGCACCAGGGGCGCGACGACTTCCCCGAGCGACAGCCCTCCGTGCTCGCCGTAGGTGGGTGTTCCGAAGCACGCGGTGTCGTCCCAGATTGCCGCGACCCCCGCCGTGTTCTTCGGGTGCCAGGTTCGCTGCGGCGGAAGGGCGACTTCGTAGTCCGCGACCGGGTCGCCCTGTTTGAGCGCGCGCCAACGGGCGTGGTTGTCCGGGGTCTGGCCTCGCGACACCAGGACGTCGCCGGGGACGTGCCCGTGGTCCGATACCAGCAACACCGCCCGGTCGGTTTCCGCGGCGGCGTTGAGCAGATCCCGCAGCGGCTTGATGTGGTCGACCGTGGCTTCGACCCGCATCTGCTTGCTGCCCTTGAGCTGGTCGTCGATGGCATTGACCACGACGGCGACGATGCGGTCGCGGCCCCCGATCAGCTTCTTCGCGTCGTCGCTCACGGACGCCCCCGACATGAGCTTGTTTTTCAGCAGGAGCACGGGCGTATTGCCCTGCTCGATGAACTTCCGGATCGCTGCGTTTGCGGCCCAGCGGTTGGGGTCCTCGGCGGTGGACTTGTCTCCCAAGGCCGGGTCGTCCTTGCCTGCAAAGAAGGCGGCGCGGCTGACCTGGGTGATGGTCGGCAGCGCGGCGAACACGGGCGGGAAGCAGCCCGCCGGGCAGCTGCCCCGAAAGGGCTTGGGACGCCAGGAAGCCCTGCCCCACTGCGCGTCCTCGTTCGCTACGCTCTCGACCAATTCCACCGCGTTCGCGCAGCTCATGCCGTCGAGCAGCACGACGAGCAGCTTGCGATTGGTGTTCTCGGCCAGGAACTCGGCGATGACGCGCTTCGACAGGTCGGCGATGATCAATACCTGATGCGAGGGCTTGCCCGCGTGGACCCACTTGACCAGCGCAGTGGCGAAGCGTCGGTCATCGTCGCGGCGAAGCTCGTCGACCCTGGCAAGGACCTTGTCGACGGCCTTCTTCAACGACGGTTCGGGTAGGCCCCGCACACTCTGCCGCGCCCAGTCCACCCACGCGCCCTCGCGCACGTACTGGTCCGCGAGGTCCAATGCTTCCTGGTAGTCCGGGCCTGCCGGCACGGCCTGGCCGCGCGCCGCGCGATGCGTGAGATACCCGGCGAGGCGAAGGGCCATCTCGCGCTGTTGCCGCAGTCCGCTGCTCTCGTTCGCGTGCATTCGGTGCTCAGCGAGCGCGTCATTCGCGGCACGAAGTGCCGTCAGCGCCGCGGTCGACGGGGTCTTCGATACGGCGTGGAGTGCGTTTCCGAGCGCCTTCTTGCGCGCTTCGTAGCCGGACGGCAGGTGTCGACTGGCACCTAGCGCCTTGCGGAACTCCGCGTCCTTGATGAGCGAATCCGCATGATCGAGGACCGTGCGCGCGTACGCCGACGGCAGCAGCGCGAGCACCGAATCCAAGAGCTGCGACCTCGACAGCACGCTTGCCTGTTGCAGGAGAGCCTGTCCCCATCCCGGGGCGAGCGCGGCGAGCTGCCCGGTCAGCAGGCCTTGCACATAGCTGCCGCCTGTCAGTGCGGGCTCGACCGCGTCGATCACGAGGCACAGCTCGATGAATCGTTCACCCTGGCCGGCGAGCCACGCCTGCCAGGCGAGGGCACCGATCACGCCAGCTTCTTCCTGGATGAACGCCGCGGCTTCCTTGCGCAGGCCATCCCAGAGCTTGTCCCCGGCGGCGTGCGTGGCGAATGCCGGTCCCTTGTCGTTGCGCGCCGCCCAGGACACGAGACGTTCGGTGCTCAGGTCTCCGTCGAGGAAGAAGTCGAGGCGCGCATGGAGGAAGCGTCGCCAGGCTTCTTGCTTGCGGAGGAGTTGTCCCGAGATTTTGCCAAGGCCGGTCACCGTGCCCGAGAGCAGCACCTTGGCGAGGGAGGTAGAGGGCAATTCGGGGTCGGTGGCGCGGGCGCCGAAGAGACTCGCCAGGCGTGTATCGGACGCGATGCGATACATGCGAGCGCCCGCCATGCGGCACGCGAGGTCCTGGGGCAACGGCTGGTCCGTCCAGTCGACCAGAAAGACGAGGCCCGGGTCATGACGCTCGGCGGGAGCAGGCATTCTCGACCGAAGCTCGAGCTCGCACCGCGTGGGGACGATCTGGAAGGTGTATCCCTGTGCGGCGATGACGCCGGGCTCGCCCTGGCCGAAAAGCGCGACGAGGTGGGAGCGGTGGTTCTTCGAGAAAATGCGCTGGAGCTCACGCTCGATCTCAGCGGAGGAGAGAGAAGGAACCACAGAGGGCACAGAGGACACAGAAGAGGGCTGGGGCATCAGTTGCTCCTCTTCTCCACTACGATGGTGACCCGGTATTCGCCCTCCGGGTTGTCGAGGGTCTGCTTCAGCGAGGCAGTGACGTCCGCGAGGGCGGCCTCGTGCTTGCCGGGCGCAAATGGCTTGGAATCCCCATACACCCGCTGCCACGACGATGCGCTGCCGCCGCCGTCACCGCCGCCGTGGACCGTCTGGTTGATCAGCTCGCCCGCGCGGCGAACGAGGTCGACCACCTTCGCCGGGAACGGCTGGTTGAGCTCATCGGCGACGAGCGCGCTCCCCAACTCCTCCACAATCGCGCCGGCTCGGTTGCCTCGCGTCGGGTCGTCCAACAGGCGCCCCGCTGACTCGAGCACAATCCAGTCGGCATGGCTGTTCAGCCGGTCCAACACCGTTTGAGAGGTATTCAGACTCTTGGCCATGGCGGCACCGGACGTGCGTGGCACGAAGCCCGCCAGAAAACGAACCTGGTCGACCGGGCGGCCGGCTCGCAGCCCCGTGATCAGCTCCGCGGTGGCGTGAGCCGTGATCAGCCGGGCTGAGTCCGGCTGGTCCTGCACCCAGCGCGACAAGCGTTGCTCGAGGGCGCTCGGAACCTTCTCGGCCGCCTGGTACTTGCCCACTGCCTCGGTGAGCTTTGCTGCAAACGCGGTCAGATTGCGCGCCGTCAGCGCCTTGCCTGGAATCGCAATCCCGAACAGGGCGGCCGCGCTGTCCAGCGCCTTGTGCCACTCGGGCTCGGTAGGCAGGTCCGGCTTCACCAGCTCCACGTCGTCCGGCAGCTTGTCGAGACGGTCGACCTGGTACGGACGCCCGCCTCGCTCCAGCGTCCTTCCCGACCAGAGCGAGTAGATCACCGCCACCGCAGCAGACGCCTCGGACATGAGCCCCCAGGTGTCCGCCGGGTCGATGTACGCACGCACCTGCGCGACCGTCGGCGTCAGCGCCCCGGCCTGTTCGCGCTTCTGATCGATCTCCCGCAGCCGGTTCTGGCCTACGAACACCGTCGATTCCGACAACTCCACCAGGCTGAGCGGGGCCGCCAGGTCCAGCAGGTCGTCGTGCTCCTGCTTGGATACCGGCATTCGCTGGTCCGGTGCGTCGATCACGCGCTCGATCAGCGCCCGCATCTTGTCGAGCTTGCCCACGGTCACGGTCGTTCCGAACCGCGGGTGGTGCGGATACCGATGCTCCAGCAGGCGCTCGGCGAGCTGTTGCAGCGCCTCGGAGAATCCTGCGGCCAGCAGGGGGCGTCCGGGCAGCCCCGGCTCGAGCGAGACCACGTGGTCCTCGACCGTCCGCGCCGGGTCGAGCAGCCCTTCCTTGGTGTCGCTCGCGATGCCGTAGGCCTGGTCGAGCGCGCGGCGAATGAGGTTTCGCTTCTGGTTGCGGAGGCTGTCGAGGTCGAGCCGAGCGCGCGACTGGTCTTCGGCCCGCAGGTGCCCGAGGTATTGCCGGGGACCGTCGCCGGTGAGGACGTGCTCCACGATGGCGAGCTGGCCAAGCTCGCGCTCCAGCTTCTCGCTGAAGAACGACGGCAGCCACACGAACGTGAGATTGTGCCGCGCGGTCTGCTGCTCGCGAAATTGCTCGAGGCGCTGGAGATCGTGCTCGGGCGAGAATCCGGGCTCGTCAAAGGGGTAATCGATGAGTACGTGCCAGGCCGACTCGGGCGGGCACACGAAGTTGGAATCCGCCATGTCGCGCACGTTGCCGAAGCGGACCAGGCCCGTGCGCTTGGTTCCGCGCCAGGTGACGGTGAACGTTGCGGTCGTGCCCTCGGGGGGCAGCTCGAGGACCTTGAACAGGATCTCCTTGAGCAGCCGCTTGCGCTGCCCGAGCGTGTCCGCCTGCTGGGCAGACTGGAGGATTGGGCTCAGATCCACGCCCTCCAGGCGCAGGTACACCTCGGGATCGGATTGGTCACCGACCTTGAGCTGGCCCACCTGCGTGGCCCACTGGCGAAGGTTGTTGGCGACCGTGCCCGTCTCCTGACCGGGAATCATCGTCCTGACCGCGCCCGGATTCAGGTGCACCAGCGCACTGGCACGCAGCGACTTGAAGACAGCAGCCTCGGGCACGAGGGCCGCGAGCAGGAGGGTCTTCGCTACACGGTTGTCGTTGCGGCAAGGCCCTTCCTTGCAGCCCGAGCAACCGAGGCGCGCGGGGTGATCGTCGCGCATCCGCTGGCAACGCTCGCGGCTCCCGGTGCCGTGTTTGCCTTGGATGACGGGCAAGAAGTGATTCTGGTAGAGATTCTTCGCGCGCTCGAAGCGGTCCTTCATCGCCAGGTCGAAGGCGTCCTCGCCGCCCGCGATGACGTCGAAGATGTCGCCGAGCGGCACGACGTCGCCGAGCTCGAGGTCGCGCAGGTGTTCGACCAGCAGCTCCATCAGGATGCGGATCGCGGTGCGCTCGCGCTGGAGGCAGCTCGACAGGGCCACGAGCGTCTCGACCAGGGCCGGGCTGAACGGGTAGACCTTGCGGAAGTCGGGCTCGTCGCCGATGGATCCGAGCAGCGAGCTCCACGACTTCTGGTGGGTCCGTTTGACCTTGGTGAAGGCGTCGGTGATGGCGGACTCTGCGGTAGCGTCCTTGGCGCGCACCACGCGACGTTCGACCACCGCGGGCAGGTTGCGATCTTCGAGGGGAATCTGCTCGAACCGTCCGCCGGACCAGGCGAGGGAGTCGCGAATGGAGGCCATCTCCATGCCCACGACGTCCTGGCCGACCAGGTCGCCGAGGTCGCGCTGTCGGGCGATGAAGCTCACGATGGGGATGGCGCGCTTCTCGTGCTGCGCTTCCTTGAGCTTGGTGAGCTTGAGGGCCTCGTTCTGCACGAACTCGCGGTTGGCGAGGTGGCTGTGGAGCCAGAGGATGAGCTCGTCCATGAGCATGACGACACCGTCGTAACCGAGGCCGGCGGCGTGGCGGGTGAGCACCTCGAGGCCCTTGTCCAATTCGATGTAGCCGGCGGATTGGGCCTGGAACGCGGGGAAGTGCGTCTTGACGAGCGCGGAGTACAGCTCCTCGCGGGCGCGCATGTCGGTCGTGGTGGCGGCGTGGTCGAATCGCTCCGCGGTCCAGGTGGCCTGGGCCTGGAGACTGCCCCAGCCCGAGGCGACGGGCGCTCCCTCGTTGAGGATCTCGAAGAAGCGGTCGTCGCCCATGTTCGAGCGGAGGTGCACGGCGTTGTCGAACAGGCTCTGGTCGCCGTAGAGCGCCGGCACCGGCGCGGTGGGGTGATTCTCAGCGACCCACGCGAGGTAGGTCTGGAAGACCTGCTGCTCGACGCTCTGTGCGCCGATCATGTGCAGCGGCAGGCGCAGGAACTTCTTCTGGCCGACCCAGGGGTACTTCTCGCGGAGCTTGTGAAGCTCGGCGCGCTGCCAGGGTGCGGGGTGCCCTTCGAGCATGAGCTCGAGCACGGCCATGAAGTGGGACTTGCCGCTGCCGAACGAGCCGTGGAGGAACGCGGCCTGGGAGCGTTGGTCCTGGAGGGCGCTGTGGATGACCGATAGGGCGGTATCGAAGGCGTGGACCAGGCTCGGGGTGATCGCGTAGGTGGCGACGGTGTCTTCGGCCCTGCGGATGCCTTCGGCGAGCACGAGGACGAAGTCGCCTTTGCGGACTTGGGCGGGGAGATCGAGGACGTCGCGGAGGAGGATCATTTTTCACGCAACCGGGTGGAGGGAGTGGCCGAAGAAGGGGAGAGAACTGGTGAGCTGGGAACCGGGAGCCGGGAATTGGGAACCGAGCAGAGAACTGGTGAACCGGGAACCGGGAGCCGGGAATTGGGAACCGAAGACGAGCAGAGAACCGGATGGAGAGAACTGGTGAACAGGGAACCGGGAACCGAGCAGAGAACTGGTGAACCGGGAACCGGGAGCCGGGAATTGGGAACCGAGGACGAGAACCGGCAATTGGGAATTGGCTCGGATCAACGTTCGTAGGAGTGACGATGAAAGGCGACGATATTGCACGACGGCTGCTGTCTTACGCGGTCGGGGTGATGCGATTGATGGGCAAGTTCTCCCGGGACGCCGGGGCCAAGCACGTGGCGCAGCAACTCGCACGTTCGGGAACAGCTCCAGGGGCGCACTATGAGGAAGCTCGACGGTCGGAGAGCCGCGCCGACTTCGTTCACAAGCTGCGGATAGCCGCGAAGGAGGCTGGCGAGTCGGTGTACTGGCTTCGGCTGGCGCACCACGCAAGGCTGGTCGACGCGGACGTCGGTCCGTTGGTTCAAGAAGGTACGGAGCTGACGGCGATTCTGACTGCGTCGGTGGCAACGGCACGGCGTGGTTCGCCACGAGCATCAGAACTGGATCGAGCAATGCGGAACGAGAGCTGAGCGATGCGCAACGAGAGTTGAGCAATGCGGAACGAGTGTTTAGCCGTGCGGAACGAGAGCTGAGGCTGAGCGATGCGGAACGAGAGCTGAGCGATGCGGAACGAGAGTTGTCGTCCGCCCATTCCCCATTCCCGGCTCCCGGTTCCCGGTTCACCAGTTCTGAATGCCGACCGGGGCGTTGGGCGTCCCAATCGAGTCCGTGCCTGGCGAGAAGGTGGATGATCGTGTTCTTGTCGTCCGTGCCTTCCACGACGAGGCGGAAGGGGCTTTTCGACGATGGCGGCATCAGCGGACCTCCAGGTGGTGCTTCGCAGCGACCGCCAGTTCGTCGGATGTGTAGGCCACCGTATGGTCGATGCCTTGCTCGACGCGATGAACCGTGACAAGCGGTTTGAAATCCGGTTCCTGCTCGCACAGCAAGCCGAGGGCGTGGACGGCATCGAGGCTGTGGGTCGTGGCGAACACCTGTACGTCGAGCCGTTGGGCGGTTTCGACGACGAGGCGCCATACCTTCTCGAAAACGCTGTGATGCAGCCCGGTGTCGATGTCGTCGATCAGCAGCACCTGCGATTGCGAGGACGCAAGGTAGCAGGCGAGAGCCAGCAATCGCTGCACGCCTTCGCCAAGACTGCCCAGGGGGACTCTGTCTGGTGCGTCGCCCAGCTTGACGTGAAACGCGCCTTGAACGAGCGCGATGCGCTGTACGGACTGATCGATGATCTGCATGGCGGAGGTGGCAAGGGCCTCCTCGGGTTGGAGCACGAGGTTCTCCCACAGGCTGGTAAGCTCAGCGCTCGCATCGACGGCCCACGATCCCCGAAGGAACCTCGGCTCGCGGAGGCGCGGATCGTCAGGGGGCCATTCGAGCGGCGCAAAGCTTTTTGTCAGCAGTAGCCCTTGCCTGGCGCTGCCGATGTGGGCGAGCGGGATCGGGTGGTAGTCTCGCATCCCCTGGGCCGCCAAGTTGCGCACTTGTTTGGACGGCATGTCGCCCATCGAGAAGAGCGCCTGGACGCGAGGCCGACCTCCCTTGTCGTCCTGGCCTTCCAGCGTGAACGCGGTGTGGTCCCCGACTTGTCGATGCCTAAACAGGTGGCGTAGGTCGGGTTCGGGGCTTGCCGACTCGGAAGTCCCGCGCGCGAGCTCACCACGACGCAGCGGAGAGGACAGAAGGGTTCCGATGCGGTCGGGTACGGCGAGGATCTGGACGGCGTCGAGGAGACAAGTCTTGCCGGCGTTGTTCTTGCCGACGAAGAGGTTGACACGAGCGAGCGGATCGACCGCAAGCGTTTCGAAGCAGCGAAAACCCTTGATATTCAGGCTGGTCAGCATGGTCACTCCGCACGACAAGAAACGGACCTCGATGGAACCACAGAACGTGCACGAGGCACAGCGCTCCCCGATTCTCCCTTCCCGGCTCCCGGTTTCCGGCTCACCAGTTTCCCCTCCGGTACTTCTTGGGGCGGGCGGAGACCATCTCGAGCTTGCCCTGCTCGACGAGGGCGGCAGCGAGCTTGCCGGCCGCCGCGGACGAGACCCCGAGCGCCTCGGCGAGCGCGGTCTGCGCGACCGTCCCGTCGCCCGCGTCCGCGAGGCTCTGGACCGCCTCGACGACGGCCTCGGGGGTCGGGCCATTCGCCTTCGCCTTGGGCGCGCCAGCCGCCTTCTTCGCCCTGCCGCGCGTGGTCTGCGCGGGACGCCACGCCCGCAGGTCTTCGAGCGTCAGTCCGAGTTGGAGCGCCTGTTCTCGAACGAACCCATCGAAGCTGTCGCCCGCGCGAGCGCCGCCGAAGTGTTCGTCGGGCTCGTTGTGCCATTGCTTCAGCCACGGGACGAGTTCGAGCAGGCCGGCGAGCATGGGCGTGAGCCGATCCGCGCCCCACCCGTCTTCGTCCTTGCGGCGCTGGTACAGGCCGGCGAGCGCCTGCGCCTGTTGCAGGTGGTCCCAGCCCGCCCAGCCGATGAGGGGGGAAGGGTCGTCGTCGGACTCGCAGCCGGGGTAGCTGATGAAGCGTTCCTTGGGGACGTCGAGCTTGCCCCGGAGTTGCCAGTACGTGGGGCTGCGGAAGTCCTTCTGGTCGTACTTGGGCGGGACCGGAATCGGGCCGACGTCCTCGCCCGCGTCTTCGCGTCGCTGGAGGTCCCAAGTGTGTTCCCAGGCGGCGCGTTTCTCCATACCACTATCGGCGTATCGATAGGCCGACAGGAACGGCACCGCGTCCCTGGCGATCTCCTGTTCGATCACGACGTCGAGTTCCTGCTCGAAATAGGCTGCTATCGCGGCAAGCGTTGGACCTCGGTTACCGCATGACAAGTCGGACACGATTGTTCGGGTCGGGCGCGGCGCATCACCGGCTTTCACCGCTTCCTCGGCGCACTCACGCACGAACGCGAGCATCCAATCGCGCTCCGCCTGTTGGCGAAAGTCGGATTGATCGATATTCATCTCGGTGTCCCGCCAGGTACGTTTGAACTCGCGCGTCTCGATCAACCTGATCTCGTTGACGCTGAGCAATTCGCCGCGGGTCGCCCAATGCGCGGGGCCCTTTCCGACCTCGTCCGTTTTTTTGGTGTCGTGCCGAGCTCGTTCCGATACGCCAGCGTCGTAACCAGTTTCCAGCTCGAACGGGCGGCTTCCCAACGGAGCGCCTAGGTCCAACTCGGGGTGCAATTCGACCTGGCTGCTATCGCATAACCTGGATAGTGAGTAAACTGCCCAATCGAGCTCCTCCTGCAAGTAGGCAGCGATTTGGGTGGTCGCCTCGTGATTCCGCCAACCCTTCGCCGCCAGCTCGCGCAACTCGGACGACCTCGCGACCCCGCTCGCCAGTGCCTCGTGCAACCGCGAACCAGACAGCCACGCGGCCCGTTGAGAACACGTGTCGGACAATCTTCGAGCCAGCGAGGCGAATTGCGCCTTCGGGAGGTCCGGCAACGGCAGAGCTTGCAAGGCGGTACCAGCAAACTCGTACGCCGCCCGCGCAGGGTCAGTGTGGTGCTTCTGCGAAGCGTTGCTCTTCTTGTGGCACACCTGCTTCATCCAAAAACAAGCCGTCGAGCTATTCAAGTACGCCAGCAGCGCGAGGTGGTCCTCCTCCGTCGCCCCCTCCGGCAACTTGATGATCGGCGCGGACTGCTTGAACACCTTCCCGCCCCGGTCGAGCACGAAGTGGTTGTGCGTGGCGACGAAGGCAAAGGCTATGGAGAGGGGGGTGCGGAAGCGGTCGCGATACACCTCTCGAACCGCCCACCAAGGAATTCCTTTCTGCTCCACAGGGACTCCGAAGCACCTTCGCTCTTGAAGAGATCGTCGATATGGCCACATGAACTTCAGCAGGCCGCCGATGTTGCGAGGATCCAGCCGGTCTCCACCGTCGGTGTTCGGCCACAAACAGTCGAGCTCGGGAATCGCAGACCAGTCCCGGACCACCTCACCGTGAACGAGCGGTCGGTAGTTCGTAAGCCCCTGGCGTTGAGCAACGCCCCTCTCCAGGAGAAACAGGTTGTCCTCGCCAGTGATCGCAGCGAAACCGATGACCGCAACAGCGTCTTGGAGCCTCGTCGACGCGTGGTCTTCCAGCAGGGCTCTCAACTCAGCCGCTCCGCCTCCCCCCAGCGACCACGGATGTTTCGCGAACCTCTCCCGCTCCACCTCTGCTACTGACACGTAGTCGTTCTCAAACCCCACGTCGCGGTGGTGATCTCGAATCGACGACCACACCAGACCCGCCGCGGGATCATCGGGAGTAGACGGCTCTCCCCGCTTGCCCATCACCGCCAACACCGGAGCAGTGCCCGGCCGCTGGTTCCTGCCAAGCAGAATGGCCGTTGGCGTTCCGTGCCCAGGGATGTACGCGCCGGACGTGTCAACAACCTGCGTCAACTCATACCGCGGCAAGACCTCCTCGATCAGCTTCGACCCGAACTCACGCTTCATGAAGGCGTTGCCGACAATCGCGCCCACGTAGCCGCCTTCGCGCGCCAGGTCGAAGAACCGCTCCAGGAACGGCGCTACCAGCGAATACCCACGATGACACGCCTGGTACAGCTCGCGGTACTTGTCCCGCAAGCTGGCATCCTTCACGGTGATATATGGCGGGTTCCCAACGACAGCCTGGTACCGCGTCCCCAGAATCCGCATCGCCTCCGCTTCGTCCTCCAGGGCAAACAAGTCCTCGCCCCAGGTCGATCGCGTTTCGGGCGTCGCTACGTGCGCGAATCCCATCTGCGTCTCGCCACGCCCATGCAGCAACGAGTCCGCCACCGCCAGATTCAGGTGCAGCGGCGGCGCGTCCCGCAGAAGCGTAGTCCCCGTCGACTGCATGAACGCCATCGTCAACCGGAATCGCGCAATCGCCACGGCATACGGATTCAAGTCCGTCCCGTAGACCTGCGCCAACGCCCGCTGCGCCAGCACCTTCACGTCCGTCCCCGGTTCCTCGTCCTTCCACGCCGCCAGCAGACGATGGAAGGCGCCGAGCAAGAAGTGGCCCGACCCGCACGTCGGATCGATCAGCTTCACTTCCTTCAACCCGAACGTCCGAATCGCCGGGTCCAGCGTCTCGCCCAGGATGAACTCCTCGACGAACTCCGGCGTCTGGAGCAGCGCGTACCGGCTGCGCACGTCTTCGTCCAAGTCCTGGTACAAGTCCCCGAGAAACCGCGTGTCCGCCCCCTCGTACCGCATCCGAAGCTGCCCGACGTCGTCCACCTGACGGAAGAAGTCGATGAGCTTGCGCGCCGCCTCGGACGACGGCCCGAATACCCAGACAGGGTTGTGCTGGACGTCGAAGATCTCCTCGGCCCCAGGCAGGCTCCCCACCTCGCGAAACACCGTCAGCAGGTAATCCCGCGCCGACAGGAAGGGCGCCACGGACACGAACTGCTGCTCGCTGTCGTCCGCGCCCTCCCCCGCGATGCGTCTTCGCGCCAGATACCCGCGGTCCTCGAGCGTGCGCACGAACACGACCGACAGCACCCACGCCGCGGCCACCTGCGTCGCCCGCCCTCGACACCACACCTCGAACGGGTCAGCCGTACGCTGCGCGGTGGACTCCTTGCGCCACGCGGATTCGAGCATGGCGCGCACGGAGGGCTCCTGGCCGCGGGTGAGCAGGTCGTCGCGCAGCACGGCGAGGATCGGGCGGTAGGCGGTCGCCGGAGGCAGGGTCGTGGTCGTCGTGGTTCCGTTGCTCATCGCTGATGTTCCCTGTCGCTCCCTACGCTCCGGCCCTGTGCGCGTTCATGATCCAACTGCGCGGCACGCGCATGCGCTGCCCTGGCACCGGCGTCGGCACGGGCAGCTTGCCGTTGATCGACGGAGGCGCTCCGTCATCCGGGCAGGGCACCACGAGCAGCACCGCCGCGCCGTCTTCCCGATCCGCCCGGTCGACCAGCTTGCCGAGCTGCGCGCCCAGACCGTAGGTGGCAAACGCGCCCGGATGCACCAGCAACCAGGGCTTCTCGCGCTGCGAGAGGATCTCGCCCACCAGGTCGTCCGCCGCGGCGCCGACGAGCTTACGCAGCAATTCAAATTCCGTCGTACGCTCCCGGTCGGCTTGGTGAATTTTGGCGGAGTCCACGCCGAATTGCTTGCGTTTCACCTCGATGTGGCGCGACAGGAGCTGGTCGAGTGACGTCGGCTCCACGTCGAGCTGCCGCGCCAGCACCAGCGCCACGTACTCGGACTCCTCCGCGCTGGCCTGGAGCACGCGGAATCGCCCGCGCTCCACGCTGGCCCGCAGGCTTGCGTCGAACGCCGCTGCCTCCTGCGCCTCGGGCGTGCGCAGCAGCGCCTGGTTCGGCATGGCCGTCCGCATCCTGGGCGGCGGCTGCACGAGCGTGCCCGTGCTCGTCGGAAGCGGCTCGGTCTTGCGACGGTATCGGCCCGCGCTCTCGTCGAACACCAAGCCGTAGCCTGCGAGCAGCTCGTCCAGCTCGGGACGTGCCGGAAGCGCTGCGGCCTCGGGATACCGGGTGCGCACACGCCTGGCGACCTCGTCCGGGTCGATCTCGGTCAAGGCGAGCGCGCCCGCGCTCAGGGTCAACGCGCGCGCCGCATCCATGCCCTTCGGATACACTTCCAGACGCGCCGACATCGCTGCCCCGCGGCTCGCCTTCACGGCCATCGAGACCAGCTTCTCGGTCGGCAGCGCGGCCAGCGCCGTGCCCTCCGCAGCCTTCTCGAGCGCCGTGCGGGCCTTCTCCGACGACGGCAGCGGCTCGGTCACCGCCAGCTCGTCCGCGACCTCCCCGATCCGCTTCGCGACGTCGAGGACCTCCCGGTCGATGCCCGCCCACAGGTGACCTGCCATGCGCACCAGGTCGACCGTCTCGAACGCGAGATTCTCCCCTCGCACTTCGCCCGCGACGCGAACCAGCGCGCCCGCCTTGCGCAGAAGCTCGCCGTCCGGCTCGGCAATCCCCAACCGTCGACGGGCCAGCTCGAGGGCCGCGTCCTGCACGGGCATCGCACCGCCGGCCGCCTCGAGCACTTCGCGAACCGCATCGACCAGCGACGGCAACCCCGCCGCGGTCTCCCACCGCTCCCGCGCCTTGGTGAGGTTGATGTACACCGCCGCCCGCGTGACCTTGAACGCCTCAGCGACACTGCGGACATCGGGCAATCTGGTGAGCTGGGAGCGGGAAATGGGGGTGCGCAAAGGGGATTGGGATCCGGCAACTGCCCCCTTCCCGCTTCCTGTTTCCCCGCCTCTCGATTCCCCATTCCCGGCTCCCGGTTCCCGGTTCACCAGTTCTGAACCAGCCGCGCCTGATTCCCCATTCCCGGCTCCCGGTTCCCGGTTCACCAGTTCCAATCCCAAGAGCGCGCGAACGTGCTTGTCCCCCGAGTTCTTCCGGCCCTGAGTGACGAGCAGCTCGGATGCCCACCGCTCTATCGTGTAGTCGGGCTGCTCGGTCTGCCCCGCAAGCATCGCGGCCCGCAGCGCGTCCGCATCGTCCCCCCCGAGAATCCGTCGAACACGCTCGCGTGCCGTCGACGCAAGCTCCACCGTGCTTGCGATCCCGGCGTCCCGAAGGCGCTGCACCTGCTCGGGGTCGAGTCCGAAGCTGCACCCCGGCCCGAGTGCGACGCGCGGCCCCGCGTATCCCGGCGCGAGGACATCCGCATCCACCGCGCTGATCTGCGAGAACCGCTCGCGGAACAGGTCGGCGACGTCCTGGATCTCCTTTGCCACCAACGTCCCCACACCGCGAACGGCGGACAGGAAGTTACGTGGCAATTGGACCAACTCGCCCACCGTCGCAACACCCGCGCGGTCGAGCGCATTGCGCGCGCGGGCGCTAAGCACCGCGGCGAGCGCGTCGATGGGCGTCTTGGGCGTGGCGGTCGACGGGTCGAACGTGGGCCGCTGGGGCTCGGGCTCGAGCTCGGGAGCGCGCTCGGAGGCAGCGCGCACAGGCACGGGACGCGGCTGCTCCGCGAACAGCCCGAGCCACGAGGTCTTCATCCGCTCCGCCGAGTCGAACCGGTCCTCAACACGGGGAGCCAGCGCGCGCTCGAAGAACGCCAGGAAGCGATCCCGCAGCGCCGCATCGAACCGCTCCGCATCGACCTTCAACGTCGGAAGGCCCGCCGCGGCGCTCTCGTCCATCACGGGCCGCGCGCCGGTCAGCATCTCGTAGAGCACGAGAGCGACGGAGTACCGATCCGCCGCGGCATCCCACGCCCCGCGCATGCGAAGGTACGGGTCGCGGTACGCCGGCGTGCCCACCATCACGTTCGACGGGTCGGCCGTCACCAGCGAGAAGTCGATGAGCACCAGGTGCCGCGCCTGCTTGGACGACGGCGTGAATCCGATGTTCGCCGGCTTGATGTCGCGGTGCTGCACGCCGTGCTCTTCGAGGTACTGCACGGCCGACAGCAGATCGTCGCCATACCGACGAGCGAAGTCGAGCCCGACCGTGCCGTCGCGACGCAGCAGGTCGCTCAGGTTCTGCGGATCCTCGCGGTTGTCCGAGCCCACGAACTCGAGCAGCAGGCACTCGCGAACACCGACCTTGCGCATGCTATCCGCGCTGACGATGTGTTGGTGCCGCAGCCGCTTGAGAAGCTCGTGCTCGGATCGCAGACGCTCGGCGCAGCCGTCATCGAGCGGAATCTTGAGGGCAAACGACTTGCCATCCTTCTCGACGCGGACCACGCGCGACGTAGCTCCCGAGCCTAGAAATTCCCTCACAACGAGCCCGCCCGGCAGCTCCTCGCCCGGCTTGGCCACCAGCGGGTCGACCACCGCCTGCGCCACTTCGGGCGGCCGGGTTGCCTCCTCCATCAGCAGGCTTGCCCAGAAAATCGCGTCGTCCGGTCGGTTGGGAGGATAGAAGTCGGTGGCCTCCGCGATCACCTTCTCCACACCGGGCCACAGATCGTCGCGAGCGGAGCTCACCCGCAGGCCGTGGTGCTCGGCCAGGAACTTCTCGCGCGCGGCCAACGACGCGGCCGGTGGCTGCCCCGTCAGCACGAAGAACCCAACGGCCCCGAGGCTGAAGATGTCGCTCTCGGGCAACGCCTTCGCCGGGTCCTGAAGCACTTCGGGCGCGCGGTACAGCAGGCTGGCGTCTTCCGACAGCTCCGTCAGATGGCGCGTGCCGATGCTGCCTTCCTGTTGCATCGCGAGCTGGAAGCTGTGCAGCTTCGTCTCGATGGGCTGGCCGTCGTCCTTGCGCACGAGCACCGCCGACGGCGACAGGTTGCGATGGAGCACGTGGCTGCGGTGGCAGTAGTGGAGGGCGTCCGCGATCTGGTTCAGGATCTCGAGGCGGTCGTCGAACGACAGGTCGGGCTGCCGGCGCACGAACGCATCGAGCGGCTCGCCTCTGGGGAAGGGCTCGAACACGAGCGCAGGGCCGAGAGGCGCGTCCGGCTTGAGATCCACGCAGCGCAGGATTCGTCGATGCTCCCCAAGCCGCGTCAGGATCTGCGCTTCGCGCACGGCAGCGCGATCCAGCTGCGAGCGCGCCTCGGGCGAACGACCGCGAGGCACCAGGTACGAGCGGATGCGCGCGGTCATGCCCTCGATGGACGTGTGCTCCCCGCGATGCTCCTGGTAGCCCGGGCCTTCCGTGAGCAACGTGCCGAGCTTGTACTGGCCCACGAGCCTCGACGCTCGCGACTCGCGGATGCCAATCTTCCGCATCGCTGCGACCACTTCGCGCATGATCCGACGGTCGACCCCGCGCGCACGTTGCTGACCGCCGGGGTACTCGCCGTGGGTCAACGCGCGGATCACCTTCGCGCGGTCCACCACGCCGACCATGCCCGACTCGGCCAACCGCAGCTCGGTCGCCCCTGACAGAAACACAATCGGCTCGACCCACACGCGATCCTGGGGCGCGAGCTCCCGGTTGAGCAGGCTCGCAATCACCTTGGATTTGCGATTGGTCAGATACAGCGGGTTGTCGAGGTGCTTGACTCGCCCTTCGTGCTCGATGGCCCAGTCGCGCGAGTCGCCCGTGAATTTCCCGGGGTGGCTCTTGATCTCCACCACGAACAGCGCCTGGCGCGTGAGCACCAGCATGTCGACCTCGTACAGACGCCCGGTCGACGGCTCGACGAACTCCACGAGGTTCCACGCCGTGTACGGCTCGACATCGGGAAGCCCCGCGACCACGAAGTCGACCGCCTCGCGCTCCCACGGATACGCGGTCTCGCCGTCGTGCTGGATTCGCTGCTTCGACAGTGCCATCCCATCCCCCTCAGCGCAGCGAGTCCGCGGCCGCACGCGCGAAGTCGCGCGCCGCGGGTGATGCGTCGTCCGAGATGATCGCGCGGTCGACCGACGCAAACCCCGCCTCCCGCACCGCTGCCGCTGGCGTCTGGTTTGCCGAACGGGCCTGCTCGGGTGAAACGAGGTGTGTGGGGCCGCGACTCCCCACCGCGACGGCAGCGAACCCTCCGAGGTGACGCTCCGCGGGCGCGCTGCCCACGACCACCACTTGATCCGCCCAGCTCAGGTCGTCCCGCCCGAGGAAAGCTCCCATGGTCGCGACAACCGCCGACGGCCCAGCCACCAGCACCCGCGTCGCCGAGGCCAGCTCACCTACCGCCACCGCGCGATGGTCCACGCCCCACGCCTTCGCCACCCGCGCCATCGCGCCCGCGGGCGACGCGAACTCCAGCTGCTCTGCCTCGCGCCAGAGCTTGCGCGCTCGGTCTTCGTCGATGCCGGGCCAGTCGGGACCCATCGGCTCGTCCGCGGCGAGCCCGGCGAGCTGGAACACGCGCGCGGGCGAGAACGCCGCACCCCACTTCACGGACGCATCGCGCAGCAGGATGTCGATGCGCTCACGGGTGCCGAGGTCGCCCCGGAAGCCGTTCCAGCGGGCGTCGGCATCGGGGCCGAAGAGGCTTCGGCCGGTGAGCGTGGACTCGAGGAAGCGAAGGCCGGCAAGGGCGGATTGATAGAACGCGAGGGCAGATTCGGTGGAGATCGTGGTCGACATGGGGGGCCCGCGGCGAGTGTAGACGGATCTGCCGGCCGATGGAGCGTGAAACCACGGCCCTCACCCGACGCTCGTCCTGCGCCCGGCGATTCCGGTGTTCGGTCCGCCGCGGTAGCTTCGGAATGGATGCATCCATCGGTCGCGCTCCGAAGGAGGCTCCCGCTGCTGCGCCCGCGATCGAGGCCTCGACCCGCGCCTTCCACGAGGCTACCATGGGCACCATGGCTGACGTTTCTCGCTGTTCCCGAGTGTTCAGGGGCAGCGGCGCGTTCGCGGCCGGCCATGCGCTTCAGCAGGAGTCATGGTGCAGAACCTGACGTGCTCTGTGTGCGGCGTGGCGCTGCAGCTCGTGGGGAAGTTCGCGGTGTGCCCCGAGCATGGTGTCGTGGAAGCCGCCTCGGGGTCCGCTGGAGGAACGCCCGCGCCCGAAGGGGACCTCGCGACGTTGGTGCTCGATCGCTTCCCCTTCGCCGTCGCCTACGGCTACCGCGGGGTGCTTCACCCCTACAACGCGGCCACGGCGATCAAGAATGCGATCTACACCGGAGCTTGGTCGCTCGCTCGCGCGTCTGCAGATGCCCCACTTGAACGACTGGTTCGTCGTGCTCTGCGCATTTGGCAAGTACCTTCACCGCTCGAATTCGGGTTCCGCGCCGTTCTGCCCGCCCCTGCTAGACGACATCGATCGTGTCGTCGAACGTGGCACGTCCTCGATCACGGTTCGACGGTTCTCGTTGCACCGAGAGCCTCGAAGACGCGGACAACCTCCTTGAGTATTGCGCTCTGGAGGACTTCGGCACCGCGATCCAACGGAAGCAAGACCTTGTTGTTGTCGTCCTTGGGGGTGCACGCGGAAGGCACCGGGTTCTTCGCTGCAGGCAACCGCGGCGACGCATGGGTGCGTCTTCCGGTCGCGCTCACACCATCAATCCGCCCCGATTCCGTCGTGACTGCCTCCACGCCGACATGACGACGTGACCCGCGGCTTGTCTTGACTTGCGAAAGCTGATCGCTTTGCCTACCGGCTGGGGAGCTCGCGTGCTTTGGCGGCTATGGCAGCCCCAGCGATGGTGGAACAGCGCCGAAGACCTGCTTCCATTCGCTCTTGCCGGCGTCGTCCAACTCCAGTGCCAGGTCGTGATTCTCAACGGCAAGCACGAAACTCTCTGACGCACGGAGCCCGCGCTCCGTCCACGCGCCTGCGCCCTTCACCGGTTGAGCCCAATCCAGCCCGTGCTCGAAGGCCACCTTCAGCGAGCGAATTGAGCTTCCCGAAGAGAATTCCAACAGGAGTTTGCGAGGATGCCTCAGGCCACCCTCCTTCCAAGTCCTCGCACTCACGGAGAGCTGCAGACCCGCAGTCGCCGCCTTGGCAGCGCACCATGCGTCAAACGCCTTTGCCTCGATCCTGCTCAGTTCGTGGTCCCAACGCTTGTCAGCAAGAAACTCCTCGACGGACCGCCCACCTGTCAGCTTTGCGTTAACCTCCAGCGCAGCCACACAGCCCTGCGCCGCGGGGGCGTAATCGAATGCCTCGAGCAGTCTGGCAAGCTGCCACATCGGAAGCGGGCGGAAACGTACATAGCGGTCCACGTAGAGTAACCGCTTCACCTGTCCGAGCTCTCTCAAGGGCCGGCCAAGGGTCGCGCTCAACAGCTGGGGTGCAAGAGTATTGTGATCCCCGGTATCACCCTCCCGGATTAGGGCAAAGTGGATGCCCGCGTTTGGGAGCGGCACGAGATCACCCGCTGTCACCTTCGTGCCAGCGTCCCACCACGCTGCTACGCGCGCGCCCATCTCGGCTGCCGCAGCCGCCTTCGCCCGCACCGCGATGGATCCGCGGAGCCAGCCTGGCCCGAAGTCGGGCATTCGGGGTGTGGTAGTCGCGCCATCCCGCTCCACGCATACGGCGCCGAGCGCGTGCGGCGATCCGAGTCGACGGGATACGACGCGCCACGGACTCGCGCGCAAGTCCTCTATGTCGGAAGGCGAGATGAGCCTGAGCTGCACTCCGTCGCTCACTAGCGAGGAAAGCTTTGCGGACAAGGCCATCTGCTCCGGTGTCGCATTCGCTACATCCGGAAGCTTGCCTAGCAGAATTCTTACACTTCCAGCCTCCCGGAGCGTCCTGGCGTGGACCAGCCGTAGCAACCCGTCGCGGCCGAACGCATCCGTTGAGAGCTCCTGGCTCGTCAGAACTACGTCGTCATCATTCTCGATAACCTGAAGAGCCGCTTGGTGAGGAGAGCTCGCGAGGAGACTGCCGCCGAGCTCTTTCAGGAAAGCCGGGGCCTGCAGCAGCGCTCTTCGCCCCTTGTCGTCGAAGTGGGTACGCACCAGGTCCAGTCGGATCTGTCCGGCGGTCACCAAAAACTGGGTGTCGAAGCGAACGAAGTCTTCATCGGTGGACTTGTCCAGGAGAGTTAGCATGTCCGCGAACAACCCGTGCAGATCGTCGAGTAAATGGTCGAGCATTCCGGAACAGCTGTCATCGTAGAGGACGACTTCTCTGCCAAACTGCGGTTCTCCTCCCGCGACGGAAGGTTCGCTCCACGTGCCCACGGTCGCCCGAAGGATGCGCTGGTCAACCTGCAACCTCGCAGCCGCGCACTGCTGCAGGCACACGGCAACAGTGAGCAGAAAGCTATCCAAGACCTTCCCCCGCCAGACCGGAGCGAAGTCCCCAGCAAGACGCACCCGAAGCGCGTCGACAGTACCGGACGTCCCGAGAATTGCGTTGCGCCAGAGATTGTTTTGCGAGCAGATCGACAAACCGCGGAGTTGCTTGTGGTCGCGCAGAGCCATGGGAACCGGTCCCTTCCAGCTGGATTCCGGCTCGGCTCTGCCACACCGCTGGCAAATCGCGAAGCCATACCCGTACTCGCTGTTGGGGTTGGGTAAGCGTCCCTCCGATCGCACGAAGAGGCGAGATTCTGGTGCAAACCCGACAAAGAGAGCGTCCGGGACCACGGTGGTCATCGTGACCCGGGGAGAGGAGGCGAGCACGACGCGCGCAGGAGGCATGCGCTCAGGGTCGCCCTTCAACCTCCGCGGCGGGCTACCGAGTTTGACCGAGAAACTGCTGGGCTCGAGATAGAAGCGAACGGGACTTGGTTCGAGCTCACCCGCGGAGTCAAGTTCGGTGTTGCCTCGCGCCTTCGCCTTGGAACGCTGCCTGACAGCAGCTTGCTCTTGCTTCAGGAAGGCTTCCTGGGCGACGGCCGGGTGGCCGCAGACCGGACACTCGACGGGTTGCGCGTCCCTGCCCTCGGTATGACCGCACTTGGCACACTGCATGAAAAAGCGCATGGTGACGGCCGATTCGTCATCGGCCATCCAGTTGCGGACGAGGCCTGCAATCCTGTGCACGCGCTTGCCCGCGATGACCTCGGCACCCGGGGCGTATTCTCCCAAAGCGATGTCCAACGACCGTTCCATCCGAAGCTCAGGCACAATCGATTCGCTATCGCCCGACGCGCTCGCCCCACGGCCTCCGCCTCTGTTCTCGAATCGCGGAACTTCCCAGGAAGTTTCGAGATGCACAACGTTAATTGGAAAGCCGAAACGCGGGAGGAAGTCGTTCCGAGCGAGATAGGAAATGAGTGTTTCGCAGAGCAAACCATGCTCCTGGCGGTTGAGCGAGGTCAGGAAAGCTCGGTCCGCGCTTCCTTCTCCCTTCGCCTCCTCCGCTTCGCGCTGCGCCGCAATGACGCGCAAGTCTTCACCGGCCCGTGCTGCGGCGCGCTCGAAGGCCTTGGCGCACGCGTCAGCCAGCTCAGGGATCGTCCACGTTGCGAGCACTGTGCCGGAAACCAACCGCTGCAATCGCTCGTTTTCGGGGTCATCGGCCATCAGATCGCGCAGCCAGCCCACGAACGCTCTGCCCAGCGGGCGAGTGCTATCGAAGAACTGTTCATCCAAGCCGTGTTGCTGCTCACTGGCCGGTCGTACGATGAATTCCTCCACCGTGCCGAAAGCCGCCATCGGGTTTCCCTGCCTCGCAGCCTTTACCGCTTGTTCTAGGAAGCTCGACAGCAGCAGCGCGTTCACGTGCCGTAAGAGGAGAGGCGGAGTGTCGAGCCGAACTCGAGGCGGCGTCACGGGGCTCGCAAGGAATCCGCGCGTGTCGAGGAACACCTTCTGGTCATGCGGGCGGGCGAGCGCGAGCGTCAGAGCCATCGACGACCCATCGGTCCGACGACCGGCGCGGCCGGCTCTCTGCCAGTAGTTGGCCGCCGCTGGAGGCACGTTGGTCATGACCACAAGGGTGAGGCCTCCGAGATCCACGCCCATCTCCATCGTGGTGGAGGACGCGAGCAAGTTGCTCTGTCCGCTGCGGAACTTCCCCTCTTGCTCCTCGAGGGCGTCTACGTCCACTTGAGCGGTGTGCTCAACGGAATGCATGCCGAGCAAGACGTCACTCTGCACGCGCCGAATCGCATGGCGGAGCCGCCATGCTTCGCGTTCTTCCGAGGTCATCGCCCGCAACGGCTCTGCTCCTCCGAGTTCCGCAGATAGCCCTCGTACGGAGCGGAAGTGGAGCTTTCTTGTCAACGGCTCGATGAAAGCCGGATGGGAATGGGCGCGGAGCGCCAATCTCTCCAGGTTGATACGAAGGCCGCTGATGCCGTCTGCGTCGACCACGCTGAGCCAACGGAGCGTGTTGTCCTGCGCCCCCTTGCGGAGGGTCGACCAAACCGCCTCGAGCAACTGCTCGGCGGTTACGGTGTCTGTCTCGGCCGTCAGCTTCCGCGCGAAGCCGATGAGCCTGTTTCGTTCTGGGTGCTTACCGGGAACCAGAGAAATCTTGTCGGTCCGATACGACGGTTCGTCGTCAACATCAACGTCTTCACCGGTCGACCACGTGAGCACCCGCCCCAGGGTATTGGGAATCAACTGGTCGAGCTGGACGTCCCTGCCTTCGGCCGAAATCGTAGGCGCGCGGGTGGCGCCGCGACGGCGAACATCATCGAGTACGATGAAGAGAAAGTCCTTCCATTCGGTGTCGTTGAGGCACGTAACGGACGGAGGTCTCGCCGGAGCGTTTGGATAGCACACTTCAATCAATCCGAGCGTCTCCAAGCTGTTCGCCGACGCTGGCAATCGGCCGAACTCCTGGTAGACGCAAAGCTTCGCCAAGTCATCCAGCAGCGCCCGCCCGAGACCTGCGGCGGCAGCTCGCTGCCTCAGCTCCGGAGAACCGGAGAGACCTTCGATCAGCTCACTCACCCGGACCGGCTCTTCGTATCTCGAAACGCTACGCCATAGAAGCGTTCTGTTGACGCCGATGTCGTGACTGTCCTCCACTTCGCAAGCGACCCTGGCCGCCCCTTGTCTGCTGTCGGAAAAGGACAAGAGCCTTCGCCCATTTCCAGGTCGGAACGGGGGACTCGGATCCGCAGTGGGGGGAAATTCGCCGAGGTGCGGATAGATGCCATCAATGATCGAGCCGAGAGCAGCCCGCGCGCTGATCTGGAGAGGGCGCAAGCGAACCTGTTCTTCCTTGCAGCGGGCGCAGGCAATCTTCAGATCGCGCTGGCCTTCCGGTCTCTGCACCGGCAGAACAGCGACCGTCATCCCACCCCAACCTTCAGGCAGTTGCCGCCCGCCTTCGTGGTTCGCGACGAGAGCCACGGGAACACTTCGCTGCTCCTCCGTCGCGTTCAGCACCGGTTCGCCCCAGGCGTCCCTCGTCTCCCAAGCAATGAGGTACGGAGCCCCGCAACGTTGGCAGAGTAACAATTCGAGCCTTCGGCTTTTGTCTTCAGGGCCACTCGGATCGGGCGGTGATGAGAACAACCGACCCCACGGCCAGTCTTCAGCAGTTCCCGCGTCGGGCATTGGGTCTACCCACACCCCCTGGGGAGCGCGCACGAAGGCGTGCATTCTCGAAGGAACAAACGGATGGCGGTCGTGCTGTGCGCGCGCCAGCGCGCCGAGACGGAGGACGGCGTCGGCAGCCCTCCGTCGCGCATGAGAGGGTTCCCCTTCACCGTATATCTGGGTCGCCACATCATCCAAGTCAGGCAGGCGCACCCGCTCGCTCCTGAAGAACCAACGGCGAAACCGACAGAACTCGACGTGTGTCGACAAGACGTGTTGCAGAACCTGGGCCGGTGAACGAGCGATCGCGTTGGGGATGCTCTCTCTGTCCTCTGAGTCGATGAGACCCAACTTCTCACAGCTCGCAATCGCAGCCTGGACGAGTTCGGCGTCCTCCACCAGGGCGCACGGGGAGCCATTTTCGTCGAAGTCCAAGGTGCGCAGCGAGCCCGGAACCAAGTCGCCGGTGGGGAGTTGCTCAGGCGCCACGAGAGGTGTTTGTCGAGCGCGCGGTGCCCGCTCTTCATCCGGCAGATGGCGGTCGCCGATGATGCACGAAATCTGCTCGGACCTCTTCGCGAACATGCCCGCGGCGAATTCCGTCAGATTCTCACGAGCCAACGCCTCTCCCGCTCCCTGGCTCAGCGTCGCCGACGTTGCAAATCCCTGTAGCATTTCGAGTTGCGTGCCGAAGCGTTCCGCGGCCCGTCGGAGGAGCATGTGGATCTCGGCAGCCTGGGCTCCCGCGTACACGTGAGCTTCGTCGAGAACAACAGCTCTAAGTCTTGGACGACCTGCGTTGAACAATCGCTCCGGAAGAAAGATCGACCGGTCGAGAGGGCGGATTAGCATGTACTCCAACATGCTAAAGTTCGTGACGAGGATGTGCGGCGGTCCCGCTGCGCGGCCTTCCTGGGTGTCGATCCCCCGCAGCGTCTTCCGGTCGATGATTTGACATGCGGGCGGAGGAGGAATGTGGCGGGCATCGTAGTAGCCCCGCGCGCGTCTGTAAGTCTCACGCAGACGACTTGTGTAGTATGCAAATGTGAGCGTCGACTGCCGTTTCAAGAGACTTTGTATGCGGTCAATCTGGTTGTTGACCAGCGCGTTGAGAGGGTAGACGACAATTGCCCGCACGCCAGGCTGCGCGAGATCGTCTTCGCCCCTTTCATCTGCCCAGTAAAGATCGTCGAGGATGGGGATGAGGAAAGCTTCTGTCTTCCCGCTACCCGTGCCGGCAGACAGGACGACGGTTTTCCCCTTCGCCGCTTCCCGGATAGACTCTACTTGATGCTGATGAAGCGTGTACTTGAGCCCCGCCTCGTGGAGTAACGCGATGGTCTTTGGGTGAAGTGGTCTGTCTGGATCCCGTTGTGCAGTGGAGGGCGTCTGCAGTTCGGAAAGTTTGGTGCCGGGTAAGAAGGGGAACGCGGGCTGCACCAGCAGGGGCGCGAAAAGCCGAAATGGGTCATCACCCTCTGCGCTCCAGTGCTTTCTGAGCATTTCTTGAAGCTGTCCGGAAGGGACCGACATCGTGTCGATGAGAAAATCCGCGTAGCGACCGCGCAAGGCTTCCAATGCCTGATAGGCGTCGAATTGATAATGTCCCACGTTGTCTCCTCCGCTCACCAGTTCCGAGCCACGAACCAATTGAGCCAGAAGTCGAATAGCCTCGGGAAGAGTCGAACCAGATCGCCAAGCTCCTGCCAGTCCAGATCCTCGTCCTTCCCCTCGCAAACCATCGCCTGCGTGACTCGGCGCCACCGGTGCACTTTCCATGCAAAGGCGACAACGCCTCTCTCGATGTCCTTGAGTCTTGGGATTTGCGCGACGAACACCGCCCTGATCATTTTCGGGTTCTCCATCTGCTCGTCGTGCGACGTCGACCAGGCCTTCGTGAGCCCATCCCACCAGGGGACGCTCATGATATCGAGGTTTTTTTCTGTATGTCGCGCCTCCAGTAGCGCAGCGAATCGCGGATCGTCACTGTCCAGATCGCTGGGGGCGAGCTCACCTGGCTCTCTGAGCTGGTCCACCTTTTCGGAGCCAAGCGGGGTAAGATGCTGCTGGATGCTCGCGAGCGGGCGGAGGACGTCAAGGAAATTTGAGGGTTGCCCACCGGCTGACATTAACGCTTGAAAGCCTGGTACCAGCAGGCCAGCCTTCAACTCCGCCACTTCCTGGAGAGCGAGTTGCTGTTCAGCGACCGGCTGCGCCGCAAGCCTCTGACCGATCTCCGTCCAGTCCGAGAAGCGCGTCAGGCACCAAGGGACCTTGGACTCATCGAACACACGGAGGATTGCGTTGGGTATCTCGCTCTCCGACTCGACGCGGGTGATGAGGAACGAAAGCAACCGCCACTTCGTCAGGGAGCCTGTCAGTGCGGAAACGAGGCGGAACCAGCGCGGCCCATACCGCGCAAAGCATCTGAACACCCCCAACGTAATATGTTGTGCATCTTCTTCCCCGAGCCGGGCGGCCATGGCCGCGGAAGCCTCCGCGCGGGTGGGAGGCTTGGGCCCCCATAGGAGACGTTCAAGAGGAGGCAAGTGGGCCGGCGGCATGCTCCCAGCGCGATCGAGATCAACAAGACGCACACCCGACAATCGCTGGTCGCCAGCAAAGAGAGCAACCATGTAGGGCCCATCTGGCACTTCCAGCGCTGCCTCATACCATATGCCGTCATGCCGCGTCGCCACCGACGCTGGGGCCCGCACCCAGGGCTCCCATGGCTGCCACGCAGGCAGCGCCTCGATGCATACATCGCCGGCGAAGGGCCGTGAGAGCTTCAGCGAAATCAAGGTCTTGTCGCCAGGCCTATCGATGGCGACTTCGGGGCGAAGACCGGATTCGTCCTCGATAGGGCCGAGCTCCTGGCAGTGTCCGGTCCAAACGACGAGCAACTTGACACTCTTCTGTTCTTCAAAGACTTCCGGTGGAATGACGGCGAGAGGAAAGAACCTTGAGCCGTCAGCTCCTATCAGCTGGGTCCAACTACGGCGCGCTACCGAGATCGTAAACGTGGACCCGGGCTGGCCGAACACCATAACGCCGCCGCCAGCGCGAAGCCTCGCGATCTGCCGCTCACTCGTAGGGTCACCGCCCGGAGAGTCGACCAAGAACGCGATCCTCGGTAACAGGCGAGCTCGCCAAGTGACTACGTCGGTCCGCTCCCCGATCGGCAGATGGACGTCCAGGTTCACGCTCTCTGGCCCATCGACATCTAGCACAAGTTCCCCGAGACCATGGCTATCGCGGGCTAGGCAGTGCACCGGAAGGGCTGTCGCTCCGAGGTGCGCGGACAGCGTGGCCACTGCGTCGACGAGACTAAGCTTCAACTCGAGCAATGGCGCAAAGTAGAATGTTGCGGAGCACGTCCGGTCGTCGCACTGGATTACCAGCCTGTACTTCCCCGGCGGTGGATTGGCCAAAGGCGCGGGCTTGGTGACTCGGGCGTTCTGCAACCACCGAACGCTGACCCCGCCTGGCCCTCGTAGCTCGATCGTGTGGATCCCGCTCGTGGCGTCCACGCGAACGAGAGGCAATGTGGTGAACACCGTGGCACGGCCGGACTTGGCATCGCTGACTTCGTCGCCGATCAACCTCAAGTCGAGTGGCTCGACCTTGGGAGCCAGGAGGAACGTCTCCCGCTCTTGCTCATCGATGACTTCGATCCGCACGGCTTCCGAAGGCATGCAGCCGACCCGGGCGTCGAGACCGGAATCGAGACGGACTGGGCGCCCCCATGCTTCCCCCAACTGGAGGCCCGGCGCTGCTACAAGCGCCACCGAGTCGCCCTCCGCCGGAAACGTCTTGATCTGCTCGCCTGTATCCAGTGCAAAGGTGATCACGCGGCGTGGAAACGGGACTTCGCCGAGACTGAGTTCCTCGACCCCTGCATCCGTGCGACATTCAGCGAGCACCGACAGCGGAAAGCTCGCCTGCTCGGGCAGGGCGAGGTGCGGAGGTCCTGATACTTGTTTGAAGACGTCGCCTTCCCTCGCATAGATGGGACTGGCCTGCTTGGGAGTAGCGCCCAGGACCGACAACCTGCAGCGTTGGGTCAGTGGAACCAGTTGATGCGGGAACAGCTTGTCCGGCACGGCAACGACGACGCGACCGGGTCCTTCCGCGAGAAGACTCCACAACAGCGTGAACCGCCGTCTTGATGGAGTGCGACACGAGTCTTCCTCGAAGGAGAACATGCGGTCGAACACCGCGGTTGCCAGCTCCGGATTCGCAAGCCCGAGCGGGGCGGCTAGCGAGCCGTGTTCTGACTCCACGGCCGCGATCGTACGTTCCCGAGAGTCGAGCACCAGGCCGGATTCGAGCAACTCTGCTCGAACCGCAGCAAGGCCCCGCAGGCGTTCTGTCATCGCAACGACCCCGACTTCACTGTCGAGCGCCCTCAGGTCGAGGGGGCCGAGGTTCCCCAAACGGCCCTTGAGATTCGTCAACCAAGTCTCGAACTGGGCGTCCGACCAAGTTTCGACCGCGTCCCATGACCCGATGCACGCGCAGAGCGCCATCAGGAGTTTCGGACTCCCTCCGCTGTGAAGGACCATCGTGCTGCGGAATAGCCTTGCCCTGCGCGTTGAGCTCCTGAGCAGGGGTATTCCCCAAACCAACCTCGCCCCCCGTTCCATCGCGTCGTAGTCGCGGGGGCGCAAGCAGCCCGAAATTGTCGGGACCCTTAGGTACTGGCCGACGACGTCCCATGTGTAGGAATGCTGGGCTTCTGACTGAAATGCCCTGGCGCCGAGCAGCAGCATGCCCGCTCCCCACGTCGAGTCCAAGTCGGCATCCCTCGTCGAAAGACCTTCTTGGACCCCGGCCGCGAGAATGCCAGCCTCTTCGTCGAGGAGTTGCAGCAGCGCTAGATTCCGCCCCTTCTTCCATGGACCACGACCAGCGGAGAGCCGCTGCATCAGTCGGTAGAATTCGCGCATTCAGCTTGCCTTTTCACCTATTCGCATCGCTCTTCGCACGATCTGGCGCGCGCGGGTTTTCCGCATATATCGGAGAGCACCTTGTCTCGCCGGCTCTGCAGGGACAAGGCGCTATCCAGACACGTCATGGTACGCTCTCACCGGCCGAATGTTCAAGCCGAGTTCAGGACTGGGCGCGCGACGCGAGGTTCGGATGGTTGGCTGCGGTCGACCCGAGGTTCGCGGGCATACGTTGGGGGTCGCTCGCGCTCGAGGGTGGTGGATCGGGCGACGTCGTCGCCATCATTGTTCGTGTGTTCTGCGCGTGGCTCCAGGCCGAGCTGGCGTCCGCAGGTCCGCGTCGCGACTATCAGCCCCAGCAGCGCGAGCTCGCCACCCTGCGCGGCCGGATCGTCTGGAACGACCTCGCACGAAAGTCGCTGCCGGTACGCGTCCCCTGCCGGTACTGGGAGCGGAACCTCGACACGCCGCTCAACCGACTGTTCGTGCAAGCGCTCGAGGCGTGCTGGACCAACCCGCGGCTCCGCGCAGCTGCGCCCGTATCGCTTGAGCGACTGCGGAGGTTCTTCTCGCAGGTGTCAGGTCGAGCTCCCGACACCATGCTCGACCTGGATCGCCCACTGGCCCGCCTGGACGCTCCGTTCGAACCTGTCCGCCGGCTTGCTGCTGCGCTGATCCTTGCCTCGGGCCGCGGTCTTGGTGGCGACCAGCGGACGTTGGAGTTTCACGTTGATCTCGCCAGGCTCTTCGAGCGAACCGTCGAGGCAGCCGTCGCTCTCGAAGCATGGGACCGCCCGCCGATTGCCCAGTTTCGTCCCCCGTACGTTGCCGGTGACGCCGATGGGAACAGCAGGATCGACGTGTTGGCCGTTGCGGGAGGGGAGCCACTGGTCATCGACGCCAAGTACACGGCGGCGTTCTCCAAGGCGCATCTGTATCAAGTGCTCGCGTACATGAAGATGCTCGACGCCTCGCACGGCGCGTTGGTGTACCCGGTCGGGGCCGAGGTGCCAGCGGCGTACTTCGCTTCGCGTGGACCCGTGGCGAGACCGTGGAGGGTCGAGCTGTTGTTCGTGGATCCTCAGAGGGTCGCAACGATCACGGGGCACAGCGAGCTGGCGCGGCTTGGGGAGGCACTCCGAATCGCGGCGACGAGGATGTGATGGTTGTCGCTGGGAACATGGTCTCCCGCGCGCTCCGCTTCCACCCAGCTTCCCCTCGCGACGGAAGCGGCCTCACGTGGATGCCCGTGAAAACCAACGGCCCACCCAACCTCCGCACAATTCACCGTCACGCAGCACTTGGGCTTTTTTGTGTGGGCTTTTCTTGTTCACGGACAGGAGGCTGCACTAGCTCGCTCATGGAGAGTTAACCCTGTCCGACCCACACTCGCGAGCGGTGGCGCCTGGCTACACGACCGGAGCAAGGCACGAACCACCCTGCGAGCGTTCGAGGAGCGGTGCGCTTCACTAGCTGCTCTCCCCTTGACAGCCCCCAACTTCGGACACACCTGTTCCAACGTTCAAGGAGAGCCGCCCGTCGATAGAAACCAAATCCGAGCCGCACGCTCGGTAGGGAAGGCCACAGAGCCCAGTCCCTAGTGTTCGTGACCCGCTCCACGCGGGACCCCATCACGGGCACGACGACGTGAGTCGTTGGTCATCGCCGTCGCGTATGACAGGCCGCGGGAATGAGTCCGCGCGGTCAGCCATGATTCTCTGAGGGCATCTGCCCTCGGGAGCCGACGCGATGATCAAGAAGCCCTTCGAGACCTCCCTCCCCCCCAAGCTCCAAGCCGATCCGGTCGTGGCCCGCAGGCGCCCCCGTCGAAGAGACGCACGCGGAGCCGTCACCATCACGATCTCCCCCGAGGCCCTGGACAGCCTGCTGCAGGTGTTGGCCGGGGGCACGGCGAACCGCTCGCAGGCCACGTACGACGTGCATTCGTCTGACCTGCCGATGGGCAAGCGCCGGTTCCGGCAAGGATGCAAGCAGGGATGGTGGCCCTCGTGGCGGGGACCGAACCAGTCGTTCGTGGCGCTCAAGGCCGACGTCGACGATTGGCTGCGTGGCGGAAAGTCTCCCAGTCGTGCCGCCGGAGCGAGCCGGGACTTGCGCGGCGAAGCACTGCGAATCCTCGAGAAATCAGGCCTCGGATGACGTTGCCTCTCGGGCAGCGAGATGGAAGGATAGCGACATGGTTCTCAGCGAACGAAAGCGCTTGACCGTCGATGGATACTGGCAGGGTCAGATCATCCTTGCGGACGGATCGAGCCTGTGGCTGGCCCCGTTTGATCGACGGATGGACGAAGGGGAGGCGGACATGCTCATCGACGAGGCCGAACGGCTCGCTCGCGAGCGGGGCCTTGCAGCCCCCCAGGCCCGGGCCCCCTCCCCTCGCGAGCAGTCTAACGAGACCGTCAGCCAGTACTTCACGAGATGGCAGGCCGACCGAAAGAAACACGGTATTCGAGATGTGGACACGGAAAGCTCCCGATTCAGCCACCACATCGAACCTCTGATCGGACGTCTACGAATTCAGGAAGTGACGTCGGACAACCTCGAGGACCTCGTCACGCAGTTGGAGAACAAGATCGCCGCCAACGCGATCAAGTTCAAGACCGCGAACAACGTCTGGGCGGTCGCGTCGAAGATGTTCGGCGACGCCAAGTCGAGTCGGAGGCGCGAGCTGCGCGTGCGCGCCGACAACCCCGCCGCGGACGTGAGGGGACCTGACCCGTCGCTGCACGTCAAGCGCCGCAAGAGCTACCTCTACCCCACCGAGTTCTTGCAGCTCTTGTCGAGCGAAGACGTTCCGGTTCGTTGGGCGCGCATCTACGCGCTCGCCGTCTACACGTACGGGCGGGCCGGCGAACAGGCGGCGCTCACGTGCGAGGACGTCGACCTGCAGGCGCGCAAGATCGAGCTGGTCAAGCAGCTCGACGCGAAGACAGGCGAGCTGAGGGAAACGAAGGAGAGCGCCAAGTACGCCATCCCCATCGAGCCCAGCCTGCTGCCCCTGCTCGAACAGTTGATCCGCGAGGCAGGCGGCAAGGGACCGCTGCTGCAAGCAGATCACGCGGCAGGCCAAGTCCACGGCCTGCCTCGTAACGACGCGTCGGCAAAGCTGCGTCGGCACTTGCAGATGGCTGGCGTGACGCGGTCCGTCTTGTTTGCCGACGACGAGCACCGCAAGCCTCTCACGTTCCACGACCTGCGAGGGACGGCAGCCACGTGGATGGCGCTGCGGGGCGATCCGCCGCTCGTCATTCAGCAGAGGGTGGGCCACACGCAGTTTGCGACGACGTCGCTCTACATTCGCGAGGCGGAGGCGGTGGGACAGGGTGCCGAGATCGGCACACCGTTCCCACCTTTACCTGAGCGCATCCTCGAACCCGTCCGCCGGGGCGGACGGGACAAAAAACGAAACCCCCTGTTTTCACAGAGGGTTTTCGAGCGGGGCGGACGGGACTTGAACCCGCGGCCTCCGGCGTGACAGGCCGGCGTTATAACCAACTTAACTACCGCCCCAGAGCGGCTTTTTCCAAGCGGGTCGGGGTTATGCTCGATGACGCCGCTGGTGTCAAGACCCGATCCGTTTGAAATCGACGACCGCTGCTACCTCTGATTGTTCGTGCACCCGAGCAGGATCTGAACTTCGCCCCCATCGTCGTTCTGCATCTTCTCACAGGTCGCCGGGCACATGATCAGCTTCGAGGGTGAGGTGTTGTTGTCGTAGTACCAGCCGTCACCGCCCGCACACGCGGCCAGGTCATCGACACGGTCCACTTCCTCAGGCTCGGTAGCCGTGCCGGGTTTGTACGCCACCTTGACCAGGTTCGGGTTCACGGTGCCGGCCTCCGCGGTGGGCATCTGGTACTCGCACCCCAGGGCCGTGCCGCGAATCTCCTCGAGCGCATCGATGAACGCCTGGCCCACGTTGCCCGCTTCGATAATCACAGGCGTGCCCGTCCCCCCCTGCGCCGCGATGGTGTCGAGCACAGCCTCCCCGATGTAGTCCAGCCCCGGAAACCCGATCGCGAACACCGGAACACCCCCCGCCCACGCACCCGCCGCGACCTGCCCCAAGGGCCCCTCCGCGTCCTCGTTGGTCGGCGGACAGTTGCCCTCCGGTCTCCCGTCCGTCACCAGCACCACCGCGCACTTGTGCGTCGGCATCACCGACAGCCGATCGTGACACGCCTGCACCGAACCTGTCAGCGCTGGCATGGTCGGCGTGTAGCCGCTCGCCACGAGCCCCCCGATCCAGCTCACCAGCGACGCGTTGGGCAACGGCGCCCACGGCACCGCAGGCTTCGCGTACGCGTTCTGATCACACGTGGCGTCGTACGGGTCATTGCTCTTCGCGATCGGGAACCGCTGTGCCGCAGCCCCAAGCCCCGCCGACTGCGCATCGTTGAAGAAGTTCGTGAGCCCGGACTTGAGCGCGTTGATGTTCTCCCCGCTCATCGACCCGGAGACGTCCACCATGAAGTACATGTCCAAGGGCACGGCCTCCGCCTGCAGGTTCACCTCCGCACAGGACGAGTCAGGGTCGATCTCCCCGTCGCCCGTAAACCCCGTGTCCAGGAACGCCCCATCTTCGCCTCCGTCGGTCGCGTTGGTGCCGCCCGAGCCGCCGGAGCCACCCGTGCCTGCCGTCCCGCCCGAGCCACCCGTGCCCGACCCCCCACCAGAACCGAAGTCGCTGGAGCCGCCGTCCGTGCCGCTGCACGCCACGACCGCGATGGCCCCGAGCGCCAGAGCCCCCGCGAAGAGACCCACGTACCGACGACCCAAGATGCTCATGCCGTTCCTCCCGAAGCTACGAAGTATCCGGTAGAACGTAGCAGATCACCGCCGCGTCGACCATGCCATCCAAGCAGCCGACGGAACGCTCCGCACCGACGGCCCGAAAGCCGGTCAGTCGTGGATGAGCTTGCGGAACTTCATCCGGTGCGGGTCGACCGCGTCCACCCCCAACCGCCCGAGCAAGTCTCGCTCGTAGTCCTGGTAGCTCCCCTCCACCATCACCACCTTCGAGTCACCCTCGAACGCCATGATGTGCGTCGCGATGCGGTCGAGGAACCACCGATCGTGGCTGATGACCAGCACGCAGCCCGCGAAAGACAGGATCGCCTCTTCGAGCGACCGCAGCGTGTCGACGTCGAGATCGTTCGTGGGCTCGTCGAGCAGCAGCACGTTGCCGCCGCTGCGAAGGAGCTTCGCGAGGTGAACGCGGTTGCGCTCACCGCCCGAGAGCAAGCCCACGGGCTTCTGCTGGTCGGCACCCTTGAAGTTGAAGCTGCCGACGTACGCGCGGGAGTTGACCTCGCGCTTGCCCAGCTGGATCGCGTCCTTGCCACCGGAGATCTCCTCCCAGATGGTCTTGTCCGGGTCGAGCTCCGCGCGCGATTGGTCCACGTACGCGAGCTGCACCGTGTCCCCGATCTGCAGCGAGCCGGCATCGGGCTGCTCCTGCCCCGCGATCATGCGAAACAGGGTGGTCTTGCCCGCGCCGTTGCCACCCACGATCCCGACCACCGCCCCCTTGGGCACGATGAACGATAGGTCGTCGATGAGCATGCGGTCGCCGTAGCCCTTGCCGAGCCCTTCGGCCACGATGACCTTGTCTCCGAGCCGCTCCCCGGGTGGGATGACGATCTCGCCCTGGGCCACGCGCTCGCCACGGTCCTCCGTGAGCAGCTTCTCGTACGCGGTCAACCGAGCCTTGCCCTTGGCCTGGCGCGCCCGCGGCGCCATGCGAATCCACTCGAGCTCGCGCTGCAGCGTCCGCTGCCTCGCGGACTCTTGCTTCTCCTCCTGCGCGAGCCGCGCCTGCTTCTGCTCCAACCACCCGGAGTAATTCCCCTTGTACGGCCGGCCAAACCCCCGGTCGAGCTCCAGGATCCACTCCGCCACGTGATCGAGGAAGTACCGGTCGTGCGTCACCGCGATCACCGTGCCGTCGTACTCCTGCAAGTGCCGCTCGAGCCACGCCACCGACTCCGCGTCCAGGTGGTTCGTCGGCTCGTCGAGCAAGAGCATCTGCGGCCTCTCGAGCAGCACGCGGCACAACGCCACGCGCCGACGCTCCCCGCCGGACAGCGTCTCCACGTCGGCGTCCCCTGGCGGAAGCCGCAACGCGTCCATCGCTACTTCCAGGTTGCGCTCCAGATCCCACCCGCTCGCGTGGTCGATCGCCTCCTGCACCTTGCCAAATTCCTCCATCACCTCGCTCATCTCGCCGTCCTCGAGAGGCTCGCCAAGCTTCGCGCTCAGCTCCTCGAAGCGCACGAGAAGGTCCCGCGTGCCCTTCACCCCGAGCTCCACGTTGCCCCGCACGTCGAGCTCCGGGTCGAGCTCCGGCTCCTGCGAAAGATGCCCGATCGTCACGCCCTTGGCCGCGAACGCCTCCCCGAAGAAGTCCTTGTCCTCCCCCGCCATGATCCGAAGCAGGGTGCTCTTGCCCGACCCGTTGGGTCCGATGACTCCGATCTTGGCGCCGGGTAGGAACGACAGGGACATCGCACGAAGAACCTCCTTGCCCGTGGAGGTGACCTTGCGCAGCCCGACAGTGGTGAACACGTACTCGACCGACATGGGTTCCCTCCTTGTCGTTGACGCCGTCGGCTGTCAATTGACTTCGTCGAACCCTACAGGTCATCCCGCTGGGAATCCGCTCCACAATGTCGTAATCGGGTCGCCGTCACGTTCCCAGGGGGCCTCGCCGCCCGGGGACGCTTCTCGAGAGGTCAAGCATGCCCGCTGCAGGTTCCTTCCCCTGGGTCGTTCTCAAGTTCGGAGGCACGAGCGTCGCCACACGCGAGCGATGGGACGCGATCGCGAATACCCTCGAGGCGCGACGCAACGAGGGCCTGCGTCCCGTACTCGTGTGCTCCGCCCTCGCGGGCGTCTCGAACGCACTCGAAGACCTGCTGGACAAGGCGACCCGCGGAGACCACGCGCCGGTGCTCGCGGCGGTCCGTCGCACGCATGAAGAGCTGGGCGCGGCCATGGGCGTGGACACCCGCGGCCTCATCGGAAACTACCTCGAGGACCTGGAGCGGTTCGCCCAGGGGGCGTCGCTGCTCGGTGAGGTGAGCCCGCGCCTGCACGCGCGCGTGCTCGCCCGAGGGGAGCTGATGGCCACGAGACTGGGCGCCGCGTACCTCCGCGCGCGAGGCATGAACGCCACCTGGGTCGACGTGCGTGATCATCTCGAAGCCGTGCCCGAACCGGGGGCAACTCAGGTTCGCAACCTGCTTTCCGCGAGCTGCCCGTACGGTCCCGACCCCGCGATGCAGCAAGCGTTCGCAGACCTCGACGGCGACGTCATCGTGACACAGGGGTTCATCGCCAGGGCGGGCGACGGCTCCACGGTGTTGCTGGGGCGCGGCGGTTCGGACACGTCGGCGTCGGTGCTGGCGGCCCGCCTGGAGGCGCGACGCTGCGAGATTTGGACGGACGTGCCGGGGATGTTCACGGCGAACCCGCGTCAGATTCCGAGCGCAAGGCTGCTGCGAGCGCTGGACTATGACGAGGCCCAGGAGGTGGTGTCGACGGGGGCGAAGGTGCTTCACCCGCGGTCGATCCCCCCGGCCCGTGCGTCGGGCATCCCGCTCCACGTGCTATGCACGGAGCGGCCGGAGCTCGAAGGGACAGTGGTTTCTCGCGTGGGCGCGGGCGATCGGGCGCAGGTCAAGGCGATATCCATGAAGACCGGGGTGATGCTCGTGTCGATGGACACGCCCGGCATGTGGCAGCAGGTCGGGTTCCTCGCGGACGTGTTCGCGTGCTTCAAGCGGCACGGCCTGTCCATTGACATGGTGTCAACCTCCGAGATGAACGTGACGGTGACGCTCGACGTGGGGTCCAACCCGATCGAGGGGGACGCGTTCGAGGCGCTTCGCAAAGACCTGGAGCCTTACTGTCGGACGAGCGTGGTGGGCCCATGTGCGTCCATCAGCATCGTGGGCAGGCACATTCGCGCGATCCTTCACAAGCTCGGACCGGCGCTCGAAGTGTTCGAGGAGCAGCGTATCCACCTGGTGTCGCAAGCGGCGAGCGATCTGAACCTGAGCTTCGTGGTTGATGTGGACCAGGCGGAGCGGCTCCTTCGAAAGCTGCATGCGCTGTTGTTCTCGCAGCGGAAGGTCGACCCCGTGCTCGGGCCGAGCTGGGAAGAGATGTTCGATCGACCGGAGGCCGCGGTGACACGGTCGGCCAAGCCATGGTGGGAGAAACGCCGCGACGAGCTTCTCGCGGTGGCCGAAGCGCGCACTCCCCTGTACGTACTCGACGCGGGGACGCTGGAGGATGCGGTCACGGAGACGCTCGGGATCGATGGTGTCGCCCGGGTGCTGTACGCGGTGAAGGCAAACTCACACGAAGGGGTGTTGCGTCGCTTCGAGGCGCGGGGCTTGAGCTTCGAGTGCGTGTCGCCGGGGGAGGTGACGCACGTGATGAGGACGCTGCCGGGGCTCGACGCGAGCCGGGTTCTGTTCACGCCCAACTTCGCGCCGCGATCGGAATACGAGTGGGCGCTGGGGCAAGGTGTCAGGGTGACGGTGGACAGCGTGTACCCGTTGCAGGCGTGGCCGGAGCTATTTCGCGGCCGCGAGCTGTTTCTTCGAATGGACCCGGGGCGCGGGCGCGGTCACCACGAGCACGTGCAGACCGCAGGGGCCACGTCGAAGTTCGGCATCCCGCTGTCCGAGGTCGATGCCCTGGTGCCGCTCGTGCGATCGCTCGGCGTGAAGGTGGTCGGGCTCCACGCTCATCTGGGCAGCGGCATCCGAACGGACCGAGACTGGGCGGACACGGCGCTGGTGCTCGCGCAGGTGGCGGAACGGTTCGGCGACGTCCGCGTGCTGGACCTCGGGGGCGGGCTCGGGGTTCCGGAGCGGGCCGGCCAGACCGGGTTGGACCTGCGGGAGGTGGGGTCGTCCTTGCGGGAGGTGAAGCGGGCTCAACCTCGCTACGAGCTGTGGGTGGAGCCGGGTCGGTTCCTCGTGGCGCGGGCCGGCGTGCTCTTGGCGCGCGTGACCCAGGTCAAGCAGAAGGGCGAGGTCCAGTACGTAGGTGTGGATGCGGGCATGAACTCGTTGATCCGGCCTGCGCTCTATGGCGCGTACCACGAAATCGTGAACCTAACCCAACTAGGGCACGAGGCGACGACGGTAGCGAACGTGGTGGGTCCGATCTGCGAGACGGGGGACACGCTGGGGTACAACCGGTCGATGCCGCAGGCGCGGGAAGGGGACGTGCTTGTGGTGACGACGGTGGGGGCGTACGGGCGCTCGATGAGTTCGCGGTACAACCTGCGGGAGCCGGCGGAGGAGGTGGTGCTCGGGACCGGGGAATAGGCTTTGCTTGTAGGGGGTTGGTTCAGGCACCGGGCAGGACGAGTGTCCGCCCGAAAGGTGTGTCAAAAACTGTACGGATGTTCAGAAGTGATCTAGGAATGCCCCTATGAGTCCTCGAAAACTCGCACCCTATGTTTTGCGCATGCTCGCTGGGTACCAGAAGGAAGGCCGTGTGGCCAACCTCGAGACGCTGGTGAACGACATCGGGGTCCGCCGGGCGGACCTTCGTCGGACCGTGTCCGCGTTGCACCGAGAGGGTTACGTGGATGCGCTGCGGATGCGGTTGACGATGGCGGGGTTCGCGCTGGGATCGGCGCTATCGAGGGCGGAGTTGCCCCCGTTGCGCACGATGCGAGCGGCCAGGGCCGCCGCGTGAAGCAGGACACCTGACCGCCGGGTGGACATCTGTCCGCTCTCGAGGCGGGGCAGGCCACCTCGACAACATCGGCGGAAGGGCGGCCGAACGGGTCTGGAGCACGAACGTTCCGAAGAAAGCAGGCACCTCGCAAGGATCATCGATTTGGGGTTGCGCTCGTCGGTGGTGAGCACGCATCTTGCTCCACCGTAGGTTCGAACGGACACCGGCCACGGAGGCGAGCATGCGACGATCGATGGCACCGAACGAATGGCGAGGGCGCGAGGGGCGCCGTGGGGTCGTCGGCGTCCTGGGCGGGCTCGTGGTTGTCACGATGGTATCCGTGGCGTGGGCTCAACCGGCCGAGTCGGAGCCACCCCCGGACCCCCTGCCCGAGGATACGGCGACCTACCCTGAGCTACCCACACCGGCGGAGGTGGCGGCATCTCCTTCCGCACCTCCGGCCTCCGCGGGCAGTGCAACCCCTCCCGCTCCGATGCGACCGGTGCCCTCGGCCCCGCCGGCCCCCGAGCCGGAGACGGACACGCCGCCCGAAACGTTGTTCGGTGGCGACCAAGACGTCGTGCTGGGCGGGTTTGGCGGCTTGAACGTGCGATATACGCGGGTGCTCGGGGCGGACAGTGTGTGGGTGGGAGGCGAGGGAGCCTTGCTGCTCAACCACGCATTCTCGGTGGGAGCCGGGGGTGGCGGCATCGGCAACGAGATCAACCCCACGGGCAAGACCCGGCTGGACTTCGGCTACGGTGGACTCATCGTGCGTTACCACTTCTTCTCGAGCGAGGTGGTCAACTTCGCGGTAGGCGGGCTCGTGGGCGGAGGAGCGATTGCCGTTCACGACCGCCACGACAACCCCGACGACCTCGACTGGGAGAAGATAGGGGAAACAGTCTTCGTGTTCGAGCCCGAGTTGGGTCTCTATCTCAACATGACCCGGTGGATGCGCGTGGGTATCACGGGCGGGTATCGCTTCGTATCGGGCGTAGACAAGAACGACTTGTCGGAGACGGACGTACGGGGCGCGGCCGGCGGTGGCTCCGTGCAATTCGGCTGGTTTTAGCGTGGAACTGTCTCACAACCGCGCCGGAAGAGAAACCGCAGAGGTCGCAGAGAGCACAGAAGGGGTAGGGGTTGGTGCGGAGCTTAGCAGCGCAGGTGATGCCTGAAGCGTGCTCGACCCCGGGCCGGTACAACTCCGCCGACGTAGCGAATCGACACCGTCGATTCGAGCGTTGGGCGCGGCACCGTTGCGCGTGAGCCCGTCCCGATTGGGCTAACCCACGTGATCAAGATCTCCGGTCCCGTGGTTCGTGACTCGCCCCTTGTGGTTGCCTTGGGACTACCGCTCAGCGAACTCCCCCGCGGCGACGAATTCGCCAACCGGCGATGGCCATGAGCCATAGTCCCACCCACGCGGAAGGGCCCGGAGCAGGGCGGGGCGCACTGCACGCGCAGCCCGATGCCTCTTCGCTGCCAGACCACGAAGGGCCTCCCGCGCCGGCTCCGTCGGGCGAAGACGCGTCCCCGCCTGCGGACCCGCCGGCTCCCCCTGCGGCCTCCGCCTCTACGTTCGAATCCAACGGCACCGGCGAATCCCCCAACCCATCCATGGAGACATCGGCGGCTGCGTCGGCGGTCGCGTCGGCGGTCGCGTCCGGGCCCGCGTCAGGACCTGCCTCGGGTCCAGCGTCCGGAACGGGCGGGTTCGGATCGATTCGCACACCGAAGTGGCAGCACACCGCGCGCTCTTGGCCGTCGGACGTGCGGTTCACGACCCCTTCGGGCCGACCTGGGTAGGGCGTTTGCCCCTCGATGAACATCGTGCTGGACCCGCCCCCATCCAGATTGACAGCTTGATAGCATCCCAGGGACTTCATGAAGTTGGCGAGTGTAATGCCCCGCATGCCCACGCGTACCCCGGCCTCCCGTCCGTCCACCACCGCGAGGATCAGTGTGTGCTGGTCGTCGTGTAAGCACATCGCCGTACGCGGCTGCGCCGTCGCCATGTGGTCGGGGTAGGCGCTGGCTTCGATCTCGGACTGGGGCACCACCACGCCCGCGCGCACGAGCGTGGGCATCCCCGTGCAAACCTCGTGAGCGCCCGCAGGCGCGGGACCGTTGGGGATGCCCCAGGTGTCCGGAAAGCTCACGTTGTTGCCCGGGCCGACAGCGAGGCTGTGCGCGCAACTTCCCTGCTCGGCCCCCTGGTAGGCGTCAGTGAACAGCTCGCCATCGCCCATGGCCATCCCGCAAGGCACGGCCCCTGACGCGTAGAAGTTGGTGTTGATGGCGACGGCCGCGCCCGCCGTGGCGGCGAACTGGGAGACGACCGTACCGCGCTGGCTGGGTTTGGTGGCGATGAAGGAAACCGAAGGGTGCAACGTGTCCACGTAGGTGATGTAGATTTCCTGGGCGTAGGCCCCGGAACCGTAGTCCTGGAGGCCCGACCTGTGCTCGTAGGTGACGCCCGGAAACACCTCGGTTCCCGGCCATGCCACGGCCTCGAGGGGCAGGAGAACGGACGTCCCAACCACGAAGAGCGACAGAGCGAAGGAGCGGCGGCGCATGGTGCGGAGTATCCCGCAAAGGGTAAGGGAACGCAACGCTGGCCCGGCGTCGAATTCAACACGCAGATGCGGCGTGCGGCACGGCCGTCAGTAAGCGACCGTGTTCGTGTTCGTTCAGCGTGCGCGTGCGCGGCCGCGATCTTCACCGGTACATGCGTGTGAGCACGGATACGATCCGCACCAGCAGGCTCTTGCCTTGCACTGTGGCCGCAGGCTCGAGTTTCCCGGCGACTGGATGAGACTTGGAGTATCGATAGACATGCCCTCCTCTCGGACAGGGCATTGACTCGGTTGCGCGAAGTCGACATTCGCGCACGCGAACGCCGAACGGTCACGAGCACGCCTGACGACACGGCGGACGCAGGCGACAGTCTCCTCCGCGTCGCACGAAGCTCGAGCTCAGGGGACGGGGCCGAAGCTGCAGCCGTTGGACAGACCGGCGAGGAAGTAGCGATGCAGGGCGAGGGCTTCGGGGCTCGACGACACGACATCGAAGGCGACGTCGACGGTTCCGTTGGCGTCGCGCAGGGAGATGGCAACGCGCGGGGCGAGCTTGGAGTCTGCGGGAAGGGAGACCTTGCCCTCGAGGGCTCGAGCCCGTTCCAGCAGCGTGTGGAGCACGGTCGCGTCCACGGGCCCGGACTCCGTCACCTTGGCTTCGGAGGGGGGGGCGGCATCGTGAGAGATTTCGACGCGACGGTTGGGAGGGAGTGCGTTGGCGGGCTGCAGGGGTACGGGGGAGAGGTCCCAACCGTGGGCTTCCACCCGCAGCAGGTTCTCTGGGATACCGCGTTCCACGAGCCAAGCCCTGACGGTCTCTGCGCGCGCACGGGAGAGTTGGCGCGCGGCGTCGGCGCTGTCGGCCTCGTCCCGATCCGCGTGACCGTGCAGCACGACGGTGGGCTTGGCGCCCTTCTTCGAGCCCTCCTTCCAGACCTTGACGACACGATCGACTTCGGCTGCGTAGGCGGTGCGGTCGACCTGGTCCTTGCGCTGTTCGAAGGCGAGCCCACCGATCTGGCGACGCCGAGCCTGAAAGCACCGGGAGGCGGCGGGGTCCAGGCGGACCTCGTCGACGAGCAGCTCCACGTGTCCGGCCTGCGTCATGCGGTAGTACAGGAACGGAGGCTCGGGGGGTTGGGTTGGCTCTACCGGGGGGGGCGCTGACGCGACGGGGGGAGGCGGCACGGCGGGCGGGGGCTCGGGGGGGCTGCACGCGATCCCGAAGGCGGCGGTGGCGGCGGCGGCAATAAGGGTCCAGCGGGGGTTCACGGTCTGTCCTCCTTCGAGTCCTTGGATCGGCCAGCGAAGCGTCCCACATGGGCACCGATCTAGGCAAATTCTCCTTGCCAATCTCCGACGCCGGACCCACGCGCGGACCATGCGGAGGCCCTTTCTGTGCCTCCGGACCTGGGCTGCCACCCTGATCCGGAGCGAAGCGACGGACCGAGGGAGTATCCTCTGGATCTTGCTCGACGAATGGCAAGGCGGCCTGCCACCAACAAGGTGGGCGGCGCGTGAGAGCTCCTTCCCCCGAGGCGGGGGAAGGCTGGGATGGGGGCTTTAGCCGAGACAGCAAGGGGATTGTCGCTCGGGTAGCACGCTGCGTATCGCCCGGATGACTTGGTCGACGTCATCAAGGATGTCTTCGGACGCGAAGCGTATGATCTTCACGCCGTAGTTTTCGAGAATGCGTGTTCGCCTTTCGTCCTGTCGCCTTCGGTATCGATGGATGGGGCCGTCGACTTCGACGGCGAGTTGTAGGGATGGGCAATAGAAGTCCACGATGAACCGGAGTGGACGGAGCGAAGCGAAGTCCAGGGAGGTCGACGAGCACGGCGAAGCCGAGCGCAGTCCAGCCAGCGATGACATGCTGACGGCGAAACTTGAAGCCGGCGACCTGGCGTTTGCGCAATCGGGCCCAGAGCACGGCCTCCGCTGGTTTCGGATGGGTGCGCATCTGTCTGGCCTGCTGCAGTCTGGGTCGGGTCGCGGCCCAGGGTGGCGACCACGAGCCGCACGGTCTTCTTCGGAGCATGCCGATAGGTCGGACACCGGCGGGATCCAGTTTCGTGAAAACGTAGCGGCAAGACAGATCAAACGACATCGAGGGTCCCGGCTAAAGCCCCCATCCCCGGCCCTTCCCCCGCCTCGGGGGAAGGGTGATTCCGAACGACCAAGTCACTTCCGCCCGGCATCGTGTGCACCGTTGCGTCCCGACCTGCTTTGCGGCGCGATTTCTTGCCTCTGTTCCTTACCCTCCACCCCCCAACGCTCCGTCTTCGGCCACTCCGGCGTGTGCTCGGGCCGGCCTTCGGCGCCCTCGCTCCGCTCGCATTCGTCGTGCCTCTGGACCTGGGCTGCCACGGGACCCTTGCGAACGGTGCGGTATCGGAGTAATTTTCGACCTTTCTTGTGCCCGGCACGTCGCTTGCTCGTACGCTCAGCAACCATCGGCTCCCGAGGAACCAGCTCCATGCCAACCCCCACTATTCTTCGTTACTTCGGGCACATTGCGCTTCCTCTCGTCCTGGCCACCGGTCCCTACACTGTGATCGGATGTGGCTCAGGTGAGACATCGAAGGCCCCAGGTACCGGCGTCTCGGTCGACCCGGCGGGTGGCCCCGGGGGCAAAGCGGACGGCACGGCGCCGGTCGTTCCCGACGGGGCGGTCGCGGTGCTGGAGATCTACCCGCTGGACATCTGGGCGCAGTACCTTCCCGCCGGCGACTTGAAGCTGGAGGTCTCGGGAGAGCGCGGCCCTTACACCACGACGGGAACCCCGATCCGGTACGTGCCGCTCACGGGGCCGGACACGCTGCACATCCGGCTGTCGGCGGACGACCATGAGCCGTTGGACGTAACAGTGGAGTTCGATGGCGGAACGGACGCGGGCGCTTTCGCAGCGCGGTTCGCGGGCGACGTCGACCGGCAGGGGTTCAGCGTGAGCCATCAACCCCTCCGATACGAGGGGGACACGGTCCTGCCGACGCAGTCCCTGTACCTCGGATTGCGCCACAAGTGGTTCTCGTCGCAGGGACGTCCCGCGCGCCGCGGCAACGAGATTGACTTGCTCATGGACGGCGAGGAGGCCTGGGGCAACGTGTACGTGGATCTCGAGCGTGCCTCCGAGTCGGTGCTGATCTCGACGTGGTGGTGGGAGTCGGACTTCGAGCTGGTGCGTGACCCGGAGACGCACCACCTGCTGGACCCCGAGGTACGCCGAGGCAATACCATCCTGGGAATGCTGGAGCAGATACCTGCGCAGAAGCGCGTGCTCGTGGGGCAGTTCTGGGGTCAGGACAGCATTCTGTCCTGGATGACGTCGGACAAGAAGCTGCGGGCCCACGCCGAGGTTGCGAACGATGGTTTCGAGTTCATGGGGATGGCGAACGAGACCCAGGGCAAGTTCTTCTTCGAGCCCTCCATGTTCTCCTTCGGCAGCCGGGCCAGGGGCTCGCACACGGAGCTCGCCAATCGCGCCATGCAGCAAGACGAGGATGTCCCCTCCAACGTGCCCGGGCGCCCGATCGACCTGACGAAGTGGCCTGTGGGCGTGGACATGGAACACGCCTCCTATCACCAGAAGTTCATGGTGATCGATCACGACGTGGCCTACGTGGGAGGAATGAACTTCCGCCGCGTGGATTGGGACACGAGCGAGCACAAGATCTTCGACCACCGTCGCATGCTCTTCGACGCGGACCAGGAGAGCCGAGAAGCCGTGATGAACCGAACGCAGGAGCCGGACACGGGGCCGCGCAAGGACTACATGGTACGCGTGCACGGGCCCGCCGCCCAGGACGTGGCCGACGTCTTCAAGAAGCGCTGGGACGTGCAGCTGGACAGGGGAGTCGAGTACGCCAGCAAGAGCACTCCCTTCGAAGTGAAGCGCGACATTGCCGCCCGCTCCGGCTCCCAGATCCAGGTGACTGCCACCCTCCCGCAGCCCCTGTGGGAGCACGCCATCGCCGAGACCTGGATCAACGCCATAGGCCAGGCGGAACGATTCATCTACATCGAGGACCAGTACTTCCGGATGCCGATGATCAACGAGATCATCGCGAACCGCATGGAAGAGGAGAGCGACCTTCGCCTCGTGGTCATCACCAAGCCCGTCAGCGACTGGACCGACCCCGGCTGCGAGTGGACGTCGAAGTCCCACGACCTCTTCAAGTCCCGCTTCCCCTCCCGCTACATGATGCTCCAGCTCCGCGCCTTCGACTCCGTGGTGACCTGGGGAGGCGACGAGACCGAGTCGCGCTTCGCCAACATGGATGTCCACTCGAAGATGCTCATTGTGGACGATACCTTCATGAGCGTCGGCTCCTGCAACAAGAACAACCGAGGACTGGTCTACGAGGGTGAGCTGAACGTGGCCGTAGTGGACCGAGAATGGGTGCGCAAGGAGCGGCTCCGCATCCTCGCCAACATCCTGCCCCCAGGGACCGAGCCGGAGAGCGACGTGGAAGGCTGGTGGTCCCAGCTGGAGCAAGCGGCGGCGTACAACGATTCCGTGTACGCGCGCTGGGAGACGGCCGGGTTCGACATCAGCCTGGACGGCACGCCCTTGCCCGCGGAGTACAAGCCCCTCGGGTTCCTCTACTCGCTCGACTTCCTGCCCTCCTCCGAGTGTTTCGTCGAAGGCGTCGGTCCGGACATGGTCACCCGGTAGACCCCTTCCCCCGTCGCGCCTCATCCCCGTACACTCCCAGCATGCCCTATCCGCGCGGCCCGTCGGCGCGCTCCCCTGATCCCCCTCTGGATGGCTTGTGCCCGGGCGGCACCCGTCATCGCACCGGTGAATCACTTCCACCACGGGGCCTGGATGGCCGTGAGCCGGACGGTGCCGCCGCGTGTCCTCGGGGCAACGGAGGACTTCGACGACAGCCTGGACCTTCGGTTGCGTCGGAGCGCGTTCGAGGTGCCATGACGGGGAAAGCCGTCCTGTTCGGACCGATGGCGTTCTGCTAGCGTGCCTCCCATTGCGGAACCCTTGATGGACCACGAACACCGGTCGGACCGACAGATCGCGGAGTCACTGCTCTCCGGCGCACGCTCCCGTCTCATCAACGTCTGCTACTACACGATGGTCGTCATGGGATACCTCGTCATCCCGGTGTTCGTGCTCCGGGTGCAGACCAACGGGTGGGGACTATCGGCAACCATTCACGCCATCATCGTCCCCATCGGGACCGTCCTGGCATTCTTCCTTCCCAGGTTCTCGCTCCGCACGCGCAGCACCCTGCTGATCGTGATCTCGCTGGTTTCAGCCCTCGGCGGCCTCATGACGTATGGCATCGTCGGCAGTGGCTTCTTCGGAATGGCCATCATGGCCGTCGTCGTGGCCGCCATCACCCTTGGCCAGCGTGCGGGTATCCTCACGGTACTTGCCGGTGTCGGCGCCTTCCTCGTCGTGATGGCGCTGGTGATGACGCGCGCCCACGCCCTGGCGCCCAACCTCGGCGACTACGCGATGTCCCCGACCGGCTGGGTCGTTGCCATCGTCGGGTTCGTGCTCTTTTCCTTGCTGCTCATCATCGGCATCCAGGCCATGCACAACGTGCTCGCTGAGGTCATCGACGCGAAGGTACGAGCGTCCCGGGCGGTGGAGCAAAAGAGCGTGTTTCTCGAGTCGATCCTCGAGTCCACGCACGCGTTGTTGTTGGTGCTCAACCCACAGCTGGAGGTCACGCGAGTCAACCGAGCGTGCCTCGGTCTGCTTCATCATCCCGAGGGGCACCTGCTGGGCAAGCCGTTTGCGGAAACGCTCTTCCCGACGAATCGCCAGCAGGGGGTGCGCCAGAGCTTCGCCGAGGGCAAACCCGCGGGTGAGGATATCTGGCACACGGGGGACGATCGTGAGGTCGTGGTGGCGTGGAACGCCAGCGCGGTGCGGGCCGAAGGCGAGGGCGAGGTACAGTACTGGATCGTCAGCGGCGTAGACGTGACGGCGGAACGGCAGCTTCAACGCGAGCTTCAGCAGGGGGACAAGATGCGATCCATCGGCCAGCTGGCGGGTGGCATCGCTCACGACTTCAACAACATGCTGACGGCGATCCTCGGGTCGGCGGAGATGATCGGGCGCCAGCAGGGCCCGAGCGGTCCTTCGCCCCACGTGCACACGATCCTGGCTTCCTGTCGCAAAGCCTCCGACCTCACGCGGCAGCTGTTGAGCTTCTCGCGGGTGGAAGGCGGTCCCCTGCAGACGCTCGATCTGCACGGGGCGGTTCGGGACGCTCTGCAGCTGTTTGCCCCTTCCACGCGCGAAGGTCTCACCTTGCGCACGGAGCTGGCGGACCAGGCGCTGTTCATCGAGGGAGAGCCAACCCACATCGTCAATGCGATCCTCAACCTCGTGCTCAACGCCCGGGACGCCATCGAGCGGGAGGGCACCATCACGGTGCGCACCTTCCGGCGCGACGTCGGCGGTCGCGGGGCCTTGGGGATGCTCAAGGAGCTGAAGCCCGGGCCCTATGCGGAGGTCGTCGTCGCCGACGACGGCGTGGGGATCTCGCCCGAGAACCTGGGCAGGATGTTCGAGCCGTTTTTCACGACGAAGGAACGCGGCAAGGGCACGGGACTGGGGCTTGCGTCGGTGTACGGGACGGTGCACCGGCACCACGGCGCCATCCGGGTCTTCAGCGAGCCGGGTGTTGGGACGAGCTTCCACATGTTTCTTCCGTGCGTGGAAGGGTCCCCCGCGGTGGTGGCGCCGGACCCCGTCCGTCCCATCCCCCCCTTGTCCGTGGTCCTCATCGAGGATGACGCGTCGATCCGCAGCACGACGCAGGAGATGCTGGCGGGCTTCGGGCACCGGGTGGCGACGGCATCGAACGGGCAGGAGGGCCTCGAGGTGCTTGCGCGGCAGATCGGGGAGGTAAACGTCGTGATCCTGGACTGGGTGATGCCGGTGCTGGGGGGGCGCGAGACGCTGGAGGGGATACGGAGCGCGTACCCGACGTTACCGGTGATTGTGAGCTCAGGGTTCGCGCCGGGCCACGAGGCGCTCCGTCCCCACCTCGACGAGAAGCTCCTGTTCTTTCTGCAGAAGCCTTACCGAGCCGAGGAGCTACTGGCACTCATCGGGCGAATTCACGCGCAGGGGCCGTAGACGGCAGGGTCTGGGTTTTGCAGAACAGGACGCTTGCGAATCTGACGTACAGGGCCGCGGACTGGATCTGGATCACGTAGGCGAGGGAGATGAGCAGGGCGATGTCGGCCCCATGCTTGCCGAAGGCGGGGGTGGTGCAGGTGGAAGGCAGGAGGTTTCAGATTCTCGACCGGGAGAAGCTGCTGCTGTTAGCGGGGGAGTGAGAGGCGGGGCACGTCCCTGACGCGTGCCCCTACGCAGGTGTCAGTTGTCCACGCGGACGAGGGTCGAGCCGATCGAGCCGGAGGGCCCTTCGTAGCTGACGAGCCCGAGGTACTTCGTGCTGGGGGTCAGTCCGCTCCAGCTCACGTCGATCGAAGCTTGGAGTCCCAGGGTAGCGGCGGTGGGCGCGCTCACGACCAGGCTCCCCGCGCTCGAGGGGATCAGCCAGGAGAAGAGCGTGTAGTTCGCGTCCGGTCCGTCCGTCTGCCAACCGTGCACAACCACGAAGTAGGTCCCGGCATCCGGGTCGGACACGTTGACCTCCTCGGCCGAGCTGCCGGACCCGCTGGCTCCCACAAGGAAGCCTTGCGGGTTGAAGACGTAGAGGTCGATGTCGTCGGCCCCATCGGTGTACTCGTCGAAGAGTGAGAATCGCGCGTGCGCGGTCCCTGCCGGCACGGACACCATGTGCAGCGTCATCCCCACGCCGCTTCCCAACGCCGCGTTGATGTCGTTGGCAGGGTCGTCGACCACGAGGCCCGGGGTCTGGTCGGCAGCCACGAGGCCATGTCCGGTTGCGGTGAATTCGCCGGTGAACCCGAACCCGACCGTGTAAGAGAGGGAGCCGTCCAAGCCGCTGCCGGTGATTTCGGTGGGCGCACCGAAGAAGACCGGACGGATTGCCACGGGGCTGCGCACTTCATGGGTGCCGTCGGACCAGGTGAGTGCGCCGAAGGTCCACGCGTTCAGGACGGCGCCGGGCTGCGCGGTGAAGGTCACCGTGTACTCGGCTGTGGCGCCCGGGGCCAGCGTCAGCGCGGCCGGGGAGACGGTGGCGCCGATCCCGGCGAGCCCGTCGGTCGAGGCCGTGTAGGTGGCCTCGGTGGTTCCCACGTTGGTGACCCGGCGCGTGATGGTCTTGCTGCCGGCGAGCTGCGCGATGCCGATCGAGGCGAGGTTCAGGTCTCCCGCGTCGAACGAGTAGCCCATGCTCTGAAGCGCGTTGCAGGTGCCCGCGCCCACGGCGGCGGAGTTGCCGCAGAGGAAGGCGAGGTAGTCGAGGAAGTCAGCCTCGTAGACCAGGCCCGGGTCCGCGGCGCTGTTCGGCACGATATGGCCACCGCCGACGTCGAAAGGATCCGCGGGCGTGACGCCGTCTTGCTTCTTGGTGTTTTGCGCGCCCGTGGTCATGAGGGCGGACTTGATCATCGCGGGGGACCACGACGGGTGGAGTTGCTTGAGGAGGGCACCGATGCCGGCCACGTGGGGGCTGGACATCGAGGTACCGCTCATGGTCTGGAAGAGCTGGCCGCTCACGCCCATGAGCGGGTTGGGGGTGACGCCCGCGAGGATGTTGACGCCGGGGGCGGTCACGTCGGGCTTGATGAGATCGCCGAGGGCGCCGTTGGGGCCGCGGGAGGAGAATGCCGCCATCACGGGGGCGGACACGGTCGCCGCCACGCCACCGGACAGAGAGGCTGTCGGCGCGGGGTCCGAGCCGATGTAGGACTTGATCGCGGTGCCGGCCGAGTACTTCACGTGGACCGAAGGCAGCGAGTGGACGTCCGCGACCAATTCCTCGGCGTCCGTCGTGTTGTAGAGGATCATCCCGGCGCCCCCGGCCACGGCCACAGCGAGGCTCTTGTCCACGCGGGCGATCGTACCGCGCTTGCAGAGGACGATCTTGCCCGCGACGGCGGCGGCATCGAGCTCGCCGGGGAAGCAGAGCTCGGAACCGGCGTTCGCCGAGTCCACGAGGGGCAGCACGGGGGTGCCGTCGGTGATGGAAGCGCCGGTGTAGCTGGCGTCGTTGCCGAGGGTGGCTGTGGCCTGGAAGTCACGGCCGTGGGTGCTGGCCCCGACGGACGTGACCCAGGGGGCAGCCGCCGGCGTCCCGATGGTCGAGGCGCCGGGGCCTTCGTTTCCAGCCGATGCAGCCACGAACACGCCAGCGTCCGCCGCATAGAGGAACGCCACCGTGTCGGCCGTGACGAGTTGCGGGGTGGCGCTGCCAATCGAGTAGTTGATGACATCCACGCCGTCGGCTACCGCCTGATCGATGGCGGCCACGAGGTCGGTGCCGTAGCAGCCGGCATCGTTCCAGCAGGCCTTGTACATCGCGATCCGGGCGCGCGGTGCCATGCCGGAGATGGTGCCGAGGTCCTTACCCATGATCGACGCCGGCACGTTCCGGTTTCCGGCGGCGGTGCTCGCGGTGTGGGTTCCGTGACCGTCGGCGTCGCGGGCTGACTTGTAGTCGTTGGTGATGACACCGTGGTGGCCGAAGCCCTCTAGGAAGTAGCGCGCGCCAATGAGCTTGTTGTTGCAGTCATCCTGGGACCAGAGCTCGCCGGCTTGGCATGTGCCGCGCCAGTGGGCCGGAGGGGCGCTGTAGACCCGGGTTGCCTTGCCGCTCTCGCCGGGGCGATCCGCGAGGTCGTTCTGGTCGGAGAAGCTCGGGTGCTCGGCCCAAGCGCCGGTGTCGATGACGCCTACGATGATGTCCTCACCCGAGGTTTCGGGTCCGCCCAACATGTCCCAAACACCGTCTGGGTCGCTGATTCCCATGAACGAAGGGCTTCTGTCGGTGGTGGGCTGGTGGTGGGTATCGACCTGAACGGAGACGACGCCGCTCAGCTTGGCGATCTGGTCGGCCTGGACGGGGGTAAGCACCGCAGCGATGCCGTTGAACGTATGTACGTAGGAGTAGAGCCTGGCGGCCGAGGCGTTGACGGCCTTGAGCACGGCGTCTTGCTTCTTGGTGAGACGAGCAATGTACTTGGTGGCGGCCTGGGAGGCCGGGTTGTACTTCTGTCCCTGCGAGGGCTTGGTGGCCGGGAATCCCGTGATGGTCCCCTCGTAGGCTGCAGTGGGGACGTCGTCGAGGCGAACGATGTAGACCCCTGCCGCCTTGTTGGGCACGTTGGCGAGGTCCACGGAGAGCCCTTGCTGGGCGGAGGCGACCTCGGGCGTGGAGACCGTATCGTTCTCGGCGGTGGTCCCGCAAGCGACCAGAGCGAGAGTGATGACACCGACGCATGAATACCGTGACAGCCGTGCTTTCATTTTTCTTTTCTCCCCAGTGATGAGATCAGGAGCCGTCCTGATGCGAGCAACGGCCGATCGTTACTTACGTAGTCGACGCCAGGGCTCCCCGCGTGGAGGGCCTTTGCCACGGGCACCACTTCCTCCCACACGGTACACCTGTCAACCACAAAGTTTGACACGAGTGTCGATTTGTCCGAACGCGCTCCAACATTTCCGTCGCAGACGTTCTGCCAGATCGCTGACATCCTGGCCGACGGGACGAACACAGGATCCGTCAGTGGATTGGTCGCAGGCTCGTACGAGAGACTTTATTCCACACTAGCGGTTTAAAGTAACGATTTAGGATACGCTGGCGTACTTCAGTGTCGCGTTTCGCGCACGGGCTCGCGCGCGCTCGCGACCGGGGCTCAGGGCGAAGGCTCGAGCCACACGGGGTTTGCGTCCAGGGTCACCGCGAACACCCCGCCTTCCGCCGTCACCGTCTCTTCCCGCAGGGGAATCCCACTCTCGCTGGTGACGAATCCCGTGACGCGCACCGACGGGGCGGCAATCTCTTGCTCGAACGAGATGGTTCCCCCGTTCGACCACGCCACCCACCCCACCACGCCCGTCTCGCGGTTCCGGTACGCCGAGGCATAGCCGCCGGGCAAGTCCACGGGACCCAGGCGCTCAGCCTGCGTCTCATCCGTCTTGCTCGCCAGAAGTCGGTAGGCGAACCAAGCGGGACGGGGCTTGCCCCGGTCCGCCGTCGTCTCTAGCTCGAGGAACCCGCCGGACACCAGCCCCATCCGGTCGTACACGCCACCAAACCGGCCCCCAAACTCGTGCCACCCCACGAGGTTGTTCCAAAGAATCAGACTCACCCCCCCGTCCCGGTTCACCACGTACCGCTGCACGAGCGACCGCGCCTGTTGCTCCAGACTCTGCGCAGGCTGGTTGCATATGCCGCTGTCGGTGTCGCACACGGGCACGGCGGGAGGGCATTGCGCATCCGACGCGCAGCGGGGAACGCACTTCGCCGTGGGCCCGACCTGCACGCACACCTGTGCGGATGGGCACGCGGGGGTGCACTGGGCGTCCGGGATCGTGACGGTGCCGACGTGCGTCCCGTGCTCCATGGACCACAGCTCCACGTCCCCAAGCCCGTGAGAATCGAGCAGAGAGCGGTAGTCGGCAGCGGCGCGAATCTCCACCTCGTCCGCGCCGCCCCAGTGGTGGATGTCGACGGCGTCGAAGCGAACGCCCGCGCCGGCGAGAGCAGGGATCACACTCGCGTGCAGGGCGTCCACCACCGAGGAATCCGTGGAGCCCACGAGCACCATGCGGGCCGTAGGGTCCGCCTGCCGGACCGCCTCGGCGGTGAGCGTGAACCATGCGACATAGTCCTCCGCACCGTGGGGCATGGCAGCGATCTGCGGCGTCTCGTTGCCCACTTGCCAGTGCGCGATGCGAATGCCACCCGAGGCGTCGTCGACCCCATCTCCGTCGTAGCGCTCGACCACGTCGCGGACGAAGCGCTGGTAGCCCTCGGGGTCGTCGAGCGGGTTGCGCAGCTCCCCGTCCAGAATGCCCCCTTCGTGGAAGACGGCAAGGTAGTGCACACCGGCGGCCGCCGCCGCGGAGAAGCACTCTTCCGTACCCATGACGTTGGACCAGTCGTAGGCCCCGCCCGCGGTCGGCTCGACGAGGTCCCAGAGCAGCTGCAGGTTGCTGCGGGTCCAGTGGGCCCCCAGCTCCCCGTGCTGCTCACCGGCCCACGCGAGGTAGGCATCGTGGGTGAGGCCGGCGGCCTGCTCGTAGGCGCCAAATTCGCGCGTGAAGGAAGCGAAAACTCCGAAGGCACTTCGAGAGGTGGGGACTTCGGCGCCGCCTTCGAGAGACGCGTCCACAGCGCCGTCCGTATGCGTCTCCGCCCCCCCGTCCGACGGTGAGGAGCCGGGGGCGTCGTCGGAGCCCCCGCAGGAGGCGACAAGGACAATGGGAAAGAGGCAGGAGTGGAGTCGCATGGGGGAAGCTTGCTCCCCCACCCTACCCGCGGTCAAGGGGCCGCTGGCGCGGTGACAAGGGAGGCGCAAGGAGGTCGAGCGCTACTCACGTCCCTGCTGGGAGAGGCCCGGTTACGACCATGGACGGATGATGGACATCAACTAGGAACTGAGAACACGGAACACGGAACAGAGAACCAGGAATGGGCAGAATCAGGCGCAACGCGTACGGCCTCCCACCGCACCAATCTTCTGTGCCTTCTGCGTCCTCTGTGGTTCTCCGGACGGCGATCCCGGCTTGGGAGCCTACAGCTCGTCGCAGGCGGAGGGGGTGTTGGTGACGAAGGATTGAACCTGCTTGAGCATGGAGTCGCACTCGGTGCGCACCTCCGCCGCGCGCGTGCGCAGCGGACCCCAGTGGCCCTTGTTGCCGCCCAAGACCCGGATTCCCACGGCCGTGTACTCTGCCGCAAACGCGGGACACTCCTTCTCGAGCCTCTGGAAGTCGACCCCATCGCCCGTGCCCCAGTTCTTCCAGTTCGTAGAGTTGCACGACACTCCCTCGCTAAAGGTGTCGAGAAAGCACTGCGGGGGGGTGGCGCGGTACGTCTCGAACAGCTTCGTCAGCTCGGAGCTGGCCGCCCGGGAGTTGTAGCTCGTCTGCCAGGCCCCCGCCTCCGCCGTGCTGGCGGACGTGTTGTCCGCGCTCGCGTCGATACCGCAACAGTGCTTGCCCGAGCTCTCGCGCATGCCCAGCCCGAGCACCAGCGCGTAGGTGTGGCGCAACGTGTCCACCCCCGCCGTACTGTTGCTCATCCCGAGGTTCGCGAAGACCGAGTTGTACCAGGTCAGCGCGTCCTTGGCCTCGTCCCCCGTCTTCGCCCTGGACGCGAGCTTGACGTCGGACTGGCCCGGGTTGCAGACCGCGCGCGCGAACACCAGCGCCACACCCTTCGTGTAGCCCCTGGGCGCCTTGCCTCGGTCCTTCCACCGGTACGCGGCGCAGGACGACGTCTCCGCCAGCTGCCCGATGGTCTCGATCGCGGACCCCGTCTGCTCGACGAAGGCTTGCAGGTACTTGGCCGAACACCACCCCTTTTTGCTGCCGTAGGAGACGTTGAGGAACCCGTTGGAGGGCATGGCGGTGAGCAGCGTCACCGTATCCCCTTCGGGCACGGCGACGAGCACCGCGTAGTCCGTGGACGGGCCCGACCGCAGGTTGAGCTCGATCGTGGTGGTGAATCTCGCGCCGACGGTGTAGCCCGGGTCCGAGGAAACCTGGAGGTACTTGCCGGACACCCACCCTTCCTTGCCGTTGAAACTTACGTTGTAGAAGCCGTTCGACGGGAGAGACTCGAGCAAGGTGACCGTTTGCCCCTTGGGGACGACGGTGAGCACGGCGTTGCCGGTGGACGGGCCGGAGCGCAAGTTGACGGCGCCGGTGGCGGTGAGCGTGGTGCCCACGGCGTAGCTGCCGCTGATGGCGGTGTCGGTCTCGTCCCAGACCTCGTCTTCCTCGAAGGAGGCAGTGTCCATCGCGCAGGATGCGGTGAGGGCTGCGAGGAGCAGGGCACAGGGCAGGCTGCGGAAGGTCCAACGACGTGTCATGATCTTGTGCTCTCCCGTGCTTCGCAAGAAGCGGTTCGGTGTAGGGTCGTGGGTCCGCGTAGCCCCGAGGGAAGCCACACGGCCCACGGTGCATTTCCTTCGCACGCGGAGTGCCAACGTCGTCACCGGGCCGGATCGCGTGCAAACGGGATGAATCCTGCGGAGCTGACGCGCGGAGGGGTGAGACCTGGCAGAGCCCTTGGAGGGGACTTGGGACCTCGCCAGTCTCAGGAAGGAGCTTGTCCTACACCATACGCAACCGTCATGACCGCATGGGACGTGCAACCACCGGCAAGTCTGCTACGCTGGCATCCGTTTTCCACTTGCCGAGGTGCAGCATGCGGTTCCCTTCCCTTTCTTCTTCTGGGTCGGTCATGGTCCTCGTGGGGTCGTTCGTGCTCGCTCCCCTGGGATGCTCCGGGGACGCCTTCTCGGAGGGTGCGCCCGACGCGTCGGTGGACACCGGCAGTCAAGGCGGGTCGGGTGGCAGCGGCGGCTCGTCGACGGGGGGCACGGCAGGCGATGCGGGAAGCGGGGGGACCGGACAAGGCGGCACGGGAGGGACCGGCGGCGCTGGCGGGACCGGTGGAGCCACGGGAGGTACCGGCGGCGCTGGTGGTGAGGCCGGCACGGGAGGAACCGGGCCGGACTGCGACCCCACCGAACAACCACCACCCGCGATTTACGTGAGCGCCGAGGAGGGGAGCGACACCGCGGACGGGTCCAGGGCTCTTCCCGTGCGCACCGTGGGCAAGGCGCTCGAGTTGGCGACGACGCAGGTCGTCGCGCATGTGATCCTGGACCAGGGTACGTACGCGGAGCCGCTCGCCCCTGCGCAGGAGCAAGGGCCCCTGACCGTGAGCGGGGGATGGCGGAAGGTGGGAGCGACGTGGGAGCGGGATTGCAGCCCGACGGCGCGGGACAAGACGCTGCTGCAATCTCCTGCCCGCATCGGGGTGAGGGTGCAAGGGGGGGGACCGTTTATGCTGCAATCCTTGTCGATCCAGCCGGCAGGCATGGGGGAGCCCCAGGACAACAAGCCCGGGGCCTCGTGCTACGGGGTCTTCGCGAGCAACGCCGAGGTGACCTTGCGCGACGTGGTGGTGCGTGCCTGTGTCGGCGGGCGAGGCGGACAGGCCAACAAGGTCCTGTTGCCACCGCAGCCGGACTGCGACAGCCTGACGGACGACGGGTGTGAGAACGGGGCGTCGGGACCCACGGGGGGGGATGGCTCGCACGCCGCGGAGGCGGGGGAGTTCACAGCGGGTGGTTATGTCCCTCTCGGGGGAACCGACGCGGCTCCCGGGGTGAACGGCGTAAACGGGACGGTCGGCGGGCCGGGTGCCACGCAGAGCTGCAATGTGGTGGGCTGTTCCGGGGGAGGAGGCGACTGCAGCACGTTGTGGTGCGGGAACTTGGGAACGCAAACGGTGGCGTCGGGGGCGGGCAGGTGCGGGTGTGCAGGTCGCGGAGGGGGAGCGGGGGCCGGCGGCCCCGGGGGCGGCGGGTCGTTCGGGCTCTATGCCGCGCAAGGCGCCGTCGTGACCCTCGCGAACTCGGTGGTGGAAGCCATGGCCGGGGGAGATGGGGCGACGGGACAACCCGGCGGCCAAGGAAGCCTCGGAACCGAAGGCGAGAAGGGCGCCAACGCGAACTGCCCGGGCGCCTGTGAGAAGGTGGGAACCAGCACGAACTGCAATTGCGAGCAACCCAATACAACCGTGTTGCAGGGCGGGACCAAGGGAGGCCCGGGCGGGAAGGGGGGCAACGGCGGCCGGGGCGGCAGTGGGTCAGGTGGGCCGTCGATTGCGCTGCTCATCCAGGGGACCGCGGAGGTGAACCAGGTCGGCGTCAAGCTTCTGTACTCCACGGCGGGGGCGCCCGGAGATCCCCTTGCGGCGACGGGGATGGACACGGATGTGTTGTATTCGCCTTGAGAACTGGTGAGCTGGGAGCCGGGCGCCGGGCATGGGGAAGGGAACGGGGGGAATGGGGGCGGCGGAGGGGGAATGCCAGAGCTTCACTCGCGGGTGGAGGGTGTTGGCCGAAGTCGAAGCAGGTTGGGCCGAGGGCCGCGGGGATTGCTTTCACGCGGTACGCTCTGCAAACCCCACCACTGGGAGTCCTGCACGCGAACAACGGATCCACGCCCAAGCGCTCCGATTCCGGAAATATCAAGATTCGCCCATTGACGAGGTGCGCAGATGTGCTACCTCCCGCGACCACCACTCCAAAGTGGTGCCACCGTCGAGGAGAATGCCATGAGACACGTTGCCTGGACCGTACCACTCACTTGCACCTTGCTGGCAGCGGGATGCGGGGAGAACTTCGACGACGCCCCTGTCCCAGGAGCAGCAGCGAACGCCGGAAGCGGTGGCGGCCAAGGCGGCACTGGCGGACCGTCGGCCGACGCAAGCGATGCGAATCAACCGGAGACGCCGGTCGACAGCGGACCGTCTGACGACGGATCGTCGGATGGCGGAGACAGCGACGGTGGCACCGACGCCGGGTCCTGCCCCTCCGGGTATGGTGACTGCGACGAAGACCTCTCCAACGGCTGTGAAACGCCGCTGGACACGACGGAGAACTGCGGTGCGTGCGGCAAGGCGTGCTCGGCTGACCAGCAGTGCATGAACGACCTCTGTCAACTCAGCTGCGGTACCGGGACTGGCGACTGCGACGAAGATCCGGCGACAGGATGCGAGACCGACACGACCTTGACGGTGGACCACTGCGGAGCCTGTGGCAACGCGTGCGCGAGCGACAACGGCACGGCCGATTGCGTCGACTCCAGCTGCGCGATTGAATGTGATTCTGGGTGGGGCGATTGTGACGATGACGTAAGCAATGGGTGCGAGGTGCAGACGGCCACGGACACTGCCCATTGCGGCGCCTGCGGCAACGAGTGTCCCGTCGCAGCGCATGCCTCGGCTGTGTGCATCGCGGGAAGCTGTGAGCTCCCGTGTGACGCGGGTTGGGGAGACTGTGACGGCAACTCTGCGAACGGATGCGAGACGGACCTCACCAACAGCGGCAACCATTGTGGAGAATGCTCGAAGACGTGCGCGGGCCAGCAACAATGCCTGAATTCGATCTGTCAGCTGTCGTGCTCCGGGTCGATGGGCGATTGCGATAGCGATCCTGCCAACGGCTGCGAGACGAACCTGACGTCGACTCCGGCGCATTGTTCGGCCTGCGGTCAGGCTTGCCCGGCAGGGGGACATGGCACGGCGACATGCGCGAATTCGGTCTGCGGAATCAACTGCAGCACGGGGTGGGCGAACTGTGACAGCGGCCTTTCCAACGGGTGCGAGGTCAACCTGGCGTCGGATGCATCCAACTGCGGGGAGTGTGGGACGGCGTGTCCCACGGGCACGCATGGCACGCCCACGTGCATCAACTCCGTCTGCGATTTGATATGCGCCACGGGATGGGGGGATTGCGACGGGGCGTTGGCCACCGGGTGTGAGGTGAACACGGAGCAGACGGTGAACCACTGCGGCTACTGCGGGAATGCCTGCCCGACGCCAGCCCATGCGACGGCAAAGTGTGTGGGCGGGACGTGCGGCTACACGTGCGTATCGGGATGGGGTGACTGCAACGGGTTGGTGAGCGACGGGTGTGAGGCGAACCTCGGCACCAGCACCAGTCACTGTGGCTCTTGCGGCACGGTCTGTGGAAGTGCTCACGGTACGCCTACTTGCTCCGGAGGCTCTTGTTCGATAGCGTGCGCGTCCGGGTACGCGGACTGCGACGGTGTGAACAGCAACGGCTGCGAGGCCAACCTGAGCACCGACCCGGACAACTGCGGAGCTTGCGGCCATGATTGCCAAAGTGGAATTTGTTCGAGCGGGTTGTGTGGGGCCTGGGTGCTGGCGACTGAGGCGGCGACGCCGGTGAACATCGCCCTGTCGAGCACACACGTGTACTGGGTGACGGCCAGTTCGGTACGACGCGTCGCCAAGGCGGGGGGTGCGGTGGAGACTGTGGTCTCGGGTTTCACGAGTCTTCGTGGCGTTGGCACAAGCAGCACGCACGTCTACTTCTCGGACCTCGGTACAAGCACGGGTTCGATCCGGCGGGCGCCGCTTACCGGGTCGACCTCCGAGGCATTCGTCTCGACGGTTGCGTCGCCGCTCACGTTGGCCATCCAGGGGACCACGGCCTTCTGGTCGCACAGCTCCGGGGTCGATTCCAAGCCGATGGCCGGCGGGAGCGTTACGACGATCGCGCAAACTTCCGCGGCCGCGATATCGATCGCCGTGGATGGCGAGTACGTCTTCTACGTGCTAGGTGGTTTGCAGGGGTCGGTCGGCAGGGATTCTGTGTCCAGCGTGCAAAACGCCGCAACGCTCGTGCAGGGGCTGAAGCTTCCTTCGCAACTTGCGATCGATGACACCTACGTCTATGTCACGGTGAACGGAGACGACGTGGTGAAGCGCGTTCCCAAGGCCGGAGGAACGGCGACGCAGTTCGCCACGGCCGACGGCCCCGTGGGCATCCTCGTGGACGATCAGCACGCATTCGTCGCTGCGGAATTGGGCAAGCAGATCCTGCAGATTCCCAAAGCCGGAGGTTCGGCGGTCGTGCGTAAGTCGAACGCTTCGAGCCCGACCATTATCGTGGGGGACAGCACCCGGGTGTATTGGATCGAGCGGGACAGCTCTCAGATTGTTATGATGGTGAAGTAGCAGGCTCTCCGCCATCCTCGGGTGGCGGTCCCATGGAACCAACGTGTCGAGCCACTACTGCGCTTGTCAACCACCATCCGTCCGACAAACACCGGACACCACCAGGCCAGCTAGAATCGACCGGTGTTTGACAACCCCCGAACGTCAAGCACCTTCCCTTGATGCGCAGTCGACAGTCACCTCACTACCAAAGGGGAACAACGACGCAATGCGGCGGCGCACGTGGACGCAAACGCGCGAGACCAGGAACCGATCGCCCGCTACGTGGCGGAAAGCGGTCGCACCAAGCGAGCCACAACGCGCACGCCATCGGCACGGCCGGTGTCTACGACGATGTCCGGAAATCGCGAGCGGTCCGGGTTGAGCGACATCAACACCATGCGACCATCACCGCGACGCCAAATCAATCGAACCGTGTACGCGCCAAGCTCCGGGTCCGCGAACGATCCGCGAATCAGGTAGGGTACGCCAGGCACAGGGCCCCGAAGCTCGAATTCGAACACCGCAAGAGCCCCGTCGTGGAACCCGTTTGCCCCATCGTCGATTCCATGGCCCTCGATCCGCGAAACGAACCAGCGCGGCGGCAGCGGTGGCCCCGAGTCCTGAACCCTCACCCATCCCAGCTCGTCCACGACGTGCTCGTACGCATTCGGGCCCCACTCTGATACCAACAGAAGGTCGAACACCGGCAAGTGCGTGACGAATTTCGCTGTTTCCGGCGGGTTCTTTTCGATCATCGGATCTTCGCTCACGACGCCCACGCGGCACGGGCCGAATGGCCTTGTTGCTCTTGCTCACCATACGGGTCACATGTTCAGCCTCTTCCCAGAAATGTCTGCAGGCGGTTGCTTCCTTGACCGCACCGAAACCCTCCTCACTCCCGACGATCTGCACGCCCGGAAGCTTCGCGCCTGCGTCGTCGGGCACCGTGCCGGCCCCGAAGAAACACAGTGGGAGAAAGTCAGTCCGTGTGGCTTATTGTGCCCATGCCTCTTGAAGGCCGCGTGCCGATGGGGTAGCGCATCGGCACGACGGTTGGTTGCAAACCTACGAGGGACTCAAGGATGAGGCATTGGACAAACACAGCGACCGCGGCGATGCTCGCAGGGTCGCTCTTGCTTGCTTGCGGCAGCGATGACGATGACCCCCAGCCCTCCACGGGTGGGACCGGGGGTACTTCGACCGGGGGAACAGGAGGAACCGGGGCCACCGGCGGAACTGGCGGCACCGGCGGAACTGGCGCCACCGGCGGAACCGGGGCGACCGGCGGAACCGGGGCCACGGGTGGAGACGCTGGCTCGGCTGGCAACGCTGGCTCGGCCGGCGACGCTGGCTCGGCTGGCAACGCGGGCTCGGCTGGCAACGCGGGCAACGCTGGCTCCGCAGGCAACGCTGGCTCCGCGGGCAACGCTGGCTCCGCAGGCAACGCTGGCTCCGCAGGCAACGCTGGCTCCGCGGGCAACGCTGGCTCGGCCGGGAGTGCGGGCGCAGGAGGCACCCCGTGCGCGCCTCCTGCCATTCCTTCCGGCCCCGCCCCAGCCGATGGGGCAACCACAAATCCCACCCACACTTCCCTGGACTGGGACGACGCAGCGGGCGCCACGAGCTACGACGTGTACCTCAGCCCGGTGTGTCCCCCACCGGCCTATCCGAACGCCCAGTACCAGACGGTGACGGCCTCAGAATTGACGGGGATCGGGTTCTCCCAGAACACGGACTACTGCTGGAAGGTGGTGGCCGTGGGCGACGACCCCGCGTGCTACACCGAAGGGCCTTCCTGGTCATTGTCCATGGGCTGCATCCCACCCGGCGCCCCGACGGGCCCGGTGCCTGGCGACGGGGCGACGGCCGATGTCATCACCACGACGAAGCTCGATTGGGAAGACGTGCCGGGCGCCTTGGGCTACGCCGTATACCATGGCGAGACATGCCCCCCGCCTTCGTACCCCAACGCTGCCTACACGGAGGTAAGCGCCTCCGAGCTCACGCCAGTCAATCTGACTTCGGGAACGAGTTACTGCTGGAAGGTCGTGGCGCTCAACGGAAGCTGCGCGCAAGAAGGACCTGACTGGGGGTTCTTCACGGGCTGCACGGATGTCGTGCCCGGCGCCCCGACCGTGACGTCCACCGACTTCGCCTATCACACCCTCGGCACCACCGGGTCCTACCTGCTGACGTTCAGCGAAGCCGTGACCGATGTCGATCTCGGACTCACCTGGTCGGCCACCACCGGTTCCGGCACCCTGGGCGCCATCACCCCCGTCAACGACACGACCTACCGGGTCGCGTTCGAAGGCATTGCCCTCGGCGACGTCTACACCCTTCACGTCGATTCCACCGTCACCGATCTGTGCGGTGCCCCCCTCGACCCGGAGAAGGACATCACCATCACCATCTCCGAGCAGGGCAGCACCTGCGTCCACGCCGCGGACCTCGACAGCATGACGCTGCCCGCCGTCGTCGCGGGCCTGTTCGCGGACGACCCGTCCATGACCACGTCTTGCGATTCCTCCCCAACCAACGTCGTTTGGTCCACGTTCACCGCACCCGCGGATGGCTTGCACCGGGTGGCTGCCTCCAACGCCACCACGACGAACGCGTACTCCCGATTGGCCCTCTTCGAGGGAGCGACCTGTCCCCCTTCCGGCACCGAAGTCGCCTGTCTGACGGCCTCCGGGACGTCCGCCGAGACGTACGTCTCGCTCACGCAGGGAACGACGTATACGCTGATGTTCTTCACGGACGGCGACACGTACTCGATGGTGGACCCTGAAGTCGACGTGTCCACCGTCTCCGTGAGCACGGGCCAGGACTGTTCGGTGGCCCTGGACTTGACCGGGGAAACACTGCCCTATACCGCGAGCGGCACCTTCCCCTATGCGTTCACCGGAGCTGGCAGTTGCGACAGCTCCCCGTTCCACCAGGCCTGGTTCTCCTACTCGCCCACGACGTCGGGTTGGTACCAGGTCCAGGGCACCGTGGCTACCGGGGCCGCCGTGCGGCTGGCGGTCTTCGAGACCACAGCGTGCAGTCCCCACGGCAAGGAGCTTGCTTGTGAGACCGGAACCGATTCGTCGGCGGCGCAGGTGTACCTGGCGCAGGACCAGGACTATCTCATCCTTTTCCACACGGACACGAGCACGGGAGAGATGACCGACCCGACAATCGACATCTCGCTCATTTCGTTCGATCCCGGCGAGACCTGTGGTCCTGCCATCGACGTCTCGGGCGCGTCGTTCCCTTTCCAAGCTTCGGGAACGTTCGGCTTCGACACAGGGCCTGGTGGCTCTTGCGACACCTCTCCCACCAACATGGTGTGGTTTGCGTACACCCCGGCGAGCACCGGGCTGTTCGACATCTCCCTCACCAACGCCACGTCGACAACCGCCTATTCACGCTTGGCGATCTTCCAAGGGGAGGACTGCGACACCCTCGGAACGGAAGTCCAATGCAAGACGGCGAGTGGCAAGACGCTTGCCACGTCCGCGTACATGACCCAGGGCGCGGACTACCTCCTCGCGTTCTATACGGACGGGGACAGCTACACGATGGTGGACCCGACGATTTCGATCGCACAGGCGCCGCTTCCGGAGCCAGGCGAGCAGTGCTTCCTCCCGGTCGACCTGACGGGAGCGACGTTTCCCCTGGCTTTGACGGGAACGTTCACGGACGACTCGGGGGGCGGCGGAACCTGCGACACCACGCCGAACAACATCGTCTGGTACGCCTTCACGCCGTCCGCCTCCGGCTCGTACACCATCGCAAGCAACAACGCCACGTCGACCGAGGCCTACTCGCGCCTGGCGGTCTTCGAGGGGCTGGGGTGCACCCCGCAGGGAACCGAGGTGGCTTGCGAGACGGCAAACGAGACGTACGTCACCACCACGGTCGATCTGACGGCCGGGTCGCCCTACCTCATCACGTTCTTCACCGATGGTGAGACGTACACGATGGTCAACCCGTCGATCACGATCACGGCGAACTGAATCGCAGGGGACCCCTTCGGAATTCTCGGATCCCGGTCCCCTGCTCACCCGTTTGGCCGTCTGCCTTCTGTGGCTCCTGCGCCCTCTGCGGTTGCTTCCGAGGGCGCACTATCGCTGATACGAAGCCACCGACACGATGATGCCGGGAGAGACGGTCACGAACACCACGCGCCTGGCGCGATCGAAGCGCCCGTCCTGCACCGCCCGCTCCAGCGCGAGCAGCGGCCCCGCCGTGAGCGACGGCCCAAGCTCGTCCCGCACGTCCACGACCGCCTCCTCCGACAGCCCCAGAGCCTCCCGCAGCGCCCCGGGGAAGCCGAGCGGGGCCTGGGACGGCAGAACGAGCGTGTCGCCCCCCAGCACGAGGTCCACGTCCGCGCAGAACGCCTGCACCGACTCGCACGCATCAAGCACACAGGCCTGCAGGTAGCCCGGGCCCTGGGCCAACACCATCTCATGGCGCGGGTCCCCGTCCTTCGACCCGGTCCACACGAGGCACCCGTCGTGAAGGCCCCGGTGCTCGGGAAACACATCCGTCCGGAAGGCCGAGAACCCCTCCTTTCCCCCGCTGGGCGCGAGCAGCAGCGCGCCCGCCGCGGCCTGGACCCGGGGCCCCTCGACGAAGGACACCGCACTGTCCGCCGCGAGCACCATCGCTCGGTCGAGCCCCTGCGAACGGATCATCCCGTCCGCAATCTCGATCCCCGACATCAACTGGTCGACGTCGAAGGAGAACCCGTTGTCCGCGACCCCTTGCTTCTCGGCGAGATGCCGCTGGGCGTACGGCGCCTGGGCGGGCTCGACGACGTTCCCGTCGCGATAGACGCCTGCGTACACGATGAGGGGCACGGAGCCGTGGCCGGAACCTCGCTCCAGGCACATCTCGGCCGAAGCCGCGGCAAGGGAGCGCGAGTCACTCGCGGCGTGGCGGGGGCGGGTGCAGTAGACAGCGTCAATCCGGACGGCCATAGCGTTCTTCCAGCGAATCGAGGGTGAAGACGACGGCCCCGAGCACCAGCCCGGAGGCCTGCGTGATCAGCATGACGCGCTCGCCCCGGCGAAAGCGGCCTTCGTCGAGGAAGCGGCGCAGCGCCACGAAGTGAGAGGTGGAGGCGGTGTTCCCGAACCGGTCCACATTGACGACCCAGTCGGGCCGGTCGGAGCCGAACATCGCGTTGATCATCGCCGAGCACCGCTGGATGGGCCCCACCGCCGTCTGGTGGGTGATGACGTGATCGACCTGGTCGAACGTGACGCCGGCGGCCTCGAGGGCGCGCTGCACGATCGACGGAGTCCCGCCGATCGCGAACTCGTGGATCGCCTTGGCGTGGGTGGCCATGGCAGCCCCCGGACCCGTGGGACAGGGCGCCCCGGTGCACAGGTCGACGTGCTCCGAGCGCGTGGAGAACACGGTGGCCTCGATTCCCGCGCCGCTCTCGGTCCGGTCCAGGATGACCGCGGCCCCGGCGTCGCCCAGGGTGAGCGAAGCGGTTTGCAGGTGACGCGCCTCGTCCACTTCGCGCGACGCGTTGTCCGTGAGGTGCGTGATGTATTCGCCGCTCACGACCATGCCCGTGCGAATGACACCGCGACGGATGAAGTCGTTGACGACGTGCACCCCGGTCATCATACCGGCGCATGCGTTGGCGAGGTCGAAGGTCATGGCGTGGTCCGCACCGATCGCCTCGCGGACGAGCACGCTGAAGGACGGCTCGAACCGCATGTGCTGCAGGCCCTGGTCGTACTTCGCGATACCGCAGAACACGACCATGTCGAGGTCCGGGGCGCTGTAGCGCGAGTGGGCGAGGCAGTCGCGGGCGGCGTCGATGCTGAGGGTGAGGGAGTCCTCGCCCTCGCCGCACACGCGCCGCTCCACGATGCCCGTCACGCCCTCGAGGTCGATGGCGGGGTGGTGCACGCACGAGGCCACGACTTCGGTGCTCGTCACCCGCCGGTCCGGCACCCGCGCGCCGATGCTCTCGATGCGCGCCCGGAAAGGCACGGGGTGCTTCGCGTCCATGGAGGGGCGGCGCGTCCGACCCGGGCGACGTGGGTTTCTGTCGATGTCTTGCATGATCAGCTCGTCCTCTGCTGCGTCTGCGCCATGATTCACGGTCCCCCGGGGTCGGCTGCCGCCGGCGCGAACGCGTGATCGCGCCCGACGACCTCCTCGCGGAGCCAGGCAGCCGTTCTGCGGGTCGCTTCGGCCATGGGAACGCGAACGCGGTAGCCGAAGTCTTCCTGCGCGGGCTTCATGTCGTACCAGTGGGAGCGCGCCAGGGCGCTCGCGAGAAATCGTGTCAGCCTGGGCTCCCCGTCGAGCCGCAGGGTGTTCCACGCGACCTCGAGGGACGCCCCGAGCATCCGGGCGGTCGTGAGAGAGACGCGCTTGCGGACCTGGGGGAGGCCCAGGTCCCGCAACAAGCCGTTGAGCCAATCCCAGAGCACCACGGGCTCGCCGTTCGAGATGAAGTAGGCCTTTCCGGCGCACTTCGCGCCGGGCGAGGTCAACGCTTCCGCCGCGTCGATGTGCGCCCACGCCGCGTTGTCCACGTACGTGAGGTCGACACGGTTCGCCCCATCGCCCACGATGGGGAGCTTTCCGCTCGCAGCCCGCTGCACGATGCGCGGCATGAGGTGGTTGTCCCCCGGCCCGATGATCAGGTGGGGCCGAAGCGCGACGGTCGCGAGGTCCTTGCCGTTGGCATCGCGCACGAGACGCTCGGCCTCGGCCTTCGTCTCGGGATAGGGGCTCTCGTGGTGGTCCGCGTAAGGCAGGTCCGAAGGCGCATTCTCCACCTCGTGCGCGTAGCCGATGACCGACGGGGTGGAGGTCGCCACGAGCCGCCCGACGCCGTGGGCGCGGCAAGCGTCGATCACGTGGCGAGTGCCATCGACGTTGACGCCCCGGTACGCCTCGATGGGGCCCCAGTACCCCGCCTTCGCGGCGACATGGAACACGACATCGACATTCTTGATGGCCGTGCTCACGCGGTGCGCGTCCCGCAGGTCGCAGGCGATGCTCCTGACGCCAGCCTTTTCCAGGGCCGGGTAGGTGTTTCGCGCGAGGATCGTGACCTCGTGGCCTTGCTCGAGCAGAAGCTCCGCGAGTCTGCTCCCGAGGAAGCCTCCCCCACCCGTGACGAGGGTTCTTGTCGTCATGCTGCCACCTGCCCTTGCGCGCTCGGCCGCCATTGCCCCGTCGCCCACTTGCAAAGGGCCTCGCGGTCGATCTTCGTGTTGTGACGGGGATCGACCGGGAAGTTCGCGTGCTGGAGGAACCCCTGGACCACCCCTTCCCATCGCGTTTCGGCGGCGAGCCCCAGAAGCTCTTGTTCCAGCTCCGGGGTCAGGCGCGCGGGCGCGTGAAGCTCCACGCAGAGCACCGGCACCTGGCGCCCTGCGGGCCCCACGCCCACGAGCGCGCTCCGAAACACCGACGGGTGCTGGTTGAAGAGGTTCTCGACCGGCACCGGCGGCACCATCCCCGTGGCGGTCTGGAGCCGGTGTCCCTTGCGACCGCAAAACCAGAGCCGACCCTCACCATCCAGGAACCCGAGGTCCCCCATGCGATGCAAGACGGTATCGCCACGGCGGATCTTCGCGGCCGCGTTGGCCGCCTCGTTCTCCTTGTACGACGGGCTCACCACGGTCCCGCTCGCGACGACTTCCCCGATCTCGCCGGCAGGGGCTCTCAGGTCGTCCGACCACGAAGGGATGGGCTCGTCGGTCACGCGAATGATCTCGACATCGACGCCCGGGAAGGGGCGTCCCACGCAGGTGCCCTTGCCGGCCCTGGTATCGCCCGCGGTGTCCCGCAGCACCTCGTCGGAATCGATGGTAGTGAGAGGGAGGGCCTCTGTCGCGCCGTAGGGCGTGTGCAACGATGCGTGGTTGGGCAGGTGTCTCCTGAACTTCTCGTGCAGGTCCAAGCTGATGGGCGCGCCGGTGGTCGTCACCTGGCGCACCGTCTCGAAGCGGAGCGTCTCGCGCTGGGGGTGCCGGACCAGGTTCATCCACAGGATCGGCGAGCCGAAGACGAAGTCCGCGCGGTGCTCGTTGGCCGCCTCGACGATGCGCTCGGGGCGTGCGGCGGCGGGCTTCGACAGGTTCATGGCCGGGATGATCGTGGTCACGCCGCAGCTCACGGTGAAAAGGACGAACGCGGCAAAACACATGACCATGCGCCCGCCCGGCCTCCAGTCGTATTGCTCCTGCAACAGCTCGGTCTGACGGCGGATCATCGCGCTGGTGAACGCGACCCCCTTGGCCGGCCCGGTCGAGCCGGAGGTGAAGGCGATCAGGGCGTCGTCCTGCGGGGCGACGGGCGTGGGCTCGAAGGCGGAGTCGGGAGGGACCTCGCAGTCCTCGAGGCGGACGCCTCCCCAGAACCAGCGAGACCCCGCCGTGACGTGGAGGGTCGCCGAGTGGAAGGGACCGGGGCGGAGGGTGCGAATCGCGTGCACCACGGGAAGGGCCACCACGGAGGCGGGCCGGATCTGCTCTACGCAGCGCAGGACGCTTCGCACGCCCATGCCGGGGTCGATCAGCACGGGGACCACGCCGAGGCGCAGCAGCCCGAAGAGGGCTGCGTAGCAGTCCACGGACGGCTTCACGAGGAACAGGGCACGGTCCCCCTTCTTGGCGCCCCTCAGGGAGAAGCCATGGGCGAACGCGTCGGCGCGACGGTCAAGGGCCTGGAACGTGATGACGTTCCAGCGGCTCACGGGCCGCCGGCCGCCGTCGGTGGGCGCGATGAGGGCGGGCGCGTCGGGCGTGGCAAGGGCGCGCTCGCGCAGCAGGCATGTGAAGTTCCCTGGGTTCATGCATCTCCCAGGGCGATGGGGTGACGGCTCAGGAATTCTTCGACCATCGGGATGACGCGGTCGGAAGCCTCCTCCACGACCCAGTGGGACGCGTCGTCGAGCACATGAACTTCGGCGTCGGGAAAGCGCTCGCGCCATCCTTGGAGGTAGCCCTCGTGGAACACCCAGTCCTTGCGTCCCCAGACGATGAGGTGGGGGAAGCCTGCGAGCGAGGGAAGCTGTCGATCGAGCTCGGGCAGGAGCTGGCGGTTCGGGTGGCCCGGCTCGATGGGGATCTCTTGCACGAAGCGCAGGACGGCCACGCGGTGGGCCCAGGAGTCGTAGGGCGCGAAATAGCCCTCTCGGACGGCGCCGCGGAAGCGCTCCTTGTGGACGACGGCGTACCGGAGGCCTGCATGGAGGAAGGCGTTGAGCCCGCGGATGACGATGGGGCCGTACAGGGGCAAGCGGAACACGGTCAGGGCGCGCGGCAGAGGCAGCAGGAAAACGCCCGAGTTGAAGACCACGAAGCGCGCGAAGCGACCGGGGCGGCGCAGCGCGGCCAGGTAGCCGATGACGCCTCCCCAGTCGTGGACGACCAGGGTGGCGCGCCGCAGGTCGAGCTCGTCGATGAGCCGGACCAGGTTGTCCACGTGGTCAGAGATCGTGTATCCCCAATCGGAGGGCTTGTCCGAGAGCCCACAGCCGATGTGATCCGGGACGACACAGCGGTAACGGTCCCGCAACGCCATGACGAGGTCTCGGTAGTAGAACGACCACGTCGGGTTGCCGTGAACCATCAGCAGGGGATCCCCCGCTCCCTCGTCGAGGTAGTGAAGTCTCCCGGCGTCCACCTCGAGGACCTTGCCTTCGAAGGGATACAGGGTACGCACGGCGGGGGATAGAAGGGTGGGTTCACGAGCGGGCATGCGAGGCTCTTTCGTCACGCGCGGGTCAATAGCTCCGACTGCGCCTCTTCCCACGGAAGGACGACTAGGGTCCAGAGAAAAATGAGGAGAGCACGCGCGAGAACTTCGCGAAAGTTGCACTCACGACTCACACCTTCCGGTGGAGCGATTCACCCCATCAGATGCCCGAAGTGGTGAATCGGGCAGCGACTACAGCGTAATAGACGTCACCACCGGCGCCGCGGCCTGCCAGTCCACGAGCCAGGCCTCACGCGGTCCCGGTTGCTGCGTCACGTCGTTCACGCCGCTGGTCATGCCGCACGACAGGATGACGGGGATCTGGTACTCGCTCGTCAGCACCCTGCCCGCAAGCGGACGGGAGAAGTCCCAGGCGCGATGGTCGTGCCCGAACAACACCACGTCCGCCAGCCCCGTGATCTTGTGCATGAGATCCGCACCGTCCTTCAGGTAATGCGTGGCCCACTCGCCGAGCTGCTCGAGCAACGTCTCGTCGGGGAAGAGGAACGGATGGTGGTGCAGACACACCACCAGCTTCGTCTTGCCGTTCCGGCGCTCTTCCTGCAGGAGCCGCAAGACCAAGTTGGTGTCGCTGATCTGGTCCTCGCCCAGCTCCCCGTCCGCCAGCAGGCCGTCGAAAAACCCGCACTCTGCCTTCATCGTGTTCAGACCGATCAAGGTCCAGCCGTCGACCCGCAGGACGTCGGGGTACGCCACGAGGCGATGGGGGTAGAACGCTTCCTTGAACAGGACGAACCGCTGCGCCTGGGCATGGCTGCCCATGCGACCGTAGTCGTGATTGCCCGGTACGAGAAACACTTCGAAACCTGCCACCCGTAGGCGCCCGATTTCGGCCCTCGCGAGGTCGTATTGATCGGACTCGCCGTCCTGCACGATGTCCCCGGTGGCTACGATGATCGGCTTCGGGGTTCCCCCGCCCCATCTCGTGAGAATGGCGTCGATGGCGGCGTGGGCTCCGTCGTTGGTGGTCTTGTTCCTGCCGAAGTGCAAGTCGCTCATGTGCAACAGTGGCTTCATGCGATAGGCTACCTCGCTGGTTCCCGGATGTCCGGGCGGGCGCATGATGCCTGGTTCGGAGCGCTGCCTGCAAGCGCTTTCCCTCCGATGCCGGAGGTTCAGTTCGCGGGCTTGATGAACTCGTAGGACCCAGACACGTAGCACGCCGTGCTCGCGCCCTGCCCCAGAACACGCAGCCACGGCTTCCCACGCGAGTCCATGACCACCCGCGGGGCGCTGGCGGTCGACACCTGGCTCGTGAGCTTCGTGCCCTTGCCGAACACGTGGACAACGGTCCCGGTGTACGCGGTCTTCCGGCAGTTGAGCGACCCCGCCACCACCTCGAACGCCGGCCACGTGGACAGTGTTTGCGAGTCAATCGGCCCCGACGTGGGGGTCTCGGTGACCACCGCGTTGCAGGACGCCACCTGGTTCAGACAGGTGCCGTCGCACTTCCAGTACCGCCCGTACTGGTCTTTGCCGCACTCCCCTTCCCCGAAACCGATCTGATCGCACCGGTATTGTTCGCAGGAAGGGGTGGTCGTCGAACCACAGGAAGCCACCTTGTTCAAGCAGGTCCCCTCGCACTTCCAGCTGTTGCCATTCGTGTCCGTCTTGCACTGCCCGTCGGTGTAGCTGTATTGCGCGCAGGAATAGGTGCATGTCTCGACTGGGGCGTTGCCCCCGCATTGCACAGCCCCGCCGGTGCCGTAGAACGCGCGGATGCCGGCGATGTCGGTCTGGGTCAGCCGGTTCTCGCCACAATAGCTCATGACCGAGTCGGGGTCGTAGATCGTGTAGTACTCGATGGCCCCCCCTTCGGGGATGATCTCGCTCGAGCTCGCGGCGCACTCCCCCTGGTTGTCGGTGCGCGCGTGCTCGTGGTGCAGGCCGATGGCGTGCCCGAACTCGTGCACCGTGGCGTGGTTGAGTTGGTCCGTTCGCAGCCACATCGTCCAGGTGTGAGGGACCTTGCACACCGCTCCGACGTAGGACTCGCCGGCCCATTGCCCGTCGGCGTCACTCGGGACACCTACGTGAAGGCGAATCGTGGGGCAGGGGGGGTTCGTACTGCAGCGTTCCCAGCCGGTGATGCACAGGCCGGCCTTGGCGTACTCGGACGTGACCAGGTCGCGAATGAACTTCTCGTTGGCGCTCGTGCCGTCCCCGTTCACGAAGCACACGGAGATGTTCTGGGGGTCCTTCCACCGATTGGATGTGCTGGCGATGATGGGTCTCGAGGTATCTTCGGTGACCTCGTCTTCGAGGGCTGGGGACACGGTGCAGCCGAGGCCAGCGAGCCCCACGCAGGCGGTCAGGACGATGCAGCGGTAGCACGGACGGCGAATCATCATGTTCTCGAGTTCTCCATGGCGAATGTGATCGATCCCATCCCTCGGATAGCGACGCTGGGTTGTTGTGCACGGCGCATGCCGCGGGGCCTGCCGGGGCGCAAACGACCTTGGGGGGCGTGTTTCCGGGGAACGCCATGAAGCGATCAAGCCTGGTGAGGCTGGAATGGGAGCCCTCGGGGGTCCCATCTGGGACCGCGACGGTCACACGCCAGGAAGGAATCCCGAAGCCCGACGTATCATCGGGCACCATGCGTGCCCCCATCGTCCCGTTGCTTTTCACGGTGTTCTTCACTGCGCTCTCCGCCTGCGGGTCGGATGACGCCTCCGAACAAGGGGGCTCGTCGGGGTCCGGCGGAACGGACGCCGGGGCTCCCGACACGTCCGTCGGGGGCGCCGGTCAAGCGGGACAGGCAGGCGCGGGAGGGTCGGCAGGGACGGGGACCGCAGCTACGGGCGGCACGGGCGGGACAGACACCGGCGGAACCGGCGGAACCGGCGGGACAGACACCGGCGGCACGGGCGGGACAGACACCGGCGGAACCGGCGGGACAGACACCGGCGGAACCGGCGGGACAGACACCGGCGGAACCGGCGGGACAGACACCGGCGGAACCGGTGCAACCGGAGGCACCGGAGGCACCGGAGGCACGGGCGGCACCGGGACCGCGCCCACCTGCGGCGACGGGACCCGCAATCAATCCTGGGAGCAATGCGACGGGTTCGACCTCGGGGGAGCCACCTGCGCCGCGTTGGTAGGCGCGAACTACGCGGGTCCGATCACATGCACGTCCAGCTGTACCTATGACACCCAGGCCTGCGTCTGCTCGCCCGTTTGTTCGGGGAAGGAATGCGGCAGCGACGGGTGCGGGTCGACCTGCGGCTCTTGCTCGGCATACGCGTCCTGCACGAACGGGCAATGTGTGTGCGCCGACGCCTGCGGCACGAAGGAATGTGGCACGAACCTGTGCGGGGAGGCCTGCGGCACCTGCCCGTCTGGCGCGTACTGTAACCAGGGTCAGTGCGTGGGCTGCACGCCCACGTGCGACGGCAAGACCTGCGGTCCCGATACTTGCGGCAACGTTTGCGGCATCTGCGGCCCGGAGGACAAGTGCTCCAGCGGCGTGTGTACGGCATGCACCAAAAGTTGCCCCACGCTCACCCCCGTGGCGACAAGCTCGTCCACCCAGTGCGTCGCCCGGATCGACGACTGCAACGCGTGCGGGCCCGCGTCCTGCGGCACGCCGCACTACGCCTACGGCTGCTGGGCCGGGGACACTCCCCCGCTGGCCGGGTGCTTCAAGACGACGTCGAACGAGTACTGCTGCCCCCAGGCCGCGTGCTTGCGCTACACCGTGGCCGACAGCTACTGCACGGGGCTCTCGCTGCCCCCCCACGCGTACTCCTGCAAGCCGGGTGTCACCCCCGGCGCCTCTTGCGTGCTGTATCCCGCGAACGCCGACGGGCCGGTGTACTGTTGCCCCTGACCGGGCGATTCACTCGCACTCGACGGCACAGGCCGTGTCCGCGCACCCGATCGCGGCGTCGTACAGGACCTTGCCTGACGGGTAGTCTGCATCGCACTGGGCGATGCACGGGTCGACCTCGCCAGCGTCGGTCCCGATGACACACGCGAGCATGCAATTGACGTAGGAGTCGTCGCACTCCTCGGCCAGCAAGCAAGCGTTGATCTGCTCGCAACAGGCCTTCTCCGCGCAGGCGTTGCACGTCGGATTGCTGGAGGAGTAGGGCCTCACGAGGGTGCAGGCTGCGTCGGCGGGAGCCCCGTCGCCCGCCTCGGGTTCCGTGACGTCCTGGGCCACGTCTTGGGCCACGTCCGGTGCCGTGTCCGGGCCCGCCTCCGGCAACGAGGCTTCGGATGCCGCTTCGGGTGCCGCTTCCTGGCCGCCCTCCGAAGGGAGCGCGTCAGCGCTCGACGCATCCTCGGTGGGCGCCGCAGGGTCGTCTTCCGAGCCGCACCCTTCTGCAATGCAAAGCACGAGAAGGAACAGAGGGAGTGCGGGCGAGCGGGCTGTGATCATGGCGCGCATGCTACGATGACAAGGGGGCGCGATGCAATTGAGATGAGGGACAGCCACGGGAAAGACGAAAGAGGCCGAGGCGCCCCTCATTCGCTACTTGGGGACGTCCAAGGGAGCGCAGGTCGACACTCCCGCCCCCACGATCCGCAATCCCGTGTTCGGCAGATGCAGCGTCAACGTCCCATCCATGTCGAGCTTCCAGACGTTCGTCGAGGAGTCCGTCCCGTCGATGACGTAGAAGATGTAAAAGGAGCCGCCCCAGAACGCGAACGCATACGCCCACCCGTCCCCACCGAGGGGGGGCAAGCCCTGCACGGGAATCGTCTCGAGCACCGAGCCGTCGTTCTTGTCAATTCGCATCACCGCGGGAGGCTGCACGCCCGGGAAGAACCCCCACAGGTCGGCGTTACCCGTCCCGAGGAAGTCTCCCTCGCTCGGCAGGGTTCCTACGGGCACGATGGCGCCGGTGTCCTTGGCCACGTACGCGAGCCTCGCGGGGACCGTTCCGTTGTCCACCAGGTAGAGCGTCTCCTCGGAAGAACCGGGCGCATCCGACACGAACCCCATCGCAAACATCCAGAAGTCCGCCGTCCCCGTCTTGACCCAGGAGAACCCGTCGCAAGCGCCGTTCTCGATGTTCACCCGGAACGTGAACGCCTTCGTCGCGAAGGAATTGTAGGACCCGTACAGGACGTGCGCGAACCCGTCGCGGGCCACCGTCATATCGTAGGGAGTGGGGCCGCCCGGCTCGCACCCCAACGGTCCTACGACCGAGAAGGCGGCAAGGGTCGGCTCGTCAGGGTCGAAGCGGTAGAGCACGTTGTCCTTGTCTACCGCGTAGATGCTGTCCGTGCCCGCAGCGCAGGCCGGGTTCAGCCCACCCTCGTTCACGCCTACGTCCGCGAAGCTCCCGCCGTCAGGCGAGACGAACGTGTCCTGCCCGGCATCCAGGGCGGGCCCGGCAGCGCCGCCGTCCCCGGTCGTGCCGATGACGGAACCGTCGTTGGCGGAGCACGCGGCCAGAACGAGCGTCATCGTCATGGCGACCCAGGGGTACTGGAAAACAGCTTGCGGTCTCATCGTGCGCTCCTTCGTGGTCTAGCACTATGGTGCCCTGCCCGCATCCCATCCGGCTCACACCACGTTCGCCCCGCCGTCGATTCCTGGAGGGCCGGAGCCAACACACCCCTCCGCCTGCCAAGAGCAACTTGACGCAGGAAGCACGTTCGGGTCTACCTTCGCCAAACAGAAGACGAAGAGACGAGGGACACCCCGTGAACCAACAGAGCTTGCCCGGACGAATTGAGCGAACGACCAAAAAGCTGAGTTCCGCCGGCGTAGTCGTCCTGGGTGTCGCCGGGTGTACTGCGCCATCCGCGGTTCCGGCCTCCGAGCCCACGCCTGTTGTCGCGCCACCGGTACCGAGCGAGGGCGGGACGGAGCAAGACGTACGGACCCGGGAAGACGCGAAGGCTGCAGTGACCGAGTTGGCAGAACGGCTGCAAGGCGTGGAAGATGCGTGCAGAGAGGGCTCTGCCCGTCCGTGCGAGCCGAAGGACTTCGAGGACCTCGCCACCAGGTACCTCGCATACTTCGCCAAGCGCGACGATCCCCACCGCGGGGAGGGAAGAATCGACGCGCTGCCGCGGTTCTCCGCGCCCGGCCGGACGGCGGCTTCGATGAGTGAACGAATCGCCGAAGCATGCGTAGAGCGGTGCGACATCGCAAGACGAGGGGCACGTGCGGACATGAAGGGAGTGGCTGTCGAGTTGTGTGCGACGCGGCCCGAGGAGGGCCGAAAGCTCTGCGCTACGTTTGCCGCAAAACTGCCTCGCGAAGACGCCGACACGTTTTCGTCATCGTGTCTTGCGGGCTGCGAGAGGGCCGCAGACGAGCATCGAGAAGAGGTGGAGCGGGAACGTCGGAGGCCCAGAAACAAGGCGCAGTCGACGGCCTGCTTTCGAACGTGCATAATCCGATGCACCGGCGGCCGTGTCGTCCCGGCCGCGGACGGAACCTACAGAAGGGACCCGAACGATTGGTGCGGTACCTGCGACGTCTCGTGCCACGCCGAATGCTCCGTCGCACAGCCATGAGGGCCGTCGCGCCCTGACGTGCGCTGCGGAAGAGGTTCGTCGGAGAGCGCCACAGCGCGAAGTCTCGCCTCTCGCCACCCCGCCGTGGCCACCGCCTTCCCCTTGCGACGCCCCTTCACGAGCAGCACGACACTGACCAGCAGCAGGACGAGGCTGAGGAACAACAGCATTACCCCCAGCCGAGTACGCAAAGTACCCGTTGCGCTGTCCCTCCTCCTCCCCGATGGACTTCTTTCTGGCCTTCACTCGCTCCTGGAAGGCATCGACCGGAGGGCACCGGAAGACCTCGTCGCCCCTCGGGCTTGCATTTCTCCCCGGCTGGCCCAAAGATGTCCGCGGTTGATGCGCGGGACAGGGATCGGTCGCCTTCGGCGCCGGGAAGGGCAGGAAGAGCATGGGCAAGAAGCTATGGGTGGTTGTGCTGGGGCTGTCGCTCGGGATCGCCTCGTGCTGCAAGGACAAGGCGGAGGAGTCGAGCCCGGCGCCGCCCCTTCCGGAGCTCCCGGCTACCCCGGCAGCGCCAACCGCCGCGCCCGTCGTCGATAGCCCTGTGAAGGTCGGCGGCTCGGTGATGGCGCCCTGGAGCCGGACCGGTCAGCTCTACGGCGGTCGCGTGACCGAGCTCTACGGCAAGCTCGCACACGTCCACTTCAACGACGGCGACCAGGGGTGGGCCCTCGTGGACCGGTGTCGGCCGAAGGGCATTCCCCTGCCCGATCCCTCTGACACGTGCGCATTTCCCGCCGGGGCCAAGGTCAAGGCCCCCTGGAGTCGCAACAAGGCAATGTACTCCGGCGTCGTGGGAGAGACCCACGGCAAGCTCGCCCTCGTCAACTTCCTCGATGGGGACCAGGGATGGGCCCTGTGCGCCGAGATGCAATCCCGGTAAACAACCCGTTGCGGACAGCGGCACGATACGTGCTCCACCCCACGAGTGCTTTCCATCCACGCCCCACCAGCTACCCCTCCCCCGGCGGTCCTTCACGGACTCGTGCCCGATTCCACGCACGGTGAGCCCGACCCCTCGACGCGTCTTCGGGCCCGTCGCCCTGGGTGGTTTCGTCACGGTGTTGCCTGGCTGCCACGGGTCGCCCTTGCCGTGGCTACCGCATCGGTCTTCGTGCTGGTCTGGCAAGTGGGCATCCTGCAGGTGCTCGACGCCATCGAACGCGTGGGTTGGGGCGCGATCCTCATCATGCTCCTGCCTGCCATTGGCCTCGCCCTGCACACCTTCGGATGGGCCGTTCTGCTCCCCGCACACCTGCGTCCGCGCGCCGTCGAAGCGTTTTCGATCTATGTGGCGTCCCAAGCGGGCAACGAGCTCGGAGGCGGCGTGCTCGGCGAACCCCTGAAGGTCTCGTCGGCTCCGCCCCGGCATCGCACCGAGGCCACGGCCGTCTTGCTCGTGGATAACGCCGCGGCCCTCGCCTCCACGCTCGGCTTCGGCTTCCTGGCCCTCGTGCTGCTGAACCCGCCCCACATCGCACTTCCCGCAGAACCCCTCACGATCATCGCCGTCGTCTCCGTGGCCTGCTTCGCCGCGCTGCTCTTGGGGCGACGCTTCCTGCCCGGGGTCCGGGATCGAATCAGAGACAACGCCCGACGTCTTCGCATCTCCCTTCTCACGTTGCTGCACCACAGGCCCGGCAGAGTCGCGGCCAGCTTCCTGGCTCACGCCCTTGGCAAGTCATGGGTGGTGGTTGAATTCGCTGTCGCCCTCGCGCTCGCAGGCGACGTACCGATCGATTTGTCCCTGGTTCTCGGCCCCGCTTCGGTGCTGGCCACGATCGTGGGGGCGCCGATCCCTGGGAGGGTCGGGGTCATGGAGGCATCCGTCCTGTGGGCGGCACAAGATCATGCCGTCTTCTTCCCCTCGCTCATGGCCATCGTGCTGTTGCGTCGGATCCGCGGGTGCTTGTGGACCGCGTTGGGCGTTTGTCTGACGCCAAGATGTCTTCGCCTGGGTCAGGCCGCGGAGGCCTGCCCATGAACACCTCCCTGTCCGGGCTACCCGCGCGCGGGCTCCATCCCTTCGACGTCGCGAGGGCGATCTTCGAAAGCCGCTTTCTTGCGCGGCATCGCCCCTTCTGGGTGAACATCGAGCTGACCCATCGGTGCAACCTGCGCTGCTCGTTCTGCGACAAGCGCGGTACGGGCGAGATGACCGCGTCCGAGGCGCAACGGTTGTTGAGCGATCTTCGCGCCTGCGGGACCGCTAGCGTGTGTTTCGATGGCGGTGAGCCGCTGGTTCATCCCCACATCGAAGACATTGTCGCTCATGCAAAAGGCCTTGGGCTCCGGGTCGCACTCAGCACCAACGGAACGCTCCTGCCACAACACCGGAAAATCCTGTCGAACGTCGATGCGGTGAAGGTGAGCATCGACGGTCCCCTGCCCATTCACGACGCGGGGCGAGGAGAAGGTGCCTTTGCGCGAGCACTCGAAGGTGCGCGTGTGGCAACCCGTGCGGGCGTACCGGTTGCGCTGCGAATGACCCTCGCGCGCCACAACGTCGGACACTGGCGCGCGGTCATGGACCTTGCGCAGCAGCTCGGTGTCGTGGCCTTGTTTCAGCCAGCCATGGGAAGCGTGATGGATTCGTCTCGCGAAGCGTCCGATCACTCCGCCGACGGGGCGGACTGCCGAAAGGCGATGGATGAGATTGCGGGCTGCAAGGGCGAGGGAGGGCCGATCGGCAACGAGTATGTTTGTTTGGAGCACTTGCGACGGTGGCCGGAAGCCACGCGGGTAGAGCATTGCGCCGGGGGTCGGGTGGAGGTCGCGATAGGGCCCGACGGGTCGATGTTTCCGTGCGGTCGGGTGGGCAGAGGCGAGCCTGCTCCCAACGCCCTGAAGGAGGGAGTCGCGCGGGCATTCGCGCGGGTTCGGCGCCCCGAAGGGTGTGAGCAGTGCTGGTGCACGCTCACGCTCGGCAATTGTTACTTGTATGGGTTGGATCTCAGGCTGCTTCGGGGTCGCGTGCCTTTTTTGACGCGGGACGCAACCGAGTGAGTTCGAGCCGCGACTGACCTGCCGCATGGACTAAGCTCAGTCCACCGAGAGGGCCGCGCAAGCCAGTTCTCAATCAGAGGGGCAGCTCCGCGAAGGTTGCGAGCCGGCCTGGGACGGCCAGACCCACCGTCACGGTGGAGGGAGCTCCCGGCACATGGATCTGCGCAGTGCCTTGGACGACCTGTACCTCGAACGTCGACGTCCCCGCTCGTACGCGCGCCAGTCCCACGAGCGGAGGCTGGAAGGCGAGGTCGATCCAGGTGCCTTCGCAGGTGGTCCGGGCGGATGCCGTGACGGTGGCGGCAGGCTCCACGAGCCCTTTCCAGACGGGGATGAGAATGTCCCCCAGCACGGTGACGCTCTTCTGCGTCCACTCGTAGCTGGACGGGTCGACCACCGGAACGTCGAAGTTCCCGACGGGGATGCGGAAGGTATCGTGCTCCGGCATGTTCTCGTGGGCAACACGCACGGCGTCCGCCAGCAAGGGGTGCGGCGTGGCCTGCACGAACCGCAGGAGCTCGTCGATCATCTGCATGCCACCGGCGAGCCCTAGCCCGGTGACCGCGTTGCCCAGGTACGCGATGGCTCCCCCCTCGGGCGCGTCCATGAGCATCTCGCCCGCCGAGTCGTCCGCGGCGAACGTACCCGCCTCGCAAGCCGACGACAGGAAGATCGGGTAGGTGGCATTCTTCAGCGCGTGGGCCATCGCGCCGCTCATGTCGTCGCTCACGGAGTACTCCGCAGTGAGGTACTTCACTGCCCCGTGTCCGCTGTGCACAACGAGGTTGTACCCGCTCTGGATCGCCTCCGTCTGCTTGGCCACGGAGTTTTTCTCAGCGCCCGCCATGGCGGTGGAATAGAGCCTTCGCACCTCGCTGCCAGGGGGCAGCAGGGAAAGCGTTTTGCCCTCCGCCTCGAAGTACCATGCGCCGTCGATGTCGATCGACGCGAACTGCGTCGCCACGTTGGACAGCAGGAGGACCTTTCCCACGTGGGACGTATCGTAGGCCGTCAGGTAGCGGCGGACCTTCTCGAGATAGCGGTTGGCCTCGTCGGGGGTGGAGGCCGATATCCTCGACACGGCGATCTCCGGGCGGTAGTCCGGGAAGTCGACCCCATCTTGCGCGTAGACGCCGTCGGCGTTCCCGTCCCAGGGCGAGAAGTCTGCGTAGTAGTAGTCGGTGAAGAAGTCGTCCTCGAAGGTGTAGCCCACGAGGATGGGGTTCTGATAGCGGTCGTGCACCTCGCGGGAGGGCACGTGGTCGATGTCGCCGCCGAGAATCACGTAGCGAAGGGAAGGCTGTCCCTGGATCCACTGCTTGATGAGAGCCGCGGTATCACGGGTGGGGTCGGCGTCGTCGCACGAACCGGCGCAAATCTCCGCGGTGGTGACGACGCGGGTAGGAATGCCCAGCAAGGTGTGAAGCTGGGCGTAGGCGTCGAACGCGGGGGCGAGTGTGTCGGAGGTGATGATGGCGGCCAGGGGGTCGGACGCGAGGGGTTGCGCGACGGGCCCGGCGGGCTCGCAAGAGGGGGCGTCCTCCGGGTCCGTGGTGCTGGCGTCCTGGGCGGCACCGGCGCCTCCGCTTGCCCCGCCTGTGCCGGCGTTCCCGCCCGCGTCGTCGTTTGCTCCCTGGCCTCCGGCAGCCGGGGACTCGGCGCCTCCGCAAGCCAGTCCCAGAAGGCCAATGAGGCTCATGATGACGGTGGGTCGGCGCATGGCACGGTTTCCGGTGCGGCGCGAGGCCGCGGGTGAAGAGGTGGGCAACCGGTGGGTATCTTCGGGGGGACCCTATCAGCTCACGGGTCGAAGGGAAACCGCGGCGGGTCGGTGGGCCGGTCAGCAAGGGTCGCTTCGGACGCCCAACCCGTCGCCACGCAGCCATCCACATTCGCACAAGCAAAGAAACCATCTGCGGTTCTCTGCGGAATCTGCGGCCAACTCCGATGCCTCCGGATCTGGGGTCCACGACCAATCGCGAGCTTGACAGGGCAATTCCCGAATGCTAGAGGTAACCGACGGTTACTAACCCACGGTTACCTGTCCCTGACCTCGAGGTGCTCGTGCCCCACGCTGTCGCAGTGCCACGCATCAAGCGAGACCGACGCGCCGAGATCCTCGGCGCCGCGCGCGCTCTGTTCTTCCAGAACGGCTACCGCGCCACCACGATGCAGCTCATCGCGCAGCAGGCCGGCTATAGCAAGCGCAGCGCCTATCTCGACTACCGCAACAAGGACGAGCTGTTCATGGCCGTCTGCGCCGAGGGCGGTGAGCTCTTGCTCGACCACCTGCGGAAGATCCCCGCCGACGCCTTGCCCGTCGAGCAGTGCATCGACGCCTTCCTGGACGTCTACATCCTCTTCTCGCGGAACCATGCGGAGTACTTCCGGATGATCTTCAGCGAAGCGAGCCCCGCCATCATCGCCAACTGCTCCCCGGCCGTGCGCGAGCGGGTGGGAGAGCTCGAGCGCGCCTGTCTGGGCGTCATCGTTGCCTGGACGGAGCGAGCCATGAAGGAAGGGCACATCCAACCGGTCGACCCGTGGGAGACGGCCGGCATCCTGGTCGGAACCGCCACGGGCATCGTCTTGCTCTCGATGGGCGGCAGCCAGACCGTCTTTTCCCGCGACACCCTCGAGACCCTGGTCAAGAAGGCGGTTCGCACGTTCTGGCAGGGGCTCCGCCCGGGAGGCGGCGCCCGGATTGACACCTAGCGAGGGAGGGACATGGAGCCGTTGCAGCAGATTCGAGCGTGGGTAAGCGAGGCGGCAAGTCCGCCGGTTCACGCCTGGAAGGCCTCCGGCAAACCGGTCGTGGGCTACTTCTGCGCCTACACGCCCCCCGAGCTGCTCCTCGCCGCGGGCGCCCTGCCCCTTCGCTTTCGCGGCGCCGGGTCCGAGGACTCCGAGCTGGGCGACGCCTACCTCTCCGGACGACTCTGCACCTTCGTTCGCCACGTCGTCAGCCTGGTGCTCGACGGGCGCTACGACTTCCTCGACGGGCAGGTGTCCCTCAACACGTGCGATCACGTCCGCCGGGCGTCCGACGTGTTCGTGAAGAAGTCCCGGATTGCGTTCCACGGGTTCCTGTCGGTCCCGCGCTCTCCCCGGGAGTCCCTGTTTCCCTACTACGTGAGCGAGCTGCGCAAGCTCTGGGAGCAGCTTTGCCAGCACCTCGGGACCGAGGTCGACCCCGACGCCCTCCGGGCCGCCATCGCGGCGTACGAGGCTGTCCGCGAGCGCCTCCGGGCCCTCGACGCCTTCCGCACGGGCGACGAGGTCCGCCTCTCCGGGGCGGACGCCCTCGCGGTGCACATCGCCGCCCAGGTCCTCCCCCCTGCCGTCGCGCTCGCCTCCCTCGACGCCCTGCTCGACTCCCTTCCCCAGAAGTCACCCCTGCCCCGCCCACGCGCCCGGCTCATGCTCCTCGGCGCAGAGCTCGACGAACCCGACTACGTGCGCGCCATCGAGAGCGTCGGGGCCCTCGTCGTCGCCGACGAGCTGTGCTTCGGTTCCCGCTGGGTCGTGCCCCCCATCGACCCTTCGTCATCGGACCCGCTCGAAGCCCTCGCACGCGCCTACTTCTTCCGCCCGTCCTGCGCCCGCATGATGGGAGACTTCCCCCAGCGCTGGGCGCACCTGCAACAGCGAGCGCGAGCGGCCCGGGTCGACGGCGTGGTCTTCCAACGCCTGCTGTTCTGCGACCCGTGGGGGGCGGACCAGCACAACATGATGTACCGCGAAAAAGATTCGAACGGCCCGCCGGTGCTTTACCTCACGCGCGAGTACGGCACGGTGCCCACAGGACAGCTTCGCACGCGCATGCAGGCGTTTCTCGAACGCCTGGAGGTTGCGGGCTCGAACGCGAGGAGGGGGAGCCATGACGACGGCGCTTGACAGACTCGCCACACCTCCCTGGCTAGAGCTTCACCAAACGTTGCCTGTTCTTAAGCGATTCTTCGGGGGCGATCCACACGCCCACGGCATGCGGGGACTACTTCACGCCGTCGACAGCTACCTACGAGACGTGCGTGCCCACGTGGAAGCCGGCCACCCGGTGGTCTGGTACAACCTCGGGTTCAACTCGGAGCTGATTCACGCGTTGGGAGACACCTGCCCGATCCCCATCGAGGCGCTCGGTGTCATGCACAACCTGCTGGGAAACATCACCACGTCCTTGGACTTCCTCGACACCGCGGTCGCGGCTGGGGTCCCCTACGATTGCTGCTCTGCCGACAAGCTCGCCATCGGCGCCATTCACCACGACCTGTACCCCGCCCCCGCGTGCACCGTCGGCATCAACACGCCCTGCGACTCGCAGGTCATGGCCACCCAGGTCATGGCGGAGCTGGCCCACGCCCCCTTCTTTCCCATCGACGTCCCTTACTACCAGGACAAGGCCTGCGTGGAGCACGTGGCTGCCCAGCTGGCCGACCTCATCCCGTTCTTGGAAGAGCACACGGGCCGCAAGCTCGACATCGACCGGCTCCGCGAGGCGTGCTCCCTCTCCAACGCCATGACCGAGGCCATCTGGGACTGGCTGGCCTGGCGCCAGCACATCCCCTGCACCCAGTCGAGCAAGCTCGTATCCCTCACCCTCATCCTGCAGATTCTCTTCGCCGGCACCCAGGAGGGCGTGACCCTCGCCCGCAGCCTCCTTCGCGAAGCCAAAGAGCGCACGGAGCTAGGCCAGCGCTTCTTCGAGGAGCGCGCCCGGGCCGTCTGGTACCAGGACCCCGTCTGGACCGACATGCAGATCTACGACTGGTTCGAGCGGGATCTCGGCCTCACCGTCCCCATCGACGTCTTCGGCTACTACGCCCAGGAAGGCCTCATCGACACGACCTCGGAGACCACGATGCTCCGAGGACTGGCCCACAAGCTCGCCAACTGCCACCCCATGGCCCGCCAGTTCCGGGGCAGTTTCGACGTCTACCTTCGCGATCTGCTGCACATGCACGAGGCGTGGAACGCGGATTGCGCCATCTTCGCGGGCCACATCGCCTGCAAGCACGCCTGGGGTGGCATCGGGCTGCTCCGAGAAGGCTGCCGCAAGGCCGGCATTCCCCTGCTCGTCTTCGAGTTCGACATGTTCGACCCCCGCGTGACGTCGCACGAGAACATCTTCTTCGAAGTAGAGCGCTTCGTAAACGAGGTGGTTCTGCCCCGCAAGAAGCGGGGTTGACCCCGGAGGCACCATGATCGCAACCGCAGGCGTCGACATCGGATCCACGACATCCAAGGCGGTCGTGCTCGTCGACGGCCAGCCCGCGGCCCACGTGATCAGCGCGGGCAGCACGAACCCCGCCCGCTCCGCCGAGCAGGTTTATGACCAGGCGCTCGCGAAAGCCGGCCTCGAGCGAGGGCAAGTCGCCTACGTGGTAGGCACCGGATACGGCCGGACCCGCGTCGCGTTCGCCAATCGCGACGTCTCAGAGATCACTTGTCATGGCCGCGGCGCCCACTTCCTGTTGCCCAGCGCCCGCACCGTCATCGACATTGGGGGGCAGGACACCAAGGTCATTTGCCTGGACGAGGGCGGCAACCTGCTGGACTTCGCGATGAACGACAAGTGCGCAGCGGGAACCGGCCGGTTCCTCGAGGCCATGGCCCGATCTCTCGAGATCGAAGTCCACGAGATGGGTGCCTACTCGCTGTCCGAAGGCGCCCCTTGCCGTATCACCAGCATGTGCAGCGTGTTCGCCGAGAGCGAAGTCATCAACCTCATTCACGACGGGGTCCCCCTGCCCCGCATCGTCAAAGGCCTGCTCCTGTCCCTCGCAAGCCGCGTGTCCTCCCAGGCGCGGCGCGTGGGCCTCACCGACGACGTGGTGATGACCGGCGGCGTGGCAAAGAACGAAGGCGTTCGACGCGCCCTCGAGGAGCGCCTGGGAATCCCCTTGCACGGTTTTGGCGCCTCCGACCCGCAGGTCATCGGGGCCCTGGGCGCGGCCCTGATCGCCCACGCCTTCGCCCTCGGCACGCCTCCTGCCCACGGGGTGAACGAGCCATGAACGCCGACCCCCTCTCCTCCCCCCCGCTGGACATGCAGGACCTCGTCTTGCACACGCAACGTTTGGTGGAATCCTGGCAGTCTCGCTGCTCTGGACGCCCGATCCGGTGCTGGCATACCGAGCTCGCCCCGAAGCGCACGGACTCCCCGAGCCGCCGTCCCCGGCAGCCAGCCCTTGTCCTCTCCGGCGACGTGGGCGTGGAGCTAGGTCCCCCGTCGGAAGCCTCCTGCTCCCTCGTACTGCGCACCTCGGACCTTTCCCTGGTGCACCCTGGACGGGTCACCCTCGTCGGACCCGACCTCCCGGACGCGCGGCCCGGCGCCCGCCTGCCCTTCGCCCAGGTCGTGGTGGTCGGGATCGGCCCCGAGGCCAGCCCCGACCCGTTCACCCTCGAGAACCTCTCCTTCCTCACCCACCGACTCCCCGGCTACATGGCCCGCAGCATCCCCGGACGCTTGTGGGTGAGGATCTCCCGAGATACCCACGCCCGCGGGCTGACCTTCCGCACCGTCGGAGAGGCCTTGATCTCCTCCTACCTCTCCGAGCTACCGGACGTCACCGCCGCCGAAGTGCTGTTCGTGACGAGCAGCAGGGATGACGTCGCCGCGCTGGCGCCTATCGCGCTTGCCGCCGAGGTCGTGGCCGGACACCACCGCAAGCTCGCCCTTGCCGAAGACGGGGACCTGTCCTGCGTGGACATGACGTGCGATACCTGTGAAGAAAAGCCGGTGTGCGACGGGCTCCGGGAGATGATTCAGCACCGAAGGGGCAGCCCATGAGTCACGTGATGGATGGGAGCACGGACGGGGTAGCGACATTTCTCGAGCGCCTGGGCGGCCTCGACCGCGTCCTGCGCGTCATCGTGTCGGACGCGCGCCTGCGCGTGCGGTTCACGATACGTGGCAGTCCGGAGCGAGCCGTCTTGCTCGATTTTTTGGAGCAACCCGTACGATCTACCCCGGACGACGGCAGCCACGCGCCGGACGTGATGGTGACGATGACGTGCGAGACGTGGCACCGGGTTCTGCTCGGAGAGCTCGCGCCGGGAGAGGCACTGGGTCGAAGAGAAATGTTGTTGCGCGGCAGCGCCGCCGATCTGGCGCGCTGCATTCCCTTGTTCGACTTCGCGCCGATGCTCTACCGCGAACACGTGGCCACCGAGCGTAGCACTGACGGAAAGGACGGAACCATGCAGAAGATCGGCAAGACCACGGCGGCGGGGGGCTCTCGGGACGTCACACTGCCCCTTTCCCGACTGACCGGGACTGCCGCGTATGTGCTGGGCTTCGGGCTGGGCATGGTGCGAAAACGGGTCCCCGGAATCTCGCTCTTCGACCTTCTCGGGGCCATGTCCCGCGGCCTGGAGGACGCGCGCAAACGGCTCGAGCCCCGGGAAGGGACGAATCGATGACGACGTCGCGCCCCATCGTGGCGGTCTGCGGCAAAGGCGGCGTGGGAAAGACCGTGGTCACGGCGCTGCTGGCCCGCGCGGTGATGGCCCGGGGGGTTCGCCCCGTGCTGCTCATCGACGCAGACCCGGTCGGCGGGTTGACGACGGCCCTGGGGGAAACGGGACTGAAGACGCTGGCGGGCGTCCGGGAAAAGCTCATCGCCACCGCCCGTCATGGCGACGCGCAGGCGAGGCAGCAAGCGGCAGGTCAGCTGGACTACTTTGTGCTCGAGGCCCTCGCCGAGCGAGAGGGACATGCCTTGATCGCGATGGGCCGCACGACGGAGAAGGGCTGCTTCTGTCCCGCGAATACGCTTCTTCGCAAGGCGATCGAGGTGATCGTGAAGGCATTTCCGGTCACGCTCATCGACGCCGAAGCGGGCGTGGAGCAGATCAACCGGCAGGTGACGGACCGAATCACGCATGCCGTGGTGGTGACGGACGGCTCGAAGCGAAGCCGCGACACGCTGGACGTCATCGTGCAGATGCTCGGACCGGAGCGGGTCCGTGCGGTGGAGAACCGGTCGAGGGAGGGGGTGGTCTGGGCTCCGCCCCCTGGGGTCCGTTTCGCCGGGAGGATCCCGGAGGACGAGTTGATTCGCAGCTTCGACGCGCAGGGCACCGCCCTGTGGGACTTGCCGAAGGACAACCCTGCCCTCCTCGCGGCGGACGCCATCGTCGACGCGCTGGGGCTCGCGCCCGTGGGAGGTGCGTGAGCGTCATGCGTAGCGTCCTGCCAGAGGTGATCAACGATCTCGTCGAGAATCCGGCGGGCACGCTCGTGCAGGAAGCGCGGCAGGCGGGCGCGCGGGCCATCGGATACACCTGCAGCTTCGTCCCGGAGCCTCTGCTCTCCGTCCCCGGGCTCTTCCCCCACCGGATGCGAGCCCCGGGCTGCTGCGGGACGCCGATGGCGGACACCTATCTCTCCTCCGTATTGTGCAGCTATCCACGGGCGGTGCTGGAGCGGGCTCTGGACGGGGGCTTCGACCACGTGGACGGTTGGGTGTTCGTGGCGAGCTGCGACCACGTCCGTCGTCTCCACGACAACCTCGCCTACCTGCAAGAGCCGCCGTTTCACGTCATGCTCGATCTGCCCCACAAGAGCGATCCCCCCGCGGTGGACTGGTATGCCGACGAGCTTCGGCGCCTTCTCCGCGGGCTCGGAGAGCACTTCGGCGTCGCCGTGGACGACGACACGGTCCGTGGGGCCATTGCCACGCACAACGAGCACTTGTCGCTGCTGCGGGTTCTCGACGCGCTGCGAGGCAATCCGGTTCCGCCCCTCTCGGGGGCGGACTTTCACCGGGTGCTCGTGGCCTCGAGCACGGCGCCCAAAGACCGGATGGCTCCGGTGCTCAAGGAGCTGACCGCACGGCTTCTCGAGCAGCCGCCGGGGCCGCCGCCCCGCGCGCGCCTGATGGTTGCGGGCAGCACGATCGACGACCCCGGTTACCTGTCCGTCATCGAATCCCTGGGCGCCGTGGTGGTGGCGGACCGGTTTTGCTTCGGTGGGATGCCGGGCCTCTCGCCTCTTGCCTGCGATCAGGATCCGGTGCGAGGGCTTGCCCGCCAAGCCCTTTCGACCACGCAGTGCCCCCGCATGATGGGGGCAGTCGCCACCCGCGCGGCCTATGTGGTGCAGAAGGTCCGCGAGCGCGAGGTCGACGGGGTCGTGCTTGCGACGATGAAGTTTTGCGACCTTTGGGGGATGGAGAGCCGGCTGCTGGCGGACGCGTTGCGGGAGGCGGGCGTACCGGTGTTACGGGTGGAGCGAGAGACGGCAGGGGGCGCCGAAGGACAGCTGCGCACGCGGGTGCAAGCCTTTCTGGAGACCTTGGGACGATGAGCGCACCCGCCCCGAGCGTCTCCCTGGGCACGCGCCGCGAGCGATGGCGTGGCAGGGGCTGGCGAGCGGTCAACCTGGTGAAGATGGCGAAGATGGCGCTGCGGCTGGGCCCCTGGAACATGCCGGGCCATCTGCGTCACCGCCCTTGGCTTCGGACGCTGTTGCAGGCCAATGACCTGCACGACCGGGTGACCCGGAGCCGCACGGGGCCCGCGCGGGAAGCCAACGCGTACGTGGTCTCCAGCATCGTGTCCTCCTTTGCCGAGCTGCTCGAAGGCCTCCTGCTCGAGCCCAAGAACACAGTGTTGCACGAGGACCTGGTGCCGCCGGAGATCCTTTACGGTATGGGGTTGCACCCCTTCATGGCGGAGTTTCTGGGGATCGTGCTGCCGATGATCGACCCGGGGGCGTGCGTGCCCTACATCGACCGGGCGGAGAACGAGGGAATCCCGCCGGATTTCTGCAGCTTGCCCAAGAGCACCATGGGGCTCGTCCTGGAGGGTCATCTGCCCGTGCCGGCGGCGTTGATCTCCTCGAACATGCCCTGTGACGGGGGCATGGCGCAATACGCGATCCTTCAGCGCAGCCTGGGTGCGCCGATGTTCCAGCTCGATGTCCCGTACGATTTCTACGACGCGCGGGCGGTCCGGTACTTCGCGGGCGAGCTGCGGCGCATGATTGCGTTTCTGGAGGCGAACACGCCGGGGAGGATGGACTGGGACCGGATGCGCGAGGTGTGCGAGGAGCGCAATCGGGCCGTGGAGTACGAGCTGGAGCTATGGGATCTGGTGCGGGCGAGGCCGGCGCCGATGGCCGCGGAGCCGATCTATCTCGCGCACATGGTCTACGGCATTGCGCAAGCAGGGAAGGCACGGTCCACGGAGGTATTCCGGCGGGTGGCGGAGCTTGCGCGGGAGAATCTTCGTCGCGGCCAGGGGGCCGTAGCCGACGAGCGGCACCGCGTGGTGCTCTGGAACCCGCCCACCATGATGTATCTCGATCTTTTCGCCTGGGCTGAGCAGGCCTGGGGCGTGTCGATGGTGATGGACATGCTGACGTTTCACCGGCACCCCCTCATCGACACACGGACACCGGAGACGATGCTGGAGGACCTCGCGCGCATCGTGATGCAAGGCCCCATGGCGAGACACACCCGGGGTCCGGCCGATAACTTCTTCCGGGACTTGTTCTACGTCGTCGACCACTTCGACACGGACATGATTTGGATGGCGGGCCACGTCGGGTGCAAGAACACGCAGGCGCTTCTGGGGATGATGCGGGAGCGATGCCGGAAGCGTGGGATTGCGCTGCTCATCATCGACTACGACCTCATGGACCCGCGGGTGGAGCCGCCGGAGGGGATTCGTGCCCAGGTCGACCGATTCATGCAGACGGTGATGCGGGAGGAGAGACGGGCATGAGACGCTACTTCGGCGGGTGCGACGTGGGGTCCACGACGGGCAAGGCGGTGATCCTTTCCGAAGGGGAGGTGGTGGCTACGTCGCTGTTGCCGAGCCGGGTGGACCCGCAGGAGACGGCACGGGCGGCGCTGGACGATGCGTGCAGCAGGGTGCCCGAGCTTGCGGGTGGGGCTTCTCTCACTTACCTGGTGGGCACGGGCTACGGAAGAAACGAGGTTCCCTTCGCGAACGAGAACCTCTCGGAGATCACATGCCACGCGGTGGGAGCGCACCGCTGCGACGCGTCGATTCGCACGCTCGTGGACGTGGGCGGACAGGACGTGAAGGCGGTGGCGCTGAACGGGGACGGGACGGTGCGAGAGTTCGCGATGAACGACAAGTGCGCGGCGGGGACGGGCCGATTCTACGAGGCGATGGCGAGGATCTTCCAGATGGACCTGGAAGCCTTTGCGCGATTGTCGTTGGGGGCGACGGGGGTGGTGCCGATCACGTCGCAGTGCAGCGTGTTCGCGGAGACCGAGGTCATCAGCCTCATCAGCAAGAGGCATGAGGCGGCGGACATCGCGGCGGGCGTACAGTCGGCGGTGGCGAAGCGCATTTTCGGGCTGGCGCGCAGGGTGGGCGTGGAGCCGGCCGTGACGATCACGGGCGGGTGTGCGAAGAACGCAGGGCTGGTCGCGATGGTGGAGAAGACGCTTCGCGTGCGGGTAGCGGTGCTGTCGGTGGACCCGCAGCTGATTGGCGCCTTGGGCGCGGCAGTGATGGCGGAGCGCAGGTACGCAGCAGATCAAGGCGGGAGAAAGCCATGAATCGTATCCACAAGACGACGGACGTGGTGGTGGTGGGCTCCGGGCCGGGCGGGGCCACGGTGGCGCGGCAAATGGCGCGGGCGGGCAAGCGAGTGCTCCTGCTCGAGAAGGGCCGGGACCACAAGCTGGTAGGCAATCACCTCACGGCCCTGGTGATGGCCGACAAGCTCGGGCTGAGCTTCACCGAAGAGGGCATGAACATCGTCCGCGCCTTCACCACGGGCGGCTCCACGGTCATGTACTGCGGCTCCGCCGCCGACCCACCGGACTGGCTCCGCACCAAGTACGGCATCGACTTGCGAGCGTACGCCGAGGAAACCAAGCGTGAGCTGGGGATTGCCCCCTTGCCGGACGACGTCGTGGGGACCGGGAGCCACCGGCTGCTCGAGGCGGGCAACGAGCTCGGGTACGACTTCGAGAAGATGCCAAAGTTCATCGACGCGTCGAAGTGCAGGATGCGGTGCGGGGGGACGTGCATGCTCGGGTGTCCCCACGGGGCCAAGTGGACGGCTCGCTCCTACGTGCAGGACATGCTCGACGCGGGAGGCGAGCTGATGACCCGGGTCGACGTGCAGCACGTCACGGTGCAGGACGGCGTCGCGACCGGCCTGCAGGCCTTCACGCCGAGAGGGGTTCTCGAGGTCGAGGCGTCCACGGTGGTGATCGCCGCGGGCGGCATCGGGACACCTTCGATCCTGCAGAAGAGCGGACTCACGGAAGCCGGTCGGGGGATGTTCGTCGACCCGCTCGTGCTGGTGACCGGGGTGTCGCGGCACGCGGGAACGTGCCTGGGTCCCCCGATGGCGGTCGCGACCACGAAGATGATCGACGAGGGGATCTTGCTTTCCGACCTCATCGACCCGTGGGGGATGTGGCTGATGATGGCGGCCCTCCGCAACCCGGCCAAGCTCGGGCTCTTTGCGAGCTACCGTAAGCAGCTGGGGCTGATGGTGAAGATTGGAGACGAGCGGCAGGGCTACATCAACATGGACGAGCACATCTCGAAGCCGCTGACGGAGCAGGATCGTTCCCGGTTGAACCGCGGGTCCGTCATCGCGCGCGAGATCTTGCTTCGCGCGGGGTGTGACCCGACCTCGATCATGGTGGGCCCGGTACGCGGAGCCCATCCCGGGGCCACCGCGCGCATCGGCCTGGTGGTCGACGAGAACCTGCAGACGCCCATCCCGAACCTCTACGTGTCGGACGCTTCCGTGATCCCAGAGGCGCTGGACCGACCCGTGGTGTTGACGGTGATCAGTTTGGCGAAGCGGCTGTCGGAACGACTGCTGTCTTGAGGGGAGGGAAGGCCCCAATCCGGAGCGAAGCGACGGGATGACAGAGCAACCTCTGGACCTCGCTCTGCGAATGCCGAGGTACCCACATCCGCAAAAGCAACGAAACCATCTGCGGCTCTCTGCGGAATCTGCGGCCAACTCTGATGGTTGACCCGCCCCAGACGCCTTGATACCGCTTGTCACCAACATGTCCGCCCCCGACCCCGCGCTCACGATCTGGGAAGCCTTCGTCTACGGAATCATCCAAGGCGTCACGGAGTTCCTCCCGGTGTCGTCGTCGGGACACTTGACCCTGGCGCACCAGTTCGGGCTCGGGTCCTTGCCCAAGGACCTCGAGCTGCCCTTCGACGTGCTGCTTCACGCCGCCACGCTGATCGCGATCGCCGCGGCGTTCCGCCGCGAGATCCTCGCCTCACTTCGGTGGCGCCCGAGGTTTTACCTGTGCGTGCTCATCAGCATCGTGCCCGCGGGCATGGCGGGTGCGTTGGGCAAGAAGTACGTGGAGGCAGTGGGGGACTCGTGGTGGCTGCTGGGAATCTGCTACGTCTTCACGGCGGTGCTGCTGACGTTGAGCGAGCGCATTTCGGTGCGACGAGCGCAGCCGGCCGCCGATGACCGTCCTCCTCACGAGATGCTCGACCAGGTGACGCCGAAGCAGGCGTTGTGGGTGGGCCTGTTGCAAGTGCTGGCCCTGCTCCCTGGCGTGAGCCGCTCCGGGTCGACCATCGCGGGCGGCCTTCTCGGTGGGCTGCGGCCTTCCCTGGCCGTGTCCTACGCATTTCTCGTGGGATTACCGCTGATCGCGGCGGCAGCTGCCAAGGATGCCATCGACGGGGGGTTCGGCCGGCTCGTCGCGGAAGTTGGACTCCTGCCGCTCTCGGTCGCGTTCATGGCGGCGCTCGTGAGCGGTCTTGGGTCGATCGCGGCGCTCAAGCTCGTGGTGGGCAAGCGACGGCTTGTGTGGTTCGGCGGGTACTGCGGCCTGGTGGCGCTGGTGTGCTTCTGGAAGGCTCTCGGGGGCTGAGCCGCTACACGCGGATCTGCACCACGGAGGGGGGATTGAGGTAGGCCTCGATCTCGTCGAAGCTCAGGTAGCGATAGACCTGATCGCTAACCTTCTGCAGCCCGCTCACGGCCTCGAGGTACTCCCCGACGGTCGGGAGCTTGCCCTTCCACGCCGCCACGGCGCCGAGCTCGGAGGACCCGAGGTAGACCTTGGCCCCGTTGCCCAGCCGGTTGTCGAAGTTGCGCGTCGATGTGCTGAAGACGTTCACGCCATCGCGCACGCGGGCCTGGTTGCCCATGCAGAGGCTGCAGCCCGGGATCTCGATGCGGGCCCCTGCCTTGGCGAACACGCTGTAGACGCCTTCGCTCTTGAGCTGCTCGGCGTCCATGCGGGTGGGAGGCGCGACCCAGAGGTGGGCCGCGGCGAACCCCTTGCCATCGAGCACGCGCGCCGCCGCCCGGTAATGCCCGATGTTCGTCATGCACGAGCCGAGGAACACGTCGTCGATCTTCGCACCGGCGACCGCGCTGAGCGGCTTGACGTCATCCGGGTCGTTGGGACAGGCGAGCAGGGGCTCCTTGATCTGGGTCATGTCGACCTCGATCACGGCCGCGTACTCCGCATCCTTGTCGGGCTCGAGCAGCTCGGGCTTGGCGATGAACTTCTCCACGGCCTCGATGCGTCGCTGCAACGTTTCGGGGTCCCCGTAGCCCTGAGAGATCATCCACTTCATGAGCACCGCGTTGCTGCGCAGGTACTCGACGACGGGCTCCTTGTTCAGGCGGATGGTAGCGGCGGCCGCGCTTCGCTCGGCGGAGGCGTCCGTGAGCTCGAAGGCCTGCTCGACCTTGAGGTTCGGCAGCCCCTCCATCTCGAGGATCCGGCCGTTGAAGATGTTCTTCTTGCCCTTCTTCTCGACGGTCAATAGCCCTTTTTGGATAGCCACGTACGGGATGGCGTTGACGAGGTCGCGCAGGGTGATGCCCGGCTGCATCTTGCCGGTGAACCGCACGAGCACGGACTCGGGCATGTCGAGAGGCATCTTGCCCAGAGCGGCGGCGAAGGCCACCAACCCCGAGCCCGCCGGGAACGAAATGCCTATTGGAAATCGCGTGTGCGAGTCTCCCCCGGTTCCCACCGTGTCCGGCAGAAGCAGACGGTTGAGCCACGAGTGAATGACGCCGTCGCCCGGACGCAAGGCCACGCCCCCACGCCGCTGGATGAACGCACCGAGGTTGCGGTGCATCGCCGCGTCGACCGGTTTGGGATAGGCCGCCGTGTGACAGAACGACTGCATCGTCAGGTCTGCCTGGAACTTCAGGCAGGCCAACTCCGTGAGCTCGTCGGCCGTCATCGGGCCCGTGGTGTCCTGGGACCCGACCGTGGTCATCCTCGGCTCGCAAGACGTTCCCGGACGAACGCCGGGCAGCCCGCACGCCAGGCCCACCATCTTCTGCGCCAACGTGTAGCCCTTGCCCGTGTCCGCAGGCATCTCGGGCCGGGCGAAGAACGTGCCCTCCCCCAGCTTCATCTGCTCGCGGGCACGCGCCGTGAGGGATCGCCCAATGATGAGGGGCACACGACCGCCCGCCCGGTACTCGTCGGCCAACGTCACCGGCGCCAGCTTGAACGAGGAAATGACCTCCCCCTTCGCGTTCCGGATCTCCCCCTTGCGCGGATAGACCGTGAGCACGTCGCCATGCTCGACCTTGGTGACGTCGCACCGGATGGGCAGGGCCCCGGAGTCTTGCGCGGTGTTGAAGAAGATCGGGGCGATCTGACCGCCGAGGATGACCCCCCCGCGGCGCTTGTTCGGCACGTGGGGGATGTCCTGGCCGATGTGCCAGAGCACGCTGTTGCAGGCGCTCTTGCGCGAGGACCCGGTCCCGACCACGTCGCCCACGAAGGCGACGGACTTGCCTTCCGCGCGGAGCTTGGCGATCTGCTCGATTCCTCCGGGGAAGCGCGTCTCGCCCATCGACAGAGCATGCAAGGGGATGTCGGGACGACTGAACGCGTGACTGGCAGGGCTGAAGTCGTCGGTATTGATCTCGCCAGCGACCTTGAAGGCAACGACGTCGATGCGCTCGGGCAGGTCGGGACGCTCGGTGAACCAGGCGGCGTCGGCCCAGGACTGCATCACCTTCTTGGCGTTTGCGTTACCGGAGGCCGCCAGCTTGGCGACGTCGTCGAAGGCGTCGAAGACGAGGAGGGTGCGGGCGAGGGCGTCGGCAGCCTTGGGCCCGAGTTTGTCGTGGGTGAGCAGGCCGACGAGGGGCCTGACGTTGTAGCCGCCGAGCATGGTGCCGAGCAGGACGACGGCGTTGACGGGGTCGACGACGGGGGACTTCTTCTTGCCGAGGGCGATGTCCGCGAGGAAGGCCGCTTTGACCTCTGCCGCGGGGTCCACGCCAGGTGGGATGCGGTCCCGGAGCAAGGAGAGGAGGAAGTCTTCCTCGCCCTTGGGCGGATCGAGGAGCAGATCACACAGGGCGCGGGTCTGCTCGGCGTGGAGGGGAAGCGGAGGAATGCCCTGGCGGGCACGCTCTTGGACGTGGTTTCTGTATTCGCTCAGCATGGGGGACGGAGCATCCCTCCATGAGAGCTGGCATTCAACGGTGTCGAGGGGACCTGCTGGTGCTGCGTGCCCGAAGTCCCTACCGGGTTGAGGCCCGGCCACGACAACGGACGGATGACGTCCATCAACTAGGAGCTGAGAACACGGAACACGGAACAGAGAACCAGGAATGCGCAGAGCCAGAGGCAACACGCACCACCCAGTTCCGTGCACACCCTTCGGTGCCTTCTGCGACCTCTGTGGTTCTCCGGCAGATCAGAGCCAGCCGACCAAGCCGGCGTAGACGCCGAAGTGCATGACCTTCACGTCGATGTCGTAATCCTGCCCCGCATCGACCTCGCCGCTGACCGGAAGGCCGATGGAAGGACCGAACTCGATGGCGAAGCTATCGGTCAGCCCGAACGCGAACATGGCCTCCACGTCGAGTTGGAGCACGGAGGCGTCGGAATCCTCGTCGTCTTCGTCTTCCGGGTCGATGCTGACGGACATGTAGGTGGGGCCGCCGCGGAGCCAGAGCCAGATGGTGTCGCTCAGGCCGAAGACATAGCCAATGCGGGGGGCGAGGGCGAAGGCGGTGACCTTGTCCCAGTCCGCGCTATTCCCACCCGACTCGGTTTCCCCCGAGCTCATGTAGATCCCGAGGGAGCCGCCGAGGGAGAGGCTCTCGATCACGAAGTAGTCGAAGGAGGCGCGCGGAATGGTGGCGGGAACCGGAAGAGAGATGCCTTGGGTTCCTGCAGACCCGGCGTTGCCCCACAACAGGGAGGTCGCCGTGCCCTTGAGTTCGACTTCTTCGGCCCCAGGAAGGTCCGCGTCGAGGGTGACGTTGTAGCTCGTGATGCCGAAGAGGTGGTCGGCACTCAGGGCGAAGGAACCTTCTTCGCCGAGTTGTTGGGCGGAGGCGGTGGCGCCGAGGGTCATGATCGCGGCCGCGATGGTACCTGCTGCAAGCTTACGCATGGTATTCCTCCCGTTGATGAGGGCTGGTGGCCCTTCGAAGTACGACAGGTTTATCGGACTCTTCTGCGATATTCAACGCTTGTCGGCCCCGGCCTCTCGGCTGTCCGTCACGAAATCCACGGGATCCACGGCGAGCCGGCCCACGGTCTCGCCTCGTACGATGGCATCGAGAATCTCCGGAAGGTCCGCCATCGTGACCCCACCGTACATCACGTGGTCCGGCTCCACGAGGATGGAAGGTCCTGTGACGCAAGCGTCCAAACAGCTGCACGACACCGCCCTGGCCTCGACCCGGGCTAGCCCTCGCTCCTTGAGCGCGGCTCGCAGTGCCTTGTAGATCTCTTCGGATCCCCTCTCCGCGCACGACCCTTTGGGGCTGCCGTCCGCGCGGCGGTTCAGGCAGACCATGAGATACTGGCGTCGAAGCGGCATGGCCGCGAATCTGGAGGGTCATGGCCTCGACGTCAAGCAGCGGCGTGCCCGCCCGGACTCGCCCTGACCCAACGAACGGAACACGACGGCGTCGAATGTGTCACCATACGCGGTGACTTCACGCAGGAGGGTCGCATGCATCGCTGGATTACGTTGCGCTGGTGGCACTTGCTCGTCTTGACCGCGGTCCTGCTGGCCGCCTGCAACCAGAATCGGAAGCTCGACGAGTCTCCCATGGCCGTGGCGAGCACGGCATCCGACCCGGTGGACAAAAAAGCCAAGGCGTATGCCCTGGAAGAGGCAGACCGGGAGGGGAGCCGTGCCAAAGGCGACGAGTATGCGCCGATGGCGCCCGCTCCGGCCCAGGACCCCGGTGGGCTCGGCTTCAAGGGCGGCGGAGCGGGAATGCGTCCGCCCGCGGATACCGGCGGCAGGGGAATCAACGCCCCCCACAGAACGCAACCCTCGGAACTGGGTCCACCCCCTCCGCCCGTCGAAGAGGCGGCTGTCGACCCCAACGGCCGCTTCGCTACCACGTACCGTCCCGGCGGCGGTCACCTCGCCGCGTTCGAATCCGCCGTGGCCCGCGGCGTCATCCCCGCGGCAGAACGCGAGCTCGTGGGCGACGTCGGCGCCCGGTACTGGACGCCCATGGACGCCCCCACCAACCGGGCCCTCGCCTTGCGGACCGACTTCGAGCGTGCGGCCCTGCCTCCGAGCGGCGGCGACGTGCACATGCGTCTGTCCCTTCGCTCGAGCGACAAGGCGGCGGCAGGCAGGCCCCATCTGTCCGTGCACCTGGTTCTCGACGTCAGCGGCTCGATGCGAGGCGCCCCGATGGATCAGGCGAAGATGGCCGCCAAGGCGCTCGTCGACAAGCTCGCGGGCACCGACGACTTCTCCCTGATCACGTTCTCGTCGGACGCCGAGGTGCAGGTTCGTGACACGCGGGTGGGCCCGGCCAAGGCGCGCATCAAGAGCACGATCGACGAGATCGAAGCCACGGGCGGAACGAACATCGGCGAGGGGCTCCGGCTCGGCTACGAGCAGGCCAAGAGCCCGAGCGTGCCCGCCGACGCCGTGCGCGTGGTGCTGCTTCTGTCTGACGGGCGAGCCAACTCGGGCATCACGAGCCCGGACCGTCTCTCCCAGCTGGCCCTCGAGGCGTTCCAGGACGGCATCCAGACCAGCACTTTCGGCCTCGGCGCGGACTACGACGGCGCGCTGATGAGCTCCATCGCCTCGGACGGCGCGGGTGGGTACTACTACCTTCGCGACGGGGAGCAGATCGCGTCGGCCCTCTCGACGGAGCTGGACAAGCGTCTCGACCCCGCGGCGACGGCGGTGGAGGTGCGGGTTCGATGGAGCAAGGGCGTGGACGTGCTGCGCGTGTACGGGTCGCGTCGCCTCAATGCTGCGGAGGCGGCTCGCGTTCGCGCCATCGAGGTGGCCGCGGACGATCATGCGGCCAAGCGAGACAACATCAAGAAGGACCGGCAGGACGACACCGAGGGCGGCATGCGCTTCCTCATCCCCGCCTTCGCGCGCAACGACAACCACGTGATGCTCTTCAAGCTGCGGGTGCCGGCCGGTGTGGGCAACCAGCCGATCGCGATGATCGAGCTCAAGTACAAGGACCGGGTGACGAAGCGCAACGTGTCGGACGAGGCGCGCGTGACCGTGACGTATGCGAACGGGGACGCCGAGAGTGCGAAGTCGATGCAGCCCGCGGTCGCCCGTACGGTGCAGGGGTTTGCGGCGGGAGAGGCGTTGATGGACGCGGCCCGGTACGTGAGCCACGGGGATCGAGCCCGCGCCCTTGCCCTGCTCTCGGAGCGTGAGCAGATCCTGCGGAAAGCGGCGGAAACGCTACAAGAACCCGGCTTCGCGCGGGACGCTGACCGGCTCGCCCGCCTGCGGACCCACATGGACGCGAGCGGCGGCGTCGGAGAACCCCTCGTGCTCGCCATGCTCCTCGAAACCGCAGGACGTGCCCACCTGCGCTGACCCTTCCGCTAAGCTGGTCCACCGTGCCTCCCACGACCTTCCCCTTCCGCCTCGACGTGCCAGCCACGCACGTCCCCGTCGAGCCCGGCGGCAAGCTCATCCTCCGCGGCTCCTTCCACTCGAGCCACGACGGGTCCATCGTCGATGCCGCCACGACCACGTGGCCGTCAGGTACGCCTGGGGGCGCCGGTGTCGACACGGGCGGCCTCATCGACTTCGAAGGCGGCGGGTTCCACGTCGTCTCCCGCGACCCGAACACGCACGAGGTCCACGTCGTCGCCACCGACGGTCCTGCCCCGGCCTGTGACATCCAACGGGTGACGGCCCCCTGCTTGCCCATCCGCGCGCACCACCAAGCGCACAGCCGCCTGATCACCGTGAAGGAGTGGACCTCCTCGCTCAAGGGCGGCATGCAAGTGGAGGTCTTGGCGCCGCCCGTCTACGCGCCCGTTGCGACCTTCGCCTCGACGATGAAGCCGGTGTTGATCGGCAGCGGTGGCGTCGTGGCCGTGGTGGCGGCTCTCGCGGTCGCGTGGGTGGGGTACCGTCGATGGTCGCGGTCCGCGAAGGTCGAGCTGCAACGGCTGGCGAAACGGGTTCGCGACAAGGCATCGCAAGCCGACCCGATCCTGGCCGGCCCCCTCACCCCCGCCCTCGAGTCGGCGATGAAAGCGATCGAGCAGCGCAAGGTCGACCCAGGCTCGGAGGAAGGCAAGCGCGTGGTCGCCGTGCTCCGTCGCGTCGACGCCAAGCTCGACGAGAAGGCTGCGGCGGCGAAGGCCGACGACGAGCGTAAGGCGGCGGACGAGCTGGTGTCGGAGGTGGAGATCGCGCTGGAAGCGGCGGGAGAGGCGGCGCAGTACGGACCCAGGTAGCGTGACGACCGGCCTGATGCCCGCTTCGTGAGCGTGGTACACTCGACGGTTATGAAAACCGTTCGGGCGCTCGAGTTCATGCTGGCGGGCCTTCCGCTCTGCTTCGCCCTCCCAGCCTGCGCGAGCCTGCTCGACTATGACGAGATCGAGATCGACGATCCGGACGACCCCGTCGGCCACGACGCGAGCGGGACGGACGCGGCCAGCCAGCCGTCAGCCGACAGCGAAACGCCAGACGCACCATCCGACGTGGAAGCAGACGAGACGGGCGAGGCGGGGGACCCTTGCGAGGCAGTCGATTGCGGGTCCTACGGCGCATGCGTGAGCACCGGGGGACAGGCCGAGTGTACCTGCGACACGGGCTACCACGCGCTGGGCCTGAGCTGTGTCGAAGATGAGCCCGTCGACCCATGTACGGGAGTTGCCTGCGGTTCGAACGCGAGTTGCGAGAACGGTGCTTGCGAGTGCGACGACGGTTTCGAGGGGAACCCCGAGAGTGGGTGTGCACAACCCAACCCGCTGGAGGCCGACGTACGCGCCGAACTGGTGGCCATCGCCATGGCAGAGCAGGGATTCTGTGAAGGCACCGATGACAGACCGTACATGCAATACCAGCCCGGCTTCTGGTGCTACGACTTCGTGGCCTGGGTGTACTCCCAAGCAAGCCACCCCTTGCCGTCGCCGATTTCGCTGCCTGCCTACCAGACCGGCAGTCTGCCGACGGGCTGGCGCCCCGAGCCCGGTGACCTCATCAAGTTCGACATCCAGCACTACGGCATGGTCGCGGAGGTGTCCCCGGACGGCAGTCTGATCACGACGATCGAAGGCAACGTCAATAGCTGTGTGATGTCCCGGTCCACGACGGACGATGGTGTGGAGTACTACGGTTCCCTCGATCAGGCCTTCTGAAGCTTGGATCACGGGGTCCTCGAGAAGGCGGTGGCAAAGACCGACGACGAGCGTCGCGCCGCGAACGGAATCGCCTGTACTCGCCGAGCGGGCCGGCTGGAAAACCACCGACCCGAGTGATAGGTTGCCAGCAGTGTTGCAGCCGACACGATCGCTGATTTCAGTTGCCGCGGCCCTCAGCCTCCAAAGCTGCAGCCAAGTGCTCTCCTTGGATGACTACCGAGAGGCGCAACCCGATGGCGGGACGGATGACTCTGGCTGGTGCGCTGTCGTCCGCACGAGTGACGGCACGGTTCGTACGTCCTTCTGTCCGGCCGAGGGTGGCGCACGGCAAGTCTGCCGAACGACTGGGTTGCCCTGTGCCAACGCGGACCACGACTCCGCGTACCACGGCGATTCGGGCCGCATGCCTTGGTACCAGGCTGCAATCGACTGGGCGTCCTCGAACGGCGCGTCAGACGTGCACCTCGAAGGTGGCGTGCTCTCGGTAGGGGCGGGCAACTTGATCCCAGTGGAAGGGAAGCGCCCGGGCGGGGTTGGCCTTCGCATCCCCCGGGGAGTGTCCCTCCATGGTTCCGCCGAACCAGAGAAGCCATCCGTGATTCACGCGAGCGACGGCGTCTCAGCGCTCGCGTTGATCCTGGTTTCCGGCACCTCGGCAGCAAAGACCGAGGTCGACCACCTGACGCTCGTGGGGACGTCGATCTCTGGGCTCGCACAGGCCGAGGATTGCCCCACGCAGGGATTGTCCATGTCGTCGATCCTCGACGCCCCGGATCCCCCCACGTCCCTGCCCACGTCGACCGTACCCCACAGTGCGCACGGGGTTCTCGTCGACGAGTCTCCCGCGGGTTCGGGCCCCGTGGACCTTCACCACCTGCGAATCGCCCACGTGGCCACCGGAATCCAGTACGGATGGGAAACCACCGACGAGCCCGAGGACCTCGGGTGCGAAACGAACCCGTGCGCCACCCTCTCGTTCGCTCCCGCGACCGGAGCGTGCCAAGCGGGTGAGTACGCCCTGACCTTGCGCCTTCCCGGAGACACGTCTGCCCTCGCCCACTGTGTCCAACTCCATCCCGTCGCCGACTGCACGCCGACGTATTGCACCAACGTGGCCCACGAGTACCTCGGCAACGCGGCGGCCCGTTCGACCGTGTTCAACAACGCCATCTGCGACACGATCGCGGGGATCCACCTGATCGGTGGCCAGATCGACGTTCGTCACAACGTGGTCCTGCGCTCGTTCGGGGGTCCGCACGGCGCCGGGTTGAGCGTCGGCGGCCGACTGCCCCATGCGAGGAACACCTCGTGGACGGAGAACTACGTGTACGGTTTCGCCCTGGGATTCTCAGGAGACGGGCGCCGGTACGTCAGCATCTCCGACGCGTCGTTCCTGCGGATGATCGGGTACGAACGAAGCGCCTTTGCTGATCCGCGAGACGCAGTGGTCCTTCAACGGATCATCCTCGACTTGGCTTCCGCGGATTGCCTGAGCACCAACCCGGAGGACGGGTTCATCGACCATGTCCAGCTTCAGAACAACCGGCTCATCGCGTCGGCAGGGGGGATGGGCATCGCGTTTCGCCGAACGAACTTCGCCTGGGTGGGGTTCAACGTGACCGGAGGGGTCGACGGCGCCTCTGCGAGCGTAGGCGTTCTGCTCGACGACACGATGAACAGTTGGGTCTATGGCAACACGATCAAGAATGCCAACCACGGCATCGCGATGAGCGGGGCTCCTGGCAGAAAGTCGAAGTCGGGTAGTTGTTGGAACGGGATCGGAACGAACTGGGACGAGGTGACGAAGGAATTCAGCGCTCACCCCAACGAGTTCCAGAACACCCCGTGCACAGTGCACTACGGCGTGAACTACTGCTCGGAGAGTTCTGCCCCTGAAGAAGTGTGCGAGCACTGAGCGCAGAGAAAGCGTTGGGGCATGCGCTTACGAGGCACCGATCCCGGCCACGTGCTGCTCGAACCGCTCCTGCTCGGCTCGCAGCGTGCGCGCCTTGTGTGCCATCCAGAAAAGCACGAACACGTTGATGGCCGCCGCCGCGCCGAACCCCACGACCGCACGCCACGGCTCCTGCACGTACCTTTCCCATCGGGCCAGCACGAGCCAGACCAGCGCAGGCGCCAGCACCGCGCAAAGAACAAAGGTCCACCGTCGCGCGAACCCCATCCACTGAAGCTCCGTGGCGAGCCGCTTGCGGGTCAGCACCACGTACACGTCCACGCCCTCGCCGCTGCTCGCGAACAGTCCGGCTCGCAAGGTCAGGTAGTGGGCAAGCCATGCGCCGTTAAACAGCAAGATGATCGCCGTGACGGCTACGACCGGCGCGGCGCCACCCGTTCGAACCACCAGCCAGGAGCAGATGGCCGACGACACGACTACCCCGAGCACTTGCACAACCGCATCGCGATTCATGCGCCTGCCATCTCGTGCCGCGCGCGCCACGAGCATCTCGGCTCGGTCTTCCGTGTTCCCGAGGGCCTGCCATTGCCCGCGCCAGGCTTCGAGCTCTCGGTCTTCGTTCTTGTCTTCTCCATGGTTCATGTTCAGCACCCCTTCCTTGCGGAGGTGTCCTCGAGCAGGACACGCAAGGCAGCCCGCGCGCGGTTCGCACGAACGCCGACGTTGGTCTCCGTGATCCCGAGCACCGAAGCGATCTCCCGGTAGGAGAGCCCCTCGAGCAGCAGCGTGATCACCTGCCTGTGGAGGACCGGAAGCGCGCGCACCGCAGCGAGCAACGCGCTCTCGCCCTCTTTGCGCTCGTAGGCGAGGGCGGGGTTCTTGCCCGAGGTCGCGACGACCTGATCGGCGTGCTGATCGATGTCTTCCGTGAAGACGCCTCGCTTCGAAAGAAAGGTCAACGCACGGTTGTGGGCCACACGCAGCAGGAAGGTTCGTTCGCTGCAGTCCCCGCGAAACGACGGCAGCGCGGACCAGAACGCGAAGGCGATGTCCTGGCGAAGGTCCGCACGATCCGCCTCCGAACGGGCGTAGCTCACGACGATCCGGTCCAGGACTCTCGCGTTCTCGCGCAACACGCGCGTCGCCCGGTCGTCCTGGTCGGTCGTCTTCACCGCGGTCAGCATCGCTTGATCTTCCACACGGGTACAGTCCCCACCGGGCGGCGTTTCTTACAGAGAACCGACCGGCTTGACCCCGCGCCCTGGACGAAAGATACGGTCTCCATGGACGAATCTCGACTGATCTTCCTGTTGCTCGACGGCGTTGGCGTGCTGGGCACGTTCCTCGTGGTCATTGCGTCCGCGGTCACCGCTTTCATGCTCACCAAGGCCAAGCAAGGCGCCGCAGGAGGTTGGCTCCTCGTGCTCGCCCGCGCGGGCGTCTGGGTGGTCGGCCTCGGATACATGGTGATGAGCCTGGTCGCGGCCGACCTGGGGTCCGACGGGATGCGCGTCATCTCGCTGCTTCTTCGCGTGTTCACCCTCGTCTGCTACGTGGGCACGCTGGTGGCATTCTTGCTCATGCGCCCGGCGAAGGAGGTGGCCAATGGATGACGCGACCCAGGCAATGTACGCCACGCTGAGCCCGGTCCTGTCGGTGTTCATGTTTCTCGCGACGGCAGGCGTGCTCGGGGCGGTGCTCTACCGTTTTCGGACCACGCCGGCTGGGCTCGCGCTGGGCGCCGCGTTCGGCGGGTTCCTCTTCATGAGGATCGTGTCCTGGGCGGTCGGACGAGGTCCCGAGGAGCCGATCTGGCTTGTGCCAGGCATCTTCACGGTGATCGACTTCCTCCTCACGCTCGTGCTGGCCGTCGGCATCCTGCTCATCCCGCGCAGCTTGCGCGCGCTTGGTGGCAAGGGAGCGTCGACCGTGCCCGCCACCTCGCCGTTCGCGAGCGGCGGAGGCGCACCGCCTGGGTCCCCTTTCGCGCAGCCTGCCGGTGGGGCCATTTCCGGGTCGGCATTCGGCCAGGCCCCGATGACGGGAGCCGCGGTCCCTGGGCCATCCGATGCCGCGATCCCCGCCACCAAGTCCGACGACTTCGCGCGCACGCTGGCGGCGCCGGACTACACCTTCGACAAGATCGCCCAGTCCATGGCTTCGCTCGACGCGCACCCCCAAGGCAGCCCGGGCAACCAGGTCGCGCCCGGGGAGCCTGGGACCGCCGCTTGGACGAGCGGATCGATCCAGGTTCGGTACACGTTCGACGCGCAGACGAGCCTGCGCATGATCGAGCTACGCGGTCCGCAGGCGCGGTTCCTGCTCAACGACCTGCTCAACATGGTCTACATGCCCACGCTCGAGGGCTACAAGGTGAGCTCCTTGCTGTCCTCCGCGGACCCGCGCGACTTGCTCACGGGGATTCGCGCCGCCGAGTTCATTGGGGTTTGCGGCGACCAGCGCTACTACACGCAACCCGTCGGCGCGCTCACCTCGCACCCCGACGCGACCATCGCGGCGGAAGCCAAGCGGGTGCTCGCCGTGCTCAACGCACGGTAGGCCCTAGAATACCCCAGTCAACGACGACGGCGTGAGGAGCATCTCCACGCCGGAGGGGCCCGTGGACGCATGCGCGTATCCTGGGCCCAGCCGGAAGAAGGGCTCCTTGCGCGCACCATCCGACGCCCGCATGTCGAGCGTCGGCGGCGTCATGGTGGCGACCCCCACGAGCGCGAAGACCAGCGCCCCGGCGAACCCCCCGATGAACATCGCGAGCTTGCCCCCGCACTCCTTCTCCTCGTCGACGGGAGCCTCGGGATCGTCCTTGTTGCACGTGAGGAACGCGATCTCCCCATAGATGCCCACGCCCAGGGATAGACCCGCGAATACGAAGGGCACCGCGGAAGGAGGCTCTCCCGGGTTGGGCCTGGCGATGACGCTCCTGCCGGGCGAAAAGCCCAAATTCTCGGGCACCATCACCACCGCCTGGGCTCCTGTGTCCCCGTCGAGTTGCAGCTTGTACCCACTGCTGCGCGGCACCCACCGCGAGCACGGCAGCTTGCAGACCAGCTGATCGTCTTGCGTCAGCAAGGACCACCGCTCACCGGGGGCAGGCAGCTGAAAGTCGACGCGCACGGAATCGCCCGTCTGCACGCCTTCGTCCGCTGCCTTCGGAGCCGGCGCGGCTTCCCCGGAAGTAGCCACCTCGGCGGGCTCACCGGCCGCCCCGCCGAGAGGTACGCACTGCCCATCGTCGCAGATGAGGTCGCCCTCGCAATCGCGATCCTTCTTGCAGGCCCACGCGGTCCCCAGCTGCGACACGAGCAGGGACAGGGTCGTGACCGACCCGACGAGGCTCCGACCCAAGCTAGTACTACGCACGGTCGACTCCCTATTGGATTGATGTTCAGAATCCGAACAAGCTTCGCGCCACGTCCACGGCTTCCACGGCCGCCTTCGTGGTCTCCACCGCATCGCGGATCTGCTCCGCCGGCTTGGCACCAGGCTGGGTCGCTGCCGCCGGCTGGGACTTCTTCGATCCCTTCGCAGGCGTGGCCGCGGTGGCCGACGCGGTGGCCGACGCCTTCGCCTCCTCGCGCGCCTTCTCGAAGTCCGCCTGGATCGTCTTCATCTTCGCCTCGAGCGCCGCGGAATTGCGCGAATCCAGCGCCTTCTCGCGCTCCGTCACCGAGGCCAGGTAGGACCTCACCGCCTCCGCGTTCCCCTGCTCCATCGCCGCCATCAGCTTGCTCCGCAACCCGATGAGCAGCTCGTCGTCCAGCCCGACGATCCGCCGCAGCTTGTCCGATACCGCGTCCACCTCGATGACCTCGCGGCGCGACAGCCGCTTGCCACACTCCTTGGTGAACGTCTCGATCGTGTCCAACCACAACCGCCGCGTCACCTCCGCCTTGGTGAAGTCGCGATTCGCGACCTCGCCCACGAACTGCGATTCGAACGGCCAAAGGCCCAGCCCGTTGATCGAAGACAGCACCGCGCAGTCCGTCTCCTTCACCGCCTTGTCCACGATCTTCTCGTCGACGAACGCGCCCGTGTCGGACGAGACCGCGAGCAACTGCTCCCGCGCCACACCGCTCTTGCAGATCTGAGACCGGCGCTCGACCAGCAGCAGCCACTCACCGAAGGCCGACACCGGCTCCTTCGCCTTCTCGTCGCTGTCGACCAGGTGGGCCATGAGCTTCGTCCTGTACCCGGCGCTGTCGGACAACTGCTTCAGGGCATGCTCCAGACCCCGGAACTCGTAGCAGTCCTCGGCGTTCACCGCGGCACGCAACAGGTCCAGCGTCACCTCGCCATCGTCGATGCGCCCCTTGACATCCGCGGTCATGCCGCTGGGCGACACGCATGCGCCCTTCTCGCAAACACGCCCCCCCTTGCAGTCCTTGTCGTCCTTGCAGCCCTCATCGCTCGCCGCAGCCACGGGGGACGTGACCGGCGCCGGGGGCGGCATGGCGCAACCGATGCCAAGTACGAGAACGAAATGGCCGAGGGCAAGCAGTCGCTTGCGCCAGGAGGCCTGGAATCCCAGGGCGGTAAGGTCGGTCATCAAGAGCTTCCTCTTCTGCGAAGGTTCGCGACACCTCGCAACTCACAGTTATACCTCCATCGGTGCGCACGGTCGATCCGAAGGTTCGAACCCAATCGCGGCAATTCGCTCATCCCTGATTCGCCCGAGACTCGAACGAAGCCGGAAGGGACGCCTCCTACTGCGCCCAATACGCCTCTTCCTTCAAGCTGTCTTCGCGCTCGGGTAACCCATGCGTGAGCCGCGGCGAGTCGTGCGCCAGCACCTCGTAGCTCACCCGGTTCGCATACCGGCACACCTGCGCAAGTGACGAATACGTCAGAAAGGAGTACTTGTGCTTCGACGAGTTGGGGACATTGTCCCGGTGGTGGCGGTTGGCCGCGATGTCGTGCAGGACGGCGGACAAGGCCCCATCCCCGGCCCCATTGGTGTTCGCGATCCGGTTCGGTCCCCCCATGTAGGGCGCGATGTACGCGTACGCGCGCACCGACGAAACGCATTGCGCGCGGAGCATGGCACGGCTGAACTCGTGGCGGTTGAACTCGGGGATCGCGCCCGGCAGCAGCGGGTACCTCGTTTCGCGTTTCGCGGATTCGTCCACGTGGCCCGCCATGTACAGGCCGTCCGGCCCCGCCGTGCAAAGCACCATGTCCGCGAGGTCGAGCACCGCGGCACAGGCGAGCAGCGGGTCCTCGTGACCGGTCAGCGCCTTTCCCTCCTCCTCGTTCATCGCCACGAAGCTCACGTGGTCTCGGATAAACGACTTCCAGAACGCGGGACGCTCCGCGATCACGTGCTTCGTTCCCAGCGTGAGCACCACGGGCACCCCCGCTTCCTTCGCATACGCGATCGCCTGCAGCGCCGCCTCCGGCATCGGGTCTCCCGGCTTGCAGCGCATCAAGTAGGCAGTGAGCACCAGCGCCGACGCATGCTCGAACGCCCCCCGCGGGATGCTCTCAGGACGCAGCTGGTTCATGGCCCCCTCGCTGATCGCGAAGGTGCGCTCGTGGTCCGGTGTGATCAACGCGAAGCACCGGCCGATGGGACCGTCCACCGGCTGCAGGTGGTTCAGGTTCACCCGGCTCGACGTGTTGCACAGGTACCGGTAACCCGACGTGCCCACATGGATGCATTCGCTCATCACACCGAGCAGGATCGAGTTGTCATCGGCGAGCACGGAGTAGTTGTGCAGCGTGTTGCCGACGGTGCCGCCCGCGTGCTCCTGCACGATGAGCTTGCGCGAAGAGATCTCGGCGTAAATCGCCTCGGCGCGGTCCGACTCGACCACGAGGGAATGTCCCTTGCTCAGCCCGTGGCGATCGAGAAAGTCATCGGAGACGCAGGCCTCGATGTCGACCAGCGTCTGGTCGATGCCCACCACATGCGTGCGGTGTGCGAAGGTTTCGATCCCCGCCCGGTTGAGCAGCGGGTCACGAGCCTTCACGGGAAAGAAGTGGGTGTTCTTGCGACGGCCAGGGAACTTCATGGGGGTGGGTCAAGGCTGAGGGCAAGACGCAGGGTATCACGCCTCCGTCCGTCCTCATCGTGCTTCGTTGCATCGCCCGCATGTCGCAGCGCCCGTGTGCTCAGTCCTCCCCCTTCGCCCTGCCTGCCATGAGAAGCGACGCCTCGATCCAGGAGAGACCCTCCTCCAACGTCACGTCCTCCACCTTTCCCTCCTCGCTCCGAATGGGCTGGAGCAAAGGAGGCTGCCACACGATCACGCGCGGCAGCCCCAGGGACTGCAAGCGCCCCCGCGCACCGCGCGCCCACCGCTCCCCGGACGCTACGTCCTGGCGCGCCAGCAGCTTACCCGCACGAGCCCCGTCCCCCTGGTCCAGGATCGCCCTTGTCTCGTCCCGAAGGTCCCCCATGGCCCGGGCCCACGGCTCCGGTCCCGACGTCTGAAGATACGAGTGCCCGTCGCGAACGACCTCCTTCGCCGCACCGCGCTCGACGGCGTAGGACACGACGAGCGCGCGGGCGCGCAACGCCTCGGGCGCATCGGCCAACCCTGACGCGAGCCCGCCCAACTCGAACAGGTATTCCATCAGGTAGGTCTCTCCGAGCATCGCACCGCAAGCGCCGTCGGAGAGCAGCCCACTCGCCGAGAAGGTCCGCGGCGAGGCAAGGATGGCAGCCTCCGCGTGAATCTGGGCGATCACCGCCGGCACGGCCCGAGACGATGGCGCAGCCGCTACCGCTCGCGCGAGCTGCAATGTCCGCAGCGAGGGTCCGGCGCATCGTCGGACGTCTGCCTCGTGGGTGGGATCGACGAGAAAGGCGCGCGCCATGGCCGTACCGACGAACCCGGACACGGCCGAAGCGGCAGCTGGCGCGACCAGCACCTTGGCGGAGCCGGTCGCAGGCGACCGCAGCACGGAGGGGGAAGCAAGCCTCGAGCTCAGCCCGAGCGGCATCTCGACGACAGGCCGCAAGGTGGACGAGGTGGCAAGCGCCGCGCGGATCGTGTCGAACGGGGCGTGCAGCTCGGCCGACGCCTTGGGGTCGGAAAGGAACAGGTGCGCGACCAGCTCACGCTCCCCCGAGGGTCCGAGGACAGCCCCGAAGAAGCCCAGCGCGAGGTCGACCGGGAAGATGTCGGCAGCCCACGCCGCCTGGTAGACCGCCAGGGCCGAGTCCGTGTTCGATTCGAGGGCAAGGATTTGAAGGTCCAGGACGCGCTGCTGGGCCGGCTCCGCGTACGCCCGGGCGCGGCGCAACGCGCCTACCACCACGGCGATCTGCTTTGCGTATCTCTTGGCGGCAGGGACCGTTCGGGGGGCGCGCGTAGGCAGACGCTCGTCGAAGAGCACGGGTTGTAGCTTGGCGAGCCATGTGCGCAGGGCCGCCTCCGTGGCCACGCCCTCGACCTTTGCGCCGCCCTTCCACGCGACCATGGTCGCGGTCCCGAGCTCCTCTGGCGTGATGCCAAACGAGACCCGGCCGCGCGTCATCGAATCGCGCGGCCCCTTGTGCGCGAAGACCAACCGCACGAAGCCCTCGACCTTGGGACGCAGGTCCGATGGCATGGCGTCGACGTGCAGGGCAAGCTCTTCGGCGAGCACCTTGACGAGCAGACCTTGCGGGTCTCGCTGGTCGTAGACGATGGGGTCCGCCGCGCGGATCGCTCCCGTCAGCTCGTACGCCAGCTTGCGCTGGTCAGGGGACAGGTCGACGAACGCATCGGCGGAGAGCCGGACCACCCCGAGGTCGCCCATGACCTCGACCTCCGGTTCGCTCGGTTCCACGGGCGTGTCCGCGCACTGCTGCTTGATGGATACGCTCGGGATCGTAGGTCGCGCTCGCTCGGCGGGAGCAACGCGCTGCGGCGTGCTGGGCTCGGGACATGGGCAGCCACAGCCCGCGCAAAGCGCCAGCGTGATCGCAAGCATCGACCCCGATAGGCCGGTTCGAATCGACATGCCGGAAACCCAGCACCTCCGGCCGCGCGACGCAAGCGCCATGCGGCGCCCCCTCCGGCGTTTCGAATCCTCGCGAATCCTTTCTGGCAACCGACGCTCCAATCCGCAGAAGCTGAATCGAACCCGCACGAAGCGCAGGGAGACGCGACATGGCTACCATCAACCTCACCGAAGACAACTTCAACGAGACCCTCGAGAACAACGACGTCGTCCTCATCGACTTCTGGGCCCCTTGGTGCGCGCCTTGTCGCGCGTTCGGCCCGATCTTCGAGAAGGCTTCGGACAAGAACGCGGACGTGGTGTTCGGCAAGATCAATACCGAAGATCAGCAATCCCTCGCGGCCGCCTTCAACATCCGGTCGATTCCCACCCTCATGGTCTTCCGCGAGAAGGTCCTCATCTTCGCCCAGCCCGGCATGCTGCCCGGCCCGGTGCTCGACGAGCTCATCGGCAAGGTCCGCGCGCTGGACATGAACGAGGTGCGCGCGAAGATCGCCGAAGAGGAGAGGAAGCACGAAGCGCCCGTCGCTGCCGCCGCCGCGAGTTGATCGCCCCTCACGATTCATCCGCCCCCAAGCCACGCCTTTCGGCATGACACCATGCGCTAATCTTCCCCAGCCCCGCAAACGCACGCTAACCCAGCGTTCCTCTGACGGAACGTCATTCGGCCCTGGAACTCCGCGAGATCATCGCTAGGTTAGGCCCGTGCGCTGGCTCCTTCTCCTGTTCGTCGTCGTACCGCTCCTCGAGCTGTACCTCTTGCTGTTCGTCGGCTCCCAGATCGGTTTCTGGCCGACCGTGGGGATCGTGCTCGTGACCGGGGCGCTCGGCGCTACCTTGGCGAAGCGAGAGGGTATGCGGGTATGGCACTCGTACCGGGAGTCGCTCGCCCAGGGCCGGCTCCCTGACGAGGGGATCGTCGGCGGGCTGCTCGTGTTGCTGGGAGGCGCCATGCTCATCACGCCGGGCATGCTCACAGACCTCGCCGGGTTCTTGCTCCTGCTTCCGCGCACTCGAAGGTTCGTCGCCGAACGCGTCCGCGCCGCCATCGACAAGAAGCTCCATCAGGGCGTGATGCAGGTCATCACCCATGGCCCGGAAGGGTTCGTCGACGTGCGCGGCCCCCAGGGAGACGAGGACGCCGGTCCCAGCCCCTTCGTCATTTTCGAGCAAAGATCCTACGGTCGCGGCGATGTGGTGGACACGGAAGGCGTCGAAGTCCAACAGGGCTTGCTGCTCGGACAGGGCAACCGGGACGACGACGGCGAGCAGGAAAGCGAGAAACGTTGAAGGCTCAACCCGCAAACGAACGTAGGTATCGGGTCGATTTGGTCATGCGCTACACGCGCATCAGCTGCATGCCGTTCCGGGCGACGTTCCCCGCTTCGAAGGTCGTCCAGACGGAGGACAGCAAGGACGCCGTGCGGCAAGCGTGCCTGTGTCTGGACCGGGACCTCGAGGAGATCCTCGCCCAGGTCAACGCCCTCAATGTGAGCGACGTTCTGGTGGACATCCGTGCGGTCCGTCTGGTCGCCCTGGACGATGGGCCGCCGTGGAACCCTGCGTGGTTCCCGCCCCACGTCGCGCTGCCTTCTTACGTGGTCTTGCGGTCCGTGAGCGACGTTGCAGAGGACCCGACGCGTCCGAGCTAATTGCCCGCTTGGACCTACGCCCTCACCAACCCCTTCTGTGGACTCTGCGTCCTCTGTGGTTCTCAGGGCTCGGGAGTGGGAATCAGGCTGCGCGGACCTGTGCGAAGGGGAGCATCCTTCGTGTCGTCAGGAGGCCTTCGCCGTGGCGACGTCCGCGGACTCTTGCTTCTGCTGGAAGTTGGTCACGAAGGCCATGATCTCGCGGAAGACGTCGGCGGCTTCCATGTCCTGCATCATCTCGTGACCGCTGCGCTCGAACCAGACGATCTCGCGGACGGGAGAGCTGACCTTCTCGTAGATGATGTTCGCGGACTCGGGGGCCACGATCTGGTCCTTCTTCGACTGAAGGATGCAGATGGGGACGTGGACCTCGGGCAAGCGCTCCGCGATCGCGTGCGCGTAGTCGAAGAGTGAGCCGAACGCGTCCGTGGCGAACATCGGGTAGTTGGTGCAACGCGTGGCGAGCGCGGGGTCATTGAAGGACTCAGGGGAAGGCCAGTACCGGACCACCTTGGCGAGGACCGACGTGAGCGCGCTGAGCGGGTCCTTGAACTTGAGGGCGGCGGCCACGGTGACGAGCCCCGCGATCTTGTCGGGATGACGCATGGCGAGATCGAGACCCACGAGACCACCCATGCTGAGCCCCACGACCACGACGCGATCGACACGGTTCCAGAGCTTGAGCAGCGCGCGGTCCGCATCGACGAACCAGTCTCGCGCGGTGGTGCCGCGCATGTCTTGGTAGCGGGTGCCATGACCACGAAGGATGGGGCGCTCGTAGTCGATCCCTTGCTTCTCGAGGAACGGAACGAGCCCATCGACGGTGTCCGTCGAGGACGTGAAGCCGTGCAACAACAACACCCCGATCTTCTCGTAGGCAGGCGGATTGGGGATCGGGACCTCGATGGGAGCGTAGTTGCTTCGGTGATCGACCAGGCCCGAGATGCGGTGCATGAGGTCGTCCGTCAGGGTGCGCAGCACGTCCTTGTCGACGTCCTTTCCGTAGTACTCGGACAGGTCCATCGGCTCGCCGAAGCGGATGCGGATGGGGGAGTTGCCGGGCATGCGCAGCACCTCGAGGCGCGGGTAGATCTCGGGCGGAAGGGCGCGACCGGTTCCCGACACCCCGACAGGAACGATGGGTACACCCGCGTTGATCGCGAGGCGCACAGCCCCCGTCTTGCCACGTAGCAGCCCGGTGGAGCGGTCCACCGCACGACGTGGGATGTCCTCCTCGCCAGGGATCGTGCCCTCGGGATAGATCGCGACGACCTTGCCCCCACGAAGGGCCTCGACGATGCTCTGCAACCCTTCGGCGTCGCCGCCCCGGTGGACGAACACGGACTCGGACAGCTCGATGAGGTGCCGCAGCACGGGCCAGTCCTTGAACTCGGACTTCGCCACGAAGTGGACGCGCCTTGGGCTGGAGGCGGTAAGCACTTGCACGTCCAACCAACTCTGATGGTTCGAGGCGAGCACCACACCCCCGTCCAGCGGCACGTTCTCCGTCCCCTCGATCTCCAGCTCGTTGAGCAGCTCGAACTGCGTCCGCATCATCCCGCCGATGGTCTTGTAAGCGGCGCCCGAAACCCGCTCGAAGGCCTCGCGCTCACGCACGGTTTGCATCAAGCGCTCGAGCACCCAATCCGCTGGAAACAGAACAGCGTCCGCAATCTTCTGTCGATTCATGCCTTACCTCGCTGCTGGGGGTCGCTACCGCAATCGACGCGGCGCGTTATACATATCACAGACGCGACGTCGCGCGTCATCGATTTGTCGGGCACGCAAGCCCGGAGCCCAGCACAGCGCGGGATTGCCGCGAGCCTACCGCCGGTCGAGCAGCGGTTCCTCGTCGAGGTCGCTGGGGACGGGCCGAACGGAGCGCGACGGCGTGGGCGGGGCGGGGCCCGGGGACACGGTCGGGCGCACGGGGCGAGACGACGCGACGGAAGGCGAGCCCGAAGCGCTCGCCACGTACGGAGCCGGGGCCGGTTCTGCGCTTTCGGCGGTAGAGGGCAGTGGGTGCGGACCGCTGGCAGAGGTCGTTGCGAGGTTGTCAGGGGGCAAATCCTGGGGGACCGACCGACCCCACAAGGCCACGCCAACCCCGGCCAGCAGGGCCAGCGCCGCGGTCACGAGCAGGGCGACGAAACGGCCGCGGGCAGTGGGCCGTCGGGGCATGGGTGCCTCGGCCAAGCGAGCCGGGATGGGACGCGCAGGGGTGCTCGTTCCCAACACGCTCCGGATCCTCTCGGTAGACGCGGCGGCGTGTTCCGACCCGAAGGGGACGAGCGCCTCGGCGAGGACGGCCATGGTTCGGGGGCGGTCCTCGGGCCGCTTTTCCATGCACCACCTGACCACACGCTCCAGACCCTCGGGAACCTCGGGCCGCAGCGCTCGAAGCGAGGGGAGCGGGTCGGCAGCCACCATGGCACACAGCTCAGCAAGACTCTGTGCGTCGAACGCGGGTTTGCCTGCGAGCATTTCGAACAGGACCGCTCCCATGGCCCAGATGTCGGTCCGCTCGTCCACCTGCTTGGCGCTGCGCATCTGTTCGGGGGACATGTACCGCGGGGTCCCCATCACGGCGAAGGACTGGGTCTGCCACGCGGGCCCTTCGGTCGCGTCGGAAGGCGGCGCCTTGGCAAGCCCGAAGTCGAGGACCTTGACGATGGGGGGACCGGCCAGCCGCTTGGCAAGAAACAGGTTCGCGGGCTTGAGATCGCGGTGGACGATGCCGTGGGCGTGCGCTTCGGCCACGGCTTCACAAGCCTGCATGACCCAGTCGACGATGTCACGCGGGGTCGCGGTCGCGCAGGTCTCTCGGTCCGACAAGTCCTTGCCGGACAGGAACTCCATGACGATGTAGGGCACGGACGGGTCCAGCACACCCACGTCGAACACGCGGGCTACGTGTTCGCTCTCGATGTGCGCGGCCGCCCTCGCCTCGCGCAGGAATCGTTCCACGGCCACGGGGTCCCCGATGCTCTCTGTCTGCAGCAGCTTGATGGCGACGGTTTGTTCGAGGCGTAGGTGCCGTGCCGCCACGACGACGCCCATTCCCCCGCGTCCGATCACGCGTTCCACGCGGTACTTGTCCGCGAGAACGGTCCCGGGCTGCAGATCGGGCAATTCAATGCGCAACGTCATGACACCGGAGGCGAGGGTAGTGCGTTTGCCGGTGAGAATCCAACCGCGACCTCGGTGACGGGCTGGGCCCACGCGCTTGGCCGTACGTCGCGGGTGTTCTACACTCGGGCGCGCGCCATGCCTCCCACCACGCTCAAGTACGAAGGCTCAGGAACTCTGCCCGCGTCCGTTCGCGTGGACATTCGGCGGCTGACCCTGGTGATCGAGCAGGGCCCCGATGCGGGCAAGTCCTTCGGTCCTCTGTCCGAGCACACGATCATTGGACGCAACCCGTGGTGCGACGTGCCCCTTCTGGACGATCGTGTGAGCGGCCAGCATTGCGAGATCGTGGTCGTGGGCGACTACGTGCACCTGCGGGACCTCGCCAGCACCAATGGCACGTACTGCTCGGGACTGCGTGTGGTGGACGTGATCCTCGGCTCCAACGTCCTCGTGCAGGTCGGGGACACGGTTCTGCGGGTGAAGGCAGAAGACGGGCTGCAGTCGGTCGAGAGGAGCCCGGCGGATCCCACGGGCAAGCTCATCGGACTGAGCCCACCCATGCAGCGCCTGTTCGGAATGATGCGACGGGTAGCCCCTCATGACCTGCCGGTGCTGCTGATGGGAGAGACCGGCACGGGCAAGACGGCCGTTGCCAGCGCACTGCACGCGTTGAGCGCACGCGCTGCCAGGCCGTTCGTGGCCGTCAACTGCGGCGCACTCCCCGCCGAGCTCGTCGAGAGCACGCTCTTCGGCCACGTGAAGGGCGCGTTCACGGGCGCCCACAGGGGCTCCCAGGGAATCTTCGAGCAGGCCCATGGCGGGTCCGTGCTGCTGGACGAGATCGGAGAAATGCCCCTCGCTCTGCAGCCCAAGCTCCTGAGCGTGCTGGAGACCCGCCGCGTGCGTCCCGTCGGCAGCGAGCACGAAGTGCCCATCGACGTCCGGGTGTTTGCCGCCACCAATCGTCGCCTGCCCGCGGACGTGGCGCAGGGGCGGTTCCGGCAGGACCTGTACTTCCGTCTGGCGGGCATCGAGCTGGTGTTGCCTCCCTTGCGGGACCGAGCCGAGGACTTGCCTCATCTTGCGAGGGCCTTCTTGCTGCGGGCGGTGCAGCGCATCCAGGTCGAAGCCCAGCTGCCTTGTTTGATTCGCGACATCAGCGACGGGGGGCTTCGTCGTCTGGCCTCGCATTCGTGGCCTGGCAACGTTCGCGAGTTGGAGAACGTGATCTTGCGGGCGGCCGCGCTCGCGGAGGGATCGAGCCTCGAGCCGGGCGACATCATGCTGTCGAGCTGGGCCGCGGACGGGGAGGCGTTGCCGATGCCCTTGGAGGACGCACCGCCGCCCCAGGAACAGCGAGCCCGCCCCTCCGATGGCTTCGTGTCCTACAAGGACTTCAAGGCCGACGTGGTCGCGCACAACGAGATCGCCTACTTCCAGCAAATTCTAGACCACGCCGGCGGCAACGTGAGCCGTGCGGCCAAGCTCGCGGGGGTCTCGAGAACGTACCTGCAGATGATGTTGAAGAAGCACAAGCTCCGCGCGTGAGCACCAGCCCGAACCTGGTGCCTGGCGCTTGCCTGTGGCATAGCTCCCCCCGATGAACCTGCGGCGTGCCTTGGCGTGGTTCTCACCGCTCGGGTCGGTGGCCACCTTGGTGTTCATGACGTTGGGGCCCACCCCGGCCCTCGCGCAGGGGGACGTGGCGCCGCGCGCGCTCGCACAAAAGCTGTTCGACGAGGGGCGCGCGTTGATGCAGCAAAATCGATTCGACCAGGCATGCCCCATGCTCGCAGAGAGCCACCGCCTCGACCCCATGGGAGGGACCGTCCTCAACCTCGCGCTCTGCTACGAAAAGCAAGGCAAGACAGCCACAGCCTGGGTCACGTTCGAAGAAGCGCGCGCGCTGGCTCGACGCGACGGAAACGCAAAGCGTGTGGACTTCGCGACGCGGCACATCGCGAACCTCGGACCGCGTCTTTCGCATCTCGAGGTTCGGGTCGACGACAGCGTCGAGGGCTTGGCGGTTCGCCTCGACGGTCACCCGCTTCCCCCGGCGGTCTGGGGAACCGAAGTTCCCGTGGACCCGGGCACGCACCGCATCGAAGCCTCCGCCCCCGGTCGGTCCCCCTGGAGCCAGGACATCGTCATCCGCGCGGATGCTGAGCGCATGACGATGGCTGTCCCCGCACTCGCGCCAGCTTCCGGCACCGAAACGCCTGTTGCTCCGCTTCGATCCACTCCGCCAAGCCAGCCGCCTCGGCCGGAGCAAGAACCCGCGCCAGATCCCGCGGCCTCGCCGACCATCGACACGGGCAGCGCGGCAGCCAGCAGCGGCACAGCGTCGCTCGGATACGTCCTCGGAGGGGTCGGCCTCGTCTCCGTGGGCGTCGGCTCGTACTTCGGCTTCCGTGCGCTCTCCTCCTGGAGCGAACGCAACGATCACTGCGACGCCACAGGTTGCGACCCCACGGGCCTGAACGCCGGAGAGGAGACGAACGATCGCGCCACGGTCGCGAACGTCGGGTTCGGCGTGGGCCTCGTCGCGATCGCGGCAGGCGCATACCTCGTCCTCTCTGACGACGGCGCCCAACCTCGGGCCACCTCAACCGCCCGTATCGAGCCCGAGGTCGAGCCGCACGGTGCGGGCATCAGCCTGCGAGGATTCTGGTGATGCGACCACGTGGCTGGTACCTGGTCCTCGTGGCGGCCACAGGCTGTCAGACCCTGATCGGGTACGAAGACTCTGCCCCAAGACCCAACGCCGGCGGTACCGGCGGCGCTACCGATTCGGGAGCTGACAGCCCAACGGACGGGAGCATCGACGGCGACGAGACATCGACGGACACGGGCCTGGGGGGTACAGGCGGCACGAGCACAGGCGGTACGGGCGGCACGAGCACAGGCGGCACAGGCGGCACGAGCACAGGCGGCACAGGCGGCACGAGCACAGGCGGTACAGGCGGCTTCCCAGACGCTTGTGTCGACGAAAACGGTCCCGCCACGGTCACCGTCCCGGGGGGCGGCGTTACCGTGACCGTTCACGCCACGGAGGTCACGCGCTGCCAGTACGCGAAGTTCCTCGAGACCAGCCCTACGCAGACAGCGAACGTCGCGCGGTGCGCATGGAACGAGGACTTCACCCCGGATTCCGCGTGCTCCGCCCACGAGGACTACTACGCGGGAGCCGGCTTCGCCAACCATCCGCAGACCTGCGTAGACTGGTGTGACGCCGCCGAGTATTGCCAGCACGTGGGCATGCGTCTGTGCGGGGCCAAGGCGGGGGGCCCGTTGAACGAGTCGATGCTGACGGACCCCACGGCCGACCAGTACTTCGACGCATGCTCGTCCTTCGGGGCCCACAACTACCCGTACGGTGGGAACCCTTCCGTCGGCTCGAACGACGGCTTCTTACCCGACGCCTGCAACGGCAACGAGTACGCCCTCTACGAAACCCTGCCCGCCGCGTTCTTGCCAACCTGCCAGTCGAACGTCGATGGCTACGAGGGGATCTTCGATCTGAGCGGCAACGCATCGGAGTGGGTAGACATGTGCACGGAGGGCGCGCTCCCGCAGGACGACGTCTGCCACGCGCGCGGGGGCAGCTTCGCGGACAGCTACGGCAAGCAACGGTGCGTGGACTACTCGACGGGGAAGAGGAGCGAGGCTTCGGTGTACTTTGGGTTTCGCTGCTGCGAATGACGATGGCATCGGCGCCATCGACGCAGGAGCGCAAACTTGGCCCGCGTTTCTGTTTCGTGCGAGCGCTGCGTCATGCGCCCGAAGTCCGCTGTCCTGCCCCTGCTCGCTGTCATGACGCTCGCCCCCGTGGCGGGCGCGGGAAACCCTCTGGTCCAGGCCCCTGCTGACTACGAGGCCACGCCAGCCCACGCGTACGGGGAGATGACGTCGGAGCCATGCCTTCAGATGTTGCGGGACCGGTCGATCCCATTCGAGCAAGCGACGGCGGGTCCCCTGGTGGAGACGCCGGTGAGTTTGAGCGGTCCGTTGCACGGGGTCACGTTCCGGCACGTGCACGCGCGCACGAGCGGCGCCGTCATGGACTGTCGTCTGGTCCTCGCTCTCGACGACTTCGCCCAGGTGCTCGCAGAGCACGGCGTAGTGGAGGCGGGGTACGTGGCGGCCTACCGCCCGGACGCGACGGGCTCGGCCAAGCCTGGGCAGCGACACCCTTCGGGCCTGGCCATCGACATCGCATGGTTCGGACGGCAGGACGGGCAACGCTGGGTCGTCGAGAAGGACTTCGCGGGACGCCCTGGCGCACGAACTTGCGGGCGCGGGGCCGAGACTCCCGATCCGAGCGCCGAGAGCGCCACGATGCTTCGCAAGCTCGTGTGCGAGGCGGGCAAGACGCGGTCGTTCCATCTCGTGCTCACGCCCAACTATGACAGTGAGCATCGCGACCATGTGCACCTGGAGGTTCGTCGCAACGTGCGGTGGTTCCTGGTGCAGTGAGCGTCGCGACCGCAACAAATCCTTGAGCTGGCTTGCGGAAAGCGAGTCATTCGCCGTTCTCGCACAGGCCGCTGCGAATCTCGGTGTTGCGGTCCACCTGGGGAAGGAGCATAGCGGCTCCCCATGGTGACCGGACCGGAACAACCGTTCATGCGGAGAGGCCAAAGATGACCGTTCCCTGGTGGGGTGTGCTCCCCTTCGCGATGCTCCTGGGCTGCATCGCCACGTTCCCGTTGATTCCTCAAACCAAGAAGCTCTGGCACCACATCTGGTTCCAACTGCTCGTGGCCTTGGCGTGCGGCGTGCCCATGGGGCTTTGGATGTGGCTCGGCGGCAACAGTCACGGCGTCATCCATGCGCTCGTGGAGTACGGACAATTCATCACCCTGCTGCTGTCGCTCTACGTGGTGAGCGGAGGCGTCTTCGTCTCCGGCGACATCCGGGCCACCCCCCGGAACAACGTCATCTTCTTGCTCATTGGCGCCGTCCTCGCGTCGTTCATCGGCACCACCGGTGCAGCGATGCTGATGATCCGACCCCTGCTCAACATCAACGTCGAACGCGAGAACAAGGTCCACACGGTGGTGTTTGCCATCTTCGTGATCGCGAACTGCGGCGGCCTGCTCACGCCCCTGGGAGACCCTCCCCTGTTTCTCGGCATGCTGCGCGGCGTGCCGTTCCTGTGGACGATGAACCTCTTCCCGCAGTGGCTCTTCGTGAATGGCATGTTGCTCATGACGTATTACGCCCTCGACCGGAAGCTTTACTCCCAGGAACCCCCGTCTGCGATCATGCGCGACGATACCGAGATCCGCCCCCTCGGCGTCCTCGGCAAGCTCAACTTCCTCTGGCTGGCCCTCATCGTCGTGGCCGTCGCCAAGGTGCCCTCGGTCGACTTGCACGCCATCTTCGCGGGACATGCCCACTGGAACCACTGGCTTCCCTTCCGGGAGATCATGATGCTGTCGATGGCAGGGCTCTCCTTGGCCCTGTCGGACAAGAAGGTCCGCTTCGAGGACAACAAGTTCGAATGGGGTCCCATCATGGAAGTGGCTGCCCTCTTCGTCGGTATCTTCCTCGCCATGATCCCCGCGCTGGTGTTTCTCGCTCAGGTCGCTCCGACGCTGCCTCTGAACGAGATCACGTTCTTCGCCTTCACGGGCACGCTCTCTTCGGTGCTCGACAACGCGCCGACCTACGTCACGTTCTTCGAGATGGCCCGGGAGCTCCCCGGGGAGCCGCGCATCGGCTTCGCCCCCGGGGTCCCCGAGCTGTACCTGGTCTCCATCAGCCTCGGCGCGGTGTTCTGCGGCGCCATCACCTACATCGGGAATGGCCCCAATTTCATGGTCAAGGCCATCGCAGAGTCGGCCAAGGTCGCCATGCCTTCCTTCGCGGGTTACACCCTGAAGTGGGCCTTCCGATACCTCGTCCCTGTCCTGTTCATCATGGTCATGATCTTCATCGCGCAGGACTGGCGCATCCGAGGGCTAGGCATTCTGTGGGCCGTCATCCGCGTGGCCCAGGAGCTCTGGCAAGCCCACCGCTACCCCGATCCCCACAAGCAAGGCGTCCCGCGAACGCCCTGAAGCTTCCCAGGAATACCCGCCACCCACCGAGCGTATCCCTGCCGTGCGCGTCCCCTGCGAGTGGCTGCTCCCCCTGATCGCCCTGATCGCGGCGGGCGACAGCGTCGCTTTCGTTCCCGCCCCGCGCCGTGTCCATCTCTGGGCCTGGGAACGCCAGGAAGACCTGCGATTCCTCGAAGGGCACGACGTCGGCGTCGCCTTCCTCGCCTCCACCCTTCGTCTGGATGGGTCTCGGGTCGTCGAGTTTCCCCGACGGCAGCCGCTCCGGGTCGCGGCTGAGACCCAGCTGACGGCGGTGGTCCGCATCGAAGCAGACCCGAGGGCTCCCCTCGACGAGTCCCAGCGGTCTGAAGTCATCGGCCGGATCGTGGCGGCCGCGAAGGCCCCCAATGTCCGCCGCGTGCAAGTGGACTTCGATGCCGCCCGGTCGCAGCGTCACGGGTACGCTTGCTTGCTCCGAGAGCTTCGCACCTCCCTCCCGCCCGGCATGCCGCTGTCCATGACCGCTCTCGCGTCCTGGTGCATGTTCGATCGCTGGATCGACGAAGCCCGCCTGCCGGTCGACGAAGTGGTTCCCATGGTGTTCGCCATGGGCCGGGGAGGCGCGGACCTGCGGAGCCGATTGTCGTCCGAAGGAGACTTCCGTGCTCGCGCCTGCCGCAGCGCCGTCGGCCTCGCCACGTGGGAGCCAGCCCACGACCCGCCCCCGGGCCGCAACGTCTACTGGTTCCACGACGAAGCCTGGACCGCGACGTCGTTTCGCCACGCCCTCGCCAAGGTGCCCCCATGAAGCTCGCCCGCCTCGGACTTTTCTGCGTGCTATCCGCTCTCGCGCTCGCCGCGCCCTCGGACCATCGGTCCGCCCACGCATGCGGGTGGTCGTCATCGGTCGAGACGATGACACAGCAACACCCCGATCTCCCGTTCGAGCACTTCGCCGCGGGGCGCCTCGGCATCGTCCAGCCCACCTACGCGCGCTCCTATCTCGTCGTGGCCTACCGACACCTGCAAGGCATCGGCCTGAGCACGACCGAGCAAGCAGGAGCGCGCAACCTCTGGGCGGCGCGCGTCGGCAGGCCCGCTTCGGCCGATCACCCAGAAGCCCTGTGGGTCGCCGCCAAGCGACGGCACCTCGGCACCCCCACCGACGTGCCGGTCACGACGGGAACGACCCGTGACTACGCCTGGATCGACAACTGTCTTCCCGACGCGTTCGCCAAGGCTGCCGCCACCCTGGACGCGCGAGCGGGCAAGTACGGCTCGAAGAGCAAGGAGGTGCAGGCCTGGGTCGCTCGTCAGGATGCCGTGTTCGCCCGTTGTAGCGGGAGCGTCGCGGCCCTGCCACCTGCCCCGCCGACCACCGACCCCTTGTTGCGCGCGGACGCCGCCTACCAGGACGCAGCCCTCACGTTCTACGCCGGGGACCACGCCGAAGCGGAGCGACGCTTCCGCGCGATCGGCCTGGACTCGTCGTCACCATGGCGCCCCCTCGCGAAGTACGTCACGGTCCGCGCCATCACGCGAGCGGGGATGCTGGCAGGACCGAGCCCATCGATGCCCGCCCTGCAACGTGCGGAAACGGAGGTTCGGGCGTTGCTGGCGGATCCCACCGCCCAGGAGGTCCACGGTGCTTCGAGGAGGTACCTGCAGTTCTTGCGCTTCCGCACCGATCCTCAGGCCTTGCAGCGGGAGCTCGCGGTGGCCTTGGCAGGCAGTCGGTTGGATGCCGACTTCCAGTCGGCCCTGGACGACTACACGGCCTTGCTGGACCGGGACCCCGGCCCCTTGGCGCTCTCGGCCCCGAGCGACGACCGGCTGTCCGCTTGGATCGGTGTGATGCAAAGCAACGATGCGAAGGCGTTCGACAGAGCAGAGGCGTTGTACAAGCAGTCGCGGTCGACCGTCTGGCTCGTGGCGTCGCTCGCGAAGGCGAGTCCGGCCCACGGTTCGCGCCTCGATCCCTTGCTGCGTGACGCCTCCGCGGTCGCCGTCAGCCACCCTGGGTTCGCGCTGGCCCGGTATCACCGCATCCGGTTGCTCGCCGCCAGGCAGACATCGTCGGCCCTGTTCCAGGAGGCGCGCTCGACCCTCGTGTCCCTGCGCCCCGAGGACGGCCCCTCCGCGCGCAATGCCTTGCTGGAGCTCGCGGTGGTGCTCGCTCCCACGCTCGACGACTTGCTCGATCACGCGGTCACCGTCCCCGCAGGGGTGTACGAAGACGGCAGCTGGGGCGTGGTGCAGCCGTCCGCGGGCGCAGCGCCGATGCTGCATCCGGCGTCGGCGGGGTTGGTGTCGGGCAAGCTTCCGGTATCTCGCATGGCCCAGGCCGCGCGGTCCGTTCGATTGCCTGCGAACGTGCGTGCCCAGGTGGCGGTGGCGGCATGGACGAGGGCCGTGCTGCTGGGAGACATGAAGCAAGCCAAGTCGATCGCCCCGGTGGTGTCGTCGCTCAATCCCGCGTTGCGCCCGTTCGTGCAGCGAACCGTTACGGCGCGGGGGCGGGCTCTGGAGCGGCTGGCCCTGCTCGAGACGCTGCTCGAGGCGTCGACGGTCAGCACGAACGTGTATGCCTGGCGAGCGGGCGCGGCGGCGACCGGAACCATTCAAAGCTCCTACGACACGACGTGGTGGTGCGGCTCGGCGACGGCGGGAGGCAATGCGGGCAACTCCTGGCAGGCCCCGGGGCAAGTCTCCCCGTGGGACGTGCGGTTCCTGACCGCCGAAGAGCGCAGGGTGCGGGACCGGGAGATACGTCAGCTCGAGCAACTTGGGTCGGCGCCGACGTTTCTCGCGAAGGAGGCCGCGGCGCTCGCGGAGCTCGTTCCCGACGACCCTCGGGTGCCGAAGTTGCTGCACCTCGCCGTTCGCGCCACGCGATACGGCTGCAAGGACGCTGGGACGACGGAAGCGTCACGCGCGGCGTTCCGTGTGCTTCACAAGAAGTACCCTTCGAGTGAGTGGGCGAAGCAGACGCCGTATTACTATTGAGGTGGCCCTCACCGAGGGTCAGGCGCGGCCCGCTTCGTGTCCCCTTCGGCACCAGCGCCGTTCTGGCGAGTACAGGGCCAGCAAGAGCACACGGACCCACAGAGGCCCGACGTAGCACAGTGAAGCGTCTGCCAACCGGCCCCGGCGTAGTTCTCCTTCGCGTCGCGTTGGTGCATCATTCGAAGCGAGGAGCGAACCATGCCCGACCACGACGACAGCCAAGGCACCCGGATCGCCCGAAGCACGCGCAGTCCGCGATCGTGGGCGTGGCTCACGATGCTGGCCCTCTGTGTCGGGGGCTTCCCTGCATCGTGCGGCTCGAGCGACCGCAGCGCCTCGAACGCCAAACCGGGAGCGGATGGTGGACAAGATGTCCAGGCCGACGGGACCGCAGGCTCCGCCGGCCACGCTGGGAGCGGTGGGACCGCCGCGGCGGCCGGAAGCGCGGGCACGGGCGGGAGTACCCTTGACGCAGGCCCGCCCGACGCGGACTTCGACGCCGGAACCTCCACGGTGCTCTATGCGTCAGCGAGCGGCGCCGGCGACGCGTGTTCGCTGTCCGAACCCTGTCCCCTGCTGACGGCTCGGGACAAGGTCCGTACGCTCAACGCGGGCATGACCGAGGACATCGTGGTGGCTTTGCGCGGGGGCACGTACCTCCTCGACGCGACGTTCGCGCTGGGCCCCGAGGACAGCGGGACGAACGGGCATCGCGTCGTGTACCAGGCGTATCCGGGGGAAGCACCGATCCTGTCGGGCGGCAAGGACGTGGACGGCTGGACGCTGTACGACGCCGCGAAGGACATCTACCGCGCACAGGTTCCATCGTCGCTTCGTACGCGGCAACTGTACGTTGGGGGGAAACGCGCGCAGCGTGCGAGGGGCCTTCTGAACGCACCGGGATTTCAGAAGAGCGCGAGCGGGTATACGGCGCCGGACGCAGCGCTCGCCGCCTGGTCACACCCCGAGGACCTCGAAGCCGTGCACCTGACGTACTGGAAGAACTTCCGCTGCGGGGTGGCGTCGGTACAGGGCACGGCGGTGGAAATGAGGCAACCTTGCTGGGAACTGGCGCAGCTGCACCAGGGGTTCACCATGGGCGTGCCCACGTGGTTCGAGAACGCGCTCGAGCTGCTCGACATTGCGGGGGAGTGGTATCACGACACGCACGCCGGCTTCATGTACTACAAGCCACACGCGGGCGAGAACATGGCCGCCGTGGAGGTCATTGCTCCGGCGCTCGAGACCCTGGTGAGCGTCGAGGGCACGCTGGACGAGCCTGTCCACGACATTACGCTGCGGGGCCTCACGTTTTCGCACGCCACGTGGTTGGGTCCCAGCACGGACGCAGGGTATCCCGCGTTGCAGGCCGGGTATCACTGGGCAGGAACGGCCGCCAACCCATCCCATCTCCCCACGCCGGGAAACGTGACCCTTCGACGCGCGGAGCGCGTTGTGCTCGAGGCCAACGTGTTCTCGCGCCTCGGAGCCTACGCCCTCGCGCTCACGTACGGCTGTCGCGACAATCGCGTGGAAGGCAACGTCTTCGGTGACATTTCGTCGGGGGCCGTCCGCATCGGCGACGTCGATCGGCCCTCGACCGCGGACCCGCGCGAGGTGGCCACGAACAACGTGGTGCGTAACAACGTGGTAGAGGACACGGGGCAGGATCTGTTCGACGGGGTTGGGATCTTCGCGGGCTACACCGACGGCACGCGGATCGAGCACAACGAGCTGCGCAATCTCTCGTACACGGCCATCTCCGTGGGTTGGGGTTGGAGCACCGCCACGACCGTGGCCCAAAACAACCACGTAGCGTTCAACCGCGCAAGCCACGTGATGCGTCGACTGGCGGATGGCGGCATGACGTACACGCTCAGCCGCCAGCCTGCGTCGTCGATCACGGACAACTACTTTCACGACCAGATCCACGACTTCGGGGCCATCTACCTCGACCAGGGCACGATGCACTTCAGCGTGTTGCGCAACGTGATCTCGTCGGCGCCCTACTGGTTCATCCTTCAGCCAGTGGTGGCGCCCCCCGCGCAGGAGAACGTGGTTCGACTCAACTACACCGACACGGCGTCCGAGTACTGCTGTGGCGGGCTCGGCTGCTGCACGGACATCAATACCGTCACGGACAACACGGTCGTGCAGCCGGGAGCTTGGCCGGCCCAAGCGCGCTGGATCATGCACCGCGCCGGGCTCGAACCCTCGTCGCTGGCGCTCCGTGGCGCCGCGTTCCGCGTGGAGGCGGAGGACTACGCCCACGGCGGCGAAGGCGTGGGCTACCACGATCTCACGGCGGGCAATGCGGGAAACGCGCACCGCACCGAGGACGTCGACGTGTACATGTGCGCGCATTGCTCGAACGACAACACGGTGGGATACACGCAGAGCGGCGAATGGCTCGCGTACAACGTCGATGCCCCCCTCGCCGGAGTCTTCGACTTTGCGTTCTTGGTGGGCACGCAGGACACCACCTCGGCAGTGACGTTGTGGGTCGATGGCGCGGAGGCAGGGACGGTGGCACTCCCCAACACGGGATCGTACGGGAGCTTTGCCTGGGCCACGCTCGCAGGCGTGCGCATGAACGCGGGTCCGCACCGCGTGCGCGTCATCTTCACGGGCGGGTTCAACTTCGATGCGTTCACCTTGACGGTGAAGGCGGCGACTTGCGCGTCGCAGGCGAGCGGAGCGCCGGTCGCGGAGGCCACGGGATCGTTCGACGCGGACGGGACGCCAGACGCCTTGCGCGTGTATGCGAACCCGCCGTGCTGGGATGTCGTGGGCAGCGCGGCGGGCGAAACGATGTGGCTGAATGGCTGGGGGAAAGGCGACCGCCTCCTGGTGGGCGACTTCGACGGCGACGGGCTCGACGACGTCACGTTGATCCTGCAAGCGTCGGCGACCTGGCACCTGGCGCTGTCGCGGGGGAATTCGTTCACGCCCTTTTCGGAAGCGCTGGTTGGCTGGGGCGCCGCGGCGCAGGAGGTCGTGGGCGACGTGGACGGAGATGGGAAAGCGGACGTCGTGCTGATGTGGCTCGACGGCGGACAATGGCGCTGGCACGTGGCGCGTTCGCTGGGCTGGGGCTTCGAGCAGCACCCGGACGCGTTGGTGGGCGTTGACCCTGGGGCGGGAGCTTGTGCGAAGGACGTCGATGGTAACGGGGCGGCGGAGGTGGTGACGCTCGGCACGGGCCAGGCCAAGTGTGCGAACTACGACGCAGCGACAGGTCAGTTCAGCGCGCCGGAGGATTGTGCGGCGACGTGTCCGTGACGAGGCGGCTACAGGGGGATCACGTGCCGGCGGAGTAGTCGGTCGCGTAAGCGATCTGCTCGGGCGTGAGGGCGTCGATGGAAAGGCCCTGGGTCTTGAGCTTGAGCGCGGCGATCTGCTGGTCGAGTTCGGCAGGCAGCACGTGCACGCCGAGGGGGTAGCCGCCGGGGCCCTTCTGGTGGAGCGTGAGCAGGGCGTTGAACTGGTTGGCGAAGCTCATGTCCATGACCTCGCTCGGGTGGCCTTCGGCCGCCGCGAGGTTGACCAGACGGCCCTGGGCCAGCACGTAGATGCGCTTGCCGCCGACGACGTATTCCTCGTTGTTGGGGCGGATGGTGCGCTTGCCCTGGGCGAGCTTGTCGAGCTGGACGAGGTTGATTTCGCAGTCGTAGTGGCCGGTGTTGCAGACGATGGCGCCGTCCTTCATGGTGCGGAAGTGCCGCTCCACGAGGATGTCCTTCATGCCGGTGGCGGTGATGAAGATGTCGCCGATCTTGGCGGCCTCATCCATGGTCATGACGCGGAAGCCTTCGAGGGTGGCGCGCAGGGCGGCCGTGGGCTTGACCTCGGTCACGACGACGTTGGCGCCCATCCCCTTGGCGCGCATGGCGCAACCGCGGCCGCAGTGTCCGTAGCCGGCGACGACAAAGGTCTTGCCTGCGAGCAGGACGCTGGTGGCGCGGAGGATGCCGTCGAGGGAGGACTGGCCGGTGCCGTAGACGTTGTCGAAGTCCCACTTGGTCTCGGAGTCGTTGACGGCGAACACGGGGTACAAGAGCTTGCCGTCGGCAGCCATGGCGCGCAGGCGGTGCACGCCGGTGGTGGTCTCCTCGGTGCCGCCGATGATGGTCTTGGCGAGGTCCTTGTAGCGGTTGTGGACGGTGAAGATGAGGTCCGCGCCGTCGTCGAGGGTGAGGTTGGGCTTGAACTCGAGGGTGCGGTCGATGCACCAGTAGAACTCTTCGACGTTCTGGCCGTGCCAGGCGTAGACGGAGGCGCCGTCGGCGGCGAGGAAGGCGGCAACCTCGTCGTTGGTGGACAGGGGGTTGCAGCCGGACCAGGAGATCTCGGCCCCGGCAGCGCGCAGGGTGCGCACGAGCACGGCGGTCTCCTTGGTGACGTGCAGGCAGCCCGCGATGCGTGCGCCCTTGAAGGACTGCTTCTTCGCGTGCTCCTCGCGCAGCGCCATGAGCACGGGCATGCGGGACTCGGCCCACTCGATCTTCATGCGGCCCTGGTCGGCGAGCCCGATGTCCGCAACCTTGTAATTCTTGCCTTCGCTTGTCATGTCTTCGTCTCCTCGGCCTCGCTCTTCGAGGCCGCCTGTCTAGTGTTTCTTCGTGGCCCAGGCCACGAACAACTCCAAAGGTTCTCCGCCTCTCGGACACGCGGCGCGCGAGACCACGCGACGACTCCCCGACTGCAACGAAGCCCCCGCCATCATCGCGTCGACCTCGTCGTTCGTAAATCCAAGCCACAGGTCCGCTTGCTCGTTACGCAACCACTCCTGCCCGTGCGCCACCAGGTCCAACACGATGACGTGCCCCCCCGGCTTCACCACGCGCGCCATCTCCCGCACCGCCGCCGTCGGCTTCGGCGCGTGGTGCAACACCAGCACCGCAAACGCCGCGTCGAACGTGTCCGAAGGCAACGGGAGCTTCGAAACGTCGGCCCTGTGAAACTCGACGTTCTTGAGGCCCAGGCGCCGAGCCCGGTCCCGCGCGTGGCGGAGCATCTGGGCCGAATGGTCGATCCCCACGATGCGCTCCGAGAACTCCGCGAGGTGGGGCAGCAGCCCCCCCGTGCCCGTGCCGATGTCCACGACCGACAGGCCGCGCGGGACCAGCGGGAGCAGGGACGCGAACACCGCGGAGTCCGTGAGAAGCTCGGCGCGAAGTGCATCCCAGCCCGCGGCACGCTCGTCGAAGAAGGCATCCGCGCGCGCCCGGCGACGCTCCAGCACATGTTCGACCCGGCCCGCGATGGTGGGGTCCTGGGCCAGGGGCAGGATCTCGTCCCGCAAGGCGCCGGTCACCAGAGGCTCCTGGGCGTTGGCGCGATAGAAGGTCATCGCCCCCTGCCGCCGCGCCACGACCAGGCCCGCCTCCCGCAACCCCGCGAGGTGCCGTGACACGCTCGGCTGGCGGGACTTGCTGACCTCCGCGAGCTCGCCCACCGTCAGCTCCTCGTCCAACAGCACGCCGAGCAGCAGCAGGCGCGTCGGGTCGGCCAGGGCCCGGAAGCGGTTCGCGAGGGGAGCTGTCATGTCGATATGTGTATATACGAACATGCGGCTACCCGCAAGACACTTTCACTCATCGTCCCGCTGAGGCGGCGCCCGGCAAACCTGTTCCCACCACGGCCACCCCAGCGCCCCCTGCCGGGTCGTCACCGCCGCAAACCCCGAGGCGCCCCCACTCCTGCGAAGTCCCTCGTACGCCCCGTACGTGATCGTCAACGACACCGGCTCTTCCCATTCGTCCCAATGCTTCAAACGCACGTGGTACGACGTGCTCTTGCCCGAGTTCTTCCACAGCTCCAGCACCTGCAAGCGCTTGGTCTCCATGGGGGACTCGTCAAGCGCCCCGTTGGCCCCGAGTCCCACCCCGATGCCCATGGCAGGCAGCCCGCCCCCGAGCACGATCAGCGAAAAACACATCGCCCGCCACGAATCCGAATGACCACGCACCATCATCCCGACGAGCGGGATCGCCGCTACCCACGCCAGGAACCCGACCGTGCCGCAGACCCAATAGGGCCGCGACGCGAACGTCGGCCAGGCCGCGGCCGCCATCAGGGCCATCGCGAATCCGGCCACGAGCAGAACCAGGGAACCGATGTTGACCCAAGCATGGCGCGCCCAGGGAGCACTCTTGAGGCTCACGTGCTCCACCCGCGGCGCCCTGGACGAGCTCTCTCTCAACTCCGGCAGCACCTCCCGAACCGCAGCCTCGGACATCCGGTCCCCGTTCGCTGGCCGCACCACCACCGACACCGTGTCCGTCGCGTCGTAGAACCGGACGTTCGTCCAGCCACCATCGAGCCACCGCAACACGTGAGCGCGCACCTCCGCGTCCCCAAGAAGCCTGTCCACCAGCGAATCGGGTGCGTCCGTCTCCACGTACACGTGGTCGTCGAACGCGGGGTCCCCGGTCTGGGCTTCCCGATTGACGAGCAAAGCCTTTCCGAGCCGGTCGTGCTTCGTCTCCTTGCGCAGCAGGATGGGGCGCACGTGGTCGAGCACCACGGGCCCTCCCGGACGCTCACGAAAGGGGTTCGCGCCTTCGCCGGACAACTGCCCCGCACCACTCGGGGTCGCCTTCGCCACCGTCAGGCTCGAGGGCGTGTTCTTCGTCGACGGCTGGAATCGGAGTGAGAACGGCTCTCCGTCGAAGACCAGGTCACAACCGTTCTTGTCTGGCGCAGCCCCCAGCGCCGCACAGAGATCGGGAAAGGACGTCGCGGGCGCGACCAACTTCGGCGTCCTGTTCCGAAGGATCAGCCAGGCCACGAGCACCCCGAGCAACGTGACCAGCGCGAACGACGCGACCACAGAGAACGCAGCCATGGCTTCCTCTGCCACGTTACCGGAGCGCGCCGCAAGCCCCCCAGATCCGGAGCTTGCTCTCTCTGCCCGTCGCTTCGCTCCGGATCAGAGAGCCCCGAGCCCTCTTCCCCGCGAGTCCAACTTGGACAACGCTCCCGCCATGACTCCCATCGACGATCTGCTGCACCTGATGCGCACCCGCCGAAGCGTGCGGAAACTCTCCTCGCAACCTCTGCCCCCCGACAGCGAAGCCAAGCTCCTCGAGGCGTTCATCTCGTCTCCCTCAGGGGGCAATGCGCAGCCGTGGCACGTCCGGATCGTGCGCGACCCCGAGCGCAAGCGCCGCCTCTGCCAGGCAGCCCTGTCCCAACGGTTCGTCGAAGAAGCGCCCGTCCTGTTCGTGGTCTGCGCCGACCTCGATCGTGCGTTCAAGGCCTACAAGCAGCGTGGTGTCGAGCTGTACTGTCTGCAGGACACCGCAGCGGCCGTGCAGAACCTGCTGCTCGCGGCGCACGCCATGGGCCTCGGTGCTTGCTGGGTCGGCGCCTTCCGTGAGCAGTCCGTGCGAGAAGTGCTCGAGCTGCCCGAACACCTGCGACCGGTCGCTCTCGTTCCCGTCGGAATCCCCGAGGAGCAACCCCGCGCCACCCCACGACGTCCCGTCGAAGAGGTCACGTCCGAGAGCTGAACCGCGTCACGCCGCCTCGCGCGTCACACCGGCGCCGCGCGCCTCCCGCTCCTCCGCAAGGGCCGATGCCCGGTCGGCCGCACGATGCCACCCGCCGCGCTCCAGCCGCCACCAGAACAGCAGCGCGCCCGCCATGATCTCGACACACAGCCCCATCCAACCTCCCGCGGCCCCCATCCCGTACCGGTATCCCAGAAGCCACATCAACGGGGGGGTGCTCACCCAGGACAACGCCACACCCACCACAGCAGGAAAGCGAACGTCTCCCGTGCCCTGCAGCGCGCCCCGGGCCACGATGTTCGCCGCATCGAAGACCTGAAACACGATCGCGATCCGCACCAGCGCGATCGCTGCCTGTTGCACCGCAGCGTCTTCCGTGAACGCGCGCACCGCCACCATGCCGAACAACGCCATCGCCACCGCGAACAACCCCATGTACGAAGCGGCCACCACGAGCGCTCGTCGCGCCACCACCTTCACGAGATCCCGGCGCCCCGCTCCCACGCTCTGCCCGCACAGCACCGACGTCGCACTGTGCAACGCCACCGCAGGCAGGAAGCTGAAGTGGATGATCTGCAGCACGATCTGGTGCGCCGCCATCTGCACTTCGTCGTACATCGAAATCATCACGGCGAGCGCCGAGAAGGCTCCCATCTCCATCGCCCACTGCACGCCCGACGGCCAGCCTAGCTGCCACACCGCACGCACGTGGACCCACCGCACGGCACGAACCGGAATCCGGTCGAGCCACTGCACGCCCAGCAGCATCACCGCTTCGGTCACTTGGGCAATCACGGTCGCTAGCGCGGCCCCCGCAACGCCCATGCCCAAGGGAAAGATGAACACGTAGTCGAGCACGACGTTGAGACCGTTCGCGACGATCGAGGCGACCATGGGCGAGCGCGAGTCTCCCAAGCCATAGCGCGTCTCACGCAGCGCCACTCCCAAGAGGAACACGGGCGTGACCCAGACGCGCGTCGAGAAGTAGGAGACGGCCGCTTGCCCAGCTTCCTGGGTCGACGCCAAGGAGTGGAGCACGTCACCTGCCGCGAGGCCGCTGGCCGTGACCACGAGTCCGATCGCAAGGGCGAGCAAGATCGCGGCCCCGAGGTAGGGCCCTGCGTCCCGGCGACGACCGGAGCCGACGGACTGAGCCACCAGTACCTTCGCGCCGCTCATGAGACCCCAGGGGAAGCACAGGGTCACGAACACGGCGGTTCCACCGAGCCCCACGCCGGCGAGGGAAGGCGCCCCCAGCCATCCGACGAACATCGTGTCGGTGAGCGTCATCACGCTGACGGACACCATCGAGATCGCGATGGGCCACGCGAGTCGCAGCAGCTCCCGCACGGGGCGGTCTGCCCACTGCAATCCTTCCTTTGTGCTCGAAGCTTCCATGGCGACCTACGGAGCGTCTCCAACCTGGCACCGTCTCTCGAGGTGCGACAGTCAGGGGTGAGAAGTCGGCGGCAACGGCCTCTGGGGTCCGTGCCGGCGCCGCGGTTCTACAACCCTAGCCCCCTGTCCTTGCAGGATACGGCGCGACCCACCCCGCTGCGCTGGTGGGTCTCGTCGGCCGCTCTCGTGGGTCATCCATGCCGGACTTCATCGGTTGCCTCGCGAAGGAACATCGCTTGGCAATCCTAGTGCCAGTTTTCGTCACGCGGGTCCTTCGGAGAAATCGAGCACGGGAGCCGGCGGGTCTGACGCGCGCATGACGCGGCTGTCACGCCAGCGGACCGGTTCGCTACTCCTTGCACTGAGCCCACGGTTCCCCTTGCTCGCTTCCGGCGGTACCCTTCGGGCACAGGAGAACGCATGCGATGAGAGGCTTCCTCTGGCTGGGACTTGGGCTTTCCCTCACGCTCGGTGCGTGCGGCGATAGCGACGACGATGGCTCCGGCGGGCCCTCGGGCGGGTCGGGCGGCGCTACTGGCGGGTCGGGCGGCGCTACTGGCGGGTCGGGCGGCGCTACTGGCGGATCGGGCGGCGCGACCGGAGGGTCGGGCGGCTCCGCGGATTCTCCCTGCCCCGCGCTGTGCAACCTCCAAGCACAAGTCGACTGCCCAGCCGAAGACCCAGCGATGTGCCCGACGAATTGTGAGCAGTTTCGCTCCGAATCCGGCGAGTGCGCCGCACAGATGGATGCCTTCCTCTCCTGCGCCGCGCAGACCTCTGCCTCGGACTGGTACTGCGAACAAAGCGGCGGCATCGAGCTCAACGAGGGGATTTGCGCGTCGGAACTGAGCGCCCTCTCGGCCTGCAAGTAACCCCGAACGCCTCCGAAGGGCCGCGTCCCACGTCACAGCGAGCAGCTGCCGTCGGAGGCGACGGTGAGCGTTCGACCATCGACGGAGTAAGTTCCGGCAGGAATGGCTGGGCCCGTGCACGTGAACGTGCTGGCAGCCGCGCAGCCGGTCGACTCGGGTTCGCCCGTGTCGCAGAACTCCTTGACGAGCGTCACGCGCAGGGCCCCGTCTTCGAAGAGAAACGAGCACGAATCGGGCGGTCCCCAGCAGGGTGCCGCAGAAAACGTCAGCGTGGCCTGGTCACCCGCGGGGGCACAGGACACGGCCGTGAGCTGGTCCGGGCCGTAGGTCCGGTCCTCGCAGTCCGAGGCGTCCGAGTCGCCGCAGGAACAAATCGTGGGGCACAACAAGCCGAACAGGAGCCAGCGCATGAACGAAATCTACCAGAGGCCGCCAGCGCCCACACCACCCTTGTGATGGCTCCACGGTGCGTGTACACAGCACGGGTTCTTGCCTACCGGAACCCCTGCCCCCAAGGTGTCTCGATGTCGATCCACCGTCCCAAGCGCGCCAGCGCCCGCTCCGATCGCGCCTCCGAATCCAGCCTCGACCCGAAAGCAAGTGCTCGTCCGACCGATTGGACAGCCGCGGTGCAAGGCAAGAGCGAGACCGCCTTTCGCGCCTATTCCGTCAAGGAAACCTACGCCGCGGGCGACGGCGTGACGCACCCCAAGTTCGGCAATGGCGTCGTCGTGGAGGTCGAAGCCACGAAGATCGCGGTGCTCTTCGAGTCCGGAGAGCGGCGCCTCGCGCACGCGATGGCCTGACCGCTACGGCGGAGGCACACTGGCTCGACAGCGTCCCTCGGGACACGCGGCCGTTGCGTCCGGGCTGCGGTGCAGGCGATCCAGCAGCCAATCGGCGATGGGCCTCCACACCTGAGCCGGCGCGTCCGAACCGGCCACCACGGCGACGTGCCCCCCCGGCACCTCGCAGAACGTCTTGTCCTCGCTGCCCAGCAGGTCGACGATCCCGCGCGTGGACGCGGGTGTCGCGAGGATGTCCGTCTGGCCCGCGAGGGCGAACAGAGGGCATCGGATCCGCCGCAGGTCGCAGGTTCGTCCACGAAAGGACAGTCGGTTCTCGAGCAGGCGGTTCTCGTACACGACCTCGCGAAACATCTGGCGAAACGCTTCCCTGGGATAGGGAATCATGTCGTTGACCCAGTGATTGATCGCCAAAAAACCTCGCACGTAGTTCTCGTCGTGCAGGTTGCGGAGCAGGTCGACGTACCGTGTGAAAGCGCGCGGACCGTTGATCATCTTGAACGCCGCGGAGGACAGGGAGCCAGGCACGTTGCCGAGCAAGTCGAGGATCCTGTCCACGCCGGGGGCGCCCAACGTCGCGGCCACCGTCACCACACCCATCTTCTTGAAGTTCACGGGCGAGCCGATGGTCACCAGGGCGCGAACCCGCGCGTCGTCGAACGTGCCCACGTGCAGCAGCGAGAACAGGCCGCCCATGCAGTAGCCGACCATCGCAATCTCGCTAGCCCCGCTCTCCCGCAAGGCCGCGTCGACGAACGACGGGACGTAGTCGAGCACGTAGTCATCGAGGCGAACGTTCTGGTCCTCCCGGTCCGGCACGCCGAAGTCGACGACGAACACGTCGAGACCGGCGTCGCGAAGGGTGCGAAGCATCGAGTGCTCAGGGCGGAGATCGTAGATGTAGGGTCTCACCATGAGCGGGGGGATGACGAGCACAGGCGTGCGGCAACGGGGCGCCTCCATCCGGTGCACGGTGTGTCCCAGCTCGTACTCGTCGGCCTTGGCGCCGCGGAGGCGAAACAGACGCAGCTTGTCGCGCTCGAACACGAGGTCCGCGGGCGCGCTCCCCATGATCGGCTGCTTGGTCTCGTCGCCGAAGTAGACGGCTACGTTGGCGAGGGACAGCACGAGGTGGTCGGCGGCATTTCTGGCGCCGCGCCTCAAGGCCCGCAGGGCATCCCGACGGGGAGGAGACTGGGGCAATGGGGTCACGGCTTGCCGGGATCGGTGGGGGGATAGGTGGCGAGCACGGCAACGATGTACTTGGAGTGTTGATGGGGAAGGGTGTCCCAGCTGGGCTGGGGGATGGCGCGCTGCACGCAATCGAGGGCGTCCCGAGCTTGGTTGCGCCGAAGGGTCCCGCTCTTGCCGGCGAACACGCGGAAGGTCTTCTCGCGGTAGTCGACCCGCAGGGCGTAGCTGATGGAGCCGCCCTTGCTGGTCTTGGGTGCGCATGCGTTCTGAAGCACGGCCTTGACCAGGGCTTCTTCGAAGAAGGGCTGCCGGTCGCATTGCTCCGCGGGGGTTCGGGTCCCGGACTTCTGGCAGGAGTCGATCCAGACCCGCCCCAAGTTCACCTTCTCGGTTTCGACCCCGCCATCGAGGGCAGCGGCGACCAGCGCCTTGGTAGGGTCCGCGGGGGGACGGGAAGCCGAGAGCAACGCGGAAGGCGCTGCGGAGTCGACCCCCTCCGTGGCCTCGGCCTTGGGCCTGCGCCACAGGTACAGGGGAACGGCCACCAGAACCAGAGCCACGACGAGGGCTACGACGAGCTGCACGCGCACGGGGCGGTCCCCCCCCGACCCTCCGGCGCCCAAATGGCGAAAGGGGGCAGGCTGGGAAGGTGGGACGGAGTGCTCCGGCGGCCGCATGACTCCTCGGCGTTGTATTCCCTGATCACCCAGGCCCGCAAGGAACTCCGGAATGGTCTGGGGTGGGTTTCTCGTGAAGGGTGGGATCGATCGAGTGCCGTACGGGCCCACAACGCCCAGGCCCCCCGGTGCATTCCTGCCTGCGTCTCACTTGCGCGGCGGCCGCAACGGGACCCGTGCTATGGATGGTGGACGGCATGCTCACGTGTCTGGTAGGGACGATGGCGGTTGCGCTGTCGAAAAAGCAGCAGCGCGTGGGGGATCTCGTGCGCGAGCGCCGTGGCCTGTAGATCGCGTCGTTCGAGGGCGTTCTTGATGAACCGTACGTACGGAGGAACCATGAGCGAAAGGATGGGGACGTGGGCGATGGTCGGGCGGATGGTGCTCGTTTCCGCGCTGGCCGTGCAGGGGGTCGGCTGCGATGAGAGCAAGGCCATTCACGACCGTGCGGTCACCCTCGAGGCGGAGGGGAAAGCGGCGCAAGCAGCAGACCAGCTCGACCTGGTGTGCGAACGCGCACCCAAGTCCGAGCTCTGCGCGCCGAGCCGCGTACGCGCCGCAGAGCTCCGGCTCACCGCTGCGAAAGCTCTCGTTGCCGAACACAAGTACGAAGAGGCGAACGCACTCCTGGCTCGCGTCGCGGCCGGATCGGCCCCCGAAGCCCAGAAGAGCGCCAAAGAGCTGGCCGACTCGCCCGAGATGGTCAACGGCCTGAAGTGGGAGCGGGCGTCTAAGCTCTCCGACGACCGCGCGAAGTTCGACATCATGCTCGCCGTCTACTTCGCCAACGTGGCTGTCTCTCCCAAGGCCAAGGCATGGATGGATACGTTCGGGATCCCCTTCCGGCTCGAGATCGTCAAGGAGGCGTGCGCAGCGCCTGCACAGCCCAACTGCCTGGGCGCGGCGGAGTCCCTCGCCAAGGAAGCCCCCAAGAGTCCGGAGGCGGCCGAGGCACAACGCATTCACGACGCCTATGTCACGTCGGAGCAGGCGAGGCTCGTGTCTCTGCTCGGGCAGCTCGAGCCACTGGTGGCAGAGTGCGCCGGCTTGTGGAAGAAGGACAAGGTGTTCCAGAGCTGGGCACCCAAGCGCCTCGCCAGGCTCAGGTGGAGGCCCAACAGGGAGGAACCTCATGGGCCGATCGTCGGTACGTGCCAATGCGAGACTTCGCTCGACACGTGCGCAAAGGTGAAGGAGGTGGAGAGCCGGGCCGCCGCCGTCCGCCGTCAGATGCTCTACCGCCCCCTCATCCAGAAGACCCGGCTGCGCATGGATGAGGCGTGCTACGGGGGCGAGTACACCAAGGATGTGCCCAAGCCCCCGGCCGCCCGCGACATGCACACGCTCCCCGACTTCGTGGATTGAGCTCGTCGGTGAGCCGATGGGCAAATCGAACGCCTTTCGCGGTCTGAAGCCCGCGCACTTCTTGATTGTCAATCAGCCGCAGCGGCAGACGACCAAGGTGCTCGACTTGATCTGTGGGAACTGAGCCCAGGTCAGGGCTGGACTTCGAACGCCCCGGTATCGCATGGCTCCGACCGGGGCATCCCGCGCTGGTCGGTGTCCGGGCAGCCGGAACCGAAGTCGATGGCCAGGCTGCCTGCCCCCAGCGCGAAGGTCTGCGACACTCCACCGTTGTTGTCGAGAGGCAGGAGCAGCGGGTCCGCGAACGTGATGCCATCCACGCAGGGCTGGACTGGATTGCCGCTGGCCTTGACGGATGGCCACTGCATGTTCCCTCCTTCGTCGACCATGGCCTCGTGACAGCTCGTCGCGCTGTACTGGTTGGCTGTGGTGTTGTTGGCGAAGAGCGTATTCTTGAGTGTGACGCGTCGCCGCGCCTTCGACGTTGTCGGGACGTGCGAGCCGAGAGCGCCCCTGCGCCCGAGGCGGATGATTCCGACGGGGTCACGCTTCTTGCGTGCCCATGGCCCCGACCAGTCGAATCGCCTGCGCCGGGCATTCCTGCACGCACATCATGCATCGCGTGGAACGCTCGTCGACGTTTCTTCGCGGCAACCAAAGCGGATGCTGACGGCTTCGCAACGATTGAAGTCCCAGAGGGCGGGTTGGTGACGAGAGCGTCGTCATCGCTGGGAAAGCTTCGTACGCAACAGGAACCCCGCGCTGCCGTACGCGTTGTCGAGCGGTGTGCTGCCATCAGACGCCACGACGTCGATCAGCCCGCCGTAGCGATCGAGCATCAGCTTCAGCATGGCGTCCTCGTCGCGCGCCGCCGCGGCATGAATGGCAGTGCCAGGCAGTCGGCGGTCCGGACCTCCGGCGACGGTGCCCGTGAAGTACACCGTCGGCGCGTTCGGGTTCGCACCCGCTTCGAGCAGCATCTTCGCACGCTCGGGCTTTCCGAGAGAGAGTACGAGCGGCGACGGCGTCTCCGTGCCGAAGACATCTGGCTTCGCGCCGGCTTCGAGCAACACCTTCATCAGTTCGTCGGCGCTCGCCGACACACCCGCCCCGGCCAAGAGCTGGAGTGGCGTGCGCCCGGCTGTGTCGGTAGCGTTCGGGTTCGCGCCCGCTGCGAGGAGTTGCCGCACGATCTCGACATCCTGCGAGCCGAGTCGCACGGTCTTCGGCGACTCACGCACGGCCAGGTGCAGTGGCGTCTCACCAGCCTCGAGCGTGGGCTTCGTCATCATCCACGGCCAGTCACCCATGTACTTACGTGCGAACTTCGTCGATGCGCGGAGCGGCGCGTTCGGCTGCGCACCCACGTCGAGCAATGCCGCCACGACTTCGGGCCGTTGTTGGAGGATGGCCAGGTGGATCGGCTGGAAGCCCGGCTTCTTGTCGAATGCTTTTCGCGCAGTCTCCGGATCCGATCGGATGCTCGCGATCGCGGCTTCGGTGCCACGATCACGCATCGCAATGAGTAGCTCCGAGACAGGCGCGACCGGCTTGAGGGCCGCGAGAAATCGCGACAGAGGCACACCGTCCTCAAGCGTGTCGCTTCCGTCGTGATCAATTCGATAGACGAGCGGATCGCTCGCGTCGTCGTCGGCTCGGATCACGAAGTAGTGCTGCAGACGGTCTTCGGCGATGGCGTAGAGCGGCCCCTTGTGACCGCGCGTCTGGAGCGCGTCGAGGCTTCCGCCGAGACCGACATCCTCTCGAATCCCGGAGTGTTTGAACGGAAAGGGCCCGTTGCCCGCCGGCCAGTGGACCGCCTGCAGCACAGCGAGCGGCAGGGGCAGTGCGACAGGGCCATCAAGGCCGTGCAGTTCTGCGGGTGGAACCGAGGGCGCAAGCGTGGCGCCCAGGCGGGCTAGTTGTTTGAGAACGGCCGGTGCGAGTGTGGTCACGCTGACGTACTCCAGCCCGATACTTAACCACACTTCCTTCGGGGTCATCCGAAAACGTATCGCAAGGGTGCGACGTGGGGTGGAGCCCCGAGGCGTTTTGGGGTGAGCCGCGGTGAGCGCGGCGAGGGGGCTTTGCGAAAGCCCCCTTAGAAGAACCTAGACCCAAAGCAACGCGAAGCGCTTGATTTGGGTCTAGGTGGAGAGCACCTGGTCGCGATAGCGAACGTTGCCCGCTTCGCTCGCCCACGGAAGCCAGCGATCTGCCGCGTAAAGGAACCACGCAGCCCAGGTCGTGAACACGACAGCGCGGTTGCTCCGCGACGCCTTCAGCAGGACGTGCGCCACGGTGTCGGCGGGAACAGCGTACGTCTCCACCACGCTGCCAAAAGGGATGTCGCGAAGGGCCACGTCGAAAAACTCCGTCTTCGTAGCGCCCGGGCAGACCGCCGTCACGCGCACGCCGGTGCCCTTGAGCTCGAGACGCAACGCCTTCGAGAAGCCGACGAGTGCGTGCTTGCTTGCGCAGTAGGCCACATTGAGCGGGTGCGCCACGACGCCGCCGACCGAGGCCACATTGAGGATGCTCCCGCCCCCCTGCGCTCGCATCACGGGCACGGCGGCACGGGCAAGCGCCATCGGCGCGGCGACGTTGACTGCGAACATGCGGGCGACGTCGCTCGCGACCATGTCCTCGAAGCGGCACTGCGTGCCATAGCCCGCATTGTTGACGAGGACGTCGAGGCGGCCGAGGTCGGCCACCACGCGAGGAACCAGCGCCTCGACCTCGTTGGGACAGGTCATGTCGGCGGCGAGGACGGTCGCATTCGTCCCGACTCGCCCAAGCTCGTCGGCCAGTTGCTCCAGACGTTCACGCCGTCGCGCCACCAGCACCACGCGCGCGCCCTGGGCGCCGAAGAGTCGTGCAGCACTGGCGCCGATGCCGCTCGAGGCGCCGGTGATGAGGACCACCTGGGACTGCGTACTTGCTTCGCGCATGGGCTCACTCAACCTCAGATTGCCAGCGTGGTCAACGAAGCCTCACATCGGTTGCGCCGTTTACGCGTGGAGGTCTGCAGCAACCGGCGACGGTCACGTTGTTGACTCCGTCCCGCGAGCGAGCGTAAGAACTGCCCGGCCGCGCGCATGCCACGATGGTCCGCCGTGTTGGGTGAAGACTTCTCACGGACAGGTGACGACAACCTCCTTAGGCACGTAGCTCGACACCTGAAGGTCCGCCTGATATCGCCATAGGACCGCATCGACCTTCACCGTGCAGCCGACGGCCATCCCGGACACGTCGAACGCCGGGGTCGGCAATCGAAGCCAGAGCCCACCTTTGCCGGAGTCCGCGGTGTAGCTGATGCCTGCGGTCTTGATCTGGGCACGTTGATGACCGGTGGCTGCCGCCTCCCATGGACCGGCGATCGTCCCCTCGATGTGGACGAGCTCGCTCCCGTACAGGTCCGCGTCGGCTACCACGTCGATGGCGCTCACGTCCTGCCGGAACGACGTGACGTCCTGCTGGGACGCCACGATGACGAAGTCAGCAATCTTCGTCACGTGGACTGATAGATAGCTCGACTTGATTTCCTTGACGGCAAACGATACGCGGTCCCCGATTGCGACCGTCGGCGGCGGACTCATGGTCTGCGTGTTCACGAAGACCGCGGGACCAAGGGTGTCCGCCTGCACGAAGAAGCCAGTGTTGTCGCCGGTGTTCGCCGGCTTGACATAGGTAACGAGAACCTCGGAGACAGACAGGTCCGCTGGGCCCGGGGGGCTGGCCACGATCGCTTCGAGCTGCTTGGAGGCAGCCGACGTCCCGCCGAGCGGGGCGGCTAGGAGCTTGATCCAGCTCCCCTGCGCATGCATTGCGTGGAGGCGCAGCGGATAATCGCCAGCGTTGGTCTCCACCGTCGCGGTGTGCGACACGAGGATGGCCGCTGTGGGCGATCCGATGCCTTCTTCGAACAACGCCAGGAGCTCCGCGGGGATGCTCCCCGTTCCATCGGCTCCGGGGAAATCGCAAGAGCCGTAAAGCGGGAGATCGGTGCCCATCCACTGCGCCAGCATGACGGTGACCGTCTGGTCCGTGGGCGTCCAACTGACTGCGCGCGCTACCTTCGGATCAAGGATCAGGGTGGAGCCTTGCGCAGGCAGAACGATCGGCGTGGGGATCGTCAACTCGGCCGAGAACGCCGGGACGGTGGCTCCGGTCGCCGAGGTCGTGATCTTGTCACCCGCAGCCCACCGGAAGCCGTCGACGATGAATAGGGGATAGATGCCGTTGGCACCGGGCTGCAGGACGACATCGGCGCCCGCGCCCCCGGAAAGCGTGATCGTGCCGGCGGACACGCCCTCCCATGTTCCCGTCGCCGGGCGGCAGTCCTCGAACGTGCAGGTGGATACCTGCGTTCTCTGGCAGCGCCCGCCCGTGTAGTTGCGAAAACGAGCTTGCGACTCGTTGCCTCCGAACGCCTCCAACTGGTAGAGGCCGAGTTCGAGCGGCACGGCCGTCGTGCCCCCTGCGGAGCCGCCGGTTCCGCCAGTGGCTCCCGCGCCTCCCGTGCCTCCGGTTCCGCCAGTGGCTCCCGTGCCTCCGGTTCCTCCGGCTCCGGCCGTTCCGCCCGTGGCCGCAGTCCCCCCAGATCCGCCGGTGCCTCCCGCACCGCCGGTGCCTCCCGCGCCGCCCGTGCCGCTACTACCGTTGGCGTCCGGCGAATCGTCGCTGCCGCACGCCGCCACCAGGATTGCAATGCACCCCACCGCAAGAACTTTGAAGGTCATGATTCGGTCCCTCCCACGCTTAGGCCTCGTCCGCGAGAGCGCCGCGATGGGTGAAGGCAGGTTGCTGCCGCCCCCACTCGGGAAGCCCCCGCTTCCGATTGCACCGTCACAGATTCTGCAGGGACCTGGCAACGGAAAACGGAGAGCGCGCGCGGAGCGACTGGCTCTCGTGGGCCGCCCTGGCACGTAGACCCCATCGCGCTCCGCCCGGGACGGCCGATTACCTGGCCTCGTACTCGGCGAGGTGAACCCAGTCCACGTATGTGCGCGCGGCCGCCACGCTCCCACGATAGGTTCGCTGTGCTTCGGGCTCCGGGGCCGGAGACGAACCCGCGAGCGTGGACGCCACGTCCGTGGTCTTGGTTGTCGACGGCATTCCTGCCGACGCCTCACTTCCGAGGAGGCCGCAACGGAACCTCCCGCAACCTCGCCCGGAACTGGTCGTAATGTTTGCGCTGCTCCGCAAGCAGCTCCTTGTCGCTCGACAGGTCCTTCTTCTCTCCCGGGTCCGTCGCAAGGTCGAACAGCTGGTAGCGCACCCCTCCGGCCACGATCAGCTTCATGTCCCCACGGATGTACGCCCGACGCGCCTCGTTGAACGGCCCAGGGGGCATGTCCGCAAGGATCTCCCGCTGCCGAGCCTCCTTGCCCGGCTCCGCCACCAGATCCGGCACGAGCGACGCCCCCGACAGGAAGTCCGTGTCGTGCTTCGGCTCCCCGGGCTTCACACCCATCAGGTCGAGGATCGTCGGGACCAGGTCCACCAGGCTGCGACGCTGCTTGATGCGCTTGGGCTCGAGCCCAGGCACGTAGATCACCAAGGGCACCCGCACGATCTCCTCCCAGACCTCGAAGCCGTGGCGGTACATCCCATGCTCGCCGAAAGCCTCGCCGTGATCGGAGGTGACGATGATGGCCGTCTTCTTGCCCCACGGCTGGGCCGCCACGAAGTCCAGAAGCCGCTTCATCTGATCGTCGGTCCAGCGCACCTCGTGGTCGTACAGGTCCCGGGGCTTGCGACCGAACTCTTCGGTCCCCTTGTGAATCAGGTACTCGGCGTGCGGGTCGAAGTAATGAACCCACGTGAAGAACCGCTTCGAGGTGTTCGCCGTGTCCGAGAGAACCTTGATCGCGGAGTCCGAGAGGCGGTCCGCCGAGTAGCTGGTGTCCGTGGTCGCGTCGATGCCCTGGGGCGGGAGCGCCGACAGATCGAACACGTCGAACCCCCGACCCAATCCGGACTCTTTCTTGAAGTACCAGTGACAGTGCACCGCCATGGTATGGATACCTGCGGCCTGCAGGCGCTCCTGCACCATGATGTCCTTTTCGGGATAGGTGTTGTAGTGCTTCCACCCCATGTGGGTCTCGGACGGGAATTTTCCCGAGATCATCGGACCGATCGCCTTGCCCGTGTACGACGACATCGCGTAGTTGCTCTCGAACACCACCCCCTTGGCGGCGAGGGCGTCGAGAGCCGGCGTGATGTTCCGCTGGTAGCCCATGAACCCCATGTCCCACCGCAACGTGTCGACGGAGATGAGAATGACGTTCAGGTCCTCGGGCAACGGGCGCTTGGCCTGGTCCACCACCGCGACGGGCGGCTCGGGCTCGACCACGGCCGGATCCGGCAACGGAAGGTCCGCCCCCGAGCAGTCCTGATCCAACCCATCGCCAGGGACGTCCACCGCGAGCGGGTTGATGTCCGCGTTGCGATCGTCGCAATCCCCTCCCCCGAAGTACGCGGCAGCGCCATCCCGGTCCCGATCCGTCAGGCGTCGCAGGACGCGAAGGGAGTTCTTGCCGAGGGGCGACGAGCGCTCGAGGGCGGCAGCCACCTGTGCATCATCGAGGGCGGTGGCCGCACGGACGGTGAGCCCCAAGGGCGCGAGAGCGATCACGATCGCCACGGGAGCCCACACACGGCGCAGGGGCCCCGCGGCCACGAACGCGCCCAACCCCACGGCCAGCAGAAGCATCGGGGCTCGCAGGTCCAGCTCGAGACGCTTGAGCACACCCATGAACCCGAAGAGCCCGCCCTCGCCTCCGGTCGAGCCCGTCGACACGCCCCAAGCGCCCATGCCCAGGACCACCACGATCGCCGCGGCGCCAGTCCACCAGGCCTGAAAGCGCGCACGCACGTCACGCCGGCGCGAAGACAGCCCGGCGCGCAACCCGGTGAAGCAAGCAAAGCCCGTAAGCAGCACGAGCATTCCGATCAGGGCGCTGGTGGCCGCGACCGCGAAGCCCGCCGCCCTCGGGTCCGTCAGCGTGGAGAGCAAGAGGCGCGACGCATGGGCGGAAGCGACGACCCACGCCCAGGCGCCAAGGATACCGATGGGCAGAAGCAGCGCCCGATTGAGCTGGCTGGTGGAGGCCCCATTGCGAAGCCACGCGACGGTTCGCGAGAGGGAAGCGGGGTGGGAAGGCAGGGCAAGGATCGCGAGCAGGGCGAACGCAAAGGCCGCCACGGTCAGCGCGGGCGCCGCAACACCCCAGCCGGAGACAAAGAGCGAAGCCAGGCTTGGTGCACCCTCGCCCGGTGCCACTTCGGTCCGAACCCATCCGGTATCCACCGCACCGGCCACGGCGCCGACGATCGCGCCTCCCATCCATCCCCTCGCCAGACGCGACAACCAACCGCGCCAACCGGCCTCGCCCGCTTCTGCCTGGCGCGCCCTGCTCGGGGCCGTCTTCTCTTCGGCTTTCTCTTCGGCCTTCTCTTGGGCTTTCTCTTGGGCAGAGCCGTTCTCCCTCACGACTTGGACCTCCCGGAAGGGCCCTTGCCCCGCGCGTGCGGGTGAGCCCGGTCGTACACCGCCATCAAGTGCTCGATGGACACATGAGTGTACCGTTGCGTGGTGGACAGACTGCTGTGCCCTAGCAATTCCTGAATGGCACGCAGGTCCGCCCCTCCTCCCAGCATGTGCGTCGCACACGTGTGACGCAGCGCGTGCGGGTGCATGTCCGCGCGCCCCGCCCCCAGCGCCCCGTACCGATGCACCAGCGTCTGCACGCGACGCACACCGATTCGTTTTCCCCGCTCGGACAGAAACAGCGCCCGCTCGTCCTGACCGGCCGTCGGATGCCGCAGCTCCGAGCGAAACGACAGGTAGGCACGCAACGCGCGCGCACAAGGTTCCCCTATGGGCACGACCCGCTCCTTCGACCCCTTGCCCATCACCCGCAGTGTGCACGAGCCCAGGTCCACATCGCCCAGGTCCAAACCCACGAGCTCCGACACCCGTAGCCCCGACCCGTACAGCACCTCCAGCATCGCCCTGTCCCTCGCCAGAGGAGCCGTCGACCCATCGGGCGTCTCGACGATCTCCCTGGCCGCGTCCACGTCACAGAGCGTGGGAAGCGGCCTCCTGAGCTTGGGACTCCCCAGGTCAGCGGCCGGGTTCTTGTCGACGACGTGACGACGCTGCAGGTACCGGAAGAAGGTCTGGACCGCAGCGACCTTGCGCGCGACGGTGGCGGGTGAGCGGGTGCGCGCCAGGTCTCCGAGCCAAGCGCGGAGCAGGTAGACGGTCACGTCCGTGGCCCGCGCCGCTTCCTGCTCCAACCGCTGGCTGGAGAAGGCGAGCAGCTGCAGCAGATCGCGCCGATAGGCATCCACCGTGTGGGGCGAGCACCGGCGCTCACTTTCGAGGTGGACCACGAAGCGTGCAATCTCGTCCTGCAGCAGTGGCGAGGGGACCATGGCTTGAACTGGGATAGCAAAGGAACGCAGGGGGGACCAACAAAGCCGTTCGCAGCCCGGCACCGAACGATGGCCGGCTCAACGCGTGGACACGGGAGCCTCTGCTTCCTCCTGCAGGTCCTCGAAGTCCATCATCAACTCCTGCGCGGGCCGGCAGACCCCGTCCGCAGGCACGTGCCGCTGGTACGTGCCGTCCGAGGCCATCTCCCAGCAGTTGCACGTCGTCTCGAGGTACGTGCGCATGATCCGCTCCAGCTCGCGCTTGCACACGTCGTCCTCCACCTGCGCGACAGCCTCCACACGACGGCGAAGGTTGCGCGTCATCCAGTCGGCGCTCCCGATGAAGTACTCGGGGTTGCCGTCGTTGTGGAAGACGAAGATGCGGTGGTGCTCGAGGAAGCGTCCGAGCACGCTGATCACGCGAATGCGCTCGCTCAGGCCCGGCAGGCCCGGCCGCAGCGTGCAGAAGCCACGGACGATGAGGTCGACGTCCACCCCCGCCTGGCTCGCTTCGTAGAGACGACCGATGATCTTGGGGTCCTCGAGCTGGTTCATCTTCGCGCTGATTCGCGCGGGACGTCCCGCCCGTGCGTGATCGATTTCGCGGCTGATGAGCTCGAGGAACCGCCGGCGCATGGTCTTGGGAGCGACCAGCAGCTTGCGGTACTGATCGAAGCGACTGTAGCCCGTCAGCGTGTTGAACAGGTGAGAGACGTCGTCGCAGAGCACACGGTCCGCGGTGAACAGACCGATGTCCGTGTACAAGCGGGCGGTGCCGCTGTGGTAGTTGCCGGTGCCGATGTGCACGTAGCGCTGAAGGCCTTCCCCTTCCTCGCGGACCACGAGCACGAGCTTGGTGTGGGTCTTGAGGTCTTCCACGCCATAGCTGACGTGGGCCCCCGCGGACTCGAGCACCTGGGCCCACCGCAGGTTGCGGTGCTCGTCGAGACGTGCCTTCAGCTCCACCAGCACGGCCACCTGCTTGCCTTGCTCCGCCGCGCGCACGAGAGCGTGCACGATCGGACTGTCGCTCGCCGTGCGATACAGCGTTTGCTTGATGGCCAAGACCTTCGGGTCCTCCGCGGCCATCCGAACGAAGTGCAGCACCGACGTGTCGAAGTCATGGTAGGGGTGGTGCAAGAGCAGGTCGTTCTCGCGGATGATCGAGAACATGTTGGCGCCGGGTTCCTCCGGCGATGCGCTGCGCAGCACGGTGAGACGGGAATGGGTGCGGGGGCGCCAGGGGCGGAACTTCAAATCCGGACGGTCGACCTCCCCCATCCACATGAGGTCGCGAAGGCCGATCGGTGAGCGCCGTTCGTACAAGTCCTCGGCGCCGAGGTCGAGCTGTCGCACCAGCCAGGACCTCAGATCCTTGGGCATGGCGGCGTCGACCTCGAGACGAACCGCGGGCGCAAACCGTCGCTCCCGGAGCTGATCCGCGATCTCACGCCGCAGCTGGCCGGGCCGCTCCCCCATGTCCTGGTACAGGTCGTCCTGGTAGTCCCCCGTGTCGACCACGATGCTGCGCGTGACGCGGAACATGTGCACGGTGGCAAAGGCCTCCCCAGGCATCATGTAGTCGAGACAGGCCGCGATCATCTGCTCCAGGGACAGCACCCGCGCGCCGTCGGGAAGCGTGACCCATCGCGGACGATTCCGAGGCACCTTGATCCGAACGAACCGCTTGGGCACGTTGCGCAAGCCCGCCAGCTGCACCCCCAGGGACAGGCTCAGGTTGGAGATGAACGGGAACGGGTGACTCGCATCCACCGCAAGCGGTGTGAGGACCGGATAGACGTTCTCGATGAAGTACTGCCGACACCAGGCCTGATCTCCCTCGTCCAGGTCGTCCCAGCACACGACCTGGAGGCCCTCCTCGCTCAACGACGGGAGCAACTGCTGCTTGTAACAAGCCTCCTGTCTCGCCACGATCTCGTGAATGATCGGGCGACACATGGCCAGCTGCTGCTTCGGGCTCAGCCCGTCGGGGGAGAGCGTCTCGATGCCCAGGCGGGTCCAGAGCTTGAGGCCGCCGATGCGCTTCATGAAGAACTCGTCCATGTTCGAGCCGACGATGGACAAGAACTTGAAGCGCTCGAGCAACGGCGTGGTCTCGTCCTCGGCAAGCGTCAGGACGCGACGGTTGAAGTGAAGCCAGGAGACTTCGCGGTTGAGCAGATGCTCGGGTGGGACCCACTTGTGTTTGTGGTTCTCTGGGTCCGCGGGTGTGAAGAAATCGGCGTTGGTGGAAGAGACCATGGCTGGGCGGCTTCTGCGGAGGAATAACTCGCTTCGGTACAGATACTACCGTTCGAGGTGATGGGCTCGCAAAGCAGAAAAGCCATTGCCAATCACTCCGTTGGCGTCTAGGGGAGGGGGCGATGCTCGACTTGCCCTTTCTGCGTACGACGATTCACGAGGCCGTCGACGGCTTGGTGGACCGAGTGGTGGACCTCATGCCGGAATCTCGCGCGATCGACGAAACGGCGCGGGTCTCGTCCTTGGGCAAGCAGGTACTGCGGGTGGTGGGACAGAACCCGGGGGGCATGACGGCGAACGACCTCGCGGAGGCGCTGGACGTGGGCCTCGCGCCCATGTTCGAGGAATTGCGCGACCTGATGGCGTCCAACCGGCTGCTGCGGGTGGTCCGGGGCAACGATGAGCTGCCCCTGTACGTGCTGCCAAAGAGTTCCTGAGTCCGAACGCGTGCGGGTTGGCTCTCAGCCGCCAAGCCCAGGGATGGGAAACGGCAGCGGGAACGGGAACGGGTTGGTACCCGCAGGCTGGCTTCCGCCGCTTTGGCGCCACTGCTGTGCCGTGGACTGAACGATCGGAATTCGGAACGTGGGGTGCGGATGGGTCTGGAGGAAGCCCAGCAGAAGCACCTCAGGTCCGAACTGGGAAAGACGATTGAAGAAGTCGAGCGTCATCAAGGCGCCCTCCTCGGTCCACGGCGTCCCCTGCTGGCGCTTGCCTGCATCGAGGGTGTTGCGCACACCGTTGACATCCGCCTCGACCTCGAGCGGTTGGTTGAACACCGGCACCGCGTTCGACAACAGCCGGCCGATGTCCTCCCCGGTCACCCCCGTGCTCGCTCCACCGTTCGCACAACCCGTGTGACCGCGATAGTGGTGGGCAAGCTCGTGCCCAAGCACGAACGCGAGTTGCTCATCGTACAGAAACTTCTGGCGGGATAGCTTGCGCGGGTCGAGCGCGCCCGGAACCGCTAGCTTGCCCGGCGCCAACCCCTGAACGGCCCTGCCCCCACGCACGGAATTCGCCACCGAGCTGACGTACTCGCCGTAATTCTGGGTGCCGTACAGCTCGTCGAAGGCCTTGGCTTCCGACGAAGCAGCCTGCAACGTGAGCAAGGGAGCCGTGATGCCCATGAAGGCGCGCCCGGACTTGTCACAGCCAGCGAAGGCATTCACTTCCTTCGGGTCCTCGATCACCGCGAGCGGGATTCCCATCACACGCGCGCGCGTGTCGTTCGGCAGAGCCGCCACGAGAGCGTCAAGAACCGCCTTCGCCTCCTGCCGGATGAACACCGGTGTCATGGTCCCGCCCGCGTCGAAGGACCCGAGGGGCGGCGCAGGCAAGGAGCCGGTCGTCCCAGGCGGCACCGTGGTCGCCGGAGGTGCTGTGGTCACTGGCGGCGCCGTCGTCCCCGGTTGCGCGGTACCCGGCTGACCGTAGCCCGGCTGACCGTAGCCCGGCTGACCGTAGCCCGGCTGACCGTAGCCCGGCTGACCGTAGCCCGGCTGACCGTAGCCCGGCTGACCAGGTTGACCATAGCCAGGCTGACCGTAACCAGGTTGACCATAGCCCGGTTGCGTTCCCGCGACTTGGGGCTGGGACTCGCTCCGGCAACCTCCCGCGAGCGTGAGGATCGCAACGACGGCAAGAACCTTGGCTCGTTTCATCATGCTCTCTCTCGATGCTTTCGTGTGTGACCGGGTCGCACGTACGCAGGGAAGGACGAGGCTCGTCGACCCCTGATTCACTGATTCATGGCATCATGCGGGCCCGGGATCCAGGTCAGCCGAAAAGGTCGCGCAGCTTCTCCAGGAATGTGCGCCGCTGCGGCTGAACCTCTGCCCCGATTTCCTCCCCCAACTCCTGGATGAGCACCTTGGCCCGGTCGGACAGGCCGACGGGGACTTCCACGGAGACCTCGACGAGCTGGTCTCCCCTTCCTCCCACCACGCGGCGCGGGATGCCCATGCCCCGCACGCGCAATACCGTCCCGGACTGGGTTCCTGGCGGGATCCTGAGCTTGCCTTTGCCGGCGAGGGTAGGGATTTCGACCTCGGCTCCGAGCGTAGCCTGGGGGAACGAGACCGGGACGGAGCAGAGGACGTCGTCGGCTTCTCGACGGAAGAACTCGTGGGGACGGACCTTGATGATGAGCTCGAGGTCTCCGGGGCCTTTGTTCGGTCTTGGGAGGCTTCCCGCCCGCTGCACGATGTGGGAGGCGTTGTGATCGATACCCGGGGGGATCTGCACGAGCACGGTCTTCTTCTTGCGAGTCAGGCCCTCGCCGCGGCACTCGGTGCAGGGGACCATGACCTCGCGGCCGGTCCCGTGGCAGCGCGAGCAGGGCCGCTCGAGCGCCATGGGCAGGAAGGGTTGCTGGAAGCGAATGCGGCCGCGCCCGTTGCATGCCGTGCACGTGCGGGTATCGGACCCGCTGGCGGCCCCGGAGCCGTTGCAGCGCCCACACAGCTCCGCGCGCTCGTAGGAGATCTCCTTCTCGCATCCGAATGCGGCCTCGGCGAACTCGATGGTGACGTCCTTCTTGATGTCGCCGCGGTCTCCCTTGCCGCCGAACCCGAAGGCGCCGAGCAAGTCACCGAAGATGCCGTCGAAGCCCGCGCCGGAGAGGTCGAAGTCGAAGGGCATGCCGCCGGCAAAGGGATTCCCGCCGGCAGCATTCGCGCCCGCCGCCCCGAACCGGTCGAACATCATCCGCTTCTTCGGGTCCGACAGCAGCTGGTACGCCGCGTTGATCTCCTTGAATCGATCCTGGGCGGAGTCGTCCCCGGCGTTGCGGTCGGGGTGGTGCTTCGCGGCCAGCTTGCGAAACGCCGCCTTGATCTCGTCCGCGGTGGCATCCCGCGGCACGCCTAGCAATTCATAGGGATCACGCACCAACCCGCCATAGCACGGGCCGCGGCTCTCGGCACAGGCGTTGTTCCAGACGCCTCTCAGACGGCCGAGCGCCTCCGAAGCAGCCCGAGACCAAGGCCGGCCGCGAGCAGCATCCAACCGACCCCGGACCCTGGCGACCCAACCGTCCGGCAACCACACCCGTCGTCATCCCCCTCGTCACTGCCCGGGTTGGTGGGCTGCGCGTCGGCGCCAGCCTCCGCAACCCCGCCACTCCCCGCCTGCCCGGAAGAACCACCAGCCCCCGCCGCGCCTCCCGCACCGCCCGCACCGCCCGCCGCATCCGGCTCCGCGTCCGGCTCCGCATCCTGCCCCGCGTCAACCTCCTCCACCCCGCACGTTCCCAGCGTCCCGATCGAACCCGAGATCGGTGTGCAAGACCCTTGAGGACAGTCCGCATCCGAACAGCACACGCGCTCACATCGCAGCGACACGCCGCAGTGGAACCCCGCCACACAGAACCGATCGGTCTGGTCACACACGTCCCCTGCCTGCGCCTCGTTCGGGCCCTCGTGACAGGAAATGCCCGTCGCACTCACCTGGCAAGCCTCCCCGGCCGACCCATCACACCCCTCGTTCGTCAGCGGATGACACGCCGAAGTGAGCGGGAGACAAGTATCGCTCGCGTCGAGAAGCGACACGTCCGTGACCACGTCCGTGACCACGTCCACAACCCCCGCATCAAGGTCCCCCGCGATCCCCTGCAACCACGGGACGTACGCGGACGCGATCGTGTAGATCCCCCCGTCGCCGCACATGGCCTGGGACTTCTTCCAGGCGCGGGACGTGACGCCCACGAGGAAGAGCGTGCCACCGACCATCACGTACGCAGGGCCTCCGCTGTCGCCGTTGCAGCTGTCGGGGTTGCCCGGACTGCCCGCCAGCATCTCCGACGGGATGTGTCGGATGTAGGGCGTCACGGCCTTGTACAGGATGCCCGAATCCCAAGTGTTCAGGTTGTTGATGCCGTAGCCCACGACGTGGACCTCGGCCCCCGCGACCAGCACGGCGTCGACCTCGCTCGCAGGGAGAATCGGCGTGACCACCGCGTTCGCGATCGCCTCGTTGAGCACCATGACGCCGATGTCCATCGTCTCCCCCATACCGTCGCTGTCGGTGGACGCGTACGGGTCGTAGCCGGGGTTCGGGTGGACCGATGCAAGGGTACGCCGCTCGGAAGAGGGCGCGCTCGCAGGGTCCGTGTACCCGTACACGACGCGCACCTCGCTGGTGGAGATGGGGTTGCCGTACCAGTCCTGGAGACAGTGTGCCGCGGTCACGACGACGGTCGGGGTGACAAGCGTTCCTGTGCAACTCGACTCCCACGCGCCTCCCCCCTGGTCCATCATCAATGAGACCGTGGAGGGATAGTCGCCCACCTCGGCGGGCTCGCCCCCGACCACGGGCATCGAGCGACTCGCGGTACTGCCAGGTTGTTTCGAAGAGTCACTGCAACCAAAGCAAGCGAGGGCCACCAAGACACCAAGGCCAAGAATGCATCGTCGCGGCATGTGCTGCTCCACGGGCAGGGGGTTGGACCGGCGAACGGTCGACGCCTGACCCCATCGGGTTCAGACCTGCGGCTCCGTCGCGCCAGGGTCTACTCTGTTGTGAATTCGCAGCCTGTGCAAGCCGAAGGTGCACGCGTAGCGCAAACGGTCCGGCCTTCGTGGCGAGGCACGATTGCGGACGGTCTACCCGTCGTCTTCTTCGCCCGAGTCGACGTCTTTCTTGGCGGCCGCTTGACCGCCAAGACCGAATTTTTCCTTGAAGACGGCAAACCTGTTGCTGCGCTTCTTGTCGGTGATTTTGTCGAAGGGTCAAAGCCCCCGACTACGCCGCAGGATTGTTGCTGCGGGCGGTCTATCCGTCGTCTTCTTCGCCGGTGTCGACGTCTTCTTTCGGGGGCGCTTGCCCGCCAGGGCCGAACCTTGCCTTGAAGACGGCGAACTTGTTGTTGAGCTTCTTGTCGGTGATTTTCTCGAAGGAGGCCACGCCCTCGCCGAGCTCGCTCTCGAGGCTGCGCGCGCGCCCGTGCTCCGTGACGAAGTACATCGTCGTCACGCCGCGCTCCTTCTCCTTCTTGATCCAGTCCTTGAACTTCGTGCCACTGGAGACGAAGGCAGGGATGCGGTTGCTCGTGTAGAAGTTCTCGCCCTTCCAGTTCATCTGGTAGGCGACGATCTGATCGTCCGGGCTGGCGCGGTCGGCGTAGTAGGCCGCGATGATCTCGCGCTGACCCCAGTGGGGGGACGTCTTCACGAGGTAGATGTCGAGCGCCCAGGCGGCCCAGGCGAGGCTGAGCACCAGCGATACGACCACCACGTGACGCCGGTAGCGTCGAAGGATGAGCAGGAACATCAGGACGGCGGCGGCGATCGCGAAGGCCGTGATCATGCCGGAAAATTCGAGGGTCTCCGGCCAGGTTCGCTTGTAGTTGTACGTGAAGAGGTACATCAGGTTGGCCTGGCCCGGGTTGCTCGAGCCGGAGTTGCTCGCGAGGTCGAAGCCCACGAGACCGACCACGATGGCAGCACCCACGCCCATGGCTCCCAGCAGGACGTCCTCGAAGGAAGCGTGCTGACGACGGGCATGCTCGTGCTCGTCGATGGGCGGCTTGGGTTCGACTTCGGCTGCAGGGCCGCGATAGGCGGCATCCGCGGGCTCGCCCTGCACGGGGGTCTTCTTGTCGCCTTCCACCATGGATGCGTCCCCGAAGCGGCGGATGCCAACGACGATGGCGGCGATGCCTCCGAGCAGGACCGGGATGCCGAGGGCGATCATGGCAGGTCTCGGGTCCCCGCCTTCGGGCTTGAAGCCCGTGAGCGTCCCCGGGAACAGCCGGAACAATCCGTAGAGGGACAGGAGCGTCCCGCCCCCGACCAGGGCCGCGTACCCGAGGATTCCCTTCTCGCGAACCAGGGGTCGCTCGCCCATCATCCGGTCGAGCACGATCCCGGTGAGCATCGCGGCCGGAGGAACCGCGGGGAAGATGTAGTGGTGGAACTTCGTGAGCATCGCCGTGAACAGCGCGAAGGCGAACACGAACCACATGGCCAGGAACACGGAGACGTCGCCACGCCCCGACCCTGCCGCATCCTCTCTTCGTCGCAGCCACCACACCAACCCCACGGGCACCAACCCCGTCCACGGGAACAGCGCGTAGCCAAGCTGCCAGATGTAGTACCGGAACGAGACGTCCACCCCCGCGTTGGTGTCGTGCACGTGCACGATCGCGCGCTTCCACATGTCGTGGAACAGCAGACGGTCCGTGAACGCCTGCCCATGGCGCATGTACATGGCAACGTACCAGGGAATGGCGACGGAAAGGACGATGAGCAGACCGCTGATGAACTCGAGGTCGAGCAGCCTCTTCCACTTGCCCGTGGCGAAGATGTACGCGCCCGCGCACAGCGCAGGCAGCGCGAAGCCCGCAGGCCCCTTGCCCATCGTCGACACCGCGGCGAAGAACCAGGCCACCAAGAAGAACAAGCGACTCAACCGTCGCTCCCCATGGTTCAAGTAGAGCAAGAGGCCCGTGACGACGATCCAGATCACGGCCTGCACCGCCGGCTGCATGTCTTTGTTCGCCGGGAGGGTTTGTGCGCAATCCGGGTTGCCCGGCAGCCCGCAGTTGATCGCGGAGCCAGAGAAGAACGCGTCAGCGTGGGGACGGAAACCCCACGGACCGCCGACCATCAGCTCGACGTTGCGGGAGAACAGGTAGAAGATCTGGGGCGCGGCGGCCATCAGGATGACGCCCAGGGCGAGGTGGTAACCGGAGAGACGGAAGCGCGTGACGCCCAGGTCGAGCTCGTAGGTTCGGACGGTTCGCTGCGGGTCGGTGTGGAGCCCGAGCAACAGCAGGGCCATCGAAGTCGTCATCGCCGCCACGAACGGCAGGTCCGTCATCGTCTGGTGCGCGATGAGGAACCAGTGCGGCATGGTGGAGAGCACGAGCGCACCGATGAGACCGGCGCGTCGCCCGAACACGTTCGCAACGGCCTTGTAGATGAAGTAGAGGGCCACGATCGTGAAGAGGAAGACGGGCATGCGGATGGCCCATTCGGGCCAGGGGCTACGCCCCATCGCGAAGGCGGCGAGCATCTGGTCGGGCTGGTAGCCAGCGCCGAACAGCGACATGGAGAGCGCTTCGGTCCAGAAGTTGAGGACGGGCTTGGACCAGAACCAGCCGTCCTGGGCCCACCACGTCGATATCCAGTCGTTGCGTGCAAGGATCTCGCGAGCGACCTCCCCGTAGTGCGTCTCCCAGGGGTCGCTCAGGGAGTAGCTCCCCAGCATGGGCAGGAACAAACCGGTCCCGGCCACCACGACCCAGAAGCCGTGGCGCTGAAGCAAAGGTCTGGGTTGCCCCGTCTCGTCGGCTGCCCAGGCGCCGATCTTCTCGCCAAACCGGTAGACGGAAACCACGAGCCCCAGGAAGGAAGCCGGGATGAGCACCGCGCTCGCAACAACGGGCAGGACCCCCGCCACCGCGAGCCCCACGAACGACAGCGTGAGCAACAACGTGCCCGCGATGGCAGCCAGCATCGGCCAGACCGCGGCGAGAGCAACGCGCTTGGCCACGGTCTCGTCCGGGTCGTCAAAGGTCCCGAGCAGATCGAGCAACCCCCACACGAACGCGAGCGTGGCTACCGCACCGACGGGGACACCCCACCGGTACTGCCCATCCAGAGCCATGATGCAGAACGCGGTGAAGCCGCCCAGCACGAGCGGCACGCCACCACGGAGCCAACGCACGGGACGCTTCGGCGCGGGTTTCGCGGGCTTCCCGGAGGAATCCCCTGAATCACCACCGTCCAAAGGCCGGGGCTCGGCTCCGTTCGCGTCGTCCGGCTCCCTGCCGGTCGCTCTCGGTTGGCTGGGGGGCGGCGGCTCCGATCCCTCGTCCTGCAGCGCCTTGCGCTCATCCCGGGTGGCGTCGTCGTGGTTGTCGGTCATCATCACGCTCGGTTGGTCGGACCTCGTCAAGACCCGCCGGCCTCGCCAAGCGAGCCAACCGGCGGTACGGACCGCGACGTGTTAGCAATTCTGGTCGCGGGTGACCAGTGCGCGACCACCTCGATTCCCCCCGGTGCCCCCAATCGTCGACCCTTGCGATGCGAATCGTGATACGGACAGGACGTGAAGCAAGGGAGCTTCCGTTCCGTGGCCGCGCTGCAAGGGAAAATCGCGTTCCCCCTCCGGACCCCCTCGATCGCTGGGTTGCTGTGGCTGCTCACCTGCCCGTCGGCTTGCGGCAACCACAGGGGCGCTGCCGATCCGCCGCGAACCATGGCTACGCCTTCGGTCACGCCATCCGCCGCGACCACGATGCCCTCTCCCCCCGTCCCGCGCGGCATCGAGCCGGACGAACCGAGAGACGCTGAGCTCCACCATGCTCTTCGTGCGGACGCCCTCGGCGTCGTCCGCGCCTTTGCGAATCGAGCCGCCCGCTGGTCCCCCGACCTGCGTTCGGTTGTCTTCCGGTCCGACCGGAATGGCTCCTGGGGAGCCTACGTCTCCGGGTGGCAAGAGCTCGACCTGCCACCACGCCGCGTACCCAGCGCCGCCCCCGTGGCCCACGCAGACTTCGGACCCATGCCCAACCACGTCCTACTCGGCCTGGAGGGCTCCGCCGGATGGTCCCTGGTCACCACCGAGCTCGAGTCCGGCGCGCTCAGCCCCTGGGGACCCGACGGATGGCTCGTCACCACCCCTCCCGTGCGCGCGGCCCTCGCACGCAACGCCTTCGTGACCGTCGCCCCCGGTCGTTTGCTCGCCGGCACATTCGCGTCGCCGGCACAGCGAGAAGTTCGGATCGAGGCGGGCGAACGGTTCTTCGGGACGGACCCGCAAGGACAGCGCTTCCTTCTCCTGGATCAACCAGGCACAACCCGCGCTCGACTCGTCGAGGTGAATGCCCGGGGCCGGCGGCAAGAACGTTTCGACGCAGCGGGAACGCTCCGCGTCGACCTGGCCGCCTACGCACCGGACGGGGAGTCCTTTCTCGTCGCGGGAGCGAAGGAGGGGCAACCCGCGCGCGTCTACCGGGTGGAAGCGCAACAGGGACGGCTCAAGAAGGTGTTCGAGGTGGCCGACCCGAGCCAGGACGTGGTCGCGATCGAGACCAGCCCTCGAAGCCCCCTTTTCGCCGTGCTCACGCATGGCACCGCAGGGGCCGAGGTTTCGCTGGTCCGATCGAACGGGGCCGGACGACCGGTTTCCGTGCCCCTGCCCGCGGGCGAAGGGAGACTGGAAGCGTTCTCGCGCGATGGCCGCGTGCTGACCGTCACCTGGGAGACGCCCCTGGGACCGCCGGACATCTGGGAGGTCGGCTCGATCGGGGGTTCGGCCCGCAAGCTGCGCGACGACGTACGGCCCACGATGGCGCGGCTCGAAGGGCTTCGCTGGCGCAGGGAGACCGTAACGGGCGCGGAGGGGTCGCTCGAGGCGGCGGTGTACGAGCCCACGGATCGCCCCGCGCGCGGTGCCGTGCTGCTCGTGGGCGAGCCGGGTTCGATCGCGAGCTGGCGTCCGCATGTTCGCTTTCTTGTGGGCGTAGGGTTGGTGGTGATCGAACCGGTGACGCGCGAGCCCCCAAGCGCAGAGACGTTGCCGATCTGGATCAAGATCGTAGGGGCATGGGCGCACCGGCGCTGGGACAAGGTCGCACTGGTCGCTCGCTCGTCTTGCTGGATCGCTGCGCTCGACGCGATGGAGGACGCGAGCGAAGGCTGGGCGGTGGTGGTGACCCCGGCTCCCGGAGAGCCATGGACTGCGCGGGGGTCGGCGTGGAAGGGACGGTCGGTGCTCGTGAGCACCGAGAACGCAGGGGAGGCTGCCGACCCGCTCGTACGTGCCTTGCGTGCGGCTGGTGCGAGCACCGAGTACGCGGTCGGGGACCAGGCCGACCGATGGGCGAGGGAAGCCCAGTTCCTGTTTACTTGCCCCGGAAGGCCGCCGGACGCTTCTGCAGAAACGCCGAGAACGCCTCCATGAGGTCCTCGCTCGGCAGAAAGGCCGTGTTCCACAGGGCCACGTGATCGAGACCCCGGTCGATGCTCGCACGGTCCATCTCGTCGAGCACGCGCTTCACCCCACGGACCGTCAGCGGGCTGTTGGCCGCGATGGCCCCGGCGGTTTCCCGGGCGCGGGACAACACGGCCTCGACGTCCGGCAGGACCTCGTTGACCAGCCCCATGCGCAAGGCCTCTTCCGCACCCACGTCGCGCCCGGTAAAGGCCATCTCTCGCAGGTGTCCCTGTCCGATGATCCGCCCAAGCCGCTGCAGGGAGCCCAGATCCGCCACGATGGCGATGCGCGTCTCGCGCAAGCTGAAACGGGCATCCGCGGAGGCGTAGCGGATGTCACAAGCGGACACGAGATCGAGACCTCCCCCGATGCACGCTCCGTGAACGGCCGCGATCACGGGCTTGGAGCACGACGCCAGCGCGCGAAACCCCCGCTGCCAGGTGCGGATGAGTTGGTAGAGTCGCTCGCGCTCGGCAGCCAACCCTCCTCCCAGCACGCCCTGAAGTTGCTGCGCAAGCCCGCCCTTCAGGTCCAGTCCCACGGTGAAGTGAGGGCCACGCGCCGCAATGACCACGGCTCGCACGTCGGGATCCGCCTCCAGCGCCTCCACCTGCCCCGGAAGCTCTTCGAAGAACGACGTCCCCATCGCGTTGCGACGAGCCTCGTCCGCAAGCCAGAGGACAGCAACCCCCTGCGAGCTCTCCACCTCGAACGTCGTCATCTCTCACCTCTCGCGGGGCGCTTCACGGCCCCCGAAACAACCAGAACATCCCCACGGCGCTGAGGGCGAGCACCGCCAGCGCGAGCAACACGATGACCAAGTCCGCCTTGCCCCAGCCCGTGCCCTTCTTGGCCGGGCTTCGCCGCTCGTTGCGCGGAAGCATGGGCCTGGGCGCCGGTTTGGGCTGCTCTACAGGCGGCTCCGGCTCTGCGGGAGGCTCCGGCGTCATGTCCACGCTCGAGTGAGGCGGATCCGGCAGCGGCTCGTCACTCCGCAACGCCTCATCCTCCGCCGCTTCGATCTGGCGAAGAACCTCCACCGCCGGGTTCTCGAACACGAACACGTCCGGTCCGATCACGAACCGATCGCCCGGTCGCAAGGCCGTGTCTCGATCCGCCGCCACGTGCTCCCCCCCCATCTGGGTGCCGTTGCGGGAACCCAAGTCCCGCAGCAACGCGACTTCCCCACGCCGAACCACACGCGCGTGCCGACGAGACGCATCCACCACGTCGATCGGAAAGTCCACGTCGCGGCCGCGACCAATGACAATGGCGCGCCCCGCTTCCTCGAGGGTGACTTCCCTGCCGGCGTCGGGCCCCTCGACGACGACAAGCCGCGGGGTAACCCCGACCCCGTCGTTGCCCAGTGCCCGCGCGACCATGGCGAGAGCCAGGTCCTTGGTCACCTGGACCGGCTGTGACGTCGGCAGGACAGCCTCGAACTTGACCTCCACCCATACCCGGCCGAACCGGAGCATGCTGCCGTGGTGCAAAGTCATGGGAGAGTGCGGGTGCAGCCGCGCGGTCCCCACGAACGTCCCGTTCGTGCTGCCTTCGTCCACCACCACCAGGTCGGTGCCCCGCTGCCGGATGCTGGCGTGGCGGTGGCTGACGGAGGGCTCGGGAATCCGCAGGTCACATCCCTCGCCACGACCGATGGCAACACGTGGCTGGTCGAACGTGACGCTGGGTTCGTCGCCATCGGATCGAATTACCAGGGTGACCGCCATCCGTCGCACGTCTCCTCCCGCACTCGGGCGGGTTCGGGACTCATACAGGCAAATCGGGGTTTGAGCTACGAACTGTGAACTCTGAGCCTGGAGCTTTGGTGTGGGGCGATTTCTTGGCCAGGCGCCACGGCTAGGGTACGTCCGTGTAGGACAATGTCGCTTCGACCCCCACCACTCCTCGCCGCTCTCGTCGTCTTGCTCGGGATCCTCATCACGAACCCGGCCATGGCGTGGGTGGAGCAGACCGTCCTCGCCCACGACGCGCGGGTGGTGCTGATGCGAAGCGGTACGGCGCGGGTCCAGCACACGGTCAAGATCCGGGTGAAGGGCGGCCCCTTGCGGACGTTCGACATCCACATCGCGGACCGCGACGTCACCCTCTCCGGCGAACCGACCTTGGTGCTCACCGGCGGGGCCATGGACGCGCGAATGCCCGTTCCCGTGGCGGTCGAGCAGCGTCCCGACGGGCCCCTTCGCGTCGACATCGACCAAGGCAACGGGGTGCGCCGGGGCGTCTACGATCTCGTGGTGACCTACGACGTGGACCTGCTCAAGCAGAACGGCGTGACGAGAGACGGCTCTTTGCTTCTTCTGTCCTGGATAGGTCCCCGGTGGGACGACGGGATCGACAACATGCGGACGACGTTCGCGGTCCCGTCGTCGGCCACGGACCCGCGGGCGGTGGGGGAGGTGCAGCTCGAGGGACCGAACGACGAGCTGGTGACCGCGCCGCTTGGCGCGTTCCTGTCCACGTTGACCCGACTGCCCGAGTTCGATGAGCTGGAGCTGGTGAGGCCGCACGTGGCTTCGGGGGAAGCGGTGGCGTGGAAGGTGCGGGTGGACCCGTCGGTGCTCGGGGAGGTGCAAGACCCGCGGTTGAAGCCGCTGCCGCCGCCCGAGGTGGTGCTGATTTCTCCGGAGAGGCGCGCGACGTACCTGGGGATCGGAGGGGCGATCGCGGTTCTTTTCTCGGTTCTGCTCACGCTCAAGCACCACCAGGTGGTGCAGAGCTGCCGGGTTCGTGGGGTTCGGCCGCGGCCGTTGGTGCCTGTGGGCGTGGCGGTGCGGATGGCGTTTGCGGGTCCGTTGCTGGCGGCATCGGTGGGGGCGCAGGTGTTTCTGGAGCATCCGCTACCCGGGGCGTTGGGCGTGGTGGCGGTGTTGTTGCTGGCGGCGTACCGCACGCCGGTCAAGGCGGTGTCCCCGCGGGGGCCCGGTCGGTGGCTTCCGCTGTCCGACGAGGATGCGTTTGGCAAGAAGGAGAGCTGGCCGTACGGGTGGCTGGACGCGGGCTCGCCGCTGGGCAAGGCGGTGTTCGTGCTGGTGGCGGTGGGCTACGGCGTCGGGGTGTGGCTGCTGTCCCGGCACGCGGCGTACTTCGCCTACGTGGCGGCGCTGGACTTCGCGGTGGTCGTGGTGCTGTTCGGCACAGGGCGTAGGACGGAGCTTCCGGCGGACGGGGTGCATTCGGCGGCCATGCTGCTGCGAGAGGTCGCGAAGGACCTGCGAAAATCCAAGAAGGTGGGCGCGGCGCGTGTTCGCGGTCTAGGACGCATCCCGACCGGGGCGACGGACCCGGACGAACTTCGCCTGCTCGTGCGGCCCAAGGGAGCGCTGCAAGGATTCCGAGCAATCGAGGTCGGCGTGGGCTGGGCTCACGGCATCGGTGGTTCGGTGCCATTGCCCCAAGTGCTGCTCCGAGTGGTCGACGGGTCGCCTTGCCACGAGGCGGTCACCAAGCGGCTTCGAAAGGCCCGGTGGGTGAGAGGCCGCGAGAGCTACGAGCGGGTGATGGTGCTGACCCCCGCCGTGCCGACCCTGGACATGACGGTGAAGCTGGCCGAGAGCCTCTCTCAGATCGTGTGCACCGCGCCGCTCGAGACGACAGTCAAGGTAGCAAAGCCTGCCGGCTCCCCGCGTCCGAGGCCCCGACACGTGGCTCGCCGGCCCGCACCGCCCAACAAGCGCCGTCGCCCCGACGGGACCACGCCCATGCCTCCGTCGATCAATCACGCGAGCGAGTGACGGTCGGAGTCGGAGGGCGTGGCGAAATCGAGGTGATGGAAAGTAGATGTGCCTGGCGGAAGTCTCGATCCCTTGACCGAGAGGCAAGCGAAACCCAGATCGGTGACGGCGACGGCGACGGATTGATTCTTCTGCCGAGCACAATCAGGAACCGCGAACAGAATGCGAACACGGAAGGTAGAATGGGCGGCCTCCGCGACACGGTGGCATTCGCATTCGCATTCGCGTTCCTCTTCCTAGTTCCTAGTTTTCTATGCCAGTCAGGGGCCGAGGTCCTGTCCGGCCAGCGTCCACATGCCCACGGTACCAGCCTGGAGCGTCGCCTCGGTCTGGTCGAGCCATCCGGGCTGCGGGTCCGGACCGCAATGCCCAACGATGATGTCGATGATGTACACGTTCGTGCTGCCCTCGCTCGGGTCCGCGCCGTAGTGGTAGTCCACCACATCCTGGGACAGGTCGTTCACGACGCCGCGCTTCCAGTTCAAGCCCCAGCGGGTGTCCTGTGCGCGCAACCGCCGGGCGACCTCGAAGATGAACTCGTTGCTCCCTCCCTCGTCGAGGCACGAATGCAGCAGCCAGTCGGGGTGTTCTGCGGCGACCTGCTGCACGATCGTGTAGCCGTCGGGCGCAGGGTCGTTCGGGTAGACGGCGACGGGCGCGTGCGCAGGCCCGCCTGGCTCTGGCGTGTACCCTCCGGACCCGCCTCCTGTCCCGCCCAGGGTACCTCCGGCCGATCCGCCTTCGCCCGCGGCGCCGCCTGTTGCCGTCGTTCCAGCCGCGCCTCCCGTGGCGCCTCCCGCGCCTCCGGTGGCGCCTCCCGCGCCTCCTGTCGCAGGCCAACCCGCCATGCCTCCCGTGGCGCCTCCCGCGCCGGATTCCCCTGCCCCGCCATCCAAACCGCACCCGGTGCAAGCCCCCACCGATGTCCCATCGGGGCGGCAGGCCGTGTGGCCCTGCGACCCATCGCTGCACGTGCAGCCCAGGACCTGGCCAGGTGAGCACGGGGTGGAGCTCGTCGCCTCGTCGGATGAACAACCGAGGGGCGACATCACCAGAAGGAGGATCGAGAGGGAACGCATCATGCCATCATGGTACCGCGAAGGGCGAGAGGGTGCCCGATTCGATCGCGCACGTGCGCGCCTACGCCTCGCGTATCAAGGCGGCCATGTCCTCGGGCATGTCGCAGGTCACCTCGAAAGGCTCGACGTCTTCGCGGCCGGCCCAGCCGATCATCCGCGCGTGCAGGGCGTGGCGCGCGACGGCGCCGGTGTCGCCACCGTACAGGTCATCGCCCGCGAGGGGGTGCTCGATGGCAGCGAAGTGAGCGCGGATCTGGTGACGCATGGCCCTGGGGGCTTCCACGATCGCGAGGGCCCACCGACCCGACCGCTGCTCGACACGGTAGCTGGTGCGTGCGGGCCGCGGGTCGCAGCGGCGAATCTCTTCGGCGCGGATGCACGGGACCACGCGGCGAGGGTGCTTCGGATCTACCCCTATCGGGATATCGATGATGCCGGATTCGGGCAGCCCCATACCCTCGCAGATCACGAGGTACTCCTTGCGGATCTTGCCGGCTCGCAGGTCTCTCGATAGAAAATCAAAGGATGCAGGCGTTCGCGCGGCGAGCAAGAGACCGGAGGTTCCCGTGTCCAGGCGGTGGAGAATCCCGGGCTCCCTCGGGCCGTATCCTATACCAGCCATTTCCGGATACTTTCCCACGAGCGCGTTGACCAGCGTGCCCTGCTCCCCAGGCTGAAGCGGAGCCGTCGCCTGCCCCGCAGGCTTGTACACCACCACCAGGTCCGGCCGCTCGAGTCGCACGTCCAGGGAAGCATCCGGCTCGGGCACCGCGGTTGGGTCCAGGGAAGCGAGACGCACAGTGATGAGGTCGCCCGCGCGAGCCCGCCAGCCCTTGGTGGCGACGCGCCCTTGCACGAGGACCGCTCCGGACTCGAACAGGTCCCGCACGCGCGCTCGCCCCGCCCGGCCCCGCAGCGCCCGAACCACCACCACGTCCAGCCGCTCCCCCGCGTCCGCCGCCTGCACCACGTACTCGACCTGCTCGGCACTCATGCCCTCGCTTTTCCGCGTTCGGACCGCCACGTCAAGGGATGTCGCTCCGGACCCATTTTCCCGCGTAGCGATTTGACTGACCCGCGAAGCACAACAGCCACGACTGACCCGCTCGCGCCCGCGGGTATCCTGCCGTCGAGGGTCGGACGTTTCGACAAACCCGGAGGGCATCATGAGCAAGCAGAATTTGCTGACAGGCCATGCGCTTTTTCAGTCTCTCACCCCCGCGGAGGTCGCTCGGATCAGCGAGCGAGCCGTGCTCCGCAAGTGCGTGGCGGAAGACGTCGTCTACCGCCCAGGGGACGAGGCCCGACACGTGTTCCTGCTCGTCGAAGGCGAGATCGTGCTGCGCCTTCCCACCCGGAGCGGCTTCAGCGTGGCGATCGCGAAGGTCGAGAGCGGCGAGCTCTTCGGCCTGGGCTCCCTGCTCGGCGACGGGCGCTACACCGTGGCCGCGGAGTGCCTGCAGCCGTGCAAGGTCCTGATGATCGACGCACCCCCGCTGCTCGAGGTGCTCCAGAACAACAACGTGGCGGGACTGGAGTTCACGCGCCGGGTGGCCCGCGCTTATTTCGCGCGGTACGTCGCCACGATGAAGCAGTTGCAGTCCGTGATCGACCAGATTGACCTAGTGAAGTGAGTGGGCGTCAGAAGCCGCTTCATAGCACCTACGCGCTACCGCGCACGAGCTGCGTGACCAAGAAGAGGGAGAAACCGAGTCAGAAACCGTTCACGGCATAGCCCAACGAGAAGACGCCGCCGGTTGAAACCGACGGCTAGTTCGACCTCATGAACGGAACCCAAAGCCCTGCGGGCTCCGGTTTTGTTCGAAGGGTGTCGGCGGCGAATGCGGGGGCGGGAACGATTGGAGGTGTGGTAGCGAACAGGCGGGACCGGGCCCCTCGTTGCGTGGTTGCAGTCCAACCCCGACAGCAACGACGTGATGTTGGTGAAGCGCGTCGAGGTCGTTCCGCGGTGAGCACCGGTGCCCCCTCCAAGTGCGCAATTCGCACCCGGTCGGTGGGGTTGGCTCGTGCAGGCGTTGCCCGTCGGCCCGACGCCGCCGGTTGAAACCGACGGCTAGTTGGACCTCATGCACGGAGCCCAAAGCCCTGCGGGCTCCCGTTGTGCGTTCGCCGGGTGTTGGCGGCGAATGCGGAGGTGGGGACGATTGGAGGCGTGGTAGCGCACAGGCGGGACCGGGCTACGCCGCCGCCCGACTCCCCACGAGAGCCCGCGGAGCGGCCTTTGAGATGTGTCCAACCGATGAACCTAGCCGTCGGTTTCAACCGGCGGCGTCACCAACCGGCGGCGTCACCAACCGGCGGCGTCACCAACCGGCCGCGTCACCAACCGGCCGCGTCACCAACCGGCCGCGTCACCAACCGGCCGCGTCACTCTCCTCAACGTGAGTCAAACCGCGTCCAAAACCTGACGCAAGATCTCCTTCACCCGATCGGGAGCCTCCATCGTCGGCACGTGTCCGACGCCCTCCAACACCTCGAGCCGCGCGCCCGGAATCGTTCGCGCCACGTGCTTGTACGCACCGGGGGGCGTGACGCGGTCCTTGCTGCCCCCGATCACCCACGTGGGAACGGCGATGCGCGCGATCTCGGAAGACATGTCGGGCCGCCGCACCAGCAAGGACCACGAGGCGTGGAACAGACCACGACGGTCCAGTGCGCGGTTGCGACGAAGCAGGTCACGCGCGAGATCCGGGTGGCGGGCCCGCGTGGCCGGGCTGACCATGGATCGGGCGACCTGGTCGATGAGCCAGTGTGGGAAGCCCGCGGCGCGAATGGCGAGGGACAGGGCCGCGAACTGCGGAATCAGACGGCGCGGCGTGGCGCGCGCCATGGTGCTCATGAGCACGAGAGCCTTGACACGGTGCGGGTGACGGAGGGCCACACGCATGGCGACCATGCTTCCCCAGGACAGGCCGCCGAAGACCGCGGGCTCGGTCACACCTTGGTGGTCGAGGGCCTGAACCCAGGCGTCGGCGCACGCGTCGATGGAAAGGGGATGGGGCCAAGGGTCGCTGCGACCGTGAGACGGTCCGTCGACGAGAACGACGTGGTGATCGCGGGAGACGGCGTCGAGAACGGGAAGGAAGATGGAGCTGTCACCGAAGAGGCAATGCCAGAAGGTGACGGGAGGACCGCTTCCGAAGTGCTGGAGGAAGAGGCGGCCCAGGGGGGTGGGGGCGAAGGGCATGGGGAGAGGGTAGAGGGTTCTGCCCTTCGACGCCGCAGTTCGATTGACCCGCCACGCATGATTCGCCAGCATGGCCTCCTCCTTGTCGAAAGGACACTCGAATGCGGCACACGTCTTGGTTGGCTTTGGGAACGTTTGTGGTGCTCTGGGTGGGGTGCGAGGCGGACACGGTGTCGGACGATGCCGACGCGGGTCCAGCTGGGGCAGCCGGGTCGGGTGCAGCCGCGGGGGCTGCGGGAGCCGCGGGGGCCGCGGGAGCCGCCGGAGCGTCCGGTGCGGGCAATGGCGCGGGCACACAGGGCGGTGCAGCGGGGACCGGAGGGTTGTCGACGGAGTGCGCTGCGATCCCCGGGGTGCCCGCCGAGTGCAACGAGTGCCTTCAAGCGAATTGCCAGCAACCATGCGCCGACATGCGGAACCACCCCGAGGCGGAGGCCTGCAATGCGTGCGCGGAAGCTTGCACGGACGCAGCGTGCAGCGACGCGTGCTATGCCGAATGCCCAGGCTACGTCGAAGCCGGGGAGACCTTCGTCGCGTGCATGGAAGAGAAGTGCTGCGAGGCGTGCAGTAGCTGTGTGTGCACCCCGTGCCTGATCACCACCAACGATGACGAATGCGATGCATGCATGTACGAGGCGTGCTTGGATGCGTGCGTGAGCCTCGACAAGCTCGGCGTCACCGAGTACTTCCAATGCCAGAGCGAGTGCGAAGACGATGCTTGCCTCGAGGACTGTGACGCGGCCCACCCGGAGGTCGCGATCGCGTTCGACGAGCTTCTCGAATGCACGCTGACCGCCTGCCCCACGGCTTGCGAGGACGTGCTCGCCCCCTGAGGAAGAGGCAGATTCCGCACCCTGCCCCTGCAAATTCCGCAGTCCGCTCCCCCTCAGAACCCCCCGCTCCACCCCCCACCCAACACCGGCACCACCGTCCCGTCCGCCCTCACGCTCTGCCCAATCACCCCCGCGAACGGCTGCCCCATCAGCGGCACCTCCGCCTCCGCCTCATCCGTACGCGACCGCGGCGACGTCATCCAGTACGCCGTCGCGCCCCCGACCGCCGCGCCCGACATCGTCAACAGCACCCACGCACGCTGACGGCCTTCCGTCGCATCACCGATGAGAAGTGGGCTCCCAACCGCCGCGAGCGACAGCGCACCCAGCCCCGCTCCCACGTCGATCATCATGATGCGCGACGGGGACTCCTCGACCCAGCGGCCGATGATCCCACCCACGAGCACGCCACCGAGGGCGCCATAGCCGAGCCCTTCGTATGGGGTGGTGTCCGTCTGCCCGCGGACGAGCATCTCGGTACCAGCCCCAAACCCCGTACCGATGAACCCGCCCGAGTGCGCGACAGCGGCCCCGCCGGTGGCCATCCCCGCAAAGCTCAAAGAAATGGAGGCGAGGGAGATGCCAGCCAACCCGCTCCCGATCCCCCACGCGTAACGGTCCGACTCGGGCTGGACGTTTCGCCCCTTGGCGAGCATCAGTCCCCCGAACGTCGGCCAGGTCGCACCCGCGGACATGTACCACGCGTCCCCAAGGCCGACGTCCCACTCCTCGGCGATGATGAGCGAACCGCCCAGGCCCACCCCGGTTCCGAGTGCCATCAAGGGGTACGTCAACCGTGCGTCGTCGGACCCGCTGGACTTCTGCAGTGAGTAGCCGACGAAACCACCGAACACGGCGGCGTGCATGGCAAGGACGGCGCGCCCCTCGGAACGACGGTCCTCCAGGTCCTCAGCGGCGGCGACGACGCCGGGCGGGGCACCCTGGACGGCAGGCTGCTTCTTGCCCGCGTTGACGAGGTCTCTCAGCATCACGACGGCGCGCACTTGGAAGTCCTCGGCAGCCACGGTTTCGGTGCGAACCATCGCGTGGTCGGCCCCCGGAGCCACGAGCAGCAGGCGCAGGACGAGGTCGCCGCCCTCGAACTCGAGGCGAGGAGACAGGTGCCACAGCACGGAGTGCCGTGCGCGCGCCAGCAGGGCCCGCTCCGAAGCGTCCAAGTCAGACCCCGTACGAGGTGCAGACAGGTCGACCACGAACCCGAGGTCCTGGGCCGTGTCGCTCAGAAGGCCGTCGAGCTCGCGAGCCTTGTTCCACAACAAGCCGTCCGCCAAAGCCGGACGTCGCAACGCGGTGGGAGATGGCAACTCACCCGTGGGGGTCAGCGTCGGCAGGATGACGATGCCAGCCTCTTGCTCGACGGACGGGGAAGGAGGCGGCGGCTGTGCCTCGGAAGACCGGGGCGCACAGATCCCAGCGCACGCAAAGCCGATCAGCCCCGCGCGCGCGACCCGCCTCAGAACATCACGATGCCATTGAGCCACAGGTCCACCACGCTGACGTCGTCGACCTTGAACCGGTGTCCGACCTGGTTGATCACCGGACGGTAGTTCGGGTTGGGAATGCCAGTGGCGCTGAACGTGGAGGTATCGCCCACGCGAGACACGTTCCGGCAGGGGCCCGCCTTCGCCACGTCCTTCTTGAAGTCCGGGTTGCAGGGCTGGTCCATCGTCACGAAGTGCGGCTGGACGTACATGTACCCGAAGCCGAGCTGGAACTTGACGTACTCGCCCGCTTGCCAGGTGACGCTGCCCGAGGCCCTGAACTTGCCATGCGCCTGCACGTCCGTCAGGCCGGTGAAGTAGACCTTCTGGGAAGCTGGGTTGACCACGGAGGGATAGGTCTGGCTGGTGGCCGGGTCGGGGTTGCGCTGGTAGGAGGCGTAGTTCGGACGACGCAGGGACAGCGCGTCGCTGGAGCCGAGCGCATCGAACAGCTCGCTGTAGTCCCGGCCCTCGGAGCGGTACGCGCCTTCGACGCGAGCATCGAAGGTGAGCCGCTGGAACTGCTCCCTGTTCTCCCAGGGGATGACCATGAGGCCCATGATCATCCAGCCCTCGAGCGGGGGATGGTTGACCAGCGATCCCTCGAGGTCCGTCTGTCCGTAGTCGCTCTTGCTCACGGGGAACTCGAACAGGGCGCGGAACCCGCCGTACGGTTCGACGTACTTGATGCGCCGCGAGACGATGGTGTGAACCTCCAAGCCCGTGGTGCCCCGGCTCACGCCCGCCTTGCGCTCACCGGCCTTGGAGCCCTCGAGCTGGTAGGTCTGACCGTCGGCATCCGTGTGGGCGAAGTTGCCGGCAGTCCCGTCGCGGTTGACGTCCGAGGGGTCCGCGCAACCGACCTGCTTGTTGTCCTGGTTGACGGACGCGCCCGAGTTGCACGCGTGCATGGGCTCGCTGACGTTGAACCTGCCCTCGAACCCGAACAGCCAGGTCGGCTTCGTGGCGTCGCGGGACTGGCTCATGATGTTCACGTCGAGACCCACGGCGAGGTACTCGATGCCCGACCGGTCAGGGGACTCGAAGGGGAGCCGGAAGACCTGCTCGCCAGGGGCGCCCGCGAGCACCACGCTCTGGATCTTGTCGCTGCCGTCAAGTCCTTCGAGCTTGCTCGAATCGTTCAGGATGATGGGCATGCGCAGGTACAAGGCGAGGTCCTTGTACAAGCCCGCGTCGATGCGCGTGTTGAGCCTGGACGTGGAGCCGGAGTACTTGGCGACGTTCATGGTGTCGGCGACGTAGCCTCCGGTCGACAGGGAGCCCTGGTCGATGGAGGTTTCGCGCAACACGTTCGCGTTCTTCCAGGTGTGCTGGTAGCCGAGAGTGATGTGCAGGTCGAAGGGGTCGTCGCCATCGAAGGCGTCGACGACGGCGGTGACCTCACCGGGCTCGTTGAGGACGGGCCGCTCGGTGGCCTTGTAGGGCTCGTCGGCCGAAGCGGACGAGACGGGGAACAGCATGGCGAGCGCAACGAGGGACCCGCATCCCACCGGCACTGTTTGGAGCAATTTCATGGCCTTTGCGCGCATGTCCGTGTCGCGGACGCTAGCGGTGCGGGTGATGGGATGTCAATGAATTAGTCCCGTGCGTCCGAAGTCCTTGGCCGTTCGGCAAAGAGGCGAGGGGGAGCAGCAAGTCCCGCCGAGTCAGGCGGGAACCGGCCTGGGACGGGGCATGAGCAAAGCGTCACCCCTCGTTGCCATGGCCGGGCACGGAATCGATGGGGAGCGTGGGCCGAGCGTAGAGGTCCTCGGTCTCTTCTTCCGAACGAACAGCACTCTCCGCAGGCGAGCCCCCGAAGTCGATGTCGTCGTCGATCGCTGGGTCGCCTTCGATCTCGGGGAAAATCTCGGCGGTGATGTCCTCCGCGTCCATCTCCTCGCGCGCGGACCGCAAATCCTTGGAGGTCCGGTCCAGACGGTCGGCGAGCACACCCAGGAACTGCCAGAGCAGCTTGACGGCCATCTCGTGCTCGGTGCGAAGGATCTCGAAGAAGTCCGATCGCTTGATCGCAAGAATCTCGCTCTTGGACTCGGCCACCACGTCCGCACTCCTCGGCTGGCTGCGGATCAAGGCCATCTCACCGAAGTGCTCCCCCCGCCCAAGCGTGGACAACACAGCCTCGCCCTTGAGCACCTTCACCTGCCCCGACAGCATGATGAACAGCTCGTCCCCGCGGTCCCCGTCGCGAATCACCTGCTGCCCCGGGTCGTAGGGCCGCACCTCCGCCACCTGCATCACGCGCATGAGCTCGCGCTCGGACAGCCTGCCGAACAGCGGCATGCGCATCAGGACCTCGCGCTTGAGCGCCAGCCGCTGGGCCCGCTGCTCGTCCACCGCGGTCCCTTCCCCCACCACCCGCACGAGCACGACCGTGATGTTGTCCTTGCCCCCACGCTCGTTCGCCATGGCAATGAGCGCGCGCGCCGCTTCGTCCCCGTCCGCCACCGCAAGACGCTGCTCGATGTCCTGCAGGGTCTCCACGTAGCCGTGCAACCCGTCGGAACACAGCATGAGCTGATCGCCCGGCAACAGCTCGAAGGAAAGGGTGTCGACCTCCACCTGCTCGTACACACCGAGGGCACGCGTGATGGCGTGCTTCTGCGCCACCTTCTCGATCTGGTCCCGTGTCAGCTTCCCTCGCTTGACGAGCTCGTTGAACACCGTGTGGTCCTCGGTGATCTGCCGGCCCTTGCCGTGCCGCACGAGGTAGATCCGAGAGTCCCCCACGTGGGCGATGAACCCCCGCGTCCCGCACACCAAAAGCAACGACAACGTCGTGCCCATGCCCCGCTTCGCCGCATCCACCCGTGCCTCGTCGTAGATGCGCTTGCACGCTTGCTGCACCGAGAACTCCAACAGGTTGAGCACCTCCTTGGCCGTGACCCGCGACGCCCCCGACGCCCCCGAGCTGAAGTCGTCCAGCAGCGTCCGCTCCTTCTTCACCTCCTCGTGAATCGTCCGCACCGCCAGCGCGCTCGCGATCTCCCCGGCCGCATGCCCACCCATGCCATCGGCCACGACGAACAAGGACAGCTTCTTGTCGACCAGGAAGTTGTCCTCGTTGTGATCACGCTTGAGACCGACGTCTGTCTCGGCGTGAAACTGGATGGATTGGTTCGTCCCCATGCATCGTTCCGTTGGTTGGGGGGCGAGCATACCCAATCAAACGCAAGCGCGCGAGCCCGGCGCGACATCGAACCCTCCGTGCGTCCGAACGTCAGGCGTCGATTTGCTGGCTCTCCTGCGGCTCTCCGCGTTCGGATCTGCCCTTGTCGGATGGGGCGGGAGCGGCAGGACGACGACCGGCGGCGAGGGCACGGAACTCTCGCAGCTCCTTGAGAATGGTCTCGATGTTGACCTCGTTCTTGAGGTTCACCTTGAAGTCCGTCTCGGCTTCCTTCCGGTCCTTGGCAGCCTGGCGGTTCTGGCTCATCACGATGAGCGGCCCCTGCAACGCCACGAGCACGGCGAGCAACAAGTTGAAGAACTGGTAGGGATAGCTGTCCAGGGCGTCCGAAAAGACCAGACCGGGCACGTTGATCATGACCCAGCCCACCGTCAGCCCGGAAAGGATGAGGATGAACGTCCAGCTCCCGTTGAGCTCCGCCACCCGATCCGCCAGGCGGTCCGCCCAGCCCATCCCCTTCTCGAACTCCTCGATCACGTTGCGCGCAGCCCGCTCGCTCAGCATCGCGTTGGTCTGACGCAGCCGGTCCGCCATCGTCCGAAGGATCGCCATCGCAGCCCGCGGACGTCGCTCCAAGTAGGCGGTCAGCACGTCCCGCCCCAGCTCCAACAGCACCGTCTCCGCCTTGGCCTGGGCGCTCGCGCTCCGCGGCTTGTCGTCGAACAGCGCCACCTCGCCGAAGTACTTGCCGACGGACAGGTCGGCCAGAGACACGCGAGTGGCCGGATCACCGGGCAGGTGGATGTTCACCACCCCCTCGGCCACCAGGTACATCGTGTCGCCCGCTTCCCCCGCCTCGAACACGATCTGGCCGGAAGAGAAGGTGCGCTCCTTGAGCTCGGAGGCCAGGTCTTCGATGTCCTGATCATCGAGTCCTTCGAACATCGGAATGCTGCGGAGGAGGTCTGCCCTGTTCTTCACGACGGGCCAAGTGTGGCGCGCCTTGCGCGCGCTTGCAACGGGTTGCGACGAGTCCTGATCCGGAGCGAAGCGACGGACCCAGGGATCAACCTCTGGATCTTGCTCGACGAATGGCAAGGCGGCTTGCCACCAACACGGTGGGCGGCGCGTGAGAGGGCTCCTTCCCCCGAAGGTTCGCGAAGGTTCGGGGGAAGGCTGGGATGGAGCCGTACCTCCGGATCCGGGACGAGTCCCCCTTTCGTTCCTGCGCTGATGTGCTAGACGACGCGCGTGAACGGTCCCGAAGGAGCACAGGTAGAAGCGGCGCTTCATGTCCTCGACCATGCCGCCGCGCGCGCGGAGGGCAGGTTGGTGGAGCCTCCGAGCATCATCGCCCCGCCGGACTTCGAGCACGCCGCACGAATCGCCATGCAGGAAGTGCGCGGAAAACTCGACCGCGTCCTGATGGGCGAAGACCCCGAGTCCGGCCTCGACGCGCTCCTCGAAAATGGCGCCCTCTCCGTGATGCTCCCCGAGGTCAAGGCGCTCGTCGGCTTCGGCGACGGGGAGTGGCGGCACAAGGACGTGTGGAAGCACACCAAGCAGGTGGTTCGCCAAGCCGAGGCCCGCATCGAAGTGCGCTGGGCCGCCCTGCTGCACGACGTCGGCAAGGTCAAGACGCGAAGCGTCACGCCCGACGGCCAAGTGCACTTCTTCGGACACGCCGAGCTCGGCGCACGCATGTTCGATCGGCTCGAAAAGCGCCTGCGGATCTTCGGCCACGAGCCTTCCCTGCAGAAGAGCGTCCGATTCCTCATCCTGCACCACCTGCGGGCCAACCAGTACGAGCCGAGCTGGACCGACAGCGCGGTGCGACGCTTCGCCCGGGAAATGGGCGCGGAGCTGGACAACTTGCTCTGCCTGTCGCGCGCGGACATCACCACCAAGCGCGCAGAGAAGAAACGTCGCGGCCTCCAACAGATCGAAGACCTCTCCGCACGCATCTGCGAGCTGGCTGAGCTCGACGCTCACGTCCCTCCCCTGCCCTCCGGCGTCGGAAACGACATCATGGAAGCCTTCGGCATTCCCCCGTCGCGCCTGATCGGCGACATCAAACGCGCCCTCGAGCTCGCCGTCGAACAAGGCGAGCTCCCAGGTCACGAGCCGTCGGAGTTCTACGTCGAGTACCTGCGAGAACACAGGGATCGGTTCAACATCCCCGCGTGACGAGACCCCGAACCCGTCCGTGGTACACTCCCCCGTCCGGAGGTGTCCATGAGACTTCGTTCGCCAAGAACCTGGGCTTGGGTCGGGCTTGCTTGTTCGCTCGCCATCGCGTGCGGCGGGGATGACGAGAATGGAGGCTCCGCCTCAGGAGGCTCCGGCGGCTCCAGCGGCTCCGGCGGCGCAAGCCAGGAGGCAGGCCCGGACGCGTCCGGAGGAAGCAGCGCGACGGCCGGCAGCGGAGCGTCCGCGGGCTCGGGTGCCACCGCAGGCTCCTCCGGCAGCGGAGGAGCGAGCGGCTCAGCCGGCGCCCCCGGCTCGTGCTCCCCCAACGCAACCGAGACCTGCGACTGCACCGACGGGGTCGGCTCCATGAGGTGTGCCCCGGATGGCAGCGGCTGGTCCGCATGCACCTGCACCACCTACGGGATCGAGCTCGCCGTCAGCCTCACCGGAAGCGACAGCGCCTCGGGAAGCCCAGCCGCCCCCTTCGCCACCCTCGAACGCGCCAAGCAGGAAGTGGCTTCCCTCGTAGCCCAAGGCCTCCCAGATGGAGGCGTCGTCGTCTGGATTCACGACGGCTTCCATGCGCTCGACGCCACACTCACCCTCGGCGCCTCCGAGTCCGGCTCCGCCAACGCCCCCATCGTGTGGCGCGGCGTCCCGGGCGAAACACCCAGAATCGCGGGCGGCAAACAGGTGCCCACCACCTCGTTCACCCCCGTCTCCTCCACGGCGCCCGTGTACTCACGGCTCGACCCCACCGCACGGGACCACGTCCTGCAACTCGACCTCTCCGCCCTCGGCATCACGGACTACGGCGTCCTCGAGCGACGAGGATTCTGTCGCCAAGCCGACCGATCCGCCGTTGAGCTGTTCGTCAACGGCGAGCGGCTCCCCCTGGCCCGATGGCCCGACGCCTCCGCCCACGACCTTCCCTCGGACATCGAGAACGCTAATGCGGTGACTCTGTTCGGTGCCCCTTCCCCCGACGTCACCGGCCCGTACGTGAAGACGGGCACGCAAGACGGCGTCTCTTCGTTCGCGCGCGACGGGCTGGTCGGCGGACTGCAATACAACCTGTACAGAAGGACCTGGGACTACGAGGGCAGCACCCACACGGCCTGGTTCCTTGCGACCCAGGAGACAGGATACCCCGGCAACGAGAACCCTTGGTGGAGTCACTACGCACACACGCTAGGGACCATGGACCCGTCGAACGGCGCCGTGGGACAGGTCTCCACCCACGACCCCGAAGCGATCAACCGAGGGTTCGCCCCCGTGCTCGAGGCGCTCTCGGACACGGCGTGGCGCTACGCCGGGGACCGCCCCTCCCGCTGGTCCGACGTCGCCGACCTGCGCTTCCACGGGTTCTGGAAGTATGCCTGGGCCGACTGCCACGTGGCCGCTGCGAGCATCGACACCACCACGCGCACGGTCACCTTCGCGGAATCCCCAGGCTACGGCGTAACCGAAGGACAACCTTGGTACGCCTACAACATCCCCGAGGAAATCACCGAGGCAGGCGAGTGGTGGATCGATCGCACCCACGGCATGCTCTACCTCTGGCCCCCCAGCGGGTTCGACGGAGGCGACGTCGTGATCTCGACGCTGCCGGACACGGTGATTCGCTTCGACGACGCGAGCTGGGTGACGGTCCAGGACGTGACGATCGAAGCGGGGCGGGCCAACCTCGTCCATGTCGATGGGGGCGAGCACGTGTCTCTCGTGGGCGTGACCCTGCGACACGCCGGCACCAACGGCGCCGTCCTCTCGGGCTCGAACCACCGTGTCGATCACGGCAACCTGTACGGCCTCGGCAACGGCGGCGTCCGCGTGAGCGGGGGCGATCGCACGAGCCTGCTGCCCGGCGCGACCGTGGTGGAACACTCCCACTTCCATAAGTTCGGCCAGTGGGAATGGACCTACCGCCCGGCCGTCAGCCTGAGCGACGTCGGCCACGTGGTGCGCCACAACGTGATCCACGACGCCCCCCACTCCGCGATCCTGTTCGGGGGCAACGAGCACGTGATCGAGAAGAACGAGATCTACGAAGTGTGCCAGTACTCCAGCGACGCTGGCGCCATCTACACCGGCCGGGACTGGGGCTATCGCGGCAACGTGGTGCGCCACAACTTCATCCACGACGTGGCGACGAACTTCGAGGGCTACGGCGTGCACGGCGTCTACCTGGACGATTGCGTGAGCGGCATCCGCGTCGAGGGCAACGTGATCTACCGGGTCTCCGGCCACGCGATCCAGCACGGTGGGGGACGCGACAACGTCATGGTCAACAACGTGCTCGCCCGGTGCGGGGACGCCCTGTCCGCCGACAGCCGTGGGGCCGAATGGCCCGGCTCGCCCAACAACATCCCCGGAGACAGCTGGAACTTGCTCGAGAAGCTGCAGAAGGTCGGCTACCAGAACGAACCCTGGGCGTCGCGCTACCCTGCGTGCGCGGCCATCCCCAACGACTGGGACGCCATCATCGCCCCCGGCGCCATGTGGCGCCACCCGGAAGGCTGCGTGTTCTCGAGGAACGTCGGGTTCACCAACACGAGCTGGATCCGCGCCTCCGCCGAGACCCTGGACGTCTATGCCGAGATGGCAGACAACCTCGAAGACGTCGACCCGAAGTTCGTGGACGAGGCGAACCTCGACCTGTCGCTGCAGCCCGACTCACCGGCCTACGACCTGCCCGGGTTCGAGGAGATTCCTTTCGGCGAGATTGGGATCGATCCGTAGGCTATCCGCCCTTCAATCCAACCCCGGCACCAGCATAGCCACCATCCGAGCGGGCTCGGAAACCTGCTGCTCCACGAAGAACCGTTCCGCCTCGGCACGGTGAGCCGCACCCTCGTCGCCGCCAACCAACATCCCCAGCCGCCACCGTGCCGCGGCAGCGAATAGACGCATGCGCTGCCCCTCCAGCGAGTCGACACCAGCCCGCAGAAGCTCGACGGCACGCGATCGATCCTCCCTCTGCAGCGCCACCGCAGCGGCCAGCGGCAACGCGAGCGCCCGCGCCCACGGGGCTCCCTGCCGCGACAACCGTCGCACATGCCTTCTCGCCTCGGACAGAAGAGCACCACGGTCGGATGGCCGTCGTGCCGCGGCGGCCAGCGCGGCTCGGGCGCGAAGGTGATCGGCTTCGATGCGGACCGACGGGATCATGAGCAGCAACGATCGATTCAGCCCACGCCAGTTGGCGGCCACGCGTCGATGTGCCGCAGCGGCCTGTCCGTCGTACAAGTCCACCTGCGTCTCGGCCAGGAACGCGTAGTAGTCCCGAAGGTAGTACCGGTCGCTGGACCAAGATTCCGTGGCTTCGCGGATCATGCGTCGGGTGACGTCCGCCCCATGAACGTTGAGGTGAGCGACGTTGGCTAGACCGAGAAACGTGCCCGCTGCGGCGTACCGGTCTCCGCGATCGACGGCATCGGCGTGCAGGGGCATGACCCGGCGGGTCAGCTCGCCCAGCTCCCCGAGGTAGTAGAGCGACCACAGAACGAAGAACCGGAAACTGGTTCTCTCCCAGACGCTGCCTCCCCTGGACGTGAACACTTGGTCTGTCGACTCGAAACGTGCGAGGGCATCGGCCCAATCGCCTCGCATGAACGACGCACATCCGTGGGCGCTCTGGACATAGGCGTGCGTGAGAGGCTCTCGCTCGTCGACGAGCGACTCCATGGCGGCATGGAGCTTCGCGACGTAGGAGGCCGGGAGGCCGGTGTTGGCGGCGTAGCTGGCTTCCATCCAGAGGGCGCGAATCACGCGCGAGCGCTCACCGAGGTCCAGCGCCAGCCCGACGAAGCGGGTGCTGAAGTAGGCTCCTCGCACGGTGTCGATCATGGCGAGGCCTTGCGAGATGGCGTTGCAGACATCGGCTTCGATGAGCCCATGGGTCGGCAGGCGGCTCAGCTCCTGGACGTGGAAGCCAAGACCGCGCATGCGCAGACGCAGGCGCTGCCAGAGCAGAGAAAGCAGGGAGCCCACTGTGGATTGGGGCAACCTCGCGCCCAGGGTCGCGAGAACCTCCTGGACCACGTGCATCCCGAGCTCCACGTGCCCGGAGCGGAGAAGCTGCTCGGCAGAACGACGCTTGAGCTCCAAGGCCTCGGTGCAAGACGCCCCGGACACGGCCAGCTGATAGGCTTGCGCCGACTCGGGGCCCCGCCCGGCGTTGGCCAACGCCTCTCCCAGCTTGACGCGGATCTGCCGCACGGTTTCGGCTTGCGCGCCCGTTCGCGGTTCCGGCCAATTCTCGAGGGCGCGACGGTACAGCTCCGCAGCGCGCTTGAAGGCCAGGGTTCCGGCCGCGCGTTCTGCCGCCTCGACGGCGTACTTGGCCGCCTCGTCGGAGCGCCCCGCACTCTCGAGGTGGAACGCGAGCCGCTCGGGTTCGGCGCTGCCCGCTGCGATCATGGCGGTCGCGAGCGCGTCGTGCCAGGCGCGGAGGCTGGTGTTCTCGGTCTTCGCCAGCACCGCTTCTCGAACGCGGTCATGGTAGGCCTCGATGGTGTGGTCCAAGCTCGGCCCGCCGGTGCGAACCAATCGCGCCGTGCGCAGCCGGCCCGCGAGCCTGAACATCTCCGCCTCGCCGATCCCCGCGGCTCCCGCGATCACCCGTTGGGTCACGGGACTCGCGGCAACCGCCACCAGCTCCACCAAGTCCCTCGCCCCGCGGTCAAGCTCGCAAATTCGAGCCCAAAGGGCGTCATCCAGCCGCAACCCCGCGCCCATCTCCTCCGTGTCCTCGAGGCGTAGTCCCCTCGCATGCTGGACGAGCTCGCGAATGAACAGGGGATGCCCGGCGCTCTCACGCGCGATCTGTTCCGTGCGCTGGCGCGCGCTGCCGCCGGCGGGCTGCTGCTCCGGCGCCAGAGCCTCGGCAAGCTGCCGCGATTCTTCCGCGGTCAACGGGCCCAGCTCCACCACCTCCGGTCGCTCCGGGAAGGCCTCGAGCAACTCGCTCACGGCTCGCTCCCCTTCCCTCCCGTCGCCCGCCGTACGCATCGCAGCCAGCAACAGGAGCTTCGGCGCCTCCGGGGGCTGAAGCAGCACGCGCAAGAGCTTCTTGCTGTCCTCGTCGGCCCACTGCAGGTCGTCGATCGTGACGACGAGGACCTGCGTGTCGGCCAGCCGGACCAGCAGCTCCCGCAACGCGCGGAACGCCAGGCTGCGAACCTCCTGCAGATCCTCCACCTCGAACCGGATCGCCGGAGCGTCCCGGAAGCACGCCACGCGACCGAGTACCGGAAAGAGACGAAGCAACAACGAGACGTTGGCCGGCGCCAGACCTGCCAAGGCCGTCGGCGACCTGCCCGCCAGCTGCTGGCTGAGAGAATCCACGACCTCGTCGAGCGCCTTGTACGGAACGGATTCCCGCTCGTAGCACCGCCCGTGCAGCACCATCGCCCCAGGCTCGCGAGCGATCAGCTGCCGTGCGAAAGTGCGCAACAGCTCGCTCTTTCCGAGGCCCGAATAGCCACGCAGAAGCACGCTCGAAGCCTTGCCCGCGACCACCGCGGCGTACGCTTCGAACAGCGCGGCGAGCTCGCGCTGTCGCCCCACGAAGGTACGGGTCGGCAACACGGCAGCGGACGGGCGGCGTGCCCTGTGTCCAGGGTGACCGTGACGGGCCACACGAAGCACCTGCTCGGCCCCAGGGCGCCGCGCCGGTTCACGGTCCAGCAGCGATACACACAGATCCTCCAGATCGGAAGGAACCCCTGGCACGACATCGCTCGGTCGCCTCGGGGCGGTGAGCTGCTTGTCCGTCAGCACCTTCAACGCGCCCCCGGAAAAGGGCAGCTGCCCGGTGAGCGCCTCGAAGAGCATCACCCCGACGCTGTACCAGTCCGTGGCCGGTGACACCTCCTTGGACGCCGCCTGCTCGGGCGCCATGTAGTCGATGGTACCGAGCGGAAAGAAGTGCTCGGCCGACTTCTGACCCGGCTCGGGCTGCGTGACCAACCCGAAGTCGAGCACGACCAACCGCCCCGCAGACTCCACGAGCACGTTGCCGGGCTTGATGTCGCGATGCACGCGACCGGCTGCGTGAATCGCCGCAAGCCCATCGGCAAGCTGGGCGAGGCAAGCCCGAAGCCGGGCCTCGTCGAAGGAACGCCTCTCGTGGGCGGGGTCGTCACCTGTCGGCTCGACCTTGGGTGAATGGCTCTCCGTACCTGAGCGCCCGTCATCTCGCCAGGGAAGCCGCTCGTCGATGCCCGTGTCGTTCGCCTCACCGGTGATCGCACAGGTTCCTTGGTCGCGAACGTGGGAGATCAGGTCGACCCCCTCGATGAGCTCCATGGTGAAGAACCATTGCTCGTGGTCGTGGAAGAGCTCGCCCAGAGTCACGAGGTTGGGGTGCTGCATGTCCTGCAACGCCCGAAACTCGTTCTTGAGCCGGAGCAGCGCCCCCGGGTCCTCACTCTGCAAGGTCTTGAGCGCGAGCTTCTCCCCACGCTGTCGGTCGTATACGGCGTAGACGATTCCCATGCCGCCACTTCCGAGCTCCGACAGCATGTCGAAGCGCTCGTGTTCCGGAAACAAAGCTTGGCTCGGTCGAAGCATGAGGTTCGAACACCCGCGGTGGGCGAGCATATCACGTCGCCCACGGCCCCCGTACGCGAACACCCCCGCCCCGCCGGGACGACCGATGCGGGGGAATTCGTTCCGGTGCCGTGGTGCTCGAACCTCGCCCCCCGAACGATGGCTCCAGGTGGTACCCTCGTCGAGACCGTACGCAGAGAGCCCGCCATGACCGAAGCGCTGCCGATCCAGCACACGAACAGAATCCACCCCATCGGGACAGGACTGACCTCGGCTCTCCGGCCCCGCTGGGGCCTGGTCGGGGTCGCCCTGCTGGTGGCCCTGGGCAACTCGCCCGCCCACGCGCAGCCCAGGGACGAGGACGCTGCGCTGCTGGGCGCGCAAGCGCAAGAGCCCTTCCGCAGAGGGATGGCGCGCTTTCACAGCGGTCAGTTTGCCCAAGCCCGTTCTTCCTTCCTCTCGGCCTGGACCCTCGAGCCACACTGGACAATCGCCCTGGGCCTCGGAGATTGCTGCTTGAAGATGGGACGGCACCGGGAGGCCGCCGAGCACTTCGACTACGCCCTGCGCACGATGCCCCCCGGACACCCCAGCCGCCCCGCCGCCGAGCAGGCCATGACGCGCCTTCGCCCCCGCCTGGCTGCCCTGCACATCGAAGTCGATCGCGACGGCGCAGAGCTCTGGGTCGACGGCATACCGCTCGGCACCTCTCCCAGACAGGGGCCCGCCTACGTCGAGCCCGGTCCACGCAGGGTCGAAGCCCGCTATCCCGGAAAGGATACTTCCACACTCGTCGACGCCGTCGCTGGCGCCACCCACCCCGTGCGCCTCTGGGTCGACACCCCCGCCCCCGACCTCGCCGCAGACGAGCCCGTCACCACGACCGTCACGGTCACCCGCGAGCCCGAGTCGTCGAGTACGAAAACGATCCTCTGCTGGACAGGCCTGGGCCTCACCGCCGTGGCGGCCGGCGTGGGGGTTGCGTACACGCTGTCGGCCGAGTCCGACGACACGCAGACGCCTGCGACGATCGCGTGGGTCTCTGCGGGGTTGCTGCTCGGGACGACCGGAGCCGTGTACTTCGCGTGGCCGGACGAAGAAGGAGGGACGGCAGCGAGCGAGAGCCCAAGCCGGGCAACTTGGTCGCTGGCGCCGGTGGTTCTGCCGGGCGGGGCAGCCGTGTCGTGGCAAGCGCGCCTCCCTTGATGGGCTCGCGCACTCTCACTCAAAGCGTGGCCAGCTCCACGTGGGCGGGTCTCGCGTCCAGCCGTCTCGCCCTCCCCTCCCCGTCCGGCCAGTACACGACATACAACACAGCACGGTAGTCGATGTGCCGGAATGTGGAGCGCACGGGGCGAAGCATGGGATTGGCATCCATCAACCCGAGGGACAGGTAGGCGAGCTTGCGCAAGCGGGCCTCGTGGAGCGCGCGCTCGAGCATCGCCACAAGCACCGAGGCATCGTCCCCGTCGACGGCCACATGGGACAGACAGGCCTGGGGAATCGGCTCGCCCACCGCCGGCAATCGGGGAATGGCGGCCACCCGGGACACGGCGTTGACCAGCGGTCGGACCACGCGGAGCGTACGGTCGTAGCCCCTGACGACGTTCTGCTTGAACCCCTGCTGGTCCCAGACGGCAAGGCAGCCCACGACGCGTCCCGAACGCAAGGCCACGAGGAAGCTCTCCGCACAGAGGCCACGACACAACGCGGGATCCGCAAGCGCATCCGCCGTCCAATGAGGCGCGAACTGGTATCGTGCGTAGTTGCGCTGGAGACAGGCAGCGATGTCCGGCAGCATCCCGGCCGTCCCCCGCCGGACCTCAGACCCCCACCCGAGCCGCGACCGCAAGGAGCCACGACGCGGCACGAGCGCAAGCGTGTGCAGCTCGCCCCTCGGACGGTAGCAGGGCTTGGTCGGCCGGTCCTTCTCTAGGATCCGGCGCGCGAGGGCGTTGCCCGCGATGATCGTCGTGATGTACGTCTCCACCGGGTCCGCGACGTGCAACTCCCGCATCTTGGCCCAACCGCCCGCGAGCACGGACTTGCCTCGGAAGGCGGGGTCGATTCGCACCTGGCTCAGGTAGCCCAATCGCCCTACCGCGCCGTCGAGGTAGGCGTCGCGGACCGAACGGCTCGCCAGGCCCGCCACCCTTCCATCCGGATCGCACGCCACCACCGTCTGGTGAACGTCCCCCTCAATCGACGCACCGAGAAAGAAGCTCGGCTCGCGCTCGAAGGACAGGGAGACCCACCCCGGCATCGGATTGTCCCGCAGCAACCTTCGAACCGCCGCGTCGTGGGCCTCGGTGGCCAGCTCGAACTTCATAGGCATGGGGCCATAGCCTCGCCTCGGGGCCGCAGCAAGAGGACGCCTGCCTCACGGATCCGAAGCGAAGCGCCGGAAGGCCGGTCAGCACGGGTCGATTCGGAAACTCATCTCGTCGCCACGCACCTGCCCACCTCCGCGCAAGCAACGAAACGATCTGCAGTTCTCCGCAGAATCTGCGGCCAACTGGCAAGGACATCACTCGGTCACAGTGATGACGATCTCCTGGCTGGCCCGCTCCCGGTACTTGTGGTCCAACCCCACGACCCGGATCAAGCGGGGATACCCCACGCCAAGGAACGTGTACTCCAGCTGCGTCGTCACGTTCGGGTCCCACGGGTCCGAGAGCGGGTACGCGTCCGCAAAGATCTGCACGAAGTCGACGTTGCGGGAGGCCACCTCGAACAGGACGGGATTGCACACGGTCGCGCCGTCCGCCGGCTGCAGGAAGACCACTTTGCCTTCCGGGCCTGCCGGCTCGGGTTCCTCGACCTCCTCAGCCGCGTCCTGCGCATCCTGAATCGCCTCGCCCGCGTCGACGTCCGGCCAGGGATCGGTTGGGATTGCCAGATCGATGGCGGCGTCCTGGGTGTTCGCCTCCGAAGTGGGAGCCGCCTCGGGACCAGCCGCGTCAACCGTCTCTTCAGCTTCCTCCTCGGCCCCGGGAGGAAACTCTGCCAAGGCCGGGTCCGAACACCCGAAAATGAGCCCCAGCCAAGCACAAAGTACGACCTGCAACCCCATACGCTCCATAGCCTCAGCATGTACTCCTTGTCCCAGGAGCGTGCCAGGAAGAATCGCACCCATTACCACATTACACCACGAACGCCGATATGCACCCTGTACGGATTTCGGTCTTCGGCTCACAGCGTTCGTCTCCACGCGCAGCCGCCCCAACGACTCGGCTGCATTTCCCCCGGCGACGATCACAGAATCGCAGCCCGGAGCACGGACGATTCGCAACGGGCGAGAGACCGCGTCCGTTCAGAATTCCCGGTTCCCGGTCCCCTGCTCACCGGTTTGGCCGTTGGCTTTCGGACCCACCTCCCCCCTTGCGACTCTCCTTCGCTCGACTACGCTCACGCCTCCCCATCCCTCGGCCCACATCCCGGAGTCCTCTTGGCCACCTCTTCGCCCTCGTCGATGCACGCTCCCCACCTGCGAGCTTCCATCGTTCGCGAGAGCAGCCTCGACCCCGCCACCCTCGACCGTATGTGGGACCTGTTCTCGACCTACTACGCCGATGTGAGCCGCGACGGTTTCGAGCGCGACCTGAGGGGTAAAGACCACGTCATCCTTCTGCGGTGTGACAAGGACAGGTCCGTGCAAGGGTTCTCCACCATCACGACCTTCCGACGGGTCGTCCATGGCAAGGTCGTGGTGGGCATCTTCTCGGGCGACACCATCGTCGACAAGGCGTACTGGCGACAGACAGCGCTGCAGCGAGCGTTTCTCTCCTACGTCATGCGAGTGAAGCTCAGAAACCCGCATCGTCCGGTGTACTGGTTTCTCATCTCCAAAGGCTTTCGGACGTACCTGTTGCTGGCGAGAAACTTCCCGGAGTACTGGCCTCGCTACGACAAGCCCACCCCGCCATGGCAGGCGGCAATCATCGACGACTTCGCGCGGCTGCGCTTCTCCAAGGCCTGGAGGCCGGACCTGGGCATCCTGCACTTCGACCACCCGGCCGGACGTCTGCGACAGAGTCTGGCCCCCATTGACGACACCGCCCGGGCCCTGCCCGAGGTCCGCTTCTTCGAACAGCGCAACCCTCACCACGCCGCCGGCGACGAGCTCTGCTGCCTAGGCAAAATCGATGGGCACCTGTGGACGAGCTACATGACCAAGCTCGCGCGCCGGTTCCTGCGACGTCCCCCGGGCAAGCCATGAGCGCGCTTGCGCGTCCCTTGCACGCGGGACTCCTGCGGGTCTTGCACGCTGGGTACGAGGCCAGCCTCCTACCCTCCTGGATGCGCTTCCGCGCGGCCGCGGCCTGCCCCGAACAGGCGCAGGCAGCCCGCCTGGCCCTCTTGCTGCGAACCAACGCCCAAACCGCATTCGGTCGGCGTTTCGGCTTCGACCGCATCGACTCGGTACGCGCATACCAGTCCAGCGTCCCCATCTGCCGCTTCGACGCGATGACCCCCTGGGTTCGTCGCGTGGCCCACGGCGAGCCCAACGTCCTCACCCGCGAGCCGGTCCGGATGATGGAAGCCACCAGCGGGTCGACGTCGGCCAACAAGTACCTTCCCTTCACCGACGGCCTGCTCCGGGAGATCGGCGCAGCCACGCACCCGTGGCTCTTCGACCTGTTGCACAGCTGTCCCGGCCTCGCGGGAACACGCTCGTACTGGGCCATCTCCCCGGTCACGCGCTCCGGCCAATCGACGCCAGGGGGAATTCCCATCGGGATCGAGGACGACATCGAGTACTTTGGCCCCCTCGCCCGCTGGGTGCTGGGCTCGATGATGGCTGTCCCTCCAGGGATAGCCCGGATTGCCGACGTGGACCGGTGGCGGTGGGAAACCAGCCGGCATCTGCTGCAAGCCGACGACCTCGGCCTGCTCTCCGTCTGGAGTCCCACCTTCGCGATCCGCCTGATGGAGTGCATCGAAAGAGACCTGGACAGCTTGCTCGCTTCCCTTTCCCCCCTGCGCGCCGCCCAGATCCGCCGCTGCCTCGACCGCACCGGTACCCTGACCGGAGAGTCCCTCTGGCCTCGCCTTGCGGTGGTGTCCAGCTGGGCCGACGGACCCTCGCGCGCGTTCCTCCCTTCCCTACGCCGATGGTTCCCAAAGACACCCCTGCAGCCCAAGGGGCTCCTCGCCACCGAAGGCGTCATCTCGTTCCCCCTCTGGGGGCACGAAGGTTCCGTGCTCGCCGTCGCAGGACACTTCCTGGAATTCGTCGATGCACAGCACCCCACCCGAACCCCGTTGCTTGCGCACGAGTTGCGTGAGGGCATGATGGTCTCCCCCGTGCTCACGACCTCGGGAGGGTTGTATCGCTATCACCTGCAGGACGTGGTCCGGTGCCTTGGGAAGTACGAGGCAGTGGCCCGCGTCCGGTTCGAAGGGCGACTCGACTGCGTGAGCGACCTGGTGGGAGAAAAGCTCGACGCGCGGGTGGTGGGAAGGGCCCTGGAGCGCGGGGCACGAACCACGGACACCCAGTGGGACTTCGCCATGCTCGCCCCCGCCCTCGGCACCCCTCCCTCCTACACCCTCTACCTCGAAGGCACCTGCCAAGCCGCCGACCGCACGCGAATGGCCGCCCGGGTGGAACACTTCCTGATGCAGGGAGCGCACTACGCCTACTGCCGGAAGATCGGCCAACTCGGGCCCGTGCACGCCGTCGCCGTCCGGGGCGGGGCCCGCGCGCTCGAGCGACGCCGCATCGCCGAGGGCGGCCGCCTCGGAGAGCTCAAGCCCTCCCCCCTGGACCGTCGCACCGGCTGGGACCCGTTCTTCGCGACCGGCGATTAAGCAGAATCACACGGAGCCGATGCCGAACGGGTGAATCTCGAACGGACGGAGTTGTGCCCATGCGTCAGGCGCGCACCAACCCCCACTCCTTCTGTGCCTTCTGTGCCTTCCGCGTCCTCTGTGGTTCTCTGAAAGGCGATCAGGACCCAGGGCGCTCCAGCCGCGTCACGACGAATACCTCGCAAGACCCCCCGCCCGAGTCCTCCCGAGACAAGGACGATCGCCACCTCCAGCCGTCGCTGCCACGTATCTCCACGAGATAGCCTTCGAGGTAAAGGCTGTCGTGCTTGTCGACCCCGCTGAGGGCGGACTTCACCTTCGAAGATGCCGGAATGATGTGCATGTTGGCGCTATGTCGGATGATCTCACCGACGGCGATGGGCGGGCCGCCAGCGCCCCAGCTGTAGTGATACCATCTCCCGTACTGCTCGATGTCAAGCTTACCGTAGACCGCCGAGTCGCTCATGGGTCCCCACCCGAGGGCGAGATCGTAAGGGGCCAGATCGGACTCCCGGCCGAACCAGTATCGCTCCTTCGCAAGCACACGAGCGGCGAGGGAGAACGACGCGAGGGCTTCGAACTGATAGTCTCCCAGCCTCTCCGTCTTGGGCTCGGGCAGGGGGGACTGCACCGGAGCGTCCGGGGCGACGACGCCCGGGGGAGGCAATGAATCCCCGCAGGCAGGCAGCAGACAGGCCAGCATCAGCCCCGTCCAGAAGCGAGGCATGGCCCGACTCATGTCCCCACCAGGTTCCCGAGCCGGTCGGCGTACACGATGAAAAGGTAGTAGATCACGAACCGCGGGATCCGCAGGGTGCAGACGGCCGCAATCCGCTTCGGATCCATGCGCGCGAGTCCTGCCAACCAGCACGTGACCGAAAACGGAATGGGTGTCACCGCACCCAGCGCAACCGCCCAGACCCCGTATCGCTGAATCACCGGGCGCTGCTCCTCGAGCATGCGTCGCGCGCGAGGCCCCAGCCACCTCGTGCCAAGGGCCCTGCCCACAAAACTCCCCGCGATGCCTCCGCACGTGGACGCTACCCCTGCCAGCGGGACAAGCCACGTCCAGGACTCTGCCAGGGCACCCTTAGCGATGACGACGAGAAACAGGTCCGGCGGGAGAGGCGAGATGATGGTGTCGGTGAGAGCGACGCCGAGCAGCATTCCGGCAACCCCAAGCCGGTCCGTCACCCACTCCGACGCCGTCACCATGTGGGACTCGAGGTAGGCGCCAGCCAACCCCACCACCACGCCCAGCACCAGAATCCCCACGATCGTACGCACCGTCAGACGTCGCAGGTAGCCCGGGTCGATCCCACCGTCGCTCGCGGCAGGGTCTCGCGCGTCATCGGGGAGAGACGGATCGCTCATCGCCTGTTCTCTTAAGACCTCTCCAAGAAAGCGCCAGGCCCTCAGTCACATGCCCCCGTGGACGAGCCGAACACGGAGCAAGCCACGCAGCGCTCCTCCGCACCGCACGTTCCCTGGGTGAACAGCCACGCGAAGGGGCTGTTCACGAAACAATCCGGTAGGCACGCCCCCGCCCCCAAGATTCCCGCACTGCAAGTCGGGAACGTGTACGTCGGGTCCACCAGCTTGTCCGTCGGTGCACAGGCCCACGCATCCTCACAGCTCTGCTGCTCGAGGACCGTTCCCGCGGGCACCAGGCTCTCCGGAACACACGTGCCCCTGTCCACACCCCCGGTCGAACAGCAAGGCGGAAACGTGTAGGGCGGCTCCGCCGGCACATCGCCGTTCAGCTCGCAAATCCCCGTCGATACGCCCGTGATCGGGTCGTAGCAGGGGGCGCACCGGTGGGTCGACTCGCACGAGTCCTGCGGAAAAATGGCCGCATTCTGCTGGATCGCGGGCAAGCACGCCGCCATGCAACGCCCTTCCCCTCCCCCGACGGAATCACAATCGTCCGGGATGAACGTCGCGCCCAGCAACTCCGTCGGCAAACACAGCGCGGACGCGTCGGCGCACGTGTCCTGCCCAAGCATCGACTGCTGTTCGGTCGGTACCATCGCCGACGGGACACACGCGCCGACACCGTCGCAACACGGCTCCAGAGGCTTGGGGGGCTCGGTGGGCGCGTCGCCGTTGATCGCACAAACCCCCGTGGGGTCGGAGGTGAACGGGTCGTAGCAAGGCACACAACGCTCCGTCGCCTCGCAGCTGTCCTGGGGGAGCATGTCCTGCATCGCCTCCACGTCGGGCAGGCAGGTCGGCAAGCACCGCCCCTCGGCGTCGTTCAGCGAGCGGCAGTCATCCGGCACCGAAGCCGGGTCGAGCAGGACGGTGGGAGCACAAAGGTCCGAAGCCCCGGTGCACGTGTCCTGTCCGAGAAGGGACTGCTGGCTCGCCGGCACCATGCTCGCGGGGATGCACTTGCCCTCACCGTCGCAGCACGTGTCGAACGTCTTCGGGGGTTCGACGGGGGAGTCGCCGTTGAGCTCACACACTCCCGTGGAAACCGCCGTGAGCGGGTCGTAGCAAGGCACGCACAGATGCGCATCCGCACAAGTGTCCTGCGGAATCACGCCAGCCATGGCCCCGACCCCGGGCAGGCAAGACGGCAGACACCGCCCTTCCGCATCGCCCGTGGACCGGCAGGAATCCGGGATGAACGTCGGGTCTGTGAGGTCCGTGGGGACGCAGAGCATCGACGCGTCGGTGCACGAGTCCTGTCCGAAAAGGGACTGTTGCTGGGAGGGCACGAGGTTCGAAGGCGTGCAGAGACCGATGCCGTCGCAGCAGGTGGACAGCACGACCGGTGGCTCCACGGGGCCGGTATCACAGGACAGGGAGCACACGCCCGTTTCCTCGCCGGACAAGGGGTCGAAGCAGGGAACGCAGCGCTCCGCTGTCTCGCAGGAGTCCTGGGGGAGCCAGTCCGCCTGGGCCGCCACGTCGGGCAGGCAGGTGGAGAGGCATCGCCCTTCGGCGTTGGACAAAGATCGGCAGGAAGGCAGCAGGAAGTCTCCACCGCTCGCGATGATGAAGTCCGGCACGCACTTGCTGGTGGCGTTGCAGTCCGCGAACAGGTCGGTCTGCCCGGCAGGGAGCAGGGCGGAAGGGACACAGTGGGCCTCTTCGCACGACGTGCAGGCCGGAAAGAGATTCGGGTCGATGACGGGAGGTCCCGCGTGCACGCAATCGTCGACGTCGGGTTGCACGTCGTCAGGGGCGTCCGTGCTGGCATCCGAGCCGCCGGTACCGGATGTCCCGCCGGGCCCATCGAGGCTCGCGTCTGGGCCCCCGTCCTCGGTCGCACCGCCACTGCCGCCGGTGGCGCTGTCACCTCCCCATCCTCCAGCGGCGTCGGGAGCGCTCGTCCCTCCGCTTCCGCCCTGGCCCGGGTCGGACAGTTCAGCCTCGCTGTCCCCACCACAGCCCCCGAGCCACATCGCGGTGAGGGAAAGAACCCCCGCAAGACCTCGCGTCCATCCACGCACCGCTTGTGACTTCATGGTCCTGTCCTCCACGTTTCCTGCGACGTACCTGACGGCGAGCGTTCATGGTAGCACCGTTGGAGGCGGGCGTTCGGGTCGGAAAGTCTGGGGTCCCGGGGACAAGTCTGCTAGCTCCTTGGCGTTCGCTTTCGCTCTGCGCAAGCAACCTTGGAAAGGATCGGAGGGGCCGAGAGCCATGAGAACGGTGTTCGTGGGGGGTGGACGAGGCTGCCGCGCCGTGCTCGAGCTCGTGGTGCAAAGACGCCTCGCCACGCTCAGTCTCGAGATCCTAGGCGTTGTCGACCGAGACCCCTTCGCCCCCGGCATGGTCTTCGCCCGGCAAAACCACTGGCGCACCTTCACGAAGCTCGACGACGTCATCGCACTCCCGGGCCTGGAGCTGATCATCGAGGTCACGGGGCTCGAGAAGGTCCGCGACGAAGTGCACCGGCGCGCCCCCGCCGGCGTGCGCGTCATGGACCACACCATGGCGCGCGTGTTCTGGGATCTCGACGAGGTGGCACAAAACCTGCGCGACCAGCTCGCCGAGAAGACCAAGCTGGAAGCCGACATCCGCGAGGACCGACGAAGCCTCCAGCACATCCTCGACTCCCTGCCGGACGCCGTGATGGTCGTCGACGAGTCCGGAAAGATCGAGCGCGTGAACCGTCGCTTCGAGCGGCTCACCGCGCTTCGTATCCACCAGGTCGTGGGCAGAAGCTGTGCCGAAGTCTGTTGCCGTAACGAGGACTGTCTGCGCGACGGCGTCGCGGAAGACTGTCCCCGCAAGCAAGTGCTCGACAGCGGTACGCCCCTCACGGTCGTCCGACAGCACAGCTGCATCGGCGTGCTCGAGGGCGACCGCGAAGCGTACTTCGAGGTGACCGCGAACCCGATCCGCTCCACCGCAGGAAAGCTTCGCGTGGTGATCACGTCGCGAGAGGTGACCGAGCAGGTCCTGCTCACGCGCGAGACGAAGGAGGCGGCCCACCGCTTCGATCAGATCATGGCCACCGTCCGAGGCATCATCACCATCAAGGGACTGGACGGTCGCTACCAGCTCGCCAACCCGAGCGCGTCGCGCTTCTTCGGCATCCCCCCGGACACCTTCGAGGGCAAGACCGCCCGAGAGCTGTTCTCACCCGCCATTGCCGGGGTCGTCGAGCAAAACGACGCCGCGATCCTGCAGAGCCGCGAGCACCGGAGCGACGAGGAAGTGCTGGTGATCGGGGGGGTAGAGCGAATTCTGATCTCGGAGCGAATCCTGCTCGTGGACTACAAGAACGAGATCGTGGCGATCTGCTGCGTGTCACGGGACGTGACCGAGCCCCGACGTCTGCAGCACGAGCTGTTGCGAACGGAAAAGCACGCGGCCGTGGGCAAGCTCGCGGCTGGCGTGGCGCACGAGATCAACAACCCGCTCACGGGAATCCTCACGTTCGCCGAGGAGCTGCGGGACGACGCGGAACCGGACTCGGTGGCGCGAGAGGACCTCGACTTCATCGTCCGCGAGACGCTGCGGTGTCGCCAGATCGTACGCGACCTGCTGGACTTCTCCCGACAGGCGAAGCCGGACCAGCAGCGCATCCGGCCCGAGTCCGTGATGCAACACGCGCTCAAGCTGGTCGCCAAGCAAGCCTCCTTCCACGACGTGGCCTTCGACATCGCCGTGGCGGAAGGTACGCCGGAGGTTCTCGCGGACGCGAACCAGCTGCAGCAGGCGATCCTCAACCTCGTCATCAACGCCCGCGACGCGATGCAAGGCAAGGGCAAGATTCATCTGCGTGCAGGGGTGGACGAGGCCGGCATGGTCGTGCTCGAAGTGCAGGACGAGGGCTCAGGCATTCCCGAAGAACACCTCGGACGCGTGTTCGAACCCTTCTTCTCCACCAAGGGCGCCCAGGGCAACGGGCTCGGCCTCGCCGCCGTACGCAACATCGTCGACCAGCACGCCGGCCACATCACGGTGCAATCCACGTTGGGAAAGGGTACGGTATTCCGTATCGTCCTGCCCGCCGCCGGGGAGAAGCTTCGGCGCTCCTCGAGACCGGGGAGCCCGCAGCAAAAAGGTGGAACGTCATGACCCAGGAGCCAGCCACCGAACCCACGAACCGTCGCGTGCTCGTCATCGATGACGAGGACGTGGTGCACGCGAGCCTGCGCAAGATCCTGTCGCGGCTGGGCTTCGGCGTGGACGGCGTGCTGTCCGCCCGCGACGGCCTCGCCCGGCTCCAAACCGAATCCTTCGACCTCATCATCACCGACCTGATGATGCCCCAAATGAACGGCATCGAGCTGCTCCAGGAGCTGCGCGCACGGGGCAACACCACGCCGATCCTCATGGTCACCGGCTACCCCACCATCCGCACCGCCGTCCAGGCCATGCGCCTCGGCGCCGTCGACTACGTCGCCAAGCCCTTCACGCGCAAAGAGTTGCTCAGCCCCGTCAAGCGCGCCCTATGCATCGAGGACCAGGCCCCCGTCCCCGATCCCGCAGGCATCCTCCACCCGCAAGCCCTCGCCCCCGGGATGGTCGTCTACCTGCCCCACCACGCCTGGGCCCGCTTCGAGCAAGACGGCACCTTCCTCATCGGTGTCGAGCAGAGCTTCCTCGGCGCCACGGGAACGATCACGGCGATCACGCCCCCGCAGGACATCGAGCTGATCGAGCAAGGATTCGTGGGGCTGGTGCTCACCAACAAGGAGGGCGACGCCCACGGGGTGGCCATGCCCCTGAGCGGCCAGGTGGTGGCCGTCAACGAGCCGGCCTTCGACGACCTCGCACAGATCGAGGCGAGCACCTGGCTTCTGCGTGTCTTGCCCTCGCAGCTCGCGGACGAGCTTCCCCTGCTGGTGCTCAAGGGCTGAGTCCTCCCCCCGCCCTGAGCTGCCGCCGCCTACACCGGCTGGAAGAACTCCGCCGTCTCCAGCGACAGCCGCTCTTCGTCGTCGATCAGAGGGACCCCCTCGCCGTCCACTTCCGCAACCACGGCCGTGATGTCGTCGTCGCTCCCTTGAGACACCGCAGCGACGATGAGCTTCGCGCAAGCCGACTCCAGCGTCGTGCTGCCCAGGATGAGATTCAGCATCATGCGGTCGTCGAGGACCCCGCAGATCCCGTCCGTGCAGACGAGAAATCGATCGTGACGCCGAAGGGTGACGCGGCTCACGACGGGCGTGACGGAAGCGTTGATCCCCATGGCCTGGAGAATGACGTTCTGGTAGTCGGACGACTTGGCTTGCTCTTCTGTGAGCGTGCCCTTGTCAATGAGGCGTTGCACGTAGCTCTGGTCGTGCGTGAGCCGAACCAATCGATTCCCCCGCAACAGGTACGCGCGGGAGTCGCCAATCTCGGCGATGTGTGCGTACAGACCGTGAAACAGCATCGCCGTGAGGGTGGCGCCCATCCCGGCACGTCCCGTCTCCCGGGCCGTGGTAAACACTCGCTCGTTGGCCGCGTCGATGCTCTGCCGGAGGGCGGCCTCGACGCTGATGGCGCGCACCGTGCTCATGCCACGTTGCAGAACGTCGAGAACCATCGCGCTGGCGACCTCACCCGCCTTCGCCCCTCCCATGCCATCCGAGACGGCAACCAGAACACCGCGCTCGTTGTCCTCGAGCGACACCGGTGACGTGGCCGCGCGCAGCGGGTTGATCCCGCCCAGGTCCGTCATGACGAAAGCGTCTTCGTTGTTCGACCGGTCCTTGCCTACGATCGATTGTCCGAAGAGCGTGAGTACGATTCCTTGTGTGGCCATGGGGACTCCTTGTCTTGGCAAACCACCCTGCGTCCGGCGATCCGGGGCCGCTCCGGCTGCTGAGGTCAACGGTTCGACCCAACCAGCCCACGGACCGCGTGGTAGGAGATCAGAACCAAGATGGCCCCGGCCGTGGCCACGAAGATGCTCCACACGTTGAAGCCGGTGATTCCGCTCTGGCCAAATGCCTCAAAAAGGTAGCCACCCGCCACCGCCCCGGCGATCCCGAGCAGGATGTCGACGAACACGCCTTCGCCGCGTCGGTGAATGATCTTGCTGCCGAGGAAGCCGGCGATCAGCCCCAGCAGGATCCATGCGAAGAAGCCCATTGATGCTCACAGTCCATGGAAGTTCGGTGAGGCTGGTCGGCACCATGGACGCAAGACCGGCCCCGGACGCCACAACGCGACAGGCGCATGGCGGCTGCAAGACATGGGTGCACGATCAGGGCCAGTTCCGAGCCGGGCTCTACGCTCCTGTGGCAGGGTCCACCATCGTGCCAACCGCACCGCTCTGTCTCTCATCACCTGCAGGCGCGGCGCCTTGCGTTCGGGGCCAGCGCCCTCTCCGACTCCGCCGTTTTGAACGACGGCCGTAGTCATCTTGATGGGGCGCGGTGCCCCGGGACGGCCCCACACGACGACATGCGCGTTCCCGATCTCCGCCGGACCCGCTCCATCTTCAGATCCTTCCCCCTCCGCCACGACTCTTCAGCGTTGGCAGGGGTATTGCAGCAGAGACCCCGCAGCGAGACGTCGAAGGGGCACAATCGGCTGCGGGCAGGCGATCGTGGGTATTCGCCGGGATATGCGCGGTTCAATTGTAGACGCCATCTCCCACGGATTCTCACCCCCTGAGGGTCGACGACGTAATTCTCTCCGCCAGAGGATTGCAACCCAGAGGATTGTGCGCGTGGCGGCGCACCGAGGAGGAGACCACATGGAACCAACCGAAGCGCACGTGGGGAAGCTCGAGGCGCAGCTTGCCGAGTGGGGCGCCAAGCTCGACAACCTCGTGAACGACGCAGCGCAAGCCGACTCCGAGGCCCAAGAGGAGTACAGCAAGCGGGTCGCCGCCATCAAGGTCAAGTACGAGGTCGCGCACACCAGGCTCAGCGAGCTCAAGACCGCGAGCGGAGAAAAGTGGGACACGTTCAAGGCGGGCGTCGAGGTGGCTTGGAAAGACCTCGAGGCTGCCTTCCAGTCGCTGTCGAATTGAGGAGGTCCGTCCCGGCGCCTTGCCCATCGCGGGCGCCCCGACTGGCATTCACACACGACCGCAATACCAACAACCGTGCAGGAGAGATGATCATGAGAACGTTAGTAGGTGCCATCTTCGTCGGAGCGCTGGCCGTCGCATGCGGCGGGTCCTTCCCGGCCCCCACCCAGCCCATGGCGGACGCGGAGTCGGCCGAGCGCAGCGCCCGTGAGCTGGGCGCAGAAAAGGAACCCGGAGCGCAGCTCCACCTCCGGCTCGCCCAGGAGCAGATCGCCGAGGCAAAGAACTCGGTCGAACAAGGCGACAATGAACGCGCCGCGCAGCTGCTCGTTCGCGCCAAGGCGGATGCCGAGCTTGCGTTGGCCCTGGCCCGGGAGCTGGCCGCCAAGGTCGAGCTCCAGGAAGCAGTCGCTGCGAAAGAGGAGGCTCCCCAATGAACATGCTCCCATCCGCACTTCTCCTGGTCTTCCTGTCCGGGTGCGCAGCCACGGCACCCAAAGAGCTCGTGGACGCACGCATTGCCCAGCAGCGCGCCTCGGAGGGGGTGGCCGCCCAGCTCAACCCTGCGGACCTGCACAGCGCCAAGGAGTCCATGACCTCGGCGGAGCAGTCGTTCGCCGAAGACGGTGACACCCAGCGAACGCGCGACCTGTCCTACACGGCCAACGTGCTGTACCAGACCGCCGAGTCCAGAGCGCGAACCCTCGGAACCGAGCGGGAGCGAGACCTCGCGATCGCTCAGATGCAGTCGAACATCGCGGCCAGCGGCGAACGCGCCACCGCGGACCTCGGACGCGCCAACGAGCAGATCGCCAACCGCGACCGCGCCCTGATGAGCGCAGAGCAGCAGCACGCGGCATCCCAGAACCAGTCCGCGCAGGCCCTGGAGGCCGAGAAACAGCGACGCATCGAAGCGGAGAAACGCGCTGCCATCGCCGCCGCCGATCTCGCCAGGCTCGGCGCGGTGAAGAACGAACCTCGTGGGATGGTCCTGACCCTGTCCGGGGCCGTGCTCTTCGCGAGCAACAAGGCGGAGCTCTTGCCCTCCGCCCAGGTCAAGCTCAATCAGGTCGCGGACGTCCTGATCAAGCAAGACCCGGACTCGAAGATCGTGGTGGAGGGGTTCACGGACTCCCAGGGAACCGCCCCCCACAACCAAGACCTGTCCGAGCGTCGCGCCAAGTCCGTCCGCGAGTACCTCGTTTCGCGCGGCATCGCGGCCGATCGCGTATCGTCCCAGGGGTTTGGCCTCAACCGCCCCGTGGCGGACAACACCTCCGCAGAAGGCCGGGCGAACAACCGCAGGGTCGAGATCGTCGTCACCCCCGCCCAGCCCCGCTGACCCCCGCGACGACTGTCGCGCAAAGCCACGTCCCAGCTCGCGGGCCCACCCGCTTCTTGCGTCGTCTACCGTCGTGACTCGTTCACGCCTTTGCGAGGAGTACTATGACTGTCCCACCATCGACCCTTCGCGACTCTAGCGAACCCGACGCGCGACGCGATCCCTACCGCGCTTTCTTCAAGCGGTACATGGCCCGCCACGCAACCCTCATCCGCTTGCTCGACAAAGCCTTGCGGGACACGTCCGCGATGGTCCACGACGTGGCGCCCGGCGCCGTGCTCCAAGGTCGCGTCAAGAGCCTCTCCTCGGCTTGGATGAAGGCGTCGCGCCTCCACAACGCCTCGGTGGTCGATTCCCTCGGAGTACGCGTCATCGTCGCCAGCACCGCCGACTGCTACCGCGTCCTGAAGCGCGCACGCAGCCAGTTCGACACCGTCCCAGGGGCAGACGACGACTACATCCTTCACCCAAAGCCCAACGGGTATCGCAGCCTTCACACCACACTCGTCCTCCCCGGGGCGCACACCGTGGAATTGCAGATCAGGACCGCGAGGATGCACGCGATCGCCGAGACCGGAACGGCGTCGCATCGTCGCTACAAGGCCCTCACGAGCATCCCCCGCGACAACGCGCACCCGAGCGAGCCTCCTTCGATCTGACGCCCTACCCATCCATTCTGATTGAAACAGCTCGTCGGGCGCCGCGCCGCGTTGCGCGGGACTGCACCAATTTTGTGTTCAACTGCCCCGCTGGCACGGAACCTGCTGCGGACTCCGTCGGGTCGCTGTCCCGGGGTTCTTGCATCCCACGGACCGCCCCCCGCGTCCCATCGGTGCCCGGCCGGAGCAGCCATGAAAATCACATTCATCGAACCCCAACCTCCTGGCATGCACGTCTTCAGCAGGGTTCACCTCCCTCGCCTCGGTCCCGTGCTTCTCGCCACCCTTCTCGCCCGCGACGGCCACCAGACGTCCGTCGTCCTCGAAGAGACAGAACCGATCGACTGGAACCAGCTTCTCGACTCTGATCTCGTCGGCATCAGCTCCATCACGTCCACGGCGCCCCGCGCCTATGCCATCGCCGACCGGCTTCGATCCATTGGCATCCCCGTCGTTCTCGGAGGCCCTCACCCCACCTTCCTTGCCGACGAGGCGCTCGAGCACGCGGACTGGGTCATGCGCGGCGAGGCCGATTCCGTCATCACCCGCTTCGTCGATGCCGTGGCGAGCAAGAAGGGGTTCGCCGAGGTTCCCGGCTTGAGTTGGCGCCACGAAGGTCGCGTGGTGCACAATCCCCTCGCCCAGCCCGTGACGGACCTCGACACCCTCCCGGCTCCCGATCTCGACCTCTTCGGCCGCCAGAAGCCCGGCCTCTTCGACTTCGCAGCTTCGCACACCCTCCCTCTGCAGACCTCCCGCGGCTGCCCCTACGATTGCTCCTTCTGCTCGGTCACGAGCATGTTCGGCCGCCGCTATCGATTCCGCTCCGCCAAACCCGTCGTCGAGGAGCTGCAGTCCAGGAGCTTCGCCGGCGCCCACGTCTTCTTCTACGACGACAACTTCACCGCAAACCCCGCGCGCGCCAGAGAGCTTCTGAACGCGATGATCGACGCGAACGTCAAGCCCGAATGGTCGACGCAGGTGCACACGGACTGCGCCCGTCACGAGGGCTTGCTGCCCCTGATGCGCCGTGCGGGCTGCGAGACGGTCTATGTCGGATTCGAGTCCATCAACCCCCGGACGCTCGAACTGTACGACAAGGCCCAGACGGTCGACGGGATGGAGAAGGCCATCGCCGCGATTCATGCGGCCGGCATCCGCGTTCACGGGATGTTCGTCTTCGGGTCCGACGCCGACGACCAAGAGACCATTCGGCGGACGGCTCGCTGGGCGATCGCCCAGGAGATCGACTCCGTGCAGTTCCTGATCCTCACGCCCTTGCCCGGCACGCGTGTGTTCGAGGAGCTCGAGAGCTCCGGACGGCTTCTGACCCGCGACTGGGCCCTGTACGACACCCACCACGTCGTGTTTCGCCCCGCGCAGATGTCTCCCTATGCCCTGCAGATGGAGACCCTCCGCGCCCAAGCGAAGTTCTACTCGATGGGACAAGTCCTGCAGAGCGTCGTCCGCAGACACCGCTTCAACACGTTCATACGCCTCTATGCGGCCCATCACAACCACGCATGGATCCGGACCCACAAGGGTTTTCTGGGTCGGCTTCGCAAGCTCGACGACGGTGGCCGGTCCATCGACTTCCGGCCGAACGGCACCCAAGAGGCCCGCGCGTACCGAGCGGCGCAGTAGGCAGCGGATTGTTTCTCAGACGTGTCAGCCGCCACACTCCTCCAGCTCTTCGCCCTCCTCTGAACCTGCGTCCACCCGCAACTTGGATTGGCTCGCACCCCGGCTGATTCGATCCTTCAGGCTCTCGGTCGCGTTCACCTTGCGAGGCTGCCCCCACGTCCAGCGCGGTCCCGCCGTCGTCTTGCGCACCATGCCCTTGACCCGCAACGTCGTGATTCGATCCTTGTCTGCCATCGTATCCTCCTTGGTCACCGATCGAGCCGCGCCATGGCGCGACACACCACATCGTTCAGCTCGTCCATCTGAAAGGGCTTCGCCAAGAAACCGTCCGGCCGCTGCGTGTGCCTCTCCCCCATCACGTGCGCCTCCGTGTACCCACTCGCTAGCACCACCGGCAACTCCGGGACGATCGCCCGCAACGCCTCGAGCGTCTCCCACCCTCCCATCTCAGGCATCGTCACATCGCACACCACGCAGTCGATCTCCTCGGCCCTCTGCCGGCACAGCTCGACGGCCTCCGCGCCGTTCTTGGCTTGCAGCACGGTGAAGCCCAACCGCTCGAGCATCATCGAGGCCATGTTGCGCACGAGCTCCTCGTCATCGATGAACAGCACCGTCTTGGTGTCCCCGCGCGGAGAGCAAGCCGGCGAAGCCTGGTTCGCGCAAGGCACGTCCGCCGACGTGGGGAAGAACAGGCGAAACACGCTTCCTTCGCCAGGCCAGCTGTCGACTGTGATGACGCCCTCGTGGGCGCGCACGATGCCGAGAACCACCGCGAGGCCGAGCCCTCGTCCCACGAACCTTCTCGAGAAGAACGGGTCGAACAGGTTCGGTATCTCCGCAGGGGCGATGCCCTCGCCGTGATCGGCTACCTCGACGCAAGCGTAAACGGTCCCGGGAGAGGCCGGGGCCCAGTCGACCGGAAACCGGTGCCTCGTTTCGATCGCCTCCGCGCCCACCGTCTTGACGGACACCCGGATGGCAGCCGAGGTCTCCGAGCCAGCCTCCCATGCGTTGGTGACGAGGTTGCCCAGGGCCTGGCGCACGTGGACTTCGTTTGCGCAGATGACGGGGCCGAGGGCCGGATACTCCGCATGAAGCTGGAGCGACCTCGGCAGCGCGGAGCGCACCCCAACCAGGCCCTTGCGACACACCTCGGACAAGTCAAACACATCACGCTCGCCCGACGCCTGTCCGAGATAGGTGAGCATTAGCCCGCTGACCTCGGCAGCCCGCCGGCCCGCCCCCCTCGCCGCAAACAGCAACTCCCATGTATCGCTCCCTGTCTGCATGCCGGTCATGGCAAGCTCCAGGTTTCCCAGCACGCCGCTAAGCATGTTGTTGAAGTGGTGCGCCACGGCCCCCGCCATCCGGCCGAGGCTCTCGGCCTTCTTCAACTGCTGCGCTTGCAGCTCGTACGCCTCCTTTGCCACCTCCAGCATCTTGCGCTCGCTCACGTCGCTGATCGCCAGCCGGCATACCCGTGTCCCGTCCGGCTGGTGCGTTGCCGCCCCATCCAGGCTCGCCCAGAACGGAACCCCCGCCCGCAGCATTCTGACCTCGAAGACGGTCCGCCCCTCGTACTGGAAGAGACGGCGACGGTTGCGGAAGTAGGTGTCGAGGTCCTCGGGGACGACCATGGCGGACAGATGGGCCGCCACCAGCTCGCTCTTGGGCCGGTCGAGCAGCGCGCAAAGCGTGAGGTTCGCCTCGACCACCCTGCCCTGCTCCGTGAGCGTGACGTAGCCGACCGGGGCCAGATCGAACAGATCGAAGTAGCGAGCGCGCGACGCTTCCACGTCCAGCTGCCTTCGCTGGAGCTCGTCGTTCTGCATCTCCAGCTCCACCTGATGCACCCGCAGGTCGTGGAGGATCTTCTTCAGCTCGTCCGGGGAGAACGGCTCCGCAGGCTCGGGCCAATCGCTGCCGACTCGCTCGATGGCCCTTCGCCGCAGACCGTCCCGGAAGCTTGCGTGCGAATCCCGATCAGACATGACTACTTCCTTCTTCGCCCGTGGCGGGCGCGGACGGCGTGCGCTCGCGCTCGGTCGTCGCGATCGCGTAGATCCGACCCTCGGCGTCGAGCAGGGCCGAAGCCGTGAGGGTGATGGCAACGATGCTGCCATCGCGCGCGAATCGCTCCGTTCCGTGCAGCCGGAGGTCGGGCCCGGCGCTCAGGCGCCGCACGGTGGACAGCTCCTCCGTGCGGATGGGCTCCGGGAGCCGGTCCCGCAGGTTCGTGGCCAGCGCTTCCGTCTCGGTCCAACCGTAGAGCCGCTGTGCGCCGGCGTTCCACGCGAGCGTCCGTCCCTGGAGATCGAGGACCGTGACCGCGTCCTGGGAGTCTCGCACGACCGCGGCGAGCCCTCGAATCACATTCGCCTCCTGCTCCGCGCGCTGGGCTCGCTTGAGCGCCGTGATCTCGAAGAACGTGATCACCGCTCCCTCGACCGTGTCGTCCAGCGTGGTGTAGGGCCGAACCCGAAGGACGAACCAAGCGCCCGACCTCGACTTCACTTCCACTTCTCTGGGAGCGGACGTCGCCAGCACTGCGCGTACGTCTTTGACCAGATCGTCGTATCCCACGAGGTTCGACGCGATGTGCCCGACAGGCCTCCCGACATCGCTCGCTATCAGGTTGATCACCTGCGTGACCGCCGGGGTGAATCGCTTGATGCGCAGCTGGTCGTCCACGAAGACGGTCCCCACACCCACGCCTGCCAGCAGGTTGTTCATGTCGTTGTTGGCCTGGGACAGGTCAGCCACCCTGTTCTGCAACTCGGCATTGACGGTGGCCAGCTCCTCGTTCAACGACTGCAGCTCTTCCCTCGACGTCTCCAGCTCCTCGTTGGTGGACTGGAGCTCCTCGTTGACCGACTGCATCTCTTCGTTGGCGGACCGCAACTCCTCGTTCGACGTTTCGAGCTCCTCGTTCGTGCTCTGGAGATACTCTTCCTTGGCGCGCAGCTCCTGCCGAAGCGCTTCGATCCTGGATCCCGAATCGTTGGCCGGGTGGCTTGGCAGAGCCGGGGAGACGGCGCTCTCTTCGGTGCCGGCCAGACTCTCTGCTTCCGCCTCCTCGAGCACGACCAAGAACACTCTCGGCGTGACACTTCCCGGGCCCGACACGGCGGGCCGAACCGTGAGGTTCACGAGGGTGGCGCCGCCAGGCGACTGCACGTGCACCCTGGGGTGGTGAGCCGGTTGGCCGCTCGTCGCCGCATGGTCCAGGGCCGCGTGGAGGTCCTTCTTCAGTCCCTCCCGCGCCATCTTCAAGATGTTCAGACAAGGCTCCCCGGGGGCGGGCTCCAGGTACTGTCCCGTACGGCCGTCCAGAAACAGGATGTCCCCCGCCGCGTCCACGAGGGCGGCCACAGCCCCGTAGTGAGCCCGCAGGGACTGCTCGGCAAGCTCGCGCATCTGCATCGCCCGCTCCGCCGCCGGACGCACCGAAGCGCGTTGGCCCCCCGACGCCATCATCAGCCGGGGGATTCGCTGAAGGGCCGCCCGCTGTGCGGCCAGGGTACCGTCCTTGCGCACGAAGATGCGCGCCTTCCGGTTCGCCACTTCAAACAACTCCGCGACGTCACCCACCGACTCCGACGTACCCAGGAAGAGCGCTCCGCCCGGGTTCAGCGCGAAGTGGAAGGCGGCAATCAGCTTCTTCTGCAGAGGCGGGCTCATGTAGATGAGCAGGTTGCGACAGCTGATCAAGTCCAGCCGGGAGAACGGCGGGTCCTTCGCCACGTCTTGCTCCGAGAACACCAGCATGTCCCGAATGCTCTTGCGAATCCGATAGGCGCAGCCGTCGGGCTCCAGCATGAACTGGGAAGCCAACCGATCCGGAGACACATCCGCGGCAATCGTGCCCGCGTAGACCCCGGCGCGGGCCTGCCCGATGGCATGGCTGTCGATGTCCGTCGCGAACACTTGGACCGCGTGCGCCTGCTTCAAGGCTGTCATCTGTTCCTGCAGCAGAATCGCCAGAGAATACGCTTCTTCGCCGGTGGAGCACGCGGGCACCCACACCCGGATCGCCGAGCCCGGCTCCTTGCCCTCGAACAGCCGTGGAATGACCTCCTTCTCCATGGCGCCGAACGCCTCCGCATCCCGGAAGAACGCCGTGACACCCACCAAAAGGTCGCGGAAGAGCGCGGTCAACTCCTCCGGCCTCTGTCCCACGTAGCGTAGATAATCGTCCAGGCTCTCAGCGTGCTGCAGCGCCATGCGCCGCCCTATGCGGCGCGTCAACGTGCTCCGCTTGTACTGCGAGAAGTCGTGTCCCGTCTGCGCGCGCAGCAGCACCAGCACTTTGTTCAGCTTGTCCTCGGGCAAGGGCCTCTCCGGCGCCGGCCCCCGGGTCCCGTTCAGCCAGGCGTGGGCGACGTACCCCATGATGCAGCTGGCCATCTCCGCAGGCGGTAGAACGAAGTCGACCATGCCCGTCGCGATCGCGCTGCGCGGCATTCCGTCTTGGTCCGTGGTCTCGGGAGTCTGGGCAATGACCATCCCCCCCTCGGCCTTGATGGCTCTGATCCCCTCCGTTCCGTCGCTGCCCGTGCCCGAGAGGACGACGCCAATGGCACGCTCTCGCAGGTCTTGCGCGAGCGAAGAGAAGAAGAAGTCGATGGAGAGGCGTTTCCCCCTGCGTGACGCGGGCTCCAGCAGGTGAAGCACCCCGTTCATGAACGCCATGTCTCGATTGGGAGGAATCACGTAAGCGCAATTGGGCTCGACCACCATCCCGTCCTCGACGTCGACGACGCGCATGCGGGTGTATCTCCGGACGAGCTCCGACAGGATGCTGGCGTGATCCGGCGCGAGGTGTTGCACGAGCACGTACGCCATTCCGGTCTCGCCGTTCGCAGGCATGCCGGAGAAGAACCCTTCGAAGGCGGCCAGTCCGCCGGCCGACGCGCCGATCCCCACGATGGGGAACCCGGGAGTTCCTCCGAGGGTTGTCGGGAGCTCGCCTTTGACGGAGTGGGACTCGCCGGGTGTCGGTGCCTCGGAAGTGGGGTTGAGTGGATCCATCAGTCTTGGGTGCAGCACGATCAGTGCCAGTCGGAAGCACTCATAATGGTCGAGAAAATCGGATCGGCGAGGTTCCGTTATCCATCATAATGACCGGGGCGGGGCATCAGGATGGGGTCGTGGACCTGGGTAGGACTTGGTTGGCCAGGGGACGGATGCCAGCCTTGCCTTGGCACTCCCCGACAACGCTTTCATGAGCAAAGCCCGATCGCGAACAGGGGCGGGTTCGAGCCCCTGTTCGCGAGCGCGCAGATGCCCCTATGCACCCGAGTCTACCGCCTGCCAGCGCCGTGCCATACCACAAATCCCGACACTGGGCCTGTCGGCCTCAAAATCTCCGTCGAACTGATGCCATCTGGCGTCGATTCGATGAACCCACGCACGACGACGAGCACCTCCCGCCTGCTCACCTCTTCTCCATAGGCAGTTATTTGCGGCACAGCCGACCCCGTCCCCCTCGCCCGCCCCCGCCTCGTCGATTGGCCCGCAACATGCTCTTACCATGAGGCAGATTCTCGCTTGGGAGGTTCGCCCGGGTGGGAGGAGTAACTGATGGTAACACTGCGCAGGACGAACGATCGCTTCCACGACCGGAGCCGCAACCAAGACGTGTGGTCCACGTTTTGCCGGCGCAAGCCGATGGAACCGCTTACAGCAGGCTTTGGTCCCCTCGAAGAGCTCCTCGAAGTTCGATTGCGTCCCGGTGCAATCCTCCGCGCAGGGCCACAGGACCACAGCGAAGTCATCACCTACGTTCGCGAGGGATCTCTGTCGTGGTCGGACTCCACGGGCCGATCCGGCGTCATATCCGCAGGCGAATTTCAGCGTACCACCCACGAACGCGGCATGCGGCACCACGAATCGAACGCGTCCCTGACGGTCCCGGCTCAGGTGTTTCGCGCCCGCCTTCGTGCGTCGTTCCCCAGCCCCCGGGCCGGCCCGGAGCACAACCGATTCCTCACTGCAGAGCGGAGGCGGTCCCTGTGCACGATAGCCTCACCCGACGGGCGACGAGGATCTCTGCGCCTCCGCATGGACGCCGTGATGTACTCGACTCTGCTGTTCGAAGGCCAGCACATGGTCTACGAGCTTCCCGCCGGACGGAGCGCGTGGCTCCACATCGTCCAGGGACAAGTAACAGTCCAGGACACCGTACTCACCACGGGAGACGGTATCGGAATCTCCGCCCAGCTCGCCGTGTCGTTCACGGCCCGCGAAGAGACCGAAGTCCTTCTCTTCGACGTCGGCGTTCCCGTCGAGGTGGAGCCAGCAGGTCCCGAGGTGTGATGTCGGGCTCGTGCCCGCTCCGATCGGATCCGGCCCTGGCCGAGACGACGCGCGAGGAATCGCGCAGCGTCCCCCAGGGGCTCGCGCTCGCAACGGTCTTGGACCCAGGCACCGCATCGGTCGATCTGCTCGACGGGGGCACCCAAGCCTACCCGAGAATGCTGCTCGCGATCGCCCGAGCGAGGCGAACCGTGCGTCTGGAGGTGTACGCGTTCTCCCCCTCGGGGGTGGGCGCCCGTTTCATCCAAGCGCTGGAGAGTGCTGCCGCCCGGGGTGTTGCCGTGCACGTGGTCATTGACGGCTGGGGCTCCGCCGTGGGTGGGAATGCGGTGGCGAGCGCTCTGCGCCGCGCCGGTTGCACGGTACGGATCCACAACCGCTTGATGGCGCTGCTCGTCGGCCGGTTCGGTCGCAACCATCGCAAGATCCTTCTGGTCGACGACGAGGTCGCCTTCGTAGGCGGGATCAACATTGGGGATGAGAACCTCGCCGAAGGGGCGCAGGTGGGATGGGCGGACCTCGCCCTCGAGATCCGAGGCCCGCAGTGCGTGCGCCTCGGACGCATGTTGCGAAGAGAGCGGCAACGTCCCGACCCCGCGTCCCCCCGTCTCTTCCTCTCCGGGCTTGGCGGGGGTTGGCGCCTGCGTCGCCGATACGTGGAGGCATTCCGAACAGCACAGGCCCGCATCCATGTCGCGCATGGGTACTTCCTTCCAGACCCAGGCGTGCTGCGAGCCCTCAAGTCCGCCGCACGGCGAGGCGTTCAAATTCACTTGCTGCTCGCCGGGCAGAGCGACTTGCCCTTCGTCCGGGCCGCAACGAGAAGCCTCTATCGACCGTTGCTGGCCGCGGGCGTGCGGATCCACGAGTGGGAAGGGTCCATCCTGCACGCCAAGGTGGCGACCGTCGACGGCGCTCTGCTGATCGCGGGCAGCTTCAACCTGGACCCGCTGTCCCTCGCGAACCTGGAAGTGCTGGTGGAGGTCGATGACCCACGCGTCGTCTCCCAAGGCGAGGCCTGGATGGAAGACCACTTCTTGCGCTCCCGCGCGATGACGTGGATGGAAACAAGCTCCTTGTGGCACCGATGGGTGGCCACCCCGCTGGGGCGCATGGTGAGGCGCATCGCCCAGGCGATTGGACACTTGATTGCGAGTCGGAAGCTGCGCCGGGCCTCGCGCGGCCGGCGCCGGCCGTGGTAGGCCGCGGTACGCGGTAGTAGCCTTTCGAAGAACGGGCTTGGGTTTGCGGCTATCTGAGCCGATGCGGGATGAACAAGTACCGGGTGCCCGAAGTGAGTACCGGGATCGCACTGCGGAGAACCACAGAGAACCACAGAAGCCGCAGAAGGGCACAGAAGGGGTGGGGGCTGGTGCGGAGGTAGGCCGCGCGTGTTACGCCGGACGCAAGACCTGCCTGGACAAGGCTCCGCCCGCTCCTGGTTCCCTGTTCCCTGTTCCGTGTTCTCAGCTCCTAGATGTGCTCGGCAGAAGAATCAATCCGTCGCCGTCGCCGTCGCCGATCTGGGTTTCGCTTGCCTCTCGGTCAAGGGATCGAGACTTCCGCCAGGCACATCTAGTTTCCATGACCTCGGATTCGCCACGGCTCAACGTGATTCAGTGTAGTTGATGTCTGTCATCCGTCCGTCGGACGCGGCGGTATTCACCTCGGGCGAGCGCCGGTCAGGACCTGGGCGACAGCAAAGCGAGGGTGTCTTCGAAGGTCCCCCGCACGATGAAGTGAACCGTGCGCGTGCAGGGTGCCCCGTCCACCAACCCGGGGCAGGGTGAATCCCCGGCTTGCTCCGGACGGTGGGACCGCAGCGCCCCCATCACCGCGGTGGTGATGTCGTGGCCGCCCCCCTGGCACAGCGGGTTTCCGCAGGGAATCAAGAACAGCGAGCGGGCCGTGGCGAGGACGAACCGCCGAACGTGCCTGGTTTCGGGCATGCCCCCGCCCTGGCCGCCTTCCGCCAACTCGATGGAAAGCCCGAGCAGGTCCGGGACCTCCGTGTGCAGAAGGGGAGCCTCGAGCTCACGGCGAAAGCGCTCGGCGGACTGGGCGGCTCTCGCGATCGCGATGGGGTCTTTGCGCGAGCTCCATGTGCTTCGGTGGCGGGTCATCATGACAGGGTCTCCGGCTCAACGTTCTTCGGGTCTCCGACGTTCTGCGTCACTTGCGACTAAAGAGCAAGCTCGGAATGGTCAATAGTCACCCATGCCGCCGGACTGCCCTTCGCCCGAACCCTGGCCGGCGCCCTCGGGAATCGACGCCACGAGGCAATCGGTCATCAGCATCAGCCCCGCAACGCTTGCCGCGTTCTGCAGCGCCGCCCGCACGACCTTGACGGGGTCGATGACCCCCATCTTCACGAGGTCGCCGTACGTATCGGTCGCCGCGTTGTACCCGAAGTCGCCCGTCCCTTCCTTCACCTTATTGACCACGATCGACGGCTCCATGCCGGCGTTTTCGGCAATCTGCCGCAGCGGCTCCTCGATCGCCCGAAGAAGGATTCTCACGCCGATGCGCTGCTCGTCGGTTACCTCGAGGGCGTCGAGGGCGTGCCGGGCGCGAAGCAGGGACACGCCGCCGCCGGGGACGATGCCTTCCTGAACCGCAGCGCGGGTGGCATGAAGCGCGTCTTCCACACGAGCCTTCTTCTCCTTCATCTCGGTCTCGGTCGGCGCGCCCACGCGCACGATGGCCACTCCCCCCACGAGCTTCGCCAGCCGCTCCTGGAGCCGCTCCTTGTCGTAGTCGCTGGTCGACTTCTCGATCTGCGCGCGAATCTCCGCGATCCGAGCCTTGATCTTGTCCTTGGCCCCGGCCCCGTCGACCAGGGTGGTGGTGTCCTTGTCGAGCGTGACGCGCTTGGCCCGGCCGAGACTCTCGATCGTGACGTTCTCGAGCTTGAGACCCAGCTCGTCGCTGATCACTTTCGCCTCCGTGAGCGTCGCAATGTCCTGCAGCACGTCCTTGCGCCGGTCACCGTAGCTCGGGGCCTTGGCGGCGGCGCACAGCAGCGTGCCGCGCATCTTGTTGATCACCAGCGTGGCGAGGGCCTCGCCCTCGATCTCCCCGGCGATGATCAAGATGGGCTTCTGCAGCTTGGCGACCGCCTCGAGTACCGGAAGGAGGTCCTTCATGTTGTTGATCTTCTTCTCGCTGACGAGAATGTACGGCTCCTCGAGCACCACCTCCATCCGCTCCACATCCGTGACGAAGTAAGGTGAAAGGTAGCCGCGATCGAACTGCATGCCCTCGGTGATCTCGAGGGTCGTCTCCGCCGTTTGCCCCTCCTCGACGGTGATGACGCCTTCCTTTCCCACCTTGCCCATGGCTTCGGCGATCTTCTGGCCGATCTCCTCGTCCCCGTTGGCGCTGATGGTTCCTACCTGGGCAATCTCCTTCGGGTCCCGGGTCGGCTTGGCCATCTTCGCGAGGGAGGCAACGAGGCTGTCCACGGCCTTGTCGATACCCCGCTTGATCTCCATCGGGTTGTGGCCGGCGGCGACCAGCTTGGCGCCTTCACGGTAAATCGCTTGGGCCAGCACGGTCGCCGTGGTGGTGCCGTCTCCGGCCACGTCGCTGGTCTTCGAAGCCACCTCACGGACCATCTGGGCACCCATGTTCTCGAACGGGTCGTCCAGGACAATCTCCTTGGCGACGGTCACGCCGTCTTTGGTGATCGTGGGCGCGCCCCAGCTCTTGTCGAGAACGACATTCCTCCCTCGGGGGCCAAGCGTGACTTTGACGACGTTGGCAAGGGCGTTGACGCCGGTGAGAATGAGTTGTCGTGCCTTTTCGTCGTGGACGATCTTCTTTGCTGACATGTTCTACCTCGTGATGGGTCTGCGCGGTCGGCCGCTTCCGTCGTCGACACGACTCTCAGCCGCCGTTGCCCGGCACGCAGAGGGAGGTTTCGAGTGGGCAAAAGGGATCCTCCGAAGAGGAATGGACAAAGGCGTCCTACCGCCAGGGAGCGTTCGAAAGGTTGACCATCGTGCTTCGGGTGCATGGGACGCGCCATACGAAATGAGCGACCAGGAATCGGAGACTTGACGGCAAAGTTCGAGACGGGCCTTGCGGACTGCATCGAAATGACGCACCTTGTCCTTCACTTCGAACAAGGGGGCACGGGGGGGGAGGGAACCATGCAGGTCGAAAATCTGGACCATCACGAGCTCTTGGAGCTCGATGCGGAGGGAGACATCATCCGGTTCGCCGGACAGCGCGTCCTGCTGCTCGACGCGGTAGCCATGGGACTACTGCGCAAGTACATCGTCGAGAACTTCGGGCTCACGGCGGCGCGCACGGTCTTCACCCAGTTCGGGTTTGCCCATGGCTGGCGCATGGCGGAGTCGATGCAAGCTGCGTTCACGTGGAAGAACGAACTCGAGTGGCGGCGGGCGGGCCCTCGCATGTTTGGGCTCGAGGGGCTGTTCCGGGTGGACCTCGGCACCAGGGACCCGTTGAGCAAGGAGGGAATGACGATGCTCGCCTCCTACGAGGCGGAGCAGCATCTGCTTCACTTCGGCCGCTCCGACACGCCGATCTGCTGGACCATTTGCGGGCTCATGAGTGGCTATTTGAGCCGGACGGCGGGCCATGAGGTCTACGTCCTCGAGTCGCGTTGCATGGGCAAGGGAGACGCGGCCTGCCAGGTCTTCGCGCACACCCGGGAGGAGTGGGGGGAAGATCGGTCCGACGACCTGCGGTACTTCAGCCCGGATCGGCTTGCCGAGAGCCTGGACGTCTCGCTCCAGCGGGTCATGGCGACCTTGAAGGAGGCCGAGCGCAAGGTCCGCGAGCACCGCAGAGCCTTGGTCCGCGTCACGAAGGATTCGGACGCTCCGCTCGGTCTCGTCGCGAACAGCGCCAGGATGCAGCAGGTGGTGGACCTCGCCCGCCGGGTGGCCAAGGTCGACGCGACCGTCCTCATCACCGGGGAGAGCGGCTCGGGCAAGGAGCGAATCGCGCGGCTGGTGCACGACGAGTCGGAGCGGGCGGCGGGCCCATTCATCGCCGTCAACTGCGGAGCCATCACCGAGACGCTCTTCGAGAGCGAGCTATTCGGGCACGCGCGCGGTGCATTCACCGGCGCAACGCAGGACCGGCCGGGACTGTTCGAAGCCGCCACCGGAGGGACTCTCCTGCTCGACGAAATCGGGGAGGTGTCCCCGGCCATGCAGGTCAAGTTGCTGCGAACCCTTCAGGAGCGCGAGGTCCGGCGGGTCGGAGAGAACAAGGCCCGGCCCGTCAATGCGCGCGTCCTGGCCGCCACCAACCGCCTCCTGGCCCACGCGGTCGCCGACGGAACCTTCCGGCAGGATCTGTACTATCGGCTCAAGGTGGTCGAGCTGGAGGTGCCGCCTCTGCGCGACCGCAGGGATGACATTCTTCCGCTCGCCCGCATCTTGCTCGCGGAATCGGCGGCCCGGATGGGGCGCAAGATCACGGGGCTCGCGCCGCCCGCCGCGGACCAACTCCTTCGCTACGAGTGGCCCGGGAACGTGCGTGAGCTGGAGAACGCCATGGAGAGAGCTGTGGCCATGGCGCGCGGGTCACGGGTCGATCTCGAGGACCTCCCCGAGGACGTCCGGCAGGCCGTCCCGAAAACCCTGGCCGTGGCGGGAGCCGTCCGCCCGCTCGACGCGATCGAGAAGGACTACATCCTTGCCGTCCTGGACATCAATGGCGGCAACCAGACGCGGACAGCCCAGCAGCTGGAGATCGGCTCCGCCACACTCTATCGTAAGCTCAAGAGCTACGGCATGATCGCAGGCCGGGTCGCTGTGGCGAAGAGCCCGTGAACCGCTTCACGTAGAGCGCCTTGCAAGCTCACGGCACGGCAAGGCCGTACCTTGATATTTGGGGCTATCCGAGCCGAAGGTGAGGCGTTTGGGGGTGAGCCGCTTCGAAAAACCTAGACCCGAAGCAGCGCGGAGCGCTTGATTTTGGTCTAGATGTGCTCGGCAGAATCAATCCGTCGCCGTCGCCGTCGCCGTCACCGATCTGGGTTTCGCATGCCTCTCGGTCAAGGGATCGAGACTTCCGCCAGGCACATCTAGTGCTGCGTTTCACTCGAATCGACGGGTGCATCGTGCTCGTGCTCAGCGCGAAGCGCGGTGCTCGTGCTCGATCTCGCCGCCTGGTCAGGTGTCGCAAGCAGGGGCTTGCTTGTTCGCAGAACGTGCTTGGGGATTCGATCGGATATTCGTGCAGTCTCACGCCCCGCAACAACGCTGCACGCGGTTGCCCGTCGGACGAGCCCGGGCCATCGCCGTCGGGCTCGCGTCGGCACGGACCACGCACCGCCGGTGCTCCGACGCTGGGGCCCGGGTCTGATGAGGCGCGTTGGCGAGCGGCGACGACGGATCCCCATCGTCGTCGACCGGGTCGGGCGGGTACATGCGGTCCAGGACGGAGAGGATGGTCAATGCGTGCTGGCGTTCCGCCTCGGCGATGCCGAAGAACAGATCCGCGCCGTCGCCAGGGTAGGCCCGCGCGAGCATGCTGTGCACAAGGGCCGCACGCCGCTGGGCCGCGACGGCTGCCTGCATGGCGGACTCGAAGCTCATGTCCACCTCGCTGCTTTGCACCAGCGGCGCTGCCACGTTGTCCGCATCGAGCACGGACTGCACGGCGACGGGGCGGTCCACCAGGTCGTTCGCGTACCGATCGATTTGCGCGGCATACAGCATGCAGACCTCGAACATGCCGAACAGAAAGACGCGCGCGCGAGGAGACGAAGCGCTCGAGGCGAGGCGCTCGTAGGCGCGGGCAGCCCGTCGGACCGACACGAGCACATCGGTCACGGCGAGGGCAAGGGGGCGGTTGGCGACGACGGGACCGAGGCGTTGGTAGAGCCGCACTTCCAGCACGCTGGCGCGCTCGACCTCGGATGCCGCGAGGGCCCCAAGGAGGGGACCCACCGTTCCGCCGAGCGTGGCGGAAAGGGCCGCGTAGTGCTGTGCGCCTCGGGTGGTGCAGTCCAGGGCGATGGCGAGGGCCTGCTCGGGCGTGACGGAAAGCCCGGACCACTCCGGCGCGGTTTTCACCTGCACGGCCAAGGCAGTCGGGCGAGCCGCAACGGGCTCCTTGCACACCTGAAGGACCATCGACTCGATCTGGACCTCAACGAACTGCTCCGTTCGCATCAGATCCAGCAACAACTGTCGGGTCATCGACTCGGCAGCGCAGGAGGCAAGGGCCCCATAGAATCGCGCTGCCGCGGATTGCGTCGCGAGCGCACCCCCCAGGACCTGAGAGACCTTCGATGTGCTCATTAGTCTACCTTTCTTCTCGCGCGTCCCAAACGACCGCCCCAGCCCTCTTCTGCCCTCACTCGTCGAGCCACGTCCCCGCGGACGCCTGCAATACCGTGTAAAAGTTTGCCTTCTTGTGGGAGGCGGGTGTCGCTGCGCTGCAGATACCGCGTCTGTGCGGTTCTGTCCCTTGGCGATACCGGCGTGTTCGCTCCTGCAACGCGCAGGGGCGATGTTGTTGGCCGCGGCACCGTCTCGCCGATGGCGGGCGTGCCAGACCCTTGAGGGAGCACGAAGCATACCAGCTCGCGAGGAGACGACCCCGACACAGGTAGCCGAAGGGTGCTCGTGAGATGACAGCTCTACAATTTCGCCGCGCCGGAGTCCGCACCCCACGGGGTCGGCGCTTCTTCGGTGCCCCCCCGGCTTCCTTCGAAGGGGAAGAACGCCATGCCGTCACTATGAGAGGACATCGCTTCATTGCGATGGGACGTCCCGTGCCGCTCAGGGAACGATAGAAGGTATTTCGCAGGCCATCTTGACTTGGCTCTAATGTCGCATCACATACTACATACAGACCTTCGTATCGCCCGGCATGGGGGCGAAAACAACTCCCAACCCGAAAGGGGCTATCATGGCGATCCGCACTCCGCTTTCCTCCACGACGCGAGCTCCGCCCGAAGAAGGCTCAACACCTGGTGCAGAGGCAGGAGCAAGCATCGGCATCTGCTCCGCCCTGGCGGACGGGGCCCCCTGCGCGCCTCGCTTCGGCATTGGGGACGGTATCTTCGAATGTGAGGCGAGGGTGGGTCCGAGCTGGAGGGTCATCGCCGGTCTGCGCAACCCCTACGAAGAAGGCGGGGCCGACGAGGAGATGTCCTTCGACGAGGCTTCCCTCGCTGTCGAGGACGCAACCGCCCCTCTCGCTCCGGACAACGAGGAATGGGAGGCAGTCCCCGCGCTGCTGCTCACGAACGCTCGCGTCAAGCTGCCGCCCCCGCCGCCGCTGCCGCGATTCCCGATGGGTCCGGGCGTGGAGCGAGCGTTTTCGAGCGTTCGCGATAGCACCACGCCGACCGCATGGTCGGTGGTCCCGGAGACCATCCCACCGGTTCAGCCCCACACCGCGCCCGGCTCATCGCGTCGCGCACTATCCTTCGTTGCGGGCGGCGTTGCGCTCGGGGCCGCGGCAGCCATCGCGCTCTCGCTCGGGTCGCCCGCCCGACCCCAAGCGCCGGCGGCGTCGGGCTGGGTCGAAACGCCAGCTGCGCTCGCGGCACCAGCCACGGGGGCACGAGTCCACTATCTGCCCACCACGATCATCCATGCTAGCGCGACGCCGATGACGGAGAACCGCGGTGCGGCGCCCGTCGGCGCTGCGGGATTCGACAGGAGAAGAGCCACGGCGATGGTGTCGACTGCCACACAGCGTGCGTTCGAGTGCGGACTCCGCGGCATCGACACCTCCGTCGAAGTCACGTTCGAGGAGTCAGGCCGAGCGGTCCTGGTGAACGTGAAGGGAGATCATCCACTCTCGCCGGCCGCAGAGACTTGTGCGAACGAGGAGCTCTTCACGCTGCAGGTCCCCGCATTCCTGGGCGGCACCCGGGTCGTGCGCGTGCACCTCGACGGGCAAACGGGTGCAATTCGACGCTGAGCCAGTGCTGCGTGCCCGAAGTTCTACCGGGTTGGGTCCGCACCAACCTTCTGTGCCTTCTGCGTCTTCTGTGGTTCTCCGGAGTGCGATCCCGGTACTCACTTCGGGCCCACGGTACTTGGCCTATCGGGCGTCCCGGACGCCCAGCACCGTAGCGATCTTGCTGGCGGGCAGGGGCCGGCTGAAGAAGTAGCCCTGCCCTTCGGTGCAGCGGTGACGCTGGAGAAGACCGGTCTGCTGCTTCGTTTCGATGCCTTCGGCCACGATCCTCCGGTTCAGGCGGATGCCCATCGCCGTGATGGCGTCGACGATGGTCGCGGCCGCTTCGCCGTCAATCTCACGGACAAAGGACGGGTCGATCTTGACGGTGTCGACGGGGAAGCGCCCGAGGTGGGTCAGGCTCGAGCAACCTTTGCCGAAGTCGTCAATGGCGATACTCACGCCGATCGCCCTGAGGGCGGACAATGTCGTCATCGTGTGGTCGGCGTTGACCATCATCCCGCTCTCGGTCACTTCCAGCTCGAGGAGGCGCGGGTCCAGGCCCGTGTCGTCGAGGACGGACCGAACGCTCTGGAGAAAGCCCTTGCCATGAAGCTCCTGGGCGGAGATGTTGACGGCGATCCGCGGGACTTGCAGACCTTCCTTGTGCCAGGCCTGGGCCTGGCGGCAGGCTTCCCGCATCACCCAGCGACCGATGGGAACGATGAGACCGGACTCCTCCGCCACGGTCACGAACACCGCGGGACGGGCGAGACGCCGGCCGGGGCGCTTGAGACGGAGCAAGGCCTCGGCGCCCGTGATCAGGCCCGACTCGAGGTCCACTTGCGTCTGGTAGTGCAACACGAACCCGCCCTCATCGAGCGCTCTGTGCAGCTCCAGCTCGATGGCGTGGCTCGCCACGGCACGGATACTCATGTCGCTCGTGAACACCTGGTAGTTGTTCCGCCCGGTTCGCTTGGCGTGATACATCGCCGTATCCGCGTTCCTGATCACGGCCTCGGCGGTGGTGCCGTCGTCCGGAAAGATGCTTATGCCGATGCTCAAGGTGACGTGGAGGCTGTGCCCCTCCACGACATGGGGTTCGGCCATGGCGTCGATCATCTTCTCGGCAGCGAGAGTGGCGCCCTGCTCCCCCTCGACTTCGGGCAGAAGCACGACGAACTCGTCGCCACCCTGACGACTGACGGTGTCGGTGGCACGCACCGAGGCCAGCAAGCGCTTCGCGGTCGACTGCAGCAACTGGTCCCCCACGGCATGCCCGAGGCTGTCGTTGATGTGCTTGAAGTTGTCGAGGTCGAGGTACATCAACGCGACCTTCTCGCCGCGGCGCTGCGCGCTGGCGATCGACTGCCCGAGCCGGTCGTGGAGCACGGCCCGGTTCGGCAAGCCCGTGAGGAAATCGTGCTCGGCGCGGTGCGACATTTGTGCGGTAACGCCCTCCGCCGCTTCCGCGAGCATCTGGGCATTGACGGTGGCCACCACGAGGCGTTCGTTCGCTTCCCGCAGGTGCGTCTCGAGCGTCGTGCCGCCCTCGAGCGCTGCCCGGGCAGCCTGCTCGTGGGGACGCACCACCGTTTCCCGCCGGGTGGCGACCTTCTCTCTCAAGTCCGCAGCCTCTTCGCGCAGGTCCGCTGCCTCCTCGCGCAGGTCCGCTGCCTCCTCGCGCAGGTCCACGGCCCCCTCGCGCAGCCCGATGGCCTTCTCGGCCACCACGACGTCGGATTCGCGGCGACCGATGGGCGCGAGGGTGCGTTCCCGGGGTTTCGGGCCTTTCCCAGGCATGGGTGTGAGCTTGGCCATCACGTTCCGTCAGGGTAGGGCGCCGGGGCGCGCGTGGGGCGTCCTCCGAGGAGGCCTTCGTAGGCAAGGATCGGGTCGCCAATGACGATACCGCGCTCGGTGATCTCGAACTCCCGAAGCTCCTTGCAGTGATTGCTGTCGCGGACCTTGACGACCGCCATGACCCGTTTCAGGCGGCTCTGCACTTCGAGGTAGCGCTGAACGATGATGGCGTCGGTGAGAAAGGCGGACCCGTACGGACTGAAGCGCAGGTCCGAATACCGGTCCTCGATCTCCGACGTCATGAGCACGGTCACGCCACGGCCAGACAGGGCCGTAATCATGCGGAACAACGATTCTCGAAAGTCCTGCCGAAACGTCGGGGCCACGGCCAGCTCGAACCCAGACAGGGAATCGATCACCACCCGGGTCGCCTTCATGTCGTGGATGAGCTGCAGTAGACGCTGAACGATCTCGGCGACGGACAAGTCCAGCGATCGGGTGTTGATCAGCCCGACACCTCCCGCACGGACCAACTCGGCAATCGTGGGGTTCCAGGCGTAGCTCGGCGTCTGCTCGAACGCGACCAACACCCCCGCTTCTCCGCTACGGACGCCCTCGGCGAGAAACGCCGTGGCGAGCACGGTCTTGCCGGATCCCGACGGTCCAGCGACCAGCAAGGAATAGCCAGACGGCAAGCCTCCCCCCAGCATCTCGTCGAGCCGAGGAACCCCCATGGGCAAACGCGCTCTTCCCCGCTGCGCGGCGAAGCTCGCCGGCGCCGCTGCGGCGTTGGCAAAGACCAACGCCGCGGGAAAGACCTCGACCCCATCCTGGGTGATCCGGAAGGTGTGCGCACCGGGGCTCGTGTCCTGGCCGCGAACCTTCACCACGGTCATCTTGCGCACCATCGAGTTTCGGTCCGTGCTCTGGCTCAACTCCAGAAGACCGTCCGCCATCGTGCGGATCGGCTGGCCGTCCGCTTCGGACAGATGCCCGCTGATGAGGAAGGTGGTCGCCTGCCAACTGCTCAGCTGAGAGCTCAACTGCTGAATGAAGTACTGCAGATTCGTCGTCCCCCGGCGGTGCGTTCGCGCGTTCACCAGGAGCGAATGGAACGAATCCATGAACACCATCGCAGCTCCCGAGGCCTTCACTTCCGCTGCCACCCTCGCCAGCACCTGGTCAAAACCGCCCGCTGCCATGTCGTCGCCGAGGTCGACGAAGCGAATCGCCTTCCCGATCTTGTCGGCGTCAAAGAACGAGAACTGCTGCTGGTAGCGGAGCATTTTCAGCGGCGGTTCTCCGAACACGGTGAAGTACAGCGCGGGGTTTTCGGGTGACGCCAAGGAAAACATCACCTGATGCGCCAGCGTGGTCTTCCCCGCCCCCGGCGGTCCCGAGATGAGGTTGAACGAGAATTCCGGCAGCCCGCCCCCGAGAACGGCGTCGAGCCCGGGCACCCCGGTGGCGAGTCGCCGAATGGTCACGGTGTTGCTCATGGCACGGTCTCCTGGTCGGATCTGGGTGACGCGGGGACCCAGACCGACGACAGCAGTGTCTCCGTCAGGGACTCACCAATAAGGGTTGCAAGTAGCTCCGTGAACGTCACCAGCAGGGTGTAGCTCGCCTCCGCAGCCACCGTTCTGTCCTGTCTCGCGAGAACCTCCCTCAAACGCGCAAAGACCACGTCGGCAGCCCCGTCCTCTCCACGCATGGCAAGGCATGGGAATTGCGCAGTTGCCAGGTGCACGGAACGGCGGAAGAGCATGTCGACTCCCCGCGCGCCGAGCACGACGGCAAGGCAAGCAGCGACATCGCGGCATACGTTGACGGCAGCCTCGGCCATGGCGGGCGCGTCGCCACCTTCCCCCGCGCGCGTCGACAGCGTTCTTCGTATCGCCGTCCGGCCGCGGGCCCTCAGTTCCTTCGTTGACATCGGTGCGCCCTCCTGCTCTTGAAGCTCGACCTCCAGGGTGAGTTGAATGCGGTCCACGGCCGGCGAAGAACCATACAAACACGAGACCTGCATTCTCTCTCCCAGCAACCCTCTCCCACGACAAGACACCCCCCCTTGCTCTGCTCGTGATCGGGCACGGCGCAGTGCGTGTCCAGACGCTTGAAGCACATTGCGGACCAACCATGGAAAGGTCGCTCGTTCAAGACGTTGGGCCACGAGCCCCCCGGGGGTCCGGTCCGTTCCATCAAGATGACGCCACGCTTCGGTCAATTCGAGAGGGATTTGCAGGGGCTCGACGTTTCCTCTCTTGCGGGGGGCCCTCCGCCCGTGCCGCCCGCAACGGCATAGCGCCCGATGACGGGCCCTGCGTCGAAAACGAGGCACCATCCTGATGGACCGACCATGTCCGTGGAAGCGATTCCGTCGCAAGACTCCGAACTTGCTCGTAAGCGACAGCAGGCGCGGTTCTTGCTCCGACACTGTGTGAAAATGTATTACCACAACAGCGCGGTTGGCCCCGGACAGCAACGGGATCGAAGGATGTCCAAGGGGATCGAGGCGGCGCCTCCCGAGCCGCACGCGGTCTGTCTCAGCCGGGGTCACACGCCATCCAATTCGGTCGCAAGGGGGTTCATCATGGGCAGCTCGTCCATCTTCGGTGTTGGGAGTGCCATCTTCGCCGCGTTCGCGGCGTTCTCATGTGCTGGGGCGGATCCCGGACCTGCCGATGGCGAAGGCGGCGCCACAACGGAAGGCGGAGCCGGGGCGGGATCGGAAAGCGGAGCGTCCGGAGGCTCGGAAGCGGGGGGCAGCGATGCAGGCAAACCTGAGGAGCACGTCACCTTCGTCGCAGGAGTGAAGGTCGACACGCTGGCTGGCTCGGACACTGCGGGTCATACGGACGGACCTGCGAGTGTGGCTCGATTCAGCAACCCAGTGAACGTCGTCGTCACGCCTCAGGGCGAGACCTACGTGAGTGACTTCGACAACGGCGCGATCCGCAGGGTCTCGGCGGATGCCAAGCAGGTGGCGACCTTGTTCCAAGACCCGAGGCTGGTCCGGCCGTTCGGGCTGACGCTGGGCGCCGACGGGACGCTGTACGTGCAGGCGGACGGAAACCCCAGCGGGCAGGTCGAGACGACCACCGGCACGATTTGGCGCATTGACACCGTCACGGGCGAAGGAACGATTCTGGCCGAAAACGCGGGCCGCCCTCGCGGGCTTGCCTATCGCGACGACGGGGAGTTGGTTCTGGTGGACGTTGCCACGCATGATATCCGGTTGATGAACCTGGAGACCTCGGCCATGCAGCCGTTCGCTGGGGTTTCGGGGCAACCGGGCTTCACGGACGGAATGCGCGCGTCCGCCCGATTCCGTAACCCTTACGGGACGGCCTGGTCTGCGCAGAGCGGAGAGTTGGTGATCGCAGACTATGGCAACCACGCGGTGCGAACGATCACGCGGGAAGGGCTCGTCAAGACCCTTGCGGGGACGGGCGCGCCGGGGATGGTCGACGGGCATGTCTCGGTGGCGCAGTTCTCGGGGCCCAAGGATGTCGCGGTCACCGCGGACGGCTCCGTGTACGTCTCGGACGCTGGCAACCACCGAGTCCGTATCATTCGAACCGACGGCACCGTGGAGACGGTGGCCGGAAACGGCTTGGCTGGGTACACCAATGGGGACGGCTCGAGTGCAAGGTTCTTCGGCCAGGAGGGGATCGACGTGCACTCGCAGACCCTTCGTCTTCTGGTTGCGGACGGCACGGGCGGAGAGCCGCTCCCGTATCATCGGGTTCGCATGTTGTCGCTGGCGCCGTGAGCCCCTGCGCCGCGCACGAGCACGATGCCCGGCCTGGCTCACCTTGAAACATTCGAAACCAGAGTCTGTGGTTGCGTTGACGGGTGGAAAGACGCTTGGAGGGGCTTTGGCCCTTAAGCACCTTTCCGTCGGGTGAGGCGGTACACGTCCGCACCCGTAACGGCGGCCACGTGCCGTACGCTTGACTCGACCTTATGTTGAGCTTCGCTTGCCCTTGAAGGCCGCCACGAGCCGTGTTGATCTGCGTTTGGGCGGTTGTCGTTTCGACACGGGGCGGGAGCCGGATTCCTGCGGCGCACCCATGGGGGAGTGAAATCCAAAGGGCCCGGCTTGCGTCCACCCATCTACTACGTCTGACCAGACGCAGAAAGGAACACTATGTCAAGGCTTTGGCAAACGTTAACGGGCAGAGAAACGCACTGCACGGGATGCGGGAGGACCCTCCCTGACACACTCGAGAACAGGTTCGAAGAGTTCTATTGCAGCGACCCCTGCAAGCGGAATCTCAAGCGGTTGTCGTCGATTCCGCCGCCGCCGCCCGAAGAGGCAATGTCGGAACTCCGGAGCATTCCCTTCGGGATCATCTGACCCCAGTCCCCAATCAAGCGCTCCGCGCTGCTTTGGGTCTAGGTTTCTCCAAGGGGGCTTTCGCAAAGCCCCGTCCTATCTCCGCACCAACCCCCCACCCCTTCTGTGCCTTCTGCGTCCTCTGTGGTTTTCTGAGAGGTCGTTGGCCCTCGGGCACCCGGGACTGGTTTGGCGTCCGCGCTGCCGGCTCAAGCGTTGTGATCCCGCGGCCCCCCGAACACCGACCGAAGGTCCCGGACCTGGCTCTCCAGGTCCTCGTAGGGCTCCACCGTCCCAAACGAAAATCGCATCAGGATCTCGTTGAGCTCCGCCGGAATGTACGGGAACAGCTTCCGCAGGTTGGCAATGCGGTGCTTGTAGAGCACCAGGGCATCGTCCTCGTCGAGACGGGAAGCGTGCGGGTAGGCAGCGGGGTTCTTCTGCACGTTGGAAAACGTGTGCATTCCTTGTCCCACCACGTAAGTGAGCACGTTGCCCATGCTCCAGACGTCGTAGTCGGAGAAGTTCACCTCGTAGTCGAAGTCGATCCAGGCGAAGCGGCCGGAGTCGCGATCGATCAGGATATGATCGTTGCGGATGTCGCCGTGGTGCTCTCCCATGCTGTGAAGCCACGCCATCGCCTCGATGCAGGGGATCAACTCCTTCATCACCCCCGGCAAGGTTTCTTGCCAGTACTGCTCGTGGGGTTGGTCCGCTGCCTCGAGCACCGAGTACAGGCTCTTTCCGCGAATGAAGTCGATGATGCGCACGGGGTTGCCCACCGGGTCGAGCACGGTGAAGCCCTGCATGAACCGATCGTGCCCCTGAACGAGGTCGAGGACCGCGGATTCCTTGTGGGGGTTGCGGGTGCAGCGGACCCGCACCAACCCCACGCTGGTCGTGAACTGCTCGTGGAAGACGAGCTTGATGATCTTCTGGGCGCCCGTGGTCAGGTCGATCGCGTACTTGACCCAGAACTTGGGCTGGTCGTCGATACCGAACCGGCCCTCCTGCGCGTCGCCGAGCACAAAGTAGTCGTTGCCGTGCAGGCGCAGCACGTGGCCTCCCTCGATGCCCATGTAGGCCGTGGTGTCTTCATGAATGACCACGGGCTCGCGCACACGGCGCGGGGTGAGGGACTCGATGCGCTCCTTGAGCTGTTGCGGATCCTCGAAGATCATGGGGGAACGTCGTCTCGCGGGGGACCGGACGCGAGCGTGGCACAGGGCGTGTCACAAGGCAATTGCCCCTTCTGCCAGCAACGCTTCCACCTCGTCGCGCCCGTATCCCAGCTCGGATAGCACCTCCCGCCCGTGCTCTCCCTCCCGTGGCGCGGGCGAGGCCGATCGCGCCGGCGTGCGCTCGAGGCGGGGCGCGGGCGCCGGTTGCGGAACGTTCGCGTGCCCCCGCACGATCACGCCCCGGGCTCCCATGTGCGGGTTGGCCTCCACCTCACCGAGACCGAGCACAGGCGACACACACGCGTCGACGTCATCGAACACCGCGCACCACTGCGCGCGGGTCCGCGATCGGAACGCAGCCGCGAAGGCTTCGCGCATCGCCGGCCACCCGCTCGGGTCCATCGGGTGGGACAGAGACGACGCGTCGATCCCGAGCCCGGCCAGCAAGGCCGCGAAGAAGGGCGGCTCGAGGGCGCCCACCGCCATGTGCTTGCCGTCCGCCGTCGCGTAGACGTCGTACCAGGGCGCCCCGGTGTCGAACCAGTTGGTGCCGTGATCGTCCTTCCACACGCCGACGTGGCGCAGGTAGTGGACCGCGGTCGTCAGGCTGGCGGCGCCATCGACCATGGCAGCGTCGATGACCTGTCCGCGACCGGAGGTCCCTCGCTCGAGCAGGGCGAGCAACACGCCGAAGGCGCACATGAGCCCGCCTCCGGCGAAGTCGGCGAGCAGGTTGGCGGGCGGTGCGGGGGGCGTCCCCTGTCGACCGCAAAGGGATAGTGCCCCGGACAGAGCTAAGTAGTTTATGTCATGTCCGGCACGAGACGCCTGCGGACCGGACTGCCCAAATCCGGTTAGACGGGCATACACGAGCCGCGGGTTGGCGCCAAGCAGTTCCGCGGGGCCGAGACCGCGCCGCTCCAGCACCCCCGGACGAAAAGGGTCGAGCAGCACGTCCGCGCGCAGGCAGAGGCGTCGAACGACCTCTGCCCCTCCCGGGGTCTTGATGTCCGCGCGGATCGACCGCTTGCCGCGCCCCATCGGGTCATCGGGCCGGCTGGGCAGGAACCCCGGGCGGATCCTGTCGACGCGGACCACCTCCGCCCCGAAGTCCGCGAGCAGCATCCCGCAGTACGGCACCGGGGCCAACCCGGCGAGCTCGATCACCCGTGTCCCGTCCAGCGGTGGCATGCGGTTCTCCGTGGTCAGTCGCGATACAGCCGCTCGATGGTATCACCATGCCGCTCGAACACCTTGCGACGCTTCAGCTTCAGGCTGGGGGTGAGCTCCCCCGTGTCGACCGTGAAGTCCGGGTAGACGATCGAGAACTTCTTGGGGGTCTCGTAGCGGGCCAGCTTGGCGCTGCGCTCCTCAATCTCCCTCGCGATGAGCGAACGCACGTCGAGATCGTCGCTCAGCTCCTCCACGGTCGCCCCGACTTTGCCGTTCTGTGCGGCCCAGGCGAGGATCTCGTCGGGGCTCAGGGTCACGACTGCCACGCAATAGGGCTTCCGGTCGCCCACGAGCATCGCCTGAGAGAGGTAGGTGGACGTCTTGAGCGCGTTCTCGACGTTCTGGGGGGCGATGTTCTTGCCGCCCGCGGTGATGATGAGCTCCTTCTTGCGGTCGACGATACGCACGAAGCCATCGTCGGAGATTTCGGCGATGTCTCCGGTGTGGAACCACCCGTCCTGGTCCCAGGCTTCGGCGGTAGCGAGGGGCCGCTTGTAGTAGCCCTGGGCGACGTTGGGGCCCTTGGCGAGCAGCTCGCCATCTTCGGCGAGGCGGAGCTGGACCTGGGAGAAGGCGGGACCGACGGTGCCGAAGCGATACTTGGAGGGGCGATTGATGCACAGGGCGGGGGTGGTCTCGGTGAGGCCGTAGCCTTCGAGGATGAGCAGGCCGGCGGCGTGGAAGAACTCGGCGACCTCGGCGGACAGGGGAGCGCCGCCCGAGACGAAGTACTTCACGTTCCCACCGAGCTTCGCGTGCAGCTTGGAGAACACGAGCTTGTGGGCAAGCTTGCGTTGCAGCTCGAGGTGAAAGGGCACCGGCTCGCCTTTCTGCACGAGCTTGGAGACGGCACGACCGACCCCGACGGCCCAGGAGAAGACGTGTTGCTTGACCGGGCTGGCGGTGGCTTGGCCGCGGATGCGTGTGTAGATCTTCTCGTAGACGCGGGGCACCGCGGGAATGACGTGGGGACGCGTGGCCGCCAAGTCCTCGAGCACCGTGTCGAGAGAGCGCGCGACCGCGGTCGTGGAGCCCATGTAGATCGCGGCGAACTCCTGCAAGCGCGCGAAGGAATGGGCGAGGGGCAGGAAGAGGAAGTCCACGTCCCCCGGGCTGAACACGCCCGTGTCCTCCGCCACCATCTCGAGGATCGACAGGTGGTTTCGATGGGTCTGCACCACGCCCTTCGGCGGCCCCGTCGTTCCCGAAGTGTACACGATCGTGGCAAGGTCGTCGGGCTCGACGCTCTCACGCACGTCCCGCAAGGTGGCCTCGTGCTGTCCCAAGACGCGGGAGCCGAGGGCCAGGAGCCCCTCGAACGAGAGGACATCCGGGTCGCCGTCCGGGTCACCTTCGAGGAGGATGATCTTGTCGATGGCGAGAGCGACGCGATCGCCAGGGGAAGGACGAGGCGTGCCATCCTCCGCGTCAGGGACCTCGACGTCGGGCAGGATGAAGCCGTCGCGCTTGACCTCGCGGACGCGGGCGAGCAGGTCGTGGTTCTCGACGATGATCACGCGAGCGCCTGCATTCCAGAGGATGAAGGCGCACTCCTCGGCGGTGGACGAGGGGTAGATGGGGACGCTGACGGCGCCGGCGGACAGGATGCCGAGGTCGCATTCGATCCATGCGGTGCGGGTGCCGGACATGAGGCAGACGCGGTCGCCGCGGCGCACGCCAAGCTCCAGGAAGGCGGCGGCGATGCGACGGACACGCTTGGCGGCATCCTGCCAGGACACGTCTCGCCAGGTTCCTTGCACGCAGTGGCGAAAGCGGGCGCGGTCGGCGAGTCGGTCGGCGCGGGTGAAGAACATGTCGACGAGGTTGCGGTCTTGCACGGAGGGTCTCCTCGAGGGTGTCGGGTCAGGCATGGTACTGGAACCGAGCCCATTCGACCACAGCTTCACGAGTGAATATTGGGAGGTGGAGGAGATCCTGCGCAACGCCGCCGCGGGCAACCCCTTGCCGGCCAGCGACGCGACCGTGGCCTTCCCGTACTCCAACCCGCCGTACTACACGGCGACCTGGGGCGGGGGGGACTACGGCAAGGGATTCCTCTTCGCAGACGCCGTCATGAAGGCTGCCCCGTAAAGGGCGGTCGAGCTACGGCGCGGCGTACAGATCCCCGGCACACCCCGGGAAGTCCGTGCAGTCCTCGTCGTCGCAGTCCGCCTTCCCGTCGTAGTCGTTGTCCTTCCCGTCCTCGCAGTCCTCCATCGGCGCCCCGTACTCGAGTCCCGTGCAGAAGGGCGCGCCGGCGCAATCCTCGTCGTCGCAATCCGCCTTGCCGTCGAAGTCGTTGTCCTTCCCATCCGAGCAATCCTCGAACGGCGCGGCGTAGTCCGTCCCCGTGCACACGGGCGCCTCCACGCAATCCTCGTCGTCACAATCCGCCTTGCCGTCGGAGTCGTTGTCCTCCCCGTCGTAGCAGTTCTCGAGGGGAGCCCCGTACTCGACCCCGCCGCACATCGGCTCGTCGACGCAATCCTCGTCGTCGCAATCCACCTTGCCATCGGAGTCATTGTCCGCGCCATCGGTGCAGATCTCGACAGGAGCCGCATAGACGAATCCGCCATCCATCACGCCGCCGGACCCGCCGGTCGCTCCGCCGCTTCCTCCCGTAGCCGCGGTGCCGCCCGACCCCGCCTCGCCCGCAGCCCCGCTGTCGCCATCGTCCTTCTCCTCCACCGTGCCGCCGCACGCCAGGGTCAATCCGACGGCGACGGGGACGAGCCACCATGCCTTCCGCGTCCTGCGAATCGGTTCCTTGCGGTCGATGCGGTCGCACAGCTCATCGAGATAAGCCTTGGCAAGCTTCGGGTCATTCGGCGCACGCATGGTCAAGCTCCCCTTTTGTATTCGCGACGGGCGAACGTCAAAAGAATGCCACAGGCGCTCGATCAAGACAATCCCGGTGGGGGGACCCAGATCCTCCGTCGGAGTTGGCCGCAGATTCCGCAGAGAACCGCAGATGGCTTCGTTGCTTGTGCGGATGGGCTCCGGATCGGTGGCAAACCCGCCTACGGGCACGAGTCGGTGCAGTGACGGGCAAGACACCCGTCGACGCCGAGGAAAGCGGAGAGGTCTTCGGTCCCGTCGGGGTACGTCCTGGCGCAGGCGGTTTCGCAGGGCCCGTCCGTGCAGTCCATCATGCACGCGAACAGGCGCAGGCAGGACGGGTTGCCGGCGCACGTCCTGCAGGGTGCGAGACAGGCGGACAGCATGCATGCGTCACAAGCATCGGGGCTTGCCGAGAGAGGACAGGCGCGCGCAGTGGTATCCAAGGGTGCGACCGAAGGGGAAGCATGGCCGACCACTTCGATCATGAAGAGGCCGAGCACCGCGAGGGCCGCACCGGACAGGGCGTAGACGAACAGGGCCCCCACCTCCTTCGCGATGGGTGTCTCGTCGCAGTCTTTCATGGCTTCAGGGGCGAACGCGGAGTCGCGTCGGTTCCCGTTCCTTGTTCCTCGTTCTGACTCCTCTTGCATGCGTCTACGGAGCCACGCAGGTCTTCGCCCCGGACCCCGCGAACATGGGGTTCTCTCGGCAGAGAAGGGGCGGAGCGCAGTCGCCGTCGTTCTCGCAGGTATCGCATGTCCCGCGCAGCACGCCGTTGATCGGAGGGGTCATGTGACACGTGCAAGAAGGGCAGAACGTGTCGCACGCGAGAGCCTCGGGGCAAGCGTCCGCGGGATTGCACGACAGAAGTCGCAGCGCGTCGGGACTGCAGAAGCTCGCCTCTTGCCCGTAGCATGCCGGGTCTCCCCCGCAAGGGCCTGTCCCCCCGCTCCCGGACGAGCCGCCCGTCCCACCGGCGCCACCGGTTGCTCCCGTGCCGCCAAGGCCGCCGGAGCCGCCCACGCCACCGGTTCCTCCCGCGCCCCCCACGCCTCCGGTCCCACCCGGCCCGCCATCGGGGGGCGAAACGCAGGACACGAGAGAGGACGGCACGCACCCGTCTCGGTCCGAAAGCCAGGCGCACAATCGTCCGGCCACGCAGGGGCACGGCGGGGCACACACCCATGCACCATTGGCCCGCACGCATGCACTGTCACACCCTTGCACCACGCCCTGGCACACCGCGCCCGTTCTGATCTCGAAGTCCGCCGGGCATGCAGACGCCTCCGGGAGCGTTCCCCCGGAGCCTGCTGCGCCGCCCGTCCCGGCCGCTGCCCCGGAACCGCCACTTTCCTGCGGCGTCGAAGTCGTCTGCCCCGAGCACGCGAGCGCAAGGGCACCGACCATCGCCATCCCGCAAGCCAGCGTTCGGATTCTCATGACGATCGAAGCATACCCGAAACCCATTACGCCGTCCGCGACGGCCACGCGTGGGCCGACAACCCTTGAGATGCCCCGGTCGCGTGGTACACACGGGCCACGCGTCATGCTCCGTCCACGTCCCATGCTTCTCGCACCGCACTTTCGAAACGCTCGGGCCACGGCCGCCACGGTGGCGATCGGACTCTCCTTCGCTGCGGCTTCGCTCCTGCACGGATGCTCCCGACGCCCGGACCCGGCCCCCACCGCGTCGTCATCCGCTACGGCGCAGGAGTCCGCATCCGACGAAGGTCCCCTCGCGTCAGCCGCGGCCTCGTCGGCTTCCGCTTCGACTTCGGCATCAGGGCCGGCATCAGGGCCGGCATCAGAGCCGGCATCCAGTGCGGTCGATGCGGGGCCCGTGCTCGGGGACAAGCGAATCCACGCCATCTCGATCGAGACTTACGTGAGGGCGCTGCCCGAACGCAAGGCGCGCGCGATCGGGTACCTTCGTGCGGGAGCATCGTCGCGAAGAAGCGACGAACCGGTGGGCAACAACGGGTGCAAGGACGGGTGGTACGCGGTGGAGCCTGAGGGCTTCGTGTGCAATGGTCCGGACGCGACGCTCGATCCTGCGGCGAAGATACTGACGTATGCGGTGCCGGGGCCCAAGCGGGGGGAGCCCGTGCCCTACCAGTACGCTTACGTTCGCGGGAAGGTGCCGCACTACTACGCACGGCTTCCCGAGAAGAAGGACCGCATGCGGATCGAGGGGGGCGACGTGGAGGGTGTGATCGTCGGGGCCTATCACAGCCCGGACCCGCACCTTGGACTTCTCGGGCCAGCGCGGGAGGTGCCGCAAGAATTGCTGGACGGAGGGCGGGTTCCGCGCCCACCGGGGGCTGCGCCGCGGCTGCGCTACAAGTTCCACACGGGTCGCGCGGAGCCCAAGACGCGCCTCGCCCTGATGAGCTGGTTCGAGCACGACAAGCGGCGCTGGGCGGTCACGTCGCAGCTCGACCTGGTCGCCATCGACCGGCTCCGCATCATCGCTCCCCCGCCTTTTCGCGGGGTCGAGCTCGAGCAGGGGCAATCCCTGCCGGTGGGGTTCCTGCGGGTTCAGACCGCGAGCGGGTATCGGTTCGACGACGACGGGAAGGTGACCGAGACCGTCCGACTCTCGCACCGCCAGCCGTTCCGGCTCAACGGGGAGAAGAAGGTTCACGCAGGAAAGACCGTACTGGGGAGCCACGAAGGCGTCTGGGTGCAGGAGAGCCTGCTCACCATGGTCGAGCTGAGAGAGATCCCCACCTTCGTGAAGAACGACACGTTGCGATGGCTCGACATCTCGGTGCGCGACCAAACCCTTGTCGCGTACCGCGGCAAGCAGCCCGTGTACGTGACGCTCGTGTCCACAGGAAGTGGAGGCATGGGGGACCCGGAGACGACGCACTCCACGCCGAGAGGGCTGTTCGCGATCTTCTCGAAGCACGTGTCGACGAAGATGTCGGGCGACGAGATTGGGTCGGAGTACCTGATCGACGACGTCCCTTACGTGCAGTACTTCCACCACGGGTATGCGTTGCACGGGGCGTTCTGGCACGACAACTTCGGTCGTGTGCAGAGCCACGGCTGCGTGAACCTGGCTCCCGCGGATGCGGCGTGGGTGTTCGAGTTCACGGGACCGGAGGTGCCGGAAGGCTGGCATGGCCGGTACGTGAAGGGCGGCGGCACGCCGGTGTTGATAAGGCCCTGAGCGAAGCGTGCGGCGCCTTGCGCTCCGGTTTCCGGGGCAAGCGCTTGAAGACTTCCTCCCCGTTCTCCGTGGGGTATGCTCCGCGGATGCAACATCGAAACGCCCTGACTTTCTCGCGCGGCGCGGTCGCCGCGGTTGTGCTGTTGCTGGCTGCGTGTGGTCCCCAGCAACCGTCCCAGACCCCCGAATCAGCCCCGGCCACGGGAGGGCAACCCGCGACCGTGGCGGTGGTGGTGCCAGCCGACGGAAATTCCCAAGAGCCAGCGCTCGCGACGGCTCGGGTGGATGACGCGCCGGGTGCCGAGCCCGTGAACGCGGGGCCGGACCGGTCCGTGTTCGAGCTGTCGTCCGAGGACCCGTCGATGGGGAGGCCGGACGCGCTGGTCACGCTGGTGATGTTCGGGGACCTGCAGTGTCCGTTCACGCAGCGTGCGTTCGACACGCTGGACGCGTTGATGAAGCGGTACGGGGACAGGGACCTGCGCGTGGTGTGGAAGCACCTGCCCCTGGACTTCCACAAGGAAGCGGCGCCCGCGGCGGAGGCGTCGGTGGCCGTGCACAAGCTCGGGGGCTCTCCCGCGTTCTTCTGCTTCGTGTCCGAGATCTTCGCCAACCAACGAGGCATGGGACATGCCGCGTATCAGACGGCGGCGGGCAAGTGTGGCGTCAGCCCCGCGGCCATGGATGCGGAGGTTCGAGCGGGCTACCCAGCGCGCAAGGTGGAAGCCGACAAACGCGTTTCTCAGGCTGCCGGCGTGCGCGGCACGCCCCACTCCTTCCTCAACGGGCTCACCGTCTCCGGCGCACAGCCCATCGACAAGTTCGCCGAGGCCGTGGATGCCGAACGCGAGGAGGCAAGGGCGGCCCTGTCTTCGGGCGTCTCGCCGATGGCGTTGCACGCCCACCGCGTCGCCACCAACTTCTCGAAGGCGGCCGTTCGACCATCGACTCCGTCGAATCCGCCTCCCGCGGCGCAGCCGGACACCACGGTGTTCCAGGTGCCCGTCGGTCAGTCCCCCGTCCTGGGGTCGGCGAACGCGCTCGTCACGATCGTGATGTTTCAGGACTTCCAATGCCCGTTCTGCAAGCGTTCGGCAGCCACGATCGAGCAGCTGCGCAAGGAGTACGGCAACGAGTTGCGCGTGGTGCTCAAGCACAACCCGCTCCCGTTCCATCCGCAGGCGATGCCTGCGGCGCACCTCGCCATGGAGGCGCGTGCCCAGAAGGGCAACCCGGGGTTTTGGCAGGCCCACGACGCGCTCTTCGCCGAAGCGCACCTCGACGATGCGATGCTCGACCAAGTTGCCCGCGACCTTCGGCTGAACCCCCACGCGGTGCGTACCGCATTGACGAGCAACCGTCACCAAGCTGCGATCGACGCGGACATGCAGCTTGCGAAGCAACTCGGTGCGAACGGGACGCCGACGTTCTTCATCAACGGGCGGAAGCTCACGGGCGCCCAGCCGATCGAGTCGTTCCGAACGTTGATCGACGAGGTGCTCACGACGGCGCGGGGATTGACCCAGCGGGGAGTGCCCCGCAGCCGGGTGTATGCGGAGACGATCAAGAATGGGGTGACGGGACCCGCGTCGCCCTGAGGGGGGGACTGCTGGTCACTTGCCTGACGGAGCTCGAAGGGAAATCGCCATGGGCACGCGCAGATCATTTCTCACCACCGCAGCCACGGGCCTCGCCGTGGTCTCCGTTCCGCAACTGTTCGGCTGCAACCAGACCGCGGTCCTTGCTCCGGCCGCGACGCCGCCCCCGCCGCCCCCCACGGCAAAGCCTCCGCTGGTCGCCGTGCCCGCGGGGTACTTCGAGGCGTTCGGGCTCACGACACCGCTCCTGCAGCGCGTGATCGCCAGAGGGCTGTCCCGCGGCGCCGACTTCTGCGAGGTGTTCGTGCAACACCGGGTCAATCACTGGCTCGGCATGCAAGACGGTGCGGTCAACCAAGCCTACGCAAGGGTGGAGCTGGGCGCAGGCGTTCGCGTGCTCAAGGGCGACGCCACTGGATACGCGTTTTGCGAGGACTTGCGTGAAGAGGCCCTGCTGGCCGCGGCCGCGACGGCAGCCGCGGTGGCGGACGGTCCTGCCCGCATCACACCCCAAGCGCTCGCTGCCGCGACCGTGGCGAGTCGGTACACGGTGAACGTGCCGTGGACCGACATCGGTGTCGACAAGAAGCTGCCCCTGGTGCAGCAGGCCGAAGCAAAGGCCAAGGCCGCTGACAGCCGCATCGTCAAGGTCAAGGTGTTCCTCGAAGACGAGACCGCCCGGATCCTGGTGGCGGACTCCGAGGGACGGTTGATCGAGGACGATCAGCCCATGACGTCGCTGTCCGTGTCCTGCGTGGCGGAGCACAAGGGTCGAACGGAGACGAGCGGACAGAGCCGCGCGTCGCGCGACGGATTGAGCTTTTACACGCCGGCCGTGGTGGATGCGGTCGCGACCGAAGCGGCGGCCTACACCGTGTTGCTGTTCGACGCGGTATCGCCCCCCGCCGGCGAGTATCCGGTGGTGCTCGCGCCCGGCCTGTCGGGCATCCTGCTGCACGAGGCCATCGGCCACGGCATGGAAGCGGACTTCAATCGCAAGGGTGTTTCCGTGTACGCGGACCGCATCGGCACGCGCATCGCGCCGCCCCACGTGACCATCGTGGACGACGGCACGAACGAGAAGATGCGCGGATCGATCAACATTGACGACGAAGGCGCGGCGGCCCAGCGAACCGTGCTGGTGGAAGGCGGGGTGCTGCGTTCCTACATGCACGATCGAATCTCGGCTTCGCACTACAAGGTGGACAGGACGGCCTCGGGCCGTCGTGAGTCCTTCCGGTTCCCGCCGGTGCCGCGCATGCGCAATACGTACATGATGCCCGGGCCACACAAGCGCGACGAGATCATCGCGTCGGTCAAGAAGGGGCTCTATGCGGAGATGTTCACCAACGGGCAGGTGCAGATCGGCGCGGGTGACTTTACCTTCTACCTGAAGCACGGGCGACTGATCGAGGACGGCAAGCTGACCCGGGTGGTGAAGGATGCGAACCTGATCGGCAGTGGACCGAAGGTGCTCGAGAGCATCGACATGGTCGCCGACGATCTCGAGATGTTCTCGGGAGCCGGATACTGCGGAAAGGACGGGCAGCGCATACCCGTTGGGTTCGGGCTGCCCACGGCGCGGGCGGGCGCGATTTCCGTCGGTGGGAGGGGCGCATGAGCAAGCATCTTGCCGAGCTGATGGGGCAGGCGCAGTGGGTCGTTGCCGAGGCGAGGAAGCGCGGGGCCCAAGGCACCCGGGTCCACGCTTCACGCAATTCGTCCTCGTCCGTCGAGTGGCGCGACGGGAAGCTGGAGCGGGTCCGCGAGTCGACGTCGATGTCGGTGGACGTGACGTTGCTGGTGGATGGGCGGTATTCGTCGAGCTCGACGAGTGATCTGCGCAAGCCTGCGCTCGAGAGGTTCCTGGACGAAGGCATCGCGATGACCCGAGCGATTGCTGAGGATCCGGATCGGGTGCTGCCCGATCCATCGCGGTATGCGGGTCAGTTTGCCGGCGACTTGAAGGTGTATGACGAAGCCACGGCGACGTTGTCGCCGGACTGGCTACGCCGCACGGCGGGAGAGCTGGAGGCTGCGGCGCGAGCGGCGCCTGGGAGCGAGAAGATCGTGTCGGTGTCGACGACGGCGCAGACCGAAGTGTCGGAGCAGGCGCTGGTGGCGTCCAATGGCATGCAGGGCACGCACGCGGACAGCAGTGTCGTGCTCGTCGCGGAGACGAGTGTACGCGACGCGGGGGGAAGAAAGCCCGAGGGCTGGTGGTATGCTGCCTGTCCCAACCGGGAAGCGCTTCCGTCCCTCGAGCTCATTGGTCGCAGGGCGACGGAGCGAGCCTTGGGGCGTATAGGGGAGTCACGACGGCCGACTGGCAAGTATGCTTGTATCGTGGAGGCGATGACGGCGGGCCGGTTGCTGGACTCGCTGCTATCGGCGCTCGACGGGTCGAACATTCAGCAGCGCAAGTCTTTCCTTGCGGACAAGCTCGACAAGCCGGTCGGTAGTGCGGTGTTGTCGGTCGTGGACGAGCCCCACATCGCGGGAGGACTCGGCTCGAAAGCGTTTGACGGGGAAGGGATGGCGACGCGACCACGGCCGGTGTTCGACAAGGGTGTGGTGAAGAGCTTTTTCCTCGACACGTATTACGGGCGCAAGCTCGGCAAGGAGCCGACCAGCGGGGGCCGGACGAACCTCGCGTGGCCCCCGGGGCAGCGGGATCCGGAAGCGATGATGCGGGCGATGGGCAAGGGAATTCTCATCACGGGATTCAACGGCGGCAACTCGAACACCGCATCGGGCGACTTCTCGTTTGGCATTCAGGGGTATTGGGTGGAAGGTGGCAAGATCGTGGCGCCGGTCGCGGAGATGAACCTTGCCGGCAATCATCTCGAGTTCTGGAAGCGCCTGCTCGAGCTCGGCAACGACCCGTTTTTGTATTCGTCGAACCGCCGGCCGTCGTTGCGGTTTGACAAGGTGCAGTTCTCGGGTACGTAGCCAAGGAGAGCGTTCTCATGGCTGTAGGTTGGGCACAAGACGGAGCCGTCCAAGATCAGATCGACGCGAGCGTCGAGAGCGCGGTGGCGCGTGCCCGCAGCCGCCTGCCGACGGGGGAGAGTCTCACGCACTGCGAGGAGTGTGACGAGCCGATCCCCGAGGCCCGACGAACGGCCGTACCGGGCGTGCGAAGGTGTGTGGCATGTCAGGCGGAGGCCGACGGAGATCGTGTGGACGACTCGCTGTACAACCGCCGGGGCAGCAAGGGCAGCCAGATGCGCTAGTACCGTATGCCCGAAGTGAGTACCGGGATCGCACTCCGGAGAACCACAGAGGACGCAGAAGGCACAGAAGGTTGGTGCGGAGGTAGCACGCGCGGGTCACGCCTGACGAAAGGTCCTCGCAGTCACAACTCCGCCCGTTCCTGGTTCTCTGTTCGCCTTCCGTGTTCTCAGCTCCTAGTTGATGTCCCTCATCCGTCCATTGCCGTAGTCGGGCCTCAACCCGATAGGGACTTCGGGCACGCAGCACTGGGTCCTGAGACCGTCGGGGTCCCAGTGGGACCAAGAGGGTCGCCGGGCCTGAGATCGATCCGCGCTCGACCGGCGGCGACGGAGAACGTCTTTACGCACGAAACCTCGACTTTCCCTGTGTTTTTCACGACGGCACGGGGCGTGCAACCTGTGGAGTCGAACACATCACCACGTGCCGCGCCGCTTTCGATGGTTCGAACCGAGCCCGAAACAGGGCGCTCGCGCAGGGAGGTCCTCATGAAGGTCGGTATGTCCGCAGGTTGGCGTGTCGGTTTCTTGTCCTGCTTGGCGCTCGTGACGGGAGCATGTAGCGCCACGGACGCTTCTCCGTTCGAGGCGTCGGAAGGCAGCGGCAACGAGTACAACATCGTGGGAGGCTCCGACACCACGATCAAGGACAACCCCTGGCAGATATCGCTCCAGACCACCGACGGATATCACTTCTGCGGCGGCTCAATCCTCTCGCGCAACTGGGTCCTGACGGCCAACCACTGCATCGTCATGGGCGCATCGGAGATGCGTATCGTCGCGGGCGCCACCCGCCTGAGTGACACGTCCTCCGCCCAGATTCGCGACGTGAAGAGGGTGATTCAGTACCCCGGGTACGTGGACCCTTCGCGCGGGAAGGACGTGGCGCTGCTCGAGCTGGCGAGCCCTCTCGACCTGAGCAAGTCCGGTGTGCAGGCCATCGCGATCATGAGCGAGACCGTGGCGGAGGATGGTGCGACCGCGGAAGGCGTGGTCGCCCGGGTGACGGGCTGGGGCACGCTGAGCAGCGGCGGAGACTCCCCAGACACGCTGCAGACGGTCACCGTCCCCCTCATCACGAACGAGCAGGCGCAGAAGTACTATCCCGAGGAGGTGATCGGCGAGGACCAACTGGGAGCGGCCTACCTGAACGTGGGCGGCAAGGACTCCTGCCAGGGCGACAGCGGCGGCCCTCTGACCGTCGACACCGCGTACGGGCGTGCTCTCGCTGGCGTGGTGAGCTGGGGCTACGGGTGCGCCGACGGCAGCCGGCCTGGCATGTACGCGCGCGTCTCGTACTTCCAGAGCTGGTTGTACGCCAACGCCGAGGTGACCCTGATCGACAACAACCTGCCCGACCCCACGGACCCCAACGATCCCGATCCCGTCGACCCCACGGATCCCGATCCTGTCGACCCCACGGACCCCGACCCGATCAACCCGAAGTGCGGGTGGGCGTTCGAGAGTTCGTACTACGCGTGCGGCGGTGAAGGATCGGATCCGACGGGTTCCTACCCGATTGCCTGCCCCTCCACCCTGCAGGAGGGCGGATCTTGCGGCGAAGTAGACGGGATCGGTTGCTGCGATGCGAACGGCGACAACTGGTTCTGCGAAGGTTCCGCGCTCGTCAAGGCGACGTGCGGGTCGGAAGAGACCGTCGACCCGGACCCCGTGGACGACCCGGACCCCGTCGACCCTCCGAGCAGCCAAGGCGCATGCGGGTGGGATTCCCAGAGCAGCTACTACGCGTGTGGCGGCACGGGCACCGACCCCTTCGGCACGCATCCGATGGGCTGCCCCGAGAACCTCGTGGAAGGGGCACCTTGCGGCGCGGTCGATGGCATCGGGTGCTGCGACCAGGACGGTTCGAACTGGTTCTGTGCAAGCACTGGGCTTGTGAAGGACGTTTGCGGCGCCGGGGGCTGACTCCCCTCAACGCTTGCGCTCGGAAGCCATTCGCGCGCGGACCCTCTCCAACACTTGCAGGTCGAGAGCGCGCCGCCTCTCCCGCAGTCGAAGGAAGCCCTTCTCGGCCTGACCGGCGCGCAGCGGCTCGGTGAGCGTGAGGTCTCCCTCCACCGCGGCGGAGGACACGCCCTGCAATGCCCGCACGACGACGTCCCGGCTCGCGTTCTGCGGAAACGCATCGATCCAGCGACGGCGTCGGATGCGGCCCTCGTCAAGCTCGAAGATCCGGTAGCGGAGTCGTCCTTTCCGGTCGATCTCGGTGACGGAGCCGGAGCACGCGGCAGGGATACCGCGAATGGTGAACAGGTGGTGGGTGGCGCGGTGCCTGTGGCCGAAGAGGAGCAGACCCACGCCATGCTTCTGCGCGAGATCGAGGACGTTGCCGGCGCGCGCCGCGGGCCCTGCCTGTCGCGGGTCGAACTTGCCCGACCACTCGTCCACGTAGCCATCGGGGGGCAAATCCACGAGATGGTGGTGGCAGCAAAGGATCTTGAAGGCTGGTGAAGGAACCGAGGCCAGAAGCTCGTCGGCCCGAGCGATGGCGCTCTCCGAAAACATGCCGCGCGCGTTCATGCCCAGGGCGTCGCGCCAGTCCAGGTCCGCGCCGTGCACGGTCGAGTCGAGCGCGAGCACCACGACGTCGTCCGAGAGCCATCGCAGGTGGGGCCAGTCGGGCTGTCCCATCACGCTTCGAAACTCGGCCACCCCCTGGAAGTTGACCACGTCATGGTTGCCCGGCACCACGGTCAGGTGCTCGTCGTCGTATCCGAAAGCGGACAGGACGAGCCGTGCTTCCCGCATCTCGCTCGAGGCGCCCAGGTTGGCGATGTCGCCGGTGAGGATGACGTGCTGGCAGCCGTGTTCTCGAGCGCTCTGGACGACGGCAACGAGGCTACGGGTCTGGTACTTGTGGGCGAGGTGGGAGGATCGAAGCAGGGGTTCCCAGAGGCTGCGGCGGTCGAACCAGGAGGAGGCGAGGAGGCGGGTTGCCACGTCCCAAGCGCCCTCACCGCGGGACTTCGGGAGGATCAGGCGTCCCAGACGAACCAGGTTGGCGGAGACGTGACCGACGTGCAGGTCGGACAGATGGGCGAAGCGAAGCATCGAAACACACTGGCTGGGCAGGAGACCTCCTAGGGGTTACCCTGAGAGGAGACGGAGAACAACCACGGACGTGGTGGGGACACGAAAGGGGGCGACATGGCGCGCAATATCAGTCGCATCGTGGACGAGCAAATCCAGCGGTGGAACCTGGAGCAGAAGTTGCGAGCCGAGGAGGTCCGCAAGGCCGAGTTCCGGCCGGAGCGGGTCATTACCCTTTCCAATGCCATCGGCTCGAACGGCATCGCGGTCGCCCAGAAGATCGGCGAAATCTTGCACATCCCCGTGTACGACCGGGAGATCGTGGAGCACATCGCCACGACCAAGAAGGTTCGCGTGGAGGCCGTGGAGTCCCTGGACGAGCGTGCGCTCGGTGCGGTCGACGGCTATCTGGTCAACCTGTTCCGAGAGCGCAACTTCGACCAGGGCGACTACATGCAGACGCTCACGAGGACGATTGCGTCGTTGTGGGCGCACGGTTCCTGCGTGTTCATCGGCCGGGGTGCGTCACACATCATCTCGCGGCGGTACTGCCTGGCGGTCCGTACGGTCGCGCCGTGGAAGCACAGGGTGAGGCGAGTCGAAAACCTGCTCAGCATGACGAGGGACCAGGCTGAGGCGGAGGTGAAGCGGATCGACGCGGAGCGGGAGCACTTCATCCACCGCCTGTTCAAGGTCGGGATCGAGGATCCGCTCAGCTACGACTTGACGGTGAACACGGCGGGGTTTTCCACGCTCGCGTCGGCGAACCTCATCATCTCGGCCTTCCAGCAGAAGTTCGCGAAGCAGGACGAGGCCTGACGCGGCACGGTGCTTCCATTTGAGTTGAGGGGTTCGCGCTGAGCACGAGCACGATTCACCCATCGATTCGAGGGAAACGAGGCACTACGGGTTGGGGGGCGCCACCGAGAGACAGGGCATCATTTCCGGCTCGACGGGGGAGAGGCAGACGATTGGCTCCGCATCGGGTTCGCCCGGCTCGGGCTCGACCTGCATCACGCCCGCGTCCTTGGGAGCGTCGGCATCGCTGGCGGGTGGCTCCACGGCCACGACCAGCGGCGACGACGACGGCTCTTGCCCTGCGCTCGGCGTGCAAGCCACGGCTCCTGCCCCGGTCACGGCAAGCGCCAGGAATTGATTGCGGCGAGCCAGGATGCGGTCCTTGAGGGTGCGGTCGGTCATGAGAGCGTCATCGTGCACCAGGCGAACGCGGTGGTCCAGCATGTCCACCTCCCCAGCCGGCCTCAGCGCACACAGCGCCCTTTCTCCGCGCGGCACCAGCCGTTCTTCTCACACAGCACGGACTTTCGGCAGTCCCCGTCGGCCCCCGCCATGCACCGCCCCCCGCGCTCGGTACACATCCCCTTCGTGCGACACGGCACCGACTCGGCACAATCCTCGTCCGCGTTGATCCGGCAGGCGCCGTGCACTGCGGTGCACATCCCCTTCTGCTTGCAGATCACGGTGCCCTTGCAATCCCCCTCTTGCGCCACGCACTTCCCATGAAATTCGGAGCAAAGCCCACGCGTCTGACAGGCATCGGAGTTGCGGCAGTCCGCGGTCGAGCCTGCGATACAGCGCCCGTAGTCTCCCGCGGCGCACTTCCCGCTCTCCTGGCACGGGGGCGCCCGGCGGCAGTCGTCGTCGAACACCGCCACGCACCGGCCTTCCTTGGCCGAGCACTTCCCCTCGTTCTTGCAGAGGTTCGCTTGGGCGCAATCGACATCGGAGGCAGCCACGCAGGTGCCGTTCTCTCCCGCGATGCACAGACCTTGCTCGGAGCACGCCAGCTTCTCGCGACAGACGCGGTTGGACGCAGCCACGCAGGTGCCGTCGCGCGCCATGCACTTGCCATGAAGCCGACATGCGTCGGTCTGCTTGCAGTCGAAGTCCTTGCGCGCCTCGCATAGACCGTCGGCCGCTACGCAGGCGCCGTGTTGCTTGCAGACCTGGGACGCCTCGCAGTCCGTGTCACTGGCGGCCACGCACGCTCCTTGGGACGAAGAGCACTGCCCCCAACGCTCACAGCCCTCGGAGGCGGCGCACGGGTCGTTGCCGCAGCCTGCTGCGGAGGCCAGAGAGAGCACGAGCGCCATCGCGACGCCGGCCCAGCGGATCGCGCAAGAGGGGTTCACTCCTTCGCGCTACCCCAGACCACGTCGCGATGGACCCAGCCCTTGGCGCCGTCGACGTTGGTGACGTGGAGCCAGGGGTCTTGCCGGCTGTTGACCATCATGCCTTCCCCTCGGTCCACCTTGAAGACCACGGGGCTATCCTTGTCGGGGCTCTCGCGTACGAGGGCGCTCGGGACGCGAGCCACGACGCAGCTTTTTTTCTCGAGCAAGTGGGCGGCGACCCACGCGACATCCCCCTCGAAGTCCCGTGTCTTGACCCAGTCCTCCTGCTTCTCGATCACCTCGACGGTGTAGTACTTGTCTGCGGTGTAAAGGACGGCGGACTTGGTGGAGGGCGCTTCGCGGAAGTTGGCTTTCTCGACGACGACGGCGAGCATTTCGGCCCAGGCGGTTCCCGACAGCAGGCACCCGGCGACAGTGAGGGGAATCCACCAGCGCGCGCGACCACGACGGGGGACGGTTGTGTCGGTCCGATTCACGACAGAGCGCTCCTTTCCGCGAGACCTCCCCGAGGGAAGCTCGTCGCAGGGCATCAGGCGGTGAGGGGGTCGTCGCCGGCAGGTGCCGTGACTCGGTTACCCATGCCCTCGCTGGGGCGGAAAGGGCAACTTTCGGACGATCCCGCCGATTCATTCGGCCAGGTGTCCGCACTACCCTTTGTGCCGCACCGCGACTACGATGCTTGCCGATGCCGTCCAACGATCATCCCGATGACGGCCTCACCAAGTTGGGGGGCCGATCGTTTGCGTCACAGTTCGTCCCAAGTGTGGAGTACCGCCTCGGGCCACAGGTGGGTCAGGGGGCCATGGCTGTGGCCTTCTACGCCCTGCGTACCGCGCCCGAGGGCTACTGCCCCGTCGTGGTCAAGATGCTGCGGCCGTCTTTCGTGCGGCAGTACGGGCAAGCGGCCACGCTCACCGTGCAGAAGGAGGCGGTGGCGCTGGGGCGCTTGAACGAGCGCGTGCCGAGCACCCCCTTCGTGGTGCGTCTCATCGACACTGGGTACCTGGGCATCACGGACCGGTTCGGACCGATCCAGCTTCCTTGGGTGGCGGTGGAGTACGTGCATGGAGGGCCGGAAGGCACCACGCTCACGCAGCGGGTGGCTCGGTGCGTCCAGGACACGGCCTTCGCGTTCGACATGCAACGCGCGTCCAATGCGCTCGAATGCTTGTGCTCGGGGCTGGCCGCGGTGCACGAGGTCGGTGTCGTCCACCGCGACCTCAAGCCAGGCAACGTGCTGTGCTGCGGCACGGGCGACGAAGAGATTTTCAAGGTGGCTGACTTTGGGGTGGCGCGTCCGCAGGGGCTCGCTGGCACCTTCTTCCGCGACTTCATTGGCACGCTCGGCTATGTGGCACCGGAAGCGTTCGGGAGCCGCGGGTCGGAGTGCGGGCCGTGGACTGACGTGTTCGGGCTGGCGGGCGTTGTTTACTTCCTGCTCACGGGCCAGAAGTACCTGCAGGTCAGCAGCCCCTCGGACATGCTGATGATGATGGGTTCTGCGGAGCGGCGCAGCGTGCTCGAGTCACCGATGCTCTGCCCGGAGTTGCGCCGGCGAGAGGTTGCTTGCCGCGCGATCGACAAGGCCCTCGCGGCCTCCACCGCCCTGGATCCGAACGAGCGCCCCGCGAGCGTGGAGGCTTTCGCGGCGCATGTTCAGCCGTGGCTGCAGCCGGAAGCGGGGAGCTATCGGCCCAGTCCTCCTTCGCGCACGGGGCTCGCCTTGGGTCGCGTTCGTTGGGGCGACGGTCCGCCCTGGACCTGGATCCTTCGCCACCGCCCCAGTGACACCCTGGTGGTGCGGCGTGCGGCCTGGGATGCGGACGGGCGGTGCCTCGCCGTGACCAACGAGGGCCTTGCCTTCTGGACGGGCACCGGGTGGCGACAGGTACCGCAATCATCGATTCCCGCGAACGACTTGCGCCTCGTGCACCGCGTAGGCCCGAGCCGCTGGCTCGTCGGCTTCGACAAGGCGTCTCTCGCGAGCTTCTCCGCGGAAGGGATGCTCGACACGGTCGACCTGTCCGGAACGGTCCGGCACCTCGATGCGTTCGATGGCGAGCTTGGAGACCTGGCCGTCATCGTGGACCGGACGGAGTCGGGCGCGCCGCTGCTTCGGGCGATGTCCGCGTGGCGTTGGGTCCGGGCCATTGCCCTCGAGGGCGTCACGGGCATTGCCTCGGTGGCGCGCATCGGCGACGCGCAATGGCTCATTACGGGTCGTGGGGAGAACGACGCGGGGCTCGTGGGGATCTACAGCCCTCTCGACTTCCACGTGCAGATGCTCCCGACGCCGCCGGTGCGAGCGTTCGTGGCCTGTGCCGGTCGCGAAACGATCGAGACGGGCGTGGCGTGCGGTGCAGACGGGGCAATCCTGTGGCGGCACGGCTCCGAGACGGAGGTGGAGACGGTGCAGGGGGGACACGACGTCTCCGCCGTGGCCGTCGACCCGGCGGGACAAGGGTGGGCCGCAGGGGCCGGTCGAATCTGGCACCGGGAAACCACCGAGGGCTGGTCCGCCTGGACTTGCGTCTGGGAGAACGAGGAGTGGCAGGTGCCCTTCGTGTCGCTCTTCGCGGACGTCGGCCTGGTCATCGCCGTGACGGCGGACGGCGCCATCCTCGAGGGCCGTCAGGCGGACGGCGACAGCGACACGGAGTTCATGTCCGAATCACGAAGGTGAGCCTGTTCATCCGCGTCGGTGGGATGAGCGGCGTCGCGTGGCGAGAAGTCCCAGCGCCAAGATCAGCCACCCAGCGGAGCCGCCATGACGCGAGGAAAGGTGGCACGCGCACCCGGAGCTATCCTCGCCCGAGGCAGCGGGCTTCGCAGGTTGGCTCGATCCGCCACTGCCAGCCGTCGCCCCACCGGAACCTCCGGTGTTCCAGTCGGGAGGAGGCGCGACAGGTGATCCTTCCTCGTAGGCGCCGATGTCGAGGATTCCCTTCCGGGGCCGCTCCACCTGCGTCCCCGCCATGAGCCTCATCCGGTACTGCGGAACGTACACGGGGGCTTCGAGCGGGTTGGGGATCGCATACGCGTCCTTCACCGCGGTCGTGTTCGTTCCGGTATCGATGAGCGTAGACCCGGGGCCGGGACGAAGGTCGAAGCTGCTCGGATCGGTAAATCCCGGGTTGGCCCCGCGCAGCGCGCCAGAAAACGCCGCGGGCACCTCCGTGAACCCGTCCTGGATCCAGTTGTTGCTGCCGCGAACCACGGGATCCGGACCGATAGGATCGGTGTGACGAAGCACCTCCACCTCCCCGTCGCTCTGCTTGAAGAAGACGTTGTTGTGCAGCTCCACGCTCTCGACGCCCTCTTGCATCCGCAACGCCACGTTCGCCTCCGGCCCGAGGAAGAACGTGTTGTTGACGAACCGATAGCGACCTGCCGTCGACCCCGTTGCGTCACCCCCGAAGCGCGCCACCTGCCAGGACGACGTGGTGACGATCACGTTGCCGACCACGTCCGAGTCTTCCCGCGCCAGGCTCGGCTCTTGACCGTCGGGCCCGATCAAATCCAGGCCGTGGTACACGGCCCCCTCGATCCAGTTGTAGTAGATCTCGTTGCGCTCCGCGCGGCTCTTGACGTTGTTGCCCCCGTTGGCGCTGTGCACGAACGTGAACTGCAAGCGGAAGACGGACCCCGGGTGCATCGTCTCGTCCGTGGCGATGTACAGCTGGTGCTTTCGATCGCCCGACCCGCAAGCGTACACCTCGGAGTGCTCGATGGTCAGGGACCCGGATTCCGCGTCCGTGCCGAGGATCCCGTGGTTGGGGCAGTCGTGCACGACCGTGTTGCGGATCGTGACGTCGTGGGCCTTGTGCACCACGCAGTACTCAGGACCACCTGTGATCTCGAAGTTCTCGAGCACGTAGTGATCGCCGTGCAGCACCACGGTCCACTCGTCCCCTCCCGAAAGCACCGGAGGACGACGATTCAAGGGGATGCCGCGGATCGTGATGGGGGCGTCAGGGCTACCGTGGTTCCGAAAGTGGATGTCGCCCGGGTACGTGGCGTCCCCGTCGACCTCGACCACATCGCCGGGCTGCAGCAGGTCCTGCACCTCGTTGAGGTTCGCGTACGGCTTGCCGGGCCCCACCTGGTAGGTATCCGCGAGGGCATCGGCGCTCGTTCCGACGAGCAGGAGGGCCACGGACACGCTGGCGACGTTCTTCTTGCTGATGTGTGCACGTTGGATCATGGTGACTGCTCTCGAGAGGCGAAGCGTCCCGCAGCCGTGCCAGACATCGAATGGCTACGCAAGAACCATGAAGCCGACAACCTCCGTCAGCAAGTTTCTCAGCCTCGTTCTGCGGCACCGTCCAGAAATCGCTGGGGTCCGTCTCGACGCCGAGGGTTGGGTGTCGGTCGAGGAACTGATTGCGGGGTGCGTGCGGTGCGGGATACCGCTCGATGCCGACGTCCTGCGGGACGTCGTGCGCACGAACGACAAGCAGCGATTCGCGCTCAGCGAGGACGGGTCGAGGATTCGTGCGAGCCAAGGACACACGGTGAAGGTCTCGCTCGGGTACGAGCCCGTGGAACCGCCGGAGGTGCTCTTCCACGGTACCGTGAGTCGGTTCCTGGATTCGATTCGTGTGGAGGGACTTTTGCGCGGTAAGCGCCATCACGTGCACCTGTCGGAGACGCGCGAGACGGCGGTCAAGGTGGGGAGCCGCCGTGGCCAGCCGGTGGTCCTCACGGTGCGTGCCGGGGAGATGCACGCGGCGGGGTTCGTCTTTTTCCGAAGCGACAACGGCGTTTGGCTCACGGACCACGTGCCCGCCGGATTCGTCGTCGAGCTCTGACCGATTCCGGCTCAGGCGCGAACGCGGAAGTGCTCCCAGGCGGCAGCACGAAGCTCGTCGCGGTAGTCCGGGTGGGCCACGGAGATGACGGCTCGAATGAACTGGGATTGGCTGCTACCGGAGATGCGCGCGACACCGTGCTCGGTCACGAGGTAGAAGCGTGCGCCTTCCCGCCCTCCCATCAAGTCCGGACCCACGTGACTGATGGGCGTTCCTTCCGGCAGGAACGGCATGATGGAGGACCGTCGCCCCCCGTCGAGCCCGTGGAACGTGGACTTCAGGCACAGGTAGCCGATGCCGCCACGCGCGAGACCTCGCCAGATGAGAGCCCCTCCCCCAATGCCGGAGTGGTGGTTCATGAACCGGCCGCCCGAGTTCACGTGACCGTGAAAGTCGAGCGCAAGGCAGCTGTTGATGCCCAGGCCACGATGGAACGCCTCCGAAATCACGACCCGGTTGGCCGGCGCGAGGACCACCGCAGGGTTCTCGTGCAATCGCTCGTAGAAACCGTCGCCCTCCTCCCCGATCGAGAAGGTGGCAACGAGCTTGCCATCGAGCGCCACGCGACGCCCGTCGAGCTCGACGAAGTGGGAGCCTTCGATCTTTCCCGCGTCGAACAGGTCGAGGGTGTAGGGCTCGAGCATCTCGGTGTAGCTGCGGCCGCGCCACTTCGTCTCCCGCAGCGCACGGATCGCGAGCACGCCCGTTCCCCCGAAGCCCACCTGGATGGCCCTGCCGTACGTGCTCTCGGCATGCAGCTCAATGTGATTCACCACGTGCTCCGCGATCGTCAGCTCGGTGGGCGATGGGTTCGAGAAGCTGTTCTTCGGCAGCGAAGGCACGGGCGACTCGTCCTCGACCACCACCAGACGTCCCTTCCGGGCGATGTCCCGTAGCCGATCGACATGGACCGTATTCGGTGCATCGCCGTACCCGTGGGTGAACGGGTAGCGCGGGTTGACGTACACCATGAGGTCGACGTCGCAACCAGCGAGGACCTTGTCGAGCAGCTCGCCATTGGCGCCGTTCGCGGCCCCATGGCTCATCTCACCGTGCTCGTTGGGCGGAGTCAGCACACAAATGAAGGCGTCGATGACAGGCTTGCCTTCCGGGTAGCCCATGGGGTCGACCGCGTCAGGGAAGTGAACGGACTGCATGTCCGTGATACCCATGCGGGTGGTATTGCGCCCGGCAAGGTCCGGAAACGCCAAGCGTGTCATGGCGTTGTCCGGGATGATCATGTTGACGGTGGCGCCGATGAACGGGCTGGTGAAGCGAATGCGTCGCTCGCGCAGCTCCGCGTAGTGAGCGGCGAGCCTCTGGAGCCCTTCGAGCTTGCGCGTGACGAGGTTGGCTTTCCTCGCGAGCTTCGAGAGCAAACCAGAAGGGGCCTGGTCCGCGAGGCCGTCGAACAGACCCCGGCTCTGCATCACGTCCCCCACGCACAGCCGGTAGGGCCCCATGAACAGGGACTGCCGGATGTCCAGGTCGGTGATGTCCTCGTTCTGGATGTAGTCCCACAAGACGTCGTAGAACGGTGTGGGCTCGGAGGTGGCGAATCCCGAGGCGATGGTCCGACCCGACTGCACGATGCGACGGATCGCGTCGTGGTGGGGCATCACGCACTCGGCCATGAAGGGAGGGATAGGCTGGATGGTCATGGTCTTCCTCGGAGTCCGCCCCTGTTGCACACACCAATCGTGAAGTCGATCTCGCGACACTCGGCAGGGCCGAGCGCCAGTGCAGGGGCTCGCGCCCCTACGCTCCGTTGTCGCTACTCGGCAGGGCCGAGCGCCAGTGCAGGGGCTCGCGCCCCTACGCTCCGTTGTCGCTACTCGGCAGGGCCGAGCGCCAGTGCAGGGGCTGGCGCCCCTACGCTCCGTTGTCGCTACTCGGCAGGGCCGAGCGCCAGTGCAGGGGCTGGCGCCCCTACGCTCCGTTGTCGCTACCCGCTGCTCGTCGGCCCGAAGCCGAAGCCACACAGGCTCATGGGCTCGCGCCATTTCTTTGCGAATCTGCTAAGGACTTCGTCCGTAAGGAACTAGATCCTCTGCGCCCGTGAAGACCCGACGAAACATGTGCTTGGCGATCGCCGTGCTCGCGTTGATCGAGAGCGCTGCCTCCCGATCACAGGCTGACACGCCGTCTGCCTCGCGCCTCATCTACGACGTTCCGGACGCGTGTCCGAGCGAGTCCGTGTTTCGAAAGCAAGTCGCGTCGCGGACGACACGTGTCACGTTCGGGGACTCCCCTTCCCCGGGCACCGATGAGGTCCGGGTCCGCATCCGTGAAACGCAAAGCAGTTTCGAAGGCGAAATCAGTGTGGTTCGCGCGTCGGGGGCCGCGAGCGAACGCGTGATCGAAGACGCGTCGTGCCCCGCGCTGGTGGAGGCCGCGGCTCTCATCGTGGCGTTGGCATTCGACCCCAAGGCCCGGTTGGATCCGGTCTCTGACGGCTCGCCGGAGGAACCTCCCGTCGACCCACCCGCCCCGCCTCCGCCCGAACCGCTGCCCCCCGAGGAGCCGAAGCCCGTGCTGGCCCCGCAGCCGGAAACGCAACCCGTCCCGTGGTTCTGGGCCGCCGGCCTCGGACTGCGCATGCGAAGCGGCATCGCCGATACCTGGAGGCCCGACGCGTCCTTGTTCGTCGCCACGGGGGCGCCCGAAGCGGGCAGTTGGTCCCCGTCGTTTCGCCTGACGGGCTACCGAACGACGAGCGGGGAGATCGAGGTGGCTGCTGGCAGTGCGCACATGACCTACGCGGGTGGGGCGGTCGAGCTTTGCAGCTCTCGCTGGCGGGCAGACTCCCTTTCACTGGAGGCGCCGTGCCTCGGTGTGGAAGCAGGCTGGGTCTGGGCAAAGGGCAACATCGACGTGCCGCGGGAGCAGGATGACTTCTGGCTCGCGGGGCAAGGGACGGCGCGGGTGCAATGGCGGCCGGGATGGCTCTTGCTCGAGGCACAAGCAACCTTGGGAGTGCTGCCCTGGGAGTACCGTTTCCACTTCAGCGAGCCCAACGTCACGGTTCATGAAGTGCCTTTGGTGTACGGGCTGCTGGGAGTGGGCGCGGGAGCCACGTTTTGACGGCGTCGTTTTCCGTGATCACGAAGCGCGGTGCCGGCCATGAACGGGCGAGTGGTTCGAGCGTGCAACCCGTCCCCCACCTCCCCGAGGCATCCGCTCCCTGGAGCAAGCAACAGGCGAGTCGCATCCGCGACTTGGTCCGGGAGCATTGCCGCTTCGTGTGGCGCTCCTTGCGACGGTTGGGGGTTGCGGAGGCAGACGCGGACGATGCGATGCAGCAGGTGTTCTGGGTCGCTGCGCGCAAGATCGATCAGGTGCAACCCGACCGGGAGCGGTCCTTCTTGTTCGGCACGGCGGTGCGGGTGGCGGCGGACCACCGTCGGACGCTGCGGCGACGGCGGGAAGACGTGGAAGGAGACGGTCGAGACCGTGTGGACCCGTGCCCTTCTCCCGAGCAGGTGGCGTCGGATCGCCATGCGCTCGCGGTGCTGGACGGCATTCTCGACGGTATGCCCGAGGATCTTCGGGTGGTCTTCGTGCTCTACGAGATCGAGGAGATGCAGATGTCGGAGATGGCCGAATGGCTCGGTCTCCCCATGGGTACGGTGGCATCCAGACTCCGGCGGGCCCGGGAGCGCTTCGAGGCGGCGGCGCAGAAAGCGCGGGAACCCGTTCGGATGCGGAGGGGAGCATGAACGGCCCGAAGAGGTTGGCTGAACGGGATGGGTACCAAGCATCCCTGATCGCGGCGGCCCGGCGTGAGGAGCCTGACCCGCGGGCGGAACAACGGCTGCTCTCGGCCCTCGGGGTCGGGGCCGTGGCTTCCGCCGCCCTGGGAACGGCGATTGCCACGCACGCAACAGCCAAGGCGGCCGGGGCGGCGAGCCAAGGGGGAACGCTCGGCGCCGTCCTGATCGCGAAGTGGTTCTTGGTGGGCGTCGTGGGCAGCGGTGCGGTGCTGGGCGTCGGCACGGTGGGAACGGAATGGGTTGGCAAATCAAAGACGCCCGTGGCTGCTATCACGCAGATCGCACCGCCGGTCGAGCCGCGCCCGACTCCCGTACGGGTCGAATCGCTCGCTCCTCAGACTGCCTCTTCCGAGGAAACTCCCACCACCGCCCCTCCGCGCGTGTCCGCTCCCGCCTTGACTCCATCCTTTGCCCCCGTGGCGTCTTCGGCCCCGGAGTCTGCGTCCGTGCTCCGCGCGGAGGTGGCGTCGATCGCGGCGGTGCGTGAAGCACTTGCAGGCGGCGACGGCCAAGGAGCGTGGCAACGGCTCGACGCCCATGACCGGACGTTCCCGAAGGCCAAACTCGGACCCGAGGCCTCCATGCTCCGCTTGGAAGCGCTGCTCGCGATGGGACAACATGCCGAGGCGAAACGTCGCGCACGAGCCTCCCTCGACGCCAACCCGACCGGTCCCTGGGCGCCCAGGCTGCGCGAAATCGCAGGCGACCCGCCGCCGGTCGATTCTTCGATCAAGAGCGGCGACCCCGGCCATGGCAATCCTTGAGAACCAAGTGGAGGGAGCGACGCTCCCGCCTGATCATCTATCGAGGAGACTTACCCATGCGTCGTGCGATCGTATTCTCTTGCTTGTGCCTGGTGTTGACGGGTTGTCCTGCAAAGGAGTTGGACCTCGGCGAGGGACAGGACGGGGGGACCGGGTCCGGGGATTGCACGGTCGGTGAAGACCAGACCTGCAACGCAGACCCTACCGTTTCCGCCCTGTGGGGCACTTGCCAGCCCGACGGGACGTGCGTGTGCAACGACGGGTTCTCCGTCGATCCTACGAGCGGAAAGTGCGTGAGTGACGCAACGGACGGTGGGGCCGCGCCCGTCTGCGTCTACGGCCAGGACCAGACCTGCAACCCGGACCCCACCATCTCCGCCCTGTGGGGCACTTGCCAGCCCGATGGTACGTGCGTGTGCAACGACGGATTCACCGTCGACCCCACCACCGGAAAGTGCATGGTGGACGCGATCGACGGTGGGGCCGCGCCCGTCTGCACCTACGGTCAGGATCAGACATGCAACCCGGACCCCACCATCTCCGCCTTGTATGGCACTTGCCAGCCCGACGGGACGTGCTTGTGCAACGACGGATTCGCCGTCGATCCCACGACTGGAAAGTGCATGGTGGACGCGATCGACGGGGGGGCTGCGCCGGCCTGCGTCTACGGCCAGGACCAGACCTGCAATCCTGACCCTACCATCTCTGCCCTGTGGGGCACTTGCCAGCCCGATGGTACGTGCTTGTGCAACGACGGATTCACCGTCGACCCCACGACTGGAAAGTGCATGGAGGGTGCGATCGACGGGGGGGCGCCTTGACTAGATGTGCTCGGCAGAAGAATCAATCCGTCGCCTTGGGGCACGGCGTTGCCGTGCCGGGCTGGACTCGGCGTTGCCGGTATTCACTTCGGGCACACGGTACTAGGTAAGCGCACGGGTAACCCGGGCGACGGGGCTCCTGGATACGCAGCGTCTCCAGCGGACACGGCCTCACTCGACCTCGCGGCACTTCGTCGTCACCGCCGCAGCGCCACCGGCCAATGAACTCCCTCCGGTACGCTCGTCGGCTCTACGATCGCGTATCCATCCGCAGCGAAACACGCCCGCGCCTGGGCCAGCGTGGCGGCTGCGTGGAAGCCGAATTGGAGCGAGTCATCGGGGCCGACGACGGCGTGAAGATCATCGCTGTGGTCTGTCAGCAGGCCTTCGAGCACGGCCATCACTTCATCGACCCACCGATTCGATCTGGGCTCCGGGATCTGCTCGAAGATGCGCATCCCGCGTTGGTCCAGGTCGACCTGGCGCAGGTACCACATTGCGCACGCGCCGTACTTCGCGCTGGCTTTCGCGCTGAGTTTGTTGCCGAGCGCTGAGACGGTGCAGAGGATCATCGTCGGCTGTGGGGGAGCCTGCGGGACCGGGGGCATCACGTAGGTCGGGTCGATGTCGCCGAGCGCGAGATGCGCCGTGTCGCGCACCGCCGCGACCGGATCCGTCGTGAGGCGCTCGAGGGCGCTTCGCAGCGCGAGGTTCTGGGTGAGCCCCATCGACCGCGCGGCCCGCTCACGCACGAGCGCATCCGGGTCTTCGGCGAGCCGCCTCAGGTCGGCATGCGCGGCCTCGCCGGCAAGCCACAGCGATGACGCGACGACGAGGCGGAGTCCCGGGTTCATCGCAGTCGACTGCAGGGCCACACGCACCGGTTCCAGCGCACCGAGGCGAAGCAACGCGACCGCCGCCAGCGCGCGATGCGAGAAGCTCTCGCCTTCCAGCCAGGCACGCAGCTCACGCTCCGTCTGGGCCGTGCGCAGCACCTCGCTCGACGAGCGCGGCCGCAGCGCTACGAGCGGCCCCATTGCGCCGGGAAACAGTGCAATGCGCACATGCTCAGCGCCCTCATCCATGTCGACGCGCCCGGTGTCTCTGCCCGCGTAGTGGACGCGCACGCGCCAGGCATCCCCCTCGACTGCCGGCAACGTCAGCGCTTGCAGGGTGTCGAACTCGTTGATCAGCGAGAGCTTGCGACCGGGCACCCGCAAGCTCGCCTCGACAACGTTGTCGTACTCGCTCGCCTCGCTCGCCTCGGGCGCCATACACCTCGAAGACGAACGGGATGACGCCCGAGTCACGCGCAAAGTCGACCAGCCAGAGCGCGTGCTCCGCCACGCCGACGCCGTGTTCGAAGGCGTCGTTGGTGCACAGCCCGTCGAAGTGGATGCCGTCGACGACCAGCGAGACGGCGTGTTGGTCGAGGCGGAAGAGGTACTCGATCTGGGCGGGCATGTGGTGACCATACTCGACTCCCGCAACGACGGATTCATCGTCGATCCCACGACTGGCAAGTGCAGGGTGGACGCGATCGACGGGGGGCGCCTTGAAGGAGTGCGCCGACCGGCTCACGCCGTCGGGACGACCGGCCCCCCCCGTGATCAACCCGATCGCGGCGCCACGGACCTGCGCCCTTGCCGGCTCAGGGCAGCGGGGGCAAGTCCCAAGCAGTCTCGAACGCCTCATAGCGTGCGCGCGTGAGCTGCACCAGCGTGGGAGACTTCGCGGGGTCGAGCCACGCAACCAACCGCACCATGTCGGCCTCATCCATCGACGTGCACCCAGCCGTGGCCGCGTCGGCACCGCTCCAGATGTGCATGAAGATGCAGCTCCCCGCGCCCGGCTGGGGGTTCGGTGAATTGTGCGCAACGAAGATCGTGTACTTGTAGAGGTCATCGCCACGCAGCATGTCTTCGTGCGATGGGAGATCATTCGCGGGCAGCCCCACGACCTCGCGATCCACAACGCTGTTGTAGAAGGGCGAACCAACGTCGTCGATGCACAGCAGATTCGGCGTGGCCCGCTCATAGGGAAGACGTGTGTCGACGCTGGCGGCGGGAAGGTAGCCCCACGCCTGAGGGAGCGCGAACGCGCCCATCGGGGCCTTGCCGTCGCCCTCGTGCTTGATGGGGTCGCCCTGTGGAATCTCGCCTTGTTCGTGCAATCCAATGCCCCAGCCGAGGCCGTTCCTTCCGATCGTCACCGGATTGCTGAAGGCCTGCGTCCAAGCGCCAGCCGCACCCTCGAAACCGTAAAGGATCGCGTAGATGGTCGTGTCGTCATCGGCCACGACCACGACGCGCTGGGTCGGCGGAGGCGTTTCCACCGCGTGGCTGTCCGCCTGTGCGTCTTGCGAAGGAGTCGACGCGGTTTCGGCGCTGTCGTCACGGGTGCAAGACGCCGTGATCGGGAGGAGGAGGGCGACGAAAACGGCAAAGCTCGTGTTCATGGGGGCACTCCTGCCGAGTCTCGCGCAGGGCGGCTGCGCGAGCAAACCATTCGAGCGCCCCCCCCGACAACGACACCAAGGTCGTTTCGACGGGGTCCGGACCACCCGGCAACGAGAACAGGGTCGATCACGCGGGGTCCGGACCACCCCAAAACGAGGTTCGTGTCGATTTTTGGGGTCCGGACCACCCCGTGGGCACGGCGCTTGCGGACTCGGGCTGACGGAGTGCCTTGCGTTAGGCGCACCCCGCAGCCTACCTCTCCGCACCAACCCCTTCTGTGCCTTCTGCGTCCTCTGTGGTTTCTCCCCGGCCGTCCATCACCGCGGTCTCGAACGTAACCCCCTCACGCTGGAGCCGTTCCGCCGCGACCTTGAACGCCACCGGGCTCCGGTCCGACCCCGCGAACCTCCTCCCAAGCCTCGCCGCCACCACCAGCGTGGTCCCCGACCCACACATCGGGTCGCACACCAACGCCCCGGGCAACGTCACCCACTGGATGATCCGCTCCAGCAACCGTTCCGGCTTCTGCGTCGGATAACCCGTGCCTTCCTTCTTGATGGGCGTGTTCGCGACCATCGCCGGGATGTCCGTCCACACACTGCCCAGCTTGCGCCCCTCGTCCGCGTAGTACCGGTACCGCTTCCCCGCAATGACGCGCTCCCGGTACCGTCGTCCGTTCTCGTCCAGCGACCGGAAGTGCATTTCCAGGCTCGTGCGTGCGTAGGGCTCGCGCAGCAGCGGGTGGTCGTCGTTCCACACGAAGGGGTGATCGGGGTCGCGCTTGCCATAGAGCAGCAAGGTCTGGTGGGTCATGCTCAACCCCCGGCCACGCGCCCCATTGCCCGGAACCCATATGACCTCGCCCAGCCACGCGTCGCGCCCGAACAACTTGTCGCAAAGTGCCTTGGCCTCGTGGACCGCCCTGTGGTCGAGGTGAAGCCAGAGCATGCCTCCCGGGGCGAGCACGTCCCGCATCGCTTCGAGCCTCGGCTCGAGGAATCCAAGGAACCCATCAATGCCTCCCCACTGGTCCTCGTACGCGACGTTCGCGTCGGCGCTGCGCGCCCTGCCGCGGCTCTCGCCCTTCTTGCTCCGCGCCGAAAACGCGCTTCCGACGTTGAAGGGCGGGTCCACGTAGCAGAGGTCGACCCCGCGCGGCTCGCGCTCGCGCAAAGCGCCAAGAAACACGGTCGCGTCCGCGTGGGCGAGGACGTCTGTCATCGGTCTAGCGGCGGAATGGACTCGACGTCGATGAAGGCGGCAATGTCCGCAGTGGTTCTTGGCCAATCGAGCGCCGGGGCGGGCGTCAGCCAGGGCCACACGGGCCCGCCTTCTTCACACCCGAGCACGCCGCTGCCCTCGGGGCACATGATGCGAAGGTGAAAGTGGTCGTCGTGGGGCAAGGCATTCCGGGGCTGCCACATGACGTTCTCCGCCTGCCAGACGAGCACGGGGTCCTCTCCTCGGGCGAGGGCGTATTCTGCGAGCAACGCCTTGAGCGGGTTGCTCACGAACAGCCACATCACGTTGGCGGAGGGGGACTGCAGGAGCGCCTTCACGAGCAGCCAGTTGCGCTCGAGGTCCATGCGCAGGTAAATGCGACCGTGCGGGCCCTCGTGTGCGACTCCGATGCCGTCGGGACCGTAGTTCGTCCACCCCTGGGCGGGGATCATCGCGCCGCCCAAGCTGGTCGCGTAGAAGATGAAGTCCACGTCGCGCCCTGACCTGTGCGAGCTGTGGTTCGGGATTCGTCCACCGTGGGGGGCGCTCAGGTCACCGATCTGCAGGGGAGGGCCGGGTCTCTGCCGGTCGACCTCCGCGGCCGCGTGCTCGATCGCTTGCACGAGCGCGCGCGTGCCGTAGTGCTTGCCGGGCGCTTTGGTGCTCACGTACCCCCGGCCTCGGGGCGGAAGCGGGACGGGTTCGGTCAGCACACCGCCGTAGGGAAGGCCGACGGACCCCCGGGCTTCGGGCGCCAGGGGCGAGGGGGTACCGGTGCACGCCGCGGTAGCACACGACAGGCCAAGGGCGACTACAAGGAGGGAAACGCGTCGTTCGGTCATGCTCGGTCTTCGGAGCGGCGGGTCAAGTACGCCATGATGCGGGTCTCGAGGGTGCGGACGGCTGCCTGGTCGGAGAACGAAGAGACCAACGCGAGCTTCTTCGCCTCGGTCTGCTCGAGGTACCCTTGGTCGAGGAAGGACTGCAGCGCGTTCTCGATGGCCCGGCTGCTCAAGGCCTCGCGTCGCTCGATCTCGCCCGCGAGGTGCATCTTGTCGCCGATGGCGAGGCTCCGGCGCACGAGGTCCTTCATGGCTATGGGCCCCTTGAGCAGGAGCGTCAGGCTGCGCGCGGCAACGACATAGGCCTCGAGGAAGTTCCTGAGCATCGCGCCATACCAGACGAGCCAGGTCCGCCCCCCTGCGCCGTCGTGCCCTTCGCCAAAGGCGATCTGCGCTCCGTCGACGTGGACCTCGTGAGCGAGCGACATGGACCGGAGCGTGTCGTCGAAGATCTCGTCGAAGGACTTGTCCCTGGAGAACATGAACTCGTGCTTGAAGAGCTTGGAGAGGCGCTCGACGCGGTCACGCACGGAGGCTCGATCGCAGGGCGGGCCGGGCGGGGCGAGCATGGCGATGGCGATGAGTGCGGACGGTACGAAGAAGTGGATGATGATGTTCTTGGACAGGTCGAGGGCGAGCCGTTTGTCGTCGGGAACGGTGTAGATGATGTCCTGATCGGTCTTGGCGGACGTCTTGACGCGCTTGCCACCTTCGAGGGAGTCGGCGGTAACGTGGACCTCGATGAGCTTGGCCTTCTGGAACATCTTGGTGGCTTCGCGGATCGAGGCGGGGCGCAGGGCGCCGGAAGGCGTCACGAGCGACGAGATGCAGCGAGCCCCTTGGCGCTGCAAGACGAGCAGAAGCTGGCGCACGCGGTCGAGCAACTCGGCGTGAGTGAGGCCGCGTTTGCCGTGCGTGAGCAAGGCGACGGCCACGATCGCGCCCGGTGTGACCGCGGTGACGGCGTTGATGCGGCCCATGGTGCGGTGGGCGATCTTCTTGGTGAGCTCGCGCCGGCGTGCGGGGGTGACGCGGTCATCGGCGTCGATGCCGGTCTCTTTCATCAAGTCGCGCAGACTCAGGGCTTCGCCGAACTGGATGTTCAGCCGGCCGTAGCGCTCGGCGAAGACGGCAGACGCGCGAATCAGGGCCGTGGTGCCCTCCTTGCGCTTTTCTCCCCCCAGCAACTCTCGGACGTAGGACCCTTCCTCCACGAGGCGCTCGTAGCCGATGCTCACGGGCACGAAGAGGATGTCCCGGTCCGGGATGGACAGCCCCGAGTCCACGAGCATGTTGAGGAGACCGAGCTTGGGAGGCAGCAGCTTGCCGGTCCTCGACCGCGTCCCCTCGATGAAGACCTCGATGGGCCAGCCATCGCGCAGGACGCGACGAAGGTAGGCGTCGACCACAGCGGCGTAGAGGCGGTCGCCGCGAAAGGTGCGACGGATGAAGAAGGCGCCGCCTCGGCGGAAGATCATGCCTGCGGGGAAGAAGGATAGGTTGTCGCCCGCGGCGATGAGCGGAAGCTGCAGGGAGTGCTTGTGCAGGACGTGGGAGAGAAGCAGGTAATCGATGTGGCTCTTGTGGCTGGGCAAGAACACGAGGGTGCCTTGCTGTGCGGCCTGGCGCACGCGTTCGATCCCGTCCGTGTCGACCTCGAGGCCTGCGTACAGCACGTTGAGGATGCCCTGCACCGCCTTGCTCATCGCGAAGATGGTCTCGGGGTCGGGGGCGGCTTCGAGCTCACGCAGCATCCGGTAGGCGCGCGCCGTCAGCAGCATGCGCTCGGCGCGCCCGTCGCCCGCGAGCTGCCGAATGGTGTGCGAGAGCTTGGGGCTGCGGATGATCTCTTCCCGGACGCGGTCGGGTGGCTTGCGCATCGGCCCGAGCACGGCGCGACGCTCCCGCTCCACCTTGCGCAGCAGCGCGTAGGTGCCGCGCCGGACGAGCGTTTCCTGAGACTCGCCTGCGTTGGCGAGCAAGAAGTCGCTCAGGGCGATCGGCTCTCCGGCGCGAAGCAGCACGTTGCGGTAGTTGAGCAGAAACTCCATGGCGAGCCGTACGCGGCCGGGCCAATCCCGGGGTCCGAGTACGAAGTCCACCGCGGAGGGCTCGAGAGACTCGGGACGCTTGGACCAGACGAAGACCTGGGGCACGAGCATGATCGGGCGGTCCATGCGCCCTTGCAGGTCGAACAGCGCTTTCACGAGCGCATCGCCTTCGGAGGAGACCCTGCGGCGCCCGTGGGCGGCCTTTTCCAGGAGCGTGGGCGGTCGCTTGAGGAACAGCGCGGCCGATCCGCCGCTCTGAATGACCTCGGTCAGGCGGTCCGTCGGAGACACGCGCCGCGATCGCAGAACGGCTTCCGACCACGTCTCCGCAAACGGCTCGAGCACCCAGAGCCCGAGGTCGTTCGCGAATCGGACACCGGGCAGCCCGTGCCGCTCGGTCAGGTGATCGAGGGCCATGAAGTCGAGGAATGACAGGTTCCTCATCACGTACACGACGGGCCCGCGTCGGGCCGCGTCGCGAACGATGGTAAGCCACGCCTCGTCGATCTGAATGTGGTCGAAGAAGCGCCGAAACGCGGCCTGCAGAACGGCGCTGGGGTCGTAGCTACGAACAAGGTTCCCACCGGGCATGGGGCAAGGTTCTGGCAGGGTGGGTGCCGTCGGTCAACGCTCCGTGTGCAGGAGCTCCAGATCCGTAGGCATGCCCCCATCCCGACCTTCCCCCGAACAGTCGGGGGAAGGAGCCCTCTCACGCGCCGCCCACCTCGTTGATCGCAGGCCGCCTTGCCATTCGTCGGGCAAGATCCAGAGATTGCCCCGCGGTCCGTCGCTTCGCCCCGGATCTGGGCGCAGAACCTTTGCAAGCGAGCGAGCGAAGGGCTAACCCATGGTCCGATGGTTCGCCGCACCCTCGTGTTCCTGCTCGCGGGCATCCCGGGACTCGTCGGGTGCTGCAACACCGACCCTCGCCCCGGGGAGACGGAGGCGGAGGCCCCGGTCGCATCGGCGGCCAAGCCTCGCCCGGCCCGTTGCCAGCCCATTGGACGGGACGAGACCGTGGGCAAGAGATCGCCCAGCGAGGTCGACCTCGACAAGGTCTTGCCCTTCGCCACCGAAGTGGGGGACGGCGTCGCCTTCGAGGGGGGCTTCGCGGTGGGGGCGTTGCGCCAGGAAGGCGAGGGAACGACGTTCGTGATCGTCACGACCAACCGCGACGGGACCGCGTGGCGGACGGTGTCGGTGGGAGCCTCCCACGGCGACGCGGAGGCACCGCGCGTGTTCGCACGCAGTGGGCTGCTCGGGGCCGCTCTGCTCGAGCCCTCCGGCGCCTCGCGTACCCTCCGCCTCGCACGCATCGACCGGGACCAGGTGCACTGGGGGGCCGAGCTGACCCAGGGGACGGACGAATCGCTCGCCTACGACGTAGCCCTCGGTCCCACGCAAGGCGTCGCCGCCTGGGACGACGTTCCCAAGGATCGCGAGGTCGGTGCCATCCTTCTCGCCACGTTCGACCCGAAGACGCTGGGAAAGCCGTCGAAGCCGAGGGTGGTGACGTTGCCGGGAACGGACGCCGAGATGCCGCGCGTGGTCGAACGTCCTGGAGGGTTCTGGCTGTTCTGGATGACGCGACGCCCCGGTGCGGGAGCGGATGACACGCGCTATCGCGCAGAAGACATCGACTATCGGTGGCTCGAGGCCGTGCCGCTGGACGAATCGGGAGCGACGTCGGGAACCCCGGCGCGTCTGGGCCCCACGGACGGCCACGTGCTGGGTTACGACGTGGCGTCGATGGAAGATGGGTCCGTGGTGGTGATCTGGCGGGACGACGACACGCCGAGCGGTTCAGCGGGCGGTCAGCTCTACCGGGTACGCGTTCGGCTCGGGGGGGTCGATGGTCCGGACGGGATCGACGAGGAGCATGCGGGGGTGGGGGCGCCGAACGTGATGCCTGGCTGGTTCGCGATCGCAGATGCGTTGGGTCCGACGCGGCTGGCGCCCATGGCCGCCGACGGCGCCCTGACGGACAAGCTCTTGCGGGAAGAGATGCTCGGTGCCGGAGAGCCCATCGCGAACCACGGCAACGACCTTCTGATATCGCGCCCCGATGGCACGGCGGTGCGCCTTTTCTTGGCGCGCTGTGGTCGTGCGGTGCTCGACGGCGGCGCGGACGAAGCCGAGGAGCGGGGCGACGGCGGGTCCTGAAAGGCGTATGCTGCCCGGCCCATGGAGCAGCACTTGGACGTCAAGGTCTACTACGAGGACACGGACTGCATGGGCGTGGTCTACCACGCCAACTATCTCCGATTCCTGGAGCGAGCGCGCACGGAGCTACTCAACAGCGTGGGGCCGTCGATCCGTGAGTGGACCGACCGGGGCTACATCTTTCCCATCTACAGCGTGAACATCACCTTCAAGGCGCCAGGCAAGCTGGGGGACGCACTGCGGGTCACCACGAAGGCCCAGCGGTCTTCACCGTTTCGCGTGACCTTCGACCAGCGCATCGATCGCCCTGCCGACGGCAAGCTCCTCGTCGAGGCGAAGGTGGAGGCCGTGTGCACGGACCTGCAAGGTCAGCTGCGCGAGTACCCCGACATCAACATTCCACACGGGGCTTGAACGCTTGGCCTCCGATCGCGTCCGAGCTTTCAGCGAGCTCGCGTCGAACCACCAACCCTTCGACGTGTCGGATGCCCGCGCGATGGCGGCGCTGCGCCGTGCGGAGGACGAGCACTTCTGGCACCGGTCGCGCAACGAGCTGATCGCCATGCGCCTGCGGCGCCTGGGAGTGACGGCCGGCAAACGATTCCTCGATCTGGGCTGCGGAGGCGGGTGCGTGAGCGCCCATCTGTCGTCACGCGGGATCGCCGTGGTGGGGGTCGACGGGCACCGTGACCTTCTCACGCAGGCTTCGGCGCGTGCCCCCGAAGCGACCTTCTGGCTCCATGATCTCGCGCGCGGCGTCGACGACTTGCCGCAAGAGCAGTTCGACGCGGCCGGGTTGTTCGACGTGCTCGAGCATCTGGAATCTCCTGTCCGCGCGCTCGAGGCCGCTTGCAGCAGGGTCGTGCCACGCGGGCTCGTGGTGGGCACGGTACCTGCAATGATGTCGTTGTGGTCCCGGGCCGACGAGCAAGCGGGACACAGGACCCGTTACGACGCGGTCCGGTTACGTCGGTTGATCGGGGCGGTGAGAGGGTGCGAGGTGGTGGAGGTCGAGCCGTTCCACCGAGCCCTGGTGCCGCTTCTGTGGGCGCGACGTCACGTGGTGGCTCGCCGGCAAGGCGTGGCGGCGGTTTCCGAGACGAACTTCCGCGTTCCCCCGTGGCTGCTGAACGAGGGGATGTTGTGGATGCTCCGCACGGAGCGCGCGTTAGGGAGCGCGGCGTCACGGGTCACGGAGCATGGGGCTTCGCTGTGGTTCGCGCTGAGGAAAGCGTAACCTGCGATGCTTGCGATGCTCACTCCCGGGTGCCAAGGGGCGGAGTTGAACCGCCGACCTAGCGCGTATGAAACGCCCGCTCTGACCAACTGAGCTACCTTGGCGAAAGGCGACGCATTCTACGGACGGGCGTCCTCTTGTCAAGGGCGAGATCTCGGAGGGTAGGCGACGCTTCTCTCGGATCTCAGCTGAGATCCACAGGATCACACCTTCTCAGACGGCAGTGCGCGTCGTGCGGGGCAAACGACTCGATCAAGCCCGTGGGCGCTGGCACGTCACGTGCTCGAGCATGGGTATTTCGAGATGCCCCGCCCACGCCAACACACAGGGAGCGAAGGATGAGTCGCATGACGGCAGCAGGTGTCCAGGGTCACGTTCGAGGCCGGTTGCCGCATCGGAGGTCCGTGTGTTGGCCACTCGTATCGGTGCTGGCGTTCGTGTCGATGGCCGCCGTCGTACCGGGCTGTGGAGACGATCTCGATCGGGAGGAGGAGCCGATCGGGTCGGTCGAGGCCTACCTGACGCTCGCGCAGCGGATGGCGAGGTACGCGCAGATTCGCGATGCGGCCGCCACGAGGGGGATCACGCACACGGGCTATCTGCTTGCGGGAATCGCCTATGCGGAGACGGGCCTGGCGCACTGCTGGTCAGAGGCGACGTGGGCGTGTCAGGGGCCGAGCTCCGCGGACTGCAGTGGGCCTGTGATCGCGGGCGCGGCGGACGGCCCTTGCTCGGCGCAGCAGGGCGGCCTCGGAATGTTCCAGTTCGACGCGGGAACGTTCACGGACACGCTCAACAAGTACGGCAATGACGTGCTCACGATCGCGGGCAACACGCGTCATGCGATCGACTACGTCATCAACATGGTCAAGATCTCGGCGTACACGACGAACGCCGAAACGGACGCGAAGGCGCTGGCGTGGGTCGTCAACTTCGACGTCGGCAACGGGACGCTGCGCGATCAGTGGATCAAGACCGTGACGCACTATTACAACGGGTGCCAGCCGGGGTGGAGCTGCTGGAACCAACGGTACAATCACTACAACGACAGCCTGCAGACCGTGATCGACGAGACGGGGTTGTCGTTCTGGGTCGTCGACACGTGCAAGCCCGAGGCGGAAGTGTGCAATGGCAAGGACGACGACTGCGACGACGAGGTGGACGAAGGGGAGGTGTGCGAGAAGGAGGCGTTGCTGCTGGGTCAGTCATGGGTGGCGCCTGCGCGCACGACGGATGTGGACGGGGATGGCCTTGCGGACGTGTGTGGTCGTGGCATGGCGGGGATGTGGTGCCACTTGTCGAAGGGGACGTCGTGGGGCGAGAAGGGACCGGTGCTTGGGCTCTCGGACGAGAGTGGTTGGGGTGATCCGACCAACTGGGGAACGATGCGCATGGGCGACGTGGACGGGGATGGGCGGGCGGACTTGTGTGCTAGGGCGAACACGGCTGTCCACTGCTGGAAGTCGGACGGCGCCGGGTTGGCGACGCGCATCGACGGGCCGGGCTGGTCGGACGACAGCGGCTGGGACGACTTCAAGTACCACAGCACGCTGCGGCTCTTGGACGTGGACGGCGACGGCAAGGACGATCTGTGCGGGCGGGCGGCCAAGGGGATCATCTGTCACAAGTCGGCGGGCGACGGGTTCGGGGGGGCCATCGATGGGCCGGCGTGGTCGGACGCCGAGGGCATGGGGCAGGCGCGGTACTACGGAACGTTGCGCACGGGTGATGTCGACGCGGACGGCCGCGAGGACCTGTGCATGCGCACGAAGGATGGGGTGGAGTGTTGGTTGTCGGACGGGGCGGGGTTCCCGACGCGCGTGCAGGGACCGGGTTGGAGCGACACGTCGGGCTGGGGGAAGTACCAGTACTGGAGCACGATCCGGCTCGTGGACGTGAGCGGCGACGGGCGTGCTGATCTCTGTGCGCGGGCGGCCGCGGGGCTTCGGTGCCACCTGTCCGAAGGCCAGTCCTTCGGAGACGCGATCGAGGTAGCGGGCCTTTCCGACGACAGCGGGTGGAACGACCCATCGAACTTCCTCACGCTGCGAACGGGAGACGTCGACGGCAACGGCACGCAGGACCTGTGTCTGCGAGCCAACGCGCGGGTTCACTGTTACCTGTGGAGCGGCAGCGCGTTCGAGGCCATCGAGGGGCCTGCGTGGGCCGATGCGGACGGTTGGAAGGAGCCCAAGTACTTCCACTCGATCCAGTTGGCCGACATGAATGGCGACGGCATGGCTGACCTTTGTGCGCGGCACGTGGACGGGTGGCGCTGTCATCCCTCGACGGGCGGCGGGTTCGGGGACGCGGTCGCGCTCGACGAGTTCACGGACGCGGGTGGATGGGGTGCGAGCAAGTATCACGCGACCCTCTTCATGGGCGGGCCGCGGTGCTTGCCGACGGAGGAAGTATGTAACGGTCAGGACGACGACTGCGACGGGCAGGTGGACGAGGGAGGCGTGTGCGACGGCGCGGGAGGTAGCGCTGGGTCTGGGGGGATTTCGGGGACGGGAGGACAGTCGGAGTGGCCGTCGGCGGGTGGAGCGGGCGCTTCGGGCGTTTCGGGAGCTTCGGGCGAGGGTCACGGTGCGGACTACTGGAGCAACGCGCCACAGGACGAAGGCTGTGGGTGTCGCACGGGAAGTTCTCGCACGTCGCGAGGTGCGCTGAGCGGATGGGTGAGCCTCGCGTTGGCGGGGCTGATTCTTCGTCGGGCTCGGCGGCGCTGACGCAGGCGGGACCGGGTCGATTTCACGCAACCGATGGGTTCGCGCGTCCGAATGGACGTGCAGGATGAGGACGAGATTCGATCAGTGTCGGGTCGCAACGCCCTGGCTGGTACGGTATCGGCTCGAGATAGGAAGAGTGGAACCAGCAGAGCGGATTGCGGAAGAGGAGGCGATCATGACTGCCCAGAATCTCTACGAGCAGTGGGAACGAGACGTCATCGAGCGCGGCATCGAGCGCGGCATCGAGCGGGGCATCGAGCGCGGCAAAGTCCTGGGTGGCCTCGAGGTCGTCACCTCGCAGTTCCAGCGGCGACTGGGCCGTGAGCTCGGGGAGGCCGAGATCGCGACGCTCAGCCACCGTTGGGACTCTCTCGGTCCCGTTCGCGTGGGAGAGATCGTTCTCGACCTGAACGCCCAGGACCTGGAGGCGTGGCTCTCGGACCCGACCGCGAGCTAGAACTCGACGAGTGGTGCGTGCCGGAGTCCCTGCCGAGTTGAGGCCGGGCCACGACAATGGACGGATGACTGACATCAACTAGGAGCTGAGAACACGGAAGGCGACCCGAAGTGGACGGAGGCTAGCTTCGCTAGCTTCGCTGGCTTCGCTGGCCGGAGTCCACGTAGGACGACGAAGCCGAAGGCGCAGTCAATTCGAACCAGGAACGGGCGGAGTCGGTTGCAAGACGCACGGCCTACCTCCGCACCACCCTTCTGTGCCTTCTGCGTCCTCTGTGGTTCTCCGGAAGCGATCCCGGTACTCACTTCGGGCACAGGGAGCTAGAGCTAGAGCTAGGGTCCCACGCGACGGTCCTCGAGCCTGTCGAGCAGCGCGGCGAGTTGGTCACGCAGGGCTCTGGCGGCGACGATGAGCGCATCGACGTCGGTGGATGCCATCGACGCACGGTCGAGCTTCTGCTGGACGCGTAGGAGTTGCTCACGGACTTCGTGCAATTCGCGCAGCGTGGGTGGCTCGGGCTTACGTCCTGCCCCGGGTCGGCGCCGCCCCTTGCCCTTGACCAGCTCGCGCAGGCGCCCCGCGCTGGTTCGGTCCTCGGCGCACCGGCGCGCGAGCTCCAAGCGTTCGTCAGGGTTGGCGACGCGGTAGAGCAGTGCGTGATGGGACGGGGGCAAGCGGGCAGCCTGGTCGTGCGGCAGGAGGCGGAAGTTCTGTGCCACCTGGATGAACGTGCGGAGTGCAGAGAGAGAGAAGGGAGCGTCTTTCCGCTCGCTCAGCTTGCGCAGGCTCTGCTCTTTGCAAGGGCTGTGAGAGCACGCCTGGGAGACGTCGCCGTCGAAGAAGACCTCGATCAGAAATTCGCCGATCTCGGCGGCATGAACGGACAGGTCCGCCTCGATCGACTTCTTCTTCGTGGAGAGCCATCGGTGGGTACGCTCGAGCGGGTCCTCGTCGGGTGGGGACGCCAGGGGCGCGGGTGGCTTGGACTTGCCCATCGGTCGGTCGGCTCCAAGGGGAGGATGGCCGGATCGCGTCGGGAACTCAAGAAGGGCGGGCTCACCCAGATCCGGAGGCATCGGCGTTGGCCGCAGATTCCTCAGAGAACCGCGGATGGTTTCGTTGCTTGTGCGGATGTCATGTTGACCCGCCTCGTGCGAAGGAGCGCCACCCACCGGATGGGTGGCAAGCCGCCTTGCCATTCGTGGAGCGAGATTCGGAGGCCATCTTCTCCGCCCGTCCCTTCGCTCCGGCCCACGGGCTCAGGTCGGACCGGGCGGGGGAGGACTCCCGTCCCAGCCTTCTGACGCACCACGCTCCGGATCCGGGGCTTGGCCGGTGGATGCATCGCGAAAAAGCCGTGGCGCGAGGATGCGTTCCCGCCTAGCATGCGCTCCCCGCCACGGACCCCATGTTCCCAAGGAACGGCATGTGAGGAGATTCGGGATCACCCATTCAGCATTTTTGCGCGCATCGGCCCCGGCCACGCCGGGACCAGGGACACGCGCGTTCGGGCTCCCGCCCCGCTTTCCTGCCACCCCTTTGGATTCTTCCATGGACCCGACGGCGCGATTCGTATATGGGCGCGAAGTGCATGAACCCAGCCGATCGTTCCCAAGCCCCGCCCTTGCCTTGACGCAGAGCGGGAGCGGGTTCGACCCGACCAGGTACAAGCAAGCCGCCAGCCCAAGGTGCTGCCCGCCCCATGCGAGCCTGCCCCGTTCTGGCAACCCGCACCCCTTGACTATCACCGTCCATGAATGCGCGTACACCGTGTTGGCGCGCTCATCGACATCCCGTTGACGGAGGCGCACGTGTCGACCGACTGGAACCAGAAGCTCGCCTGGGCATTGCGCGACCTTCCCGACCCCAACTTCGATCTCCTTCAGCTCTCAGCTCATCGCTCGGCCCTGCTAGGCACGGCCGACGTGACCGTCGACGTGGGTCCTCGCGCTGACTGGGTCGCATCTTCCGCGGATCGTGTCCCGTTCCCGTCTGGCACGTCAGCGGCTCGTGCGCAGGTCGACTGGGCGGCGCATCCCGAGGTGACGCACCCGATCGCGAAGCTGCACCACACTGTGGAGCCCATCGATCTGGAGGCCGCGCGCAAGGTCGTGGGAGAGTTGCTCGCTGACTGTGCCACCCGCTTTGACCGGGACGCCCGGCGAACGCTCTTGTGGATGTGGCGGTACTTGCCCGAGAGGCTCGCTTGCGCGGCGGGCGGGCCGGGGCCCATCGCATCGCAAATCCCTGCGGACCCTCGCTTGCCGAACCTGTCGGTGTGGCAGCGCCTGTCCTTCGACACGGCTCTCGCGGCCGCGTCGCCCTCACCCACCTTCCTCGTGTTGCAGGTCACTCCGCCCGACGCTGCGTTGGCAGAGGCCACCACGCTCGAAGACCTCTGGGTCATCTCCACCACGGCCGCGGAGCTCGCGTGGCAGACGCTGCTGCCCATCCTCGAGACCCTCGGCCCGGCCTCGGTTCTCAGCCCGTCCTTGCGATTCCACCCCAAGGCCGATGCCTGGCTCGCCGAGCAAGGCGTCACGGCCTCCGAAGGGGTCACACCACCCGCGCCCTGCCATGCCGTCGCAGGTTGCTTCCCGAGCCTCATCGTCGCGCTCGTCCCCGCGGACCAGGCGAAGGAGATCGGAGAGGCCTGCAAGAAGCGGTTCGACGAGGCTTGGTCCCGCACGGTGGGAGCCGTCCGCGACAAGCTGGTCAAGGCGAAGTGGGTCAAGCAAGGCAACGAGGCCTGGACCTCCACATGGTCGCGGCAGACGTCGCGTGCGTGGGAGATGCACTGGACCGCCGTGGGTTGGGGAGAAGACTCGACGGGAGCGGGTTCGCTGCTTCCCAAGCAGGACGTGACGGTTCTGGAGAAGTGGGCGCGCGTGCACGAGGACGCGAACGGCGTCGAGGACCCGTGGCCTGGCATCTTCTACGGACTGTGGTTCTCGGCTGCCCTCACGGCTTCGTCCGCGCGGCAGCGCCTCGGCTCCGTGTGTGTGCTGTCCGAGCCGGCCCCGCCTTGCACCTCCTGCGGACATCGCGAGGCCCTGCACGATGGCAGCGGTGAGGGCACAGAATCGATCGAAGCCTTCTGGAAGCCCATCGTGGGCCCCAAGGGCAAGGCTTCGGGCGCCGTGCGACCCGGCGAGACGCTCTGTGCGGTGTGCACGATGCGTCGCATGGCTGGCACGGTGGGAGAGGTCTCGGTTCCCGAGGGGCTTGGCGCCCTTGGTGGCAAGGACGACACCTACGCGCTGGTGGTCTTCTCCCTGGATCAGCCGCTTGCGCTGCTGCGCGGCGGCAAGGATCTGAAGCAGGTCGCCACCTTGGGCGACTGCGTGCATGGCGAGTTGGACAAGACTTTCAACAAGCGTGCTCGCGCCCAAGTGAAGGAGATCCTCGACACCCCGCCGTATCTGGGGCCGGCTCGGCACCTGGCGGTACAGGAAGCGCTCGACGACTTCCTCTCCGCGATGCCTGCGGTCATGGAGCAGTTCGGCGCTTTCGCGCTCCAGGCCACGGATCGAGAGGTGATCGTGGTGGCTCCGTCGAGCCAAGCTTACGGCTTGGTGCGGGCCCTGCGCGCCCAGCAGCAGGAAGGTTTCGTGGAGGTGCCCACGGCATCGGGCAAGCGGCTCGCGTCGCGTGCCGGGGCGCTCGCGACGAGCAGCGGCGTCATCGCCATTGTCCCTCGCTCGGAGGTCCCCGGACCGCTGCTGCAGGACTGCCGCGCGTTGCTGCAGGACGTGGCCCGCGGTCCGCTCGGTGGCGACGCCCTCGTGATCATGAGGCGGTCCCACCACGAAGAGGAGCGCGTCTTCGCCGCTCGGTGGAACGACCTCGGTGCCTCGATGGACGTGTTGCTTCAGGCTGTCCCGACCAGGAGCAAGCTCCACCGCCTCGCGCGGGAGATGGCCAACGTTGCGCCCGCGCTGTCCAACGTCGATCTCGACAAGACCTCGCCCTCGGCACGCGCATCGCTGGCGGCAGGGGCGATCGAGGAACTGGGGCTCGGCGCAGATCAGGACCACGAGACGCTCGCGCGCGCGGTGTGCCAGATCGTCGACCACTGCGTTCGCTTGCCCGGCGGCACGGAGGAAAATCACGCGCTCGATGGCCTTCACATCGCCGCGAGCTTGTGTGGAGCTGATCAATGAAGACGGATGTCCTGATCGTCCCCAACGACACGTTGGTTCTTGGACTTGGGCGCGGACCGACGGGTCGCCGCGCACGGCCGGTAGACGGTCGTTTCCCTTCGGACATGTTCTTGCGGATGCTGCGTTCGGCCTATGTGTCGAGCGGTCTCGAGCCTCCGAAGCAGATCCGAATCACGGCGCAACTGGCGGCCATGGGCGTGGGCGGGCGGCTGGAGCCGCTGTATCCGGTCCCCGACGACCTGGTGGTGGAGCCGGGCGCCAAGGACGCGGTCTGGGCTCAGCCTGCGTACCTCGAAGCGGTCAACCAGGAAGTGGCGCAGCACGACATGGGCGAGCTTCGCCTCTTGGTCGCGTCGAGCCGCAACGCGGAGGCACACCCCTTCGACGCGTTCCTGACGCGCAAGGGCGTGCGGGTCTGGGCGGACCGGAAGCCGCAGCGCTTGACCGAGGGAGAGCACTACATGCCCTTCTCGAGGCTGTTCGATGTGGAGCAGCGAAAGAGCGGGGACGACGTGGCGATGCACCTGTCCGTCAGGCCGGGGATCGGGTTCTTGATCTCCTTCGAGACGCCGGGCGACGGGCCTGCGCTGTCGTTGCCGCTGACGGTGCGGGCTTCGTCCGAGAACAGAACGGTTCGGCTCGAGGAGGCGCAGTTCCCGTTGCCGACCATTGAAACCAAGTCGCGCAAGCGCTGGCGCTTGTGCCTTCTGTCGCATCTCCAGGTCGCGAAAGCCGGATGGCCTTCCTGGGTGGACGGAGCCACGCTGACGACGCGGGCTCCCCTGCCTGAGGGTGGCAAGGTGGTCGCTGTTGCGCGGCGACGTGGGGAGAATGTCGTGGGGGCTCCGTTCATGGGCGCCCCTGGTCCGGCGCAAACGGTCATCCCCGTTGGCACCACCTTGTTCATCGAGTTCGAAGAGCCGGTGCAAATCGAGCAGTCGGCCGAGATCCTTGCGGGAGGAAGCTAATCATGTCCACGGATTCCGTCGTTCTGAGCCTCTACTTCGAGACGCCCCTTCACGCGCCGTCTGGCAGCGTGGTGGGAACCATCGACCAGCCGGTACAGCGTGAGCGAACCACGCAGTGGCCGGTCGTTTATGCATCCACCCTCGAGAGCTCACTACGGACCTCGTTCACCCAGACCGCCGGGGAGGACGCCGCCAAGTCCTTGTTCGGCGACGCGAGCAACGGCGGGCTGAGCATCAGCGACGCGCGCTTGCTGCTGTTCCCGGTCCGCTCGTCTGCGGCCCCTTTCCTATGGGTCACCTGCCCGGCCGTGATCTCGCGGCTTCGCAGGGACTTGGAGCGCACCATCGGCATCGAGATTCCTCCCGCACCTTCGGTCAAGACGGACGAGATCGTGACGAGCAACGCGTGGACACATGGGGATGCACCGCTCGCCGCCGAGGACATCGTGCTCAAGCCTCGCGCAGGCTACGACGCCTCCAAGCTCATGGCCCTGCTCCCGTCCGACGGCTCCGCGTACGACTCGTTCGCGAAGGAAGTGGAAGCGTCCTTTGGCCTGGTGTCCGACGAGGTCTTCGGGTTCCTCGTGCGCACAGGCACTGAGATCCGCGTCGTGGGCGGCATGCTCGGCGACGAGGCCAGCCCCTGCTACGACGAGGCGATTCCGTCGGACACGCTGTTCTACGTCCCCGTGATCGGCATGGGCACCAAGGACGCGAAGGCCGCGGCGCTGACGCGGCTGGCGGAAGGTTGTGGAACCCACCTTCGCGTGGGTGGCGGCGAGCAGGTCGGACGCGGCTGGGCGCGGACGCGACTGCTGAAGGCGGAAGGGTGATTGCGATGAAGACGAGAGAGCAGCTTCGAGCCGAACGCGCCAGCACCATGGTCGCCGGACTCAAGGCGGACGTCGTCCGGGACTACACGATCGAGGTGCGCGCGTTCCCTTCGACCGTCCACCAGGCGGGGCTGGCTCCCGCGCTTGCCAACCTCAAGGCCAAGGGCGGGAATGCCAAGAGCTTCCTGTATGATCACGTCTCCGCCTGGGTGAGCGAAACCACGTTCGCCGAGCCCAAGGGCGACGCGCTGGCCCTGATCATCAAGAACCCGGCCGTGCACCTGCTGCGGGCGCAGGAAGAGGCCCTCGCGTTCTCCTCCTGGCTGCGGCGCTTCGCCGAAGCGCGGGAGCCGAAAGCGAGGAAGGCATGACCCGCGCGCTTCCCGTCGACCTCGGCACGATTCCCGAAACCGAGGCCGCCGCGGCGGCGAACCCGGGCCTGCGGCTCGTCCGCTGGCATCGGTGGGGCAACGGTTGGTCGCTGGACGACGACAACGAGCAATCTCGAGACCTGGACGCGATGCTGATGTTCGACACGGACAGCCCCGTGCGAAGCTCGTTGCAGCGCGGCCTCGAGCAAGTTCGTGCGCGCGCCGCCGGCCGAGCCCGTGCCCTCAAGGCGCGCGGCTTCCAGGTCCTCAAGGTGCGCCTCGCGTGCTCCGGCCGTGTGCTGCGCATCACCGGCGACGCCCCTCCCGGCGAGGTCGGCCTCACCTTGCACCGGTCTCTCGGCATCCCTTACATGACCGCGCCCATGGTGCGATTCGTCATGCGCCTCGCCGCTCTGCAAGCCGACGAGCAAGCCTGGCCGGCCACGCTGCTCGAACAGCCCGCCGACCGGCAACGGATCGAGCAGGAACTCTACCCGGCCCTCGCGGGCGAGACCTTCGACTCCTCCGGCCTCATCCTCTTCGACGCCTTCCCCGTCAAGGTCCCCCTCGTCGAGCGCCGCAAGTCCGACCTGCGCTGGGTGGTCGCCAATGGCCTCCACCCAGAAGAGCCGCCCATGACCGCCTCCGAATTGCGACGGCGTCAGGCTCTGTGCGTGGACCTCGACACGGAGATGGAGTTCTGGATCGCGGGACGCGACGCGGAGAAGCTCGAGATGGCGCAGCGCCACCTCGAGTACGGCCTCATCCTTCTCGGCTTGCAGATGCCTCCCGTGGTGGAGGAGCCGGAGCCCGTGGTCGATCCCGCAGCTGCCGCGCTGGACGAAGACGCAGCGGAAGAGATCTCGCCCGAGAACCAGCCCCCCACCGAGATCTCGCCGGATGTGGCCACCATCACCGTGGCCGTCCCCACCATCCAGTACCTGCCCAACAACGGCCGCGTGGTCGTGATGTTCCTGCCCCCCGGTGGGCGCGACGCCATGAAGGCCGAGGAGCACATCAACGGCATCGTGATGCCCGACGACCTGCGAAAGCGCCTCAAGAAGAAGAAGGTGATCGCCCAGGTGCGCGTCGAGGTCGAGGCCGTCGGCAACTCCTGGAAGATCCGCGGCATCCAGCAGTAACTCCCCCTACCCTCCCCGTCAGAACCGAATCCATCGCGCGATCGCCCGCCACGCCACGTCGGGCATCGATTGGGCCACCGACATCGTGCTCGCCGTCGGCCACGGGTAGGACACGATCGCCTCCCCTCGTTCGATCCCGCGCATCGTCACGTCCGCCGCGCGATCCACGTCGATCAAGAATGGCATCTTGAAATTGTTCGCCTTCGTCATCGGCGTGTCGACGAACCCTGGTCGCACGTCCACCACGCGGATTCCTTTGCGATGAAGGTCCGTTCGCAAGGTCTCGAGGAACGTCGCGAGAGCGGCCTTGCTTGCAGCATAGGCGCCGGACTTCGGCAGGCCTCGCATGGCCGCAAGGCTCGACACTCCCACGAGCGTACCGCGCCCCCGCGCCACCATTCCCTCCATCCCTGCCATGAGCGTGGCGAACGCGCCCACCACGTTCACCCGCAAGATGGGCTCCACGTCCTCCCACGCGAGCTTGTGCGCAGGCTTGGTCTTGCCAACCCCAGCGTTGGCAATCACGAGGTCGAGCCCCCCTGTCTCTCGTTCCCACCTCCGAACGGCTTCCCACACCTCGTCGGACTGTCCGACGTCGAGCACACAGAGATCTGCCTGTCCGCCCCCCGACCGGATCGACTCGACCAGCGTCTGAAGCTCGGCCTCTCGTCGGGCCGCCGCGATCACGCGCGTGCCTCGCCGCCCAAGCCGCTCCGCAAGAGCACGACCAATCCCGCTCGATGCGCCCGTAATGAATGCGTTCTCGAAGGTCTTCACGGCCGCCATGCTACACGGCCCTGCCTCCGCCTGTCGACGCGGCCCCGCACATCCTTTCCCGATCCGGGGCGAAGCGACGGACCGAGAGAGTGGCCTCTGGATCTTGCTCTGCGAATGGCGAGGCGACCTGCCACCCACATCCGCACAAACAACGAAACCATCTGCGGTCCTCTGCGGAATCTGCGGCCAACTCCAATGCCTCCGGATCCGGGTCCTTCGTCCACCCTTGCATTCCTCGACCGTTGAACCATGCTCGACGCGCCGTGCGCGTTGCCGTCGTCTCCACGTCCTATCCCTCCCACGATGCGGACCCCGCAGGGCACTTCGTACGTTCGGAGTCGCAAGCGCTCGCGAGACAAGGGCACGAGGTGCACGTGATCGCCCCCGCTGGCCCCCACGGAACGCTCACCTCCGACGAGGGGATCGTGACGTGGCCGATCGTCCACGGCGGCGCCTTCGGGTGGCCTGGGGCCGCGTCCCGCGTTCGAGCGAGACCTTGGCGACTCGCGGGGGCCGCGACCTTCGCAGCCCTCGCGTCCGATCAGATCCGACGCCTGCATCCCGATCGCATCGTCGCTCATTGGATCGTTCCTTGTGCCCATCCTATCGTCTCGCGCGGCCGACCTACCGCGGACGTGGAAGTGGTAGCGCACGGCGCCGACGTGCGTCTGCTGGTGTCTCTTCCTGCGCCCCTTCGTGCTCATGTGATGGCACGCGTTCTCGCGATGGCATCCACCCTTCGTTTCGCGGCCCGAGCGAGCTACCGCTCACTCGCGGAGGCGCTACCCACCGATCAGCGCCGGTGGTTGGAGCGAAAGGCCAAGGTAGAGCCTCCGGCGCTTTCGGTGCCCGACGTGTCGGCCGCTGCGAGAAGCTTGCGGGCTGCGCATGGCCCCACGCCACTCGCGGTGTCGGTCGCACGACTGGTGCCCTCCAAGCGGGTGGACTTGGCCATCGCCGCAGCCCATCGCCTCCATCCTCGCATCCGCCTCGGCGTGGTGGGCGACGGGCCGGATCGCAAGCGGCTGGCAAGGCTCCCCGGCGCGGACATGGTGCACTTCGAAGGCTTGATCCCGAGAGAGCAAGCGCTCGCGTGGATCGCGGCCGCAGACGTGCTCGTCCACACGTCCACCTCCGAAGCCGCCCCTACGGCAGTCCGCGAAGCCCGCCTGCTAGGGACGCCCGTCGTGGCCTGCGATGCGGGAGACGTGGCCCTGTGGGCCCAACACGACGCGGGAATCGTCGTCGTGCCGCCGGACCCCGCCGCCGTCGCTTCTGCCATGTGCCACCTGATGACGTGAAGCCCCCATGTGCACCCTGCTCATCGCCCATCGCATCGTCGCGCAGATCCCGGTCATCGTCCTCGCCAACCGCGACGAGTTCCTCGCGCGACCGTCGCTCCCGCCTGCGGTACGGGACCGAACGCCGCGGGTGTTCTGTGGGCTCGACGCGCGGGAGGGGGGTACGTGGTTCGGGGTCAACGCGCAGGGTCTGGTGGTCGGGCTGACGAACCTCACGCTGCGATCGCCCGATCCTTCCTTGCGCTCTCGCGGGCTGCTGTGCCTGGACATGCTCGCCCTGGCTCGCGCGCGGGAGGTGCGGGAGGCGCTCGCCGGGCTCGACCGAGACGCCTACAACCCGTTCAACCTGGTAGCTCTCGACACGGACGTGGCGGTGCGAGCGAGCTACGACAGGGTAGCCTCGGTCGAGACGCTCCAGCCAGGCGTGTATGCGACCACGAACTGGCCTGTCGGCAGCGAGGGGGATGGCAAGAGGGTGAGCCTGGAGGCGCGCGTGCGGTCGGGGCTTTCTCCCCGGGCGACCGTCGATCAAGTCGCGGAACTTCTGAAGCAGGAGGGGCGCGGGCACCAAGGGCAGGGTGATCCCCGTGCGAGCGTCTGCTGTCATGCGCAGGGGTACGGCACCAGAGCGTCGACGGTGGTGCTGGCGGGATCGGGCGACCGTGTGCGTGTGGAGCATGCGGACGGGCCGCCGTGCACCACCGCGTACGAGAACCTGTCGGGGCCGGTCGCCGCGATGATGGCTTTCAAGGGATTCTGAAACGATTGACGTGCCCGGGGGGCCTGCTCTAGGCATGGGGGTGAGGTTCGCTCTTCGACATGACTCACCCTCGTGCGCGCTCATGGATGCTCGTGCCGGCCCTGCTGGTCGCCGCGTGCGGATCGTCGGAAGACTCATCGGGGCCCTCCGGCCAGGCTGGTTCGGGGGGAGGGACGGGAGGCACCGGCGGGTCGTCGGTGGCCTGTTCCGACACGGCAGACGAGGTCGATCTCGGGGGCCTGTATGCGCTCTCGGCGCGGCTGAGCTTCACGTTCGCAAGCCAGCCCGGTGGTGCGGTGACGGTCTGCCCGAAGGACCAGACGAGCGATGGCTACTTCCTCGGGTTCGTGAAGATGGAGCACCAGCCGGGGCAGTCTGCGGTCTCGTCTGTGTCAGCGGTGGTGTGCACACTGGAGCTTCCCGTCATCTCGGCGATCGTGGGGGAGTGCAGCCCGAACGCGCCGAACGCGGTGTATGCGGGGCTAGAGTTCCCCAAGGCGCTCATCGACGCGGTCCCGACGGCTGCGATGGCGGTCACCACCGCCCAGCTTTCTTCGCCCCTTGCGGGGGGCACGCTGTCGGCTGGGGCGCTGGACTTCTCGATCGGGACGGACGAGGCGATCGCCACGGCGCCAAGCTGGCTGATGGACCAGCCAGGTTGTGGGATGAATGACAATGGTCCGGGGCGGTCGTCGGAGTGTGAGGAAGCGTGCGTGAGTGATTGCTCCAAGCTGGTGGACGATGATGCGGACGGGTGGCCCGGTGTGACGGTGTTCGTGTGCGGCTACACGGACGATGACAAGAAGAAGAGTGTTGCGTGCAACGCGGAGGAGCCGAACGAAGCGGGGGCGACGATTCAGGGGCGGGCGCTGATGAACCTGCAGGTGGAGCCGTTGACCTTGACGGGGCAGGCGGTGTCCTCGTGCGAGGTGGCGGGCACGCTCGATGCCGCCATCGCCTACAACGTGATCGGGGCGGACCTGTACCTTGCCAACACGCAGATCAGCGTGACGAGCGCGATCAAGTCCCTCCCGCAGTACGCTGTGAACACGACAGCGAGCCGCTTTCGCCTGGTCCGGATCGACGGGAAACACGGGGCCCCGGACTGGGGACCGTCGTGGTCCGAGCCTCTCGCTTCGTGTCGCCAGATCATCGCGAAGCAGAACGATCTGCGCTGATCGCGCTGGATCGCACCACGAGTTGCCGCATCGTGTCATGATCCGTCCGTGACTCAATGGAGCGTGCCGAGCCATCACATTCTCTTTGACTTATTTACGTTCGCCTGGTTGATTCCTGAACGTACGTACCTAGGAAGGGGCACGTGCATATCCCTTGCACCCACGCGCCGCGCGGCGCGTTTTCACGAGGGGGAGTAGAAGATGGCAAAAACAACCAGGAAAGAGGAGGCTTCGGCCCCCAAAGCGGCGGTGGAATCCAGGACCAAGTCACCCGCCAAGTCGAACAAGACCGCCGATCTCAAGCCCACCAACGGCAAGCCCAAGCGAACGGCGGCGGCCGCCCCGAAGACCGAGAGCGTCGTAGCGCCTGCGGCCCCTGTGCGCCGCGCACCTGTCCGCACCAAGCAGGTGACCGTGGATCGGCACGCACCCACCTCCATCCAGATCGCAGAACGGGCCTACCAACTGTACCTCGCCCGCGGCGCATGGCACGGTCATGACATGGAGGACTGGCTCGAGGCGGAGCGCCAGCTCACGGGCACGCACAACTGACCCTACCCACCCTTGTCCGGAGCGAAGCGCCTGGCGGAGAGAGCAACCCGTCGCTACGCAGCTACCCACACCCCCACAAGCAACGAAACCACGCTGCGGTTCTCTACGGAATTCGCGGCCAGCTCCGATGGCTCCGGGTCTGGGACCCACTCGCCCGTTGCTCACCCTGCCGGGCCCCACGTATCATCCCACCATGAAAATCGATCGGTTCAAGGTCCCGGCGGGCGGCAAGGGGTTCTCTCTCAAGGACTGCTCCACGAGTGACACCACCGGCGTTGCCGACAAAACGGAAGGCAAGAAGCTCCTCGAAAAGAGCATCCAGAAGCTCGCCGAGATCCAGGACGTCCTGTACGCCCACGATCGCTACGGCATCCTCTTGATCTTCCAAGCCATGGACGCGGCCGGCAAGGACGGCACCATCAAGCACGTCATGTCCGGCGTGAACCCCCAGGGCTGCCAGGTCTTCTCCTTCAAAAGCCCTTCGGCCGAGGAGCTCGACCACGACTTCATGTGGCGCTCCATGCGTTGCATGCCCGAACGCGGCCGGATCGGCATCTTCAACCGCTCCTACTACGAAGAAGTCCTCGTCGTCCGCGTTCATCCCGAGCTGCTCGATGGCGCCAAGCTCCCCCCCGACTGCCTCGAGGACATCTGGAAGAACCGCTTCGAGGACATCAACAACTTCGAGCAGTACCTCGCTCGCAACGGGATCATCCCCATCAAGTTCTTCCTCAACGTCTCCCACAAAGAGCAGCTCAGGCGCTTCGTCAAGCGTTGCGACGACCCCACCAAGAACTGGAAGTTCTCGTCGGCCGATGCCCGGGAGCGCAAGCTCTGGGACAAGTACATGCACGCCTACGACGACATGCTCCGCCACACGAGCACCAAACACGCGCCGTGGTACGTCATCCCCGCCGACAACAAGTGGTACACGCGCGTGGCCGTCAGCGAGATCATCGCCGACCGGCTGAGCAAGCTCGACCTGCATTACCCGAAGCTGACTCACCAGCAGCAAGAGGGCCTGAAGGTCACCCGGGAGCAACTCCTGGCTGAGGGTTGACCTGTCGTCACGCGTTGACCACGCAGGGCAAAGAGGCGCATCGTGGACCGATGCGATGGTTCACGCTGCTGGTCCGTGTTTCGGTCGTGGGATCCATGTCCGTTGTCGTGGCGTTCGCTGCATGCCAGCGCCACGGCGGCAATGGTTCGGGCTCGCCTTCCGTGGCTGTGGCGCCGGGCTCTGCGTCACCCTCGCCGCTTCCCCCACCGGACGTCGTGGGCACGCCCGGCGTGATCCGTTGCGGCTCGGCGTCGTGTGATGCGGCCACCGCGAAATGCTGTCCCGAGCAGGGCGCCTGCAACAAGCTCGGAGAGGACTCCCCGAACACCTACTGCGAAACCGGTGGCAAAGTCGTCGAAGCCGCCCTTCGCTGCGACGACCGAACCGATTGCCCCGCGGGGCAGGTCTGCTGCTGGTACGCGGCGGACTCGGAGAACGTCGGGACCCGCTGTTCCCCCGCGCCCTGTGAGCTGTCCGAGGCCTGCATCTCCGGAAGCGCTTGCTCCGAAGGATACGAATGCCAGCAAGCTACGAACGGCAAGCTCCCCGGCGACTGCAAGTTCCAAGCACCCCCTTTGCGGTGCGGCCCAACGACCTGCTCGGGGACCAAGTCCGTCTGCTGCTGGAGCCCGGAGGACCAGTCGGAAATCTGCGTCGAGGGCGGGGAGGAGACGTGCAGCTACGAGAGCAAGCGTCCGGGGGTCCCATTCCGCTGCAGGGGCAAGAGCGACTGTGGCGCCGACCATTGCTGCGCTTTCCTCGGCAGCTACTGCCAAGGATCGTGCATCAACGCGGCGATCGTGTGCCGCTCGGAAGCAGATTGTCCGGCCGAGCACGAAGGCGCCAAGTTCGTGGCCTGCCGACCAGGGGAACTGCAGCAAGCGCCCGCCGACTTCAAGACGTGCGTGTACGGCTACTGACCCTCGTCGGGCTCACGGCTTGTAAAGCTGATACACGATCCGCGAGGTCACCCGCACCGGCTCGTCGAAGTCGTAGTACGCGGACACGTGATAGGCGATACCGTTCTCGGACTCGTTCTTCGCCGCTTGATCCACGTAGGCGATCCAGTACCGATAGCCCTTCCCGTTCTCGTGTGGATGGAAGAACGTGACCGGCAGCTCCACGAGCTGGTGTGGATAAATCCCGAAGATCGTGCCGAACTCGGTCTCGACGTAGGGCATGTCCGAGGTCTTCGCCTTCTCCTCGTCCAGCCATCGCAGCTCGATCATCATCTTGGCGTGCGAGTTCTTGTCCGCGTCGAAGTCTCCGTGCGCGTCGTAGGTGTTGAGCTTGAAGTTCCGGTTCTCGGCGGACAGGACGTCCATCGCGGAGATGATGTTCGTGCCCGACGTGGCCGAGCCGTAGTCCCGGCTGCCCGCCAGCCCAAACTCCGCCCCCAAGCCGGGCATCTTGCCCGCGACGAAACCGAGGTTCGGGTGGTGCCATACCTCGATCTCGAGCGTCAGCGCCTTCATGAAGTCGGGCACCCCCTCCCCTTCCACCGTCATCTGCCCCTGGTAGTGGCTGCACCCGTGCACCATCCCCAGGTCCGTCTCGACACTCGCCGACGTGGTCAGAAGCTCGTACGTCAGCGTCCCTGTCCCGGGCTTCGGCGTGGGGTCATCCACCGTGGTCACCATGCCCGACGCCGTGATCGTTTGCGGCTGGCGCACGGGCGGGTTCATGTTCACCACGACCGGCTCGTCGAACTCCACGGTCAGCACCTCGTGCTCGGTGGCGCCTCCTACCTCGTACGTGTCCTGTCCCTTGTTGACCCAGACCTCCGTGCCCTTCGGCTCGCCGTTCTCCTCGTACCCGGCAAACAGACGGTCAAACGTCTTTCCGCCGATCTGCTTGGTCCCCACCCAGGCAGCGGGCATCACCGCCTCGGGTTGCTCGGGCATCACCGAACGAACGAGAAACGTGGTCGTCTTGGTGGGGGGACCGTACGGCGTCTTGCCGTCCCCTCCGCCCGCGGCGCCTTCCTCGTCGTCGCTGCCGCACCCGAGCGGGGCCAGCAACAGAAGCCCGCCCACCGCCACAACACGCTCGACCCATGCCTTGCAACGTCTCATGAGGAAGCTCCTTGCGGCAGCACGGCCACCGCGGTCTCGGTCCAACTCGCCATGGTCGCACGAGATGCGAGTCCCCTCAACGATGTTCAAACGGAGCGTACTCCAGGCTTATCCGTCACGATTGCCGTCACGGCCCCGTGGGCACGTACGCCCTGCCAATGTGCAGGTACGAGGGGAGCACCGTCCCGCCATGCCCTTCGAAGTACTCCGTCACGAACGACGGGCCACTGTTGCCTGTGGTGTTGGCGGGGTCGGCCGCATCCGGGCAGGAATGCCCCGAGCCGTTGCATCCGTAGTAGCGAAGCCCGACTTTGGTCCCGTTGTCGAGAACCCAGCTGATGAAGATGACAGCGTGGCCCGAGCCCGTGGACCGCGAGAGATTGACGAAGTCCCCCGGCAGCGCGGCGTCCCAGCTGTCCTCGTACAGGTTCACCCCAATGCCGAAGGTCTCGAACGCGTCGGCGGAGCTCGCATCCGACGTCACCCCGAACCCCTGCCAGTACTGGTAGAACGTGCCCTCGTCGTACGGGTCGAGCTCGGACAGCGGTAGCTCGTGGGTGTCCACGCGGAACGGTTCTGTCTCGTCCACGCCTGCCTCCAGCTGCCACGCGCGGTACGCGGACAGGAACAGCTCGAGGGTGTGCCCGGAGCAGAAGCAGTCTTCCCCGCCAGGGAAGAGCGCATCGCCCACGTAGGACCCTCCGTGCACCATGCCCCAGTTCGCACCGCACGTGCTCCCCTGGGACTCCCAGCAATACGGGTAGGTGCCATCCTTCGGGTAGCGCGTGGCATCGTTGATCAGCGCCACCACGTAATGGTTGAACCCCGGCTGGTCAGGGACGCTGCAGGGCAATTGCACGGGGGTGAAGTCGAGCTCGTCCACGGCGACGGTGGCCCCGGTGACGTCCCGCCCTTCCAGCACGACGTGCCGCGCCTGGTTGACGGTGCTGAAGTCGTAGGTGAACGCCTGCTGTTGCAGCGGAAGCGGCGCTTGCTGCAAGGGCCAGTCGTCGACCTCGAACCACACCGAGACCACGCCATTGCCACCCGAGAACTGGAAGGTGACCGGGTCCGGGACCTGCTCGCCATGGGAGGGGAAGTCGATCCGAACCCACGGCTCGTTGGTGACCGGCTCGTCGACGCTCACGTCGGTCGCGTCTTGACCTGGGCTGTCGGACACGACGACATCGGGGGAGCCGTCGTCGGCTGCATCGTCGCCGGTGTCGTCGCCCGCGTCCGGGCCGGGCGCGCCCCACTGCCACGAGGAGGAAGAGGGTTCGGAGGAGCAGGCGGACAGAGCGAGCAGGAGGATGCCAACGCGGGCCGTTCGGACCATGCCATGTCATAGCAGGTGGTGACGGAGCCGACGAGTTCGAGACGGGGCGGGGACGCTGCGAAGGCTCAGTCGCCGGTGGGAAGCTTGACGAACTGCCCTGCTCGCACGCCGTTCTTTCTCGTCCACCCGGCGTTGACCTCGAGCACGTAACGGACGGGGCATGGGATCGAGCGCGACGCCTCGTTGAGGGTCGGCACGTTCTCGAGGATCCCAGTGATGAAGCCGTCTTCGTGAATGAAGAGCATGTCGAGGGGGATGCAGGTGTTGCGCATCCAGAAGCTCTGGACCTCCGGGTGACCGGGAAAGTCGAAGAGCATGCCCGCGTTGTCCGGCATTTGCGTGCGGAACATCAAGCCGCGCTGCCTCTCGCGGGGGGAGCGCGCAAGCTCCACATCGATGGTGGGGGACCCCTGCGCCTCGGGGAAAGAGACCTGACCTTTCTTCAACGTGACACCTCCGAACACTGGGTCGGCGGGACAGGACGCAGCGGGGGACGCGGGGGGCGGAGGCTCGTCGGGGCTCGGAACCATGCATCGCGCGGGCGCCTTGGCCCCGTCGTCCGACGGTAGCGTGGCGGGCGCACGGTCGGAGGTCGTGACCGTGGCGCGAGGCTGGGCCCTGTCGACCAGCACCCCCTCGGGCCGTCGATCACAGCTGGCAGCGGTCGCACACGCGACGAGGACGATGCTGGTGACCCAACGCATGGGGGTGGCATATCACGGAAGCAGGGCACAGCGCATGGGCAACACATGTCCCTGGCGTGGTCCTCGGCCATGGGCCACACTGGCACCACCATGACGGCCAAGAGCATCGCGCGCGCCCTCGGGAGCGTTGCCATCCTCGTGGGGTGCGGCGGGACCGTGTACACGAGCGATCCACAACCGGGTGACGCGTCGGGCGACGGTACGGAGGTGTTGTTGCCGGACGCCGGGGACGGGGGCAAGGACGCGGCCAAGCCGGACGCGACGGAGGACGGTTCGCCTGAGCACGACGCGTTCGAGGAGTACGTGGACCCCGGGTGCCCGGACGCGGCGGCCCCGGTCTTCGCGTTCGAGTGCGATCCGCTCGCGCCCCCGCCCGGGGGGTGTGCCGAGCTGGAGGCCTGCTATCCGTACGTGGATTATCCCTCGGACCCGTGCGAGGCCGAGGTGTACGGTGCCTACTGTCTGCCGGCGGGCTACCAGACCCAGGGGCAACCTTGCGAGTCTCCGCTCGATTGTGCGGCTGGTTTCGTCTGTGTCGTGTCGGGCTCGGGCAACCAGTGCGTGCGGGTCTGCTCCTTGACGGACCCAGCAACGTGCCCCGACGGGCAAGTCTGCGAGCCCCTCGACGTGGCCGGAGTCGGAGGCTGCCTGTGATCCGGCAAGCCAGCGCCCTGGGCATGCTCTTCGTGATGACGGCCGGCTGTGGCGCCCGGACTGGGCTCCTCGAGGGCAAGCAACAAGATGCAGGTTCGGATGCGGAACCGGACGTCGAGGAGGTGCTGCCGGCATGTGACGTCGACCGACCCTGTCCCGGGTCCGAAGACCTTTGTCGCCCGGTCGTGTGCCGCCTGCCCGAAGGGATCTGCGTTCCCCAGCCGGAGGTGCTCTGTGACGATCAGGATCCCTGCACCGGGGATCAATGTGTATCCGAGACGGGACAGTGCCTGTTCGAGCCGTTGAGCTTCGACCTGGATGGGGACGACTTCAAGGGACCGCGGCCGGGCTACGCCCCTGGGGAGCCTGGAGCCTGCGGTGACGACTGCGACGACAGCTCGCCGCTCGCCTTCCCCGGTGGGCAGGAGGTGTGTGACGGCGTCGACAACGACTGCAACGGGATCGTGGACGACGGGGCGTTGTTCGCCCCTGCGGAAGGCGCCGAGGTGCTCGTGTCGGTGAGCCATGCGCCTGCCCAGCCCACGGGTCTCGGCTGGAGCGGCGATTCCGGGGCAGGCTACCTTGCCGCCTACGGAGGCACCGAGGGCGCCAAGTCCCGCGTGTTCCTCCAGAGACTATCCGTCGACGGACAGCTCATCGATCCGCCGCAGCAGCTGACGATGGTGAACGCGGACGCGGACGGTGGGTTCCTCGTCTGGACGGGGGACCGCTACGGCGTGGCTTGGATGGATCGCCGGTTCCAGGACTACGAGATCTTCTTCAACCTCACGGATGCCTACGGCACCAAGTTGATCCCCGACGTTCGGCTCTCGAACGGGTACGGCTTCTCGGTCTACCCCACGATGGTGTTCGACGGGACGCACTTCGTGGTGGCGTGGCAGGACGAACGGGACGGGTTGTTCTCGGTCTGGGGGCAGCGCGTGAGGGTGGATGGGACGCTCGTGGGGCAAGAGAAGACACTTGTCGGGGATGTGGGCAGGCCCCTGGAGGCGCCGTTCCTCGCCAAGGGCGACCACAACGTGGGGATGGTGTGGCTGGCGGGGGGTACGGTCGACCGGCAGATCCAGTTCTGGACGTTCGATCAAGAGATGCAGCCGCAGGGGTTGCGGGTGGACCTCACCGCCCCCGGCGAAGGCGGCGTGTACCCGATGCTCGTGTGGAACGGGGATGCCTACGTGGCCGCTTGGTATGACAGCGCCTCGGCCCCGTTCACGATCTACGGCGCCGTGGTGGACGAGAAGGGAACGATCCTGGTGCCGGCAACGCCGCTGGCCGTCACGCCTTCGCGGGCGCGCTACCCGTGGCTGATGCCGCTGGGCGATCGCCTCCTGTTGCTGTTCTCGGACGATCGCGATGGCAACGCAGGCTACGAGCTTTACGCCAAGATGGTGACGGCGAACCTGGAGGCAGCCTCCCCGGACGTCCGCATCACGAAGGCGGAGGGGCACAGCATCTACCCGATGGCGTCGTTCGGCCCCGACGGGGACCTAGGTGTGCTGTTCCGGGACGACCGCCTGCTCGATCAGCACGTCTACTTCACGCGGCTGTCGTGCGTCTTGCCGGAGTGAGGCGAGCCGTCCGAACCTCAGGTCGTTCCGGGTCAGACGAAAGCGGTGGCCTCCACGTTGGCGAAGGACATGGTCGCCGAGTAGTTCGCCCGCAGCGGGACGTTGTGCTCCCCACGGATGGCGTTCTCCGAAGGCGACTCGCCGGCGTATCGTAGGCAGCCAACCGTACGCATCTCCTCTTCCATGATGCCGCTGTTGCCTTGGTCCGTCACCGAGCCCGTCGCGGCGCGATAGCACGATCCCTCCACGTAATGGAGCGCGTGAACCAGCTCGTGAGCCAACGCGATGAACCCGGGACGCCCGTCCTGCCCCACGTCCCGGTGGTTCCAGGTGACCACCGCGCCCGTCCCGGCGCCGTTGATGAACTGCTTCCTCCTGCCGTCGGTCATGACCCCCGCCTGGGTTGCGACGAGGTTGGGGTTCGCCATGACTTCTTGAATGAGCAGCGGTGTCCCGTGCTGTCCCGTGCGCTGGATCGTCTTGCGCGAAGTGTTGGTGACCACGTCGAGCGGAGCGGCCATGGAACCTCCGCCGGAATACTCGATGACGACTTTGCGGCCGGCAACGCGGTTGCAGCCGGCGGAAAGGCGCGTGAGCAGCGTTCGTCCCACCGGCTGGGAATCGATCTGCTGCAACGCCGTGTTCACGGTGCCCTGGAAGTCGTCCGGCACCCAATGATTGCCGCGGTAGCTGTCCTGGGCGATGAAGATCCCCGGATACCCTCGGTGGAACTCCACGGGAGCGACGAGGGTGAGAGCCAAGGTCAATTGACGATTGAGGTCGGTCACCGCGTTCAGGTGATCACGTATCGTAGTGAGCACGCCGCGCTTCATCTTGCCGTTCATCCAAGCCGTCAGCAGCTCGTCGAGCGTCTCCAGCGTGTCGGGCGTGGGTTGGCGTTCGTAGCTATCCACGAGACTGTCGACGATCAGGAGCGGATCGCTGCGGACCTTGTCCGATTTGCTGAACGTCCGCTTCCGGTTCGTCTTCCGCAGCCAATCATTCGAGCTCATCAGGGCGGGGGGAGCCATGGCACCTCGCTATCAAGTGGATCGGGAACTCTTACCATGTCCGGGGTCCGGAAACAGATCTCGTGGCGCGTGCCCCTCGAAGCGCTTCTCTGCCTGTCCGGAAGAAACGCCCAGAATCGCCACCCACGGTCCGCAGTTCGTCACCAGAACGGGGGCAAGACGTCACCCGAACACTGCAATTCCCCTTGTCAGGAGCGCACCGTCCGCACGGCAAACATCATTCGCCACAGGGCTCTCCACGAGTGCAACCTGCCGGGTTGGGCTGGGGAGGACCGATTTCGCACGTCGCGTCTTTGCAGTCGGGCCAGGTGTCGTGCAGGGCGCCCCGGACTTGCGTCCAGAACCATCCCTCCATAGGGGCATCCTCACGCAATCCCTTCGGTTGCTCGATGGGAAGGAACCGCCCCGAAGACTGCGTCGTACCGGTCGTGCACTCCTCCGCCGAAGGGGCATTCGTGGCCCTGCCCTGCACGCTCGTCCCGCCACACAGCTTCGAGGGCGGCTGGTCGTCCAGTCGTAAGGGTCATGAGGAGATTCGACAACCACATTGCGGCGGGCATCGGGATGGACGAAAAAGCAGGCTTGTCCGTACGCCGTTGTTGCTGCGTGTGGCAATACACCTCATCAGGTCTCCTCGCCACCGAGACGCTCCGCGCACGGCTCGTGGAAGGTCTTCCCCATCCATGACCGCTACTTGGGCTTGCGTTGCACCTTCGTCGGTCGCTCGACATCGGTTTCGAGCTGGCTCGGCTGCATGGTTCGCACGGAAGGCGCGGAGGACCGGTCGATCAGCTCGGCCACCAGCTTGGCCATGCCGCGGAAGGAAGGGACGTGTCCTGCCTCATGGGTCACATGCTGCAACTCGAACGCGACGTCGTACATCGACTGCGGTCGGTTGGCCGGATCGGCCTGCAAGCACGCCATGATCAGCGTCGACGCACGCCCTGGAATGTCGGGGCGTGGCACGCTCGGCGGGGCGAAGCGCCCGTGGGTGATGATATCGTAGAGGTCGTACATGTTGCGCGTGGCGAAGGGATGCGTGCCGGTGAACAGCTCGTAGAGCACGACGCCGAGCGAAAAGACGTCGGTGCGGGAGTCCAGGGTCCCCTCCCCGAGTTGCTCGGGCGCCATGTAGCCTGCCGTGCCTTTCACCATGCCGGTCGCGGTCTCGTAGACGCGATTGTCTCCGCGCGCGATCCCGAAGTCGATCAGCTTGAGGACCCCCGTCCAGCTGATCAGCACGTTCGCCGGCGTGAGGTCGCGATGCACGATGTGCAAGGGCTTGCCGTGCTCGTCTTCCGCCTCGTGCACGTGCGCCAGCGTGTCCGCCAAGGTCAGCCCGATCCCTGCGGCGTCGGCCGCCGACAACGGGCGCTTCCTCTCCACCGCCGCATCGAGCACCCGGCGGAGACTCACGCCATCCACGTACTCCAGCACCAAGAAGACGTCCTGTTGGAACCGGGCCGCGTCGTAGAGCTGAACCACGTGGGGATGGCGGATGCTCGTCGCAATGCGCGCCTCGTCCAGGAACATGGTGATGAACTCTTCGTCGTCGCGAAGGTCGGGAAGCAGGCGCTTGACCACAACCAAGCGGTCGATGCCCTCCAACATGCGCTGGCGCGCGAGGAAGACCTCCGCCATCCCGCCGACGGCGATCATGTTGATGATCTGGTAGGTCTTTGGATCGAAGGCCATGCGTCAGGATTGTCCGACGCCCAGCTGGCGCACCAGGCGTTGCAGGGACTTGAGGTGAACGCCAGCCTCGGCCGCGGCGCGCTCGAGGTTGCCACCGCAACGGTCGAGCAGTTGTTCGACATAGGCACGCTCCAACTCCCGGTTCCAACGTTCCCGGGCTTCTCGCAGCGGCAAGGCGGACAGCTCCGGGGGCAGACCCAACGTCGGGGCGGAGGGCGCAGTCGCGGACGCCCGGGCGACGGCCTGTGGCACCGGTCCGACCCGAAGGTCGCCCACGAGGATCGCTTCGGACTGGGCAAGCGCAGCAGCGCGGCGGATCACGTTTCGCAACTCGCGGACGTTGCCGGGCCACGCGTGCAGACGCAGGACGCTCGCGGCTTCCCGCGAGAGCCGCCGGCCGACCGAACCGTGCCGCACCTCGTCCCCGAGCAGGTGCTCAGCGAGGGGCTCGATGTCGTCCGGGCGCTCGCGAAGTGGTGGCAGATCCACGACGACCTCGGCCAGCCGATAGTAGAGATCTTCGCGGAACGTGCCCTTGGTCACCATCGCTTCGAGATCACGATGGGTGGCGGCAACCACGCGCACGTCCACGTCGATGAACTGGGATGCGCCCAACCGCTTTATTTCTCGTCTCTCGAGCACGCGCAACAGCTTGGGTTGGATGCTCAGCGGCAGATCGCCAACCTCGTCGAGGAAGACAGTCCCCCCGTCGGCGAGCTCGAAGGGGCTCGGACGGGCGCGATCGGCGCCGGTGAACGCGCCGCGCTCATGGCCGAGCAACTCGGATTCGGCGAGGTTTTCGCTGATCGCCGCGCAATCCACCACCACGAAGGGGGCGGAGGCCCGAGGGCTGTGCTGGTGCAACGCACGGGCAGTCAACTCCTTGCCCGTGCCCGTTTCACCGTGCAGCACGCAGAACAGGCCCGTTGGGGCGACCCGCTGGAGCAAGCCGAAGAGGCTTCTCATGGCCTCGGACGTACCGACGAGCGCGCCGAACTCGGTAGCGTCCGAAGGCTCCAGACGCAGCCACTTCTTCTTCGGCTTGAACAGCAGCTGGGTGGATCCGATGCGCACCCGACCGCCGGCAGGGATTTCCGCATCCGCAACGCGCACGTCCTCGAGGAACGTTCCGTTGGTCGATCCGAGGTCACGAATTTGGTAGGCACCCTGCTGTACCTCGATCACGCAGTGGCGCCGGCTGACCTCGGGATCGCGGATGATGATGTCGCACGCAGACGACGTGCCCACGACCGCATGCGGGGAGGCGATGTCGAAGATTCTGCCGGTCTCCGGCCCCTCGACGACTTGCACGCGGAGACGATGCGAGACGAGGGTGACCTTCCCGCCCGAACGACGCACCTGTGTGCCGCCTGCACGAAAGGTCACGTCGGTCGGGGAAGAATCCATCTGGGACACGGCACGAACCTACCATTAGGCTCGGCAACTGGGGAGCTGTCATCCGGTGGCATGGCCAAACAAGCCTGAAGGGTTCGCCGCTGCCGACGTGGCCGTGAGCCAGCGTACCGCGCCCATGATCTGGAGCTGTGACGTCAGAAGCTTCCGCGGAACACCAGTGTCGCGGGAGCGCCTTGCCAAGCGCGCTTTGCGTTCGGATCGGGCGGAGCGTCTGGTTGGCCCATCAGGCCCCACCCCACGCCCACGGCGACGGCCGCACCGCCAACGACGAAGCCGAGGTTGGCGATCGTGGCGAGGGTCTCCGCCTTGTCTTGCGAGTCTTGGGCCCCTTGAAAGGAAGGGTCCTTTGCCGCATCGTCGTGCGCTTTGTCGGCCAGCACGCCCGAGATCACACCGCCGACCACCACGGCGGCGCCAGCGACGGCGATGACCCAAGGCGCGGCGCCGGGTCCGGTGTTCTGCACGGAAGGCGGCTTGGGAGGCGGCGGCGGCTTCTTCGCACGTTCGCGCTCGCGGGACTCGAGCACCTTGCGGTCGGCGATCTGCTTTTCGAGCGTTTCGATGCGGCGCTCGATCGCGCCGCGGTCCGGGGCGTCGGGCGTGCCGTCGAGGAATGCGCGGAAGGCCCCCGCGGCTTCTTCGAGCTTTCCCAACGCTTCGTACACCCGGCCGAGGTTGTACTGCAGCACCGGGTTGGGATCGAGCGCGTACGCCTCCAGGAGCAGTCGTTGCGCTTCCTCGAGCGCACCGGCCCGATAGCGCTGCTCGCTCTTCTCGAACAGCTCCATGGCGCGCTGGCGTTCCGCCTCCCCCGCATCGCACGGCGCCGCGAACATGAGCACGCAGCACCCAGCGAGCAGCATGGGCGCGACCCATGCGCGCATTGTGAGAGCTTTCGGCATTTGCTAACGTGACCGCCCGTAGTGTACTTCGATCCGCCAGTGCGCTCAATTGGCCGCTACGAGGTGGCCGGCCGCCTCGCCACAGGCGGCATGGGCGAGATCCTGCTCGCCCAACTCCGCGGGCCCGGCGGCTTCGAACGCGCCGTCGTCATCAAACGGATCCTCCCCCATCTTTCGGGGCACTCCACCGCCGAACGCATGTTCCTCGACGAGGCAAGGATCGTCGCCGGTATTCGCCATCCCAACGTCATCCAGGTGCAGGAACTGCTGCACGAAGGCCACAACCTGTGCATCGTCATGGAGTACCTGGAGGGCGAAAACCTCTCCGGACTCATGCGGCGCATGCTCGTGAAGAAACGTCAGCTGCCCCCGTCGATCTGCGCCCACATCGTGGCCGAGCTCGCGGCGGGGCTGCACGCCGCGCACGACCTCAAGACCCCCGATGGCCGTCCTGGCGGTCTCGTGCACCGCGACGTCTCCCCGCAGAACGCGTTCATCACGTACGACGGCTCGGTGAAGGTGCTCGACTTCGGCATTGCGTACTTCCACGACCGGCAGACGCGCACGGAGACGGGGACGTTGCGCGGAAAGTTCGAGTACATGTCGCCGGAGCAGTGCTTGGCCAAGCCGTTGGATCGGCGCTCCGACGTGTTCGCGCTCGGAATCGTGCTCTACGAGCTGACCACGGGTCGCCGGTTGTTCCGTCGCAAGAACCAGTTGTTGACGCTCAAGGCCATCGTGGAGGAGCCCTTCACGCCGCCGAGCGCGTTCATGGAGGACTACCCGGACGAGCTCGAGGAGATTCTGGGGCGCGCGTTGGCGAAGACCACCAAGGATCGGTACCAGACCGCGGCAGAAATGCGCAGGGATCTGGTGCACGCAGCGCACGAGATCTCCGAAGGCGCCCTGCCAGATGAAACGCTCGCTTCCCTGATGGAGGAGCTCTTCTCCGACCGCAAGGACGAGAAGAGGGCCATGCTGCAGCGAATCCGCGCCGGCGTCGACGTAGGCCCAGTGCCAGATGCGGAAGTCGACGAGCACATCGAGCTCCCGACCCTGGACGAGGTGAACCCGTCAGTGGTCTCGAAGGAGGTCGAGGCGATCCCGCTTTCACAGTCCAAGCCCACCCGCGGGCGTCGCACCTCCCTCATCGCGGCGAGCACCGCAACCTTCTTGCTCGCCAGCGCGGCCGTCGTGGTCGTGATGAATCGCAAGCCCACGCACCAGCCTGTCCCCGCTGCGTATTCTCCCCCTCCACCGCCCGCAGCGAGCTCGCCCGTCACTTCGTCCTCCGCGTCCCTGGCGCCCGCCACGCCGGCACCCGCAACCGTAACCCTCCACGTCGAGTCCGTACCGAGCGGAGCCACGGTCTCGCTCGGCGGCGAGAGCGAGGGAACGACCCCGCTCGACTTGCAGGTTCCCCGAGGCGACGCGCCCGTCGAGCTCTCCTTGCTTCTGCCTGGCCATCATGTGCTCACGGAGAAGGTCGTGCCCAACGTCGACCAGCGGCTGCGGTTGGTGATGATCAGAAGGCAAAGTACAGGACGTCCCGCAAAGCCGGCGCCGACAGCTTCGGGCTATCGCCGCTTCGACTGACGGCCTGCCCGTCCCCCTTGCCTGTGGTAGACTGCGGCCGTGCGACGTCTCTTCCTGCCCTTGTTCTTGCCGCTCGCGGCAGCGCACTGCAGCGTGGACCCGCTCGAGCTCGAGGGCAAGGCGTGCCCGTGCGGGGACGGCTACGTGTGTGTCGACGGCACGTGCAGAAAGGTGGCTTCCGCGCCGAACGACGCGGGGGCGACAGATGCGGACGCGGCGCCGGACACGTCACCGGACACCGCGACGCCGGACGCGGAGGCGGGAACCGAGGCTGGCCCGGGATGTGCTCCGCCCAAGGCTCCGAAGGTCCCGGCAATGGCTTCGGGGCGGAGGCACACGTGCGTCATCCGGGGCGGCGAGCTGTGGTGCTGGGGCGACAACGAATTCGGACAGCTCGGCGTGGGGGACCAGGTTCAGAGGTCCTCGCCCAAACGTGTCGGCACCGATTCGGATTGGATCACAATCTCCGCGGGCACGGGTCATACGTGCGGAATTCGCTCCACCAACGACGTGGGAAGCCTGTACTGCTGGGGCCACAACGAGGTCGGACAGTTGGGGATCGGCGTGGGCGAAGAGGTCGAGCCCCTCCCCACGCTCGTCTCGCACAACATCCAATTCCGATCCGTCGCCGCGGGCGACTTCCACACGTGCGGCCTCGACGAAACAGGGAAGCTGTGGTGTTGGGGGCGACAAGCCGGCGGCGCCGTCGGACTCGGCAACCTCGGCGACCCTATGACCTCTCCGGCACGCGTGAGCGAGGTGGACACGTACGTGGACCTGTCGGCGGGGGCCGGACACAACTGCGCTGTTCGCGACGACGGGACGCTCTGGTGCTGGGGCCATTACGAGTGCTTCCAGGCCGGGTCGGAGACTCACCAGATCCGCCCCCATCAGGTCGACGATCAATGCTGGAAAGGTGTGTCGGCGGGCTCGACGCACACGTGCGCCCTGCGTGACGACGACACCCTGCGGTGCTTCGGGGGCAACGGCCGCGGCGAGTTGGGCATGGGGACGTTGGGAGCGGACACGGACGCGGCGTGTGAGGCGTACGCGGAGCCGCAGGTGGTCGTGGGAGGTCACCGCTGGGCCTTCGTCACGGGCGGCACGATACACACCCTCGGCATCACCTCCGATGGAGCGTTGTACGGTTGGGGCTACAACGAACAGAAGCAGGTTGCCGACATCATCGACACCGGTGTACCCGCCCCCCTGCAGATGGGCACGGAGACCCACTGGGCCGAGGTGACGGGAGGCTTTTTCCACACGTGCGCGCGAAACACTGACGGAGAAGTCTACTGCCGCGGGCTCAATGACAATGGCCAGCAAGGCAACGGCTCCTTCAACAAGGAGTTCAAGCTCGTTACGTTCTAAGGGGGCCGGGCGGGTCATCGGGGACGACCGAGCACATCGATGCCGGAACCGAGACGGTTCCGGGTTCCCCACCGCATCGAAGGAATTCCCAGCCGGATTCGCGAAATACCAAGGCACGGTTGTTGCTTCGTCACCCGGCATGAAGCGTATCTTCCTGTTCCTCACTGCAGCCACGGCCCTCACGGGACTGTCCGCGCCCGCGGCGGCTCAGACCGTCTCCCTCGACCTGGGAACCGAGCACCAAGTCATCGAGGGCTTCGGAGGATTCGGCCCCAAGAAGGTCTGGTGGAACCAAGGCCCTTGGCACGACGCCGAGTACCTGAACCTCATCGTCGACGATCTCGGCTCCACCATCGTGCGCACCCAGCTCTACTGGGACGGAGAGGAACAGAACGACAACGGTGATCCCAACGTCTTCGATTGGAGTGGGTTCGACTTCGGCCCCGACTCCGACAACGGCAAACAATTCGCCTTCCTTCGAGACCTGCACGCAAAGGGTGGTGTGAAGCTCATTGCCAGCGTCTGGACACCCCCCGTGTGGATGAAACAGAACACCGACGACGGCCTGGCGGTGTTCTGCCACGGCCAGTGCGGAGGAAATCTCAACCCCGCCCTTCGTGAAGAGTTCGCCGAGTACATGGCGGCGTACGTCATCAAGCTCAAGCAAGAGACCGACGTCGACTTGTACGCCCTGAGCCTGCAAAACGAGCTGATCTTCGCCAACCCTTTCGAATCGTGCGTCTACTCGGCAGACGAGTACGCCGAGCTGCTCAAGGTGGTGGGAGCACGCTTCGCCGCCGAGGGATTGACCACCAAGTTCTTCGGCCCCGAGCACATGGGCGACTACGACTGGAACGACAACACCCAGCTGTTCGGGGAGGTGCTGGACGACCCGGACGCGGCCCAGTACCTTCACGCGTACGCCGTCCACGGCTACCTGAATGGCGTCGACGCCGACTTCGGCAACGCCGAAGGGTGGGTCTCGATGGACGAGCGCGTGCGCGACGCAGGCAAGCAGCTATGGATGACGGAGACATCGAACGGAGGCAACGAGGCCACGTGGGACGGCGCCTGGAACATGGCAATCGGCCTTCACTTGGCCCTGCGCTTCGGCAAGATCAGCGCCTGGGTCTACTGGTATTACGCAGACAACATCGTGTCGGACAATCAGCCCTTGCCCCTCTTCTCCTTCTTCAAGGGCTGGTACAAGCACGTACGCCCCGGCTTCGTGCAAGTGGAGAGCGCCTCGAGCGAGCAGGACGTCCTTGTGACGGCGTTCAAGCACGGAGACAGTCTGACATCCGTGCTCATCAACGTGGGCGAAACGTCGCATACGGTCCAGCTCGAGGTCACCGGCGGCACGATGCCGGCGTCGTTCGACGTGTATCGGGCCTCGGAGGCGGATGGCGGTTACGTGGGTGTGGGCACGGTGACGAACAACGCCTTCGACCTTCCCGCCAAGAGCTTCACCACGATCGTGCACGTGGGGGACGAGCCGCCCCCCAACACCGGCGGCACGGGGGGCACGGGGGGAGAAGGCAGCGGAGGAAACGCAGGCAGCGGTAGCGCTGCGTCGGGAGGCTCGGGGGGGAGCGACCCGGGTAGCGGCGGCACGGGCGGCACGGGCGGCACGGCAGGTTCCTCGGGCGGCGCCGGGACCGCGGGTGCAGCCGGCGGCTCGCCTTCCGCGAATGCCACGGACGCAGGGGAAGCCGAGGGATGTGCGTGCGGGACGTCGGGCAAGTCGAGCGGCCGCGTTGCGTGGATGTTCGCGGCGCTCTTGGGGCTCGGCATTCTGCTCCGAAGACGACAGTAGGCGCAAACCAACCCCGACCCACCTGGGGCAGTCTTCTACCCGACAATGCATTGGGCAACGACGCTCCGATCCAAGGAAGCGTCCGATCGACGATCGTCCGGTGCATCGTCACTTCAGCGACGCCGGAACACGGAACGTGCTGTGTTCCCGTTCAGCTCCACGCCAACCGCTTCACCGAGTGAGATTCCTGCGGGTGTTGCCTCGCTGCCCCCCTGGTATGCCGCTTGCTCAAGAGGAAAGGACGAAGCGGCTCCCAAAGGAACTCCCATGCAAAAACGTATTCAGAATATCCTGACCCGCTCGGCGATGGCTCCCTGCGCGGCACTGCTCCTGGCATGGTGCGGGTCGTCGGCTTGCCTCCTGGGCTGCGGCGGTGACGACGGCGGAAGCGAGGGGGCGAGCGGCTCGTCGGCTGCCGGCGGCTCGTCTGGGACGGGAGGCGGGTCGGCTTCCGGCGGCTCGTCCGGCTCCGGCGGCGTGGCGGACGGTGGCAGCACAGCGGGCGGCGCTGGCTCCGCGGGAGGGGCCCTCGACGGTGGCGTGGACGCGGACGGCGGCACGGTGGACCCCGACCACGGATTCGGAGATTGGGAGCCCATGCCGTCGACGGGGCAGCTCGACGAAACCGATCTCGGCTCGCGCATCGCCTACATTTCGGTGGACACCGGCGACGACGCGACGGGCGAGTACTACTACTGGGATGGCGAGCACGTGGTCGATTCCGCGGGCACGGCCTACGGCGACGACCCTCTGAATCCCAGCGGGCCCATCAAGCCTTTTGCCACGTTCTCGAAAGACCACTACCGGAGCCAGGTCGAGGAAGAGCGGGTGTCGGACTGGGCCCTGTTTCGGCGAGGCGAAGAGTTTCCGCCCACCGGTTGGCTGCCCGGCGTGGGTCGCAGCCCGGACGAGCCTGCGTACGTTGGCGCCTATGGCCCAGAAAGCGACCCTCGACCACGCTTCGATCCGAACGGGGATTCGTTCCGCTGTCAGGCGAATGGCAGGCTGGTCATCGCCAACTTCGTGATCCGCTCGGTCGAAGTGGATGCACGCGGAAAGCCTGCGGATCAGCGAGGCGGCAGCCTCGGCGCCTACATGGGCATCAACGAGGAAAACATGCCTCCGGCCGGCGACCCCGATCCTTATACCTGGCTGTGGTACGAAGACGTCCGCGTCCGGGGACGCAAAGCCGGCTTCGTCTGCCAAGGGTGGGTCAAGTGCAACGTCAACCGCAGCGTCGTCATGGACATGTGGAACCCCGACGCGCACAACCAGGGGACGTACATTGGCCAAGCCCAGCCCCAATTGAAGGTCATCGACTCCGTATACTATCGCAACGGGTACAAGGAAGACCCGTATGGCAATCCGGATCCCAGCCGCACGATCTTCGACCGCAACTTCTACATAGGGGGCGGCCATAACGACAAGATGTCCACGCATCTGGACGGCGTGATCAGCGCCTGGGGAGGCTCCGGGGCCCCGCAGATGCGCTACGGCGGCACCGTGGAGGACTGTTTGATCATCGAGGGCTACTGGTTCGTATCCACCACGAGCAATGACAAGGCCGCGTCCTACCTCGCGGACCAGACGGGGACCACCTTCCACGTCCACGACAACGTGCAGCTCGTCTACAAGTACGACACGCCCAACGAACCGGGCGAGCACGACGCGCGGACGCATCCGGGCTGGGGATTCAACCTCGGCGGCGCGAGCTTCGGCGGTGCATTCGAACGCAACATCATCTCGGGCCAATACCTGACGGAGCTGGGCGTCGGGGAGGACTTCGGCCAATACGCCATCTCCGTGGCAGGCAACGCTGTGCCGGCCGACGACGGAAGCACCAACTACTACCCCCACGACAACGTCGTTCGCGACAACATCATGTTCGACGTCTCGGGCTTCCGTTTCAGTGGCACGAGTTGGGGCAACGTCTCGGGCGTGGAGGTGCTGGACAACGTGTGGGCAGACCGGGGCCAGAGCAACGGAATCACCGTTTCGGACGACGTCCCGGGCGCCGCCATCACCATGTCGGGCAATCGCTTCTACACGGACCAGTCGAACACGTTTGGCGGAACGGGCCTGAGCGACTGGGAGTCGGCTGCCGGCGTGACAGCGAGCGGGAACGCCGTTTCGCCTCTGGATCAAGCGGCCAGCGCCGAGGGTTGGACGGATCCGAACCGCTCTCTCAAGACGTACTGTGAAGACGTGTTGGGGCTGACCGTCACATCACCCACGGGCCTCAGCGAGTTCATGGAGCTCGCCACCGAGAACCGCCTCGGAAGCTGGGACGACCGTCTCACCTCCCGCGCCGTCGTCAACTACATCCGCGAAGGCTTCGGATTGCCTCCCATCTGAGCGTGGAGGGAAGGTCGGTGCGGTCCTAGTGCTGCGTGCCCGAAGTCCCTACCGGGTTGAGGCCCGGCTACGACAGTAGACGGATGACGGCCATCAACTAGGAGCTGAGAACACGGAACACGGAACAGAGAACCAGGAACGGGCGGAGCCAGGGGCAACACGCACCACCCAACCCCGTACACACCCTTCTGTGCCTTCTGCGACCCCTGTGGTTCTCCGGAGTGCGATCCCGGTACTCACTTCGGGCACACGGTCCTAGGCCGTCGAGGGCGTTGGCGGAGAAGTGGGTCCCTACTTCGGCATCTCCAGCGGGGCGCACGTGGACACGCCCGCCCCCACCACACCGTCCGGCCCATCGCTCTTCGCGAGCACCGTGACGTCCGCCGCGGGATCGTAGTCGTACACGTGGGTCGGACCAAAGTCCTTCGAGATGAAGACCCAGAAGTGCCCTCCCCAGTGCGCGAACGCGAACCCTCCCGACGAGATCCCCATCGCCGGAACGTCGGGAAGCTCGACGTGGGAGACTTCGGTTCCGTCGTTCTTGTTCACCTCGCCGAGGTGGACGGTCGGGGGGCACGGGTTGTCCGCCGTGCAGGGGTGATCCCATTCGGGCGTCCAGTTCATGATCAGCATGAACAGCCTCCCCGCGCCGGTTCCGGAGAGCTCCACACCGCTGAAGGTCAGCCCGCCTCCGTCGTAGAACCGGCCGACGGCTTCCGTGGCCCCGAGCCCGTACACCCGGGTGGACGTGTCCACGAAGAACAGCCCCTCCGTGCTACCGCCGTTCGTGTCGGTCACGAACGCCATGCCCAGGGGCGACCCCCACTGCTCCACCGTCGGGAGCTTGCCTTGGTTCGGTGAGCACACTCCCGTGGCGAGGTCGATCCGATCCAACCGCTTCGGAAACGGGTCGTCCGGACCGTCGTGCAAGCCACCCCATTCGACCCATGCCCCGTACGAGCGGTCGATGGCCATGGACGACACCTCCCAGTCCTGGGTGTCGGGACAGTCGACCGGAACGACCGGCGTGAACGTCAGGCTGTCCGGCTCGAAGCGATGAATCGTGCCGTGCGCCTCGTCGCGTGCGAGCACGTAGACCGGACGCACGTTGTCGTCGCACTCCGGCACGCTGCCTTCCGCTGGTGCGCCGTCGAGGAAGGACCCGCCAGTACCTGAGTCGCTTGGAGCGCCTCCTCCCGTCCCGCCCGTCCCGCCGGAACCTCCGAACGAGCCCCCGCCGCCGTTGTTCTCCGCGTCATCGCTTCCGCCACACGATGGGGTCGTGAGAAGCAAGAGCAAGACCGTCGAAGCACGAACTATCGAAGTCCCCATGACGCGTTCTCCCTTGGGAAGAGGACATCATAGAGCACGCATGGGGCCTGCGCCACGCTCCGGAGCGGCCGCAGACGCGACAAGGCCCCTTCAACCGGCTGTCGTGCGTCGTGCCTGAGTCAGACGCTCCCCCCACGCGAACAGCTCGTCGTTCACCCGCGGCCTCACCTCTTGGATGGCCGCACTATCCCTTGTCGGATAGACGCGGTTCGTGAGCAGCACGACCACCACCTCCGCGTCGGGGTCGATCCACACCGACGTCCCGGTGAACCCCAGGTGACCGAACGTATGGGGGCTGCAGCGCTTGCCCGCGGTGCTGCTGCCGTTCGAGCTCTTGCCGTCGAAACCTGCGCGAAGCGTGCTTCCAGGCCGAACGCGGATCAAAGGCTCCACGTCCTCGGGGCTCAACCAGTCGGACCGGTCCCCCCGGCACGCGTCGAGAACCGCCGTTCCAAACCGCGCCACGTCTCGCGCGGCCCCGAACAAGCCCGCGTGGGCGCACGCCCCGTCCTCGGCCATCGCCCAGGCGTTCTCGTCGTGCACGGCGCCACGGATCACGCCACCCCGCCACGCCACGTGTTCCGTGGGAGCAACCCGCTCGTCGAAGGACGGGTCCCACCGGCGCCACTGCCTGGCCGAACCGACCGCGAGGCCCAGCGGCTCGCACACCTCCTGCCGAATCAGGTCGTCCAGGACCACACCGGAGGCGCGCGCCATGGCTTCCCCGAAGAGCAGGTACCCGAGGTCACTGTACATGGGAGCGAACCCCTCGGCCTGCGGCAAGACGCCCTCGCACTCGGGCCTGCGGGCCAAGCCCGCCTGACGAAGGGCCTGCAACCGATCCACCTCGCCTCCCCGCTCGAGCGGCGCGTACAGGGGACGATGGCCGTCCAACCCCGACCGATGGGCGACGAACCACGCCAGCGGCACGTTGTCGCAGGGAGTCCCATGGGCCTCGCGCAGGGGGACACCCAGGGGCATGTGCCAGTCGAGCAGGCCCGCTCGCACAAGGCGCGCGAACGTGAGGGCGGAGAACGGCTTGGTCAGGGAGGCGAGGTCGAAGATCGTATCGACGCTAGCTTCTTCCTGTCCGGGAGCAAGGTGTCCCGCGGCCCCCTCGTCCACGCACCAGCCGTCGGCCGACCGGTAAGCACACGCCACCACGGCGCAGGGCGAGGCCTGCTTCTCACGCACACTCCACGCAGCCAGATCGTCGAGCTCAGGGCATCGTCGAACGTTCGTCATCGACCTTGGTCGTAGGTGGATGGGGCGAGAATTGCAATGGATGGTAGCGCAGAGGGGGTGATCCTCGAGCAGGTTCCCTGATCCGGAGCGATGCGACGGGGCTGAGAGAGTAACCTCCGGATCTTGCTCTACGAATGGCGAGGCGGCCTGCCACCCAAGAGGTGGGCGGTGCGCGAGGAGGCTGGGATGGGCGCCACAGGTTCTCTCGGGGCTGGACCCGAGGGGCCGACCCTGGGATGGTAGCAGCGCGGTTCCCCACAGGGTGGTGCCGCAACGAAGAGAGCCGTACCGGTCGTGAACGTGGGCAAGTCGACACCAATGCGCATCCAGCCGAGACACCGTGCCGCACATGAGGCGCGCGTGGGATGGGTCACGCTCGCGCTGGGAGGCTTGGCCTGGCTTCTGTCGGGTTGCTCGACGCTCGCTTCCGGCCGACAAGCGGTGGACGGTGTCGACGTGCTCGAGAACGCGCAGGTGGACGACGACGAGATCACCGAGAAGATCGCGACGGCGCCGAGTCCTCGATTTCTCGGCATCTGGGACGGTGTGGCCTTCGAGTACGAGTACTTCGACCGCTTCGTGCTGCAGCAGGACCTGGCTCGCATCGAGAGGTTCTACCGGTCGAAGGGCTACTACGACGCGCGTGTGCGGGCAGCCCGGGTGATTCCCACGGGGGAGGACGGGCATGTGCGTGTCGAAATCGTGGTCCGGGAAGGGCCTCCAACGACGGTCAAGACCATCCAGCCGGTCGGGCTCACGTCCGTGCCCTTCGAGCATCAGGCCGCAGTGCTCGACGCCATTGCGAAGGGACCGAAGATTGGCGACCGCTTCGACGAGACGGAGTACGAGGAGACGAAGGATCGGATCCGAGCCGAGCTGTTGAACCGCGGGTTCGCGTGGGCCCATGTCGACGGTCGGGTGCAGGTGAACCTGTTCGACCAGAGCGCGACCGTCGCGTACCAGATCGACGCTGGCCCTTACTTCCTCGTGCGGTCGGTCACGTTCCTCGGGCTGGGGAACCTGCCCAAGGAGCCCATCCGTCGCGTGTTCGACGTGACTCCTGGGGAGCCTTTCTCGGCGAAGGAGCTCGAGACGGGCAAGACGGCGCTGCTGGACCTCGGGGTGCTGGCCGACGCGCAGACGTCCTGGCCTCGCGGGAAGGCGGATGCCGCCAGCGGGATTCCAAAGGACAAGAAGGGGCGTCCGGCGGTGGACGTGGTGGTGCGGTGCACGCCAGCTCCACTGCGCACGATCAAGCTGGGGGTGGGGACGGAGCTCGACACCATCCGGGCGGACGTGCACGCCGTGGCGGGTTGGGAGAGCCGAAACTTTTTGGGCGGGTTGCGCAAGTTTGCGATCACCGCGAAGCCCGGCCTCGTCCTGTTCCCGACGAGGGTCGGCCAGTTCGATTCCCCCGATCGCTTGCTGCCGGAAGGCAAGCTGCTGGCCTCGCTCCGACAGCCCGGTTTCGTCGAGCCCCGCATGACAGGTGTGGTGCGCGGCAACGCGAGCATCTTCCCCGTGCTGCTGCAGACCGTCACGGACGACGTCATTCTCGGTTACCGCGAGCTCAAGGGCGCGGTGGGCGTCGAGCGTCCGTTTCTCGACAACCACCTGTTCGTCGGCACCTTCGTCCACGGCCAGGCCTATTACCCGTTCACCTACGTGGGCGTGCTCGACGAGGACCTTCGTCGGGTCTTCATTCGCTATGTCGAGCTGTCGACCCACCTCGACTTCCGAGACAACGGGCTGCACCCGCACGAGGGGATGTTCCTGAGCAACTCCTTGCAGCTCGCGGGGGGCTTCCTCGGCGGAAGCGTGTCCGACGTGAAGGTCCAACCGGAGTTGCGTTTGTATGCACCAGTGTCGTCGACGGTGACGTTCGCGGTCCGCACGACCGTGGGGTTCCTGTTCCCGCGAGACTACGGCCAAGCGCTCAACGAGGAGCTTCGGGACGAGGACACACGCGACCAGCAGCTGTTGTACTTCCGGGCGTTCTTCTCGGGCGGGCCCTCGTCGAACCGAGGCTATCCCTACCGTGCCGTGGGCCCCCACGGCCCCGGTGCCTTCCTTGCTCCCAACCTGTCTGCCACCGAATTTCGAGACCGATGCGGCGCTGGCTATTCGGCCGACGCGTGCCGCATCCCCCTCGGCGGCCTCACCCTCTGGGAGGCATCCGCTGAAGTGAGGTACCCCATCCTCGGCCCCCTCACCGGCGCCGTGTTCGCCGACGCTTCCGACGTCACGCGCGAGGAAACCACCTTCCACTTCGAGTACCTTCACCTGTCCACGGGTGCGGGACTCCGATACGACACCCCCGTTGGGCCCATCCGTCTCGACGTCGGCTATCGCGTGCCGGGCATGCAGAAGGTCGGGGGAGAGCTCGAGCGTGAGGAGCGAGACCCGGGGGAGATCTTCGGGCAACCGGTCGCGTTTTCCGTAGCGGTGGGACAGGCCTTCTGATCGAACATCAAGACGCGACCATGGCGGATGCGGGGGCCCGTGTGTGTTGGTGGGCGCGCGAGCCTCCGCTACACTCCGATCATGGCGTCGTTCGTTCGTGTCCTCTCCCGTGCCGTCCCCTTGCTGTTCTGTGTGCACGCTGTGTGGCTGTTGCCCGCATGCGGGGGGGACGACGGCGATGCGTCGGGCGGGAATGGGGGCCAAGCAGGAACGGGGGGAACGGCAACCGGTGGCACGGGTGGCACCGGAGGCACCGGAGGCACAGCCGGAGCGGGGACGGGCGGAACAGGCGCAGCGGCAGGCGAGGGAGGCAGCGCAGGCGAGGCTGGGGGGACGGGAGGGACCGGTGGCGGCACTCCCTTGCCACCCGAGATCCTCACGCTGGGAGACCAGACCGTGGCCGAGGACGCTACGCTCCTCGTTCCCATCACGGTAACGTCGACGGGGTCTGTGACACGCGTGTGGGTCGAGGGATTGCCCCCCGGCGCAAGGTTCGACGAAGCCGCCCGCGCCATCACGTTCACGCCGGACTTCATCCAAGGCGGCGACGCCTGGACCGTGACCGTTCACGCGTCGAACGAAGCGGGGTCGGCATCCACGTCCTTCGCCATCAGCGCGCAGGACACCATCACCCCCCCCTTGCCCAGCATCGACGCGACGGTATCCGGATCGGGATATACGAAGCTCGCGGTCACGCAAACGACGGATGCCTACCTGGACAGCGCCGGACACGCGGGTCGCACGTTCTCCGCGCGGGTGTACGTCCCCGAGGGGGCATCGGCGTCCAACCTCATGCCGGTGCGGGTGTACCTCCACGGGCTCGGCGGCTCCCCGTACGACGGGACGAGCTCGGGGGGCCAGTTCCGCATCTACCCGCACGACCCCGCGAACACGTACTGGTGGGGCTATGGCGACGGTCTACCTGGCGGCGATTCGGCGGGTGCGCCGAACTACACGCAGCGTCGGGTGTTGCACCTCTTGGAATGGGTGCTTCGAACGCATCCCGGGGCCGATCCGGATCGGGTGTACGTAACGGGCGGGTCGATGGGCGGGGCGGGGGCGGCCACGCTCGGGCTGCTGTACGCACGGCACTTCGCCTTCGTCGAGGCGACGATCGGGCAGATGGTGCCGCGCAATCACCGGCCCGCACGGGTTACGCAGCTCGAAGGTCTCTGGGGAAGCCCGGAGGACAACCTGCTGGATGGGACGTTTCTCGAGGACGGCACGAGCATGGGGGTCTGGGACCGGCAGGACCTGTGCCGCGCGCTGCGAGACATGCCGGAAGCGAGGGACCAGTTCGTGTTCACCAAGCACGGCAAGGACGACCCGACGATTCACTTCGGCGCGGTCACGCACGACAGTCCGCTGACGCAGCGGTCGTACTACCGGACGGTGCAGGAGGAAGCGATCGGGCACTATGCGGTCTGGGACGAGGGGGGGCACGGGTCGGAGGACCCGGTGATGGGAGCTTCCTGGTGGGACGACGACTTCAGCTTGCTGTTCGACAGCGTGAGCTACCTGCGTCGGGACCGTGCGTTCCCTGCCTTCACGCGGGCGAGCCACGACTGGGATCCGGGGGACGGGACGGGCAATGGCAAGCAAACGTGGAGCGACAGTTCGGGGTATGCGGGTACCGTGAGCACGGTGGGGGACACGGGTTGGTCCGGAGAGATTGCCGGGGCGCTCAACCGCTTCTTGCGATGGGACACGAACGGGGTGGTGGACGAGCGCGACCGGCTCGAGATGCCCCTGTTCGTGGCGAACGGCGAGGGTAGTGACGCTCCCCAGGCGGGTTATCCGAGCCGTGGGGACCGGTTCGACGGGACGCTGCCGGTGCAGGTCGACGTGACGTTGCGGCGGGTGCGCGCGTTCAAGTGCCTGGCGGGTGAGCAGGTTCGGTGGGAGTTCGAGGGGCAATCGGGGACGGTCGAGGCGAACGCCGACGGGTCGGTGACGGTGCCGCAAGTTGCGGTGGACACCCAGCCTCACACGCTTGTGCTCACGCGCGAGCCCGGCTTGTAGGCACCCAAGCCCCGTGACGGTGTGGGGGGTTGCGCCTCTGCGCTTTCGCGCCCATGTGGTTCACCTGGCACGAATTGTCCCGGTGCGGGGCGTGGAGGCAAGAGCATGGGCGCGGAAGCGAAGGACGAAGGGCGGCAGACGTGGTTTGAACCTTCGGAGCAGGTGCGGGCGACCTCGCGGGTCAAGGACTACGACGCGCTGCGGGAGCAAGCGGCGAGCAACCCGGTGGCGTTCTGGGAAGAGAGGGCGAAGGAGTTGTCCTGGTACGAGCCTTGGACCCGGACGCTGGACAACGACAACCCACCGTTCTTCCGCTGGTTCGTGGGGGGCAAGACGAACATCGTCCTCAACGCGCTCGACCGGCACCAAGGCACACCCACGCAGAACAAACTCGCGTACGTGTGGGAGGGGGAGGACGGGCAGATCCGGACGCTCTCGTTCTTCGCGCTGAACCGGGAGGTGTGTCAGTTCGCGAACGTGCTCAAGAGCATGGGCGTGCGCAAGGGCGACCGGGTGACGATCTACCTTCCGCGGGTGCTCGAGCTTCCGATCGCGATGCTCGCGTGCGCCAAGATCGGGGCCGTGCACTCGGTGGTCTACGGAGGCTTCTCGGTGGAGGCCTTGCACGGGCGCATTCAGGACAGTGAGTCCAAGGTGCTCATCACCGCCGACGGCGGTTTCCAGCGGGGCAAGGTCGTTCCGCTCAAGGCCATCGCCGACGAGGCCCTCGAGCGGGCGGGTACGGTGGAGCACGTCATCGTCGTGCGCAGGACGAAGCAGCCGGTGGAGATGCAATCGGGGCGGGACTTCTACTACGACGACCTCATGTCCTTGCCGATCGCGAAGGCAGCGGACGGCAACCGCTGCGCGACCGAGGTGATGGACGCGGAGGACCCGCTGTTCCTCTTGTACACGTCGGGTACGACGGGCACACCGAAGGCGATCGTGCACACTCATGGCGGGTACCAGGTCGGGATAGCCACGACGATGAGCTACGTGTTCGACATCCGCCCGGAGGACCGGTTCTGGTGCGCGGCGGACCCGGGATGGATCACGGGACACAGCTACATCGTGTACGGGCCGCTGATCTTGGGGGTCACCTCGATGATCTACGAAGGGGCCCCGACCTATCCTTATCCGGATAGATGGTGGAGGATCATCGAGAAGGAGGGGATTTCGATCCTGTACGCGGCGCCCACGGCGATTCGGGGGCTGATGCGATTCGGAGAGGCGTGGCCGAACCGGCACGATCTGTCGTCCCTTCGGCTGCTGGGTTCCGTGGGCGAGCCGATCAACCCCGAGGCGTGGCGGTGGTACCACCAGGTCATCGGCGGCGGGAAGTGTCCCGTCATGGACACGTGGTGGCAAACGGAGACGGGGGCGTTCATGATCTGCCCGGTGCCGTCGCTGCCCCTCAAGCCGGGCTCGGCCACCAAGCCTTTTCCCGGGATCCGCGCGAAGGTGCTGCGCGACGACGGGACGGAGGCGGCGGTGGGGGAGGAGGGCAAGCTGGTGATCGAGGGCCCGTGGCCTTCGATGCTCCGCGGGATCTACAAGAGCCCGGAGCGCTATGTGGAGCAGTACTGGTCCACGTTCCCGGGGAAGTACTTCACGGGGGACGCCGCGAAGGTCGACGAGGACGGGTACTTCTGGGTCATCGGCCGGATGGACGACGTGATCAAGGTGTCCGGTTATCGGCTGGGCACGGCGGAGATCGAGTCGGCCTTGGTGAGCCACGGTGCGGTGTCGGAGGCGGCGGTGATCGGGTTGCCCCATGAGGTGAAGGGCCACGCGATCCACGCGTTCGTCATCCTTCGATCGGGCCACGCAGCCTCGCCGGAGCTTGCGGAGGAGCTTACGCGTCACGTGGGGCGGGAGACCGGGCCCATCGCGAAGCCCGAGAGGATCGAGTTCGTGCAGGCGCTTCCCAAGACGCGGTCGGGCAAGATCATGCGCAGGTTGCTCAAGGCCCGCGCGCTGGGATTGCCAGAGGGCGACGTGTCCACGCTCGAGGAGTGAAGCATGAGCTTGCCTTATCGTGCCGGAAGCGTCGACTCCGACACGAGTGGTTGGTAGAACGCGGCCCGATCGAGTATCGGTGCTCCCTATGATTCCATCGCGGTCTTCCACCCCAGGCGGCCGTTCGACCCGCAGCACCAGGGCTCCCGCCCTGCGTCCGGCGGACATGGTTGCCGAATGCAGGAGGCGAGCGTGACCTGGCGCTTGCCCGAGCCGGCCTCGCCCTGGATGGGTCGCCTCGGCGCACTCATCGTGTTGGTCGTGATGAGCACCGCCACGGTCGTGGTGTGGTGGAACGAGAGCCAGCACAGGCGCGAAGCCGTCCGAACGCACGCCTCGGACGTCTGCCGGCAAGCTTCGCGCCGGCTGGAGGTCGTGGTCGAAGGGGGCCTCACCGCCGCCAAGCTTTTCGCACGCCGTTGGACCTCGCGCGGAAATCGGGACACCTCGCGAGAGCGTTTCGAGGACTTCGCCACCGCCATGGCCGCCGAAGTGCCCGGGGTGCGCAACGCACGGCTCATTCCGCCCGAAGGCGGCCCCGAGTGGATCTCGCCCCCCACCGCCGACGGCGCCTGGAAACTGGCCAGGCACTCCGAACCCGACCTGCTCGATCGGGCTCGCGCCCAAGACTCCATCCTGCTCTCGGCCCCCGTGCGTCTGCCCTCCGGCGAAACCAGGTTCTTCGTCGTCCTTCCTCTGTCCGCAGACCAGAAGCCGCTCGGAAGCCTCGTCGTCGAGTTCGATGTCCACGCGCTCATCGATGACGGCTTCGAGGACCGCATCCGGTCCGAGTTCGACTTCGAGGTCTTCGATGGGGACACATCGATCTACCAGTTCGTTCCGGAGGGGCCCGCGGCGACCCATCCGTTCCGTGAGCTCGGCGCGGCGTGGCAGTTCTCCATGCGCAACAGGACGTGGGAGTTCACCGTCGTGCCTCGTCGCGGGCTGGCGTCCGCGGCGACAGAGTTCGGAAGCCTCCCTGTGTTGGGGCTTGGCTTGCTTCTTTCCGCGGGGATGGCGGCGCTCGTGAACCTTCTGGCGCGTCGGATGGAGATGTACCGCAAGGCGCACGACCAGGCGATGGAGGAGCTCACCGTGCGCAAGCGGACCGAGGAGGCGTTGCGGGTTTCGGAAGAGCGTTACCGGAGCGTCTTCTCCTCCGCCACCGACGGACTTCTGCTGATCGGCGAGGATGATCGGATCTTGCAGGCGAATCCGGCGGCGTGTCAGATGCACGGCTGGGAGCCTGGTGCGTTGGACGGGACGGAGATCACGGAGCTGATCACGCCCGGATCGCGCCACTTGTATCGGGCGTTCAAGGACAGGCAGGAGGGCGCCGGCGTCTTTCGCGCGGACGCGGTTCACCAGCGCAAGGACGGTACGCTCATCGACGTGGAAGTGCGGGGCAGCCGGTTTTCGACGGGCGCGGAGCGCCGCATGCTCGCGATCGTCACGGACGTGACCGAGCGCAAGAGGGTGGTGGAGCGTCTGGGACTGCTCTCGCGCAAGGCGCTGATGGCACAGGAGGACGAGCGCGCACGGGTGTCGCGGGACTTGCACGACGAGCTCGGGCAGCTCTTGACCGCAAGCCGTTTCGAGCTTGGATGGTTGCAGAGACACACCGCCGAGATGCCGGAGGAAGCGGCGAACGCGCTGGGTCGGACGGTTGAGGCGGTCGAGAAGTCGGCGGACGAGCTTCGCCGCATCTGCCGCGGACTGCGTCCCCCGTTGCTCGACGACCTCGGGCTCGAGCCTGCCATCCGGCTGCTCGCGCAGGAGTTCGAGGAGCGGACCGGATTGAAGGTCGACCTCGAGACGCAGATGGACGAGAGCATCAGCGTCAGCAAGGAAGTGGCGCTGTGTGCGTACCGCATAGCGCAAGAGACGTTCAACAACATCAGTCGGCACGCCGACGCTCGCAGCGTGGACGTGTCTCTGATCGGCAACTCCAAGGAGGTGATGCTCTCGGTGTATGACGACGGGCGGGGGTTCGAGGTCGAGGAGCCTTCGGCGGATGGAGGTGTCGGGATCACGGGCATGCGAGAGCGCACCAGCCTGGTCGGCGGGTCCCTCGAGATCCGTTCGGCCCCTTCGCAAGGGACGCGCGTGGTCTTGCGCGTCGCCCCCTCGAGCGCGATCCCGAACGACGAGTCATGATGGGGAGGTCCCCGCTTCCGGTGTGGAGAACTCGTTGCAGACGCCCGTCTAGACCCACATCACACGCCGCGCTGGGTTGGATCTAGGAGCCACCCAGATAAGCCGCGCGCAACTCGAGCCACTTCGCTCGCGCGGCGGCGCCTTCCAGAACCGTGAAGCCGGCAGGGGGCGTGGGGAAACCGGGATCGGTATGATCGAGGAACAGGAGCCAACTGTTCGTCGCGGTCATGCGGGCAAACGCGGCAGAGGTACGGCCGTTGTACTGCGTCACGGCCCGCTCGAAAGCCAACACCAACCCGTCGACAACCCACAGAGGGCTCGTGCCGTCACCCACCTTGAGGGGCGGCCCGTGGCGCTTGTCGTCGGGGTAGAGCGCGCCGTCGCTAAATTCGTCCGAGAAGTGTATCAGCACGTTCTCGACGTACACCGTCCGGTTGCCCTGCTCGCCCGTGAACGACAGGCCTGCATAGGTCTCCTCCGAGAGAATGTTGCGAAGTGTGATCGTGGCGTCGTTCACATTGTCGGATTCGATCAGATCGTCGCGCACGGCCTTGGCGTAGATGTTCTCGATGACCGAGCCGCCGGTGCCGGAACCGTTGATGCGGATGCAGTCCCAGTTGCCCTCGAGCGTGCCGGGCGTCTTCGGGATGAACTCCCAATCGTGCAAGTGAAAGCGCCCCTCTTGCAGCATGACGCCCGTGCCATTGCCTTCGGAATAGATGCCGCCCGGCGGCGTCTTCGCCCGATGCTGCTCCGGGTCGAGCATCCCGAGCGTGGTGCCGCCGAATACCTCGACCGGGCTCGCGCTCGGGCTGTCGATGTGCAACGGGTAGTTCGGCTCGGGAATGTCGAAGTCGAACGTCGCGCCAGAGCAGTCGTAGACGCCGAACGACTGCCCCACAAACTTCTGCTCGCCAGTCTGTGCCCCGGTGATGGTTTTCGTCGGTCCCACGGTGCCCCCACCCGTGCCCCCCGTGGCAGCGCCCGCCGCGCCGGCGCTCGAACCGCCGGTACCCCCGGTGTCAGCACCCGCCGCTCCGGCGCTCGCCCCCCCCGTGCCCGACGAGCCGGCTGTGCCTCCGACCCCGGTCCCCGCGGTGCCCGCGGTCCCGCCCGAAGCCGTTCCCGCCGCACCTCCGGTTCCTCCGGACGGTGAAGTTCCGCCCGTTCCGGCCCCCGATGCTCCGCCCGAGGCTGACGACCCACCTGTTCCCGCCGGTTCCGAGTCGCCATCCCCCTCCGAACAAGACGCAACCATCAGGAGGGCCGCCACAGTCACCCAACGCGCCACATTCATAGGACCTCCCGATCGGACTCGAATGCCCAAGTGCAGGCCTGTGCCGCCGCCGCATCCACAGGCAGGAGCTGAGAGCAGTGGGGAGAGACGCCAACTGACTTGCTTTCTCATGAGGAGAGCTTGCATGCAACAGTCGTGTCACCTTCCACGACGCTCTCCCACTCTCGCAGTGGACCAAAGCAATTCAGCCAGATCTCTGCAGCCTGCCAAACCACGCAAGCCCGGCGAACCGCTTCGTTGCCCCCTCTCACGGTCCTTCCGAGCTCTCCCATGCGACACGGAGCGTCGCATGTGCGACATCCAAGACCGCAGTCGGATCCCGCTTGATCAGCATGTGTGATGCGTCGCGAGCATCGGTTCTTGCCGATCGCTGGGACAGCTCCGACCCAGGAAGAGAATCCCACGCAGAGACATCCTTCGGCTCTTGCAACGATGTGGTCCCGACGTGGTTCACCAGCGCAAGGACGGTACGCTCATCGACGTGGAAGTGCGGGGCAACCGGTTTTCGACGGGTGTGGAGCGCCGCATGCTCGCGATCCCGAATGACGAGTCATGATGGGATGCTCCCCGCGTCCGACGTCGAGAAGAAGCGAATCATCTCGATCATGTCACTGATGCGCTCTTGCGCCTGGCGAATCGCGTCCCCGTACTCCGGCGCGGTGCCGGCCTTCTCGAGGAACACCTGGAACGCGCCGATGGCCCGCCGGTACGCGGCGATCTTGTCCGGAACGGCCACGGCGAACTTCGCCTCGAACTCCTGCAGGAGAATGGCCTCGTTGAAGTACGCCTCGGGCCGCGACCCATCCAGGCTTTTTGCCTTCTGAAGCTCCGCCTGCACCAGACCGAACTTGCGATCGACGTTCGAGGCGTCCATCTGTCCTCGCACGGCCAAGGCGAGCCCCAAGCGAGCCTCGTAGTCGTTGGGAGCGATGCGCAGGGCGTCTCGATACGCCCTCTCCGCCTCCTCGAACCCGCGGAAGGAGAGGTTGACCGCGGCGTGGTTCATGTGCGCCTCGAAGAAGTTGCGGTCGAGGGTTCTGGCCGTGTGAAACGAGCGCGCCGCGCCCGTCGTGTCCTCGAGTTCCACCTGGATGAGACCGAGCGTGTTGTGGATCGGGGCGTAACGCGCATTCCGCCGGATCGCCTGGGAGCAGACAAGGGCTGCAAGGTCCAGCATCTGCGCGCTCACCTCGGTCCGCCCGTCGCCCGTGGTGCGCATGCTCCGCCGGCCCTCGAGCTTCCCGGCCTTCCGCTTCGCCCGCGAAAGGTACTGCAGCGCAAGCTGGTTGAACGCAGGCATGTACCCGTCGTCAATGGCGAGAGCTCGCTGGATGTTGAGCTTCGCGCAGCTCATGTCGTCCTCGCACCCCGCCTGGGGATGGCGGCCATCCCGCACCATCTGCAGCGACGCGAGGTTCACGAGGGCATCCACGTCCTGGAACCCCGCGCGCACGACGGCGGCCTGGATGCGATCGATGGCCGCATCCAGGGCGGGAGCCCCACGCTCCCGGTACGTCTGCAGAGCCAGTTGCACGTCCGCTCGATGCAAAGTGGGCTCGGCGGCAAGGGCGGCCTCGAACAGGGGCTTGGCCTTGCCATGCCACCCGCAGCGCTGGTTGGCGAGTCCCGCGTTGTACAGCGCCGGACCGAGTGCGGTGCCGCGTGCCCGCTCGTGGGCCTCGGACACGGCCAGAAACGTGGCTGCCACCTCGGCGCAGGCACCGTCTTCCCAGGTCCCCTGCCGGTCGTGCTGCACCATGCTCGAGATGCCCCTGCCAAACTCTGCGCGCGCCTGGTCAGGCAGCGGAGCCGGATGGGGGGGAGGCCGAGAAGGCAACGTCGCCTGGCTGGTGCATCCCGAAGGAAGCACCAGGCAAACCATCATCAGGGCGAAGACGACAAACGGGCGCACAGTCCGGGTGGTTCGATCGCAGGACATCGTCGGCGCCCTCCCACGGCGCAGGAATCTGAACGAAAAGGTTCCGCAGGGGGCTCGTCAGGGGTCGGGGGGCACGACGGACCGCCCCATGCCAGGCAAGCAACCGCACATCGGGTCGTAGTCGGGACACACGCAGGGCTCGGTCTTCTCCTGCGCTCCCGTGGGGGCCGGAGCCTTCCCGTTCCGCGGGGGAAGCGTCCGGTCGGGCACATCGTCCCACGCGCTCGTGGTCGGCGCAGGGACAACGACCTGCCGTTCGATCAGGACTCGCATGCGCACCACGCGTTCGGACCGTTCGCCGTCGGGGTCCTGCACCTTGGCTTCATCGAGGTATTGCGTGCAGGCGTACCAGTCGCGCACACGACACGCGGCCTCGGCTTCCTCGCGCAAAGACGTGGCGCGATGCGCAGGCGACGCCGCGACGACGTCGTCGGGATCGGCCCGCTCGGTCGTCGGGCCTGAGCCGAAGCCCCACCATCCCAGCGCCAACAGGAGCACCGCGGCGATCCCGGCCTGGGTGGCCCACCGCTGGCGCATGAGTCTTCGCAAACGGCTCACCCTCTGGCGAACGAGCGCGTGGGGCAGGCCGCTCTCCTCGGCTATCGAGGCCAGCTTCTCTCCGAACAGTCCCTCTCGCACGATCCAGCCGAGTGTCCGCAGGTCCTCGGGGTTGCCCTCGACTTCCGAACGCGCCCACCGCACCAGGTCCACAGCATCGACTTCCCCCGATGGCAACACCGTCGCATCGCGGTCCTGAGCCATGGCCTGGCCACGCGGCATTCCGGCCACGTGATCGGCCACCCGCCTTCGCGCGATGCCGAAGACCCACTTGCGCAGCTCGAGCGGGTCTTCCGGGGCCTGCGTGGCGGCCAGAGCGTCCGTGAGCGTGTCCTGTACGATGTCCTCGGCGTCGCCATCGGGGAGCCGCTTGCGCGCGAACAGGACGAGCGAGCGACGCAGATCGTGGTCGCACAGCCTCAGCTGCCGCACGGTCGCTTCGGGGGTTGGGACCTGGCAAACCATGTGGAACGCACATCCGTTCGTGCGATGGAAGTGTGACACGCGCGGAGCCGATTTCCGCAAAAAGTCATCACGGGTCGCTCGAACAAGCCTGCCTGGACTTCATCCATCCAGGCGGGTAGATCCCAAAGGGGATGCAGGCAGGGATGCTCGTCGCTGGCAGGTACCGCCTCCTCGCGAAGATCGGCGAGGGAGGGATGGGTTCGGTCTGGCGAGCCCGGCACGAGGTGACCGAGCGAGACGTCGCCATCAAGTTCCTCGGCGGGTCACGCTCCATAGGACAAGGCTGGGGCGCCCGGTTCCTTCGAGAGGCGAAGCTGGCCGGGCGCATGCGACATCCCGGCCTCACCGAGGTGCTCGATGCCGGCGTGATGGACGACACCGCCGGCGGTCCGTTCCTCGTCATGGAGCTGCTCGATGGCATCCCCCTCGATCGCGCCTTGATCCGAACGGAGAAGATCCCCGTCGGCATCTGCCTGGAGATCATGCACGACGTGGCGCGCGCGATGGAACAGGTCCACGAAAAGGGTTTCGTGCACCGTGACCTGAAGCCGGCGAACGTCTTCCTCCACCGTCCCGGGACCGGAGCCCTCGTCTCGAAGGTACTGGACTTCGGCATCAGCAAGGCGGTCTCGACGGCCCCGCACGTCACGTCGCCCACGCTCACGCGAAGCGGTGTGATCGTCGGGTCGCCCAGGTACATGAGCCCGGAGCAAGCCGCCGGCGACCGCTCGATTGACGCCCGCAGCGACGTTCACGCCATGGGTGTGATGCTCTGGGAGTGCATCAGCGGCAGGCCCATGTTCCAAGGCGCGACCCCCAGCGCACTCGCGGCGCAGATCCTCGCCCATCAGCGACCCCGCCTCGACGCTCTGGGGGCAGCCGTTCCGCCGGTTGTCGCCGATGTCGTCGCACAGGCGGTTGCGATCGATCGAGAGGAACGATTCCAGAGCTCCGAAGCCCTCGCGGAGGCCATCGAGCACGCCATGCACACGATCGGGCACGCCCCTGTGCTCGACGCGCGCGACGGGGCGGCGCGATTCTTCGCCCTGATGGGCCCCGAGGCCCCCGCCTGCAGCGAAGGGACATCGCTGTTGCCGCAATCGTCTCGCCGAACCGATGCATCCGCGCCAGCCGTCGAGATGGACGAAGGTAGGGAACCGCCCCAGCGTCGTTCCGAGCCCACGCAGGGTCCGTCACCGACCAGGCCCGCGGCTCACGAAAGGGCCGCCCCCGACGTAGGTGCGAGGCTCAAGACCGTGGCGCTCGTGGCCGCCGTGCTGTCCGTTGGTGCCGTCGTCGGTGTGGTGGTGAGCCGCTCGCTCCCCGCGTCATCCCCCGCAGCCCCTCTCACCACACAGGTTTCTTCCTTCACCGTGCTGGCCGTTGCCTCCGAAGAGTCCGTCGCGCCCCACACGAGCGCCGCCCCCGAGCCAACCGTCCCCACCGCTTCGTCGGTTCCCGTCCCCCATCCCTCCCCTCCCCCCGCATCGCCGCCGACAAGAACCCTGCGCTCTGGTCCTGCAGCGTCGTCACCCGGAGAGACGAAACCCACGGCAACGCCTACCTCACCGACACACCCTGTGAACCGCGGGATCACCGAGAGCGGACTGTAGCCGCTTCAGAACCGTCCCCGGACGAGCGCTCCCGCATGGCCGGGCCCACCCACGGGCACGACCTCGGCCCGGGTCGATGCGGAAGTGTCGGACCCAAACAACAACACCCCACCCACGGCCAGGGATGCCACACCGAGGCCCGCGAGTCCCAGGCCAACGCTGCTGTACGTCGTTCCCCGACTCTTCATGTCCTCGATCTCGCCCTTGCGCTCCAGAGGGCACTGATCGCGGGTCGGACAGATACCGTCGATGCGCTCGAGCTCATCGCCGCGCTTCATCCAGAACCATCCGCCCCCTGCAACAGCCAGTGCGCCTGCTCCCACGAGCGACCACGCCAACGTGTAGCTTCCTTCTGTGTCCGCGGAAGGTTTGTCCGTCGGCCCACGCGCGGGTCGCGTCGGACTCGCCACGGGAGCCTCGGCAACAGCAGTGTGCGTCGCGGGGGGGTCCGTATCGCTCGCGAGTTCGAAGGCGACGCGCGCGGACGCTCGCTCTTCCAAGGTCACGGACTTCGCGGTGCGCGTGGCGCCTCGGGCGACCACGACTTCGTGAACGCCAGGGTTGACCGGGAAAGGCTCCCGGAAGAACACGGAGGAAAGCTCGATGCCATCGAGCATGACACGATCCGGCTGGACACCCTCAGGCAGCACGATCTGCAGCACGGGCGCGCGCTCGCGTGCATCCGTGAGCTCGACCTGGGCCCCCTCCTCGACCTTGCCGAGTCCGGCCTGCCTGGCCATCGCGACCGAGCGGGAGAGCGAGAGGATGGATTCGACGAGCAGCCCCGTGTGCTTTTCGCAAAGCCCTTGGTGGAAAAGAAGCTGCGGCGTCTGCTTCACCTCGGCCGCACGGCGGAACAACGCCAGCGCCCCGCCCCACTGCCCTTGCTCCTCGAGCGCAAGACCACCCTCGAACCATTGTCGCGCGGCCGCGATCTCGGACGCCGTCTGCGCCATTGCTCGATCGCACAGCCCCGCCGCAAGGGCACACACTACCCCCAAATCAAGCACTGTTCGAAGGACAGTGCTTGGGGTTGGGGCTATCCGAGCCGAAGGCGAGGCGTTTTGGGGTGAGCCGCGGTGAGCACGGCGAGGGGGCTTTGCGAAAGCCCCCTCAGAAGAACCTAGACCCAAAGCAGCGCGGAGCGCTTCATTTGGGACTAGCCCGCTCAACAGCACGATGGCCCGACCCTCGCGACGCATGGTGGGAGCATCATAGCCAAGCGCGTTTCGTTCACAACCCCGGGCCCGGGAACGGACGAGCCGTGGAGCACGAAGGCAAGATCATTTCTGTAGCGAGGGAGGCGTCTCGTGATGCACTGTCTGGGCAGAGGTCCGGGAGGCATGGCACGGGACTGGATCGAATTGCTGGCCGATCTTGCCCGAGAGCAAGAGCGCTCGGTGTCGGACGATCCCCGCTTCGACGCCCTCGTGGAAGGATCGCTTTCCGACGCGGAAAAGCAGCGCCTCACGCGAGACGCAGAAGCCTCTCTCGATTCCCAGCGAGCCCTGGCGGCATGTCTTCCCTTCGACGACAGCGTCAAGGTCCGCCTCGTCGAACGAGCCCGCACGGAGCTGAGCTCGCCCTCGGGAAACGTGCGCGACCCGATCGGCGTGGCGGACGACTTGATGGGCGACGAGACGAAGCGACCCATGGACCGACGGACCTCGCGTTCGCGATGGCCGATCGTAGCGTTGCTCGTCTTCGCCTTCGCAGCTTCCGCAGGGCTGGCAGCCTACCTTGCCCGACCGTCCGCTCACCCCACGATGGCGTCCTACGAGCTGACCGTCATGGCTCCCGGTTCGCCCAGCGCCCAGAGAGGTGTCGTCACCGTAAGCCCCCAAAAGCACCTCTTGCTCACCCTTCGACCCACCAGCGAAGGAGCGCGGGCCACGGAGCTGAGCGTCTTCCTCGAGGACGCGGCGAATCCTTCTGGCAGCCCTGCCGCGTGGACGAAGCTCGACACTACCGTCGCCTTCGATCCCGATGGCGCAACGAGGATCGAGATTCCCCACGCGCTGCTCACGTCGCCGTCGGTCGGACAGCCCACGATCGTGGTGGTTGCGGTCCGGCAAGGACCGGTGCCGACGTCCGCCGCCGAGCTCGAAGAAGTCCTGTCGCGAGGGGACGGGCAGGTGTTTCGGCAAGGGATCCAGGCTGCGCGGACGGACTGATGCGTCTCAGGACGCCGTCGACGCAGAGGTGATGGCGACCCACGGATCCTGTCCCGGCGCGCGCCCGGTCTCGACCAGAAGCTCGTCGGCGATGTCTCGGAGCATCTTCGTGCATCGGCTCCGCCAGGCGTGAACCGCGTCGCGAGTGATCTTCAGCCGGGCCGCCACCTCGTCGGGGCTGGCGTCCTCGACGAAGAGCAGGCGGAACATGAAGAGGCCGCGCTCGCTCAGGCGCAAACGGAGGCGGTCGAGGACGGTCTCGAGGAACTCGCGGGCCAGGACCTCGCGCTCCATGCCATCGCCCGGCGTGATCTTGGCCTCGAGGCTCCCGCTGGTGGCAGGGGATTCGCGCCACGGGTTTCGCTTGTCCGTGCGCAGGATCGACACGACGCGACGCTCGGTCACCAAGCCCACGTAGTTCTTGAGAGAGAGACCTTTGGTCGCGTCCCAGTTGCGCAGCACGCGCCCGCCATCCGCGAACAGGATGGCGAACACCTCCTGCGTAAGGTCCTCCACCTCGGTGCGAAGGGCCTCAGGGCCTTGGCTGCCTCCCCGCCGCAACAGGGCCCTCGCCACGCGCGCCTGGACCGCGGGACTCACCCAGTCGACGAGTGCACGAACGGCCGGCTCGTTTCCGCTCAAGGCGCTCTGGAGAAGACTCGACTCGTCCACGGCTCTTCCTGCCCTGCCGGGACGCTACCCGCTGCATTGCTTCACCTCCAGCAGGAAGAGCACGAGCACATGACGAGAGCCTCCGTCACGACCGGACCGTGCCGCCCCGTCTGCAACCGCGCCATCCCAGGGTTGTTCGGCAACGCACCCGGGGCTATAGCGTCAGGACGTCGGGCGAGGGATGGCCGCATGGGGATGGACACACGTTGGATGGTCGCTGCTTGGCTGAGCGCGTTCGGGTCCGGCTGCTTCCCGGACGTGGGGTACGCCTCCAAGCCGGAGGATGGCGGCCCGGACACGCCTTCCTCCGAGACGTCGTCGGACGTCGCCACGGAGACTCCCACGGAGGCGGGGGAGGACGCGGGGGACAGCGGGCCAGACGTTGCGCCGGATGGGCCTGTCGAGGCGGAAGCTGGACCGGCACCCGTCGAGGAAACGGTGCTCATCGAGCCAGGGACGGGAGGCTTTTCGCTGCGGCCGTGGCGCGTGTACGGTCCCGACCCGATGCAGCAGGTCCAGTTGCAGCTGACGCATGCGTTTCGTCTGGATCGATACGAGGTCACGACGGGGCGGTACCGTGAGTGGGTGTTGAACAACAGGCCCTTGCCGTGCGACGGGTGTTCCCTGGACCCGGGCGGGCCGTACGAGTCGCAGATGACTTGGCGACCGGAATGGACCCAAGCCTACGAGAGCGAGTTGTTGCACCCGCTGGAGAATTGCTGGCTTCCTGTGACGGACGCGGGGATCTCGTCGTGGCCGGCGTCTGCGCAGGATGATGTCTGGGTCTATCCGATGACGTGCGTGACCTGGTTCGATGCGGTCGCCTTCTGCCACTGGGAGGGAAAGCGCCTGCCGACCCATGCGGAGTGGGTGTACGCGGCACGGGGTGGACCGTCCGCGAGGAGTTACCCCTGGGGAGAGGGACCGCCGGGAAGTTGCACGGATGCCACCTACAACCTCGTCGGCCAGGCGGGCCCGTACTGCGGTTTTCCGGTGTCCATCGGCTCCGCGCCCAACGACCTGTCGCCCGCCGGCATCCACGACATGGCCGGGAGCGTGTTCGAGTGGGTCTGGGATGTGGACTGGACCCTGCAGCCGCCGCCTTCCAACGCAATCGACCACGTTGGGCCAGAAGACCTGGGCACGATGGGCGACGCGGGCGAGTGGGCGGGACGCACCCGCAAGGGCGGCTCCTTCGTCGTGCCCTTGGGGATGGGGGACACGCGGATGACGATTGACGTCTTCGACTCGTACCCGCCCTTCGAGTACTACGCCGACTCCGGTTTCCGGTGCGCGCAGTCCGGCCCCCTCGCCACGCGATAGCGCTTCATTCTACGGCGTCGTACACTGCGTGCCCGAGTTGTGAGCTTGCGGTCGTCACCTGGCGGCGAGGTCCAGAAAGGCACGAACCTTCTCGCTCGCCCGCTCCGCCACCGGGTCTCCATGCCCCGAGCACAGGATGTCGAACCGAAGCGCACGCAATCGGTCGAGGGAGGCGAGCGCCCGCGGGTGGTCTTCGCAATAGGCCCTCGAGGGCAAGTGCAATCCCTGGCGGAACGTCCAAGGGGGCCGCGCCGCCAGCAGCGCGTCTCCACAGAACAAGGCGCCCGATGCCTCGTGAAGCCACGCCGTGGAGCCCTTCGTGTGCCCCGGAACGGCAATGGCTCGCATCCCGAGGTGCAGGTCCCCATCCCGCAGACGGACGTCTGCCAAAACAAGAGGCCGCGCCGAGAGGTGATACGCGATCCCGAACACCAACCCGTCGACCGGGCCCAGCCGCCAGAACGGCAGACGACCAGGTGCTTCCTCCCTCGCGAGCACCGCGGCCTCCGCCTCCAGGCACACGACCGCAACACCACGCGCCTGCAACCACCTCGCACACCCCACGTGGTCTGGGTGGGCATGCGTCAAGTACAACGCCTTGATCCCCGTCAAGGACCGAAGCTGGCGCCGGATCGCGCGTCCCTCGAGCGCGGGCCCCGCGTCGATCACCCCAAACCCGTCCCCCAATCGTACAACCCACACGTTCGAGACGCGGGTATGCAGGCGCCACACGCCCGGCCCGACGCGCATCACAGCTCGAACCAAGCCCCCAGACCCAGCGTCCCACCAAGCTTCTCGTCGCCGATCACGCCTGCGTACCCAGAAAGATCGGCGTACAGCTCCTCACTCAGCGGAACGCAGACTCCCACGACGGGACCGAGCCCCACGGACATTCGTTCGTAACTCGTGGTGCCCAGATGCCCCTGCGAATCGTCTCGGAGTCCCGTGTTGACGGAGATGATCGTGAGAGCGAGCCGCAAATCGACGTAGGGAAACAGAGGCCCGAGCGGGAACTCGCGCCCGAGCCGCACATCGATGGTCTCGCCCCATATTTTGCCCCCCTCTAGCGCGTATCCCTCTGGGAGCGTGTCGTGTGCGACGGTCGTACCCTGCAGGCCGAAGATCGTGACGCCCAGGCCCAGACGGGTGCCGTCGATCATGAAGCTCCCGGACAGCCCGCCACCGAGCGTCAAGCCGTCCTCCGAGAAGTGCACGTCGGCGTCCTCGAGCATGTCCGGCTCGTCCTGAGCGAACACATGCAACGGCGCGCCCTCGTGGCGTGTGGTCATCGCGGTCCCGTGCAGCGCGACCTTCGTGATCGCTTGCTCGGCCCGTGCCGGAAACGAGAGCACACTGAGAAGCACCAGCGAGGCGAAGCACGGCCCATGGGAGCGCGACATGCGTCGAGCGTACACCCGGACGCAATGGGGAGGAACCGGCCCGGGTTGCCGCGGCGGACCCGCGGCGCTAGGGCTGCCACCATGGAGGCGTCATGACGGACTCCGAAGATGTCGTGCAAATGCCCATCGATGGCGTGCTGGATCTGCATACGTTCCAGCCCCGCGACGTGAAGCACCTGGTCCCGGACTACATCGAGGAATGCCGCAAACGAGGCATTCTCGAGCTTCGCATCATCCACGGCAAAGGAACGGGTGCGTTGCGCAAGTCCGTGCACGCCATCCTCGATCGCCTCCCCGAAGTGGCCGACTACCAGCTCGGCGGACTCGGGAGCGGGAGCTGGGGTGCCACGCTCGTCACGCTGCACCCCATGGCCCGACAGGAGTAGCGATGGAGGTTCACCGCATCGAAGGCACCGGACTCGAGGTCTCCCGCGTCGCGCTGGGGACCTGGGCCATGGGCGGCTGGCTATGGGGCGGCACGGACGAGCAGCAGGCCATCCGCACGATCCACACCGCTCTCGATCGCGGCATCACCCTGATCGACACCGCCCCGATCTACGGCTTCGGCGTGTCGGAGACCATCGTGGGCAAGGCCCTCGCCACCTCGACCCATCGCTCCCGCGCGGTCATTGCCACCAAGCTCGGACTCGAATGGCTCGACGACAGGGTGCGTCGCAATGCGAGCCGCCAGCGTGTCGTCGACGAGGTCGAGAGTTCTCTCCGACGCCTCGGACTGGACCACCTGGACATCGAGCAGGTGCACTGGCCCGACCCGAACGTCCCGGCTCAGGAGACCGCCGAGGCGCTGGCGCGTCTTCTCGAGCAAGGGAAAATCCGCGCGGTCGGGGTCAGCAACTATTCCCCGGAACAGATGACCGAATTCGCACGCTTCGCCCCTCTGCACACGTCGCAGCCTCCCTACAACCTGTTCGAGCGCGAGATCGAAAAGGACGTGCTGCCGTATTGCCGAAGCCGCCAGATCACCACGTTGATGTACGGCGCGCTGTGCCGCGGGTTGCTGAGCGGTCGCATCCGTGCCGAGACGAAGTTCGCGGGGGGGGACATCCGCGGGGTCGATCCGAAGTTCGGCCCCACCAGGCTCCCGCAGTACCTCGCCGCCCTCGCGGAGCTGGAGAGCCTGGCCCAGGACCTCGAAAAGTCCCTCGTCCAGCTCGCCGTGCGCTGGGTGCTCGACCAGCCCGGGTCCCACATCGCGCTCTGGGGCGCCCGCAGGCCCGATCAGCTCGATCCCCTCGACGGCGTGACCGGCTGGCATCTGGCGAAAGACCAGCTCCGTTGGATCGACGAGATCGTGGCCCGCCACGTCACCGACCCCGTCGGCCCCGCTTTCATGGCGCCGCCCATGCCCGAGGAAACGTCATGACCCCCAGCCTCACGATCGCGACATGGAACGTCAACGGCATCCGCGCCCGCCTCGATCGCGTGCTCGACTGGCTCAGCCGCAACCCCGTCGACGTGCTCTGCGTCCAGGAATCCAAGGCCCCCAACGATCAGTTCCCCGCAGCCCCCTTCGAGCAGATCGGCTACCGCCTCGCCCTGCACGGACAGAAGTCCTTCAACGGCGTCGCCCTGATCGCGCGACAAGACATGGACGACGTCGTGCGAGGCCTCGAAGGCGATCCCCAGACGCGATTGATCGGCGCAACCGTGGGCGACGTGCGGGTGTTTTCGGCTTACTTTCCGAACGGGCAGGCGGTCGGCTCGGACAAGTACGCCTACAAGCTGCAGTGGATGGCCGACCTTCGCGACCTACTCGCCAGCGAAATCGAGAAACACCCCCGCCTCGTGCTGTGCGGCGACTTCAACGTCGCGCCCGAGCCCCGGGACACGCACGACCCCGAGGTGTGGGAAGGCAACATCCTGTGCTCCGATCGGGAGCGAGAAGCGCTCGCCGCCCTGCGCGGGCTCGGGCTTCACGACGCATTCCGGGTCGTCCGCCCCGACGACGTCGCCTTCACGTGGTGGGACTACCGGGCCTTGGCGTTTCCGAAGAACCATGGGCTTCGCATCGATCACGTCTACGTGACGGAGCCGTTGCTCGACCGCATCGCGTCGGTCACGATCGATCGCGACGCACGCAAGGGAAAGCAGGCGAGCGACCACACGCCCGTGGTGACGACGCTGCGGGCGTCTGTGTGACCCTGAAGGGTTCGGCGGGGTGTCGGATCGATGGCGGATGGGTATGAACGAGGAACTGAGAACAGGAACTCGAACACAGGAATGCGGGAATGCGGGAGCAGAGGAAGCACTTGCCCATTGCCTGTTCCCGGTCCCGCGTTCACCAGTTTGGCCGCGGCTGTGTGTGCTCCTGATTCGTCGATGGCATCCGCTCGTCGGCGGCACCGAGCCTCAACCCGGTATCGATTTCGCGCACCCAGTACTACCCTCCCCGCATGATTCCCCCAGTCGTTCGTCCCCCCTTCATCGTGTCTGCCAATGACGTTCCCGAAAAGCCCGGTCAGTACCCCCAGAGCGAGGAAGTCCTGTCGCATGGAAGGGCCATCGGCAAGGCAGCGGGACTCCTGCGCTTGGGGCTGCACGTCGAGCGGGTCCCGCCCGGCCATCGCACGTCGTACCCGCACGCCGAGGAGAACGAGGAAGAGTTCGTGTACGTGCTCGAAGGCGAGATCGACGCCTGGGTCGACGGTCGCTTGCATCGCATGACAGCGGGAGACCTGGCGGCCTTTCCGGCGGGAACCGGGATCAGTCACACGATGATCAACGAAGGGGAGCGCGACGCGGTGTTGCTCGTCGGCGGGGAAGCGTCGCAACGAAAGAACAAAATCTACTACCCCCTCAACCCGGAGCGGCGGCGTCAGTTGGCCTGGAGCCAGTGGTGGGAGGACGTGCCTCACCGGGAGCTCGGCCCCCACGACGGGAGGCCTTCGAGGCAGTGACGTGGACCAACTGGATGTGGTGGGCGGAGGTGCCAAGCCGTTTCCGAGAGGTCGTCGACGTCGTTCCCGACGTAGGCGTTGACGTAGACGTAGACGTTGACTTTGACGGCGACGGCGTCGTGAACGTTGACCTCGTCTCGTCCAGGTCCACGTTGCCGATGCCGTCAACGTCAAGGTCCACGTCCACGTCAACGTCGACGGGATCGGTACATAGTTCTTATGCTGCGTGCCCGAAGTCCCTAGCGGGTTGGGGCCCGGCCACGACGATGGCCGGATGATCAACCAGGAGCTGAGAACACGGAAGGCGCTCCGGAGTGGACGGAGGCCAGCTCTGCTAGCTCTGCTGGCTGGAGTCCACGGAGGACGACGAAGCCGAAGGCGCAGTCAACAGAGAACCAGGAACGGGCGGAGTCGTGACAGCGAGGGCCTTGCGTCAGGCGTGACCCCAGCGTGCTACCTCCGCACCAACCTTCTGTGCCTTCTGCGTGCTCTGTGGTTCTCCGGAGTGCGATCCCCCGTGCTCACTTCGGGCACACGGTACTACGCTGCAACGTTGCGCCACGGGTGACGCGCGAGCCCATAGGCGGCCATCACCGACAACGCGGCGACGCGGCGAAGGCGTGAGTCGGAGGACTGGCGGGCGAGCGTGCGCAGCCGAAGCTGGGAAATCCCTTCGCGCCGTCGAAGAACGCGTTCCATCGCCCTCGCGTACCCGGGGCGAGGCAGCGGACGAAGCAGCCGAGCGACCTCGCCCCACGGCTCGCTTCCACGCTCTGAAGCAAGCCATCTTGCGAGAACGCTCACCGCGGTCGTAACGCGTGCGCGTCGCGCCAACCCGGCCATCGACTCCGCACGGAAGTCCTCCTGCAAGACGATTCGCTCCAGGTCTCTCACCGCCCACACCGCGGTATCGAGCACGCGGTCCTTGTAGACGTTCATCGCCAGCAGCAGCGCGTGGTCGTGCAACTCGGGATGATGATGCTCGAACCCCAGGGGATGGCGCTTGCGCGTGCACCGTCCCAGCATGTCTTCCACCGAGAGCCCGCACATGAACGGCGCGCCCACGTGCGTTTCCAGGTCGAAGGGAAATCCGTGAGCACGAACGGTGATCGACCCGTAGATGCGGGAACGGTCCAGGAGTTCCCAACCCTGCCGACGCACCACACCCAGGGCCCTGCGCAGATCGGACGGTCGAACGCGAAGGTCCACATCGCGCATGGGGCGCTGCTCGATGCTGGGATACAGCAGGCGCGAGGTGAGCACCCCCTTGACCGGCACGACCGGCACGCCCGCTGCGTCCAGCGCACCCACGACGTCCTCGAGGGCGTGCAGCGCAATCATGTGCACCGCGGCGATGGCTGCCGGGTCCCGAACCGTCGTTGCGGTGGGTGTGGACTTCGGGTTGAGCACGCGCGCAGTCTGGTCCGAGCTTCCCCTGGCGACAAGCGGCGTTGGCTGGGTCGACATTTCCGTGGTCCGCATCTAGGGTGCGGCCAAGGTCATGAACGATCGGACCCACTCCAATCGGAAACGAATTCCCCGCTGGATCGACGCGGTGATCGGGATCGATCGGGCAGCCTGGTACCTGTACCGGGGCATCGAGATCGCACGGGACGAGCTGCTGCTCGCCTGGGTGGACCCGTCGCTGTACGACGAGCTGACGCGGCGGGGCTACGCGCGTTCCCGGCACTATCTGCCGGGGGGCAACACGCACAGCTGCGGGCTCTTTCCCTGGGAACGCGCGGCCATCACCTCCCCCCCGTTCCCCACGAAGGGACGCGTGTTGGTCGGCGCCGTGGGCGGAGGCCGCGAGCTCCCGGGGCTTGCCGAGATGGGCTACCAGGTCGTCGCCTTCGAGCCCAACGACGTGCTCTTGGCGGGTGCGCGGCAGGTCGCGTCGGAGCTGGAGGGTGTCGAGGTCGTCCAGGCAAGCTACGGGGATCTCGTTCGTGCCGTCAGAGATGGGTCCGGTCCGCTCGCCAAGGCCATCGGAGGGCCCTCGTTCGATGCCATCATCTTGGGCTGGGGAAGCTTGACCCACGTCGTGCTCGAGCAGGAGCGACGAGCACTGCTCGAGGCGATACGGAAGCTAGCGCCGCGCGCCCCCGTGCTGGCGAGCTTCTACTTGCGACGGGACGGACCTCGAAGGGACAGCAAGTCCGAGCGCCTTCGCACCTGGGTGCGCCCCTGGCTCGCTCGCGCGGGTGCTCCGCATCGCCCCGGCGACGGGGTCGGGTTCGTTCCGAGCGGCGGCTTCGTCTACACCTTCACCGCCGACGAAGTCCACGCCTTGGCCTTCGCATGCGGCTATCGGGTCGAGAGGCTGGACGAGTGGGAGTTCCCTCACGCGCTGCTCGTGCCGCTGGAGACGTCCGGGCCGGTCAAGCCGTAGGCTCCAGGAGCCCTTCCTCCAGCAACTCCGAAAGCAGCTTGTCCACGTCCGCCCGCGCCGTCCGCTCGTCCGTCTCGAATTCCCCCACGATCCGCGCCACGATGTCGTCGACCGTCGCGGTCCCTTCGGCCAAGCCCTTCCACACCACGACGCCCGTGGCGTTGAGCGTGTAATAGAACTTGGTATCAAGGTGCAGCACGACCGCGGTGCCATCGCCCAACTCGGTGAACAGGCATCGGGACACGGGGGAGAGTCGCTGGGGAATCGTCATGGGGACTCCTGAGGAGGAAAGCGAAAAGTAACGACCATGCGCGAAGCTTCCTCGGCATCGTCGTCCTCGAACGGGGCGCCGTCGATCGTGACCCAAGCGTGCCCGTGCTCGTCCGAGGCGTTCTCGGGGAGGCCCATCAGGATCTCGACGGCGAAGCCGCGGGAGCGCAGGACGGCGAAGCGGCCGACGGAGCGATACAGGCAGGTGTCGGGCACGCCGGGGCATCGCGCGAGGACCGCCTCGGTGCGGCGAATCACGCGGAGCGTACGGTCGAGGCGAAGCGCAACCGCCGAAGAGGCGGGCGAACAGAGGCTCTCGATCAGCGTGTCGAGGGATTCACCGGAGAGGCGTCGTTTCAACGTGAGTCGCGTGCGGACGAGCTGGGCAGCCAGACGGGCTTCCTCGAACCGATGGGCAATGCGCGCGACCACGGCGGCAGTGTGGGATTGGATGGCTCGCGTGGCAAGGGGACGGTGGAGCTGTCGGCGTTCTCTCGTCGTGCTATCTTCGGTCGGAAGGAAGGGACGAACCATGGCGACTTCGACCTGGCGTGCTGGCGCAGTCTTCTTGGCACTTTTTGCCGCGGGCTGCGGCTCGAGCGACTCCTCGGAGCCCGCACCGACGGATGCGGGAAAAGACACGGGGGACGCCGCTACCGACGCGATCCCGGATGGTCCCATCGATACCGGGTCCGATGCGCAGGACGCGCCTGCCGAGGCCACCCCGGATGCAGGGCCGGACGCACCCGCGGATGCCGAGCCGGATGCCGAGCCCGATGCAACGCCCGATGCCGACCCCGATGCAACGCCGGATGCCGACCCCGATGCAACGCCCGATGCTCCCGCGGAAGCTGAACCCGATGCCGACCCCGACGCAACGCCCGATGCGCCAGAAGATGCTGTGCCTGATGCGCTCCCCGATGCCGTTCCCGATGCAGTCCCGGACGTCGTAACCGATGTCGCCACCGACACCTCCCTGACCGAAGTCATCGACGTCGTGGTCGTTCTCGGAGCCAGCTGCGCGGTCGCGTTCACCCCTACGGAGATAAGCCAACCCGCGGGCAAGCCCATGGTCGTGCGCGTGACCAACGGAAGCGCCACGTATCACGCGGATCTCTGGACGTCGAACGGCGCGGTCAAGATCAACCTGGCGCCGGGAGCGTCGTGGACGACGAGCAAGACCTTCTGCAACGAGCTCATGGCCCTCGAAGCCCACATTGAGGCGTTCAATCACAACGACCTCGCCTGCGACCCTGGAAAACTCCTGATCCATTGCGAGTAGGGCTGCCGTCTACTCTCGGTCCGCGGCCACCCGGTGATCCTGCGTGAGTCGGACCACCGACCCGACCAGCGGCAAGAGGTCGTCCCGGTGCGACACGAGAACGATTGCGCACTTCCCAGCTTGATCTCGCAGCAATTCGAACAGCGCCTCTCTTCCTGCGACATCAAGCCATGAATCCGGTTCGTCGAGCACCAGAAGCTGAGCCTCTTTCAGCAGCGCCCGAGCCAGCGCGATCCTCCGCCGCTCACCCCGCGAAAGGTCGCCGGCCTTCTGCTCCAGCGGCTTGTCCAGCCCCAACCGGCGAAGCATTCGCACGACCTCTTCATCGGTAGCCTCGGGCGCTACAAGCCTTACGTTCTGGGCGATCGTCAGCGTCTCGATCAGCACCGGCTCCTGCGGGACGAAGGCCACGGCGTCGCGATCGATCCGAACGCTGGGCACGCCCCCCACGACCGCTCCCCCTTCGGACGGCGCCAACACGCCAGAGAGCACCATGGCGAGCGTGCTCTTGCCCGAACCGTTGGGTCCCACGATCCCGAGGGGTCGCTCGACGGATGCCTCCCACGAAGGAATGCACAAGGCCAGGTGCCCCGCGTAGCGTACCGAGAGGTCCCGAATCACGATCTCGCGGGGTTGCCGCGTCCACGGGATGGGAGCAAGGCGCGGAACCGACTCGGGAGGATGGAGCTCACAGAGCTCACCGTGTGCCGTGAGCAGCGTGTTCGTATGACGGGCAGCGCCCAACGCCACCGGGACGGCCATTGCCAGAAGCATGACGTCGGCGACGGCTCGCACCGATACCTGCACGCCCTGGTCTGCCAGCGCCAGATTCAGCCAGTCTATCCCGCGTGAGGAGAGCACCGCGGCGAGGCCCGCCCCGAGCAACACGAGAAGCCCTGAGCGCTGCCCGATCTGCCGGCGCTCGAAACCGTCTTCCGAAGCACACCACGCACGCGTGGCCTCCACGACCTTCGCCACGAAGGGCCCTTCCGACGCCGTCCCCCCGATCTCCCCCGCATCCCTCTCCGCGGCCGCCAACCAGGACGAAGCAACCGCCCTGCGCTCCACGATCGCTTGCAGTCTCGGCACAAGCCGCCTGTAGGCCAGGAACCCGATCGCCGCGACGACCGCAAGCACTGCCGCCACCGGAACCACCAGCCCAGGCCCCATGCGCACACTCGCCAGCACCAGGATGCCGGTGGTGGCCGTCAGGGCCGCGAGGATGGCCGGCACGTCGGACGAGATCGCGTATTCCGAGAGGTAGGCGGACCAGAACGCGGCGTCCGTCTGCGACTCGGGCACGCCGCCCTGCTTTCCAAGCGCATCCCTCGCGCTCGCCTCCATGCAAGAAGTGCGAAGACCGCGGCGCAAGCGCTGCTGCAACACGAGGGCGAAGGCGTCGAACAGGACCCCCGCCGCCACCGGAACCGCCACGGGCACATGGCTCCCCACGCTGACCACCGCCGCGGGGATCGCGAGCAGCCACACGGACCGCATCGCGGCGAGCAGAGCCACGGTCGGCCAGGACCGTACGAACAGGTCCCACAACCGCAGGGCGGCACGCCGCGAACGGGGATGGGACACCCTCACGGAACCCCCACCGCTCGCAAGAGGTTGCCGGAAGCCTCCGTCGGACGTTCCAGAAGGTCTCGCCCCAGGCTCACCTCGAACACCCGTCCCGCGTTCGCGAGACGCTCGAGCACCCGGAGGTTGTCGTCGCGGCGGCGCACCCCCTCCACCAAGGTCAAGGCGCTCGCCGTCAGCAGCAGGCCGAACGCTTCCGCCCGCGAGATCGACGTGGCAAACGTCACGTCACCGTCCCCCACCGTGGGAAACAGCAACGTCAAAGACCCGCGAAACCGCGCCTGGTGCGGCACACGAAGCGCGGCCTCCGGGGCGATGTCGTGCTTGCCCTCGACTGTCCGCGACGTCGTATCGATCCTCGAGCCGAGACCGAACGCCTCCGCCGTGGTCGCGTCCACATGGAACTCGCGCGGGTAGGACAGCAGCTCGACCCCTGCGCCGCCCTCTCGCAAGAGGACGCGATCATCGCCGAGGTATCCGGTGGCATGCGGGGCAAGCGCAAGCGTGGTCGTGGTCTTGCCTACCCGGCAGTCCCCGACCAGCAGGACCGCATGGTCCCGAATGCACACCCCGGCGGCGTGCAGGCCGAACAGCCCGAACTCCCGGAGCATGAGCCCCAGCGCGAGGTGCTGCATCCCTTGCGTGACCCCGGGAAGTGCGACGGCGCCCTCCCGACAAATGCCCATCCTCACCTCGTGTCGGTCGAAGCGAAGGTCGAAGCGCGAGAACCGATCGGAGAGCACGCACCCGTCGGGAGCGTCATAGGCCTGCACGTGACCGAGGAAGAAGGTCGGGGGCAAGCCGGAAGGCAGGGCGATGGGCTCGTCCCGAATCTCCGCGTCGATCAACACCTCCCCACGTCCCGCGCTCGTGCTCGGGCTCGGTCCCTCCGCGAACGGCCGAAACAGCACGTCGAACGCGTCCCCATCGAACGGGTCGTAGCGACGCTCGACACGCAAGCCGTGGAAGGAAACGGAACGAGGAGGTCGGGTCATGACGGGCCAGGCGGGATCGCGCGTCAGCCTACCACGGGCAGCCCTTTGTTCTTGCGCCGCACCCGGAGGGCGGGCGGCCCGCCCACGCCGTCGCTCGTCCAGTACGGTTTTCCGAAGTGCTTCATGCAGTAGTTGCAGGGGAACCGGTCCCACCCCTCGTCGACTTCACCGCGCTCCATGGCGGACATTTTCTCCGCTTGGAACTGATGCACGATCGCCACGAAGCGACGGCACGCCTCGGCGAGGGACATCTCGTGGAGACTGCCGGCGATGTCCCGGTCATCCCCGGGTTGTCGTGGCACCCCGGCGTGTTGGCAGCACAGGTTCACGCGACCGAGCACGTCCACATGGACCTGCTGACCGGAGAAAGCGGCGCACACGTGCCAGGGCTGCTCGCGGTAGTAGCCTTCGGGGACGCTGACGGGGATCTTCAGCACCTCCGCGACGCGGTCGATGCGGTCCATGACGTTGCGCCATTGCCGATCGGAGAGGTAGAGGTCCGCATCGGCAGGAGATCCGGTGGCGCAGAGCATCACGTAGGACATCCGTTTCGCCCCGAGCTGCCCGGCGAGGAGGCCCACGGCTTCCAGTTGGTGGATGTTCTTGGCGTGCAGGGTGGTGTTGAACAGGAACGGGATGCCGTGAGCGGTGCACAGGGAGACGGCGGTCATGACCTCACGGAAGCTGCCTGGGGCACGGATGGAGTCGTGGGTGGCTTCATCCGCGCCGTCGAGGCTGAAGGTGACGGAGGTCAGGCGCTCCTTGCGGAGCGGACGCTCGACGAGCAGGTCGACCACGCGCTGGAAGCGGTGGCCGTTGGTGACCATGTGCCACGAGTAGTCGAGGTCGACGGTGGTATCGATGACCGCGGCGAATGCAGGGTGGAGGGTGGGCTCGCCGCCGGTGAAGGCAGCGTGCTCGGAACGCAGGAAGACCTTGGCCTGCTCGAGGGCGCTTCGGATCAGGTCGACCGAGAGGTCTTTGGGTTTCTGACCGGGGTCCCGGAGACAGTGGGTGCAGGCGAGCTGACAGCGGTCTGTCAGCTCGAAGGTCATCCAGTCGCCGGCCAAGGTGGTTCCAGGAGCCCTGCTAATTCATCATGTTGATGATGCCCACGCCCTGGTTTCCCATGCCCGTGAGCAAGGTGACGCGCAGGAGTGATCGTCGCTTCTCGACGCGGGGGGGCTCGTAGGGTTTGCGCGCTTGGACGGCGGGCTTGTCCTGGGTGGTCGGGTCGTTCGGGTGCTTGGTGTCCATGCGTTGACTCGCTGCAAGGCGGGGTGGTTAGAATTGGTTGTTCACGGGAGAGGCAGTAAGGCGGAACCCGTAGCCGGCACCAGGACAGGATGAATTGTGGAAGGGTAGGAGCACAGGGATTCCGCCGGACGAGAAGGGCTTTGACACGTTGGTCGCGGTCCCGTCGCCCTGGATTCCCGCGACGGCATTGATCCCCCTTGAGCGCAACGCAGCCGGGGTAGACAGTGCAGTGCAGAAATTGGTCACCGCGCTCCAACGATGGAACAGGAAATAAATGTCGTCCGAGCCTTCCCGCAGCACGGTGCTGAAGGTCATGTTCGTCTCCGGGAACCCGACGATCTGGGCATCCTTCCAGGTGACGATGAACCGACGATTGGGAGCAGTCCCTTCCGTGGCGCGACATACGGTGGCGTTGGTCAGGTCTTCCCAGAACGGGAAGATGTTGTAGACTTGGTTTGGATCCGGCAACGGGGGATCCGCAAGGGGCAGGGTCGGAGGACCCGAGACGTCAAATACGCCCATTCCAAAGGGTGAGATTGACATCTCGCCGTACGACGTAGAGAACGTCCAGTCATAGAGAGTGAAGGGGAAGTCCATCGTCACGTACGCCGGAAGGCTTAGCGCAGCGCCGCACGCATCCCGCCACACCGGAACATCATCGTCCCACGGCGCGGCCCCACCGTTGCTGGTATCCGGGATGGGGAACGAGGAAACGTTGTAGCTGTTCCGATTGAACGTGGCTAGCACGCGAACGTTGAAGGTGAAGTCTGCGGTGCCCGCCAATCCAAACTTCCACGTCCTCGCTGTCCCACCGCCAGGGGTCAAGGTGTCGTAGAGCCAGAGCCCACGCGCGTTGGACAAGGGATAGCCAGGTGGAGGGGTCACGCTGTTCACCGCCTCGTAACCCGTCGGCGAGAGTGAATCGATCTCCACGTACACCGTCCCGAGCGCCCTGCTCGTATCATTCTGCACCGTCACGCTGGCACACAGTTGGGTGGAAAGACAGTCGTAGGCACCACCGCCAGAGCCGATCGTTGCCCAATTCGTAGAGAACGTCATCGTGTTCGACGCGACCTGCGCGAACCCCATCGGCCTCATGCCCGACTCCAACCCCGACGGCTGCTCCGGCTCGAGGAACGTGAACTTGAGCTCCTGGGTGGCACTGATCCACTCGCCGCGCCATCGCCCCACTTCCAGCGTGTTCGGAGGAAGCGGCTCCTGCTCGCCCGAAGGAACCACGGACGGGTCCTCGGACGGCGTCGGCGCCCCGGAATCCGAACTGCAAGCCATCAGTCCCAGACACGCCGCGCCCAGGGTCACGTACCACGCCTTGTTCCAAGTCCTCTTCGTCATGGCTCGCCTCCGTTCCCCTCTCTCGCCAGATATTCCGGGGTGTTTTCAAGCATAGTCCCAGGTACCTGGCCCGTCAACGCGTGCAACGAGTGGAGAAGGTGCTCCCCCCTCAGATGCGCCGCTCGCGCCAGGGTTCAACTTGTACCTGCCATCCCGTCAGTGTCACACCGGGGATCGGATAGCTCGTCCATCTACCCCCCGCAACCCCACCCCACCTTGTGCCAACCCCCTTCCCTGGGTACCTTGATCCCCAGTGGCCGCCGACGACCGAACCAAGGAACTGGACAGCATCGCCCGCGAAGGCTCGGTCATCGCCGGGAAGTATCGCGTCGAGAACGTGCTCGGTCACGGCGGCATGGGCGCAGTCGTGGCCGCAACCCACCGCCGCCTCGGCCAACGGGTCGCCATCAAGATCCTGTACCCGTCGTCCGCCCGCAACCCGGAGGCGGTGGCTCGTTTCCTGCGCGAGGCCCAGGCGGCGGCGGCGCTGCAGAGCGAGCACGTGGTGCGCATCCTCGACTTCGGCCGGCACGGCGACGGCCTTCCGTTCATGGTGATGGAGCACCTGCAGGGGACCAACCTTGCGGATCTTCTGGCCTCTCGCGGCACACTGCCCGTGGACGAGGCCATTCACTACGTGATGCAGGCCAGCGAAGCCGTCGCAGAAGCGCACGCTCGCGGCATCGTCCATCGGGACATCAAGCCGGCCAACCTCTTCCTGACCGCACGCGCCGACGGCTCCCCGCTGGTCAAGGTCCTCGACTTCGGCATCTCGAAGGCCGAATGGCTGCTGGGGATCGCCGGCTACAACCCAGACCTCACCGCCACCGCCGATACCCTCGGCACGCCCATGTACATGTCGCCCGAACAGGTGCGCAGCACGAAAAACGTGACGGTGCGGACCGACATCTGGGCGCTGGGAGTGGTCCTGTACGAGCTTCTGGCGGGAGTGCCCCCCTTCTGGGCGGACAGCTTGCCTGCCCTGTCGGCCAAGATCGTCGCCGACCCCGCCACGCCGCTGAGCCAGAGGAGAAACGACCTGCCCCCCGGTCTCGACGCCGTCGTGCTGGGTTGCCTCGAGAAGGACCCCGAACGCCGCCCGGCTTCCATTCTCGAGCTCGCGCGAGCGCTCTCCCCCCTCGCGCCGGCCGTGACCCAAGGCTGGATCGCACGCGTCGAGCGAATCGTGCAGCAGGCGAGCTTGCCGTACCAAACCGGCGGCCTGAGGCCATCCCTCCTCGAAGAAGAGCCCCACGCCTGGGGCAATACCCAGTCGCTTCGGCGCAACCTGCGAGGAGGTTTGCTCGGCCTCGCCATGGGCGCGTCCGTGGCCCTGGTACTCGGCGGCGTCTGGTTGCTGGTCAGGGCGTGGGACACCGGCAATCCGTCGACCGCGTCGGTTTCCGAGACCGACCAGCGTCCGTCGGCCATCGCGGCGGCCGTAAGCTCGACCGCCCCCGTCACCAACCCCGACGGAGGGCCGGATGCTGGGAACGACGGGCCGAGTCCTGCTAGAGTGTCTTCTTCTTCCTCTTCGGCGCCCGCGCCCAGAAGGACAGGAGCCCCTCGAAGTGACCCGCTGGGAGACCGCTATTGATCCACTGCTCCGACGCGCGCGATGGCTCGTCGTGGTGGGGGTTGTCGGGGCCTGGTCGCCGGTAGCAGGGGCCACGAGCGCGGAGGATCGCGCCGTGGCCGACGCGCTCTTCCGGGACGCCAAGGGGCTCATGACCAAGAAGGAGTACGCGGAAGCCTGCCGCAAGCTCGAGGAGAGCCAGCGGCTCGACCCGCGTGACGGCACCCTGCTGAACCTGGCGGTGTGCCACGAGAAGGAAGGCAAGCTCGCCACGGCATGGATGGAGTTCCAGGAGGCGCTCGCCGCGGCGCGCGACGCCAAGCGGTGGGACCGCATCAACCTCGCCAGCCGCATGGTGAAGGAGCTGCAGGACAGGGTGCCGCACCTGACCATCGAAGTGTCGCCCAGCGCCGTCACTGAGGGGTTCGTGCTGTCACGCAACGGCGCGAACATCGCCCAGCCCGCGTGGGGAACGCCCGTGCCGGTGGACCCGGGGGACCACGAGCTGGAAGCTTCCGCTCCCGGAATGATTGGCTGGAAGAGCACCGTGACCCTCGAAGTGGGCGAGGACAAGACTGTGGTGGTTCCCGTGCTCGAAGCCGTACCCCCGCCTCCACCGGAGCCGGAACCGGAACCGGAACCCAAACCCGTGGTGGTCGAGGAGAAGGGCTTCTCCCGACGGACCACTGCGTACGTGGTCGGGGGTGCGGGCTTGCTCGCGCTGGGGGTCGGATCGTTCTACGGCTTGCGTGCCATCTCCCGCAGCAGCGAGAGCGATGACCACTGCAGCGGCACCCTCTGCGACCAGAAGGGGCTCGACCTGAACGACGAGGCGTCGAGCGCGGCCACGATCTCCAACGTGGCGATCGGTCTCGGGCTCGTCGGAGTGGGGGTAGGCACCTACCTGCTCCTGACGGACCCGAAGGACGAGGCGGAGCCACCGAAGGACGAAGCACGGGTTCGGTGGACGCCGGTCGCAGGGCCCGGACAAGCTGCTATCGTCATGAGTGGACGATGGTGAGGTCACGTAGAACGATAGCGTGGTTGGCTTGCGCGGCAGCTCTGGCAACCGTCGCGGCTTGCCACACCATCGCGGGCGTGGAGGACAAGCAGCTCGACCCCGCGCTGGGCGAAGCGGGCGCGGACGCTGGACCGGAAGCGAGCGCGGAGACAGGAACCGATGCGCAAGACGCCCCGAGCGACGTCACCGCAGAGGTGTCGGACGCGGGGGAAGACGTGAACACCTTCGCCCGACCGCCCCTGCGCCCCGTGGGAGACGCGTCGCCTTCGGACGCTGGGCGGACCCTCACACTCGCGGTGCGAAGGTACTTCATCGGCACGGTGGACCCGGACACGGACGACAACGACCTCGACGCCTGGCGCAGGCTCGGGTTCGATTACGACGGCGAGTGCACGACCAAGCAACAATCCGAAGACGACCTGTCGAACACGTGCAAGCGCCCCGCGGGCGCTGACGACCTCACGATCCTGGAAGACGGCCAGAAGTGCCGGGACAACCTCGGCGGCCACATGTTGTCCCAAGCGTTGGCCATCCTGGACCAGAGCTTCGAGAAGAAGGCGCACAACGGCACGTGGAACTGCACCAAGCCCACGATGGTCTTGCAGATCGACGACCTGGACGAGGGGCCGGACGATCCCTATGCGCCCGGACGCCTGTACGTGATCGCTCCGCGCGATCCGAGCCAGCCCATGCTCTGGGACGGAAACGACGTACTCCTGATCGACAGCGACACGGTGCTCAACGGAAGTATTGGCGAGCCCAAGTACACGGCCCCGCGCGGGTTCGTGCGCAACCACGTGTGGATGAACGACGACTTCCGTGGCCCGCCGACGGTCATGCCGATGATGGTGCTGAGCCGGGTGGTGCCCGTACCGACGGAGACGGCCACGATCGCCGTGCAGCTGGAGGAGGACCATGGGGAAGCGCGGGGTGCGATGTTCTCTGCCGTCATCGACACGCTGTTGCTGGAGCCCTTCCTTCGCGCGGGCATGATGGAGGCGACCGGCTGCAGCGACGCGCTTACGGACATGGGCATGGGGATGTTCATGCCGAATCGGGATCTGGCAAAGAGCGACACGTTCGTGAAGCCCGGGGAGGAATGTACGTTCTTGTCCTTCGGCGGCTGGTTCGAGCTTAGACGTGTGCAAGATCCCGAGTTCGTGGTGGACGTGCCTCCAGGCGCTTCGGCATGTGACGGCGGCACCTGAGACCGGGTAGGATGGCGCGGGCATGACCTGCTGACACCTCGGGTCGGTCGGGCGCGAAGGGGCTGAACAGGGAGGCGAGACGGTCGGATGGACGTGATCCACAGCAACATCGACACGGCGAGCCAGGAGTTCCAAGACAACGCCCGTCGCATGGGGGACCTCGTGGCCCGGCTGCGGGACGAGCTCGAAAAGGCACGCACGGAGCGGTCCGACAAGGCGCGCAAGCGGAACGAGGAGCTCGGCAAGCTGACGGTGCAGGAACGGCTGGACCTGCTTCTCGACCGCAACACGCCCTGGCTCGAGATCGCTCCTCTCGCGGCGCGCGGCATGTACGACGGGGCGGTGCACGGGGCGGGGTCTCGCGCGGGCATCGGCGTGGTGCAAGGCCGCGAGGTCCTGGTCAGCGCCAACGACCCGATGATCAAGGGCGGTACGATCTACCCCATGGGGGTCAAGAAGACCCTGCGTTGCCAGACCATCGTGATGGAGAACCGCATCCCCTCCATCCTGCTCGTGGATTCGGGGGGCGCCTTCCTTCCTCTGCAGTCCGAGATTTTCCCCGACGCCGACGACGGCGGGCGCATCTTCTACAACCAGGCCTGGATGTCGAAGATGAACATCCCGCAGATCACGGCCGTGATGGGCCTTTGCACCGCCGGGGGTGCCTACATCCCCGCGATGAGCGACCACGTGGTCCACGTCAAAGGCACGGGCGCCATCTTCCTCGGCGGGCCTCCCCTCGTTCGCGCGGCCACGGGCGAGGAGGTGAGCGCCGAGGACCTGGGCGGCGCGATCGTGCACTGCCAGGAGTCGGGTGTATCCGATTACTTCGCCGAGGACGACGCCCACGCCATCCAGATCCTGCGCGACATCGTGCAGATGCTACCGCCTCCCAAGCGCGCGCAGATCCCCACCCGCGCCGTTCGTCCCCCGCTCTACGACCCCAAAGAAATCTACGGCATCGTGCCGCAACGCATCTCCCAGCCCTACGACGTGCGGGAGGTCATCGCACGGATCGTCGACGGCTCCGAGTTCCTCGAGTTCAAGGCCATGTATGGCCCCACCCTCGTGTGCGGGTGGGCCTACGTTCACGGCTACCAGGTGGGGATCGTGGCCAACAACGGCGTGCTGTTCTCGAACAGCGCCTTGAAGGCCACACAGTTCGTCCAGCTCTGCGACCGGCAAGGAATTCCCCTCGTGTTCCTGCAGAACATCGCGGGCTTCATCATCGGGCGCGAGTACGAGCGCGGCGGCATCACCAAGGACGGTCACAAGATGGTCAACGCGGTGGCCACCGCGACTGTTCCGAAGTTCACGGTGATGATCGGCGCATCCTTCGGCGCCGGGAACTACGCGATGTGCGGACGCGCCTACGGCCCCCGCTTCCTCTGGATGTGGCCCAACGCGGAGATCGGCGTGATGGGGGGCGAGCAGGCAGCGGATGTCCTCGTCTCGGTCAAGAACGATCAGCTTCGTCGTGAAGGGCTGCAGACCATCCAGCCGGACTTCGCCGAGGCGATTCGCAAGCCCATCATCGAAAAGTCCCGGGAGCAGGGCGACGCCTACTACAGCACGGCCAACCTGTGGGACGACGGCATCATCGATCCCGCCAAGACGCGCGACGTGCTCGGGCTCGGCATCTCCGTATCCCTTCATGCGTCTCTGGACGACCGCCACCAGGGGCACGGCACCTTCCGAATGTAGGGGGCACGAAGATGAAGAAGCTCCTGGTTGCGAATCGAGGCGAGATCGCGGTGCGGGTCATGCGAACCGCATCGGAGATGGGGATCCGAACGGTCGCTGTGTATTCCGAGGCGGATGCGGGTTCGCTGCACGTGGCTACGGCGGACGAAGCGGTGTGCGTGGGTGCGGCGGAGCCGTCGCGCAGCTACCTCGACATGGGAGCGATCCTCGAGGCGGCGCGATCGACGGGGTGCGATGCGATTCACCCTGGCTACGGCTTCCTGTCTGAGAACCCGGCCTTCGCGGGGCGCGTATCGGAAGCGGGCCTCACGTTCATCGGTCCGCCCGTGGCGGCCATGCGGCAGCTGGGGAACAAGACGGTCGCTCGGCAGCTGGCCACCAAGGCGCGGGTCCCCATCATCCCGGGGACCACGAAGGCAGGCGCGAGCGTCGGCGAGCTTCGCGACTCTGCCGAGGTCATCGGCTACCCCGTGTTGCTCAAGGCCTCCGCCGGAGGCGGTGGCAAGGGCATGCGGCTCGTCCGGTCCTCGGTGGAGCTGGAGGCAGCAGCAGAGCTCGCGTCGGGCGAAGCGCACGCCGCCTTCGGCGACGGATCCATCTACTTGGAGAAGGCGATCGATCGGCCGCGCCACGTCGAGGTGCAGGTCCTTGGAGACCGGCATGGCAACATGGTCCATCTGTTCGAGCGCGAGTGTTCGATCCAGCGACGGCATCAGAAGATCATCGAGGAATCGCCCTCGACGGCGTTGACGCCCGAGTTGCGCGAGAAGATGGGCACCGCCGCGATCGCGATCGCTCGCGCCGCAGGCTACGAGAACGCGGGCACCGTGGAGTTCTTGCTCGACGCCACGGGCAAGTTCTTCTTCCTCGAGGTCAACACCCGCCTGCAGGTGGAGCACCCCGTCACGGAAATGGTGGTCGGGCTCGACTTGGTGCGACACCAGATCGAGATCGCAGAAGGCAAGCCTCTGCCCTTTGCGCAGACGGACCTTCGCCAGCGCGGTCACGCGATCGAGTGCCGCATTTATGCCGAGGACCCCGCGGCGGATTTCCTCCCAAGCGCTGGCAGAATCCTTGCGGCCGCCATCCCGCACGGGCCAGGCGTTCGGTACGACTGCGGCATCCAAACCGGCATGGATGTCCCCGTCCACTACGACCCGATCCTGAGCAAGCTCATCGCATGGGGCGAGACGCGAGACGCCGCCATCCAACGCATGGTGCGAGCGCTGCGCGAGTGTGTGGTGCTCGGCGTCCCGACGTCGATCGAGCTGATGCTCGACGTGATCGGGTCCGATGCATTCGCTGCGGGAGCCACGCACACGGGCTTTTTGCAGGAGCACTTCGCGAGCTGGCGGCCGAGCCCGGAGGCGGACGCGATCGCACGGGTGGCGGAGGCAGCTGCGCGGTTCGCGAGCGTGCCAGCCACCTCGAACGGTGCGGCGCAATCGACCGAGACCCCTTCCCCTTGGATGCGGATCGGCCGCTGGGACATGGCGTGAGGAGACGATCATGACGGACGATCCCCGGGATGAGAGCTCCATCGAGCTGTACGACCTCGACGACGCGGGGCGAAACACGGACGGGGACGCGGAGCGCGTGGGCGTTCGACGGCTCGGCGACAGCGAGCTGCTGCTTCGCATGAGCAGCGGCCAGGTGCGAGTCACGGTGGTGCGCACCGAGGCTGGCGCCTGGGTGTGGCACGGGGGACGCGCGCGGTTCGTGGAAGACAGCCAGGGGCCACGTCGGCGAGCCAACACGAGCAACCACGTTCCCGGTGCGGTGACGCCGCCTATGCCCGCCACGGTGGTCCGCATCCTGGTGCAGGTGGGGGACCAGGTCGATCAGGGGCAGGCACTCGTGGTCGTCTCCGCCATGAAGATGGAGGCCACGCTTTCGTCCCCGCGCAAGGGTGTGGTGAGGGAGATCCACACGTCCGTGGGAGCGACAGTGCGGCCGGGGAAGGTCCTGGTCGACGTGGCTGCGGAATAGGCCGAAGTCCCTACCGGGTTGAGGCCCGCCTGATCGTAGATGAGATTCCGCATCGCGTCGGGTTGCGTCTTGTCGACCAACGCGACGAGGTTGCGTGAACCCAGGCGACGCCAACCAGAACCGTCCGCGTGGGAACGGGCGCGTAGGCCCGCTTGCCCCGATCACCCGGTCGCACTACATTCTTCAGTGATGCAACCGCTCAAGGCCCACGTTCGCAACGGCCGCATCGTGCTCGACGAGCCCACGGATCTGCCCGAAGGCACGGAAGTGCGGCTCATCGTCACCGATGAGGAAGACGAGCTTGACGATGAGGAGCGGGCTCGACTTCACGAGTCGCTGCGGCGCAGCATCGCCCAGGCGCAAGCGGGGCATCTGATCGACGCTGATGACGTTATCGGCAAGTTGCTTTCGAGAGGCGGATGAAGGTCGCCTTCACGCCTGAAGCAGCGCAACAGGCCGACGACTGCGACGCGTGGTGGCGCGAGCATCGTCCGTCGGCCCCCGGCTTGTTCGCCCGCGAACTGGCGGAAGCCCAGGCGATCATCGGTTCGATGCCCGGCATCGGCCCGGTGTACACGATCCTTGACGGGCGTGCGGTGCGCAGGTTTCTGCTCAGGAGAAGCAGGAATCATGTCTACTACGTAGTGGAATCCGACTGTGTCATCATCCACTCGATCTGGGGTGCCCCGAAGGGGCGTGGTCCGAACCTGTAGGGCCTGGAGCCAAGCGCAGCCACGCACAGGCAACGACGACAGGAGCCCTCTGTGCCTTCTGCGTCCTCTGTGGTTTTCTGCGCCCGGGCGCGACTCGAGGAGGGCCCTACCGCGGGCAGGTCGTGTGCTTGTCGGGCTCTTGCCGGTAGGCGTCGGAGTCCACAGCGGGACAGTGGGTTCGGATGAGGTCCTTGAGGTCGGTCACCTGCTGCCACGTGAGCGACATCGGCTCGAACACGAGCGGAATGTCCTCGTTCGTGTTCTGGATGAGGTCGACAAGTGCCTCGTAACGAGCCTGATCGATACCCGTCACCCACATCGTCTCGAAGTTTTGCTCGAACTGGCCTGCCAGACCTGCGAACGCTCCGCCATCGTAGAGCACGACGTTCTCCATCGTGTTGTGCTCCGCGTTGTCCGAGAGATTGTACGACCCAGACGCCACACGACGACCGTCGAACAGCGCGTACTTGTCGTGCATCTGCACCGCGTAGTGGTAGTCCCATCGATAGCAGGAGTACTTGAACCGCAGCGGCACGCCTGCCGCGTGCAGGCGGTAGCTGTAGTAGAACCCCTTGTCGAGACAGGCCTGCTGCTTGCTCGAGCTGTCCCCTGCCGCGGCAAGGCAAGTGTCGAGGTCCGTCTGCTGCTCGGCGTCGTACCACGCGCTGATGTACTCCTGTCCGTCGAGGTATACGCGAATGTCCATCTGGGGGTTCGCCTCAGCCTTCGCCAGCAGCGCCTCCGCCACGCTCCTCGAACGAAGATGCCCCGAAGCCAGGTGGATCGACTCCGACGCCTCACCGATCAACGCCACCAATCGATCCGCCACCTCGTTGCGCCCGCTCACCACCGAAAACGTCGGACCATAGGACGTCGTCTTCACGTCGAAGTTCGCGGAGGTGAAGAACGCGTCGAGGGTGGGGTCGTCGGGGATCACCCAGTCCGTGATGGGCTTGGACGTCTGGAAGGTGATTCCGTCCGTCCACACGAAGTCCCGCGAGTTGTCCCAGAGGCCATTGAACTCCTTCTGGAACCGGAGCGCGAGCTCACCGTGGAACCGCACCACGGCGGTGTTCTCGTCGTACTTGGTGCCAGCCGAGTGCGACCAGTTGCCGCTGCCCGTCACGAGGGTCGCTGCATACGCGTGGTCGAGCTCCTCGCGCGGCCCGTCGATCAACGCGAACTTGTGATGCATGATCTTGTTCACGTACCGGACGTCGATACCGATGTCCTCGAGCTTGGCCGAGGCCGTGCCGGCGGGGTCCTTGCGGTCCTCGCTGGCGGTGTCGAACAGGAAGCGAACGGAGACGCCACGCTGGACGGCACGCTGCAAGGCGTCCCGGATCCCACTGTCGCTGAAGCTGTACATCGCGATGTCGATCGAACGCTCGGCGGCGTCGATCAGCTTCGCCACCCGTGCCAGGTGACTGTTGCCGTACAGCTGAGGCGAGAAGATCACCTCGACCTCCGGCGCTCGCTCGCACCGATGCTTCACCGCGCTCGCCATCTGCTGGAACGCCGTCGCCCCCACGTACGACACCCCGTCGAGCTCGTCGACGCCGTCGAAGAAGTCGTCGTCCGCCGTGCCCGCGGCCCCATCCGCGCCATCCCGGTGCGCGATCACGTTGCGTGCCGCCCGCGTGTGGACTCCCGCAGCGCGCATCGCCTCGTAGGTCACGTCGACGTCGTTGGCCCAGGCCACCACCTCGCGCACTTCACAGGATCCGTAGACGGTGTCGGCCTTTCCTCCCGGCGCTGCCTCCTCCAACTCGCCGTCCGGGCTGGCCTCGAGCGCGGAAGCGCCATTGTCGGCTCCACAAGAAGCAACCGCAATCCCGCACGTCAAACAACCCGCAAGCCAGCCCAAGCGCTTCATCGCGACCTCACGTTCGTGGACCTTCGAACACAAGCTTTGACCGTAGCAACCCCACAGCGGCACCGTCAACGCACGCCCGGTCGGTCTTGGAGACGTAATCACCGCCCCGTGCTACAGGCCGAAGGGTGAGAAAGACACTTTCCCGCGCGGCAGGTCTCGCACCCCTGCTCTTCGCCTTTGCTTCGTGCGCCCCCACGGAGACGTCGCCACCTCCCTCGACCCCTGCCACCGTCGCGCCCGTGACGCCGCCTCCCTCCGCAGGCGACGCGGATCCGCGCGTGGTCTCGGTCCCGGAAGGGTCCGAGGAGCCCATCGTGGACTCCTTAACGGCCACGATCGAACAGGCGCTGCGGCTACTGCGGGAGCAGAACCATCGGGGAGTCATCGAGTTGTTGCTCGACCCCGACGACAGGGAGCGGTTCCGGCAGCGGGGTGACCTCGACGCCATCGTGCAGGACTTCGCGGGCTCGGAGAAGCCGAAACAATTGCTCGACGCGCTCGAGGCGGCGCGCGGGGCCGAGCCCGAACGCAGCGAGGACGGCAACGAGGTCACCTTCCCAGAAGAAGGGGATCGTCGGCCCGTGCGGTTTCGGCGCGTCCAGGGGCGGTGGTACCTGCGAAATTGAGCGAGCCATTCCCATGAACTCGACCATCCCCCGCATCGCTGACTTACTGGCTCTCTTCGCTCGCTCCCCCGTTCAACGCACGCTCGGAACGACGCTCGAGTACGGCCCGGAGTACGCGGCGATCGTGCGATTCCCCGGAAACGCCGCCTTCGACAACGCCCTCGGCATCACGCACGGGGGCATCGTCGCGACGCTCATGGACACGGCGGGTTGGTTCGCCGCGGCGGCGTGCTGCGACATGTGGCTGCTCACGGCGGACTTGCACGTGCAGCTCGTTGCCCCGGCGTCCGCGGGTCCTTTGGTGGCCGAGGGGCGCGTGACGCACATGGGCTCTCGCATCGCGACTGCGCGAATGTCCGTGACCACGGGCGATGGCACGGTCGTGGCGCTCGGGCAGGGCACCTTCGCGGTGGGGGGCAAGAAGCGAAGCTGAGACCGATTCGTCTGGTCTCGATCGCGGCCCGCTCCGGCACGAGGCTACGTCGCCGCCATCACGGAGCAACCGGCGATTACTGCGCCACGCACTTCCCGCTTTCGCACACCAGGTCTCCGCTGCAGTCGCGGTCGCGTTTGCAGGCCTCCCCTTGGCCACCGCCTGAAGCAGGAGGGGGCGCTGCCGGCGTCGGAGTTGCAGACACCGGTGAGCCTCCGACCTTCGAACAGAGGCTTGGCATGATGTCCTCCTTGTCGCCGTCGTCGTACGCAATGCACAACCTGCCGTCGCGGATCCCGGTGACACTACCGCTGTAGATGGTTCCCAGCTGACGCCAGTTGCACTCGACACGGTCTCCCGGCGCGAACGAAGCCGTCCCGGCTTGATCAGATGCTCCCGTCACGTAGAAGCTGGGTTGACGGGCACAGTCGGTCAACCCTGCGCACATCAGAAGAAGCGACATCGCAAGCACGGATCCGTTACGTCTGTTGTACATGGCTTCCTCCGATTCACCTCGCCCGTCCATGGTAGGCGCCGAGTCGATCGGCGACTACGTCGAATGAGACACGAATCGTGACAGAGAGAAGGAGCAGAGGTAGCGTTGACGGTCCCAGATCTCATGGGGAAGCGAGGTCGCGTGATGATTCGACATTCTCTCTTTGCATTGATTCTATCTCCCATCCTGCTCGTCGCCGTGGCGTGCGGGTCCGACTCCACAGACGAGCCGAGCAACTCGACCGGAGGGACCGCGGGGGCGGGAGGCTCAGGCGGAGCCGGAGGCACTGGCGGAACAGCGGGCGAAGCCGGATCGGGAGGCTCGGGCGGAGCCGCAGGGCAAGCAGGGTCGGGCGGAACAGCGGGCGAAGCCGGATCGGGAGGCTCGGGCGGCTCGGGCGTGGGCACCTGCACCGCGGCCGACGGGGACCCTGGCGACATCGGTCCTGCACCCGACTGCCATCAGCTGCCGAACTGCGCAGCGGACGTGACCTTCCAGACCGCGAGCGGCACGGCCCCGACTCCGGCAGGTGGGACCGTGGCAGACGGACTGTACGCGCTGACGGCAGCGAAGGTGTACGGCATGGCAGCGCCGCCGGGCGTCACCGTAAAGGTGACGCAGTTCAAAGACGGCGACACGATGTACTCGGTGGCGAAGACCCCCAACTCCGAGGGGCGCACGATGGGCACGGTGGCCTTCTCGGGTACGGACGTGGTGCTGACGCAGACTTGCCCCGGCTCCGGGGAGCAGTCCCGAAAGTACACGGCCACGAGCACGCAGTTACTCGACTTCGACACCGACGAAGACCGCACGATCGTGTACGAGTACACGCTGGTCCCGTAGTCGGCCTCGGGCGAGACTACTGATCCGCGCGGCCCCTGTCGCCGCCTCGACGAACGCATCGGCCTGCAAGATGCCTGATCGCGTCGCAGGCCCGATGTCCATCGGGGCCTCCATGGCGAGCGTGGTGGAGGAAGCTCATCCGTCCCGCAACGGTCGCAGCAAGTGAGCCACCCCAGCCTCTCGCAGCTCATGCATCCACCGCAATTGCTCCCCCAGCTTCCCAGGCGGAAACCCCTTGCGCGAAAACCACACAAGATACGCCTCCGGCAAGTCCATGAGCCGTCGCCCCGCGTACTTGCCAAACGGCATCCGCGCCCTCGCAAGCTCCACCAGCACCTGCCCGTCCGGCACCTCACACGCCTCGCTCACGTACCCTCCCCCGCCGCCCGCGCGATCTCCTCCGTCGACTTGCGCGTGAGATAGAAGAAGTCACGCGCGTACGGCTTTCGCACGAAGTCGTCCTCCTCGTACTCGAACCCCTTCGCGATGGGCACCCCCACCAACTCCCCTGCCCCATCCCTGCGCTCGAAGGTCAAGAACTTCGGAAACGACCAGTTCACATCCAGCTGCGCCACCTCGTACGCCCCCGCGTGGCTCATCGCCATCGCCATCGCACGCGCCGTCGTCGAGTCCCCGATCCCCACGTACAGCACCTCGCCATCCTCGCGCACCCCAAGCGCCGAACGGCGAATGATCGTATCCCCATCCACAGTGGCGCCCCACGCCGTGTTGTCGTCGACGCGCAGCCCCACGTGCAGCTTGCCTTGTTCCCACATGCAAGCTGGCGTCTGACGCCACCACGTCAACTGCTCGTGCCGCTCAGCGAAACGCTCCCACGACCCCACCTCGACGCGATCCTCCCCGTCCATCGCGATCGTGCACGCCTTGGGGCGAGGACGCACCAGCGTCACCCCGTCCACCCGCATGCCATAGCGGCCGTGCTCGAGCTTGAACCCGCCGTTGAAAGCCCCTAGCAAGTCGTCGTGAGCACTGTCGGGGACGATCCCCGTGCGCTTGTACGACAGCCCATCCTTCTCCGTGGCCTTCGGCTCCCACCGCCCCGCCACGAGGTGAAGCCGCACTTGCCTCAGGTCCACGGCAACCACGGTGACCGCCGTCCAAGATCGGTTCCGGTCCGGGTGCAGCAACGTCTTGAACATGCGGGGAGAGGCACCAGGATGGAGCTTGTCCTCCACCGGCACCCACACACCATCCCCCGGCGCCGACCAGGCCTTGTGCATCGGCGGCACATCCTGCATTCGGAACGGCGGAAGCTGCGGAACCGCCGCCTCCCTCGTGGGCGGCGCGACCGGCTCGGGAACCTCCCAGTAGGCTTCCGGCACGTCGTTCCGCCGCCACACCCGGTTCCACCGATCCTCGACGCCGTAGGCCACGTCCTCGAGCTTCGCGATCGGGCCCGGCCCCACCACGGACCGCGCCGTGTCCGCGAGCAGCGGCCCAAGCCAGGGAACCCGGTGGATCGCGACCCACAACCCCACGACCAAGATCGGTCCCATCGCGAGCACGGCAAGCACCGCCGTCCGCCATCTACGCCTCGGGGCCTTCTTCGTCGCACGCGTCATTTCCACGGTTCCTATAGCAAACGCGCGGCAGGGATGCCCACTTCCACGACCTGCCCCGAAACTCCTTCCAGGCAGGCTCAGGGCGCCGCCCCCGCGGAACCTGTCCCCGGAGACGATTCGTCGCTACAATCCACAAGACCATGGACACCCAAGCCGAGTACGTTGCCGCCTCGCTGGTGGCCATCCTCCTCGCTTCCAGCTGCTCCCACGACTGGGATGCGCTCGAGCCCAATGGCGCCGTGGCCGAGGCAGGACCCGACGCGTCGGGGGGATCCGGTGGCTCGGGAGGCGGTTCGGGCGGAACCTCAGGGGATGCAGGGGCTGGCGCAACCGGCGGGACCGGTGCGACGGGTGGAAACGCCGGCAACGCGGGCACCGGTGGCACAGGGGGCGGAACCACCGACTGCGACGAACCCGGCGCGCAACGCTGGCCCAAGAACGGCCACTGCTACTTCGCCGTCGGCGCTGGAGCCAACGATTGGTCCAGCCAGGGCGACGCTTGCGCATCGAGCGGCGCCTACCTCGTAACCATCACCTCGCAGGACGAGCAGAGCTTCGTCGCCCCCCTGGTCGAAGACCAGGATCGCTGGATCGGCTATCACCTCACCGGGGGAGAATTCGAGTGGGTCACGGGGGAACCCACGGACTTCGAGAATTGGGGTCAGGGCGAACCGAACGAGTCCGGCGATGCCTGCGCTCGCATCCGGCCCAACGGGACCTGGGCCGATCGAGGGTGTGCCTCGAAGTATGGGGCAATCTGCGAGCGCGAGTGAACGGACCCGACCTCAGTCCACCACCCACACGCTCCGCCCGATCGGGTAGCGCAGGAGCCTCTCGGTCACGCCACCGAAGATGAACTCCCGAATGGTCGAACGCCCCCGGCGACCGATCACGATCGTCTCGCGATCGTTGTCCCGCGCGTCCTTCACGAGCGCATCCGCTGTCTTCATGCTCGGGTCCAGGATCCGGGTCTCGATGCGCTCGGGCGCAAACCCCCGATTGCGCAGCCGGTCGTACGCATCGTCGAGCACCTGCTGCGCATCCTCCATCGTTCGACGCCGCGGGACGTGCGCCAGCACGACGTTGAACAACGCGGAAGCGCCGACCGTCGCGGCCACGTAGTCGACCGCGCGCATGCCGTTGTCAGACCCGTCAATGCCCACGAGCAGATCTCGCATGCCGCTCGAAGACGGTTCTTCCTCGATGACCCACAGGTGGCGACCGATGGGATACCGCAAGAGGTCTTCGGTGGTCCCGCCGAACGCGAATTCGCGCCACATCGACACGCCTCGTCGTCCAACCACCATGGTGTCGAACCCATCCCGCTGCGCGATCGCGCGCAACTCACGGCTCGGTCGATGGGTGGCGCCGTCCTCCAACGCCACCTCGACGCGCTTGGCGGGTACCCCCATCAGGGTGAGCGTCTCGCGGGCTTGCTCCAGGATGCGCTTGCCACGCTTGCGCTGGTCCCCTCGCCAAGACTCGATCCGCGCCGGGAAGTCCTCAGGGAGCCGACCTCCGAACGGCTCATAGGAAATTCGCGCGTCGTGCATCCACAAGGGCACCCCGAAGGGCGCCATCACGTGGACCAACCGAACGAGGATCGTGGGTACGTCCACCGCGATCCCTCCCACGTACGACACGGCCGCCAGCGCATGGTCGGACCCGTCGACGCCCACTTGGACTCGAGTCTGCATGGCTCACCCCCCCTGTGCAGGCCACGAAACCGTGGCTCGATACCTCGTAGCCTACCGCCCCAAGCACGACGGCGCCAACGAGAGCCCGCCAATTCCAGCCATTGAGCCACCGAGTCCGTCCGGGGCGACTTCGACTTCCCCGCCAGCGCTCAGAACCTGCCCATCAACGCGGCAGCCGGGCTCACCGTCGCCCCGTGCACCTCGACTTCGGTACCCCAGAGCTTGCCCTTCGCCCAGCTGTACCCGCCCTGCACCTCCACCCCTGCATGCAGGTGACGAAACCCCACCGCGATCCCCATCAGCCCCATCACGTACGGACGCTCTCCCTCGATCTCCCCATCAATCGGCAACGCCGGCGCCGGCCCTTCGTACCCCACATCCCCGCGCAGCCGCTCGTACCCCCCCCGTACGCCGGTCCACCACCACACCACCTCCGCCGCGCTCCGCCACCCAAACACGACGGGCACGTCGACACCCCACCCCGTCGTCGCGTCCAGGTTCAATCCCGCGATCTGCGCGTCCGGCGAAGCCCCACGCCGCGACAACAACGCGCTCCCGCCAGCCCCGAAGGACAACGCCACCGCCTCGCCCTCCAACGCCCAGCGCCCATCGATCCTCACGGCGCGCCCCGTGTACGCAAGCCCCCCTTCGGCGTCGTACCCGAGCCCCACGCGCCCCGCCACCAGCGGCGACACCCCAGGGGCCATCGCGGCGGCCGCCAACGCACCTCGCGTATACGTCTCCGTCGGTCGGTCAGCCACAGCGCCGATCGGCTCCGCCGCCGCCGCGTCGATCGCATCGGCCGGCGCCCCCAGCGCGAAGTTCGCGGAAGCGCCCCCCGCGAATCGAACGTGCCCGTCCGGCAACGTGTGCGCCGGGTGCATCAGAGGCCCGCCCCCCGCACAGGCTGACGCGAACAGCCCGATCGCCATCATGGCCAGCCCACACCCCCAACCCGGCTCACCTGCGGTAACGCGATGGCACATCAGCTTCCTCCACCCTGCGGCGCAAGCTCTCGTCGTCCGGATGCAGCGCAAGAACCTTTCGCACGAGGTCGCCCTCGGACTCGGGATGATCCGGGTCCGAAACACAGCAGTCGACCGGACAAGCCTCCTGGCAAGCGGGCGCGTCGCGAAACCCCACACACTCCGTGCATCGCTCGACATGGATGACATAGATGTCCCCCCGGAACCCGACCGCTTCGTTCGGGCACGCAGGCTCACAAGCACCGCAGCGGATGCAGTCGTCGGTGATGAATAACGCCATGGCTCGGCTTCGGGCCGCATGCTGCTACGTCCCCTTCGTCCATAGGAATCCTAGCGCTGCCCTGTCAACGTCGCGCCACATTCCCCCATCCAGCTTGCGGATTGCCCGGATTGGGCTACCTTGCGCCCACCATGGCACACCCGCCATCCTTCCTGCTCTCGCTCCCCGTGCTTCTCGCCGGCCTCGCTCTGGGCTGCAACCCCAAGATCGGCGACGATTGCTCCACGTCCACGGACTGTTCGGTCAACGGCGATCGGCTCTGCGATACCACCCAACCCGGCGGCTATTGCACGATCTTCAACTGCGAGCCCGACACCTGCCCCGAGGAAGCGCAGTGCATCGCCTTCGACACGGAGCTCGACCCCGCCTGCAACGATCAGCGCTGGGCTCGCTTCGAGCGAACCTTCTGCATGCGACGCTGCAGCGACAACGGGGACTGCAGGTCCAACTACGTCTGCTTCGACATGAAGTCGACCCCCAACCCCTGGGGCGCGCGCATCGCAGACCTCGATCCGGAAGGCACCAAGGTCTGCATCGCACCGTGGTCAGGGGCGGCCCCGGGGGAAGGCCTCTCGGAGGTCTGCAGCCCCTACGACGGCGGATTCCCGGATGCCCCCTCGGGCACCCCCGACCAAGACGCAGCGTCCGACGGGACCATCGACGGCGAACCTGCGCTGGATGCAGAATCTGACATCGAGTCCGTGCCCGACAGCGAGGACGAGTCCTGAGCCTCCGGGCCATGCGGGGTCACCCATGGCGCTCTTCCACCGTCCCCTGCCACGAACCCTCGACGCGGCGCTGCGCGACCTGAAGGAAAAGAACCCCGTCGTCAGGCGCTCGGCGATCCAAGACCTCGGGCGCCACGCCAGAGAGGAGGCAACCCCTCCGATCATCGATGCCCTGCTCGATGCCCTGCGAGACGAGGACCCCCTGGTCCGCACGGAAGCCGCCTACTGTCTGGGAGACGCCGAAGCAGAGCGGGCGCTCCCTGCGCTGCTGCTCGCCGTCGACGACCCCCACTCGCTCGTACGTCAGGCTGCCATCGACGCGCTGGGGACCATCGGCGATTCGCGTGCGACGGGACGGTTGATGCGTGCGCTCGAGGACGACCGGCCGGACGTGAGGTTCCAGGCGGTCATCGCGCTGGGACGGGTGTCCCCCGAGAGCGGCATCGACGCGGTCCTGCGGGCCATACGCGACGAGGACCACCACGTTCGGTACATCGCGGTGCGAGCAGTGGAGGAGATCGCCACGAAGGACCTCGAGCCAGGCGTCTGTCCTGCGCTGCCGGAGCGTGTGGCCTCGCTGGCACCGGATTGGCTCGACGACGAGGACCCTCACGTTCGTCTGGCAGCCGCCATCCTTCTGGGCAGGTGTGGTGACGATGCGGGCGCCGATCACCTGCTCGACGCCATCGACGACCAGATTCGTCCCCTCGAGCCCGAAGACGAGGCCGCGGCCATCGAGCTGGCTGGAATGCTGGGCTTGCAGCAAGCCATCCCGGGACTGGAGCGTCGTGCCTTCGGTCTGATGCGCTGGGTGAAGGAGCGCCACAGCTGGTCGGCACGTGTCGCGCTGGTTCGTCTGGGCCACGACCGTGCCCGGCACGCCATCCTGGCGGACCTTGGCTCCTGGTCTCGCGACCAGCGAACGGCCGCCGTGACCGCTGCAGGGCAGGCTGGAATCGCCGAGGCCATCGAGGCCATCGAGGCCATGCGCGGAGACCATGAGAAGGCCGTGCAGGAAGCTGTCGACGAGGCGCTCGAACTCCTGCATGCTCGATCCGATTGAGGAGGGTAGATGCCGATGCAGGGGCTGCCGGACTGGAATGCGGTTCGCTACGATTCGCAGAAACCGCAAGGACACGTCGAAAGCTACTTCGTGAAGGCCAACGACGCCGAGGGGCGTCGCGCCTTGTGGCTGAAGGCCACGATCATCGCGTCCTGCGTACGGCCCGCACACGCCATGGCGGAAGCCTGGGCCATCGTGTTCGACCGGCACGGGTCCCACACCGCCGTCAAGGAAGCCATCCCCTTCGGAGAAGCTAGCTTCTCTCGGGACGGCCTCGCGATCGACGTGGGCCGCTTCCTCCACCTCGATCCCGACGGGTCCCGCGGCGTCATTGGGCGGGCGGAGCAGGAGATCAACTGGGATTTGCGCTGGACGCGTCACGGCGAGCCCTTGGTCCACTTCCCCCTCGAGGCCATGTACACGGGCGCCTTCCCCAAGTCCAAGCTCGTTTCCCCCTTTCCTGACCTGCGCGTGGAAGGCACCATATCCGTTAACGGACAGTCCCTCGACATTTCGGGCTGGCGCGGGATGCAAGGTCACAACTGGGGCCGGGGACACGCCGACGTCTACGCCTGGGGACACTGCAATCAGTGGGAACAGGACGTGGACACCATGGTGGAGGCCGTCAGCGCGCGCGTGCGCGTGGGCCCAGTGCTCACCCCTTTGCTCACCATGGTCTGCGTGCGCCACCTCGGCCAGGAATACCTCTTCACCGGCCCGCGCCACCTGATGACCAACCGCGGCGAGGTCCACCCCCGCAGATGGTTCTTTGGCGCCAAGCACCGAGGCGTCTGCATCGAAGGGGACTTCTCCGCACAGACCGACGACCTCGTGGGGCTATACTATCCCAATCCGGATGGATCCATGACCTACTGCCTCAACACGAAGATCGGTCACGGACGCCTCCGCCTCGAGCTTCCGGGGCAAGACCCGGTGGACCTCACCTCCAAGTCCGCGGCCCTCGAGCTCGGCACCAAGGACCCCGCCCACGGCGTCCGAATGTACGTGTGACCCCCTCCCAAATGTTTGTTTCCCCTCCCCTGTCGGGGTCAGGATCTGGCTCGTTGACGCGGGCTCGCCGGCTTTGCACGGGCTGTCTTCTTCTCGTCGGGTGCGCGACCCTGGCACACGAGCCGAGTCCCGCGCGTTTTGATTGCCTGCAGCGGTGTTCCCGCTGGAAAGACGAATGCATCCTTCACGCCACCAACGCGGCGCGGATCGAGTACTGCGACGGGTGGGCGAAGGTCTGCTCGGAGGAGTGTCCGCAATGAGGTTTTCGTCTCGTCTGTTTCTCGGTCTGTTGGCCTCGAGTTTTCTGCTAACCGGATGCGTGCGTCGCTACCAGCCACCGAAGCCGAACGAACCGCATGCCATCGTCAAACTTCGTCGTGTGTACGAAAGCCACGCGGGCGTGGCGCTGCAAGAAACAGCGACCATCGGCAAGGAAATCGTGCTCTCGCGCGAAAGCCCTGCCGCTGAGGCGCTGATACCCGAGGTGGACGCTATCCTGGTGCATCCGGAGCCTGCGGACATCGCGTTGTCGTCCGCCTTCTTCCATCCCGAAAGCCGGATGGTGCGGGAAAGCTACACCGAGTCCGTCCCGCACCAGGAATCAGAGCGCTACAACTGCGGATCCTACAAGGAACGGCGTACGTGCTCCCGCTCGGTCACCCGCTATCGGCAAGAAACGCGATATCGTTGGGTCCACAAGACGGAGCGGGTGGTCGACGCTGCGTGTGGGCGCGCCCTTTCCATCTGGCCGACGGAAGGACGCACGTACCTCTTCCAGTACACATATCAACAGAACGGGGCGTGTCATATGAGCTGCTTCGAGCAAGTCCCGACGCCCGGCGGACAATTCGAGAACCACCCCTGTCAGTACGCGCCGCCGCCGGCCGAGTGAGGCACAAAGTCGCAGGGACGGCCGAGCAGCTCGTCAATTCCTCGCCCCTGCTCAAGTCCCGGTTGCACTACCTCGACGGACTCGAGAACCAGTGGTTCGATCGCTTTCGTCGGGCCATCCTGCGCTACATCGGGTCCGACGACCTGGCCGCCTTCGAAGCCGCGTTCTGGCAGGATCTGCAGCAGGAGCCCGAAGGCCCCGGCGTGCTCGGATCCATGACGAAGCTCTGCGACCGCTTCGAAGCGCTTGCCACCAACACCACCCCCGGCGCGGCGGAGCTTCATGCGGCACTCACCCGTCTCGGCTTCAACGCCGAGTTCATTGCCGACGTGCGCACCCGCATCGAGCTCTGCCGAGGCGGGGGACTGCCATCCCGCGGCCTCGATGACCCATGAAGAGGAACATCACTCTCCACGTTTTCTGGTCCGTGAAGGGCGGAGCAAGCGGTCGCGTGCCGTGGCTCGTGGACGCAGACCTGACGGGTCCACCAACGGAGTCGGGTGCGACGCTGCATGTCGCAGTGGGCTAGGCTGAGCCCGGTGCAGTGCGACTTGCCGTGTCGCGATCGGTTCTGCTCCCTCTGGCAATCCTGGAAGTCCGCGGGCTAGGTGATTGGAACGGCCCTTGCTAATTGGGAAGGCATGAAGCCCGTAACGAACCACCCTCCCTTCCCGGTACCCAACGGCTCGGTTGCGATTTTGTTCTTGGTCGTCTTGGTGCTGGGAGGGTTTGCATGTGGTGGAGAAGGCAACGACGCGGCGGATGGGACGGGTGGGTCTCTGGGTGGTTTCGCGGGCGCAAGCACGGGAGGCTCTGGAGGTTCCGGAGGTGCGGCGGGTGCGGCGGGGGGCGTCGGCGGAGCCGGGCAAGGGGGGGCAGCAGGCGAAGGGGGCGAAGGGGGAGCAGCAGGCGAAGGGGGCGTCGCCGGTTCCGCTGGTGTAGGGGGCAACGGTGGCAGTGCGGGTGCTGAGACCGGAGGGACCGGCGGGTCGGCTGGAGCTGGCGGTCCGAGCGTAACGGTCCCGGCTCCACCGACGGAGGTGCTGCACAATGCCATGCTGAACGACGCCGGGGCGCTTCGGTCCCTCGTGACGTACGGCGAAACGCCGATTTCGAGCAATACGGGCGGAGTCGGCATGAACGCGCAGAAGACAGGACACTGGCCGGTCATCGTGGCGTTGGCTGCGCTGAACGGCGTCACGACTCCCTTCGGCGGCAAGACTGCAGCCGAGCGGTTGCGCGAACAGCTCGAGCACTGGGCCGACGACCGGATGCCGAACGCGGTTGCTGGTTACCGATCGCAGTATGAGGCACACTTCGTCGCCACGGTTGCGATCGCGAAGCTGACGCCCGTGTGGGGACAGCTTTCCGCCGAACGTCGCGATGCGCTGACGCTCGGGATGAAGGCTTGCCTGGTAGGTAGCGCGTGGGTGCATTCGACCACGCATCCATTTGGAGCTGGCTTCAGCTCCAACCGCTGCATCCGAGGCCGCAAGGCTGGGCAGACCAGCAACACCAACTACGTCATTGGCGGCAAGCTCATGCCGTTCGTGGTGGCGGGTTTTCTGGACGGTGGACCAGCGGAGGCGGACAGCTTCCTGACGGACTTCTCCAGGTCGGCATTTCGAGCCCAACTCGCCGCCACCGGGAGGAACGTCGCGGCGGCGAACACCGTCTCGAAGAACTGGACGCAAGAGGTCTGGAGTGCCGAACCCTACGTCGTCTCGTCTGGCGCCTACCCGTCTGATCTGGCGGGTCCGGGGCCGACTGCCACGCAACTGGAGGCGGCGCTCGACAATTGGCGCATCCAGGTAGCTCCCGGATCGGGCGCCCGCGAGCTTTCGATTCACCAGAGAGGCGAGGCATTCGTCGACGCTGTCCTCTACAATTTCCGGCACCCGATCCGTGTCGGGTTGGAGGGCGAGGGCGTCGATCCTTATGGCATCTGGGACAACACCCGAACTCCGCCGCAAATCAGGGCGCGCATTGCCGATCAGGGGGCGTGGTCGGCGCTCCCCAACCAAGGGCTCCTGGGGATGGCGCAGGAGCTTGACGCTTCTGACGCGCAGGGGCCGCGGTCGGCGATGAGCTATTCCCAGCTTGGCTATACGGCGCACATGTCGCTATCGCTCGCGTTGGTTGCGCAAGGCGTCGTCCTTGCCGGGTATGACCAGGTGGACGAGATGGTGGGGCGTACCCGCCGGGCAACGATCGACCTGCGATACCGAACGCAGCACGGCTATCTGAGTTATGCGAAGGGGGGAAAGTATCCGCCGCATTTGAGCGGAGGGTCCAATACGAACAACGAGGATTGGCCGACGGCGGAGGACTACGCGTTTGCGGCAGGCTATGGCCTTGGCGACTTGGTCGTGAGCGCTTATGGGATGGACCCGAACGCGCTCGACTGAGCCCACACCGCTTTCGTCCCCCTTTTTGTTTGGACACGTCTTTGCACGGTAGTCTCCGTTGATGGCGCCGATGGACAACGACTAGCGTCCCGGGGGCAAGAGAATCTATCCGACACCGTCACTGCGAGCTGGTGCCCCTCCATTCCTCAGCCACCCGTACCGAGGAACCAGCCTCGCAGATCCTCGGGGAGGTCCGCAGGCGACGCACGGCCGGTGCCGCCGCGCGTCGTAGGTGTTCCAGAACAGGACGTGCTTGCCCGCCCACTGCGGAGCTTCGCGCAACATCGCGGCGGCGGCTGCCGATGCAAGGCCTGCCGGACTGGAATGCGGTTCGCTACGATTCGCAGAAACCGCAAGGACACGTCGAAAGCTACTTCGTGAAGGCCAACGACGCCGAGGGCGTCGCGCCTTGTGGCTGAAGGCCACGATCATCGCGTCCTGCGCGTGGAAGGCACCATATCCGTTAACGGACAGTCCCTCGACATTTCGGGCTGGCGCGGGATGCAAGGTCACAACTGGGGCCGGGGACACGCCGACGTCTACGCCTGGGGACACTGCAATCAG